>VOFD01001300.1_pt1 | contig 213512 bp, 226 predicted proteins | sample 5384101 | NCBI WGS metagenome assembly VOFD01 (sample SAMN12384723, study PRJNA508395) | human gut metagenome | isolation source: healthy gut C | host: Homo sapiens | reverse complement strand
CACCACCATTGAAGAAGAAAAAAGCGCATCCTTGACTGGGTGGAAGCCTCGGAAGAAAATCGGGAAGCTTTCTTGAAAGAACGTATGATGTTTGATGTCGCCTTATTCTCCGACAGACAAAGTGCCGGAAAAAGACCTTCCGTCTGGATCCGATACTAAAATGGGGAATACGCATAGCAGCCGTTATCATCGTAGGCGTATGCGGTTATTTCATGACTAATGATTATCTATATAATCAGGCATCCCTGCCACAAACAGTAACCGTCCCCGCCGGACAACGTGCACAAATCACTCTTGCCGACGGCACACGGGTATGGCTGAATGCACAGTCCACATTGACCTATGCTTCCAACTTTGGGCGTGGCGAAAGAAACGTAGAACTGGATGGTGAAGCCTACTTTGAAGTGGCAAAAACTTTTTAACTTAACACAACGACAAAAAGATATGAGAAAAATTTCTTTGAAAGGGTTAAAATTTAGCCCAAAAAAAGTTTAAATAGAAGAAACAGTTTAAACAAAAAAAAGATATTACGAACTATGAAGATTTAAGCAAATATTACGAACTATGAACTATTCCTTCTTTTGTTTGTAACGTTCCAGGCGTACAGCCACGCTACCTACTCTCAGAGTACAAGAATCAGCATCCCCGTTCTGAGTTACGAGTAGGCGAAATCCTCGATAAAATCGAGGCTCAGACCGAGTATTTGTTTGTCTACAATAAGAAAAGTCGTGGACGTGCGCCGCACCGTAAATGTAGATGCAGACAATCAACCGGTGTCCGAAGTTTTGGACGAAATCTTTAATGGTACCGACATCAGATATGTAATGGAAGGCAAGAATATTGTGTTGACCAAACAAAATGAAAAGGCCAGTGAAATCATTGCTACCGTACAACAAGAAAATATCTCTGTAAAAGGTGTTGTTACCGATACAAAAGGTGAACCCATTATCGGTGCCAATGTCGTGGAAAAAGGAACTACAAACGGTTGCATTACCAATATAGACGGTGAGTTTACACTAAATACACCGACTAATGCAACGCTGGTTATCAGCTTTATCGGATACCAGCCTGTAACGATTGCTCTCAACGGGCAGAAAACTCTCAATGTACAGATGCAGGAAGAAGCCCTGTCACTGGAAACGGTTGTGGTAACGGCTATGGGTATCAAGAAAAAAAGCAGCTTCATTGACTTACTCAACCCAACAAGTGGGTGGCGATGAACTGACACGCGCCAAAGATCCGAATATGATAACCGCATTAGCAGGTAAATCAGCCGGTGTACAAATCAATAAGAGCGCATCCGGCCTTGGTGGCTCAGCCAAAGTTTCTATCCGTGGTACACGTTCCGCTTACGAAGGAGGCAATAACCAACCGTTATATGTCATCGATGGTGTCCCTATGCTAAATACGACTACCGAATCTACTTCTACCGTTATGGGTGGAGAAAATGACGGTGTGAATCGTGACGCCGGTGATGGTATCTCCAACCTGAATCCCGAAGACATTGAAAGTATGAGCATTCTGAAAGGTGCTTCTGCCGCCGCTCTTTACGGATCACAAGCAGCCAACGGTGTTATCTTAATAACTACCAAGAAAGGTAAAGCAGGTATGCAAAGAGTTACTTTCTCTTCAAATCTGACCATCGATCATGCCATCAGTCTGCCGGAATTCCAGAATTCGTATGGCCCCAGCGGAACTGACAGTTGGGGAGAAAAAAGTCATTAACCGACTACGATAATGTTGGCAAATTCCTCGGTAACGGTGTAACCGCTATTAACTCTATATCCGTACAAAGCGGAAACGAGAAGATGCAGACTTACTTCTCTTATGCCAACACTACAGCCAAAGGTATCATTGATTCCAACAAATTGCAAAAGCACAACCTTACGTTCCGCGAAACAGCGAGTTTCTTCAATGACCGTCTGAAACTCGATGGAAATGCTACCCTGATGACACAAAAAAGATTAAGAATAGCACTGCATCCGGAGGTATATACCTGAATCCATTGGTCGACCTGTACAGTTTCCCACGTGGAATGGACATGTCTGAATATGCTACTAATTTTGAAGTAGCCGACCCGACAAGAAATGGTATGCCTGTACAAAACTGGTATACAGACGTTTCCGAATGGTCACAAAATCCTTACTGGATTAAGAATCGTGTTACCAACACAAATAAGCGTTACCGCGCTATGGCATCCCTAAGTGCCAGCCTGAAAATAAACGATTGGTTAACCCTGCAAGCCCGTGGTAATGCAGACTATGTAAGCGACAAGTTCGATCAGAAAATGTATGCATCTACAGCTCCCAATATTACAGGTACCTATAACGAAAAGAGTAACGGACGTTATGTTTGGTCGGAAAGCGAACAATTCCAGATTTATGCCGACGTGATGGCCATGTTCAATAAAACATGGAACAAATGGTCATTGAATGCCGCTGTCGGTACCAGTATCAACAAGAATAAAGTCAACTCACTGATGCTCGACTCTAAAATCGCCTCACTTTACAAACCTAACTTATTTACGGTTGCCAATATCGTTATGGGCTCTAATGCCTCCATCAATCAGGAGATTGATCAGAGACGTACCATTCAGTCTGTATTCGGAACAGCACAAATCGGCTTTGACGAAGCCCTGTATCTGGACATTACAGCACGTAATGACTGGTCTTCCACATTGGCTCATACGGAAAGTATGAATTCAGGCTTCTTCTACCCTTCCGTTGGTTTATCCTGGATCATTAATAACTCATTAAAACTACCGGAATGGATTTCCTTTGGTAAAGTACGTGGTTCATGGGCACAAGTAGGTAACGACCTGCCTATCGGTATCACTAACCTTGTAGATATTATTCAGGCCGGTGGTGTATTGCAAGCAGCCGACACATACAATAAGGGCGATCTGAAACCGGAAATCAGTAGTTCTATCGAATTTGGTACGGAATGGAGATTCTTCCACAGCCGCTTAGGAATTGACTTTACCTGGTATCAGACTGATACAAAGAATCAATTGTTGAGAATGCCCACCGCCGCAGGAGACAAATATGCATATCGCTATATCAATGCCGGGAAGATCCGTAATAAAGGTATAGAATTAACAGTAGATGCAACTCCGGTTATGAATGATAATTTCCGTTGGAAAACTGCCGTCAACTTCTCAACAAACAGCAATGAAGTCATTTCTCTTCACCCGGATTATACTTCATTCATTTATGGTAGTTCCGGACTTTCTATGGCTTACCTGATGCGCATCAAAGAAGGTGGTTCCCTGGGCGATATCTACGGAAATGCATTCGTGCGTGAGAATGGAAAAATAAAGCTCAATGAAGATGGAAGTCCTCTTGTAAAGACTGGTAACAACGACTATCTGGGTAATGCAAATCCCGACTGCTTACTGGGTTGGAGTAATACATTTACCTATAAAGGATTCAGTCTCTATTTCCTGATCGATGCCCGCGTAGGTGGTGATGTCATGTCCTTGACACAAGCAGTCCTTGACCAAAATGGCGTGACCAAAGCAACGGCACAGGCCCGTGATAGAGGTTACATAGAATACGAAGGAACTCGCTTCGACGAGAATCATATTAAACCATTCTTTAAATCAGTAGGTGGTCGTAATGGTATATCCGAATATTATATGTATGATGCTACCAATATCCGTATGCGTGAATTGTCAATCGGCTATTCTTTCCCGCAATCACTGCTGGAAAAGACGAAGGCATTCAAGGGTATCGATGTATCGCTGGTAGCACGCAACCTGTTCTTTTTTCTACAAAGATGCACCGTTCGACCCGGATGCAACCTTGTCTGTTGGCAACTCACTTCAAGGTGTAGATGTATTCGGCATGCCTTCTACCAGAAACATTGGTTTCAATATCAAATTCACATTCTAACTTAAAGCATTTACGATTATGAAATATAATAAATTCCTAACCATACTTTTTGCAAGCGGATTGCTGGGTATCGCAGTCGCATGTACCGACAATTTTGAAGCAGATAACAGAAACAATACAGGGTTTGACTCCGAATTGCAGGAATATGATTTCCAAAAATATCTGTTGAAGTTTGAAATAATCCAGAGTGGTATCTACTTTAACTACGACTGGGGCGAAGGTAAAAACTGGACTTTCCAAATCGCACAAAATTTGGGGCAAGACATGTTCTCAGGCTATTTCCATGATTTCAATCAAGGTTTCAATGATAAGAACAGCGTATATGCACTGAACGATGGATGGACTTCTACTCACTGGACATACAATTACTCGTACATTATGCCCGAAGTACAGAAGTGCGAACAAATCAACGTAGAGCAGCCTGCACTGTTAGCTGTAACCCAAATATTGAAGGTTGAATTGATGCACCGTGTAGCAGATTGCTACGGACCATTGGTATATAGTAAATTCGGACAGGAAGGTGACAATGTAGATGATCTGAAGACAGCCTACAAACAATTCTTCACCGATCTGGAAAAAGGAATCACTTCTTTACAAAGTTTTATCAAGGACAATCCCGGCGTAGAGCCGTATAAAGACGCCGACATGCTGACTCCTAACAAGACTTTGGCAGAATGGGTTAAATTTGGCAATTCATTGCGTTTGCGTCTAGCCATGCGTGTTGCTAACGTAGACAAAGCTCTTGCCACCGAGCAAGCTCAGAAATCATTCACCCTCGGGCAATTCCTGGAAGCACCAAATGAGATTATTTCCGTATCGACTGCCGGCGGCTACAATAATCCGCTGGGTGAAATCAACAAGTCATGGGGGAAGTCTTCATGGGGGCCACCATGGAATCTGTACTGACCGGATATGATGATCCACGCATGTCCAAATATTATGATCCAGCAAATGGTGCAGTTATCACATGGAAAGAGAACGATGTAGTGAAAGAACTTCCGCAGCTCTTTGAGTACGCTGGAAGCTACAAAGGCGTACCACAGGGAACCGGCTTGCTTTCTGCCGACAATCGCTATAAAGAATGTTCAAAGAGCACAGTCAGTCAAAAAACGAACCCTATTTTAATGACTGCTGCCGAGGTATGGTTCCTTCGTGCAGAAGCTGCTTTACGAGCATCTCTACAGAAGATCCCAAAATATGCTATGAGACAGGTGTAAAAACATCCTTTGAGCAATGGGGAGTAGGTGGAGTTGATGCTTACCTGCAAAGTGACAAGACACCAGCTGATTACAAAGATCCGTTCGATACCCAATTCGATATGAATGCACGCATCACTACTACTCCCAATTGGGCGGATGCCAACGGTACAGAAGAACAATTTGAGAAAATCATGACACAGAAATGGCTTGCCATATATCCCGAAGGTAATGAAGCATGGACAGAGCAACGTCGTACCGGTTATCCGAAATTATTTAAAGTCAAAGTGAATAATAGCGGTGGTGCCATTAACACAGATGAGATGATCCGTCGTCTCCCATATCCGGAAGGTCTGAAAACATCTAATCCTACTCAGTACAGTTCATTAACAAGAGCACTGGGTGGTGCCGACACAGGTGGTACTCGTCTCTGGTGGGATGCCGGAAAGAATAATTTCTAAATTCCAATAAGACCAAGGTATAGAATTTTGATTAGTGGTGTTTTTCTCCGTATTAGTTACGAGGAAAAGAAGATTGGGAGGAGTAAAGTCATTTGGGGGACTTTACTCCTTTTTTTGTCTATATTTTCAGATACACTAAAGACTGGTATATGTCAGTTTATCATCCATTATTAATAACCAGGATTCTGTTGTTGCTTCTTTTCCTCGGAAGTCAACGCATGACCATCCTTTTGGATAGCATCCAGATAAGTTTGAGGGATAGGACGCAAACAATGATGTTCATCAATATTAGGAGCAGCATCCGAATTAAAAGCTTTGGTACGTGCCACCAATGTTTTCGTTCTTGATAAGTCTTCCCAACGATAAAACTCACCGCAAAGTTCACGGGAACGCTCATTCAGCAAAAGGCACATCATACGATCATAATCAGAGCTATATTTCAGTTTTGAAATGACAGCCTCATCTTCAGCCGGAAGACTATGTATATCTGTTATTTCAAGATCAGTGGGAAGTGTAGTCTTATCAATATCATTGGACTCATAATAAGAATTTCCGGTGTAATAAGAGTTTATGCCGTCAATCTGCCATCCTAAGGCATTTTCATTATATGATGCACCACCGTCACAATATGCCGAACGATCTTCCCCGTTCTTGTAGGCAGCACGCTTGCGGAGTTCATTAATGTAATGCAGAGCATCACCATATTCGCCTTGGCGAATCAGAACTTCAGCAGCGATCAGATAAGTTTCACCAAGACGGGCCAGAATACCATCCCGATTGCCTCCCATGTCACTGACCGTTTCACGCGAACCATCAATATACTTATTAAGAGCTACAAAACGACTTACATCATCATATAATGCCACATCGTCCCTACCGTTACGATCTTTCGGATAAGTCACAAATGTAGTAGGAATGGCTTTGCCGGTCTTTTCATCAATCACCTTTCCGCTGAGTTGCACTCCATCGAACCGGGTATCACCCGGACGATTGACAACATACATCACGCCCAAATCTCCCACTTCGTAACCGGAACCCGCTTTCGGGTTATTAACAGCATACTTAGTCTTAAAGCTTTTCCAGAAACGAGAATCATTAATCATATCATAGATATTATACATATAATATGTGGTTCTTAAACGTTGGTACTCGCGACCGCCAGCCAAGTCACGTTTCATCTGAGGCAAATTATTGTAAACAGACAAGAAGAAGAGATGGCATCTGTTAGTACCGGCACTTCTGGAAGATTTGTCAGAAGAGAACTGTGCCGAAAGAATAATCTCATCTAATTTTTCACTCGCTCCGTCAGGTTCCGTATAATGCCACAGATCAGAAAAATTGGGGGCTAACTGATGACGTGAAATTACTTCTTTGGCCAGTTTCAAGGCTTCTTTCAGGTCAGATTCTTTAGTCGTACTGTTCCATCCATCATTAATTTCACTGGCACGGAACAAGTAAGCCTTAGCTAAAAAATGAGCCGCAGCATCCCTGCTAATCTTCCCCACCATGCTTACCGTCGCCGGCAACAGATCATAAGCATTCTTCAAATCACCAATCGCCTGCTCTACCGTGGCTTCTGCCGTAGCACGGGTAAACTCACGGACAGGTACAAAGCTCGACTCTAATTTCAAGGGTACACCTCCATACTGGGAAACCAACTTCAGATAATTAAAGCCACGCAGGAAATAGGCTTCGCCCATATACGTCTTCTTATTCGTACCGGTATAACTATCAGGAGTTATTTTACTTAACAACAGGTTCGCATTGTTGATTCCGATATACATGGCATCCCAAAGGCTTTCGGCCATCGTAGTATTTGAATTAGCGGCTACAATCTGTGACTGGAAACTACCATCATAATTATTCCACACTTTATTGGAACCATCACCACCCACAGTAAACTCATCCGTACCGTAATTAGTGGTAGTATAGGCATTCTCCTTGAAGAAATGGAAACGCAGGTTATTGTAAATGCCCACAGCCAGCTGATCAATACCTTCCGGTGTATCAAAGAAATCGGTAGTCTGTTGAGTGGTAAGCTTTTCATCCAGAAAATCACTACAGGAAGCCACCACGCCTCCCAAGGTCAAGGCTAATAAGCCGAATGTAATATTCTTATATAATTTCATAATTGTTTGCTTTTTAGTTTAAAATCCTACATTCAATCCTATTGTGAAACCACGGTTCCAGGTAGATGTTAAATTCTGCGAAGCGTCCAGTTCCAGAAAATCTATATTAGAAAAGATACGCCCCGGATTCTTAGCCTGCACATATACTTTCAGATTAGATAGATTCCATTTGCTCACCATGTTCTTCGGGAAAACGTAACCTAATGAAACATTACGCACTTTCAGGAACGAACCGTTCTTATATCCCAGAATCCGGTAGTAGGGATCACCGCCTCCATCATCATGGATAGGTTTCTGATATTCAGCATTCTTATTATTCTCATTATAATAATTTATCTTACGCTGAGTGTAGCGGCCTCCCTGCCACTCACCACCTGTATCAACCATATAGTCAAAACGACCGTACAACATGAAGGAAAGCTCAAAATTCTTATAAGAGAAAGTATTGGTCATACCCAAAGTCCAGCGTGGACGTGTATGTCCCACTACTATACGGTCATCATTCGGATCAATCTTATGGTCACCATTCTGGTCTACCGGTCGTGCCATACCTACCTGAAACGAATGTCCTTTCTTATTAAATTCAGCCATTTCAGCCGCATCTTCTTCTTGCCAGATTCCGGCAGATTCATAGCCATAGATCACTCCCAATGACTTTCCGATGAACCAATTATTATTAATATCATCTTCTTTACCATTTGCCAACTCCTCTATTTTATCTTTCTGCCAGGCGACATTTAGACTGGTAGACCACTCAAAGTCCCGGGTCCGGATATTCACAGTATTCAATGTGATATCCACACCTATATTGGAAGTTTCCCCACATTGGCATAAGTTTGGGTATAACCATTTAATGAAGGAATTCCCATCTGCATCAATAAGTCTGTTGTACGCGAAGTATAAAAATCCAGAACTCCCGAAATTCTTCCGTTCAGTACAGAGTAATCAACGCCAATATTATATTGGGTGGTCTTTTCCCCAAGTTAAGTCTTTATTTGCCATAGCAACCGTACCACCCGTAGCTACAGGATCGGAAGCTACGAAGCCTGAAGTGGAACTGTCACCATAAGGATAATAGATAGGAACAACGGCCCCTTTGTTTGGTAAGGATCAATAGCAGAGTTACCGGTAACCCCGACTCCCACACGTAGTTTCAACTGATTGAGCCAACTTACATCCTGCAAAAATCCTTCCTGATCAAGACGCCAGCCCAACGCCGCACTAGGGAAAAATGCCCATTTATTACCTTTGGCAAGCTGCGAAGCGCCATCCCAACGACCGGAAACCGTGAGGAGGTATCTGCTGTTATAATCATAATTTAAACGGAACATATACGAGAGTAACTGCTTCTCTACTAAATCACTCCCCCAGTCATCCAGTGCAGAAATATTTGCTTTACTCAACGCATTCCAGTTGGCACTGGCCAGGGGAATATTTAAAGCAGCCATAGAGGATTCTTCATAACGATATTTAGTGGCACTTTGCAGTAAAGTCACTCCCAAAGAGTGTTTTCCTATTTCCTTATCATAGTAGATAAGATTATCAAGTGTCCATGAAAAATCAGATTGATTCGTTAAACTGGCACGATTGGTTCCCTCACGACTGACAGAGTTCGCATCTGCAAAACTTCCATTACGGTAACTACGAAAGTCGGGACCAAAATTGAAGCGATATCTGAGCCCTTTCAGAGGAGAGAAGATCTCACCCAAGTTCAACTGGGCATACAGACTACCGATAGCACGGAACATACGACGTTCATTCTCACTATAATTCCATTCGTTGACTATCGTTTTCACTTTATCATCTCCACCCGGATAATCAATGCGGTTCCCCTCATCATCAAAGGGCACGGCATACGGATACAAACTGGTAGAAGCTGCATACAGATTGGATGGCCGGTCACTGATCATCTGTCCTACAGCCTTAGCCGAAGAACCATATTGCTGTTCACTGAAAGTACCGTTAACATTCAAGCCCATCTTGAACCATTTGGTCGGATCAAGATTCAAGCTGACTTTGGCTGTATAACGAGTGTAAGACTGACCTTTCACGGTACCTTCATTATCCAGATAGCCGATAGAAGCATAACCTTGTACTTTATCCGTACCACCACTGGCGCTCAACGTATGTTCATGGGTAACACCGGTTTGTGTAACCATATCAGCACAATCCGTTGTAGGAACCGCAGATGCATTCCAGCTACCACCAGCCCAACCTTTTTCAATATTCCTCCAGGCATAAGGATCTTTTGCTCCGTTAAAAATCAGATAATCACTATCCTTATCAGGCTCGTCACCCCTCGGATATTTATTCGGTTCTTTATAGTAATAAGCCCAACGACGCCACTCAATGTATTCGGCAGAATTCATCATTTCAGAGTAATCCTGCAAATTTTCAATGGTCATCGTACCCGAATAGTTCAATGACATCTTGCCCGCCTTACCCTGTTTAGTAGTAACCAAAATGACACCGTTGGCACCACGTGAACCATAAATAGCAGTAGCAGAGGCATCCTTCAGGACATCAATGGATTCTATATCCTGCGGATTCAAAGTCTCAATGCCACTTGTCGACATTAAAGGAATACCATCCACTACATAAAGCGGAGTATTGCTGGCACTCAACGAACGTACACCGCGTACATTGATAGTTCCTATTTCACCCGGACGTTCATTGCTAACAATATCCACACCTGCCGCTTTACCTTGCATAGCTTCGAAAGCATTGGCTGCCGGTCGGGAATTCAGTTCGTCCGAATTTACACGAATCATAGCACCGGTAACGTCCGATTTCTTCTGAACACCATACCCCACCACTACCACTTCGTCTAACGTTTCCGTATCTTCCTGCAGAATGATTTTCAGTTCTCTTTTATTCTCCACTTTGATTTCCTGCGGAATATAGCCAATGTATGTAATCCGTAGAATTGCATTAGCCGGGGCATTGATAATAAAACGCCCATCTATATCTGTAATTGTACCTATTGATTGTCCCTTTATCGTAACATTAGCACCAATGATCGGTTCACCGGCCATATCTTTTATAGATCCTGTCACCTTATTATCATCAGCTTGTTTTTCAGAAGCTTTCTCTTTTGCTTTATTCATCAGCATGATATTCTTGCCTTCCATAGCATAATAAATATCAGTCCCTTCAAAGACCTCGTTCAAGACCTCTGCCACCGGTTTATCTTGTGCATGAACTTTGACGTTACGTTTCAGATTAACCTCATTCATATCATACACAAACAGATAATCAGTCTGCTTTTCTATCTCGTTGATAACTTTGCCTGTTGATATACGGTCCGAAACAACTGTAACTTTCATGGTCTGTGAATAAGATTTCGTGGCAAAAAGCTGTTCCGACAAATAAAAACAAGGCCAGAGCTGTGATTTTCATAACCCGAAATAAATGTTTAATTTCTACAATAGATTCTTGGTACAAAATATTTTTCATATATTTGTATTACTAATTTTAGGTTTTAACTTAAGATTATTAGAAGAAAATGTCAATGTATCATTGACTTCCATGGGATAGTGTTGCAGCACTGTCCCATTTTTATAAAATATGATGTGTGTTATTCCATAGGCAGAATATTTTAAAGGGTTAATTAATAGTTATCACATTGTTTTCATCATCTTTTGTATAAGTAAATCTATTATTCAATCTCAGTACTTTCAGCACATGCTCCACTCCATCTTTGGTTCTGAACTTGCCTGTATAGCGATTCTTGAATATACTGGTATTGTTTACCACAATATCCACTCCATAATAAAGTTTCAATTTTTCAATCATATCCCTGACGGATATATCATTAAAACAAAGCAAACCTTCACGCCATAAAAAATAGTCTGGTTCTTTAATACGTCCTTTCACCAGTCTGGTACCTTTCAGGCTTGCCATTGTGTTTGGCTCCAACTTCAACACTCCTGCGGATGGATCCGATAGCTGAATTTCTACCGCTCCTTTCAGCAAAGAAGTTTCCCAGACACTATCTTCCGCATAAGCCAATACGTTGAATTCCGTACCTAACACCTTTACATTGCATTTACTCGTTTCCACTATAAAAGGCCTCTCTTTGTTCTTAGCTACTACAAAATAACCCTCACCATCTAATTTTACTTTCCGGTTATTATCTTTAAACTTTTCCGGGAAAGTCAATGTACTCCGAGAATTCAACCACACCTTCGTACCATCTGCCAACATTATTTCCGTCCGTTGTCCGGCAGGCGCATAAATAGATTGAAGTGCACTGCTTTCCACTGTCTGATGTTTATTATCCCAATAGTGTGTACCTAATAAGACGATTGCAACCACTGCCGCTGCTTTAGCCATTTCCACCCAGAGTGTATGCACAGAAAATCTTTTTCCTGCTTTTTTCTTTTCTACCACTGCCGGCAGTGTACGCCACAAAGCGATATCATACAATTTGCGTTGCGCCATATATTCACGCATATTCTCAGGCTTTTCCTGCATCCACTCGGTTATGTGCCTCTTCTCTGCTTCCGTGGCATTACCGGATATATATTTCTGTAATAACTCTGTATCCATATTCTATGCTATTCTATATAGTTAACGACTAAAGTGGAAACATCCCTAAAAGAAAAACTAAAAAATGAAGTAGTACTTTATTCAGTAGAAGAAATGATAAGAAATGCGCTTATCAGACGGCTAATTGAAAAGAGGCAAAAAGATAGATTTCCGATTAAATCTCATTTATGTTCTCTATCTTAAGAACAACGTCTAATTTAGAATTTAATATAAAAATAGAAGTAAAAGAGGGGCAGATAATCCTTCAAGGATACCCGTAGTACCTTCAATGCCTTTGAAATATGGTATTCCACTCCCTTAATGGAAATTTTCATTTCTTCGGCAATTTCTTTATTCGACTTATTCCCAAAACGGCTTAAAAGAAATATCCGGCGTGTCTGCTCCGGCAGAAGGTCTAAAGTCTCACGAACAATAGATTCCACTTCTTCCGAAAAGATCTCATCGGGGTTACAGGCTTCCAGAGTGGAAATTCGAGTGGAAAGTTCAAAATGATGCCAGTCAGTCATAGATTCAAAAGCTGTGCGTTTCACCTCCTCATGTTTCAGATAATCCAGAGCTTTATTCTTCAGGATAGTAAGTAGAAGGGGTTCCACATAATCTATCGCTTCTATTTTCAGCTTCTCCCACAGCCTTATCAATGACTCGGAAGCGATGTCTTCAGCTGCCAAATCATCGTGAACATAAGACTTTGCAAAGAAAAAAGATTTCTTATAATAAAAGGCATAGATATCACTGAAAGTATTTCCTATTTTATCATTCATCAGTCACACTCTATTATGTTTTTCACTCGTTGCACTAAATATCATATAGCAAAGTTAGCAATAAACATTTAATAACCCGTTGGGAAAATTATCTTTTTGATCGGAGGGAAACGAACATATGCTTACTACTTTTCTATCAACACATTACATTTACCTACTATTTACCCTAGGATGTAAAAGCATTTACCGCAAGATGTAACGACCTTTACCCCATATTGTAACGCTCTTTACCTCGGCATGTAACGACCTTTACCTCAGTATGTAAATGAAGTTACCATTTGGCATAAACATAATTTTCATGGAATGAAACAACCGTCGGGCTTATATCCCACCAATCATCACTTATAGACTTGTATCGGCAACTCCCCGCGCAATGCTCCCAAAACGTTAACAGCAAGCGCTTCCAACTCATCTTCTCCAGGGTACACATACACTGGAGCAAGAAAAGAGACACGCTCTTTCAGACGAGAAATAACATACTCTGAATGTGCAATACCGCCTGTCAGCAAGATTGCATCTATTTTACCAAAAAGCGCAACGGCGGCAGCTCCAATGCTTTTGGCAACCTGATAGATCATGGCATTCAGCACCAATTCGGCTTTTTCATCTCCGTCTTCAATAGACTTTATGATGGCAGGTATATCCGTAGTGCCAAGGTGCGCTGCCAGACCGGCATGGCCGGAAATGCGTTTCTTCAGTTCATCCTTTCTGAAACGATGGGAATAACAAAGATCAATCAACTGCCCGGCAGGCAATGTTCCCGCACGTTCGGGTGAGAAAGGACCTTCACCGTCAAGCGCATTATTCACATCAATGGCACGCCCGTTATGGTGAGCCCCAACAGAAATGCCACCACCCAAATGACAGATAATCAAATTCAAGTCTTCATAGCGCACCGGATGATCGGGAGAAGCGGCTGTTAACTCGGCAGCATAACGGCGGGCAATGGCACGCTGGTTCAAAGCATGCCAGATGGTAATACGTGGCATCAGTGGAGAACCCCGTGATACGGGCTATCTCATCCAGCTCGTCCACGACACCGGGATCAGCAATAAAAGCACGGCAATCGGGAAGCAATGCTGCCAATTCGGAAGCAATAAGGCACCCCAGATTACACACATGGCTTCTCATGGCATGGGTTATATCATCCAGCATGGCGTCGTTCACCTCGTACACTCCACCCGGAATGGGTTTCAGTAATCCTCCACGCCCTACGATGGCATCAAATTCAAAAGGAATACCATTCTCTTTTAAGGCTTCTATTACCAGATTCTTGCGGAATTCAAACTGGTCGATGACGCGAGGGAAATGGGAAAGTTCTCCTACCGAATGGCGAATGTTACGCACCAAAAGCGGAGTTGTGTCTTCGTATACTGCAATTTTCGTTGAAGTAGAACCGGGATTGATAGCAAGAATTCTCATAATTTAAGATTTGACGATTTACAATTTACGATTAGGATCACCTACTTTATCACCCTGCCACTTAGTCACAGGCACAAGTGAGACATGCCATAGCAATACTATAATATTTAGAGACCGGAATCACTACGTGAGGGCAACACCACTGGACATACAGGACCTTGCAACAGACCTGCCATATCAGCATGGGCAAACAAGGATACAGCCTTATAAAAAGCATTTCCCGATTCGATATTAGGGAAGATCAGCACATCCGCTTCTCCATTGATAGGAGATGCAATCCCTTTGATATCACCGCTTGTCTTCTCACAGGAAGTCTTTACATCCAACGGACCATCGATTATTACATTTCCGAATTCTCCGGCCTCCGCCAACTCCACGATATTGACATAATCTAACGAATGGGGGAACTTGGCACTTAACTTCTCCGTACAATGAATAAGTGAAATGCGAGGTTGTTCGATGCCAAAGTGGCGACAAGTATGGATGGCATACCAGATCATCTCTATGCGTTGCTGCAAAGTGGGTCGCGGAATTACGGCGGCATCCGAGAAGAACAGCAACTTATCATACGTAGGAATCTGCATTACAGCCAGATGGGTCAGGATTTTACCCTTAGGCAACAGGCCTTTTTCTTTGTCAAGGATAGCATGCAACAAATTATCTGTATTGATAATACCTTTCATCAAAATATCCGCTCCACCCTCACGAACAATACGTACAGCCTCACGCGCCGCCTCATCGGGATCCTCTATATGCACCGTACGGACGTACTGGGGATATTTCTTCAATGTAGGATATTTTTCAAGAATCGCAGAGTCGCCAATCATCAGGAACTCCGCAATCCCTTCTTCCAGAGAACGGGCAATGGCGTATTCCGTATTGGGGTCATTAGCACAAACTACTGCAATACGTTTCCTTTTGTTCAAGGATTTCAAATGTGAGGTTAGTTGATCAAAGCTTCGAATAGGTTCCATAACGTTAGATTTTTAGCAAATATCTGAAAAAATGTCGAGAAATGCAGCATAACACTCCAGGAAATTTCGCAAGCCTTATTTCATTTTGATAGTTTACACCACAGATTACACAGATTAACGCAGATTATTACTTTTCACCATGATTAGAATAAATCTGTGTTAATCTGTGTAATCTGTGGTGTAAACTAAATTTCGTTTTGAGTTATTTTATGTACTTTTGTCCCCATACGCAAAATATTGAATTATGAACAGCCTTATTTTTCCGTCATACGTACAAAAAGGTGATCGTGTCATCATCCTTTCTCCTTCCAGCAAGATAGACAAGTCTTTTTTGAAAGGAGCCAAAAAGCGTTTGAAATCCTGGGGACTGGAAGTGGTAATGGCTAAACATGCCGGAAGCTCACACGGAACGTATGGAGGCAGCATCAAACAGCGCGTAGAAGATTTACAGAATGCGCTGGATGATGAAAAGGCTAAAGTTATTCTATGCAGCCGTGGCGGATACGGAGCAGTGCACCTGTTAGGGAAGCTCGATTTTACCCGTTTTCGTGAACATCCTAAATGGCTGATTGGTTTCAGTGACATTACCGCATTACATAATGTGCTCCAGAAAGAAGGTTTTGCATCACTCCACGCCCTGATGGCACGCCATTTGACGGTAGAATCCGAAGATGATTTCTGCACATTGGCACTCAAAGATATCCTCTTTGGACATTTTAATCCGGAGACAGCAGAATCTGTAGAAATCTCAGAAAATGGTTTCAGCTATATTTGCCCCGGACACAAATTAAACCATAAAGGAACCGCCAGCGGCATTTTACGAGGTGGCAACCTGTCCGTATTTTATGGGCTGCGCGGCACTCCTTACGATATTCCCGCTGAAGGAACCATTCTCTTTATAGAAGATGTAGGCGAACGTCCGCATGCAGTAGAGCGCATGATCTACAATCTGAAACTGGGCGGTATATTAGAAAAACTATCCGGCCTTATTATCGGACAGTTTACGGAATACGAGGAAAACAAGTCTTTGGGGAAAGAGTTATATGGTGCAATTGCCGACCTCGTGAAAGAATACGATTACCCCGTCTGTTTTAATTTTCCGGTAGGACATGTCAGCATGAACCTGCCTATGATAAACGGAGCGGAAGTAACGCTGGAGACCGGAAGAAAAGAAGTGAAACTAAGTTTTAATTTAGATAAAGAATGAAACGGAATTATACTCTCATCCCTTTATGCCTGGTGTTGCTTGCATTCATAGCATGCAGCAACAATACCAAGAAGGCAAGCGACGACACTGAAACAACAACCAAAAGCGTCGTCAATGTTCCACAGTTCAACGCAGACAGTGCTTACCAGTATGTGAAAGCACAGGTTGACTTCGGTCCACGCGTTCCTAATACGAAAGCGCATGTGGATTGTGGCAATTATCTGGCTGATAAACTGACAGAATTCGGTGCAAAGGTTACTAGCCAATATGTAGACTTACCTGCCTATACCGGCACATTACTAAAGGCCCGGAATATCATCGGTTCCTACAAACCGGATACAAAAAAACGTATTGCACTTTTTTCTCATTGGGACAGCCGTCCGTGGGCAGACGCTGACCCGGACGCTAAAAAGCATTACACCCCATTTTAGGTGCCAATGACGGTGCCAGCGGTGTAGGCGTATTATTGGAAATAGCACGTCATTTGAAGAAACAGTTGCCGGAAATGGGTATAGATATTGTTTTTGTAGATGCTGAAGATTATGGAACACACCAGGCTTACAACGGCCCGCATAAAGAAGAATACTGGGGACTTGGCTCACAGTATTGGGCACGCAACCCGCACGTACAGGGATATAATGCACGCTTCGGTATATTGCTGGACATGGTAGGTGGCAAAAAATGCAGAATTCCGTTATGAAAGCCTGTCTCATGAAGTAGCTCCCAATGTCAATGAGAAAGTCTGGAAAACAGCCAACGCTTTAGGCTTCGGGCGTTATTTTGTACAGAAAAAAGGCGGTTTCGTTACCGATGACCATACGTTCATCAACAAGTATGCGAAAATCCCGACAATCGATATCGTCCCTTACTATCCGGAAGGAGATTTCTTTGAGCATTGGCACACCGTGAAAGATGATATGGATGCCATTGATAAAGCTACATTGCAAGCAGTAGGACAAACTGTAATGCAAGTAATCTACAGCGAAAAATAAATCATAAATCATAAATCATAAATCTGCAACATGAGTATCAATGAATTACAAGACGAAGTGATCACCGAATTCAGCGACTTTGACGACTGGATGGATCGCTATCAACTCCTCATAGACTTAGGTAATGAACAGGAACCGCTCGACGAAAAGTATAAGACCGAACAGAATCTGATCGAAGGCTGTCAGAGCCGTGTATGGCTTCAGGCGGACGATGTGGATGGAAAAATTATCTTCAAAGCAGAAAGTGACGCTTTGATTGTGAAAGGAATCATTGCTTTATTGATCAAAGTCCTTTCGGGGCATACGCCCGATGAAATACTGAATGCTGATCTTTATTTTATCGATAAGATAGGTTTGAGAGATCATTTGTCTCCTACCCGTAGCAATGGGTTGCTGTCGATGGTAAAGCAGATACGGATGTATGCGCTGGCTTTCAAGGCGAAAGATAGTAGTAAATAAATAGAATGATAAGATGGTGGGATGGTAAGATGAATAAAAAACATGACTGATTCATCTTACCATCCCATCATCTCTATTCTTCTCCTTCCTGAAATTCCAAAATATCTCCCGGCTGACAGTCCAGCACTTTGCAAATAGCCTCCAGTGTAGAGAAACGGATAGCTTTTGCCTTTCCCGTTTTCAAAATAGATAAATTGGCAGGTGTAATATCCACCTTTTCAGCCAGCTCTCCTAAAGATATCTTTCGTCGAGCCATCATTATATCAAGGTTTACTATAATCATATAAATCACTTTTATCAAGGTTAGGATTAAATAGTCAGATCCTGTTCTTCCTTCATTTTCACACCTACGGCAAATATCTCGGTAAAGAGAACAATGACCACCAATGATACCCAATCTTCGGACATGCTGAAACCCTTTATTTCATACCCGGGCAGACTCACTTGTTTCACCACTTCAATATAATTCAGCCATTCCATCAACGCATTCAAGATGCTAAAAGCTAATAAAGAATAAGTGAATACGCGCATTCTTACCACATTGTCATGAGTAAACACATTACGCTTCGATATGGAAATTAAAACCCGTATCAGGCAGTAAATTCCGGCAAGAATAGCCAAAACAGCAAATGCACCAAAACAAAACACAATACTACTCCAGGTCGACGGAACAATAGCCACACTTACTTTATCTATTTTGTAAGGAAGGTTTTCATTCATTTTACTATTACGCAATGAATCCAATATTGTTGTTTCCAGAGGTCGTACCTCCACAGGGATACCTTCAGGCGTGTATAAGGCTGGCGTTTCCGCACGGGCACTTTTACTTCCCGCCAGAAAACTGTCACGTTCTTCTTGCCAACCGGCAGTAAAAGAAATGGCAAAATCTCCTACAATCACCAGTATCGCTAATATCCCCAATATTCTAAATTTCTTCATAATCGTATCATTTCTTTAAATTGTCAATTCCTGTTCTTCTTTCATTTTCAGTCCGATAGCGAAAACTTCTGCTACCATCAGGGCTGAAATCCCCAATACCAGAGAAGTAATATGCACCATATCCGCCATACTCAATGAATAACCTGTCACTGAAAAGACTTTTTCCACGTTATGAAAACTCAGAAAGGCAAGAAGGAAGGTACATACAAAACCAATAATAAGCAGCACTCCTAAACGTCTGAGACGCCGGACATTCTTCCAATTGAATATATCGGATTTATTGATCGACACAATAAGACGGATAAAAAGTACTACAGCCCAGACAATGGCAACATAGTTTAAAAATAAGGATCAGGAGAGAAACAATCCGTGATAAAACACTGGGTTGTGTATTCACACTGACTATCATTTGCCCGTAAGCAGCAGGTACATATTCACCGTTTTTTTCATTATAAACAGAATCAATCAAGATATCTCCGCCTAAATCTTTTGGTACCAGTTGCACTACTTGCACATTGCTGATCTCTTCTTTAGCCTTTGCATCAATCTTAGAGTCAAAACCTTTCTCGATCCCGGCCTTAATTCCCAAACCGACATAATAAGTAGTTTCTAAAACCGAATAACCCAGCACGAGTAATACGATCACGCAAAGAATATTCAATCTCCTTTTCATATTTCAGTAGTTGTATTAGATAATTTATAGGTATTCATCATTCTCCAGGACAATATAAACAAAAGGAAAGCAATTACGAGACCTGTCAGATAAGCTTTTTCTCCAATTAATTCACTGCTATATTCCACATCCGGGAATTTAAGAGCAAGATAGACAGAAAGGCTGTTGTTCATGATGTGAATCAGAATACAAGGTATCAGACTATGTGTCTTATAATAGATCCATGCAAGAATAAAACCGATCAGCGTAGCTCCTACCACTTGCGCCGGATTCATATGAAAGATACCGAATATCAGACCGGATATTAAGATAGCTACTACCGGATTATACTTCTTCAGAAGAACTTTAGTGATTGCTCCACGAAACAGTAGCTCCTCCAAAATGGGTCCCAATATAGCTACACAAATAATCCCTAACCAACCGGATTGCAATAAATCAAAAGTATCGCTCAGCCAGTCAGGCAAAAATGTGAGATGGGACATTAAAAAATCAATCAGATAAATCATGGAAATTCCCATCATAGCACTCCAGGATAAATAAGATACAGACACTGGAGAGTATAACCTCTTATCTCCTGTCAAATAGCCTTTTTTGCCACAAATAAATCAGCATAAAAACAAATCCTGCCAGCAGAGTGGGAGCCAAGGCAAATTCGCTTGCTCTGTCTACAGTACCGTATTTTACATACGCATAGATCATAGTGAATGGCCCCACTGCCAATGCCCCGAGAATTTGCATCGCCAAGTAAATAAGAGCCAGTTTTATTGCAGTTTTCATCGTTGTCGTCCTTTAGAGTTTACAAAGATATATTTTCTCTATCAAATCATCAAACGGTAGCTCCTATACCGCAAAGAACAGCCATCAACATGGAGAGGGAAATCACTAATAAAGAGATACTCATAAATGCCTTTTTCATAATCGTCAACCTTTATATGTTTTGTTATTCAATAATAATTTATCGTTTTTCGATATGCAAATAAAAAGGTATTTTTGAGACTAACAAGTAAAACAGAAAATATTTATCGAAAAACAATAAAAAAGTACGTTTTTCGATAATCATACAAGAAATATAAACAGAAAAGGAGATATTAAAGATAACGGGAAGCTATTTCTTTATCTTTATGAAGCTGGGCAATCAGTTCATCTATGGAATCAAATTTCAACTCAGGACGGAGATAGCGGACAAAAGAAAGGCAGATATATTGCTCGTAAATATCTGAATGGAAATTAAATATATTCACTTCAATACTACGATCCGTACCGTTAGCCATTGTAGGACGATAGCCAATACTGAGCATACCGCCATAACTCTGACCTGCTACGGTAACGCGCACTGCATATACCCCATCAGAAGGAACCAACTTATCCGGATCATCCACCCGAAGGTTTGCAGTAGGAAAACCTATTTTACGACCGACACGATAACCACTTACTACTATGCCATTCAAGAAATAATCATATCCCAGGCAAGAAGCAGCTTCCGAGACATTACCTTCCGACAGCAATTGCCGGATAACAGAAGAGCTTACTGCAACATCCTTATCTATATATGCATGTGCAAGAATAACTTCTATCCCCAACTCCTGCCCATAGCGTACATAGTCATCAAAACCTTCACTACGGTTATGACCAAAACGATGATCATATCCTATAACAAGGGCACGTATATTATAATGATTGTAGAGGAACAACATAAACTCCTTTGCTGAAAGAATGGCAACTTCAGGAGTAAAGTCAAGCATCATGCAATAGTCCAGACCGGTTTCAGCGAGCAAAGCAACCTTTTCTTCATAAGTGGTCAGTAATTCAGGGTGATACTCCGGCTGTACCACCTTGCGCGGGTGCACAGGAAAAGTCACCACCCCCGAAGCAAAACCATGTGCAACAGCTACTTCGCGCACCTGTTCAACAGGTACCGATGTCCTCGATGTACTCCGTCGAAAAAGCCTATGGTAGCAATACAAGGCTGAGGAAGCACCTCCGGTATGTTACGAAGCAACTGCACTACTTTAATTTTTAATGGTTACTTAAACAGATGACTCCAGTCTTCACATGCTTTCGGCGTGTAGGTAGAAATACCCAATGTTTCCGCCACACGACAATTCTCAGTAGAATCATCTATAAAGAAAGTTTCTTTGGGATCTATGCCTGTTTCTTCCAACAGTTTCTCAAAAATAGCAACGTCCGGTTTCACCATCTTCATTTCATAAGAAAGGAAAATTCTCTCAAAATAATCTTCTACCCGGAAAGCCTTATAGTGAAAAGCATGCTTGCAGGACCATTTCCAGTGAATTTCATTGGTGTTGCTCAATAGATAGACTACATATTTCTCACGCAGTTTCAACAACAAATCCAACTTATAGGTAGGAATACTTCCCAAAAAACTATTCCAGGCAGCATCTATACGGGCATCGGTCACTACCTTCCCTATTTGCTCACGAATCGCATTCCGAAACTCCGCACTGGTAATCAGTCCTTTCTCATGCTGTAAGAAGAAACCTTGCTGATGACAAACATCAAGCATAGCCTCTACATTGGCCATGCCTAACTTTGCAAAATTCTCAATACAACGCTGGCGGTCCAAGTCAATCAATACGCCACCAAAATCGATAATAAGGTTTTTAATTCCTTTTTTTCTTTCATTTTATTTCTGAGTTAAACGTCGGATGAAACGTATCGCCTCACCCACCCATAATACCAGTGAAGTGGAAGCAATAATAATCACCCAAGTGACTAAATCAAGCGGTACAGTACGGAATACGGCACCACCGAACTGTACTATAAGGAACTGTCCTACTAAAATAGCAAGTACTATCAGTTCCATACCGTACGATTTGGAAATCCCTTTGAAAGCGGAGTCTGTAGTACCAAACACACGTGCATTGAAAAGGTTCCAGAATTGCAGCATCACGAAGAATGTGAAGAATATGGTCAAACGTTCCGGTGTCATACCGCCCTCGGCATGATTAAACCAGTACAACATTCCCATTAGTATAATCAGGAAAGCACCACCTACACCTAAAATATAGGAGCGCATGGCTTTCGAAATAATAAAGTCACTGCTACTGCGCGGTTTCTCTTGCATAACACTCTCGCTGGGCGGAATAGAAGCCAGAGCCAAAGCAGCAAAAAGTATCCATAATAAGATTTACCCACAACATTTGAGTTACAGTCAGCGGTAATTCCGTACCTATCAACGAACCAAGCAAAACGATAAGCAAAGCCACAAAATTGATAGTCAACTGGAAGACAATGAAGCGCTGGATATTCTTGTATAGCGAGCGTCCCCACATCACAGCAGTACCGATACTATTGAAGGAATCGTCAAGCAAGGTTATGTCACTGGCTTCCTTGGCCACAGACGTTCCCGTACCCATAGAAAGACCTACCTGCGCATGATTCAGTGCAGGAGCATCATTCGTACCATCTCCCGTTACGGCTACCACTGCACCTTTTTTGTTGTAACAACTGCACCAGACGTTGCTTGTCTGTAGGACGCGCACGCGACATTATTTTCAGATCCATCACACGGTCGAGTGCTTCTTCATCCGTCAGATCAGCAAAAGCAGCCCCTGTTATCCGGTTGCGTTCCGTATCTTCCGGTTTCCACAAACCAATCTGACGTGCTATTTCCGTAGCCGTACCCGGTGTATCTCCCGTAACAATCTTGATACCGATACCGGCCGACTGACATTTCAAGACTGCCGCAGGCACATCCTGACGGATAGGATCACTGATAGCAACCACACCCAGGAATGACAAATCATGATCGGCAACCAATTCCACACAATCCCTTGTATCCGTATCTTCCACGATCTTGAAAGCAAAACCAAGAGTACGCATCGCCATATTCTGATAACCCAGCAATTGTTTTTCTACCGTAGGGCGATACTCTACCGCATCTACCCGTTTGCCGTCCAGAATAACATCCTTACATTTGCCTAAAACAATTTCAGGAGCACCTTTCACGTAAAATACCTTCTTACCCATCAAAGGAGACTTCACCACAGTAGCCATGAATTTACGTTCGGTAGAGAAAGTCAACTGATCCACAACCGGAGCATTCTCACGTAATTCCAGATAATCCCGATTCCTGCTATTCAACCATAAAAAGTAAGGCTACCTCTGTCGGGTTTCCGACTCCTTTCGGTTTTTCACCTTCGGCTATCTCTTCCAGAAAAGCAGTAGAATTGGTACTGATACCTTCTATCACCAGTTTGCTGATATCATCTTCACCGACTTCTCCACCATTTTTCAAACCATAGAAGCTCGGTTCATAAACTTGCATCAGATTCTGAGTCAATGTACCCGTCTTATCCGTACAAATCACTGTAATTGCCCCCATCGTCTCGCAAGCATGCATTTTGCGAACCAGATTATTGGTAGAAAGCATACGGCGCATATTCAGAGCTAAGCTGAGCGTCACACTCATCGGCAACCCTTCGGGCACTGCAACCACAATCAGGGTTACTGCCATCATAAAGTATTGCAGGGTAGCTTTCAATGCCGGAAGCCAGTCTGCAAAAGTGTGGAAGGTTGAAAAAGGATATACCAGTATTACATCTTTAATAAAGAAAATGGCAAATGCCAGTCCGGCCACCGAGAAGCCGATCTTACCAATCAGATTGGCAAGTTTGGTAAGCTGTATGTTCAGGGAGTAGGTTCCGTACTCTGTTCCGTACTTTGTCGGGCCACTTTTCCGATTTCCGTATCATCGCCCACACTGAGCACTCGCATTGTCCCATGACCGTCCACAACGGTAGTACCACGCAGCACACGATTGGAAGCATACGTAGCTTCTTCATCAAAATCCGCTTCTACAGTCGTTTTATTTATAACGGGTTCACCGGTCAGATTTGATTCATTCACCTGCAAAGATATGGCTTCCAGCAGTTCACCGTCAGCCGGTATTTCTTCTCCTGTTTCCAGGACAATAATATCTCCTACCACCACATCTTTCCGAGGTATTTCCTGCACACGACCATTACGGACAACTTTCACCAAAGTTTCCTCATTTACCGCATTCAGCAGATCAAATTTTTTATTGGCGTCATATTCAAAGAAGAAACCGATTCCCGTAGCCAACAATATGGCGGCAATAATACCGATTGTCTCGGCATATTCATTCTCTACGATCGAGATGATCAAAGAAAATAGTGCAGCCACTAAAAGCACCCTGACAACAGGATCCTCAAACTTTTCAAGATATAACTTCCACAGGGAGGGACGCTTGGGGGGCGTTAACAGATTGACTCCGTACTTTTCGCGGCTTTTTCTTACTTCGTCGTCAGTAAGTCCGCCATGATAAAAATCATCCTTCATTGCAGTCATGCAAATTGTTAGCTTTAATTAAGAGCCGCAAAAATACAATATTAATTTGGGATAGCGAATGTTATTAAATCTTTTTATAAGTTAGTCTTGCCATCAATCTCCGTGCCTTGTTCCTTAATCTGGCGTCCATTAATCGGGAGGGTAAACCAGAATGTAGATCCCTTACCGTATTCAGACTCCACACCAATCTTTCCACCCAACTTACGAATTATCATTTCGCAGATAGCCAGCCCCAGACCGGTACCTTTCTTATTCTGCTCTACCCGGACAAAGCGTTCAAAAATATGATTTACCTTATCTTCCGGGATACCACTTCCGGTATCTTTCACATAAAAATAAAGACCTTCAGCACAACGATTATAGCCAAAAAAGTAATGCTACCCTCATCTGTAAACTTCACAGCATTGGTCATAAAATTGGAAACCACTTGTTGCAAACGATTTCTATCGGTATACATAACACATTCATCGGGAGGTGTTTCCCTGATAATCTGAATAACGGCAGATTTATCTTCCAGTCTCATACGGAACAATTGTTCTATATCAAACATCAACTGATTGACGTCTACCTCCGAGAATGTAAATTCCAATGTACCTGCCTCTATTTTTGAAAGGTCAAGAATATCAGCAATCAACTGCTGCAACAACTCGTTGTTAGAATGCACTATTTCCAGAAATTGCGTCTTCTCCTCTTCCGTACTGGCAGAAGCCAGCAATTCGGAGAAACCGACAATGGCATTCAACGGTGTGCGTATCTCATGACTCATATTGGCAAGAAAAAGCTGATTTGGAGCGATCTGCATTTTCCGCTTTTTCACGGGCTCTGTTCAATTCCGCTTCCGCTTTCTTCAGTCGGGTAATATCATGTACAGTAATTACCATACCCTCCTTATCGTCTATTTCCATGTATTCACCGGAAACATACGTATCACATTCGGCTACTTCGCCCCCTATCCCGTATATCGAGTATAGCTTCTAAATCCGTGAAGCTACTTTTAGCACGAAATGTTTCCTCAATCTTCTTTCGGATAGGACAACTGCCGCAAAGTTCATGTGTTCCGCAACCGCCTTCGGCAGACAATGCATTGTTACAACGCAATAAATCTCCCACACGAGCCAATCTGCCTTCCGGTTTACGGGCTTTGGTGATATCATAGTAATTCGTCCGGGTTACTACAAAATCCCTATCTATCAAAAGAATAAAAGCATGAACATTTTGCATAATAGAACGAAACAGTTCTTCGGAACCGCGTAATGCTTTCCTGGCATTTCCTGCTTTAAGCAGCAGGCGTCTACTTCTACCAAGTTCAAATACATATAATAACAGTACTCCTACAAGCACCGCCATACCGACCAGAATTAGTATCGTCATAAAGAGTTCATTTACAATAAATACGAAACAAATATATCTCTTTTCAAAGCAAAACCGGAAACAAAAAGCCGGGATTTATTGTTATTTATACAGAAAACCTAAAAAATAGTTTTATGGACAAGTACATTTGCACCGTTTGTGACTACGTTTACGACCCAGAGCTGGGCGATCCGGAAAATGGCATTGAGCCGGGAACATCGTTTGAAGATCTTCCTGAAGATTGGGTTTGCCCGCTATGCGGAGTTGGAAAAGAAGAATTTGAGAAAGCGTCCTAAGACGCTTTCTTTTTTTTACATCACTACTAGCCTCTACTACATTCACCACATAATCACCCAATTTCTCACATTCGGCGATAATGTCCATATAGTAAACGCCCATCTGATAATCATATTCCTTGTTATTCACATCCAGAATATTCTGATTCTTCAGCTGATTGCGATAGTTATTAATTTCATTCTCAATATTGAATGACTTATTCACGTCGATGCTTTGATGCTCGGAACGCTCTACAACGACAATCATTTGTGCCAACGCATCATCCGTCAGTTTCATCATAAAGTGAATATGGTCATATTGCTTTTCCGTGAAATCCTGATTAGTCTGACGCTTGCGATTGATAGTACGCGCAAGATTATAACAGCTATCACCTATACTCTCAATTTCAGTTACTTCACGAAGCATTGCGCGAATCTGAAGCTTACTCTCCGAACTCAAACGCCCGTCAGACACCTGGTTCAGATAATTGGCTATCTCCAACTCCATATTATCACTGATATTCTCATATTTTTCGATACGGCTAAACAGCTTATTATAATCATCGTCCTTATCCGTATGCAACAAGTCCTGTACCATATTAAACATACGGTGAGTACGTTCCGCAAACAGATGAATTTCCTTGCGTGCCTGCAAAATGGAAAGCTCCGCTGTAGAAAGCATGCCACCGGAAATGAAGCGGAGACGATATTCCTCATCAGCTTCTTTCTGCGGAATGATGGCACAAACCGTACGCTCTATCAGTTTTACAAACCAGATCAGCAGCAATACATTGCAGATATTAAAGCAAGTATGGAAAGCCGATAACTTAAATGAAACAGCTACGGCAGGATCTTTCGTTCCCATCACGTTTTCCACAAACCAAGATACGGCACTCGTAAACGGAGTGAAAAGGCAAAGTACCCAGATAACGCCGAAGACATTGAACACCAAATGAGCCAATGCAGCCCTCCTCGCCTGCGTATTACCGGTCAATGCGGCAAGATTGGCAGTAATGGTGGTACCGATATTCTCTCCCAATACCAATGCAGCCCCCAATTCAAAGCTAATCCAGCCGTTAGCACACATGATAAGCGTAATTGCCATCGTTGCTGCCGATGCCTGTACAACCATAGTCAGAATAGTACCGATAAACACAAACAACAGAATAGAAATATATCCCATATCGGTATAGCTTTGCACAAAGGCCAACATTTCCGGATTTGCTTTCAAATCCGGCGCATTGGATTGCAGCATGGAAAGTCCCATAAAGAGGAAAGAGAAACCGAAAATAAATTCACCGATAGACTTACGATGACTTTTTTGAGAGAAGAGAAGAGGAATACCGAAGGCCAGTAGAGGAAGTGCAAAAGCGGCTATATCAACTTTGAAACCTAACGCCGAAATAATCCATGCTGTAACGGTAGTACCGATATTGGCTCCCATTATTACGCCGATGGATTGGGATAAAGTTAACAGCCCGGCGTTTACAAAACTCACTACCATAACAGTAGTTGCGGAAGAGGATTGAATCAGTGCCGTGATCAGCACACCCGTCAGTACACCGGTTACCCGGTTGGTAGTCATTGCCGTTAGAATTTTCCGGAGCCTGTCACCGGCAAACTTTTGAAGTCCTTCACTCATTATCTTCATTCCGTACAGGAATAATGCCAGCGAGCCAAGCAGCTTTAAAAAATCATAAAAAGAATATTCCATCTTTAATTAATTAGAAGGTTTTATGCCACATCTGTTATTATATCTATATTTAACGTATTAATCACCTAAAAAGGAGACGTCATGAAACACATGTTACAAATTTGTTGCAAAAATAATAATATTTCTAAAGAATTCCCCATCGGTAGTTCACTTTTGGATATTTATTACGGTTTTAATCTTGATTTCCCCCTATCAGGTTGTCAGTGCAAAAGTTAATAACCGATCCGAAGGGCTGAACTTCCGGGTATACAATAATAAAGATGTAGAATTCCTCGATATACGCGACTCTTCTGGTTTGCGGACGTATGTGCGCAGTCTTTGCTTTGTACTGTACAAAGCTGTCAACGAATTGTTTCCGGACGGCAAACTATTTGTAGAACACCCTGTATCCAAAGGCTACTTCTGCAACTTGCGCATTGGGCGCACAATTACGCTGGAAGATGTATCCGCCATTAAAAAACGCATGCAGGAAATCATAGACAAAAATATCACCTACCGCCGCACGGAATGTCACACAACCGAAGCTGTGCGCATCTTTAATGAACGGGGGATGACAGACAAAGTAAAGTTGCTGGAAACTTCCGGCTCCATCTATACCTATTATTATTCATTAGAAGATACGATTGATTATTATTATGGTAATCTACTGCCCAGCACCGGCTTTATCTGGCTGTTCGACATTGTGAAATATTACGATGGGCTGTTGCTTCGCATTCCCAACAGGCAAAATCCTAATGTATTGGAAGAAGTCGTCAAGCAGGAAAAAAAATGCTGGATGTATTTAAGGAACATCTGCGTTGGAATTATATCATGGGATTAAGCAATGTCGGTGATTTTAATCTCGCCTGCGAAGAAGGACATGCCACCGATTTAATCAACGTAGCAGAAGCACTGCAAGAAAAAAAAGATAGCTCAGATTGCCGATGATATCTATAATCGGGGCGAAAATGGCAACCGTGCAAAACTGGTACTTATCTCCGGCCCGTCCTCTTCAGGTAAGACTACCTTCAGCAAGCGTCTTTCCGTACAACTTATGACAAATGGTCTTCGCCCATACCCCATCGCCCTGGACAATTATTTTGTAAACCGCGAAGACACTCCGAGAGACGCTAACGGAGATTATGACTACGAATCGTTGTATGCACTCGATCTCAAAAAGTTCGAGGAAGACCTGAAAGCTTTGTTACGAGGCGAAGAAATTGATCTACCGAGTTTCAACTTCTCTACCGGACAACGGGAATACAAAGGGGACAAGTTACGGATTGACGAACATACCATCCTCATCCTGGAAGGTATTCATGCATTGAACCCGGAACTCACTCCGCAGATACCGGCAGAAAACAAATATAAGATCTATGTATCTGCCCTGACTACCATTTCTCTGGACGACCACAACTGGATACCCACAACGGATAACCGCCTGTTGCGCCGTATCATCCGCGACTTCAACTATCGGGGATATTCGGCACGCGAAACCATCTCCCGCTGGCCCAGCGTGCGTGCCGGAGAAGACAAATGGATCTTCCCTTACCAGGAGAACGCCGATGTGATGTTCAACTCCGCACTACTGTTTGAATTTGCCGTATTGCGTTGCCACGCTGAACCGATACTGACCAGCGTCCCACGCAATTGTCCGGAGTATGCCGAAGCATACCGGTTGCTGAAGCTTATCAAATATTTCACTCCTGTACAAGATAAGGAGATCCCTCCAACATCACTTCTGCGTGAGTTCCTGGGAGGAAGCAGTTTCAAATACTAATCCTTGCCATCTGTCCTACCCGAGCCGTACCTGCACCGTACCCGCTCCGTAGTTGCTCCGTACTCTATAGATACGAAGGAGGTACGGAGCGAGTACGGAGAAGATATGGAGATAACACGGAGAAGATACGGAGATCATACGGAACAGTATATAATTCCATGTACCCTAATCATCAGAAAAATGAGATAAGTCAAGTTTTTAAGCGCTTTTCTTGTACAACCTACAGAAGAATGTCTTAACTTTGTAAGCAAATAAAATGAATCATATATGAGAAAGATAATTACCCTACTCTTCTTAGCCGCTTTCTGCATTTGCAGCCAAGCCTATTCACAGAACCGTGCCGATGAACTAATGAAACAAGCACAGGAAAGTCTCGCAAAAAAAGAATATATCAAAGCCCGCTATCTTTTCCTCCAGGCTTACAATGCTTTTTCCTCTCAGGCAAAGTATGATAAAGCAGTAGAATGTGGTGTCAACGCCAGTGTCTCTACCATCGGGAAAACTATTATAAAGAAGCTTTTGAACTGTTGCGCGGTGCCGAACTATTGGTTACAGACGGTGAGCAGAAAAGTGGCAAGACGATGCCCGACCTGCGTTTCCGTATCAATAAGGAACGCCTACAAATGTATATCAACCTCAAGAATCCTGCCCGTGCCAAAGAACAACTGGTCAAATTGGAAGAGACAGCCAAAGCAGCCAAAAATGATTCACTCAACAATGATTTGCTTTACACCCAAGCCAATTACTACTATACCTTTGGGATGAACTCACAAGGAGATGCTTATATCAACCGTCTGATCAGCCAATATAAGGAACAGAAGAATTATGCAAAGGTAGACGAGTCATACAAAACCTTGATCGATATTGCCCGCAAGGCAAACAATGCCGGACTGGTAGCCCGTACGTACGACAAATACATTCTTTGGAGCGACTCGGTAAAAGCCCTTACCGCCCAAGATGAACTAAACGTGCTGAAACGTAAATGACGATAGCCTGAAAACTATTGAGGAAAAAGACAGTTCACTATCCGCCAAGCAGTACATTATTATCGGACTTTGCATCCTTGCCGGACTACTGGCCACCGCACTGGTATTAGCCGGTATCGTATTGCTTCGTTTTGTCCTTCTTACCCGGAAACAAAAAGAAAGCCATACAGATAGCCAATGAGCACAATGAACTGAAAACTAAGTTTATCCAGAATATCTCCTCACAAATGGAGCCGACACTGAATACTCTAGATACTACCTTACCGGGCGTCCGTGCACTGAAAGGCTTTGCTGAGCACATTCAAGAGTTGTCCGATTTAGAAAGCACGCTCTCTGAAGCATACGAAATGCGTGAAATCAATATCAACACTTTCTGTGAAAGTGTTATGGATAAGATAAAAAGCGGCCTGAAGCCAGACATAGCCACTGCCGTGAATGCTCCGAAACTCAGTGTCAAGACCAATCCGGAGCAACTTGAACGTATTCTTCTCCATTTGCTGAATAATGCAGCCGAGTTTACCCCTGAAGGTGGTAAAATCTGGTTAGACTTTAAAAAGCGCGGAGCACACACCCACCAATTCATTGTCAGTGATACGGGAAGTGGTATTGCCGAGGAGGAACAAGCAGACTTGTTCAAACCTTTCACTAAAGTGAAAGACCTTACAGAAGGGGATGGTTTAGGATTGCCCATTTGCTCTCTGATTGCCACAAAAATGAATGGTAGCCTGACATTGGACAGTAGCTATACCAAGGGCTGCCGCTTCGTGCTGGAGTTACATACCTGACAAAAAAACATACTTTAATTCAATACCCCCCTATTTATGAACTCAAATTCATAAATAGGGGGTACTTATTTTACAGACTGACATTACATTGTTTTATCATTAGAAACGGGTACTTTTGCAGGCTGCAACAACAAATGATAAACCAATGAAATCCAACACATTAGCCATACTAATACTCGCATATTGCATATTAGTGGCTTGTACTCGTACCAGTCCAAACGCCCAACTTGTACAAGCCGATTCTCTCATGCAAAAGTTTCCGGACAGCGCTTTACGTTTTTTACAAAAAATTCGACCGGAAGAACTTAACTCATTAGAAGATCGGGCATATCATGCACTACTGTTGACAGAAGTCAAAGACAAGAATTTCATACAGCAAACGGAAGACTCACAGATACGTATTGCAGTACAATACTATGACTCCATTAAAGATATACCTATGCAGGCAAAATCATATTATTATTGGGGATGTATTCGAAGAGATCAAAACAATCATCCGGAAGCTTTAAAGAAATTTTTCACAGCCATTACTCATGCCCAAAACATTTCTGACAATAAATTAGCTGGATACATATACAACAATATTGCTAATTTATATTTATTACAAAGATTGAACGAACAAGCCGATTCAATCTATCAAATTACAGAAAGATTAGCCATTCAAGAAAAAGATTCGAATCTTTTGGCAGATGTTTTATCACAACGAGGCATGATTGACATTAACAGAGGGAAAGAATACTATAGTGAAGCAGAACAAAAGATACTCCTTGCATTCAAAATATCACGCCACATTGCCCAAAGAAACTTGATGGCCAAAACAGCTTATTCATTAAGTCTGCTATATGGGCGCATGAATATGGGAAAAAGAAGCCGTAGAATTTGCTAAATTGAGTCTTAACAACCAAGATAATGTAAAAATGTTGTATAGGGGATATTTACTTCTGGGAGATGCCTATTACAAAACCGTTCAATATGATTCCGCCTTGATTTATCTCAATAAAGCACTATACAGCAGAGACCACTCCACTAAAGCAGGCATTTATATGCGTTTGGCCGATATTGCCCAAAAGCAAGGAAAATTAGAACAAGCACTCGAAATGGAAAGAAAATATTCCGCCTACCTGGACAGTGCTCAACAAAAGCAACAAGGTGCTGCAATCGTCATAACTGAAAAAAATATATTAATACAGCGCAAACAGTCGGAGTTCAAAACAAACTTAGGACAACTTTATTATTATATAACCACAGGAACAGCGTTTTTTCTTGCATTATTTCTTGTATTATTAAAGTGCTACAAGAAAAAAGTGATCTATTACAAACAAAAAGAAAATAGAAATGGGCAAAAAGTTAGAAGAAGTGCTCCGACAGAAAAATGAGCAAATCAGTTTTCTACAAAAGGAGATAGCACTACACCACTATAGTCAAACTGAAAAGCAAACTTTAAAGGAAGAATTACACATCTTAAAAACAGAACGGCAAGCATTATTGAAAGAATCTTATGAGCATTCTGAAGTGTGTGTGAAAATGAAACGTATCATCCAATCATATAAAAAAACCGATAAATCGAATGAGCGTTTTGATGAAGAAGACTGGAAACAGCTGATAGCAGAAACTGATATACGCTGGAATGACATTACCATCCGCTTGGCTGCAAAGTATCCTTTGTCTCAGGACGAGATATACCTTTTTGTCTGCATTTAACAGACACCCACCAGCCATTTCAGATATCTAATGGAATGCAGTAGAGATGCCATATATAAAAAAGGCAAAAGAATACTGGAACAAAAGATGAAATGCACTGATAAATCAATCTCACTCCGAGAATTCCTAGAACAATTTCTATAAAAATAAGGGAAAATGGTCCGATAACAAGATGTTCCCCTACATTTCTACACTTTTTATACACTTTTATTGGATAAATTCTCTCTAAATTTGCCACCGTCATAACAAATTAAAAGTATATCTTATGAAAAAGTTATTATTTGTATTTTTCGTATTAGCAGTAGTTATGGGTAGCACATCTTTGCACGCCCAGAATTTTTTTCTGACCGATGATGACGAAAGAGAGATTCCTCTATTCCCATCTGGTTCAGAAGAAGGGGGTCCTGTAGCCAGGAGCATCATTATTCAACCCGCCAGTGCCTATATTAATAATGATATAGTCACTGTAGTTTTCAACTGTGATGCACCTACTGCAAGTATTACAATCACAGATGCTTCCGGAGTAAATGTTTATTCCGGAACAAGTATTAATCCTACGCTAATCACTATTGAATTAAACGCAACAGAGCCGGGAGAATACTATCTGGAAATTGAACTGGGAGAAGCCCGGTTGAGCGGATACTTTACACTTTAACAAAGAACCTAACCTAAACTTTAACTATAAATCAAGACTATGCTGGGAGTTGACAATGCCACCAGTGAAGTAGTCCATCACTTTTTACGGTCACTGACCGTAAAAGTGAGCAGGACTACCGTATGCCGTTGCTCGACAGTCCGTTGGGCAACACGATGCAAGGTATCAGCGATGCCTTAAACGCACTTCATGTAAATAACGTAGTTTACCAACTTCAACCGAAGTATCTGGAGAAGTTACACGGTCCGTTTATCACCCAATTGGAAACAAGCCATTCCACATTCTGCCTTGTCGAAAAGATAGAACCGGACCGGCTCATCATCACGACTGCCGAAGTTAGCCACATGCCCATAAGCAGAAAGCTATTTGCGCACCAGTGGACAGGAACTGTCCTGTTTGGTGAAACAACTTCGAAAACAGTCTGTGAATCTCACTGCTTGCTCAGCAATATTCATTATATGTGCCGGCAACATAGGATACTGATTGCGGGAATTATATCCGTCCTCTTAGTTTTTTCTTCAATCTGGGTAGAAACTACCCCACAGGATTACCACTTTATCTTTCCGCGCTGGTCTGTGGTATTCTCATTTCTACTATCATTCTATACAGAGAAATGGTAGATAATCACTTTCTACACCGCTTCTGCCACATAGGGAAGGTTATAGATTGCAATGAGGTACTCAAATCCAAAGGCGCAAATATTGCAGGAATAGGTATTGGAGAATTATCGTGGATGTATTTCACAACCATGTTCTTTTTTCACTGCTGTCTGCCCAAAGGAATTCCATCTTCTGGCAGCCCTGTCTGTTTTCATTGCAATTGCATTCACCTTGTACTCCGTCATATATCAGATATTCTTTATTCGTAAAGCGTGCCTGTTTTGTATGCTCACCACCTTCTCGGTCTGGCTGACTGCCGTAGCACTTTATATCATAAGAAATAATTTCGAATGGAGGTTTTCAATCCGAATTCTTTTCTCAATGATTGCAGTCAGCACTATCTGCGTGATTTTCTGGATACAGGCTAAAGCACTTGTTTCTTCGGACAAAGAGAAACACTTTCTAAAAAACAAGCTATCCGGTCTGCTCAATCCGATCACTTTTCAGAAACTCCTGGCTTTGAAACCTAAAGTCAGAACGATGATTCACCCGGATATAGCTCTGCATAACTCTGCCGATAGCACAAAAAAGACAGGTTAATGGTAGTGGTAAACCCCAATTGTAAAGCATGCGCCAAAGTACATCGCCATATCCGGGAAATATCAGCAGACATATCCATCTCTTTAGTCATATATACCAATGACCGGCTCAGCGTACACATAGCACAAACCATCCTCTCCGCATACCTCTCGGAAGGCTGGGATAGGGCTATTTACTTGCTGGAAGTATGGTTTGAGGTTCAGGAGATACCGGACGTGGAGAAATACGAACTCAACGATACGGCACAGTTGCTCTGGAGGCAACAGCAGGAGTATTGCGAACGGAATAACATCAGCCATACACCGGCAACCATTATTAACGGGCACTATATGCCGAGCGTGTATCAGCTGGCGGAACTAAAGTATCTGTTGGCACCTGCTACATAGAGTTTATTTGGGAGATTGAAAGCAATCAAAAAATAGTTTCCTGATATGGCACTACTTGTTTCCCGGCATGAAACGGTTTGTTTCTCCGCGTGAAACAACTGCAGTCACCAGAACGCCTCCATTTGTAAAACAATATCCAAACCTGCAAATATCCTGCATACAAGAAGTTAAGAGTTTGTCGACAAGGAGTTAAGAGTTTGTCGACAAACTCTTAACTTTTTGCACGCAAGAAACGAATACTTTGTAGTTCATTGGCAGCCAGGCAGATACAGAAGCATCCAAGCAGAAGAAATGTATCATATTATTACCACAACTATTTCTTGGTAACATACATTTAAGTCATCGCCACTTCATCGTAGTACAAAATTGAGATTTTATAATAGAATTCTTACTGATAATCAGATGAAATAAATATATTTGCAGTTAACCAAACCGCTACAACTAAAATGAAGTACATCATCCGTATATTGATATTTCTGGCAGTCTTCCTTTCATTCGCTTCCTGCTCACAACAACAAAATCCTAATGCCTTGTTGATACAGGCAGATTCATTCATGGAGGAATATCCGGACAGCGCATTGCATATTCTGGAAAGCATAGAAACACAACAACTCAGCGCACAGGCGGATCGCGCTTACTATGCTTTATTGCTGACGCAAGCCAGAGATAAAAACTATATTGTACAAACGGATGATTCATTGATACGAACGGCTGTGCAGTATTATGATTCTGTTGGAGATGTACAGATGCAGGCAAAAGCGTATTATTACAAAGGGGCCATATATAGAGATGCAAATTTGTGCGGAGAGGCCATCAAAGAATATTTAACTGCTATCCCATTTGCTGAAAAGGCAGAAAATACCAAACTATTGGGATTAATCTATAACCAGGCAGGATACCTATATTACTTACAAGACCTATTAGAACAGGCTGATTCCATCTATCAGCTAACAGAGAAGCTGGCAATACAACAAAATGACACCAGTCTTTGGGCGGATGCACTGTCATTCCAAGGAAAGATTAATATAGAAAGAGGAATGGCATACTATCCTACAGCGGAAGAAAGGTTATTGAAGGCATTTGAAATGACAAATACCGCAAAATATAGGAGGGTACAAGCTAATATAGCTGCCGCGCTCAGTACATTATACAGTAATATGGAATTAAATAAAAAAGCAATCCAATATGCCAAACTAAATATATCGTTGCGAAGCGACACAGCGCAGCATTACAAAGCTTTTTCTACTTTTAGGCAATGCCTATTTTAAAGCGGGGCTATATGATTCCGCTACTATATATATCAATAAAAGCCTATCGAGCACAAGATATGGCATCAAAGCCAGCGCCTATATGCGTTTAGCAGAGGTAGCCAAAGTGCAAGGAGATTTAGACAGATCATTGACGCTGACAAAGAAGTATACGCTCTACATAGATAGCCTGCATTTAGCAAAACAAAGCGATGACATTCTTATTGCAGAAAAGGAGGTAGCAGAACAACAATATACCAACAATTTGGGGTATCAAAACAATAAGCTGTATATTTTAATAATAGTCAGTGTTCTGCTCATCTGTATCAGCGGAATTATCTATGCCGTATTAAGAAAAAGCCAACAAAAGGCACACTACATTGAGCAAAAACAATCTCTTTTGGAGAAAGAACAACAAGACTTGCAACAGAAGTACATACAACTTAAAAACGAACTCACCCAAAAAAGAAGCTGAAATAGCCTCCCTACAAAATAATATTAACCAACAGATTAACAATGAAGAGAAAAAAAAAAAAAGCTACAACAAGAACTTGATGCTTTAACAAGAGAACGAAATGCGTTGGCAAAAGAAGCTCTTGAACATTCAGAGGTTTACTCTAAAATAGAAAGAATCATTAACTCTTACAAAAAATACGATAAATCAGAAGAACAGTTAAACGATGACGACTGGCAATGTTTCATTGTTGAGACTGACATACGTTGGGATAAAGCCATTACCCGACTGAGAATTCAGTGTGAATTGGAAAAAGAAGAAGTACACCTGTGTTGTCTGCTTTTGACTGATTTTCCAATTGCTCACTTAGAATGCATAATAGGGCAAACGCGAAATACGATCTACAGAAAAGGAAAAAAAGAAATCCTAAAAAAGCAGGCTGTCCGTCCGGTACAAACAAGCTAAAAGGATTTCTTAAAAACTATTAAATCGCGTGCATTTAAGGAAATATAAGCGTAAAATGCATCATATAAAGCGAAATGATACACTTTTGATACACTCTATCAGGATAAAATCCCGCTATATTTGCAGCAAACAATATCTAATAAACGAAAAATATGAAAAAGCTATTATTCCTTTTAATCGCATTTCTTGCTTGGGGAACTTCCGCATATTCCCAAGAGTTTATTAAAGGCATGGAAATTAGTCTTTATGGAGATATAAAAAAGATAATAATGTAGATCCGGAAGACATGCCACAAACACGTGGCATTATTTTCCAGCCTGTACACGCTTACCTATATAATAAGGTAGTATCCGTGTCTTTTGAAGAAATGATACCAGCAGTTTCCATCAAGATTACTAAAGAATCTACCGGTGAAACTGTTTATTCACAAGAATATATGAGTCCGGCAGAAGCCTCTATTGACTTAAATATACAAGATTCAGGTACATACTACATCGAAATTATTTCGGATAAGATTTCTTTAGAAGGTGAATTTGCACTTTAAGTATTAAAGGAGAAATATCATGTTGGGAGTTGATAACACCAGTGAAGTGCTTTACCACTATTTACGTGCATTGCACGTAAAAGTGAGTACGATGACCGTGCACCGTTTACTCGACACACCGTTGGGTAACAGCATGCGGGACATCAGTGATGCGCTGGACTCACTTCACGTTAGTAATGCAGCATATCAACTTCCCAAAGAATATCTTGATGAATTGGAGGCTCCATGTATTGTCATCATGAATGATAATGATTCTCCCTTTTGTCTGATTGAAAAAATAGAGGAAACGCATATCACCCTATCTCACAGCCAACGCCTGAGAGTAAGCAAACAGCAATTCTTACAGAAATGGACAGGCACTGTATTAGTGGGAGAAGTGACGGAAAGTACTATTCAGGAGAAAAACTGCAAGCTGAAAGATATAGCAATGTGGATTCAACGCCACCAACTTTTGTTAGCCGGTATCATTGCTATTTTACTGATACTATACAGCACAAAGCGCAATTACTCAACAGGAATATCACTCTATTTAGTTACATTATGCACAGGGCTTCTTATATCTTCCGCAATATTATATAAAGAAACCGCCAACAGCAGGTTCTTGCATCGCTTTTGTCATATTGGCAAAACGATTGATTGCAATGAAGTGCTACATTCTAAAGGTTCGCATATTATAGGAATGGGATTGGGAGAGTTATCGTTACTCTACTTCAGTGCTTTATTGTTATTCACCCTTATTTGTCCGCATGAATTTTACTGCATTAGCATAATATGCAGTATTATCGCAATAGGATTTACATTATATTCTGTAATATATCAACTTTTCATCATTCGTAAAGGTTGCATGCTTTGTATGCTTATTAATCTAATTGTATGGAGCAGTTGCGTAATACTTTATATTCAAAAAGGACAATTCAATAAGGAATTTTCACTCTCTGCCATGCTCTCCTTCACAGCAATCGCCTGTATTTGTTTAACCGGTTGGTTACAAATCAAAGCCTTATTAAAGATAAAAGAAGAAGGGAAACAATTTAAAGTACAATTCTCAAATCTATTGAATCCTGATAATTTTCAGAAACTATTGTTTGCAGAAACTCAGATTGGAGCAATGGTTAATAAAGAAATAGCATTGCATAACCAGATTTCGAGCACAACACAGTTGATGATTGTAACTAATCCCAACTGCAAGAATTGCGCTAGAATACATTCGCACATCAAAGAAATTGCTTCCAATGTTTCTATATCATTGGTACTCCTAACTTTTCCCAAAGACGGTATTGGAGAGAAAGTAGCTAAAACTATTATCGCAGCTTACCGTACAGACGGATGGGAGAAAGCGATAACAGCATTGGAAGAATGGTACAAAAATCATAAGATAAAAGGAATCGATAAATATGCTATTACTGCAGAAGAACAAAGGATATGGAAACAACAGCAAATCTATTGTTCGCAACAACATATCAGTCAAACGCCTTCTATAATTGTTGACGGATATTACGTTCCGGAATTCTATCAATTAAAAGAATTGAAATATGTATTGACATAAAGATATTGTTTTGCAAAGCAGAAGTCAATAGGGTGATATTATTATTGACCTTAATTCTTATAGAAATATGAAGAATTTTGAAGATTTTGAAGCGTTCAAACTGAACAAGGTTCAGATGAATGCTATCGCTGGTGGTACGATTTATTGCTACAATGGTTCTGACGCCAGCAGAGAAGCCTACTTTGAAAACGTAACAATGGAAGAAGCTCAAGCAGGAGCTGAAGTAGCCATTGGTAAAGATGCTGTTTGCGAAGAATTAATCAAGTAGAAAGCATAGGGGTTCTTATTTAATATAAGAACCCCTATAAAAAATCGTACAAAAAACATGAAGGTACTTTTATATGCATCTTGTCTAATTAGTTTGTTTCTAACTCTTTTCTCATTGACAGAAGAAAAGAACATTGAAATCATTATTCATCTTGACAATGATATAACAGAAGAAGAACAAACGGTATACCTTTGGTCTTTCTGTTCCTGGGTATCTGGGTCCGAAAAAGCCATTTGGGATTCAGCAAGCATAAAAAAGGGGCAAAAAACAGTAAAACTTCAAGGATATGCACCCTATGAAAACTATTTCAAGATTTGTTTCTCAAAAAACGGACCACAAGGATTATATGTATATGCGCTTCCAAATGATACTGTAGAATTATACCTTTCCTCAAATGATAAAGAAGTATTGTGGAAAAATGCTTACAAAGGAATTATCACAATATAGTTACTGACTTCGAGAAAGGAAGCAGAAGATATTGGATAAAAAAAATGAATCTTCTGAAGATAGCATTTCATATTACAGCCATCTATTAATAGATCGCTATATTAACGAAATACACACATCTGAGCATCCACTGATAGCAAAAGGGAGTTGGGTTATGTTGCAAATGTTTTTCAAGGATTCATTATCAAGAGATAGTCTTCAATCATTAAGAGAATACGTTGCACGAAAATTTCCAAATTACCCACCAGCAGCACTTACACACAAGAATGCTCCTACATTAAGCGAACGTACAAAGAGTACCCAGAAACGACTAGACGAGATTTCAAGACGGAGGGGTATTTATGAAAAAAGGAAACAAAATACTCAAATAGGGAGCAGAATAACACTTCAATTACCATCACTAAATGGAGAATATATAGCGTTATCAGATTTAAGAAGTAAATACATTTTTGTAGATATTTGGGCAAGTTGGTGCAAACCATGTAGAGCACAAACTATCTATCTAAAAAAAGTATTGAACAAATATCAGAATAATATAAAAATATATGCAGTTTCCATTGATGCAAACCACAGTGCTTGGAAAAAAGCTATAGAACAAGATAAAACACAAGATTTTATTCATGTGATAGGTACAGACAGTGACCGCAGGAGTGTTCGATCAGTTGAAGTTTTGGACATCGAAAGAATCCCGCGGAACTTCTTATTAGATCGAAACTGCAGAATCATTGCAAAAGATTTGCTTGATGAACAACTCATGCAAACATTAGACAGTTTAGAAAGACAATGAAACCTTTCCCTCACTACATCCAGCACGACGCCATGGATTGTGGTCCCACCTGCCTCCGCATGGTAGCCGCTTTCCACGGCAAGCGTTATTCGTTGGAAGGATTGAGGGAAAAATCATTCATCACCCGCGAAGGAGTATCCATGCTTGGCATCAGCGAAGCAGCAGAAAAGATAGGATTTCGTAGTATTTGCGTACAAGTGAGTTATGAAAAACTGAAGGAAGCTCCCTGCCCTGCATTGTACACTGGAACCAATAACACTTCGTCGTAGCATATAAACTCACCGACAAGCATGTTTGGGTAGCCGATCCCGGCGCGGGAAAGCTGAAATATACCAAAGAAGAATTTTGCAATTGCTGGTTAAGTTCGCGGAAGGACGGAGAAGATACAGGGGTTGCGTTGCTACTGGAACCCTCCCCGGATTTTACGAGATGGAAGACGAGGAGGACAAAGTGAACCGCAGAGGATTTGGATTCTTGTATTCGTATCTCCGTCCGTACCGGAACTTGGTAGGACAGTTATTCTTAGGTCTGCTACTGGGCAGCATGATACAACTCATGTTACCCTTCCTCACACAATCTGTAGTAGACTTCGGTATCAACAACCAGAATCTTGGGTTCATCTATCTGGTACTGATAGCTCAGTTGATGCTGTCTTTCAGCAGCAGTGCCGTAGAGTTCATACGGGGATGGATACTGCTACATCTGGGTACCCGCATAAACATAGCCCTCATATCAGACTTTCTCATCAAACTGATGAAGATGCCCATCGGCTACTTCGACAGCAAGATGACAGGAGACATCCTGCAACGCATCAACGACCACAAGCGCATACAGGACTTTCTGACAGGGAGCAGCCTCAGCGTTATCTTCTCCGTGTTCAATATCATCATCTTCGGCATTGTGTTGCTAGTGTACAGCGGTATGATATTTCTCATTTTCATGTGTGGAAGTGCCCTGTACGTTGCATACGTCTGGTTATTCATGAAGAAGCGTGCCGAACTGGATCATAAACGTTTTGCCCAGCAGAGTGCCAACCAAAGCACGGTAGTGCAACTGGTAAACGGCATGCAGGAAATAAAACTCAGCGCCTGCGAACAGCAAAAACGCTGGGAATGGGAACGAATACAAGCGAAACTATTCAAAGTGAATATCAAGAGTCTTGCCCTGCGTCAATATCAAGATTCGGGAGCAGTACTGATAAATCAAAGCAAAAACCTCCTGATTACCGCGCTTGTGGCAAGCCTGGTGGTGAAAGGAGAAATGACGCTGGGTATGATGCTTTCCGTGCAATACATTATCGGGCAACTGAACAGTCCGGTAAACGAGCTCATCGCCTTTGCACGCGACATGCAGGATGCACGCCTCAGCATGAACCGCCTCAGCGAAGTGCGCGACAAACCGGATGAAGAAGATCCCACGTGCGAACTGATACGGGAAATCCCGAAAGGAAAAGAAATAAGACTCCAGAACCTTAACTTCAAATATGATCCGCTCAGCGAATATCCTACGTTAGACAATGTAAGCATGGTGATCCCACCAGATAAACAAACTGCCATCGTAGGTATGAGTGGAAGCGGAAAGACAACACTCGTTAAATTACTGTTAGGATTCTACCCGCCCGCAAGCGGCGATATCTTTATCGGGGATACTCCACTGGGGAATTACAGTATCCGCGAATGGCGCAAACGGTGCGGTGTAGTAATGCAAGATGGTTTTATCTTCTCCGACAGCATAGCTGGAAATATTGCTCCGGGAGTGGAGCATATCGATAAGCAGCGATTGCGCCATGCCGCAGAAGTAGCAAACATACATAGCTTTATCGAAGAATTGCCTTTGGGCTATAACACCAAGATAGGACAAGAAGGTCATGGATTAAGCCAGGGGCAGAAGCAACGCATTCTCATTGCACGTGCCGTGTATAAGAACCCGGAATTCATCTTCTTTGATGAAGCCACCAATGCACTGGATGCCAATAATGAACGCACCATAATGAATAATCTGGAAACATTCTTCAAAGGCAGAACATCCGTAGTAGTGGCGCATCGGTTGAGTACAGTGAGAAATGCCAATCAAATCATTGTTATTGAACAAGGAAGAATAGCAGAAACCGGAACGCATGAAGAACTGATAGCCCTGGAAGGAAGGTATTACAAGTTGGTAAAGAATCAACTGGAACTTTAATAAGTTGAGAGTTGAGAATTGAGAGTTATGAAGAAGAAAGACGAGAAAGATATAGAATTAAGGTGTGAGGAGGTACAGGAGATATTGACACGCCCGCCACATGCATTAATCAGATGGGGAATAACCATATTCTTCGGAGTGCTGGCATTACTCTTCATTGGGGGCTGCTTCTTTAAATATCCGGATATCGTAAGTGCCGAAATCACCATTACTACAGAACATCCACCCGTATGGATCGTGGCAAGAGGAAGCGGGAAAATTCAGGAGGTATATCGGAAAGACCGTGAAACCGTGAAAGCAGGAGATATCATAGCGGTACTGGAGAATCCTGCCATCACTACACATGTATTGGAACTGAAAGAAAGAATTACTTCCTTTATACTGACGGATAGTTGTATCTGCCAAACCGTGTTTCCAGAGAAACCGGAACTCGGAAACATTCAGAATGCATACGCCGCTTTCATCAAATGCCTGACAGATTATCGCAATTTCCTGTCGATAAACCTCTACGCCCAGAAAGAACAGGCTACCTGTAAAGAGCTGCAAGAGTATCAGAAGTACATCCGGCATCTGAACAAACAGGCAGAGCTTGACAAAGAGCAAGTACAGATAGCTTCCGTCACCCATAGCCGGGAAAAGAAACTCTTCGACAAAGGATTGATCTCGAAAGCTGATTATGAAGAGGCCCAGCAAACCTACCTGAATCGCAGGCAGGGACGCGAACAACTGATGACTTCACTTTCATCTGCCAGAATACAAGAGGCGCAATTACAACAAAGCATTGTAGAAATCCGTATGGAGCGTAACCGGGAAGCCAACACGATAAGCACCTCCTTAAAATCAGCCCTTAACGACTTGCTGGTAAGCATCAGTGACTGGGAATTAGGATATCTCTTTATCAGCCCTGCCGGCGGTATATTATCCTACAATAATATCTGGCAGAAGAACCAGAATGTCAACGCGGGCGACAAGGTATTCTCTATCGTAGCTTCCGCTCCCGGTGACATCATAGGAAAAATAAAGCTGCCCGTCAGCGGATCGGGTAAAGTATCGCCCGGACAAAGAGTGAATATCAGTGTGACAGGCTATCCATATATGGAGTTCGGCTTCCTCACCGGGGAAGTTCAGTCTGTTTCACTGTTAGCAAGTGAAGACAACATGTATACCGTCACCGTAGGCCTGCCACAGAATTTATACACCTCATACGGCAAGCAACTGGACTTTAAAGGAGAACTCTCCGGCACAGCTGAGGTAATGACAGACGAACGGAGCGTAACTGCGCGTCTGCTCAGTCCGCTCCGTTATTTGTGGAAGAAATATCTATAATGAACCCGCAATTATGGTACGGAAAGGAATAAAAGTGATTAACCTGTCAGAAAGACACAAAACATGACCAATAGAAATTGAACTCACGTTCCGAATATTAGCAATATATATCGGACGTACAGCATCTATATATCGAACGTGCAGTATCTATATATCCAACACCACCGATATATAGACGTTAAAAGTCACGGAATCGGACTTGCCTAAAATTACATTGCTTGTTGTGGATAAGAACAAGCAATGTAATCATTCTCAACATTACTTGTTCCGGATCACATCATTACTTGTTTTCAGATACTATTCAATACATTTAAGTGTTCTTTTTCCTCTTTCAGCCTTCAGTTTTCCCCGGTCCCCCTGTTCATCGGTGTTTCAGCTGAAAGATACCTGAAGCAACTATAAGGTTGGAAGTTTCAGCCGTAATGCCGATGAACAGGGAATTCAGAGAGATCTGAAAGAACGGAAAGAACATTTTCTCAAAAATAGCAGGTGTAAAATGATACTTTATTTCAACCAAGTCGCCCGCTTCCACAAATATTCCAGCGGCCCGTGCGCATGACGGCTCATCCACCACCGGCAGAAAGCGAGCTGCACGATGAAGAGCACCACTCCTACCAGAAAGCTGGCTGTTATACCCAACTGAGAGTGAAGCGCAAGTCCCCAATTATAGAACAACAACGAACCAATGATACTCTGGGTAATATAATTTGTAAGGCTCATCTTACCGTAAGGAGTAATCTTCATCAACCAGTCGTGCAGGTTTGTCCGATAGAAAGCAAAGATAACACCCGACACCAATATCAGCATAAATGCAAACTTGGACAGGGAAGTTATGATAAGTAACAAGGGGGTGAGAATAGACTTATTAGCAATGAAATCCGGTAACATATTGCCCAATCCATACAGAGGGAAAAAAAGCGATAAGAGCACCACAAAGTACCTTATTCCAGAACTTCAGATTCTCCTTCAGGAAAAGTCCCCGACGTCCTATCAACAAGCCGAACAGGAAAAGAGCAGCAGTCTGAAACACACGTCCATGGTCCCAAGCCCATGCAAGACTGGCAATCTGCCCTTCCCACAAATTCACACGCAGGGTTTCAAGAAATGTACCGTGACTCTGCACCTGGAAAGCCGCTCCCCAGTAACTACCTGTCGGAATAGAAGGAGTCACAAAAGAAGGATCTACACAGGCATTTATCACATAATAAAGTGGCAATGGCTGTATCAGAAGCACACATGCCAGAATAAGCAGCCATTTATCTTTCAGTCGGCAGGTAAGTGGTAAAATGAATCCGACTAAAGAATAGAGCACCAATACTTCAGCCGTGAAAAAGGCCGCATTTATATTACCAAGAATGAATAATAATATCAATCGCCAGCAGAAACGCAAACGAAAATCATTGCCACGCATACGCTGATTATTATCCTGAATAAAGAAACTAAACCCAAAAAGCAGGGCAAACACAGCATAAGCCTTTCCTCCGAACATGAAAAAGAGTCCGTCCCAAATGGCTTTATCTGAAAAGTTAAGCCACGCGCTCTGAGTGCTCGTATCGGGAAATGAATAGAAATTAAAGTGTTCAATGGAATGTAATACAATGATGCCCATAACGGCGAGTCCGCGCAGCACATCGGCTACGTCAATACGGGTGCGTTTTTCCAATTCCTGTACCATATTAGTATAAGTTCATTAGTAATCTGCTCTTTTTAATGTTAAAATCGCAAATATAGAATTTATTATCCACTTTTGGAGTCAAATTCCCAATTTCTTCCAGAATTGCCCGCCATCTTTGCAATACAATCAGCAATAGTCAAAGAAAACAATAATATTAGTAAACTCTAAAAAACAAGTAACTATGAAACTGAAAATGTATCTAGCTCTATTGGCGATGGGCATGTTAAGCCTGCAAGGTTGCAACGATGATGATGACGATCTTCCAAACTCTAAAGTTCCTGAAGCCGTACGCAATGCATTCGACAGCAGTTTCTCCAACACCGCTAATCTGAGTTGGGAAACAAAAACTGTCTCACAAGGACAATACTACAAAGCGGAATTCAACAACAAGAGCGACAACGGGTATAAAACGGAAGCCTGGTATACGGCAGATGGTTCATGGTACATGACTGAAACTGAAATGCCATATAGCGATATTCCGCAAGCAATAAAGACCTCTTTTGAAAGCAGCGAATACGCCTCCTGGAAGAGAGATAACGAAGTGGAGCGTATTGAACGTGCCGGAACTGAGAAAGAGATCATCTACATCATAGAAGTGGAATCGGCACAGGATATAGATATGGATCTGCATTATTCAGCAGACGGCATCCTCATTAAAGCCGTGAATGATGACGGTGATGGCAATAACGAATCATTGCTACCGGATGCCCCGTCGAGTACGGTTACTGCCGTAACGGAATTCATACAGAAGAATTATCCCAATGCCCGCATTATTGAGATTGAACAGGAAAAAGGTATGATCGAAGTGGACATCGTACATGAAAACCAAAGCAAAGAAGTATTGTTCAACATAAGCTATGAATGGATTTCAACCTCATGGGATGTATATGTACTCCCGATTAAAGTGACAGAGGCCATTAATGCCTCACAATATAGCGGTTATGTAGTGGATGATGCCGAATATGTTGAAACTCCTACCGGAAACTACTACTGGATAGAATTGGAGCAAGGCGAAAAGGAAGTGAAAGTAAAGATCAACGAAAACGGGGAGTTTATTTAATCGATGATAATCAGATACAGCTTGAATCATAACTTTAGGCTCTGTGAACATAGCGATAATCGTTCAAAAGTTATAATTTGCTATTATAAACTTAAAATTTTTATCGCTATGTTCTATTATTCAATCGAATAAATATAATGCTCATATCGAGCCCACGCTATCAATAGGAAGAAAAATTAAAAGGCTTCTAAAGCAGACGGCGCAATGATAAAATAAGCAAATATATTCCTATCAATGTCACAACTAAGCCAACAGCGACAGGTACGACAATGTTTTCCTCCGCAATGAAACCGAGAACTGTAATAAGCACACCGGACAGTCCGAGACCAATGCCCAACACTTTCTGTGTAAACCTGTCAGTCCGTTTAGACTCTTCAGTATCGCCTGCGTTTTCCTGACGCATCCTTACATTCCGTCCTGAAATATAGGCCATATATTCCGGAGCGATGAATTCTTTTTTGCCTTCAGCACCACCTCAATCCCGGCAAGCAGTATCACAGGAACCGCGGTACCGACTATCATTTCCCATGTCCTATCGAGAGCCAAGCCGAAATGCGGAGTCACAAATTTGAATATCAAGTTAATGGCAAGGCTTATAAATGTCGCTGAAAGTATCGTACGCGCAGTTTGCCGTTTTGAGAACAAAGACCATATTACAGGAAGGTAAACCGGAACTCCCGTCAATGCCGCCACGCTGATTACAACGTTTACAATACCTCCCATAGAGCGTATCAGAAGCGCTACAATAATAGCCATTATTCCGAATCCCCATGTGGAAATCCTCGCCACGTTCATTAATGTCTTTTCAGAAGCATCAGGACGCATTCTCTTGAATATGTCGTTGGTAACCACACCTGCCGATATATTCAGAGTGGCATTGAGAGAGCTCGCCGTTGCGAAAATCATTCCTCCGAGCATTAAACCAAGCAATCCGTCGGGCATGGCTTCCTTGCACATCAGAAGATATGCCCCTTCGTTTTCAAGACCCGACAATGACGGATTATAAACTCGGTAAATCATGGGTATCAACATCCACAGAATCGGACTGATTGTGTAGAGCACCCCGAAAAGCCAACCTGTTTTCCGTGAATCCCTTTCCGTTTTTTTACTGAAGTATACCTCTGAACATAAGCCCAGTTGCCTCCGAGGAAAAACATATTATAGATAGCAAAGGCTATCACGAACCCGGGAGTGTACTCACCTTCAAAGAGTTCGAAAAATCCTTCCGGAACCTTTTCGAAAAATGTACCGACTCCACCAATCTTGTCGAAAGCAAGCGGAACAGCTATCACTACTGCCGCAAAAAGAATTACAAACTGAAGGACATCAGTCACAACCACTCCTCGCAAACCTCCGAGAGCAACATAAACCATGCTGAATGCCCCTAAAGCGAAGATAGCTGTGGTCAGAGGAATACCCGTAGTAACTTCGACTATTTTAGCTACGGGATAAAGAAACGACCCCGTAGTAAAAACCGACACGGCCAAAAAAATATAGGTATATGTCTTCTGCGTCTTGACACCAAGACGGCCCGTTATGTATTCGGCAGCCGTGAGACTGTGAGTACGATGCCATCGGGGAGCAATCCATGTGCCTACAGCATACCCGGCAACAGCCATTGTAAGCTGGATAATGATTGATACCATTCCATACGAATAGGCTATCGACCCCCACACGACGAAAGTTCCTGCCGAGAAAAATCCCATGAACAATGAAAGTCCACTCATTCCCCACGGTACGTTGCCGCCACCTGAGAAAAAAAACTTTTCATATCCTTTCCCGTCTTGGAAAAAGACACTCCTGTAATCAACACTCCTATCGAAAATAGGATAATGGTTATGTAATCAAGTATATTCATTTCAGTTTATTTATTATCAGTGTTATCTTAACACACATACACTCCCATAAGCCCCGGGCAGACATCACCGCAAGGACGGACAAAGTTGACATAAATGGCGTCGGTCGTCACCGGCTGATCAAGTTCAAGCACATTGAGTGTCTGATGATTGCCAGTAATATGATAAAGTTCCTTACCCTCTGAATTTCAGATTATGTACTCCCTGTAACAAGTCGGGACACAAGCATCGAAATGCCCCATCTGGACGGTCTCCATTGCCTGATCCGTATCGGTATCGAAGTACAAGATAATGGTTTTAATTTGTTTCCTCCCATTCCACTTGAAACATACTTCAGGTCTTGCATCATCGAAAGCTGCTACCCAGGCATTAGTACCTATATACGGACGGTAATAAGAATTCCTCAAATTTTCCGAGTTGAAGACGCAAGAGACGGGGCAAACGACATCGCTATATTCTTGCTCTCCGGACGACGTTTCGGACACCAGAATTCAAATTCCTCCACCCCTATTCCTTCAGGTGGAACCTGCTTTCCGAAATTCGACACGGCAGGGTTTATGTAGTTATATACGGCAGTCAATCCTGTGACTAACCGCCCGCTCATCGGTACTGAAATCTCAGGATTTTTCATCAGGCAGATAAAAGCATAACGCGGAGTCGCGTATGAATAGGAAAAGTCTGCAACAATCTCATTCTCATCTTTTTTTCAAATCGAATTCTAGAACTGCATCAATAGTATCCGGAGTGTAGTTCTCACTCTTGGATGAACTTCTCAACTCCATAACAAGCCTTGTTGCATTATCTGCCTTTACATTCATCCTAACCACCGGCACTTTACCATTCACCGGTATGAGTTGAGCTATAGGATAATCTAATCCAAACCAGGTACCGTCGGCTGGCAAATCGTCAAGTTCAAGCACAGATGACACCGATATTTCCGCAGAGTCGGCAAGATTGTCCTCAACCGCCACAGCAATACCCGGTATAAAGTTCCCGTTTTTAACAAGAAGTGATTGCAACAAACCTATCCTGTCCCTATCAACAAGGTCTATTGGCTTATATCCTTTTGAAAGACAAATTGACGCGGCACGCCCAATGACTTCTCCACCGAGAGCCGACGTACACATGACACGAGTAGTACCGTTTGCCACGTGGCTTGAGGAAATGATGCGTCCACCCACGAAAAGGTTATCAAGGTCCGGAGTTACATAGCAACGGTAAGGAATCTGATAGACACCTTTGCTGTGCCACTGATGACAGCCATTTCCTCCAGCATACACACCATCCGCAGGATGAAGATCAATGCCCATCCACCATATGCCACCGCATCATAGTGGGTTGACTGGTTGATAACATCCTGCTGCGTCAGAGTATAAAGACCGTTGAACCTGCGACTTTCACGTTTACCCGGGAAAAGCCCCACCCATTCAAGTGTCAGGGTCTTTGCCTGAGGAAATTTTCCTGAATTCTTTATATAATCCCAGACACCATAGACAACTTTCCATAATTCATATTTGATTTCCTCCGTGTCCAGAATAGTATCGAGGCGTCCACCATACTCAAGCCACCAATATTTACAACCCAATTGATTTACATTGAAATAATTTGGATTCTGTAACTTCGGTATCAATGTTTCGACATCCTTTAACGCAAAGTTTGGAGCGGTATATTCCACCGGCTTGCCAATGTCCTTGATATAGAACAATATGCTGTGCCCGAGCAATTCTCCATACTCTTGCTTGTCTGGTGCAAATTCTTCACCATACACAGTTCTGTCTTCCGCCCCCATTCTGAATGATGCTCCGGCAAGATAACCTAACGTACCATCTCCGGTACAGTCTGCAAACATCTGTCCTGAAATAGAGTATTCTGTCCCGTTCTGCGAATTTATAGCTGTGACAGAAGATATGTTCCGATCATTGCTCTTATCAACCTTATATAAGGTTGTGTTAAGAAGCAAGGTGATATTCTTTTCTGTCAATACCTTATCCATCAGCACCATGTCAAAAAAGCACAGGATTCCCCTCGTATTGCGGTATACATTTTCTACAAGGATTTCGTCGATGATACCTCCTTCACGTGACCACCGGTTGTTGTTACCCATGTGTGAAGTGGCACCTAGTGCCCAAAGGCGAACTTCACTGGAAGCATTGCCTCCAAGTACGGGACGATCCTGTATAAGGACAACCCTAAGTCCTTCACGGGCGGCGGCAATTGCACTGCACACCCCGTAAGTCCACCTCCAGCTACCACATAGTCCGCATTCAATACTACATTTGTAAAAGTTCTGTTTTTCGCTATATTCTTTATTATCATAATCGTTTTCGTATTATCGGACCCTGATTAGAAACTTTGTTAGCCTCAAAGGTCGTCCGCATCGGAAAAATATCCTCAAAGGTTGTCATCGATGACAAGGTAATATCTTTATTAACCTTGGTTTCCAATCTTTTGTCTACCTCATTGTATCTGTTGTTATGAATCAGAACACCAGACGTATTAGTGGCATTTCCACCCAACAATATGGCATTCTTTGCGATATCAAACGAGTTGTCTTCGATTATAACGTCCGTTACTGCATCCGGATTGGCTCCCGGGGAAGTACGGATATAACTATATTCACTAAGCACATTCCTCCTGATAACAGTGCCTATGCTCATACCAGTTCCTCCGCTGCCGATTAGATTTATACTTTGGTGACCGGAATGCCCTCTGTCATCAATACCGAACCAATGACTGTAATTACCCTCCTTAAGACGGCAATTGACGATATCGATATACCACTCAGGCTGTTTCCCCGATACAACAGCGATCCTCTGCCTACAATTCCGTTACACCGTGTCATCGTCATACCGGAAATCACACAATTCTGTACAGAGCCATACAACTGATAAGCTCCTACATCGACTGCCTCATTATTGATGAAATACAAATGATGCCTTACGGTGGTAACACTTATTTCAGATGTGGCATCCGGTTGTACAAGAAACGGCTGATCCAACTCAATTTTTGTCAGAGTATGGCTGCGGATACGTCTGAACTGCCCGGCTCCCGTCCCGTTAATAATATAGACTCCTCCGCCATTCCAGTGGTTTTCAGTCCATTGATTAGTTTCCACATCTTCTGGGATAGTAATTATATTACCCTCGACGGATTTTATAGGTCCGTAATATCCGCCACTACCACCATCAAGAGTCATACACTCGCGGTCATTGGTATAATCGAACGGAATATAATTGCGCGCTTCATAAAGGTTCCTGCTTTCGTCAATACTTGAAGCATACCCAAAACCGTCCCCCTGCTTATAACAATCTTCGAATATCAACCCTTTGGGATGTACCAGCATATATGGTTGGTTAGTACCTGTGGTATGTCTCTCGAAACGGCAATTTTGGACAAATCCTCCCGCTGCATAGAAAGTGTACATGCCGGCTGAATTGAAGACGCAATTCCTTACTTTAAGATTCTTGCCACGAAGAATTATCCCTGTTTTGCTCCATCTGCTGTGAAACTCCGCTTCGACTTGATCCCTATTCGACTTCACCTGATATATCATACCGCTGAGCTGCCCTGTCTGACGCACAATCAGATTCTCGAGCAATATCGTTCCTTGTTCTTCCACGGGCCCCGTAGACATGATGACTCCCCATGCACGTGAAGACCACATTACTAAGTTTCTCAAACCGAAATGATGAGTTCCGCTAATAAGGCTGTTAGGCAACTCATACAAATCCCAATTAAGAGGATTCCAGAAAATATGAGTCAGTTCCTTTGATTCTCCCTCAATCAATGTGTTTGGAGAAAGAATGAGCTCACCTGTAAGCATATATCTGCCTCTCGGCACATATACCTTACCGCCACCATTTTGTCCGGCAGCATGAAGAGCTGCACGGAAAGCTGCGGTTTCATTATGGACGCCATCGCCCACGGCACCGTAGTCCATCACATTAAATACTTTCCCCCCCACCAGTCAGGAGATTTGGACACCACATCTATCCGCAAAGGTTCACTCCATGCTGTCTTTCCCCATTCCGTTATGGTAATACAAATAATATGTGCCTAATGGCGTGTTGTCCGAATATCAACACTTACGGAAAAGTCATCAAAAAAATCCGTAACCTTGCATCTTACATTTTTTCCGCCTTTTAGCGGAACAAGTACAACATGCGCCTTGTCCTTATCCCGTAAAAGATTCTTTCCCTGAACCCTGAGATAATCTCCGGCAACCGCACATTCACCATCCTCGCTCAAAGCCCAACGGACAATCGGAACGTTCAGATAAAAATAAGCCTTTTCATTATTGACATCTGTCATTTCCACACTGAAAACCCCGTTCTTCAAATCCTCGGGTACAATAAACTTAAGAGACTGCTCCTTTTGCTGCAGCAAGTCCACCGCTTTAGCCTTATAGGACGCCAACGGCCCGGTACGAAGGTTGGTACCATTTACATCGGGCAGCCTGTCCTCTACAGGGAGCGGAACATACGCAGGCTCGGCATTGCCGACATTTCCATTGTCGAGGGTAAAAACTTTTATCGACTTTATCTTGTCAAGATATTCACCCCTGATAAGTACTGCATCATTAGGCCTTGTCTCTGCAGTTGTTACCTGAAACAACTTAGGTTCGAATTTACCATCTTGCCTATCGGCAGAATAGCCGTTGCCGGAACAAACCCATAAAAAGGTCAATCCAGATAAAAATATTTTATTCAGTTCCATTATTTCAAATATTGTTTAATAATATAATCAGGGATTTTCGTGTCGTAATAATCCAACAAATAGTTATCAAGATTTCCATTGATTTCATCTTTTATCTCAGTCACTTCTATACGGTATAAGTTTATATCACAGTCCGTGAATTTCAAACCTATATTCCCATAGGTTATAGGTTCTTTGGTATCTGAGCCTTTTATGACGCTTTCGCCATCCCACAAGACTTCGTAATCCTTATCCATTACACGAATCCTAAGTTCGTGCATGCTTCCGTCGTTATACGAATCTACTTTCACCTTTTGGAGCGGCTCTATAGTATTCCCACCCGACTTGTATTTATTCAGAATGATTTCATTACCGTTCTTCAGGCTTACCCCCGTAATATTTCAGCATTTTTGAATACATTGCTATATTCTGGTAACGCATCTGCACTGAAAATTCAGAAGTACTCATAGCCGGCTCCGGAAAAGAGAGCCGGACGGCAACTTCATAATCAGCCCATTTCTTGTCGCCTAAATAGTATATACCATTGCCACGTTTTCTCCAATATCTGCTGCCGTCTTCTGCATAAGGCAATTCTGCAAATTTGATACCGTTCCAAACCGGATTCACAACACTTGCAGGTACATTAGATAAACTACCATCTGCAAAATTCTCTCTCAAAAGAGTATTCGGCGCAATCGGCTCCTTGTCGACAAAATTATCTTCCGCAGGGATGAAATTATCGCTGTTTTCAATAGTCCAATCCCTGAATGTCACCTGCATTTTACGAGAAGAATCCACATCGTAGCCTATTTGATTGTCTTTTCCGGAGCAGGCATAAAAACCGGACAAATGCGTTTCTCCAAGATCGACAAAAACAGCAGGGCCTTTAATCCACTCATCAGCGGCATTTTTATAATGACTCAAAAAAAATTCCCTTGTCTCGTAAGCCTTATCTCAACAGGAAAACCGATATACCCCACTCGTCTGTAAGAGGTACTACCTCCTTCCTGCTGCCTAAAAAAACGAATAAATCTCCGGTAGCAGTCGCTTCAAGATGTACATTCACCGAACTTTGACTATCAGTGGATCTCATCATAATACCGGCAGAACCTTTCTTAATATCGTCAATTTTCACCGTTATCACAGACTTTGAACAATCGTCATGCAAAAACGGCTGTTCCTTATATGCAAAACTGTATTCATCAGATTCAAAGAAGGCATTTTTTGTGTTCTCTGTCTTAATTGTCAGAGTGTTGGAATCCATAGTAACAGATCCCTTAGCAGCTTTTCCATAGCTTGCGAATCGCCATTCATCCTGTCCGGTCTTATCCGCTGCATGCAGAGTTCCGACAAAGATTAAGACTGTGAGCAAAACAAGCAGTTTCCATGTAATTCTAATCAACGTCATTTTGGGGTTTAATTATTAATGGTTGGTTATATATTATGTCTTTCGCACTCACTGAGCACGTACAAATATATGTTCATAAGTATCAACACACAAGCATTTTATAGTATAAATCATCGCAAACGTTCCCGGGAACGTTTTAACACGTGAAGAACAGAAATATGTTGATTTACAAATAAGCGGAATCCAGTCGTGTCCGACTAGATTCCGCTTGCATTCAACGTGGAACATTTTTTAGTGGTTCAATATGAATTTAATAATAGGAGCTGGTGCGTCAAGACTGTGAGGATGATGATCGCAACCTTCTTTGATGATTACCTCAATCTCTCCCCGAAGTTTTTTATAACGTGTTGCCAAAATTTCAAGATTCTCATCATAAGGCACAGTTTTATCGCTGTCCCCTGCTACAGCTATAATCGGAATCTTCGCTTTTGCCAAAGGTTTCAGATTGTCGATAGGATTACCCTTGAAATTTTTCATATCCTCTTCCTTGATATTCCACTCCTGCAGAAATTCCTGCCATAAGTCAGTCCTTTCACGACTGGGCCAGCTCGTAATATCGCACACCGGAGCATCAAGATAGATACACGATACTTTCTCCGGATTTGCTGCTGCCCAATCGACTGCAAAGAGTCCGCCTCTACTAAATCCTTCAAGGACAACTTTTTCCGAAAAGCCGTAATACTTAATCATGGCATTGTAAAACAGGGTTCCGAGTTCCTGAGATCTCGGGCTTCCATAAAGGAATGCCAAGTCATAATGCACTACATGGTAACCCAATGCTAGCATTGCGATATCTACAGCAGGAAAAGCCCCGAAAAGCAGGCCTCCAAATCCAAGGCTTACCGGAAAGAGGCTTGGCAGGGGCTACTATATTAGCCTTTCTCCCGTTGAACTCGAAATCATATTTATCATAACCCCTCCATTTAGTCTTGACCCCGGGGAAATCCTGAAGCTGGAATTCTTTGGAATTTCCGGTCATCGCCCTATACGCACATTTTGCCATCTCCAAAGATGCCACCCTGTCCGGATGCAATTTATCAGGAAATGTTCTCGCATTCCGGAAGTCGCGGCATGCATGTCGACTATTTCAAGACGGTTTTTCTCTGCAACCTCCCTAATGCGAGGGATTACACCATGAACTATAACGCTATCTTTAATCGAACCTTTTTCAATATAGCATGTAGCCGGGAGACACAAATAAATTTTAGGTTTAGAATCCATACCCGAGAACACGTCAATCATAGCCTGCATGTCTCCTTTAAATTCATCCTTATGCTTCCAATTACCACCCTTTGAATCATTGGTACCGAATTTAATAAATATTATATCTGGTTGAAAATCAAACACCTGTTTATACACACGAGTATTTATATAGGGACTGTTTCCGGAAGAAAGCACAGTGGTGCCACTAACTCCGAAGTTTCTCACGTCATAACCGGAACCGAGCATCTGCCCAAGCACCGCAGGATAGCTGTCCCTTGCCTGATTGGATAAACCTGCACCGAAAGTGATGCTGTTGCCAATACAGGCAACCTTGATTTTTCTTTTTCCACAGCAAGGCTGGCAGGAGCAAGCATAAACATAAGCCAAACTGCCAATAACAGAGTTCTAATCATATTATAAAATTTAGTTGTTCTGTTCTGCAATCCACCTCAGAACAGTAGTTTTGAATTCATTGAAATAAGGGAAAGGAGCCCCCTCGATAAACCCCCAACCATGTCTTCCTTTCGGATAGACATGCATTTCAGCAGGAACAGCATTCCTCAGTAATGCCTGATAGAACACGATGGAATTTTCCGGTTTTACCGCCGGATCATCTGAACAGTGAAAAGAATGGTCGCAGGGGTATCCTCAGCAACTTGCTCTTCCGTAGAGAATTTAATTACAGTATCTTCAGATGGACTTTTCCCCATAAGGTTAAATCTTGAGAACTGGTGGGTAATATTCTTTTTCATAGATATTACCGGATAAACCAAAATACCGAAATCTGGCTTCAATTCACCCTTCAACGTCACAAGCCCCGTTGCTGCAAGATGCCCTCCTGCAGAAAATCCCATCAGACCGATTCTACAAGAATCAAGATTCCATTTATCCGCATTGGCCATCACGATTTCAAAAGCCCTTGTCAAATCTTCGACAGGCACCTCTTGCCTTCCCGCTGGCATCCTGTATTTGACGACAAAGGCTGCAATGCCGTTCTGATTTAGCCATTTTGCCACAGAGACTCCCTCCGAGCCGAAAGAGAGTCCCTTGTATCCACCACCGGGACAAACCACGACTGCTTGACTACTCGGTTTATCCGTAAGGTACACATGCAATTCAGGCATTTCATCATCAAGGGAAGCAATCTTCTCAAATTCAGCCTTACCATATAATGGTAGAACTAAGTTCTGTGCATTGACAAGCACAGAACCCAGCGTTATTAAAATGATTAAAAATAAATTTCGCATATTATTTGATTTCAACACTAACTACATATTTGATATCATCAGAAGCAGCTGCTATACTTATGTCATATCTACCCTTTTCCAAATTCCATCCACCCAACTGTTCATCCCAAAATGCCCAGTCATCAACAGGAAGTTCCACTTCAACCACTTTGGACTCACCTGATTTCAAAGAAGTGCGTGCAAACCCTTTAAGTTCTTTTTACAGGCCGTTCGGAAGACGGGTTGATTTGAGAAACATAAACCTGAGATATTTCGTCACCGTCACGTGTTCCCGTGTTCTTCACACTGAACGACACCTTTACCTTGTCACCAGGACTGTAGACGAAACTATCGGTCCCTGCATCCGAATATTCATAGGAAGTATAGCTCAAACCATGTCCGAAAGCATACATAGGGGTAATATTCTTAGAATCGAACCATCTGTATCCGACATAGATATCTTCTGAATATGTCACGGTTTCATTAACTCCCGGATATGTTTCGGGTCCAAACGCATGGGCTCCGCAATCTTCAAGGGTTGCAGGAAATGAGATAGGTAGTTTGCCTGACGGATTGACATCTCCGGACAACACGGAAGCTATAGCATGTCCAGACTCGGAACCGCAGTACCATGCCTGCACAATGGATGGGACATCTTCAGCAAAACGCAAATCCACGGCATTTCCGGAAACAAGAACCAGTACGACATTGCTGTTCACTTCGAGAATTCTACGTATGAGTTCCGGCTGTCCATAAGGAAGGTTGTACGATTCTCTGTCATATCCTTCGCTGTCCTGCCTCCAGTTATGATTAAGGCCTCCCACAAATATCACAAGATCACTTTCCCTAGCAAGTTTTACCGCTTCTACCGCCAACTGTATATTGTCATAAGCCGGAGAAGCGATCCTTCCGTCTATCATTGAGTATAAGCACTATATCCCCTTGCAAAAGACACTTCCACTTCTTTTCCAAAACGCGATTCGATACCCGCAAGCGGAGTAATTTCATATCTTGGTTTAAGAGCAGCAGCACCTCCATTACTGGCATGAGTTCTGACAGCATTTTCCCCTATTACAGCTATTTTCCTGCATTTTTTAGTATCTACCGGAAGAATATTATCGCGATTTTTCAACAATACTATCCCTTGCTCTGCGATATGGCGTGCCAAGTCAGTATGCTCTTTCGTATTAAAAACTTCCCCAAGGGCGATTGCGGTTCATTGCCGTTCTTAGATTAAGTTTAAGAACACGTCTGACCTTATCGTCAAGTTTTTCCATAGGTACTTTGCCATTACGAACAAAATACAGGAGAGAATCAGCCATATAATACTCATTATATGGTTTTAATGTTCCCATTTCTATATCAAGTCCGTTCATTGCAGCCTCATACGCATTCTTTGTTCCGCTCCAGTCCGAGATGACTGCTCCGTCAAATTTCCACTCCCTTTAAGAATATCATTGATGAGATAGTTATTGTGGCAGCAGTATTGTCCTCTGAATTTATTATATGCCCCCATTACAGACCATGCCCCAGCCTCTGTTACAGCAGCTTTAAAGGCAGGAAGATAAATCTCTCGCAGTGCCCTTTCAGACACCTCTACATTAACGGTATCTCTCTGATACTCCTGATTATTAAGTGCAAAGTGCTTTACACATACAGCAATACCGTTATCTTGAATGGCTTTGATATACGGAACAGCAATTTTCGAAACTAAAAAGGATCTTCACCCATATACTCGAAGTTTCTTCCGTTAAGAGGTGTCCTTGCGATATTTACTCCCGGAGCAAGCTGAACGTCTTTCTCCCGATAGTTCGCCTCTTCACTGAGAGCTTGACCGTATTGAGACGCAAGTTCCATATTCCAGCTGGATGCAAGAACCGTAAGAGCCGGAAATGCCGTACAGGAATCATTGGTAGTTTCCGCTTTTGTCCAACTGTTGTAAAGGACTTCGCTTCTTACACCGAACGGTCCGTCATTCATCCACAACTCAGGAATGCCGAGTCGTTGCACTCCGGGAGAACTGAATTTGGACTGAGCATGACATAATGCCACCTTTTCTTCCAGCGTAAGACGTGGAATAATATCTTCTACTCTCTCGTCTATCGTTTTGGATTCATCAAGATAAACGGGCAATTGTCTGTTAGTTCCTGTTTTGGATCCTGATGTACACGCGGATATCAAAATAAGGACAGACAATACAGTCATCGTAATTCTACTCATAACTAATTTAATTTTAAATTTCATTTACAATATTCAACCACCGGAAGCGTCGTCATTCTTATCCTTGTACATCCGGACGGTACCATTTCTATCTCTTCACATTCTGACGAAACCTGAATTTTCTCTTCAGGTAGCCCAGGGGTCGTATCACCCAAAAGTCGCCATTCAGGAATTTCAAATGCAGTTACTTTAAGCTTGACAGGTGTTGAATCTGGTGTCCACGGGAATCCTTTCTTCCCTGTGTTCACCACTGTTATTTCAGGGTTTTCAGGCAGACCGAAATTCCACTTAGAAGCAGGGGTCACGTTATATGCAGGAAAAGCTACAGATGTTTTGAACTGGTCCTTTATGATCTCAACATTCTCATCAATATCTACAGAATACAGCAATGGCCCCATATATACATTAATTCCGGCATCAGTTCTTTTCTCTGCCCTCGGCTTCATATCGATGTCCAACTCTACGACATCCCCATCCTTAAATCGTCTTTCTATCGTACTGAACCCTCCTGCATGATATTCTTTCGGCTGTTCTGCATTGACTGTCAACTTTGCATTCTCTACCCATGATGGAATCCTCATGGTAAACGGTATTCTGACAGGAGCACCATCGAGAGCAAACCTGAATGTTATTTTCCCGGAGAAAGGATAAGAAGTATCTTCCGTTATACATACTTTTGTGCCATTAATTTCTGTCCTATATTCCGACAGACCGTACAACGCGGCAACTATCTCATGCTCGTCATCATTCATCCACATCCTTGAAATATAATTCGGAAACATCCTGTGGACATTGCCGGAACAACATTCAACATCAAAACCCGGTCTGTAAGCCTGACGTGACAAGCCCTCTTCACCATACGGAGCCATGGAACTTTTTTCAGTTGCCAATAACTGATTCGGAGATGAGAAGTACTGCAAAGCCTTGAAATCTTTATTAATAGCTCCCAAGGCTGCATTATACACAGCTGATTCCATCTTATCCGCCCACTTAACATCTCCGGTTGCCATCAGCATGTAACCGTAACTCCATATAAAGTCACTGATATCACAGGTCTCATGCAGCGCTTCCGCATGCTTAGGAAACAAGCTTTCATATGAAGCCGGTATCCCATCTGGAAGTTCGTTTTCCCGTTCCACGGAAGAATAGAAACCAAGCGCGGCATCGAGATATTCCTGCCTACCGGTATAAAGATACAGAATCAACGGCTGTTTGGAAACTTCAGCAGCCGTCACACCATGTACGTCAATCGGCTTTGAAGAGACCATATCTCCATGGATGAACACTTCATTGTCTTTTGTTCCCCCGTTCATACTGAACAGATCCCAAATATGCCCGGCTTTCTGCAAGATTTCCTTGTCGCCCGTATATGAATACATTTTGCACATACTTTCTATGATACAAGTCTGCCTGTTGGTCAAAGTATCATTCAAGGCAGAAAAATGTTTTTTCAGCAGAACCGGAATCCTGTCGTCTTCGGTATAGTCGTAATATGCAAGCAACGTCCGTGCGAATACAGAAAATGCCCACTGGTTCTCACCAAGGGTTTCCGGACCTAGCATTCCGTTCGCCCGGGGATGGGATAAGACATATCCGACATTGTCGGAACCGAGCTGCATAAGTACGCTGTCTCTCAGGAATATTCCACACCTATACAGACCGTCAATCATATATCCCGACTGTTCATAAGGCCACCAACCTTTCGCTATCGGATTACCTCCCTCCGGGATTATTCCATTCCACAGACATGTGTTATAAGGATAACCAGACTCCTTGCGATTAAGCCCGAGGCCGTCTCTCTGTCTCTGTAATATTTCTCTTAACCACGAAGACGGTCTTATATTTTCTATATTCGCTTCCTTATATACTCCATAATATTCAGGAGTGTCAGTCACATCAGCACATGAGCCAACCCCCAAGACAAGACCGACCGCAATAAACAATCTAATCAACTTCTTTTTTCATGATTATCGGTTTTCAATATTTTATTTTTTCTCATCCATTCTACCAGTTCGACAGTCCAGTCATGTCCATAACCATCGACAGTAATTTCAAAAGCTCCGTGTCCCCCATCATCGACAGTCTTCCAATCCAATGGAACTCCGGCCTCCAAGAGTTTTTCCTTGACACTAAGTGCAAAACCGTAACCGCTGTCATTAGTCGCATGACGCATAAAAAAAGGAGGAGTCTCAGCATCAAATCTGAACGGCCATTTCTGTTTCCCGTAATACCAACTCGTTAATGGAATCACATAGTCAGGGCGCGAAAAGGCGTCTGGGCAATCGGCTGAAGCCAGCCTCAATACAATCAGCGCACCTGCCGACTGTCCTGCTACTCCGATTGCATTTTCATCTATATTCCACTCGGAGGCTTTCTCTCTGACTGTCCTTACGGCTTGTCTTGCATCTTCCAAAGCCACGTCAAGTCCACGTTTCACCCTGTATTTTACACCGATTACCGCTACTCCATATGGCCTCAACAGCTCTGCCGCCTCACGCGCATTTCTGATAAAGCCGGTATAGCTCAATCCTCCTCCCGGGAAAAAGATTACCACCGGAGACTTCTCTGACTGACGGGGAAGGAAAACTTCCAATTCCGGTTCGGAAATCCTGTCGATACGCGCTATTGAATTGATATATTCCGGCCCGGAATATTCATAATCGGAATTTCGCCCTGCCATACAGGCAGCCTTTCAATACCTCTATTTCCTTCTGCCATACCGGTCCACCATTGAGACACGGCATCTGCGATATATGATATACACCGCTTCCAGTCATAACTTTTCTGATTGGAACAAAAGCCCTCATAATCAGCAAAATCACAATTACAGGAAACAATTTGAGCCGTATCGGATGTCATCCATAATATGTCGGTATTTTGCCTAGCAGCCATCAAGCGGATTTTACAGAAAGTATTCTCATTAGTATTCAAATCTCTGCATTGTATGACAAATACTCTATATCTTCCTGTCTTTTCCGTAGATATGATCTCCGCGGCTTCCTTTATTCCCCTTACACAGCGGTATGTTACTTCCGGGCTGTCTGTCAAATCCAGTATTTTCAGCCCAGAAGCAATTTGGTTTTCAATATAGGTGGCACTTTCTTCAGGGAAATCCACTCCAAGAAACAGCACGGACGGAACATCCGGGAGTTTTCCGGCACTAGGCCACACCGGACAGAAAGTCATCGCAAACAAAATAACAAAGAAAAAAAGCTTCATCTCAAAATGGAATCAATAATTCGAACACTCTATTTAATCTTCAATTTAACCCCCAAACCAAATCGCAAGGAGGATTCTTTCTGACAGACTCCGGTATGATTATTTCTATTCCGTCTCCAGTTTTTTTCCATTTGAGGGGACGATTATGCCCCATCAGAAATACCGATTTGGCAGAAACCGGAACGAATGATCTGATTTTCACCACAGACGGCATATATTCATCCTTGGCATTCAAGTAAAAGGCATATACGTTGTTATCTTTTGAAGTAAACGCTATTCTGTCCTCTTTGTAAGGAGCAATTGCTTTCGTTCCATGGATACCCTCTGAGTTAACCTGCATCCAGTCACCGATTTCCTTAAGTCGCTGATATGCCTCCGGAGCAAGTTCTCCGTCAGGACCCGGTCCGACATTCAGTAGAAAGTTTCCTCCACGTGAAACTATCTGTACAAGGGTAGTCAGAATGTCATGCGTGGATTTGTAACTATCATCTGGTTTGTATGACCATTGAGTAGCCATAGTCATACAAGCCTCCCAAGGATAGTCCAAGGCACGATCCGGTATTTTCTGTTCCGGAGTCCTGTAATTTTCATAGATGGTATTCGTATGTCTTGCCACCATCATGATTCCAGGCTGATTGGTTCTTACCGTCTTTGCGAATCTTTCCCACTGCGGATGCCTGTCAGGAGAAGCATCGCACAAGTCGAACCACAGCATGCCGAGGTTACCGTACTTTCCTCCGGTCAGTTCATTCAACTGATTGTTGATAAAGTCATTTAAGCGCTGCCATTTTTCCGGGAACATTTCAGGAGGATAATTTATATTCCTGTCTTTGGGAGGGAAATAATCCCACCAATAGTCATTATTGTTCCAATCTGCTATGGAATAATAAGCACCTGCCATCATACCTTTGCCACGAAATGCATCGAAAATTCTCTTTGCAATGTCAGCATTCGCATCTGTGTGGAACGGACATTCGACATCGGTTATTTTATAGTCGCTGTACTGAGTATCGTACATATTGAATCCGTCATGATGCTTAGTTGTGAAGACCACATATTTCATTCCAGCATACTCCGCCGCTCCAGCCCATTTTTCAGGATTGAATTTTACAGGATTGAATGTCTTTTTCAAATCTTCATACTTCCGGACATAGTCAAAATAGTTCATTCCTTCCGGCCTCACCATACAGAATTTATATGCTTCCGGACAAATGGACCAGGATTCTACTATACCCCATTGGCTGTATGTTCCCCAATGGATAAACATACCGAATTTCATATCCTGCCACTTTTCTATATTTTCCCTTACAATGCTTTCCTCCGGATAGATATAAGGAGGTTTACTGTCAGTATTCTTTTTGTCCACCATCGGATCCTGTGCAAATACTGCAATTCCTCCGATAAACATGGTAAAAAGCGATGCTATTACTTTTTTCTTCATTTTCCTCATTTTATTTAGAATCAATACTTCTTGCTTCGTAAATCTGGCGGGCTATAGTCTCCCCGATAAGATTATATGCGTATTGGCTGTAATGGATGTCATCCGTCATCATATTCATCTGTGGAAAAAGCCAAGGATCCGCAGCTACAAGATGAACTCCATGCATTTTTTCAGACAGTCTGCGTTGTGCCGCACGAACCTGATGATAGCCCTCTTGCGGACGGTCGACATATTGTCCTGTGAGGACTATATAGAAAGGAAGGTCGGCATCATGAAGATGCTTTCTGAACCGGAGTATAAGATTGCGAAGCGCCGCCTCATAATCCTCACCGTCCATTTTCCCATCATTGATAGCATTTGCGTCACGTTCTCCTTGAAGCCAGATCACCCCACTGAATTTCAATCCTGTAACGGCAATCGCAGAATTACATTTAGCCATCGCTGCATCGAACAAAGGCAAGACACCCTTTTCCGCCCAAGTACCGTAGATTGTCTCTCCTGTAGTGGAGCATGCACTTCCTCCCCTCGCCGCAGATACCACTACAACCGAATCACCTGTCATTTTATTAAGGTTCCACGCGAACGAAGGACTGATGCTGCCGCTGTTCGCCTTGCCGAAATACTTGCCGTTCTCACCTACTGGGTCCTGCAGTATTTTCAACGAATCTCCGGATTGTACATAGTCGAAACACTCTTTGCTATAGTATTTCATCGAAGTTCTTCTATCACCCATTCCGGAAGCATTACTCTGTCCAGCTATGAGCCACATACTCTTTTGGGCAACTCCCGAAACGGACAGCCCCGCTAAAATCAACAATATAAAAAATCGTTCCATAAAATCGTTTATAGTGAAATTTCAATGACATTCATACCCCATGGAGCAAAATCAAGATTGATCTGCCCTTTCTTTCCCGCCGATCTAATAATTTTACCCTGAAGAGCCTTAGCAGAACGGAAACCTGTCTTATTCGCAACTAACTGCGACAAATCCAGAGTTACAGTGCATGACTGACTGTCATTAGACTGACACATTGCAATCAAGTATAACTTCGTGCCGTTCTCTGACAAAGCGGTAAGGAATTCAATCTCCGGATTATCGCAACCGACCATATCCGGTCTGAACAGAAGATCCGCTTTCTTACCGTAAATATTACCGGGTGCAAATCCATATGTGACATGTGGGCCAACCTTAGGAGTCATGTAGCCATATGGAAACGAAATATTACTGTCCGAACGCAAACCAGCCTCCGCAATCAGATAATCCACAATCCAGCCAATCTGCCAGTACGCATGCCACGGGAACATTGTAGAATATTTTTTCAACTCATTCATTCCGTGCCAGTAATAGACTGCGCATCCGCTTTTCTGATCGACAAAAAGCATTTCTTCCGATTGACGCAGCTCTTGCCATAGTAAGGAAAACCGGTTCCTCCGTCCATTCATACATTTTCACGAACAAACCTGCATAACTTGATATCAAAATCGGTCCGTTTACTGCCGTACCTCGTATATGCTCCACACCAAGACCAGTCTGATTCAGCTCCCAATCTTTATATGCTTGCTCGCCGATGTATTTCGTTTCATCAGTCATTACCGGATTGGTGAATATAGACGTCGCGTAAATCATGGCGGCATCTATAGACGCCTGTTTATATGCCTTGTTACCCGTTATTTCATACAAGTCCATATAGGCACGAGATGTCTGTGCCGTACAGAAATCCCAGATATTGCGTCCATCACCGCATACTCCGAGATAATATCCTTTATCCACTCCGTTTTCCTGCTGCCAGTCTGCACCTTTGCAGGCTGCGTCAAGGTATTTCTTGTCTTTCAAGTGCTTATATGCGATGTACAATCCATACCAGGTTGGTCTGTAATCCTTAAGATCCGGGAAAGACGGTTTCATAGAAAATCTGTCATAGCCGACCTCAAAACTTCCATCATCTTTCTGCCATGCAAGCAATCTGTCACCTGCCATCCTCAACCTTTCAAGCAATTCCTTGTCATCAGGATTGAATAGAAGCATATTTCCGAAATCGACCATAGTATAATAGGTCGTATGCAAAGGTTCTATCCAATTGCCCCTTTCCGACTCCACACCGTCTATATCCGCATATTCTCCGAGAGCGGCACCGCAGAAATATCCCGGTTCTGTCTGCTGCTGAATCATTTTATAATTCCTCACATAGTGAAGACGGCTGCTCATTACGGAATCCTGCCCGTTTCGTGCAATCATAAACATGGTACCAGCGTCAGCAATCTTGGAGCCATTAGCACCTATTGTCTCACCTCTGCTCTGCCATGTTTTCCAGCTCGACTCTTTATCTTTACGCAGGAATTTCTGAAGCCGGCTCACGCGCTCGGACAAAGACACCTTGTTGGTAAGCAAATCCAAGGATGATGGTAAGGCGAAAACATCGTTCACTGCATGCTGGAATACATCGAACCAGCCCGAGTTCTTCAAGGTATAACGGAATCCAAATACCACTTCATCTCCGGCTTTGTGCTTAGCTCCCACCTGTCCGAGTACCGGATGATAAACCACGGGAGTAAGTTCATTATGCCTGTTCGCTAAACTCAATCCCAAGGAATTAGGACTCTTATCCGGAGCTTTGCCAGCTATCGGGTCGGTTTCCGTCCCCGGATCTGGAATAACAGCTAAGGTATAGCCATCCTTCGACGAATACAGCGGACACAGAGTCATCGTATTACGTTCTTGGGCAAGCATCGGAACACAAGGAATGCCCATGCTGTAAGTTTTTGCCATATTCAGATTATACTGGATTTCATTGCCATACCAATTACCCGGAATCATCGCCCATGATATATTGTTCTCTTCGAAGACGGTAATCGTAGGGGTGGCGATGGATACGGAACCGTTCGTCGACAGTCTGACCTTCATATCGACCTTTATATCAGACAGAAATAATGGATCTACCTTCCATATTGCTTCAACGTCTCCGAAACGGAGACTGTGAGAAAATTTCAGAGTACCATCGGGAAGCATTTCTGCTTTTGACGGATAGAACGTAAAATCCTTTCCCTCAAGATCCTGATCGACCAAATCCTTTGCCGGATTACGATCTATATACAAAACCGTGTAATATCCCTTTGGGGGCAGGAATCTGCTTCCCGTCGATTTTAATACACGAGATATGCCAGCCATCCTCCTCCTGTTGCCATTCAAAATCAATACTGCCCGTATTAAGATTCAGTTTGGGCTGAGCGGACATCAAGACACTCACACAAGCAATGAGTAACGTAGAAAACAAATATTTCATAATGTATTTTTCAGAAAATTATTTTTCAACTATTTCTATTTCTATATTTTGCACAGATTCTTCAGTTCCAAAAGCGGTAGCATTACGCGACACTACGGTCACCGTAAACTTACCCGGTTTGTAATATGTGTAATCATAGAACCCCGAACAACCTCGCTGTACGACTTAATAAGCGTACCATAATCAGGAATCACTTGGCTCGGATCGACAGGAGAAGTAATTACCCAGCTTTCAAAATCCTCCTTACCGTCAGGCATGCCTGCACAAGTAAGCGATGTTCCAAGTGTCCACTGATAAGCGGGGAAAATAGCACCGGTCTGATCTTCCTGCAGTTTATTCGTAGTTGTACCACATTTTGCAAAAGAAGCATTTGTCCATATCGTATAAGGAAGAGCATCCGTTTCAACTGTATTATTAAGATTGAATGAAGAGATTGTATATCCTTCCTGTTTCTGTCCCTTTTTTCGCAGTATAACAGAAAGCAAGATAGATATCCCGTCCGTTCCATTCTGACAAATCTATTGCTCCGGAATTAACATTAACACCTTTTTTAGTCCCCTCAACAGGCCATTTCGCTTTTTCAGAAATATCCAGCCAAGTGGCACGTTTTATTCCCTCCATGGTGATGTCACCGTCAAAGTCAGTAGAAAGAAGAAGCTTGATTTCGGCATACTCCTCCAAGTTATCTCCATCTTTTTTACAATTGAAAGACAGGACTGGAGAACCATTCTCCCTTCCGCGATTTCTATAGATATAACGCGACCCTTTTATAGTTCCTCCCATCGTTCCGCCATTATAATTATCAACTCCGGTAAAAATCGTCACGAAATCAGCTTCTCCTGAGAAGTGGAAGCGAACATTCTCTCCAACTTCGTATACATTCTTTTCAAGCCTAGTCACAACAGTTGATTCGGTCACGGTGTCAACTTGGCAGGACACAACGACTAAAGCGGCGACTAAAGCGGGAAACAGGTTTCTAATTATATTTCTTTTCATTGTCTCATACTTTTAATAATGTTAAATATACAATTACCAGCCTTCATTCTGTTTCAATTCAGGATTAAGCATTATTTCTCCGGAAGGGATCGGAAGGTAATAATGAACATCGGACACATTGTTGCCAGGAGTCATGATATAATCAAGTTGCGCTCCATTGACTCCTTTTGCATTCCTGCCATCATCCCTCGTAGCCTGAAGCACCTCCACAAGATTGTGCCAACGTTTGAGGTCTAAACGTCTCCAGCCTTCAAAGCATAGCTCCCTTGCTCTTTCATCCATAATAGTCTGAAGGAATGCCTCCTTTGAGTCTGTAGCTTCAGCAGGCAATTCATAAGACGGACTCTCATCCTTCATCACTGCGATTGCCGTAGCACCGCTACCCTTAGGACCTTTCCCGCCCTCGAGTGACCTGATCACCACCTTCGGAGTTTCACTGTAGGCATGTCCCCTGTCGAGCAATACTATTGACTCAATAGGTCTGGTGGCTTTAGTGTCCGGTTTCCCGTCAGAACCAAGAATCTCAGGCAACTTGGCAGTAGCAATTGTAAGAGGACCTTTAACGTCTCCGACACGATATGCCTTGGGAGATTTGTTCTCTTCCGTTGTGCATGTGACAGATGCAGTATTGTCGGTAACATCTACAATTTCCACACAAACTTCATCAATGGTATAATTTTCTCCCGGATTGGTAAGTTCAATATGATCAATAAACTTGCGACCGTCCATCTGTCCGTATGCCCTTTTTCTCACCGCGTTGACATAGCCTATAGCCTCAGGTGTCGAACCATTATTTATCTGACACAATGCTTCGGCTGCCATAAGCAATACATCGGAATAGCGTACTATACAGAGGTTGGTTCCTGTATTACTCTGATATGCAGGCCAAATCTTTGCATACTGACGGTTGAACTTGTTGACCTGACGATCATAAACCAATCTGTCATTATCAGGATCCTTATGCGAGCCGAAATAAGTAAGAACAAGACGATCGGCACCATCAAGCTTCGTAGGGGCATTGGTAAACGGAGCGATAGCCCAGTTACGTCTTTCATCATAAGAGCCTAACAATGCCTCAGTATCCTGCTCATAATATGAAAACATTCTTTTGGTGATCTTCATTGTATTATTAACCATAAAGGACACATTTGCTACAGCTTTGCTGCAATTGGTACCAAGCGAGGTCGACAATGAAGGAAAATATTCTTTCAGTCCGTCAGACGTACTTACAATACGCTTCTATCTCCCATAGATTTTCACGTATATCATACTTGTCCTGAATAAGCGGAATGAATGCTTCTGCAAAATTAGGAATCAAGCTGTGAGCAGGATCGTCGATGACCATCTATGCCCATTTGTATGCATCTTTGTACCTTTCAGTGTTGTAGCAAGGGAATCCGGCATTGAAAAGGCAGACCCTTGCCAGCACTCCCCTGACAGCAGACTTATTGATTCTTCCTCCAAAGTTAAATTTGGTAATCGGAAAGACCTTACTCTCTGCCTCTTCCATCTCGCGAATTACAAAATCGTATATATCAGCCTCCTCTGCCTGCTTTGCAGAAGTACTATTAACATCCGAAGATGCCTCCGTTACAAGAGGAACCCTTCCATAATTTTGTACAAGATTGAAATAACAGAATGCCCTTATAAATTGCACTTCAACTTCCCTGGCGAGCTTTGTTTCTGTTGTCATCTTGGCATCAGGAAGATAATGAAGGAACTGACAGCAACGCTGAATCGCCGCATAAAGATTCTTGTACATAGTAGCATTAGGAGCATATCCGGAAGTATAGCTATACACCTTAGGACCTGTTCCGGCTGCTGCATTATACATTTCATCCGTCACATTCCAGATGACGAACTGAGAGTTCATGCTTCCATCAAAAAGTCCTCCTCCCGGTACGCTAAGAGCGTCATAACAACCCACTAAAACCTTTGCGCATGCCGCACTATCTTTGAAAAATGTATTCGGAGTGTCCGAATCTATCGGATGCAAATCCAAATTAGACAAACAGCCTGTAAGAGGAAAAAATGCAATTCCGAACAATATACTTTTAATAACCTTATTCATATCCATATAAATTATTATATCACATTAAAACGAAATTTGTGCACCAAATATGAATGTACGTGGTACAGGGTATGCCGAATAGTCATAACCTGGAGTTCTTGCATTCGACATCGTGCTGACGGTAGGGTCCTGTCCCGAATATCCCGTCACCGTAAACAAATTCTGGGCAGAGAAATAAATCCTCATGTTGCTAACAAAAAACCTCTGGCTCACCTGAATAGGCAGAGTATATCCTATATTCAAATTTTTCAGTCTCAAATATGAGCCGTCCTCTACATAACGGTCACTGCCCCAAGCCGTATTGTTTGCAGATCTTGCACGCGGAAGTTTTCCGTTAGGATTGTCCACGGTCCATCTGTCGGCATACGAAGCAAACTGATTGGAACTCAATGATCTGCCTTCTTCTAAATAATAACGGTTCATATTAAGGATATCATTGCCGTAGCTGAATGTAAAGAACAATGACATATCAAAATTATAGAATCTGAAAGTATTTGTTATACCGCCCGTAAAATCAGGATTCGGATTACCTATAATCGTCAAGTCTTCTTGAGTAATCTGAAGATCGCCATTCAAATCCTTGAATTTCTGATATCCGGGAAAGACTCCCTTTCTGTTTGCATGAGTTGACTGTGAAACTACATCATCTCTCAATATCCAGCTGCCATCGCTTCCCTTACGGAAATCTTCATATTGATAAAGACCGTCTGTAAGGGCTCCGTACATCATACCGATAGGCTGGCCCACCTTCGCAATATACAATGCAGCCCCATTCGGAATCTTCAGATTATCAGCAGGAAGCACACTCTGGTTGTTGGCAAGTGCAAGCACTTTGTTCCTGTTGAATGAAATATTGAAATCGGTAGTCCAGTTAAAATGCCTTCTCTTCATATTAACAGTGTTTAGAGACAGTTCGAAACCTTTGTTCTCCACCCGGCCTATATTCCTATATGCTGAACCATAGCCGATATGGGCAGGCAATGTGGCATTGATCAGAAGATCTTTAGTATCTTTCTTATAATACTCGGCGGTCAAGTATATTCTATTGTCGAAGAAGCCCAAATCCATTCTAGCATTAAAGGTATATGTAGTCTCCCATTTCAATTTAGAATTACCTATCGATGAGACAATCGCTCCCGTTGTAGGATATTCATCATTGAATGAATAGTCATAATATGTCCCTCCGGAAGAAAATCCCATCTGCGGAAGATAAGCGTATTCTCCGATACCATTATTGCCGGTAGACCCATAGCTCAAGTTAAGCGATCCTTCGCTAAACCATGATCCGATATTGTTCTTGACAAAATTCTCATCTGAGAATCTCCACCGAACGGCTCCTGAATAGAACTTGCCCCACCTATTGTCACGTGCAAATTTTGAAGAACCGTCCGCACGCATCGTAAACGTCAGATAGTATTTTCTGTCATAGTTGTAATTCGACCTAAAAATGAAAGATTGTATTGCCCATTCTGTCAACTTCTTGGACATGATTTTCTGAGACAGCCCTTCATCAAGTGCCTCTATTCCTCTCCATTCTGATGTAATAGGAATCTGTGTAGCTTTTGCTTCGAAGATATCCGAAACATTTTTCTGCTGAGTACAACCGACAGTTACGGCAAGGTCATGAATATTATCGAACTTTTGTTGAAGTTCAAAGTGTTCTCATTCAAGACATTGTTAGTTCTTGTTACTCTTCTCGAACCGTTAATTCCGTCATTTCTTCCTGGAAGTGTACTTCCGGCTTCTGTCTTGGAATTATTGAATATATCAGTCTGGGATTCAGTACTCGTATAAGAAATCGAAGTAGTAAATTTCAGACATTTGAGAATATTCCAATTGAACATGGCACTGGTTCTCAACTGTCTTGTGATATATTTCTGATTAGTATTTTGCGTCTGGAGCAATGGGTTGAACATCGGCACTCCACTTTCCGGCCTTTCAGGATCTTCAAGTTCATGGGTCAAGTCCACACCGTTTGTGGAAATAGGTCTGTATGACCACACTTTATACATATAAGCAGAAGATCCCTGTCCATAGTTAACTTGCATACCAGTTCTTTCCTTCTCCGCATAATTCGCTCTCATGACAAGCTGCATACGATTGCCTATCTTCTGGGTGATGTTCATGCTGCCAACATAGTTCTTCATACCGGTATTGAGAATGATACCCTTCTGATTGGCATAATTGAATGAAGCCATATATGTGGTCTTCTCAGTACCGCCAGATGCGCTTACGCTGTATTCGTGCATCTGTCCTAGCTGACTGATCTCATCTTGCCAGTCAATAGGTCTCACATTCTTATAGTCATCGAGTGTCCATGGAGTTCCATCCGGATGAGGATCCCTACCATCGAGATACATAGAGCCATAAGCCGCATCAAGTTCATTCTGAAGTCTGACAAATTCATAAGGTGACATCATTTCATACCTATTATAGTCTTTCGACAAGCTATAACGGTACTCGAAATTAATTTTCGGAGCGCCCTTTGAACCGGAATCGGTAGTAATAACAATCACACCATTAGCACCGCGTGCACCATATATGGCTGTCGCCGATGCATCTTTAAGTATCTCGATACTTTTAATATTCTGAGTAGGAATTGACGAGTTATCGGGAGACTCTAGTGGAATACCGTCTACCACATAAAGAGGAGCATTGCTCTGGGTTACAGAATTGCTACCCCTAATCAGAATGTCCGGAAGACCTCCAGGCTGTCCATCCCCGACATTGACCTGTACACCGGCGACCTTGCCGGCAATAGCATTTTCAAACGTCACTGCCTGAAGCGCCTTCATATCCTCAACGTTGACAGAAACAACGGAACCGGTAAGATCCTTTCTTGCTACCGGACCTCCGTATGGAACCACCACCACTTCCTCGAGCATTTTCGCATCAGGTTCAAGAGAGATTCTCAATTTCTCTCCCCCTTTTGTAACCCGCACCTGATAATCTTTGTAACCAATGAAAGAGACAGTGACAGTCTGTCCGACAGGTACTCCTGTAAAAAATGAAATTTCCATCTACATTTGTGGATACACCTTTGGTACTGCCTTTGATATAGACGTTAGCTCCTATGACAGGAGTTTCGGTTTCATCAACGACAGTTCCTTCAACGGTAACCATCTTAGTTTTTTCCTGTGATCGGACTGGCATGATGCCTGCAAATGAAACCAGCAGGCACATCAGAAAAAAAAACAATTTGTTTTCCTGATCTTGATTGAATACGATTTAATGTTAACATACTTTGGCATTATAAAAATGATTAGAATTAATATATTGAGAAATGTTTCGATCTGGGCTATTATAATAGCTTTTAACGCAAGCAAATTTATATAAGTACAATCAATTTTAATAGCATAATGCCTCAAAAATCAACGGAAACGTTCCCGGGAACGTTTGGATTTTGCAGAATGTCTAAAAAGTTGTAAGTTTGCAGACAAACCTACAATCATTCATGTTATGGAAAAGCCAATTACAATAAAAGACATAGCAAAAAAAACTCGGGTTATCCACCTCCACAGTTTCCAGAGCTTTATCGGACAGTTGGGAAATAAAGAAAGAAACCAAGGAGCTGGTTATCAAGACTGCTGCAGAACTGAACTATCATCCGAACACGCAGGCAAAAGGGTTGGTCACAAAGAAAAGTTATACTATCGGAATCGTTGTGCCTGAATTGGTCACATCTTTTTTTCCTATGATTATATCCGGAATACAAAAAATACTAATGCACGAGGGCTATCAGATCCTCATTACTCAATCCAACGAATCCGCTGAAACAGAGCGTACCAATCTGAGTCTTTTAGAACAACACATGGTAGACGGTATAATAATATCCACGACATCTGACAGTTTTGTCAACTCTGATATGTATCAAAGCCTACAGGATAATGGGATTCCACTTGTGTTTTTCAACAGGGTGCCTTCCAACATTGATACTACAAAAATTATTATTGACGATAAGAAAATGGCCTATTCGGCAGTGGCTCATCTTATAGGTGAGGGATACCGGAAAATATTTCATTTTGCGGGTCCAGAAAAATTGGATATAACGAAAGATCGTATGAACGGATATATAGAGGCCATGCAGGATGCCAATCTCCCTATTTCAGACTCTACCATCATTCATTCCGGTATTTTTATTCGTGATGGAGAACAGACTATGGAAGATATACTGTCCGGAAACGGTGAAAAACCGGATGCTATATTTGCATTTAACGATCCTGTTGCTATCGGAGCGATGAAAGCCTTGAAACGGCACGGATTGAGGATACCGTATGATGTCGCTTTTGTCGGCTTTTCAGAATCGGATATGGCCACTGTCGTCGAACCTTATTTGACGTCTATAGAACAGCCGCGTGTCGAAATCGGAGAGATTGCAGCAAGCTGCATGCTGGACAAGATTCGTACAAATAGATTGCTCAATAAAAAAATTGTACTGGATGCCAAATTGAATATCAGGGAATCATCGCATAAAAAACACAATTATGATAAAGACACTATTCTAACATAGGAGGAGTAGTGATTGACCTTAATCTGTAAGTAAGCCCTCGTAATGTTCACTTCTTCCTCCTTTACTTGGTTGAACGTGAGGAACACAGGCAAAGTGAATTTCAGAAATTCGGTATACCATTCATCACCAAGATCAAAAACAATATGAGAAACTCCCTGATAAGTATACCCGCCATTGATGTCAACCTTATCAATGACGGGCAACTTGAAATCTTTTAGAACTGACGTTAGTATATGATCAATCAGCGGAAGAATTTAATGCTTTCAATAACTCACCTTTCACCGTATCCGTTCCCGGAAAACCTACTGACCGGTACGTTTGTTTCCCTGCACGGTCGAGCACCAGATAAGTAGGTACGCCACGGACTTCGAATTTATCACAAATAGCTGCCCACTGAGCATTGGTCAACCGGTAATGCTCACCATGAATATCGGGTATCATATTGTTCCATGTTGTCTCCGGAGAATTTTCACCGGCAATAAAGACATACACGATATCTTTATCTATCAGCTCCTCCTTCATGGGTTTCATCATCTTCATAGCCATCTTACAAGGTCCGCACCAGGTGGCCCAGAAATCAACAAGCACTACCTTACCCTTGAACGGATCGACAATGGCTTCAAAAAGGGCATCGTCCTTCACATCTTCGGGCAGAGTACGAACCATAAAACTGCGCTTCTTCTTATTTTCTTCTATCTTCTGAAGCAGCTCCGTATTCATTGCAGTCAATTGGTTCAGGAAATAGGGATTCTCAATCGTGCGTAATGTAGCAAAATCGTCTTCAGACAAAGGCATAAAATCTTCCAGTTTTGAAGCACATTGCATTGCTGTCTGCACATCATGATAAATACCTTTACCTCCTATTAGCTCTCCAACCGCCTTCTGATTAGCTTCCAAAGCCACTTTGCCACACTCCTGAAAGAGGTTGTCATACTTATCTCTCAGCACCCTCATTATAGAAGCATCCTGCGACGAAGGATTATCACGGTATTTCTTCATTGCTTCCTTATCCTCCGGACTTACCTTGGATGAGTCAAGCAGGTAATCAAAAATACCGACGGTCTTAACAGACGGCAAATGGATGTATGCAGTATTTCTTACCATACCGGAATAATTGAAGCAATACACAGACTTGGGTGAATTGATGTAATCCAGTTTACTTAAAAAGTCAAAATAGCCATCTGACGGTTTTTTGAGAGATACTCCTTACCGGCATCACGCAACGACAGTCCTTTTTGCTGAGCATAAGCCTGCAATAGCTGATAATCATATCCACATAACAGTCCATACAATGCATCTTTATTCAGCACAGTCAACAATTCCGCATAAGCTGCACTTATTTTCTTATTGGCACGGATCACATTGTCCGCTTCTTCATATTTCCGCATGCAATATGCTTTATACTGATCCGGAGTCATGTCATATAAGTCTTTCAACTCAACAGAACAAAGAGGAATTTCCAGTCCGGAATTCATTTCCGTATTCAATCCTGCATTCAGGCCTTCAAAATAAACCTTCTTCCCTTCAGCCTTCGTGTCTTTCTGTAAACGACTGGAAGCACGCGTCATTTCACGAAGATTTACGGTAACCTTGGTTTCTCCACCCGGAGACAACAAAAAAAGAAACAACAGATCCACCCACACTTAAATAGGCGACAGAAGGGTGTGAGACTGATATTTCCGTATGGAAATTTCCCACTTCATCCAACTCTAACTCTGTATTCTTTTGTCCATAGGGAGATAAGAAATCAGCAGAATGTAATTCAGCTTTCATCCGGAATGAAGGCTTATAATCCAAAATACGACCACTAATGATAGCTGTTCCCTCTTTGATTTCAGGAGTCGGCAAAGCTACAGCAGTCATTTTTCCTGCCTTCTCTAGACCTTTAGGCAATTGGAGTTTAGGCAACTTTCCAGTCAGGCTGATACCGAAAAGATTAAAATCTCTCTCACCTTCCCCTTCCACAAAATCGAATGATTTTACAGATGGTGGCAAAGGTGGAAATATCAAAGAGAAAGTGGCCTCTCCGGATTCTGGCATCCAAAATTCCTGTCCCAACTCAATACCTACTCCCTGCCGCACCTGATAACGTTCACCATTATCTGCCACCAGACAAGTAGCAGGGGCAATACGTATCCAGTACTTTGGAGTAAATTTTGCATCCACATCAATCACGGTAGCTGTATCCGATAAATGAACGGCAGCTATCTCAATGGTTTCCGTTGCCTTTGCTATAAACGGAGGGCGATTAATCGTCTTCTGTGCATTCAATGCACTCAAGACAAAAGACACAATAAGAATAGTAGTTTTTTCATTAGACTCATTCTTAAATTGATACTATCGCAAAGCTTCCACTTCTTCCGGGGTCAATGGTATCTTCTTGCCTAAGCGGCGGGCACCGGTTTCTGTAATAAGATAATCTTCTTCATTGCGAATACCACCGAAGTCACGATATTCTTCCAATTTGTCATAATTGATAAAGTCAGTGAATTTCTTACCTTCTTTCCACATGTCAATCAATTCGGGAATGAAGTAGATACCCGGTTCAACGGTATGTACAAAGCCCGGTTCCAAAGGAATGGCAAGACGTTGAGACTTACGTCCGAACTGTGTACTCTTGGGTTGACCGTTATAGCCTACCCACACTTCGCCCAGATTTTCCATATCATGCACATCCAGTCCCATCATGTGTCCCAGACCGTGGGGATAGAACAATGCATGAGCACCTTCCCGCACTGCATCATCCGCATTTCCTTTCATCAGACCCAGTCCTTTCAAACCTTCTACCATTACGCGGGCAGATAAGTCGTACACTTCCATATAAGGAATACCCGGGCGGAGAGCCTTTACAGATTCCAGATGCATAGGATTCTGAATTTCGTAAACGGCACGTTGCTTCGAAGTAAACGTTTTATCGGCAGGTACAGTAGACGACATATCACCACAATAGCCCGATGGAAGTTCCGCACCGGCATCGATCAGAAACAAGTCACCCGATTTAATTTTATTACCATGATAATGATTATGCAAAGTCTGTCCGTTGATTGTGGCAATTGTAGGGAAAGAAAGTTCACAATTATTCATTTCGGCTACACGGTTCATCTCTGCCACAACTTCATATTCGTACATACCCGGACGAATCACTTCCATCGCCTTGATATGCATGTCGGCAGTCACATCACATGCTTTTTCTATTTCTGCAATTTCTTCGGCAGATTTATAATTACGCTGTGCCACCACCGCACGGATAAACGGCACGGAACCTTCCTGACGTGCAGGCGGAACACCCAGCCAATCCATGAGTTTCAGCTTATGTTCGGGACGGTAAGGCGGGAGATAATGCACTGTCTGACCTTTTTGTACAGCTTTGTGCAGATAGCTGATAATCGCGACGGAAGGAAGCGTCTCCCGAATGCCTACCCGTTCACTCTTCTCTTTCAGAGTCGGCTGCGTACCCATCCATACAATATGATCGATAGTCAGTTCGTCTCCGAAAATGATTTCTTTGTCCTCATCGATGTCAATGATAGCGGAAAGTCCGGCAAACGACAAGCCGAAATAGTAGAGGAAAGTAGAATCCTGACGATAACGGAAAGCATTATCTTCATAATTCAGTCCTTGTTCGTCATTTCCCAAGAATAGTAACACTCCGGAGCCAATATTTTTTTTCAGCAGGGCTCTGCGCTGCACATAAGTTTCTTTATCAAACATAACGTTGCAATTTTTTAAGTTGATACGCACAAAGATAATGCAAACCGAAAGCAGCACAAAATAAGCTTGCCTATTTTTATTGCTGATGTACAGCTTATCTTCACTTTTAGCAAAGATAATGTAAATTAGGCGCCAATCTTTCATGCTTGCATGAAAAACTTATGCCGAGAACATTTCGCGTTCCCGAACTATTCACTATTTTTGCAAAAAGTGTGAAGATAAGTTGCGCCTCGGCATAAAAAATGAACGAGTTCATTTTATTCTGTCTCGTTTGCATTATCTTTGCGGCGAGTAAAAGAAAAGAATAAGTATGGCACAAGGTTCCAGACAAGTACAAACTCAAGCGCAGCAACAGGTACAGACACTGTCGCCCCAGCAGATTCTGGTAGTGAAGCTATTGGAATTGCCCGCTGTAGAACTGGAAGACCGTATACATGCGGAACTTCTGGAAAATCCGGCTCTGGAAGAAGGAAAGGAAGATACGGCAAGTGACGACTTTTCTGAAAATTCCGATACGGAAGGTTCCGCAGAAGACAGCGGAGCCAATGAATATGATTCATTAAGCGACTATTTGAGCGAAGACGATATCCCCGACTACAAATTGCAGGAAAACAACCGTAGCAAAGGTGAACAGGCCGAAGAAATACCTTTCTCCGACGCCACTTCTTTTTACGAAACCCTAAAGGAGCAACTAAGCGAACGTGACCTGACCGAGCATCAGCGTGAACTGGCGGAATATCTGATCGGATCATTAGATGACGACGGCCTGTTACGTAAGTCTCTGGATAGCATCTGTGATGAACTTGCCATCTACGCCGGCATCGAATGTACCCAGGAAGAATTGGAAGAGGCACTGAAGATCATCCAGGACTTTGATCCCGCCGGACTCGGTGCACGCAACCTGCAAGAATGCCTGCTCATTCAGATTCATCGCAAGATAGAGCAACAGCACTTCACCCCGAACCCTCTACTTTATATAGAAGAAGCGATCATCTCCGAATGTTACGAAGAATTTACCCGTAAGCATTGGGACAAGATACAGCAGAAGCTCGGATTGGAAGAAGATGCTTTTGAACAGGCTATCAAAGAGATCTGCAAACTCAATCCGCGTCCGGGTGCCTCTCTGGGTGAAGCCATCGGCCGGAACATGCAACAGATCATCCCCGACTTCATTGTAGATACATACGACGACGGTACCATCAATCTGGCTCTGAACAACCGAAACGTTCCGGAACTGCGTATGAGCCGTGATTTCACCGAGATGGTGGAAGAGCATACCAAAAACAGGGCTAACCAGTCGAAAGAATCGAAAGAGGCCATGATGTTCCTCAAGCAGAAGATGGATGCCGCACAAGGCTTTATCGATGCCGTGAAGCAACGCCAGAATACATTAATGACTACCATGCAAGCCATTATCGACCTGCAACGCCCGTTCTTCCTCGAAGGAGACGAATCATTGTTGCGCCCTATGATATTGAAGGATGTTGCCGAACGTACCGGATTAGACATTTCAACCATCTCCCGCGTCAGCAACAGCAAATATGTGCAAACCAACTATGGCATCTATTCACTGAAATTCTTCTTCAGTGATGGATACGTCACCGAAGACGGTGAGGAAATGTCTGTACGTGAGATTCGTAAGATATTGAAAGAATGCATTGACAATGAAGATAAAAAGAAACCTTATACAGATGATGAACTGACGGATATACTGAAAGAAAAAGGATATCCTATAGCACGCCGCACGGTAGCCAAGTACAGGCAACAGTTGAACATACCGGTGGCAAGACTGAGGAAGTAATTATTAATTTGAGAACTCTATTCATGGAAGAACAACATATTGTAGCAGACAGGACCTTAATCCGGACAGCCCGGGTGATATCGGCTATATTCACGCCGTTTTCCATTCCATTCCTGGCGTTTCTGATTCTGTTCCTTTTCTCGTACCTGCGCATCATGCCTATACAGTATAAGCTGATTGTGCTTGGAGTAGTGTACTGCTTCACTATTCTTATGCCTACGCTCACCATCTTCCTGTTCCGTAAAATCAATGGTTTCAGTCCCGAAGACTTGGGTGAACGTAAGCGGCGCTTTATGCCATTCTTGCTTACTATTACTTCATACGTATTCTGCCTGGTGATGATGCACCGCCTGAATATCCCTTGGTACATGACGGGGATTATTCTTGCTGCATTGATCATGATGGTTATCTGCATTGTTGTCAATCTGAAATGGAAGTTAAGCGAGCACATGGCAGGCGTAGGGGCTATTGTAGGAGGGCTGGTATCTTTCAGTGCCTTGTTCGGATACAATCCGGTATGGTGGCTATGCCTGTTCATCCTGATTGCAGGTGTCCTGGGCACAGCACGTATTATTTTACAGCATCATACATTGGGAGAGGTACTGGTAGGTTTTGCCGTAGGATTAATTTGCTCTTTATTAGTGCTTCATCCATTGAGTAATATCCTGTTCCGTATTTTCCTCTTTTAAGAGAAGTAAAAAGGGCTCACATTGTAATTTATAATTAGTAATTTGTAATTATATAAGTATTAACCTTTAAAAATAATGATCATGAATTTCCCAGAAAATGTAAAGTACACCAAAGAACACGAGTGGATACGCCTTGAAGGCGATGTAGCTTATGTAGGTATCACCGATTACGCCCAGGCACAATTAGGCGATATCGTATTCGTAGATATCCAAGCAGAGGGTGAAACATTGGCAGCCGATGAAGTATTCGGGACCATTGAAGTAGTGAAAACCATTTCTGATCTTTTCTTGCCCGTAGGCGGAGAAATCCTGGAGCAAAACGAGGCTCTTGCTGACCAACCGGAACTGGTTAACAAAGATCCGTACGGTGAAGGCTGGCTCATCAAAATGAAACCGGATGCTGATGCAGATTTCGATTCATTACTGGATGCTGCTGCCTACAAAGCGTTGATTAACGATTAACTATTAGTGGTTAGTGATTAGCATTGATATTGAGAAGTTTGCTAATCACTAATCACTAAACACTAATAACTAAATAATTATGTCTCCATTAGTAAGCATCATCATGGGTAGCACCTCCGACCTTCCTGTTATGGAAAAGGCCGCTCAACTGCTGAATGATTTACATGTACCGTTCGAAATGAACGCTCTTTCTGCACACCGCACTCCGGAAGCTGTAGAGGATTTTGCAAAGAACGCCCGCGGACGCGGCGTTAAAGTGATAATCGCAGCCGCCGGCATGGCCGCCGCTCTGCCCGGAGTCATCGCTGCCAACACTACACTGCCTGTCATCGGAGTTCCCGTTAAAGGTTCTGTGCTGGATGGCGTAGATGCTCTCTACTCTATCATTCAGATGCCTCCCGGAATCCCTGTAGCCACAGTTGCCATCAATGGCGCCATGAATGCTGCCATTCTTGCTATACAAATGCTAGCTTTAAGCGATGCCGATCTCGCTGAAACTTTTGCAGCCTACAAAGAAGGGCTGAAAAAGAAAATCGTAAAGGCGAACGAGGAGCTGAAAGAAGTAAAGTACGAGTATAAAACGAATTAAAAAGGAGTAATTAGTGGATTTATTCAACTATTCCCGTCGGGAAACATCAGAAGTAAATATTGGAGCCACCCCTATGGGCGGCTCCAATCCTATACGCATACAGAGTATGACAAACACCGCCACACAGGATACAGAAGCCAGCGTGGCACAGGCTAAACGTATTGTAGATGCCGGAGGTGAATATGTACGTCTGACAGCACAAGGCATTAAAGAAGCAGAAAACCTGATGAACATCAATGCCGGTTTGCGCCGGGACGGATATATGGTTCCACTGGTTGCCGACATCCACTTCAACCCAAAGGTAGCAGATGTAGCAGCACAGTATGTCGAGAAAGTGCGTATCAATCCGGGAAACTATGTAGATGCCGCACGCACCTTCAAGCATCTGGAATATACAGACGAAGAGTATGCACAAGAGTTGCAGAAGATACATGACCGATTCGTTCCTTTCCTGAATATCTGCAAGGAGAATCATACAGCTATCCGCATCGGTGTAAATCATGGCTCACTGTCCGACCGCATTATGTCTCGCTACGGCGATACACCGGAAGGTATGGTGGAATCATGCATGGAGTTCCTGCGCATCTGTGTAAAAGAAGACTTTACAGATGTTGTTATCTCCATCAAAGCCTCCAATACAGTAGTAATGGTAAAAACGGTTCGCTTGTTAGCTGCTGTAATGGAAAAGGAAGGAATGCAATTCCCGTTGCACCTTGGCGTTACAGAAGCCGGGGATGGTGAGGACGGACGTATCAAGTCTGCATTGGGCATCGGTGCATTGCTAGCCGACGGCCTGGGTGATACCATCCGCGTTTCTTTGAGCGAAGCTCCGGAAGCAGAAATACCTGTAGCACGAAAGTTGGTGGATTACATCATGCAGCACCAGGATCACCCTTACATACCCGGAGTGGAAGCAGAAGGTTTCAACTATCTTTCTCCGGTACGACGTGAGACAACTGCCGTACGCAACATAGGTGGGAATCACCTGCCTGTAGTCATTGCCGAACGCATGGACGGAAAGTTCGATACGAACCCGCAATTCATTCCGGATTATATCTACGCCGGACGTGCCTTACCGGAAACTCGTGAAGAAGGAGTGGAATACATCCTGGATGCGGATGTATGGGAAGAAGAGCCCGGAACCTATCCGGCTTTCAATTACCAGCAGATGCCACTTATGGGCAATTGCCAAGCCGATTTGAAATTCATGTTTATGCCTTACATGGCACAAACGGAAGAAGTGATTGCTTGTCTGAAATATCATCCTGAAGTAGTCATTATATCACAGAGCAATCATCCTAACCGACTTGGGGAACATCGTGCTTTAGTTCACCAGTTGATGCAGGAAGGACTGAAAAATCCGGTTGTATTCTTCCAGCACTATGCTGAAAATGAAGCAGAGGACTTGCAGATAAAATCTGCTGCCGACATGGGAGCACTTATCTTCGACGGTCTTTGCGATGGTATTTTCCTGTTCAACCAGGGAAATCTCACTCATGCCGTAGTAGATGCCACAGCCTTTGGTATTCTGCAAGCAGGACGTATACGCACCAGCAAAACGGAATATATCTCCTGCCCCGGATGCGGACGTACCCTGTTCGACCTTCAAAGCACCATAGCACGTGTAAAAGCCGCTACTTCACACCTGAAGGGATTGAAAATAGGTATTATGGGCTGCATCGTCAATGGTCCCGGAGAAATGGCTGATGCTGACTATGGCTACGTAGGTGCCGGACGTGGGAAAATCAGTCTGTATAAGAAGAAAGAATGCATTGAAAAGAATATTCCCGAAGAAGAAGCTGTAGAAAAGCTGATTGAGCTGATTAAAGCTAACGGGGATTATGAAGAAAAATAGTTTAAAGAAAAATGGCAAGCAGGATAAATCTACTTGCCATTTTTCTTTAAACTATTTCTTCTGACTGAACAGCCAACTCATAAAGTCGGGATAATTGAAAGCCGGATTCCAGCTACCATGATTACATCCCGGAAACTCAATGTATTCCACATCAGCACCTTCCTTCTTCAAAGTCCTGTATGCCGCACGCGAACCTTCAGGTGTAACCACATTGTCAGCATCACCGTGGAAAATACGAAACTTTACAGACTTGGCAGCTTTCAGGCGCGCCACATTTACTGTACCGCAAATAGGCACAGCAGCAGCAAATATCTCCGGGAAACGGACAACCATGTCAAAGGTTCCCATTCCTCCCATAGAAAGTCCAATGATATAAATACGCGATTTATCAACCTGAGGCATTGCCAGATAAGTATCCAGCAAATCCTTCACTGTCTGAAAAATCGGAGTTATCGGTTCGTTCAACGGCATCTCATTCGGCAAAAATGATTCAGGACGTGCCGAGTATGCCCAAAGCCCGTTTCGGGACACTGTGGTGCGAGCACGAATGCCGGGTATTTCTCCCGGTTCACCGGATTCAAAAACATCTGTCCACCATGGGTCAATTGCCTCTCATTATCATTACCACGCTCCCCTGCACCATGCAGAAAGAGCACCAAAGGATACTTCTCACTCTTTTTCATGTTCTCCGGTTGCAGCAAGCGATACTGCAAGGTATCTCCCCGGGAGGAGATAAAGGTTTCTTTCTGGTAGGTTTCCTGAGCAGACAAAGGTAACAGGAAGAAAAGAACACAAATTGCACTGATTAATCGTTTCATAGCATTGTTATTTTACATGTTTCACTTCTGAACGTAAAGATACACCATTCTCATTAAATGCTTCCACACAGAAGTAATAATCCTGATCGGTGGTAAGAGATTTCATAAGTAATTCATTATTGCCATATACCATCCAGGAGCTATAAAGTTTATCGGGGAGCAATACCCCATAACACATTATATCCCTGTGCACCTTTGACCGGTTCCCAACTGATAGTAATATCACGACGGTCCGCATGGCGATCAAGGGTTAATTTCTTCGGCTGTTGCGGTGTTTTCCCCATGCCCAATCCAAATACCCGAAGTTCAGAAATTGCCAAGTTCGGGGTCGGTACATCTATGTTCTTATAGCGGATATAACGCGCAGATTGGGATTGTCCGAGTTCAACATAATCATTCGGGGTATCTTTATAACTTTCTTTGCGGTCAACCAATATTTCCCAATTCTGTCCATCCAGTGAACCCTCAATCACATAGCGGTGGCGAAGCCCTTCATAACGACCATACATATCACTTTGGTAATCATGATAGTTGATCTGAATAGCAGATACAGCAGCCGGTTTTTCCAGATCAATCATTACCCATTGGCGTTCATCGTTAGCCTCAGCCAACCAGAATGTTTTAGTCAGTTCATCAGTCAATGCAGAAGGTTGAAACTCTCCTTTTACAGTAGAGGCGGTAACCGGCTTGCCGTAAGAGAGCAACATCCACCCTCGGAACTGTCCTGCCTTACCTGGCACGGCAGGAGCATAACGGGGATAATCTCCAAAACGGGTATCCACATACATAATACCATCTCTATCGAATCCGGCAGGAAACATACAGAGACGACGTTCCCAGTTCACATTGATGGAAAGAGACATCGAAGCAAAATGCCAATACTGTCCGCCGGGACCAAGCACAGTGCTTCCATGCCCGGCACCATTCATATAACCACCCGGTTTATAAGATACCGGATTATGTTTCTGATAGGTATAAGGTCCCATCGGATGATCTGCTACGTATACTCCGTCTGCATAAACATTGAATTCCGTACCCGGCGCACCATATTGCATATAGTATTTACCATTATGTTTTGTCAACCAGGGTCCTTCAATGTAACCGCCCAATACTGTATCCGTATGATTCTCACCAAAACGCTCCCAACCATGTTTAGGCATATCCAGATTGAAAAGTTCTTTCGTCTCCCCCTCTTTGTGAAACGGTGATCTTTATCCAATTCCATACCCCGGATAGGGTAAACATTGGAAGATCCCCAGAACATATAAGCTTTCCCATCGTCATCAATAAACAAATCAGGATCTTGCAGATTATGCAGAATGGCAGGCGTAGCTTCCCAATCACCGGAAGCAGGATCATCGGTATAAAGGATGCTCATAGAACCTGAAGGATCGCCTGCAACATAAAGCACAGAATCCTTATAATTGTGTGCAGCCGGAGCATTGCATCCCTGAGGATACCAATTCTTACCGGGACGTACAAATTCCCAGTTCAATAAATCCCTGGAACGCCAATAGCCGTGCGAACGCGTTACGAACATATAATATTCTCCGCGAAATTCCACTACTGCCGGATCGGCCCCCGAACGGTAAGAAATATCCCGGTCGGAATTATAAATCATATAGGTATAATCTATATTCAAGGGATTACAATATGTATCCTGACGCATATCCTGCGCCGAAAGAGTAGTCCACGCAATCAGGCAGACTATAGTCAATAACAGATGTTTCATTCTTTCGTTCTTTATATTACTTGCACAAATTCTGAGGAACTTCATATTGTTTCTGTAAACGTGCAAGTTCTGCCATTAGTTTAGCAGTTACTTTCTCCATTCCTTGCTTTCCGTACAGATTGTGCATTTCTGTCGGATCAGTTTTCAGATCATACAGTTCCCATTTGTCTTCCACATAGAAGTGCATTAATTTGTAGCGTTCCATCTTTACACCATAATGGGCACGGACACTATGAAATCCGGGAAATTCATAATAATGATAATAGAGCGATTTACGCCAATCACGCGGTTTCTTTCCCGTCTCTACCAACTTCCGGAACGATACGCCCTGCATATCCCGTGGCACTTCGATACCGCACATATCCAGAAAAGTAGGAGCAAAGTCTATGTTCTGCGTCAGTCCTGTTACCTGAGTTTCCGGCTTGATATGTCCGGGCCAGCGCATAACTATCGGCATGCCGAAAGATTCTTCGTACATGAAACGCTTATCAAACCAACCATGTTCTCCCAAGTAGAAGCCTTGATCAGTAGTATAGACTACAATCGTATTTTTATCCAGTCCGGTACGTTTCAGATAATCGAGAATCTCTCCCACACTTTCGTCTACACTCGCTACAACTCCCATATAATCTTGCAGGTAACGCTGGTATTTCCACTCCGCGACTTCTTTGAATGAACGTTTTCTGGAGTGGAATTCATTATTTCTATCACGGTATGCATCAAGAAAGCGGCAGCGTTCATCCGGTTCCATTGTTCCCAGAAAAGCATGCGGCCAAGGGTCGAACAGTAAACTGTCACTATCCATACCGGTAACCATCTTCAGATCGTGTCCTTCGTACATGTCACAATAGATATTCATCTTTTGCATCTGTGCCGCATAACGGCCCTCATAAACATCAAAATAATTATCAGGAAGTGGAAAAGTAGTATGCTCATACAGATGGTAATGTCTTTCTGCAGGTACCCAGTTTCTATGAACAGCTTTGTGATGCATCATCAGAAAAAAAGGTTTGTTCTTGTCTTTCCGTCCGTCGAGCCATTCTTCCGTGAATTTAGTAATCAGATCCGTCACATACCCCAAATGACGTGTGGTATCATTTTCAGTAATAAAATGCGGATTACAATATTCTCCCTGATCATCCAGAATCATCCAATGATCGAAACCTGTAGGCTTAGAAATAAGATGCCACTTACCAATAACAGCTGTCTCGTAACCATTTGCCTGTAATATCTTCGGAAGGGTTTGTTGCGTACCGTCAAAACCTTTCGCCCAGTTCTTCATGAAACCATTCTTATGGCTATGTTTACCGGTAAGTATGGCAGCACGACTCGGCCCGGAAATAGAATTGCAACAATAGTTATTCTGGAAAACTGCTCCTTCATGCCCGATACGGTCAATATTTGGAGTCGGTGCCACTTTCCCTATAGGATGACCATAAATACTCATAGCCTGACGGGCGTGGTCATCACTCATAATAAAAAATGATATTGGGGCGTTCGTTACGGACTTCCTGCCCTTGACCTTGCACAATGGAGGAAGGCACAAAAGGTAAGACAAAAAGCCCCAAGGATAATTTAGAAGTCATGGCACTATCGAATTGTCAGATTAGCCAGAATAGGTGCATGGTCGGATAAATAGCCATTGTCCGGCTTGTCTGCTATCACTCTGAATTTATTGGCTACCACCTGTCCATTGACAAAAATAAAATCGATCAACTGGCGTTCTTCAACCGGGATGCGCCCAAAATCATGGAAACTCCACCCAGGACCATAAACTACGTCAGATGTGGAATAAGTATTCTGCATCCCCCTTCCATAAGAACAGAAATCGGGTCTGAATCAACAGTACCATTAAAATCTCCCGTAATAACTACTGGTAAATCCGAAGCTATCTCACGTATCTTTGCAAGCAACAAAACTGCACTTTCACGACGGGCAACCTTACCAATATGGTCGAAATGTGTATTAAAAGCAGCCAATTCTTTACCACTGACTTTATCTTTAAGAACAGCCCACGTCACAATCCGTTCGCAAGCAGCATCCCAGCCTTTTATTCCAATAGAATCGGGTGTTTCACTCAAACCGAAATTTCCACTCTTCACAAGATCGAAACGATCGGTCTTATAGAACAGGGAACAGTATTCCCCTTTTTCTTTTCCATCGGCACGCCCCACACCTAAAACCGTATATTGCGGAAGGCGGTTCTTCAGGTCGTCCAACTGGTTCTTTAATACTTCCTGCATACCTACTACATCCGGAGCATAATAAGTGATCATTTGTGCCGCAGCATCTTTACGATACTTCCAGTTGTTCAAACTATCCGCTACATGGTCCAGACGAATATTGAATGACATCACATCAACCTTAGCTTCCGGCTGCTTGCTGCACGAAGCAACAAGCAGAACGAAAGCAACTAATACACTATTAAAAAACATGTTTTTCATAATTATGTAACCTTTTTAATTTAAGTATGGTGTTTTAAATCCTAACTTCTTCAATCCTTTTTGTACATCCGGATGACTCATAAACAATTTCCATATTAAACCTGTACGATAATTTTCTATCATAACAATAATAGGTCCCTGGTCTATAGCCAGATAAGACGGCGCAAACCAGTCAGCAGTCAGGTTAAATGCATCCTTGAAACCATATTCTCCCCAAAGCTTATCGCCAAGCTCTTCATAGAAATAGCGCATGGCTTGCAATGAATATTCCGGTGCATAAGGAATAGACGACAAGGCAGCTGTTGGAGTAATAACACCGCGGTCATTACCAGGACAATGTGCAGAGTACCCTTTATCACCATCACTGGCTGTCAGTCCCCAGCACTGTTCTCCATACCCTTTATACCCCTTCGGATTATCTATGCAATAAGCACGATTAATCAGAGTATGTGCTTTCATCTGTTCTTCATAATCAGCATAATAATCTTTCAAACCACGCGGATCAAGTCCCATATAAGAATAATGGGTAAGAACAAAGGTCCGCCATAATCACTTCCCAATGGCAAGGTTATGTCGTAATACTTCTTACCATTCTTGAAAACGATAGAATTGGCCCACCCTTTATGATATACCGACTCTGCAATGGGATAAGTAGGTGAAGAAGCCGCAAGTATATACGTAATATGGCACTCGTTCTGCCCTTTCAGCTGATGGTTCATCGCCCATCCGTTATTGGGTGACCAATGCCAATAGAGTACATCCTCACCACCTTTAGTAAACCAATTCCATTCAGCCTGACGCCACAGGTCATTAATAAGACCACGGATACGTCTTTCCACCTGATTATCTTTGTTGAAATACTGATGTGCAGCCAGCAACCCTTCGAACATAAAGGCAGATTCTACCAGATCGGCACCATCATCTTTCCGGCTGAAAGAAATGGTTTCTCCATTCTGCCCATTTATCCAGTGCGCCCAAATGCCATGGTAACTGTCCGTATTCTTATCATTCAGAAAGCTGACTATTTTCAGCATACGCTCTGCCGCTTGTTCACGCGTTACAAATCCACGTTCTGCACCGACAATAATAGCCATTACCCCAAAACCGGAACCACCAATGGTAACAATATCGTCATTACCGTTACTACGTTCGCGTGCCAAGACCGAAACCGGATGTCCATAATCCCAGAAATAACGGAAAGTCTGTTTCTGCACGAGGGTCATCAGTTCTTCATCAGACAAGTTCTTCTCCTTCTTACCACCAGAAGCTGCCGGCAGCAGGCTAAACGGGTAAAGCAGAAGCATCACATATATTATAAGTCTCATCATATATTCTATTTATCAGTTTAGTGCAGGGCTTTCAAAGCCTAACTTTTTCATTCCCTGCTGAATTTCCGGAATAGCCATGAATAAATTCCAAAGCATTCCTGTCCTATAATTTTCTATCATACAAATGATCGGTCCCTGGTCTATAGCTATACACTGGTTATCATACCAATTAGCTGTCAGGTTGAAAGCATCTACAAAACCATAATCTCTCCAGAGTTTATCACCCATCTTATAATAGTAAAAGTGCAATGCAGACATCGACTCTTCCGGAGTATAAGGAAATGCAGACAATGCAGCCGTAGGAGCAATCACTCCTTTATCATTTGTAGGTGAATGTGCCGAATAACCATTATCACCATCACTAGCTGTCAGCCCCCAACAAGAGGCTCCATAACCAGCATATCCCTTAGGATTCTCCTTACAATAATTATAATTGATCAGAGTATGGTTTTGATTCTGTTCCCAATAATCAGCATATTGATCTTTCAGTCCTTTCGGATTAATGCCCAAGAAGGAATATTGAGATAAGAATAACGGTCCACCCTTATCAGCTCCCAGCGGAAGCTTGTATCCATAGTAGGTATTACCATTCTTCAAACCGCCATTCCTTGCCCATCCAGCTTCATAAACCGCCTTATCGATAGGATAAGTAGGAGAAGAAGCTGCAAGCACATAAGTTATCAGGCACTCATTCCAACCTCTGATCGGAAGATTCTTCTCAAATCCATAGTTCGGGCTCCAATGCCAATACAGAACAGACTCTCCACTTTTCTGAAACCAAGTCCATTCAATAGCTTCCCACAGGCGGGTTATATCAGAACACAATTTACTCTCAGCTTCCGAACCGTCCTTGAAGTATGCACGTGCTGCAAGTAGTCCCTGGAAAAGTAAAGAGGTTTCTACCAGATCCGCACCATCATCTTTATCACCAAATGGCTTTGTCTCACCAGTTGCACCGTTAATCCAGTGTGCATAGGCTCCATGATAACTCGTACACTCTTTATCCAGGAAAGTTACAATCTTCTGCACTCTTTCAAGAGCTTCCTGTCGGGTTACAAATCCTCTTTCAGCCGCTACCAGCATCGCCATCACTCCAAATCCTGTTCCTCCGGTAGTAACAACATCACCGGAAGTTGTTCTTTCGCATGCCATACCGGAATGTGCATGACCGAAGTTCCAGAAATACTTAAAAGTTTGTTTCTGCACCAAAGTTAATAAATCCTCGTCAGGAATGCGATCAAACTTGTCCGAATCATCCATCCCTGTACGGATTTCATAGACTTTGCCATTGGTAAGAGATACTCCGGAAGTGGATTTCACCCCGGATTGATCACCAGTTTATATGAGGAAAAACTTTTAAAGCCACCTGTTGGAGTCAATGAGAGTTTATCCTTTCCCTGTAGTTTTGAATCATACGCCACCGCCTGATCATTCAGTTTCAATATGATATTACTCTGAATCGTAGCTTCATCCACTGCATCTGTGAATGTAAGCACAATACTGGCATTGGGAGCTACATTTTCAAAGGAACTCTGATCCTGTTTTTCACCAATGGATATATTTTGCAGTTCAAATTTTCCGGGTGCTTCCGAAGCATCATCTTTACTGCAAGAAATCAGTAATAAGGACAGTATAAAATAAACAGCTCTCATATTCACTCTATTTCTAACGGTCATCATTCTTTACCTGAATAAAGTTTGATATCAGAAGCAGATATAGCTCTGTCATAGAAGCGGAACTGGTCTAACTGTCCCGGAAAATTGATGCCCAACTCTGTGCTCCTGCACCTTCTGTCAAACTGGGTTTTGTGCTAAACTGAAATGCTCCGATAGCAAATGTACCCAAATCTTTAAATTTAAGCTTTCCATAACCGGGCAGCTCTTTTGTAAATGCACTTTCACCATTCCGGTAAACTGTTACTGTCGAATTACTACCATCATAAACAAATGCCATATGAACCCATTCGGTACCAAAAACATTGTCTATCTTAGCTTCTACCCATCTCTCATCATTGTCCTTCACGGATGTACAGTTATACAGATGCATCTTGAAGAAAGCCTGGGTCTCACTACTTGTATTTTCCAGATAGATATCAAAGTTACCCCAGAAAGTCTTGGTATTAGGAATACTGAAGACACCATATGCGGAAGTATTTCTCGTTGTTTTCATCCAGAAAGCCACCGTACAACTTCCTAAATCGGGTATAGAATCGGTCAGATAAGAAGGAACACGGGCTAACAGATACGTATCTTTTGTACCTTGATAAGCTTGTCCGTTGATTCCATCAGTATAAGTAATATCCCCTCCGGCACTCATGAGGAAGGTGTAATTACCCTTATCACGCATATCATTCTCAAAAGGCAAGAACAATTTCATTGGTGAGAACACTTTGGGAGCAGAACTATCCGGATAATCAAAAGCCGGATGATCCATATCCTGAAAACAAGATTGCAAAGCGAGTGCTGACACACAAAATGCCAACAATAAATTAATATATCTTTTCATGGTCATTACTATATGAATTAATAATTAGGGTTTTGAACTAACACGCCATTTGATTTGTCAATTTCGTCCTGAGGCAAAGGCAACAATGCATGCTTATCCTGGTAACCGGTCTTTCCGGCTGCATGCAGCACTTCCTTCGCTATTCCCCAACGTACAAGATCATAGAAGCGATCGAATTCCATACCCAACTCAACACGGCGTTCATGACGAATAGCTTCCCGCAATTCACTCTGATTATCAGTGGTAACCTCCGGCAAGATATTAGCATTCGTACCACGGGCACGGGCACGTACCATCTCAAGATATCTTCTTGCACTTGTATTATCACCCAGTTCGCAAGCAGCTTCCGCAGCCATCAGTACGACATCCGAATAACGGATCAGACGAATATTCACCCAATACCCACTCTTCGTATACTTTTCACGCAAAGCCGGATCTGTATACACTTTCTTATTAAAGTACTTTGCTATCACATCGGCATTGGCAACCGGTTTTTCTCCATAAGGCTTATTTGCAGGAATGGTCGAAGGATCTTCTCCTGTTCTAATAAAATACAATAAAGTCTCATCCTTTCTCGGGTCACCTTCTTCGAATGCATCAGCCAATAATTGAGTAGGAGTATGTTGGCCCCAACCTAAATTCCATTCACCGGCCCCACGGCAGCCCTGTACCTGAGCATACTGGCTACCAATTCGTTGGATCCCGGAAGAGCAGCAGTAGCAGTACATTGAAGTTCCAAAACAGACTCACCACAGTTTTCACCTTTCTCACGGAAAATATCTTCATAAGGTGTATTCAAATTATATAAACCGGAAGAAATAACGTCCTCTGCTGCCGCACGCATATTGTTCCAATCATTACGCATCATATAAGTACGGGCATGTAAGGCACGAGCCGCTCCCCAGCTAAGACGACCGACATATTGTGCTTCCCAAGTCCTCGGCAAGTAAGATTCTGCATTTGTCAGATCTTCATCAATCAAAGTATATATCTGATCTACAGAAGATTTGGGAATATTGGCATCTGCTACACTCCCTACTTTAAAATCAATCAAGGGCACTTCGCCAAAAGCACGTACCAAATTGAAATAACAGAAAGCACGCATCAATAAAGCTTCACCCTTATTAACTAAGTCACCGCCTGTCAATGAAGGATTCGACTTCATCTCCTCCAATACATCATTTGCTTTATGAATCAAGGTATAATTGGCATTCCAGTAACTTTTTATCATGCCGTCACTTGCAGCATATTCAAAATCATCAAACATTTTTCCTGTTGCAGATCCGTCAGACAGTGTACTACCCTTTTCCGCATCTTCCGAACGCATACCATGAATAGCCAATGCCGTATTTCCGGAAACAATATGATAACCACGAAGCAAAGCATACATGTTAAAAATCTGTGTTTCGTAAGTACCACCAGTCAGGTCATCTTCAGTCAATACTCCTTGCGGTTTCTGATCTAACAGGTCACTGCATGACATCTGGGAACATCCCAATGCCAAAGCCATCACATAATAAAATATCTTTTTCATACTGATCGTTTTTCTTTTATTAGATTTCATGTTTAGAATGATAAGTTAAAGCCTAATGTATAAACTACAGGCATCGGATAACCTCCACCATCTACACCAAACGCTGTTGCACTACCACCAACTTCAGGAGTATATCCGGTATTGCGACTCCATGTTTTAGGATTCTGCACATTACCATAGATACGTAAAGATTGCAGTTTGATGCGGTTCAACAAACGGGGATCAAAGGTATATCCCAGTTCTATGTTACGGATACGGAAGAAACTTCCGTCTTCTACATAGTAAGAAGAAGCTTCCAGGTTTACAGAACGGGATGGATCAAGAATCGGATCCCAGTTGGATGTTCCTTCACCATGCCAACGGTTCAAATGCCCTGTACGATAGTTGAATTGTGCATAAGCACTACTATCCCAGTTACGATAAACCTCATTTCCATAAACACCCATCATATCTACACTCAAATCAAAATTCTTGTAACCCAGATTTACGCTAAAACCATAAGTAAAATCCGGAGTAGGATTACCAATCATAGTACGGTCTTTCTCTGAGATAATACCGTCACCATTTACATCGGCAAACTTCAAATCGCCCGGCTTCACAGAAGCTACCTGGTTAGGTGCTGAAGTTTCGATATCGGTTTCATTCTGATAAACACCTGCCACTTTGTATCCATAGAAGTAGCCGATAGGATATCCTTCAGATACACGAGAAACGCCATTAATTATTGAATAATCCTTGCTTATCAATGATACGACCTCATTATCAATAGTCGTTAGATTGGCTGAAACACCATAACGCCAGTTTTCACCGATTTTATCGCTCCAGGATGCTGCCAACTCAAAACCACGGTTACGAATCTCTCCTGTATTCTGCAATGCAGGAACCGTACCTGAAAGACCGGGAACACTTGTCAGCAAGTCTTTGGTTGTCTTATTGTAATAAACAGGAGAAATCTGCATGCGACCATCCAACAGATGCATATCAAAACCAACTTCCCATGAATAGTTACGCTCCCAACCCAATGTCTGTGAAATCAGTTTATCCGGTCCCTTACCTGCAATAACATTATCACCAAAGACAGCAGAACCCGAACTTGTTATATTAGGGTAGGCCGGATAGTGGGAACCTCCTGTATTCTGGCTTCCCAAAACACCCCATGAACCTTTCAGCTTCAGATAATCGATTACATTCTGTTTCTTCATGAATGCCTCTTCACTCATAACCCAACCGGCACCGAATGAATAGAAATTATCCCATGTATTTCCTGTTCTCTTAAATACGGAAGAACCGTCACGACGATAAGAAGCATTCAGCAAATAACGATTTTTATAGTTATACAATGCACGGAACAGATAAGACATTGTAAAACGTTTGTATTGGGATCCACCATTAGTAGCTGATGTAGCATCATCAATCATAGTAATCCACCACTTATCTATATCTTCGCCAATGGAAACACCATAACCTGGCAATTGACTGCGGCCACCCGATAAATCAGAATATTCATTATAATTCGTAGTAAGACCGGCAGTCAGAGTTAAACCATGATCACCAAACTGATTAATATAAGTCAATACATAATCGGACTGTGCTGCCATTGATGTAGACTTCGACTGACTGATACTTTCTTTATCCGTCAATCTTTCTTTACCACCTTCTACATCCGGGTTATACACATAAATAAGCGGAGAATAAGAACGTGACTGGCTGGAAGCATAATCCAGGGAGAAAGTAGCCTTAAAGGTTAGATTCTTCATCAAATCAAGTTCTCCGTAGATATTTCCTGCCATACGATAATTTGCAGATTTATTATGAGCACCTCTCAACACGGGTTCAATCATAGGATTCCAAACCTGAGCACGCTGAAAATCAGGAAGAGTATGTAGAAGACCGCTTTCCGTATCATAAACAGGAGCAATCGGAGCTGCTTTCAAAGCAGAGCCTACACCTTTGCATCAGGATATAATGCACGTACACCGTTCACCTGGAAACCAAAACGTAAGAAGTCGGTCACTTTATGTTCACTATGCAAATTCACAGTAAACTTATTCAGCTTTTCACTCTTGATGGAACCTTCTTCCATTACATATCCCAAGCCCAGATAAAACTTACTTCTATCTCCCGAAGCTGTAATGCTAACCGTATTGTTAGTAAGGAAACCTGTTTGGAACATCTCATCCTGCCAGTCAGTATCTGCATTCCATACGGTATAATCGTACGGATCGCCACCCTGATTCATGCGTTGTTCATTATAAAGCATTTTGAACTGCTCTGCATTAGTCAGGCTAACGCGGTCTGTAACCTTTTTCCAACCCACCGAACCATTAATACTGACCTGAGTCTTACCTTCTTTCGCCTTCTTAGTAGTAATGATAATAACACCATTAGCACCACGCACACCAAAAATAGCCAAGGAAGAAGGGTCTTTCAGGATTTCCATAGATTCAATATCCGCTGTATTCAGATAGTTGATGTTATCCGTAAACAGTCCGTCCACTACATATAAAGGAGTATAACCATTGATAGAGTTTGTACCACGAACACGAATTTCCGGATCCTGCCCGGCACGTCCTGTATTGATAACCTGCACACCAGCGACCTTACCTTGAATAGAAGCCAAAGGATTGGTAGATGGTTTTGAAGCAATCTCGGCAGCTTTCACCGTTACAATAGAACCGGTCAAATCACGCTTCTTGGCGCTACCATAACCTACTACTACAACTTCTTCAATGAGCTGACTATCCTCTTCCATCATAAGATTCACTGTAGAACGCCCATTAAGCGCCACTTCCTGTTCCTTCATACCAATATAGCTGAATATTAAAGTGGCATTCGCCGGTACGCCAGGAATCTGGTATTTTCCGTCGATATCCGTAATAGTTCCCATATTCTCCTGTCCTTTTACCCGAACAGAAGCACCTATAACAGTTTCGCCTGTCTTATCTGTAACGACACCCGAAACTGTAATCTTGTTCTGCGCCATCGAAACGACAGCAAACAGTAACATCACACATGTAATTAATAGATTTCTTTTCATTTTGTATTGATTTAAAATTACTCTGCAAACGTATAGCAATAATTGATTTAAGTCAAAAAACAGACTACCACAAGAGTACCACGCCTAAACATGGTACTACTTTATAACTACTACATACTCGCAGAACTAATTAGTTATCAGACATTTATTTTTAATAAAGTTTCTGTATTCGTTCTTTATCTATCTACTACCAAGCAGATACTTATTGAAGCGAAAATAGGGCCTTATTCACATCACGGCTATCACCACCTATCATTACTTCAAAGTCGCCCGGTTCGCACACAAAATCCAGATTGTAATTGTAGAACTTCAACATATCAGCTGTTAACTTGAAAGACACTTGTTTGGATTCACCGGCTTTCAGGAAGATTTTTTCAAAGCCTTTCAGTTCTTTCACCGGACGTGTTACACTGCCTATAAGATCGCGGATATATAGCTGCACTACTTCCGAACCGTCATACTTACCTGTATTGGTTACCGTTACAGTTGCCGTAATCTCTCCATTGATATTCATGGACGATTTATCCAATGTAATATCGCTATAAGAGAAAGTAGTATAGCTCAAGCCATATCCAAACGGATAAAGCGGTTCGTTATCTACATCCAGATAATTGCTACGGAACTTCTGGAACCAAGCTCCTTGAGGCAAAGGACGACCGGTATTCTTATGATTATAGAACAAAGGAATCTGTCCTACACTCTTCGGGAAAGTAGCAGTAAGTTTACCACTCGGATTTACATTTCCAAACAGTACATCACCAATGGCAAGAGCAGCTTCACTACCACCAAACCACACATTCAGAATAGCAGGTACATTTTCCTGCTCCCAATTCAATACTAACGGACGACCGGTAAACAACACCAATACCACCGGTTTGCCGGTTTTCAACAATTCCTGCAAAAGTGCACGTTGCGTATCCGGCATTTCGAGATCTGTACGACAACTACTTTCACCGCTCATCTCGGAAGACTCACCCAAAGCAGCAACAATCACGTCAGACTTGGCAGCTACAGCAAGCGCCTCATCCAGCAGTTCCTTATCTGTACGATTGTCACGATGCAGGGTACGGCCAAACATAGTAGCACGTTCTTCGTATTCGGCATCACTCATCAGATTACTCCCTTTAGCCGTAAGAATTTTAGCCTTGCCTCCCACTACTTCTTTCAGACCTTCAATCAAAGAAGGATATTTGTTCATCACAGCAGCCACACTCCACGTGCCCGGCATATTGCTACGGCTATCAGCCAAAGGACCTACTACAGCAATGGTACCTTTCTTTGCCAGAGGGAGTACACTATTCTCATTCTTCAAGAGAACAAAGCTTTCCGAAGCTGTCTTACGGGCTATAGCACGGTGTTCTTTCGTAAAGATTTGTTTTTAGGACGGGTTATATCACAATATTTATAGGGATTATCAAAAGACCCAGCTTATACTTAGCTTCCAGAATACGGCGACAAGCAGCATCAACAGCCTTTACTGAAACTTTTCCTTCTTCCAAAGATTTCTTAAGTGTGCTTGTAAAAGCATCGCTCACCATATCCATATCAACACCTGCATTCAGAGCCAAGGCTGCAACTTTTTGTGTATCCCCCATACCATGATCGGTCATTTCAGTGATACCGGTATAGTCTGTCACAACAAACCCATCAAAGTTCCACTGCTTACGAAGTACATCGGTCATCAGCCACTTATTTCCGGTAGCCGGTACACCATCCACTTCATTGAATGAAGCCATCACACTACCCACACCTTCTTCCACGGCAGCCTGATAAGGTAACATATATTCGTTGAACATACGTTGATGACTCATATCCACTGTATTATAGTCGCGTCCTGCTTCTGATGCCCCATATAAAGCAAAGTGCTTTACGCAAGCCATAATCTCATCATTACTACTCATATCCTTCCCTTTGATAACCACGTACCATAGCACGCGCAATCTCCGCTCCCAAGAAAGGATCTTCACCATTCCCTTCGGAAACTCGTCCCCAACGGGGATCACGGGAAACATCCACCATCGGACTGAATGTCCAGCAAATACCATCAGCACTGGCTTCGATAGCAGCAATACGTGCAGATTCTTCAATAGCTTTCATGTTCCAGGTACAGGATAATCCCAGAGGAATAGGGAATACAGTTTCGTATCCATGAATTACATCCATACCAAATAAAAGAGGAATACCCAGACGACTTTCCTCTACTGCCTGTTTCTGAACGTCACGAATACGCTCCACGCCTTTCAAGTTAAAGAGTCCGCCCACTTCACCGGCACGGATACGCTTAGCCACATTACTACTCTTGGCTTGCCCGGTGGTTATTTCACCCGTAACAGGTAAGTTCAACTGGCCGATTTTCTCTTCCAGCGTCATTCTCTTCATCAGATCATCAATAAAGCGATCCATATCGACAGGAGATTTTTGTGCTTGCACATTGGCAGATACCAGCACCAATAAAATTAAAAACGATTGTACCTTAAGGATTAATTGTCTCATGCTTTTCATTCTTTATTATTTTTGGAGAAAAATGATTTCGCTGCAAATAAAGAGAAAGCACCTTAAACTGCCACAATACAGAGCTACAACAAAAGTACCTTTAGTGCAAAACACAAAAAAAAGGATACTATTTTAGTACTTCCTTTTACATTATAACGTTAATAATCAACTATTTAAAATTAATCATAAAATCCGTCAGACTATCTTCCTGAGATAGATTAAATTTCTTACGCAAGCGATATCTTGCCGCATCTACGCCCCTCACCGATATATTCAGCAGCTTGGCAATTTCTTTTGTCGGCATATTCAAGCGGAGTAAAGCACAGAAACGTAAATCACCCGCCGTTAGATCCGGGTACTGTTGTTTCAGGTTTCGGAAGAAGTTCTCATGTATCCGGTCAAAATTCGCCTGGAACATATTCCAGTTTTCCTCATCCGAAACGATACTTTGATTAATCAATACCAAGAGCTTATCCAGATTCTTCCGCGTATACTGCCCTGATAACTTCTGTTGTTGTATTTCTTCTTTCAACGAATTCAAAAACTCCTGATGGGCAATATTGGTCATCACAACTCCGGACAGTTCTTTACTCTTAAAACGTAAATCAGCTTCCAGTTGCTCTTTCTCCAATTCGATAATCTTCTTTTCCTGTATTTCTATCTCAGCTTGATGGGTAATGCGTTGCTGTTCAATCACCCTGTCTTTCTTCTTCTTCACAGACTGATAAACGATGTATTGCAACAACAATAACAACAACAGCCCAATCAGAACATAACCGGTGATAGCCCAATATGATAGAAACCAAGGTCTCAAGACTTCAAAAGGTAGCGTTACCAATGCCAATACTTCATTCTCATTATAAATCTCAGCTTTAAAAACATACGACCCAAATGGCAAACGGGTATATTTCTTCTGCAGACTGCGGTCACCTTCCACCCACTGATCGGACAGTCCTTCCAATTTATACCTTACCTTGTAAGTATAGTCATTATAAACCGGATAGCATAAAGAGAAGCATACGGTATTCAAATCTGCATCAATCTTGTTCTCTTTTTGCACCGACAATCTTTTTATTTTTCCCGTCCACTCCGACTCAGTCGTTATAGCCGATATCCACAAAGAGCGCCTAATAGAGGACTTGTACAAAAGAGAACTATCTGAATCAATCCGAGCAACAGCATTATTCAAACAGAGATAAGAACTGCCACTCGCCTTGTCATAAACCATCGCTGCTCTCTCCTCTATAGACAAACCATCAAACAAAGAAAACGGAATTCTATGTTCAATCCGGAAAACATTCATTTCACATTTCACCAAATATGCCATCTTGCTGTTTACAAACCAGTACAGATTGCCTTTTGCATGACTCACACTATGTATTCCTTTCAAATCCGCCAATTGCTCATTCATCGATTCATAAGGAATAATAGAATCATTCATATCTTCGTAAGTGTAAAACATTTCCCCATTTGAAAAAACAACCCGTCCATTGATCTTAAACAAAGAGAAGTCCCCATCTTTCACATCACCCAGTTCCATATAGGTTCTGACATCTTCTACCCGTTTCAGATCCGGATTAATCCGAAAACGGAATAATCCTTTCCGTAAATGCTTCACCCAGATATTCCCCTGGGGATCCATCTCGATCTCCCGCACCATGTGGGTAAACCCGCCTAACGACCGCAGAAACCTCCAGATGCCCGAAGACTCCTCATTGTATAAATTCAGAAACGTATAGGTACCTTGCAATAAGAACGAACGTCCTTCCAGATTGACTTCTTTCATGCACATCGCTCCTCTCACATCCGAAATCAGCGATGCCTGCGAACCCAATATCTGAAAAGTTCCTTTATTATGTCCACATAAAATCTGTTTTCCCCCATTCACCAACAAACCATGCCTGCTCTTCCAGTCCCGGCACAAGTTCGGGGGACTCTGTTCCTAATCCTGTAAAGTCCTTGATTGGAAGCGATATAAGCCTCATCCTCTTTCACCAGCACATCATAGACCATTCCTATTTTCCGGTAAGGAGGCTCATAGTAATATACCAGGGAGTTATTTTGTATATAGGCTATACCTTCATCCAAAGCTGCCCAAACATTGTTATCGGCATCACAATACAGCCCTAATACGGTATTATTCTGTAAGCGGCTGTCCGTATTCTCCTTCCAAAGTAAACGTCCTTCTTTATCTATTGCATAAATCCCATTAGAAAGCGTACCGATAATATAGCAACTATCTTTTGTCATTACAGCCCGGTTCACAGAGTACTTTTCAAGCTCGGCATCACATTCTGTATGCCACTTCAGTATCTTTCCACTTTGATAAACAAAACCGCCACTCTTTTGTGTCAGGAATAAAGCGCCATCATTATACGGAAGTCCTGCCACCACATCACTGTTGCCCAATGATTTTCGTTCAATCAGATTTTCCAGCCCATTCTTTGCAAGAACAAAAAGCCCTCCGTTTATCTGTTGAGAATAAACCGTATCACCTACCTGAAATAAATTCAAAGGAAGAGTTTTTTGTACGAATCCCCTTCACAGTATGCCCGTCATAAAAGAACAGAGAACCGAAAGATTGAAATACAATCTCCCCATGTGCCGACGTAATCGTCCAGATTTCATCATTATGGAACCGGAAATCTTTCGCTTCATCTTTTAAAGAGTGGTACACAAGGCTATCCAATGAACTACGTTCGAAATATCCGAACTCTTCGAAAGAGCCCACAAATATCTTGCCGTCTTTACCGATATATACGGAGCGTACTATGTTCCTGGAAGGTAATTCATGAAGTTCCCAGCTATTTCCATCAAACTCCAACAGACCTTTGTTATTTCCAATATACATAACTCCCCTATCATCTTGAGCGATAGACCAATTCTGAATACCTGCATTATAATCTGATACGGAATAGCTCCTCACGATGGGAGAAAAAAAGGAATAGAGGAACCACGTGATAAGCTACTAAAAAGAGAAAATATACAAAATAGCAACAGAGATACTCTCATATATATTGATTTACAAGTAACCTGCCAGCAAAGGTAATTGTTTTCCACCAAAAAACCGGATAACTTTATGGATTATCTTTTCCGGAAAGGTAAAGATAGGCCGTAAAATTATCCGGTTACTTATTTTAAGAAGCTACAAACTATAACCTACACTACATAGTCAAAAATCATCAGACTGCTTTTTCGGTATGAATTAAAATTCACCAAGCTTGTTTCTTTCCCCTTCTCTTTTATGACCGTAGTTTCCGGTACGCTCAGCATTTTCTTATACTCCTCCGAGTTACCCAGCACTTTCACGGCTTCATTTAAATCATCATCATCTTTCAACTGCTGTATGATACCACCACGTTGGAAATAATAACGCTTAATGATATCCTGAGCAATCATATTCTTGATATCTTTTGCAAAGTAATCCAAGTCACGGTCCAGATTATGACTAAGTTTCTGCTCAAGAGCCTTGAATTCTTCGGAAGCATCTTTCATATAACCTTCAAATTCTGCTATTTCTTTCAAATTCTTCAGAATCTTCTCGCTCTGCTGGTCATATTTAAAATCTGCCTTCTTCACCATTTCCTTAAACTCTGCATAATCAGCATCCGTTACTTCGAAATTCTCGGGAGAAGCAATTGTCGGGTGCTTCAGGCAATATTGAGTAGCATAATTAAAGATCAGATTATCATTTACCAGATAAAACAAAATATTAGGTAACTTTTCTTGTTCCACTGCAACGTCCGGCGTCACACCACCGCCATCACGCACTTCACGTCCGACAGCCGTATGGAATACTGTAGTCAAACTATCAGGAATACGCCCTACACTACCATCCGGATTACGATGTTTGTAATCTATTGCCTGTACGCAACGGCCACTGGGAATATAATATTTGGAAGTAGTCACCTTCATCGTACCGCCATAAGGCAATGTACGCGGCACCTGCACCAAACCTTTCCCAAACGTGCGGTTACCTACAATCACTGCACGGTCATAATCCTGCAGTGCACCCGCCAGGATTTCCGAAGCAGAAGCAGTACCGCTATTTACCAATACAGCAATAGGAATATCCGTATCCAACGGTTCGCGCAAGGTCTTATACGTATTACTTGCTTGTTTTATCTTGCCTTTCGTTGTTACAATCGTCTTACCACGGGGCAGAAAGTAGTTGGCTATCTCTACAGCCTCTTCCAGCAACCCACCGCCATTGTTGCGCAAATCAATTACCAATGAAGTGATACCTTGTTTCTTCAAATCAAGGAAAGCCTTCTTAAACTCTTTAGACGGATTTCCTGAAAAAGTACTCAGGTTGATGTAACCGATATTGTTATCCAACTTGCTGTAATAAGGAATAAACGGCAACTGGATGTTTTTACGGACAATTGTAAAATCCAATGGCTTTGCCTCACCGGGACGCTCAACCTTCAGTTGGAAACTGGTCCCCACCTGCCCACGAAGTATTTTGCTCACATCCGTATTTCCGGTCAAATCTTTTCCATCTATTTCAAGCAAGATATCACCTGCTTTCAATCCCACTTCGGCAGCAGGCATATTTTCGTAAGGCTCCACAATTACTGTACGCTTCAATTTAGGCTCATATCGGATGATGGAACCTATACCTCCATAAGAAGCCTTAAGCATTTGTTCCAACTCACTCCGATCCTCTTCCGGATAAAATTCCGTATATGGGTCCAGAGAATACAACATCGCATCGATACCCTCTCGTATTGTCTTATTCGGGTCCAATGTATCTACATAGAACATATCCAGTTCCTTCACGATGGAATTGAATATATCCAGGTTCTTTGCAATCTGGAAACTGCGGCTATCACCACTCTTGAAACTAAAAAAGACAACTACACCTACTACTAACAGTAAGGTAGTTATCCAGCGTACTTTCAGTATTTTCTTCATATCCTATTTATTATAGTTCACTGATTCTCGTTTTAATCTCTTCCCACCACTCGGCAGGCATTTCTGCACCAATCACCCGGATGATGCTTCCTGAAAGGATAGAACCTATCTTGCCACATTTCTCCAATGAATATCCACAAGTCAGTCCATACAAAAAACCGGCTGCAAAATAATCACCCGCACCGGTCGTATCTATCACTCTATCCACAGTGACAGCATGCACATGCACTTCCTCTGTCCCTTTACGAATGAGCGATCCTCTGGCACCCAACTTCACAATGGCGATGCTGCACATCTTAGCAATCACATCCAATGCTTCTTCCGGTTCTTTACCCGTAAATGCTTTTGCTTCCTCCTCATTGGCAAACACAATATCCACATACTTGTTTATCAATAAAGAGAAGAAATCGTGATCTTGCTCCACAATATTATAGCTTGCCATATCCAGGCAGATTTGCAATCCGGCTTCTTTTGCCAGTTCAATGGCACGAAGTATCATATCATGATCCTGCACCAGATAACCTTCTATGAACAAATAAGTATACCCCTTAAACATCTCCCGCGAAAGATCTTCAGCCTTTAATGTAGCGGCGGCACCCAAATAAGTACCAAAAGTACGTTCCCCGTCAGGTGATATAAAAGTAGAAGCTACCCCCGAAGGTAACTCAGAAGAAACTAATAAATTTGCTTCCGTTCCCCGTTCCAACAAACTTTGCCGATAAAATTTTCCATAAGCATCATTACCAACCTTACCAATGAATCCTGTTCCCGCACCAAGGCATGCCATACCACGAATTGCATTTCCGGCAGAGCCTCCAGTAGCCAATTCTGTTTCCATTTCACTGAAACATTCATTGATTATCAGCAGTTTCGTTTCATCAATCAGGGTCATGCTTCCCTTGGGCAATTCCATTTCAGTAAGAATATGGTCGTCGTTGAGAGTAGCAAGAACGTCAACCAATGCATTGCCCATTCCAATTATTTTATCCATTTCTGATATTTTTTTTGCAAAGATATTGCATATTTCAAAATATCCTATTACTTTTGCAGCGCATTTGAGAAAAAACAACATTCTTCCTTAGCTCAGTCGGTTAGAGCATCTGACTGTTAATCAGAGGGTCCTTGGTTCAAGTCCAAGACGAAGAGCGAAAAACTTAAATGCAACATTCTTCGTTAGCTCAGTCGGTTAGAGCATCTGACTGTTAATCAGAGGGTCCTTGGTTCAAGTCCAAGAGGAAGAGCAAAAAGGTTCGTCATTATGGCGAACCTTTTTTGTTTTCATTATTTAGTTATCTTCATCAAGCTTCCGCAACCGCCAATGTCAATACACTGATACGTATCCCTCCTATCTCACGAAATACATCAGCACAGGCAGTAGTTGTAGCTCCTGTAGTCAAAACATCATCCACAATCAGAATATGCTTCCCTACTAATCGTTCCGGATGGCGGAGTTTAAAAATACCTTCCACATTCTCCCATCTCTCATAAATCGATTTACGGGTCTGTGTATTGGTATGTTTCTCGCGGATCACGGAAGAAGTATCTACAGGTATCCCTGTCACTTGAAACACGCCACGGGCAATCCACTCACTTTGATTATATCCACGAGCTCTCTGTTTACGGGGATGCAAAGGTACGGGAATGACAACATCTACATCTTCAAAAAGCCGGTCGGCAGTAATTCCGCCGCCATGCAACGTCCCATCACCGCTCCCAGTTCTTTTCTTCCACCATACTTCAATTGATGCAGAATCCTGCGGAAATCACTTCCTTTCCGATAAAAGAAATAAGAGGTGGCACGTTCCAGAGGAAACTTTCCCCAAAACATACGCTCTACAGGATTATCCTTCATTTTATGGTAATTCGTACGCGGCATATCTATATTGCAACGAGTACAAATAGTATCCTCACCCTCTATAAGTGATGCTCCGCAAACTGCGCAGCAGCGTGGAAAAAAAAGATGGAACAAAGGACCAAACCAATATTTCACAGTATTTTTCATCAGGCTATTTCTTTATGTCACATCCCCAACGGAGGAACTTCTTGTATCAGTTGTTGCAATATAGGATGCAGATATCCATTCGTGGTAATAATATGATGCCCTTCTATAAAATTCTCATTCCCATAAAAGTCAGTCACCCGGCCACCGGCTTCCAGCACCAGCAATGCGGCAGCCGAATAATCCCATTTGCCGATGAAAGCTTCCCCCAGGCATCAAAACGTCCGGCGGCGACATAGCATATTGCCAAAGCTGCAGAACCAGTCATACGGATACCACCAACCTTACCATACAAATTATGTATCAGATGTTCTCCCGTACGGGCATATTGACATGAGTTATAAGGCAATTCAACTACCAGAAAAGCATCTTCCATCTGCTGCACATTGGAAACCTGTATCCGCTGGCCATCCACATACGCACCTCCACCTTTCCAGCCATAGAAACACTCATCCCTACAGGGATCATACACTACTCCAATCAAGAGTTCCTCTTTAGACCGAAGAGCTATACATACACAATAAGGCGCGTTGTCATGGATATAATTTGTAGTCCCGTCCAACGGATCCACTACCCAACAATAAGGTTCATCCTGATACACTGCCGAACCTTCTTCCGTAATAAAACCGGCTTCCGGCAACAAAACGGAAAGTTCAGCAACAATCTGTTTTTCCGACTCTTTATCTACATAAGACACATAGTCATGCGCATGTTTCTTCTCCACGCTTTCACTGCGGAAAGTTTTTCTCTCTTCTTTCAAGAAACTTCCTGCATCCATAGCAATGCGGCAAACTTTTGCGGTAAGTGATGCTAAATCCATATTCGTATTCTTTTTCTTTGTTATTCTATTATTTCCCGGGCAATCCAGGCGCAGGCCTCAGCGTCGGCTAATGCATGGTGATGCTGCTCCAACTCATAACCAAAGTAGGCAGCTACCGTATGCAGCTGATAGTTGGGCAAACCTTTGATCCGTCTTCGTGCCGTACTCAAGGTACAATGAAATTCATAATCGGGATAATCTAGGCTATAAGTTCTGAAAACGGCTTTCAGACAACTCTCATCAAAACCTTTATTATGGGCTATGAGCGGTAATCCTTCAATAAGTGGCGCTATCTCCTGCCATACGGTGGGAAATATCGGAGCTTTTTGCCGTATCCGCCAGTGTCAATCCATGCACACGCGTGTTCCAATAGGTATAATATTCCGGTTCGGGACGGATCAGACTATAATAAGTATCTACAATCTCTCCTTCCCGCACAATTACTATGCCGACACTGCACACGCTGGTACGTTGCTCGTTGGCTGTTTCAAAGTCTATGGCAGCAAAGTTTTCCATAATTCAGAAATTCCAAAGGTCCTATTACGGTTCCTCCACCTGCTGATAAATCAGATTTCCCCGTTGACTAATAGTCCATTTATCGTTCTCCAGACGGACATTCTTCGTATCATCATCCTCTACATTCCATGCGTATCCCCCCGAAGGTAAAGAGCGGCGATCCAGTATTTCGCTCGGGCGGTCGTCAGAAAAGAAGAGTTCTACTTGCAGCGAATCGGGCGAAAAAAAACAATATAGGCGGCTTTTTCTTTATCTGCCACATCGGCTACACGTGCTCCTTTCTCCCAAAGACGGATGCAGTCTTTCAGAACCTCACTCCAGGTATATCCTGCGGAAGCTATACAACCGTGAGCATCCTTATCATCACCCACCTTATTCTCTTCACCCTTTTTTTTACTCTGAGAGTTTCCACAACTTGTAAACAGGAGGCTTACACACATCAATAGTAAAAAACAAGCATTTCCAGTTTTCATAAGAATCATCTATTTATATTTTGCACCCCAAAAGTACGAATAAATATGAAGCGGGGAAAGTTATCACATTTATTTCATGCGGGGAAAAGAAGTTCAGCTTCAATAAAGTATTCCAATAAGTTGTCAGCACTCCAGCATTGATAACGCTCACCCTTCTGTCAGTCACAGTTTAATGGCAGTATATAACAGGTGAGACATTAAAAGAAATTTCATTGGGATGTGGTTACCCTGTAACCAAACAGAAATATTTTCCGAAAACATAAAAAAAAGATAAGTTGCCCAAATAGAGGATAAACATAGAAAAGTAGAAACTAAATGGAAATATAAGATATTTTAGTATAACAATTCATTCCTTTTGCCTCCCAAATACCCACTCAAAGAATTTGTTTCTTTAAATATATTTTATAATATTTGTAGCAAAATCATTCAAAATGGGAGCGAAAACGGCAGACCTGAATGATTAATTAATAAGCATATACAACATTTTACTTCAACATCATAAATTAAATGGCTTATGAAAAAAATTACTACTCTATTAACGGCCATTATCGGAATGGCGCTCATGAACCAAGTATCAGCAACCCATGTCACAGTAGAAGTACCTACTGCCGGGCAACTGAATTCTTTAATACAAGATGCAAACTGTGACAGTATCACCATTTCGGGAAACCTGAATGGAAACGATTTTAGATTTATCCAGAACAATATGCCCAACTTAATATACCTAAACATAGCAAAAGTAATCATACCGGACAATAAAATTCCAAGTTCGGGACTTCAGAGCAAAACAACTTTACAGCAAATCATTCTTCCGGATAACGTAGAAACCATAGGGGAATATGCTTTTGACCGATGTTCGAATCTGAAAAAGGTCACTTTTCCAAAAACATTGACAACAATACTAACACAGGCATTTTCAGAATGTGCCCTTTCGGGAGAGCTAAAGTTGCCAACCATAACTACCCATATAGGTGAGTTAGCATTCGATTATAATCAGATTACCAAAGCCGTCTTACCAGACAGTTTAAAAACAATCGGCTCCGAAGCATTCAGGGATGCCAATTGTTGCAGGAAGTCGTATTCCCAGAAAAACTGACCACCATCGGCCAATACGCCTTTTACGACTGTATCCGTCTGCATACCGGTACGTTAAAAAGCAAAACCCCTCCGGAAATATTCAACCAGACATTCAACTATACGAAAACATTTTATGTGCCGGAAGGTAGCGGAGATGTTTACTCCAAAAGCCCTAATTGGTCAAATTTAATAGTAATCAATGGGAGTACTCCAAGAAAAGCAACTGTAACCTTGACCGCAGCCGGAACTTTAGGAGAAGAAATCCTTAAACAGGTGGATTATGTAACCGATGTAAACGAATTAGTGATAAACGGCCCACTAAATGACGACGACTTTTATCAAATAAAACAACGAACCACCCATTTGATTTCTATTGACATGACGGGAGCCACCATAGAATCATTGCCCGAGAGTTTCTTCTACGAGAGAGCCGCATTACTTGACATAAAACTCCCTGCTACTCTAAAAAGTATCGGAAGATATGCTTTTTACCGATGCTACGGATTGACTCAAATAACTATACCAGAAGGGGCCACGAGTATTAAAGATCATTCTTTTGAGCAATGCCTCTCGCTGAAAGAAATTAAATTGCCGACAAGTCTGACGGAAATTCAGGAGTATGCTTTCCAGGATTGTAAAAGTCTGGAAAATATTGAATTTCCCGCTAATGTAACCAATATCTCCCCCGGAACTTTTTACAATTGCACCGCACTGCAACGAGTAAAATTCCCGGCCAATCTGAATAACATCTCACACTATGCATTTTATCAATGTTCAGTATTAGAGAAGGCAAACTTATCCGAAGGACTCATAAATATAGATTACAATGCGTTCTATCAATGTACTGCATTAAAAGAAGTATCTTTTCCCTCAACTCTGGCAACATTAAAAGATCAAGCCTTTCGTCGTTGCACAAGTCTGACAGAAATCACTTTGCCCGCTTCACTGACTTATTGCTATCATCCATTTTATGAATGTCACAATATCAAGAAAGTTACCTGCCTGGCATCCGTACCGCCTACATTAGAAAACGACTATGATATTCTCTATGGTGTAGATAAATCCAGTACAGAACTCTTGGTGCCTTTCTGGTCCGTAAACAGCTATAAACTGGCCCCAGGTTGGGATGCATTTCCTACAATCAATCCGCTGAATTATGAAACAGACCTCATCAACGTGCCCGGCGAACTGGTTATAGCGGCAGACATCCGCTTCAAAAACAATCCAACTGTATCGGTATTTGATAACGGCCAACTGACCGTCAGAGGCACCGATGCACTCTCCATGAAGAAGTACACCCAAAGCCACACTCTTAGTGGATATGACGACAATAATTGGTCCTACCGCAACCCCGTTTATACGAACTTGCTCAGCGAGTCCGGAGCCATGCGTGCCGATAGTGTCATCTACAAGTTGAATCTGAAAAGAGAGTACTGGCAGTTTATCACGCTTCCTTTCGATGTGAACAGGGCAGATATGCAAGTGGACAACGATGCCCTCTTTGTCATCCGCTACTATGACGGTAAAGCACGAGCCAACGGTGAAACCGGCAACTGGAAAGACGTACCCGCTGACGGAACGTTGCAAGCCGGAACCGGCTATATCATCCAAGCCAACAAACAAATCCAACTCACTCTGAAAGCCATCAACAATGACAACAAGAACCGGCTCTTCTCTGGCAATGCCTTAAAACGAACACTGAATGAGTACGCCTCCGAGTTCGCTCACAATGCCAGCTGGAACTTCATAGGCAACCCCTATCCATGCTTCTATGACATTTATTACATGGACTACATCTCTCCCATTACAATATGGGACACCCGTAACCGGACTTACACCGCTGTCTCAACCGAAGACGATAGCTACATACTCAGTCCGATGCAGGCATTCTTCATTCAGAAGCCGGTGGAAATGAAAGAAATCAGTTTCTCTGCCGAAGGCCGCCAACTGAATGCCACTGTACGCCAACGCACCACGACCCGTTCCACCGTTTCGCCGAACCGTACCGTCTTCAATTTCACTTTGAACGATGACACTTATACCGACCGTACCCGTGTAGTTATCAATCCCGAAGCAAGCATGGATTATGAAATGTCCCGCGACGCCGCCAAATTCATGAGCGACGACAAAGACGTGCCACAACTCTTCACATTGGACGCTACTGGCAGATATTACGCCATCAACGAACGACCGTTGAGCAACGGAACTGTCTCCGTAGGCATTTACGCAGGAAAAGCCGGCACATATACCCTGAGTCTGGCAGACGCCACGGTTACAGCCGACGAAGTGATATTAACAGATAAGCTGACAGGAAGCAAAACGCGTCTCGACCTCGACAGCTATACCTTTACGACAGAAGCCGGCTTCTGCACCGACCGCTTCGAACTGCGTCTGACTACCCGTACCATTACCGGAGTAGAAGAAACTCAGGACACGAATACCGCCCAAGTGACGGCAGGAGCCGGACAAATCTTAATATCTGCGCAACCGGGAGATGAAATGAGGGTCTGCAATGTCACCGGACAAGTCATTGAGCATCGGATATTGACACAGTCATCAATCTCCCTCCCCGTCGCACCGGGCTTCTACATCGTAACCATCGGTAAAGAGACATTTAAAATTATGGTAACCAAATAAAAACAGAACATCCATGAAATATATACTCAGCCTATTCATTGCTCTCTGGAGCATCGCGGCGTGGGGACAAGAAGGAGGGGATGGGTTCAACCCCTCCAACCCCGGCGAACCGGGCCAGAGATACAATTTGACGGTCAACGTCACCCCCGACGAGGCAGGCAGTACCTCACCTTCGGGGAAGCAGCAATACGCTTTGGGAGAATCTGTTTATCTCAGCGCCAATGCCAACAACTATTACCAGTTTGTCGGTTGGATACAGGACGGAGATACAATTTCCCGCAACCGCTCTTTCAATTATACCATGCCGGCAAAGAATACGGCCATAACCGCTGTGTTCAAAGCTACAGATAGCTTCAACCCCGACAATCCCGACGATCCGTCGCAGGAAGTCATCAAATACAAACTGGTGCTGACGGCCTCTCCGGCCGAAGGAGGAAGTTTCAATATCACTTCAGGAGAACGTTTCAGTGAAGGAGCTTCGATTTCAGTCTATGCCTATCCGAACAGCAACTATCAGTTTGAGGGGTGGAAACAGGGAGATAAATTACTGTCTACGGAAGGAGTATATTCGTTCGTAATGGGGAAAGAAGACGTTTCCATCACCGGTTTATTCCACTTTAATCCGGCAAACCCGGGAAATCCGGGAGCCAATCACTGGGATGCGGAAACAGGCGAACTGATTATTGACGACTTCACTCCGGGAAGCATCATGAATGCCGTAGACCAAGTAACCGGTGGTTCAAACAACTATGGCAAAGTTTCGATGGTCATTATCAGCGGTCAGATGAATAGTCATGACTTCGGCATCGTAGATAGGTTGAACAACTGTACATTGATTGACCTAAGCCGAACAGGCGGATATACGGAAATTCCCCCATATGCATTCGACAATACTAATTTATCAACGGCTATCCTACCTGCCTGTACAGAAAAAATAGGCTACCATGCTTTCGGAAATTGCAAAAATCTGACAGACATCAGTTGTTACGCCATCACCCCGCCGATAGCGGATGAACGTGCCTTTGAAGGAATTGCCGAAAATGCCGTCATTCGTGTTCTGTCCTCTTCCATTCCACTCTATGCAGAGGCTGCGGTTTGGAAAGACTTTACCATTCTACCACTGACTGAAGATGTCAGAACGTTGGAGGTGAACCTCCCTGTCGGAAGTGAGAGCACTTACAAGAACATGACTATAGAATTACAAAACTTGCAGAACGGCCAGAAACAACGCTACGTTGTATCCGACCGCATCACTTACACTTTCAACGGACTATTGAAAAACTGCACTTATAATGTTTATCTGAAAACTCCTGCAGATGTAGTGTTGGGACAAATAGAGAAGATTGAAATAAAAGAGGAGAACCAGTCCGTTACTTTCAGTTCACTGCTAACCCTGCTCGACGTAAACTTGAAAGTGCAAACGCCAGATGGAACAGATGTTACCGATCAGACACAAGTCACATGGTTGAATGACCAACAGACATATTTATCACAAGGCAGTTCGCTGAAAGCACAAACAGCAGGGACGAAGTTGAACTACCGAATCGTATTAAATCAGAATTTAGGGATGCAATACGTAACACCGGAGAATCAAACTTATAGTGTAAAAGAAGAAGAGAACCAGCTGGTTTACACTCTAATTCCCATCGAAATGCTGACTGTTTCGGGACTTGTCAAAAATGCCAATAGTGATGCATTATCGGGAGCTGTTATCTCCATCTCCCAAAAGTTAAACGGCAAGTACTCAAAATCTTTTATAACACAAACCGATACCAAAGGGAAGTTCGAACTGGATGTCTTTAATGATGAAAGTACGATTTCGGTTTCTGCTACTGACTATATCAGCCAGACACTGACGAAAGCAAACTTCAACGCGGGAGCAGATTTGGGAACGGTTGAACTGAAAGCCATATCCGGCACAACAATCAACCTGAACCTCACCTATACCCCCAGCGTAGCAACTGATGAGGAAGCCAGAACAGAGAATTGGTATTCCGATTATGCCAATATAGCTTATACTATATATAATGAGACACAAGAAAAAGAAATCACCAATTTCTCAGTACAATATCCTTCCATTGTGCTTTTGGAAGAAGTGGCAGCGGGTGACCGGCTCCGCATCATCGCTAGCAGTAAAAACGGAGCTTTCCGTTCCGTAACAGCCACCGCAACAGTGGACGAGAATGCAGAGAAAGCAAACGTTTTGCTCAACATTATAGCATTGGGCGGTATTAGCGCTTCCTACACCGATACTGACAATACCGATATAGTAGGGATCCTCTACGACAGTAAAGGAGAATTACTAAAGAAATATACTTACTTCAATCAATGCCTTTCCATCAGCAATCTCTCTGACGGGAAATATACCCTGGTCAGTATGGTCAACAGCGCTTTCTTCAATTCTATTTTGAAGATATCCCAACTGGCCGCATCCGGACTGACGGAAGGAACAGATTATGTACAAAACACCGTAACCGTAAAAAGCGGCATTCTCTCTTCCATTACTAACAGTCATATTCCAATGCTGGATGAAAGTAAGCTTTATTACACGGGAGATAATACGTCATTTACTGCCAACAAAGCCTCCATCGTAGCCGGTAATTATCTGACGTTAAAAGGGAAAATTGATTTTAAAGAAGAGTACACCGCTTCGGTCAGCAACGTACAGCTGATAGTTGACCTACCTGAAACGTCTTTATATGTGGAAAACTCAGCCATGACAGGCAGCAACATAGCGAGTTATACTTTGGACAATAATCGACTAACAATTCCATTACACAACTACACCGAGTTGGTTCGTTTCTGTGTAATCCCAACTGCCTCCGGTGAGTACATCCCCAATGCTTTTGTACAGTTTACGCTGAACGGGAAAGAAATATTGCAACCTATTGGAGCCGCCACCTGTACAATAAAGGACTTGTCCATCTCCATACCATCAACTGTAGCTAAGAAAACTTTTTCAATCAATGGCACAGCTATTGGAAAATCAGAAGTCGAGATTTACGATAACGGCATATTAATAGGCCAAACAACCTCATTAGCTAATGGACTATGGTACACCACATGCGAACTTTATAACGCAAAGAATCTATCTTCGCACGATATCTACGCTAAGATTAGAACCAAAGACGGAGCAGAGTTACAAACAGAAACTTGTCCTGTGCTCTATAATGAGAACGCAATAGAGGTATCTAAAGTAACGATGATTAATATTGCCCACGGAGCCTCTTCGCTGGATCTATTAGAATATGTGACGACTTTTGACTTCATTAATCCGATAACCTCTGCCCAAACATATTGGTATTGGCCTAATTATCCGGATTTTACCTTCAAGATTGATTTCACCAATAATAGTCCGGAAATAATAACAAATGTTGCACTTCATGTGAAAACCTCTTCCAATAATATCGTCCGCATACCCGCAAGCTATAATCAGACTAAGGATATTTGGGTTGCAACTCATCCATTCCAGTCAGAAGCATTGCCTGTAAACCTGAGCGTAACCTACGATTACATCGATTATAGTATGTGCGACTCATTGGCTTACATCAACACGTTAGAAAAGAATATAGGGATTCCTGTAATAGAAGATTATGACGATACAGACGACATATTTACCTACTCTATGAAGTCAAAATCCAGCGACATCGCCCTTAAATGCTTTTTTATTAAAACGGATATAAAGAATAAAGAGGCAATAACAAAGAAAATAGCAAATTCAACATTCAAATTATGCATAGAAAAAGGTCCGTTCAAGTATTATGTGAATGATACAGATGCTTATCAGATAACAAGAGAAACAAGCGACAGCCTGTTCGTTTATGCATATTTCGGCTATGATGATGTCCAATCATACAAGGATTATGTGACTCTATTCGGAAAGAATATAAACACCACAACAAGGATAGCCGGCTTTGATCCCGGAAGTGATCGGATTGCTCCCTCAACGGACCGGTTAAACCAATGGCGGGATCATATCATTCAAGGGGCAATAGACGAAGCTAACAGAAAATTGAAATGCGCAGACGATATCACAAACATAAATCTGCACTCAGATATCATGCATTTAAGGCAATGCGTAGGTTTCTCTTTAGGTAGTTTCTTAGCACATTCAGCAAATCTCATCAGTTCATCAAGCGGACGTCCTGAGAATGTTATTGATGCAGGAAATACCCTTTGGGGTGCCGCCGACGCTGCAAGTAGTTTTGGGGATGGAATGCAGGATTTAACAAGGGCAGGACATGCCTACCTACAACGGATTCATGATGCCCCCGATTGTCCAGATGACAACGGTGGAAAAGGAAGCGATTCCGGAGAATCAGGCAACCCAAATCCCAATTACGTAATGGACCCATCCGGCTATGTCTACGAAGCTGTTGCCAGTAACCGCCTGCAAGGCGTAACCGCCACTTGTTACTACAAAGAAATGGTGGAAGACATGTATGGCGACCTGCACGAGAATATTGTACTTTGGGATGCTGCCGAGTACGCCCAAGAAAACCCCTATTCACTGACGAAAACGGTATGTATGCCTGGGATGTCCCCCAAGGTCTCTGGCAAGTAAAGTTTGAAAAAGAAGGCTACCAGACAACTTACAGTGAATGGCTCCCCGTTCCTCCCCCGCAGTTGGAAGTGAACATTGGCATGGTACAAACCGCACAGCCTACCGTAACAGCCATACGTGGTTATGAGACAGGCATAGAAATTGATTTCAGCAAGTTCATGCTGCCCGAAACTATGACTGCCGAGTTCATCACCATTACTCGCAACGGAGAAGCGGTAGCAGGAGAAGTGACTTTCAAGAACGCCGAAGCAAACCCACAAAACAAGAATGAGCAATTCGTTTCGAAAGTGCGCTTTGTACCTGCCGAGGCTCTGGCTACCACCGATAAAGTGATACTGACTGTCAGCAAACGTGTGAAGAGCTATGCCGGCATACAAATGGAAAGTGATTATAGCCAAGAGATAGCCATTGAAAAAAAGAGCCCAAGGCAGTGGTTGCTTCCGAGATTGAAATTGTCTATAATGAAACGACTGAAATAACAGTAACCGTAGAGCCCGCAGAAGCCTCAACAGGCAAGAAAGTGACTGCAACTTCCGTCTCTTCCATCATCGCAACCATAGAACCGGCAGAAGCCATATTGAATGAAGAAGGTAAAGCTACCTTCATCATATCAGGTGAGCTCCCAGGACAAACTATGATACGGTTTGCTGTAGAAAGTATGGACATGAAACCGGAAGTAAAAGTGAGCGTTGTGGAAGCCGGAGAAAAAAGAAATCACCCGCAACTACACCCTCTCTATGGGCTGGAACTGGTTCTCTATCAACGTGCAGGATCAGAATCTAAACGATATACCAGCTCTACTCGCTCCCATCAAAGAATCCGTCCTCATCCTAAAAGGACAAAACGGAGAACTGACGAACAAAAATGAAAATGATTGGGAAGGTTCATTGAACAGTCTGAGCACTACTCAAGCTTACAAGATAAAGATGAAGAAAGAAGCAACTCTTGAACTGACCGGAAAGGGGGCAGATCCGACAAGCAACACCATTACCCTAAACCAGGGCTGGAACTGGATAGGTTATATTCCTACCGTCACTTTACCATTGGAGCAAGCCTTGCAAAATCTGCAAGCTGAAGAGAATGACCTTATCAAAGGCTTGGATAGTTTTTGCCATATACGATGGAAGTACATGGACAGGTAGCCTAACCCACCTGCTTCCAGGTGAAGGTTATATGTACTATTCTCAATCAGTGAAATCTTTCAACTATACTGCAAATGGTACAGAATCAGAACCATCCACTCCATCAGCACAATGGAGTTATGACATTCACCAGTCCGAAGACAACGTGATTGCCATAGCCGAGCTTTTTACAACGGAGAGCAAAAAGCTGAAATAGGGAAATTCCTTGTCGGTGTATTTGTGGGCGATGAATGTAGAGGTATAGCCGTTGAAAAAGACGGTTATCTATTTATCACTGCACATGGAGAGCAAACCGATGGCAAACTGACCCTACGTGCCTTCGACACCGCCGACCAGCAGGAATACAACGTCAAGGAAGAAATAGAATGGAGCGGTACACTGACGGGCAGTTTAACCACTCCTGTCAGCCTGCATATAGGCGAAGCAACCGGAATTACTCCTATTTCGGAAGGACTGTTGGTTTATCCAAGTCCCGTACGCCACCGCTTATATATTCGGGGAGATATTGGCAACATTGAAGAAGTACGCATCTCTGATACTGCGGGGCAAACACTGATATTGGACAAACAGGTGATTCCCAACGAAGGAATCAATGTTTCTTCACTGAGTAAAGGGATTTACTTCATAATCATAAAAACCGGTAATGAGGTTATACAACAGAAATTTATGAAGATAGATTAAGCCTGTCTCTCTTTATTACACTTCTCTTAAAAGTCTCCCTCCGATACATAATCCGAAGGGAGACTTTTTTTGTACCGACCTTTAAAAGTCATAAACCGGCAAGCATATGTTACATAGATTCTAATGATAAACAAATCAGCGGGAGTGGTCATTAAATGACAGTTTATTTATATACAAAGAGTTTATACACGCTTTTACTTGCACGCTTACACTATCCGCCATAAACGACTGATAAACAGCCCAAAATCAGTGGTGGCAGCAACTTTTATTTAAGTGCAGGCAATTTTGCTTGCACTACGCACGTCGTCCTGACACGATACTCTCACCGCAATCGCATTACAGTCACCAATATCTTAACCTACATAATTCATACGCAGGAGTTAGAGGAGTTAAAGAAATTATCAGCCAACAAGTTGGCTTAGGAGTTAAAGCCAATAGTATTGACATCGGTAAAAGAACTATCGGCTTTAACTCCTACTATGAACGAATCATATTAAATCTTTTCTTGATTCAAAATAATAATTTGAACATGACAGTAACCTGCTATCATGAAATGAGATAAGATAAAAAATAAGGATTTTACTTTTTCAGATGAACTCCGGGTTTATGAAATAGCATCACAATCATAGATATAATCATAACCACAACTCCTATCAAAGAACCTGCATAATTAAATTCCGTTTCTCCAAAAGACAATTTCAATAACATCCCGTCATCACGAATATCCAAAACACAAAGAGTAAAACCCAAGAGAGCAAATACGAGCAATATAATCTTAGTAAATAAGTTATTGTTGTATTCACTCTTTATTCTAATTCATTTACTTCAGGTGGCTGACCCTCAGAAATAAATACACTTTTCTTCTTTTTCTTTTTTAAAAATTCGCATTGCCTGTCAAGCCTTTCAATTCTCTCTGTCTCATAAGTTTTACAGCATTCAATTGCTTTACGGTCGCAGTTTTTGAGCAGAAGAAAAAGCCTTCGATATTCTCGTATCAATGCGGACAGTTGCCTCATGCGACAAAGATGTTACAGCACCCTTCTTTTCCTGCGCCGCAACATAAGTTGAATAAGTACTTTTTAATCTTGCCATTTAGTATGTTCTCCTTTCAAATTGCGGTCAAAGGTATAAAAAATATCTTTGTTTCCCATAAATTGCTTGTATATTTTTCTGTGATACTGACTATTATCTACTGTTCTAACAATTATTCTGTCTGAAAGTTTAGCCATAATGAAGTAATTCAACGATGCATTTCCTTCTGTCGCATCAAAAAGCATAATGTTACTCACAGGAGTTCTCTTGGGGTCTTTTATCACCGTATCTTCAGTGTCTATCATTTCGCATACCCATACAAAACGAGGCATTGCCATGCAGACGAAATGCTCCCGTGAATCTTTATTGTTGGCTTGCGTAATATATTCCTTATAGGAACGGGAAGTAGTTAGAAAACATCGATAAATATATTTAGTGTCTTCCTTTTTTTATTTTCAAACCAGGGATTCCCTCTTCCAGACTTTTTATGACTTCGTCTATTTGAATCATTTCAGCATCCAAATATATTTTTTTCATATAATGGTACAATGAAAGAAGTTATTTCTTCATTATAACCAATAAGTTTATATGGTCTTTCATTATCGTTTATTGTTACCAATTTAACATTATCTTCACCAATCTTATTTTCTTTCCCGATAACAAGATAAGTATGATCACTGGTACAAGTTATAATAGGGAAACCTGATTCTATGTATATATACAATAACCTTTTAAATTCATCGTTACTGTAAACCTCATAGTCTGCATCTTCTTTTTTGACGTGTATAAGTGCGTATGCCAAAACCTATTTTTCTCAGAACAAATGAAATCATGTCGGATGGTAGTCCTCGTGATGGAAGCTGCCTCTCATTGCTGTATCTTGACAAAATTTTAATTATTTGAGATGGAAGGAGTTGACTGTATTTATTGTACTTATGAGAAAAATAATCCATCATCATCATTAAAGAAATTTCCGCACATGACACAGCTTCACCATCCTGACCACAAAACGGGAATCCGGTAACAGACAACTTTCGCCCATAGACAGAAACATCTTTCTTGCATAAGCAACAAACAAATTCACGCTCCTCAAAAAGAGCAGGAGATAAAAACGTATAACCTACAACGCGACGTACAGTCGGTCTCAAAACCATATATCCATAAAATTTATCGGAAAGATTCAGATCGTAAAAGTTGTGTTCGTTTACATCATCCGAAAAGAATGATATTCTGAAACAATAGCGACTATAATCACAGTGCTTTTTAGAATAAAAAGAGTAATAAGTATCTCTATAGTAAACATCAATGTACGGATATTCTATGTAGCAAATGATATCTTGCCGCATATCTTTAATCATCCTTCTTATACCTATGCCAACCTTATCGTCAGGAACTTTTAATTCATCAGAAACCAACGAAATAAAAGCTTCATCCTGTAGATAATTTATATTGCAAAATGAGAATGTTATATTTTCTGTTGACAAAGGCTGTTCTTCAACAACGCTTTCGTCATACATTTCAAGTTTGCAGCCATGTCTGTTTTTCATAAAATGCATTATAGTAGCTTTCGCTTTTTGAAAAAGATTCATATAAGAGATACGTTTAACAAATTACAAATTTAATTATTTTCTTATTTATCGACTATTATTTATTCAAAAATATTGTAAGATTTCTTGTTTCAGTTTTTTCATCCATTATTAGAATACCCTGTTTATCAGCTTTTAGGCTAAAGACAGCAAAAAACACTATATATGGGTACCATTGGATATATAGATACAACGCGTCCGATATATAGACGCAACATGCCCATAGTTAACAAACAAGAACAATGACACTAATATCCCTATTTCACAAGCATAAAGATGTCATTATGCGAATTTCGCTAACACACGCTTGAATTAAAAAGACTCTTCCAGCACAATGAATCCCCATTTTCCTTGAAATAGACCATCTGTTTGCCTAAAACTAATGATGTAATTGAGCAAAACTAACCATGTAATTAGATAAAACTAATAATGTAATGGAGTAAAACTAACGATGTAATTTACAAGATGGCTAGACTATTCGGTGCAAAAGGTGTAGTCATCTTGCTAAAAGGGTGACATCATCCGGGAAAAAAGGGTGTAGCCCCTCCAAAACCGATTTATTCTGTCTATTTGAATACGAAGCCAGATCATTCGGCATCTTCCTTTTTGCTGCAATTACATCAAAGATGAAGATTATTTGGAATAAAATAGAACACAAGAAGAACATTGCGACTCCCTTTCTTTACAAACAATACTCATCGTGCACTTTCACCAAACGTTATCCTTGCATTTTTTCTTCTTTCCCTCCGGTAGGGCTTGAAAGAAAACATTCTCGCGCATTAGGATTATCACTTTGTCAATCTGTCAGATTGATAAAGTATGGCATCACTGAGTGATTTTTGGATGATTCAGCTCATACACCGGAAGTTTCAGCCGTAAAGCCGTCAAATGAGGCGATTCGGGAAAAGCTGAAAGAACTGTAAGAAGAAAAGTAGATTTATAGAAAGACAAATCAAAGCGCAGATTTAGAGGGACAGTCGCCATACCCGGACATTACCGAATACGGTTTCATAGACAAACAGCATTATATCCATACTAAGTGGTCGATATAACAGATTATACAGAAAAAATACAGCAGACATTAACAGAAGTCCCACTATTTATAATAAAAAATTATCCAAAGGGAGTTCTTTATTAAGAAAATTTATCCTACATTTGTACCAAGTCTTGCTGCTTATAGAGATAGGTGACGCATAAGACTATAAAATGTGAGTTTACGAACGCAAGAAGCGAAAGTTATTGTTCCATCCTTAGAATCTGGAAAATTCAACCCCGGAGCAATAGCAACAGTTTCTTCACGTCTACGTTATATTATATAACATAGGCGTGAGGGCTGTTGTTCATCTGGGGCAAGGTATTCCAGAACCTTAAGGATAGATGAACAGAAACGGTCCTCACGCTTTTTTATATAGTAACCTCCGCCGGAGAGGATAGACGGAAGAAACAGAAAAACACGCTATGACAAACAGGAAAGTCACAAAATGGTTGTCGATAAAATTACTTTTAGTGATAAGTTTGTTCTTCGCTGCAACTGCTACGGAAGCACAAAACAAAATCCAGGTGACTTCATTCAACCGGATGGAAACAGATGTCACCGCCCGGATCACCGCTCCTCAACGGGATCAGAACGGAGAAGTATGCGCACTAATCCGCATCGTTACAACCGAAAAAGGCCTAATGTTCGAACCGGATGCACTTGGAATCGTTTCCCGTGAAAACAAGCCCGGAGAAATCTGGCTGTACATTCCTCGCGGAGCACGACGTATTTCCATTATGCACGATAAGTTCGGCGTACTCCGCAATTACTTCTATCCTGACATTATTGAGAAAGCCACTGTCTATGAAATGGAAATACAAATAGGAGACGGAGCGCAGCAAACACCCGCAAACACAAATACCCAACTAATTGTGATGCGTCCCGATCCGGCAACCGCCGATATTTATATCGATGATGAAAAAGTACCGACCGAAAACGGACTGTTCACCGCTACCATGAAAAAAGGCACCCATACCTACAGGGTAGAATCACCCATGTACGCCCCCGAAGCCGGTATCATTGATCTGGGTAGCGAGCAGAAGATCATGAGCGTAACACTGAAACCCCGTTTCGGATATCTGGAAATATTCTCCCTGCCCGAACAGGACGCCAAAGTTTTTATAAACAATGAGCTTGCCGGACAGACACCCTACAAGAGTGACCGAATGCCATTACAAGAGTACCGAATACGCATCGAAAAAAGATTTTTTCTTCCCAATGGACAGTACTATCACCATTTTCGCTGGCAAGACGAGCAGCCTTACCTTTAAAATGAAGTCCACCATCAAGCCTAAAGAGCCACGACGCACGCTGGTAATGGCGGAAGTCGGCTATCATCCTTCACAGATTTCTTTTGGCGCCATGGTCGGCATTGTCAGTAAGAACGGAGCGTATCTACGCTTCCGCAGCGACTTCGGTTCGGCATCCACCGAACTGGAATGCGATGATACAGGGGCATTGGCCAATGGCACGGGTACACCTTATTATAAAGAAGGTGTCACTACCAAAGCACGCATGTCTATCACGGCAGGCTATTTACGTCAAATCATCAAACCGCTATATGCCTACATTGGCGCAGGATACGGCAACCGGATTCTGGCATGGGAAACGATAGACGGCGAACTGGTAAAGAACACCGACCACTCCACCACAGGCGTAGCCGCTGAACTTGGCGCCATCGGACGACTGGGACAATTTGCGGTATCCGTGGGATTCCAAACCGTCAACTTCAAATACCACGAACTCAGCGCAGGCATTGGCTTCTTCTTCTAATTCTTAATTTAACATCCATTTAAACGATGAAAAGATTACAATATATCATTTGGTACAGCCTGTTGCTATTCGTGGCAAGCTGTGAAAAAGACACTGAACCGATAAACTTCGCTCCGGTACCCGTCACTGGTGAAACATCCGGCATCACCCGATTTGAAGCCATTTTATCAGGTACGGTAACCCCGCATCCCGATTCACCTCAAGGACAGAAGCATAACATTTACTTTCTCGTTTCCTCTATGTCTTCCAAATTATTGAAGCTGTAGATACAATTCCCGGCACAAAAAAGGCAGAGAATGAATACACTCTTACACTTAACAATCTAAAGCCGGGAACAACTTACTATTATAGTATAGAATCAAGCAGTGGGCATAATGCCGTACGTGGCGCAATCAAAGAGTTCACAACATTATCGACGGACATCCCATCGGTTACACTCAGTCTTACCAGCAAAACGGAAAACAGCATTTTTGTAAGTGGCACAATAACGGACGAAGGGGGAGCCACAATACAGACCAGAGGATTTGTATATAAGCTCTATACAGAGGGCATTAATGCCCCCACACTTACCGACGGAACAAGCGTAGCAGGAGAGAATAACGAGAATGACAACTTTGTGGGAGTGATTAAAGAAAACATACTTCCGGAAACTGCCTACATCATACGGGCATACGCAACCAATAGTGACCATAAAACCGGATATAGCCAACCCATGACCGTCACGACCAATCAATTGCAAGTCCCCTCACTCACTACCAGAGATGCAAGTGACCTTACTGCATACAGTGCAATGCTTCATGCAACTTTCCTATCCGACAACGGATTTAAAGTAACCGAACGTGGCTTTTGCTATAGTGCAGAAAGCCAGACACCAACAATAGACCATCCCCGTGTGCGCTCCGAACTGGAAGGGAACGATTTCACGGCAAGTATTTCCGGTTTGGAACCTTCGAAAACTTACTATTACCGAGCTTATGCCATTAACGAAAAAGGTATAGGTTACGGTGAAACCAAAGAATTTACCCTGCCGAAAGTGCAGACATTGACATTAAGTTCACCGAAGGTAAATAATATTACAACCAATGGTGCAACCATAATATCCTCCATCAACTCACCTTCCGATGCAAGTATTTTGGAAAAAGGAGTTTGCTACAGCACATCCGTATTGCAACCCACGATTGAAAGCGAACATATCATCGATTCTTCCGAAGGCAACAATATCTCTGTGGAATTAAAAGACTTAATCGAAGGACGACAATATTATGTACGCGCTTACGCCATTTCACGAGACGGCACATTCTACAGTGTAGCAGCAGAATTTAGTACTGTTCAACATTACTTGCCTACAGTAGAGGAATTAGCCGAAGTAGAAGTCAATGACGACAATGCCACCATGGAAGCCCGGTTGACCGACAATGGCGGCATGAGTATAACAGAATGTGGCTTTTGCTGGGATAGTTCGTCTGCCGAACCTGACATCACCCGGCACAAGAAAGCAGTAGCAACCCTGAAAGACGGAGTGTTCCAAGCCCAACTTACCGGATTAACCTATAATACCTCTTATCATGTACGCGCTTATGCCGTTAATGGCAAAGGAGTTGGATATAGTGCCTACGTCATCATAAAAACCAGAAGTTCGGCAAAAGCAACGATTGTGAATATGACAGCAAGAAATCCGTCTCCATCCACATTGGATGTATCCGCAACAATTTCTGCCGATGGAGGAGCCGAAATTACAGAACGAGGCTTTGTATATAGTTCTAAAGGAACGCCGAGCGTGGAAGAATGCGAAAAGAAAATTGTAATGAAAGGAACTGTCGGAGAGATAGGTACTACCCTTACCGGATTAACGGGATACAGTAATTATTCTATTCGAGCATATGCTATCAATAAAAATGGAACGGCTTACAGCAACACAGTCACAGCCAGAACTAAAAAACCGATCCAAGCATTGACGATCCTGCATTCCCAGAAACTAAAACGATAAAAAACAAATAACATATTAACTACTAAAGATTTAAGATTATGAAGAAGGTACGTATGACATTGGTTATATTAATAACCGTTTTTTTCTGTAACAAGATTTATGCACAGACAGAGGTTCTGTCCGCTACATTGCAACAAGGAGATAAAACAAGCGTCCTCTATGGTCCAAATGCTTTTATTGACGCTATCAAGCTCGTAAAAGACAGCATAGACGTTATAAACCTGTCATCAGGTAAATTCAATGCACCTACTATTAATAAGGCATGCATCATTTATGGTGCCGGATTTGAAAGAGATGAGGAAAGGAATCTATATCCGACAATTGTAGATAGGGTGATTATAAAACCGGACCTAGTTTCGGACGATGACGGAAATATGACCAATCAAAAGGAGCAATAGACGGACTGCACATAGAAGGTATCTATTTTTCCGGATGCCACTTCAGCAGCAACGATGAAAGCGCCATATACGAGGTTCACAATATATCGTTTAAACGGTGTTATTTGGGTAAGCTGACATTCTTTTATAGTGGCATGAATTCTTGCCCATTCAATTCAAAAGTAGTGAATTGTGTAATAGGAGAATTAGTTCATTTTCCCAATGTAGTAAATTTTGGAGTGTATAATTGTATCATAGAGCGTGCAACATGTGCACAAGATATTTATAATAAAGATGTTATCATAAAGAATTGCATAATTTTCAGCACTTATTCTTATGGTTGCGCTTATAAAGACAATATTTTTATCAGTGACTATATTGACTTTGACACTGCTGCGGAAACCGCTTCATTCTGTTCGCATAACATAGCCACCAAAAAAGACTATTTCAAAAACATTGATGAAAGCAGAAATAATAATAATTGGGATGGTAAAACGAGCATAGGAATCTTCGGCGAAGATATCGGGAACAAATACAACAGCAAATATACCTATAAACTTAAAGAAGGAAATGCCAGTATCTATATAGGCAGCGACGGTAAAGAAGTCGGACTTTATGGAGGAGAATATCCTTTCTCTAAGATCCCCTCTAATCCACAAATACTTTCTAAGGAAATTGATGTGCAAACTACTACCGAAGGGAAGCTAAAAGTAAATGTGAAAATTGAAGCACAACCTTAACAAATAAAACATAAAACAAGGCTATATGATGAAAAGAATATATGTTTCATTACTCATCAGTATCTGTACCATAATGGCACAGGCACAAACTATAGCCGGATACGAATATTGGTTTGATAATCATTTCGACAGCAGAAGTTCCCAAAATACAGCTTCAGGAAGTGTATCCATAGAAAAAGATATCACAAACTTCAGCCCGGGTCTACACCTACTCAACTTCAGGATAAAAAACTCAGAAAACTTATGGAGTAGTCTGACGAGTTACTATTTTCTGAAGCCGGATCTTATGGCACGAAATGAAAATCAACTAGCCTGCTATGAATACTGGTTAGACAATCAATTTGACATCCGGCAATCTGCCAATAATATACCAGAAAACTCTGTTGCTAAAATAGAGTTGGATTGCTCTTCGCTTTCCCAAGGAATGCATACATTCAACTTTCGTACCCAAGATAAGTATGGAGCGTGGAGTAGTATGGTTAGTTATTATTTTCTGAAAACAGAAATCACAGAGCATACGGATAATCAGTTAACCACTTATGAATACTGGTTCAACAACGATTACAGGAATAAGACGACCGGAAAACTCAATGGGGACGGAATCATCAACCTGGAAAGTTTAGATGTTTCTCTCTAAAGGAAGGATGCCATTTTATTAATTTCCGTATACAAGATGCATTAGGCAAATGGAGCAGTCCCGTCAGCTACTACTTCCTCCATCTTGTTCACTCTATACCAAAGAACAATAAAATTGTTCAATATAAATATTGTTTCAACAATGACTCTAAAACTTTACAAGTAGTAGATATCACCCCTACCAATCCGTTAGAATGGAACGGAAAGATATTTGAAGTTCCGGAAATGGATCTTGTAAGTGTGCCCGACAGTTTTGGCTTAAGCATTAACAAGGACCAGACTTTATCTATTTCTGTTCCTACTGAATCACAGTTTACACTGTCATTCAAAGATATAACGGAAACCTGGAGTCAGCCCATTGTGAAAACATTTGAATATGTTAACCGGACAATAACAACAGCTACTCCGCTTGAAAGCAATCGAATGCTAAGCATAGCCAAACCTGAAATAGGGAAATGGACAGCTCTCTCAATAACCATATCCGAAGGCAACTCCATTTATTGGAAAACAGACCAACCTTGTTCTATCAGTCTCTTCACTCCCGACGGAAAATGGCTGACGTGCTTTAAGGGAGCAGATTTGATGGAAGGTAAGAAAATGGAAGTAACACAACCAGGCACCTACTATGCATTCGTGCATACAGTTGCCAGAGATAGTTCATATCCATCAGAAAATTTAGAACTCATAGGAATTATAAGCTCACAAAACGAAAATATCCTCGTAGAAGTAGCAGGAACGCTCCCCGAATTGATAGACAACCCAGATGGTATCGTCAACCTGACACTAACCGGTTACCTCAACGGAACAGATATCAAATTCATCCGTAGTTTGAAGAACCTGCAACGGCTGGATATCAGCGGAGCACGTATTGTGGAAGGCGGAGATAAATATTATCAGAATTATCTGACTGCCGATGATATTACCGGAGATTATATGTTCTGCAATCTGCCCAACCTGACACGCCTTGTACTCTCCAACCATACGACGAAGATTGCAACCGCAGCTTTGAGCAATTGTACCGGATTGACAGAAATAGAAATCCCCGCCAGCGTGACTTCCGTAGAGAAAGCCGTATTCAACGGTTGCAATCAGATATTACTGATAAACTGGAATGCACAAGCCGCCATCACAGCCGAAAGCTTTGATACGCCTGCCAAGATGGGGAATTTGTTGATCTTTGCCCCCGAAGGAGCCGGATGTACTTATGAAGGCAACGTGGTAATTAACGGCATAGCAGAAAAGATTTCTTTGACTCATGGCAAAGGCTTCCGTTCTCCACAGGCATTCAAAGCAAAAAGACATTACCTACAAACGTAACTTCAGCATGAAGTCCGGTAACAAAATCAATGCCGCCGGATGGGAAGCAATCGTACTGCCATTTGATGTACAAAGTTTCAGCAACGAGAAGCAAGGAGAACTGGCACCTTTCAACAGCGGAAAGAAAGGAGCCAAACCTTTCTGGCTGGCTCAGATGACAACCGATGGTTTTGAACATACCACTGCCATGAAAGCAAACAAGCCCTACATCATCTCACTGCCAAACAGCGAGTCGTATGAAGACGAATTCAACATCAGCGGAGAAGTACAGTTCCATGCCGAAGATGCCGACGGCGTAGAGGTTAAAGCTACTTCTTATAAAGAGCTCGCCCGTATAGAAGGAAGTAATCGAATAATGGTTCCTGCTTATGAAACAGTATTCAAACACGATACGGTATATGCCATTAACCCGGCTACGTATGAGGATATCGCCCCGGGTGGCGCATTCGTCCGTAACTTGCGCGATGTGCAACCCTTCGAAGCTTATCTGATTAGCAAAGAGGCAGCAGTCAATGCACCGAAACTTTACAGTATCGGAGGAATAGGAGGAGAAATCACCGGCATAGAAGAATTACCGTCCGACGCATTGGACGGCATAGAAATCTATGTCCGATATGGTGTTCTTTACATCAAGAGCGACCGCGAGCGTACACTTTCCATTTACGATACAGCCGGACACATGGTACGTCAGGTTGAAGTACAGGAAGGCACCACTGCTGTCACCGGATTGGGAAAAGGCATCTATCTGCTGGCAAGAAAAAAGATTCTGGTTCAATAAGTAAATTGTTTGTTAATTTAGAGAAAGGTCCTACACCATGATGAATGAGTGATAGGACCTTTATTATCGAGTATATTCGATAATAACATATTCATTTTATCGAATATATTCGATAACTATTCGTATATTTGCCTGTCATCAATTACAAAAAGAGATATGGACAAAGACACCATCAAACGTTTAATCATTGAATATCAGCAATTTGTTGCTAATATTACATTAATAGAGCGTGAAATACATCTATCTCATCAGTTGAACTATGTCTTCGTGGGACTCCGACGAGCCGGGAAATCCTATCTGATGTACCAACAAATACAAAGCTTGTTGAATGATGGACATCAACCGGAAGAAATTCTCTATTTCAACTTTGAAGACGATCGCCTGGTCAATTTGACTGTAGAAGATTTGGACCTTATCAAAGTTTCTTACGAAGAACTTTATCCGCATAAACCTATCTTTTTCTGGATGAAATACAGATTGTGGAGCATTGGGAGAAATTTGCACGCCGTCTGGCCGACCAACAGTATCGCGTTTATATTACCGGCAGCAATGCCAAAATGCTGAGTGCCGAAATTGCTACTACACTGGGAGGGCGATATATAGTACAAAATGTATATCCTTTCTCCTTTTCTGAATTTCTGAAAGCTTCTAAAATTGAGATTGGACCAACATGGTATTACAAAAACCGTACAGAGATAGTCCGGACATTCTCCGACTATTTCAGTTATGGAGGTCTACCCGAATTAATGCTCATAGAAACAATAGAAAAACGGCAATGGCTCAGTAATCTATTCAATAAGATTTTCTTCGGTGACCTGATAACCCGTTATTCCATTCGCAATGACCTCGCTATGAAAGTCTTGATTCGTAAACTGGCTGAAAGTGTGAAACAACCTTCTTCTTTCAACCGTCTGACCAATATCGTTTCAACAACAGGCGCCAAAGTTTCAACGGACACCATTATCGATTACCTTAATTTCTTGCAAGCCACATGGCTATTCTTCTCACTTGAAAACTATGCCAGCAAATTAGTAGAGAAAATATCGAACCGGAAATATTATTTCATCGACAATGGGCTGCTGAACTTATTCCTAATAGACCCGGTGACCTCGTTATTGGAAAATATAGTTGCCATCTCATTAAAAAAGAAATATGAAGAGGAACTCTATTTTTATCAACAAAATATAGAAGTAGACTTTTACATCCCTACTGCAAAATTGGCCGTACAAGTATCCTATAGCCTAAAAGAAGAATCCACCCGTAAAAGAGAAACAGACGCTTTATTGAAAATAGCAGAAACACAAGCGGTAGAGACGTTACTCGTCATCACCTACGATGAAGAGGAGACTATTCAAAAAAACGGCATGGAGATAAAAGTTATCCCCATCTGGAAATGGCTGCTGGATACATAATTTTAAAACCTAATATTCAACCATTTATGGAACATCCTTTTTCTCAATTCAAATACTGCCCCAAGTGTGGCTCCGTGCATTTTGAAATCAACAATGAAAAGTCCAAACGTTGTGCCGACTGTGAATTCGTCTATTACTTCAACCCGTCTGCCGCCACCGTGGCACTGATAATGAATGAACGGAACGAATTATTAGTATGCCGCCGTGCCAAGGATCCGGCTAAAGGAACTCTGGATTTGCCGGGTGGCTTTATCGACATGGCGGAAACCGGAGAAGAGGGAGTCAGCCGCGAAGTAAAAAGAAGAAACCGGAATGGAAGTGAAAAAGGCGGAATATTTATTCTCTTTGCCCAATATATATGTGTATTCCGGTTTCACCGTCCATACTCTGGATTTATTCTTCCGCTGTACAGTAACTGACACCTTGCATTACCAAGCAATGGATGATGCCGCAGACGTCTTCTTTCTGCCACTGAAAGATATACATACAGAAGATTTCGGACTAAGTTCCATCCGCAAAGGGGTAGGAATATTTCTGAAAGAAATGGGCGAATAATGATTCGCACAGACCACGGTATATCCTAAAAAAGCCAAACAAGTGTAACAAATTCGACTTAAAACCCGTACTTTTGTAAAAACGCGTTGCATTATGAAGAATAAACTCTCCCGAATACTATGCACGGCACTCTGCTGTGCACCTTTGCTCGCTACGGCACAGACCAGCGAGAATATCACTTCCCCTCAACGACTTTACCAGGAAGGACAGTCACTGTTCCAACAAAAAGCGTATGCAGCTGCCATCCCACCGTTGCAAGCATTCGTGCGCCAGATAGATGCAGAAGGCAAGCCCCTGCCTGTCGCAGGCGAACGGATGGAAGCCGAGTATATGCTGGTATGTGCTGCCTACGAACTAAAAGACCTTAAAAGTTTAGACAAATTGCAGGCCTATCTGGATGAATATCCTGATACACCCTATGCCAATCGCATTTATGCACTTATGGCATCCGTGTATTTCTTCGAAGGAAAATATGATGAAGCCATGGCTATGTTCAATTCTGCCCGTCTCGATCTGTTGGGAAATGAAGAACGCGACGATATGACGTACCGTCTGGCAACCTGCTATTTGAAAACAGGTAATGTGAAAGAAGCTGCCATATGGTTCGAAACTCTCCGTAGCACCAGTAAAAAGTATGCAGCCGATTGCACATACTACATTTCTTATATCCGCTACACCCAGCAACGTTATGACGAAGCAATGACCGGCTTCCTGTCTTTACAGGATAACGCCAAATACAAAGCGCTTGCACCTTATTATATCGCAGAGATTTACCTGATTAAAAAGAATTATGATAAAGCGGAAATAGTAGCGCAGAATTATCTGTCCGCCTACCCGAATAATGAATATACAGCTGAAATGTACCGTGTTCTCGGTGATGCCGACTATCACTTCGGAAAGTATCACGAAGCCATGGAGGCATTTGAAAAGTATCTGGAAAACAATAAAGAGGCTGCCCCTCGTCGGGATGCACTCTATATGCTGGGACTTTCGTACTACAACTGCGGTGTATACTCCAAAGCGGCCAATACCCTCGGCGAAGTAACCGCTGAAAATGACGCACTGGCACAAAATGCCTATCTGCACATGGGGTTGGCTTATCTGCAAATGTCAGATAAGAACAAGGCACGCATGGCATTTGAGCAAGCTGCTGCCTCCAATGCAGATATGCAAGTCAAAGAGCAGGCTGCTTACAATTACGCCCTTTGTATTCACGAGACCTCCTATTCCGCTTTCGGTGAATCTGTTACTGTTTTCGAGAAATTCCTTAATGAATTCCCGAATTCCCAATATGTAGACAAAGTCAGCAGTTATCTGGTAGAGGTATACATGAATACCCGCAGTTACGAAGCCGCCTTGAAATCCATCGAACGAATCGCTCACCCGGGCACTGCAATTCTGGAGGCGAAACAGAAAATCTTGTTCCATCTCGGTACACAGTCTTTTGCCAATGCACAATTCCAGGAAGCTATCGGTTACTTTAACCAGTCTGTAGCCTTGGGACAATATAATCTGCAAAACAAGGCGGATGCTATTTATTGGAGAGGAGAAGCTTATTATCGTCTGAACCGGATGCAGGAAGCAGCAAGTAACTTCAGTGAATATCTGAATCTTACTCCGGACAGAAATACAGAAACTTATGCACTGGCATACTATAATCTGGCCTACATAGCTTTTCATGAGAAAGATTACACACTTGCCCAGAACCGTTTCCTGAAATTTACACAACTGGAAAAAGGAGAAAATCCCACTGCACTCGCAGATGCTTACAATCGCATAGGCGACTGTTATCTGCACGTACGCCGTTTCGATGAAGCCAAGCAATATTATACCAAAGCAGAAAACATGGGAACTCCTGCAGGTGATTATTCTTTCTATCAGTTGGCTTTGGTTGCCGGCTTGCAGAAAGATTATGATGGTAAGGTTGCATTGCTCAACCGCATGGCAAACAAATATCCGTCTTCACCCTATACCATAAATGCTCTTTACGAAAAAGGCCGTTCGTATGTACAGACAAGCAACAGTCGCCAGGCTATCGCAGCATTTAAAGAATTGCTGGATAAATATCCCGAAAGCCCGGTCAGCCGTAAAGCCGCTGCTGAAATCGGCCTGCTTTATTACCAAAACGATGAATATGATCGCGCGATAGATGCTTACAAGCATGTAGTAACCCAGTATCCGGGTAGTGAAGAAGCACGTCTCGCCATGCGTGACTTGAAATCGATCTATGTAGATGCTAACCGTGTAGATGAATTTGCCGCCCTGGCAGCCAAGATGCCGGGAGAAATCCGCTTTGATGCCAGCGAGCAGGATTCTCTGACTTATATCGCCGCAGAAAAGGTATATATGAAAAGAGAGATCGCTCCTGCCAAATCAAGCTTTACCCGTTACCTGCAAAGCTTCCCCAACGGCGCATTCAGCCTGAACGCCCATTACTATCTTTGTGTGATTGGCAAAGAACAGAAAGATGAAGCCGCCGTATTGGAACATGCCGGCAAACTGCTGGAATATCCGGATAATCCTTATTCACAGGAAGCACTCATTGCACGTGCGGAAATTCTGTTCAACCGTAAGCAGTTCGACCAGGCATTGAATGACTACAGACAGTTGAAAGCAAAAGCTACCACTCCCGAACGCCGCCAGCTTGCAGAAACAGGAATGCTGCGCAGTGCCGCCCTGATGCAGGATGACGTGGAAACAATCGCTGCTGCCACCGACCTGCTTGCCGAAACCAAATTGACACCGGAGCTACGCAACGAAGCCCTGTATTTCCGTGCCAAGGCCTATCTGAACCAACGCGCCGACAAGAAAGCCATGAACGACCTTCAGACACTGGCTAAGGATACACGCACACTTTATGGGGCCGAAGCCAAATACCTGGTTGCTCAACAACTGTATAAGGCAGATGAATACACTGCTGCTGAAAAGGAAATACTCAACTTCATTGATCAGAGCACACCACACGCTTACTGGCTGGCAAGAAGTTTCGTTCTGCTGTCGGATGTATATGTAGCAATGGATAAAAAACTGGATGCACGCCAATACTTGCTGAGCCTGCAACAGAATTACCATGCCGACGATGACATCGAACAGATGATTAATGAAAGATTAGAAAAACTGAAGTAAAAACCTAGTCAATTATAAATATGAAAAAGGTACAATATATATTCGGGGCATTGGCACTTATAACCATACCGAACTGGGTGCAAGCCCAAACGCAAGCTAAAGATACTACCCTGAGCCGCACGGTCGTGGTAGAACAAGAATACAATCCGGACATCATAGATGCTTCCAAAAGTAAACGTACTGCCCAAGGTAATGCCGCCAACAGTCAGCAAAAAGACTGTGGAATATGATGCCACACTCGCACCTGCGGGAAATATCCCTGCAACTACCATGGAGGCGTATACAGGAGCTGAAAGCCAGGATAAGGCAAAAACGCGGCTACGCCCGTCTGGGATATGGCAATTACGGCAACCTGGACGCTCGTGCCAACTATCTGTTCATCCTGCCTAACAGTGACAAACTGAACCTGAATTTCCACATGAACGGCATGGATGGCAAGTTAGATCTCCTGATTCCAAGGATAAATGGGATGCACGTTATTACCGTACACATGCGGGCATGGATTATGTACATGCTTTCCGGAAAATGGACTTAAATGTAACCGGAAACTTCGGGCTAAGCAACTTCAACTTCATGCCCGGCAGCACAAATAATAAGCAGAAATTCCTGTCGGGTGATGTACATTTCGGAATAAAATCAACCAGTGAAGAATTACCGCTTCAATTTCATGCCGAAACCAACCTGATGTTCTACGAACGCCAGCACGATATACAATATCAGGACGCACAGGAAGTTATGGTACGGACAAAAGCCGGTGCAATGGGAACGATCTCCGAAGAGCAGTTTGTTGGAGTAGATCTCTCCATGGACAATACGTTCTACAAGAACAATCTTTTTGAAGATTATACCTCTGTGGAATTAAATCCCTATTATCTGTATCAGAGCGAAGACTGGAAAATCCGTCTCGGCGCTCACGTGGATTTTGCATTCGGATTTGGCAAGAAATTCCGGGTAGCACCGGACGTGACAGCCCAATATATCTTCTCTGACAGTTACATTCTCTACGCCCAGGCTACAGGCGGACGGCAGGCCAATGATTTCCGCAGGCTAGAAATGGTTTCACCTTATGGCCAGAGTAATACACAACTGGATGCCACCTACGAACAACTGAATGCCGCTCTCGGCTTCAAAACCAGTCCGGTAACAGGTTTATGGTTTAATATTTATGGTGGATATCAGGATTTAAAGAATAATCTTGCTTCTGCAGCAATTGCGAACTATAGCGGTTCATACCTTCAATTGCTCCAAGGAAATATGCATAACATATATGCAGGCGCCGAAGCCAGCTACAGCTATAAGGATATTATTTCCTTCACCGCTTCGGGCATTTACCGTGACTGGAAAACTGCTAAGACAGAAAATAACAGCGGAGACCAGCTACTCTATTACATGCCTTCTTTCGAAGCAAACTTCAAGGTAGACATTCGTCCGATTTCTTCTGTCCTGATCAACCTCGGTTATCAGCACATCACTCGTGAGAAGATAGGCAACGAGCGTGTAGATCCGGTTGGGAATCTATACCTTGGCGGTAGCTACGAAGTCTTTGAAGGCATATCAATCTATGTCCGTGCAAACAATTTATTGAACAAAGACTATCAATATTATTGGATATCCTACAGAAGGTATCAATTTCGTGGGTGGAGTGAGTTTCCGTTTTTAACAAACAACGAGGCAAAAAAAAGTCATTTTTACTAAAAAGAATATATTCTCCACATATTATAAGGTGGAAACAATTGTTTTTTCTACTTTTGCGGGCAAATTCAGTGGCAGGAGCCACTATAAAACAGAAATTTATGCCAAAAAACCTTGTCATTGTCGAGTCACCGGCAAAAGCAAAAACAATTGAAAAGTTCCTGGGAAAAGATTTTAAAGTTCTTTCCAGCTATGGTCATATACGCGACTTGAAGAAGAAAGAATTCAGCATTGACGTTGAAAAAAACTTTGAAGGACTATGAAATTCCGGAAGATAAGAAAGCACTGGTTAAGACACTGAAAGCTGAAGCTAAAGATGCTGATACCGTATGGTTGGCTTCCGATGAGGACCGCGAGGGAGAAGCCATCGCCTGGCACTTGTATGAAGTACTAAAACTGGAACCGGAACATACCAAACGTATCGTATTCCATGAAATCACCAAAACCGCTATACTGAAAGCTATCGAGCAACCACGCAATATTGATATCAATCTTGTCAATGCCCAGCAGGCACGCCGCATTCTTGACCGTATTGTAGGTTTTGAACTTTCTCCCGTATTATGGAAAAAAGTGAAACCCGCACTCTCTGCCGGACGTGTACAATCTGTAGCCGTACGGCTCATTGTAGAGCGTGAACGTGAAATACATGCTTTCCAAAGTGAAGCATCTTATAAAGTCACTGCTGTTTTCCTTGTTCCCGACACTGACGGAAAACTCGTTGAGATGAAGGCGGAACTTGCACACCGCCTTAAGACCAAAGCTGAGGCGCAGAAGCTCCTGGAAAGCTGCCAATCGGCAATATTTACCATTGAAGATATTACGACACGTCCGGTAAAGAAGAGCCCGGCTGCACCGTTCACTACTTCTACTTTGCAACAGGAAGCCGCACGCAAACTCGGCTTCACTGTAGCACAAACGATGATGGTAGCTCAACGGTTGTATGAATCAGGACGTATTACTTATATGCGTACCGACTCCGTAAACTTATCGGAACTCGCCATCAACGGCAGCAAAGAAGCCATTGCCAATATGATGGGAGACAAATATGTACATCCACGCCACTTCAGCACCAAGACCAAAGGAGCACAAGAAGCGCATGAGGCTATCCGTCCCACATATATGGAGAATGCACAGATAGAAGGTAGTGCACAAGAGAAGAAACTATACGATCTGATCTGGAAACGTACCATTGCTTCTCAAATGGCAGATGCCGAACTGGAAAAGACAACAGCGACCATCAGCATAAGCAATACATCCGAGGCTTTCAGTGCCACCGGAGAAGTTGTGAAATTCGATGGTTTCCTGCGTGTATACAGAGAATCTTATGATGACGATGTGGAACAGGAAGATGAAACCCATCTGCTTCCACCGTTAAAGAAAGGTCAGAAGTTAGAGTATCAGAACATTACTGCCACTGAACGCTTTACACAACATCCACCCCGCTATACAGAAGCAAGCTTGGTGCGCAAACTGGAGGAATTAGGGATAGGTCGTCCCTCTACTTATGCGCCTACGATCTCTACCGTTCAACAACGTGAGTACGTAGAAAAAGGAGATAAAACAGGTGAGGAACGTTCATACAATGTAATTACTCTGAAGAAAGACAAAATCACAGATGCCACCCGTACTGAGATCACCGGAGCAGAAAAAGCAAAACTGCTACCTACAGATACAGGTACAGTAGTGACTGACTTCCTGACACAGTACTTCCCCAGCATCATGGATTACAACTTCACAGCCAGTGTAGAAAAGCAATTTGATGAGATTGCCGAGGGAGATACAAAATGGACGACTATCATGAAGACGTTCTATAAAACCTTCCATCCATCCGTGGAAAGTACTCTCGCTGCCAAAAATGCACACAAGACTGGAGAACGCATATTGGGAGATGATCCTGTTAGCGGCAAGCCTGTAAGCGTCAAAATCGGACGTTTTGGCCCTGTAGTACAAATTGGAAGTGCTGAAGATGAAGAAAAACCCCGCTTCTCTCCTTTAAAGAAAGGTCAATCCATCGAAACAATCACTTTAGAGGAAGCAATGGAGCTGTTTAAGTTACCTCGTACCCTTGGTGAGCATGAAGGCAAAACGGTTACTGTCAATGCCGGGCGTTTCGGGCCGTACATTTATTACAGCGGAACTTATACTTCACTTCCCAAAGGCGTAGATCCGATGGAAATAGAATTGGAAGAGGCTTTGGAATTAATAAAAGAAAAAGCGGAAGCAGAAGCAAAGAAGCACCTCAAGAAGTTCGACGAGAGCGAGAAAGCTGCATCAGCTTCAGCTAAGCCGAAACGAGGAAAATATACCAAGAAGAAAGCCCAGCCCCGGAATGCTGGGGCTGCTTAGCTGTTTTTACATTCTATCCGGCACTTCAATACCCAGCAAGCCCATGCTGATGCGAACTCCTTCGCTACGTTTTCCGACAAAGCGAGACGGAAAACTTTCACAGCCTCATTTTCTTCACGCAGAATACTAAAATCATGATAGAACTGATTGTATTCTTTCACCAGGTCATAAGTATAGTTGGCAATAATAGAGGGACTGTAATCCGTACCTGCCTGCTTCACTACAGCAGCAAAGTCGGCTACCATCTGAATAAGGCCTTCTTCTTTCTCACTCAACTCAATACCAACAGGAATTTCAGCCGGAATTACAATACCGGCTTCAGCAGCCTTAGCGCATTACAGATTGAATACGCGCATACGTATATTGAATGAACGGACCTGTATTTCCATTAAAGTCAATTGACTCTTTCGGATTGAACGTCATATTCTTACGGGCATCTACCTTGAGGATGAAAATATTTCAAGGCGCCCAAACCAACAATACGAGCAATATTGTCAGCTTCTTCCTGAGACAAGACCATCCAGCTTGCCCAATTCATTAGAAGTTTCTTTGGCAGTACTAATCATTGCTTCCATCAAATCATCCGCATCCACTACTGTACCTTCACGACTTTTCATTTTGCCCTCGGGCAGCTCTACCATACCGTATGAGAAGTGAACCAATCCTTTGCCCCATTCAAAGCCCAGTTTGTCGAGCAAGATAGAAAGTACCTGGAAATGATAGTTCTGTTCATTACCCACTACATAAATCATCTTGTCAATAGGATAATCAGAAAACGTAATTTAGCAGTACCGATATCCTGGGTCATATAAACAGAAGTACCATCACCGCGTAGTAAGCAACTTATGGTCCAGTCCTTCGGCAGTAAGGTCAGCCCATACGGACCATCTTCTTTTTTATAGAAGAAACCCCTTTTCCAGTCCTTCCATCACTTTCTCCTTACCTTCCAGATAGGTATTCGATTCATAATAAATTTTATCGAAACTAACTCCCATCATCTTATACGTTTCATCGAATCCGGCATATACCCAGTCATTCATCTTCTTCCACAAGGCACGGATCTCAGGGTCATTCGCCTCCCACTTCACCAGCATTTCGCGGGCTTCATTCATTAGAGGAGAAGCAGCTTCAGCCTTTGCCTTTAGCTTCTTCTTCCGTCGCACCTTCAGACTGAAATTTAGCCATCAATTCCTTCACCTCAGCTTTGTAGTGCTTATCGAAAGCCACGTAATAATCGCCTACCAAGTGGTCGCCCTTCTTTCCGACGATTCAGGAGTTTCACCGTTACCATATTTCAACCAGGCCAGCATGGACTTACAGATATGAATACCACGATCGTTCACAATATTTGTTTTTACCACTTTATTGCCATTTGCCATCACAATGTTGGCTAAAGCATTACCCAGAAGATTATTACGTACATGTCCCAAATGGAGTGGCTTATTCGTATTGGGCGAAGAGTACTCGATCATCACCAGCGGAGCATTATCGGTTGCAGCAACAATGCCGTATTGCTTATCAACATGAATGTCATTCAGCAACTCAATCCATGCCGAAGAAGCGATTGTCAGGTTCAAAAAGCCCTTGATAACATTGAATGCCGATACCGACGGCTCGTTTGCCTGCAGATATTCGCCAATCTCCTGTGCGGTCTGCTCCGGTCCTTTCTTCGACATGCGCAGGAAAGGAAAACGACCCAGCGTGAGGTGTCCCTCAAATTCTTTCTTGGTTTTTGCAGTTGCACCTGTGCGGCAGGCACGTCCTGTCCATACAGCGCTTTCAGTCCGTTGATGACGGACGCTACCAGTTTATCTTCTATATTCATGATTTAAAAGTATTTTCCGGGTGCAAAGATTGCATCTGTACGGATAATAAAAAAGGAGACACCTCATAGCGCCTCCTTTTCTATTTTTCATTCATAGCCTTCCTTTATTCGATGGCCAAAGTCAACTCCATACCAGGTTTAAACTTAGCAACTCTCTTTGCAGGAATCGTAATGCTCTGTTTGGTAGAAGGATTAATGCCCAGACGTGCTGCTCTCTCTGCTACAACGAACGTACCGAAGCCAACCAATGATACTTTGTCACCAGCCTTTAGGGCTTTCGTGATTGCTGCCATGAAAGCATCTAATGCTTTCTTAGAATCCGTTTTTGTCAAACCGGACTCTGCCGCCATAGCGTTGATAAGTTCTGACTTATTCATAATACTAAAATTAAATAATTAATATGTTACACAAAAGATATCCGCATTAGTCATTCACAAACCTCTACAAAAATAGAGCAATATTTCTGAATATCAAATAAAAACATTAAAAAAAGATTGGATTTTGGCGAAAAATAAAGAATAGAAAGGCCTTTTTCTGTTATAGAACAGAATTTATTCGTATTTTTGCGACTCATTGAACGAAATAACAGATTATGAATGCTATACCAACAGTTACTAAGAACCTATTAATCATTAATGTACTGGTCTTTCTTGCGACCATTGTTGCTCAAAGTTATCATCTTGATTTAGCCCGTTATCTGGGACTTCATTTCTTTCTTGCCGATGACTTTAACGTAGCGCAACTTATCACATACATGTTCATGCATGGAGGTTTCACACATCTTTTCTTTAACATGTTTGCCGTGTGGATGTTTGGTCGCATACTCGAACAAGTATGGGGACCCAAACGTTTTTTATCTTACTATATGATATGTGGTATAGGTGCAGGCTTAATCAGCATGCTGGTAACCTACATACGCATTCAGGCTGCAAAGACCGGAATGAGTCCGGAAATGATTAACACCGTATATCAGGAAGGCGCTCAAATCATACGGGATAATATGAATTACACCTATCCGCCCATGGCAAATCTGAATGCTCTCTTAAACGGAGTTACCGTAGGAGCTTCAGGAGCCGTGTATGCCATTTTGCTGGGCTTCGGAATGCTGTTCCCCAACCAGCCGCTATTCATATTTCCGTTGCCGTTTCCGATAAAAGCCAAATACTTTGTTATCGGATATGCACTGATTGAACTGTACGCTGGTTTTGCCAACAATCCTAACGACAATGTAGCGCACTTCGCACACTTGGGTGGTATGATATTCGGTTTTATACTGATAATGTACTGGAGAAAAAAGAGACAGAGGAAATGGGTACTATTATAACTGACCTTAAAGAAGCTTTTCGCAGAGGGAATATTTATATCCAGCTGATTTATATCAACGTAGCTGTTTTTGTAGTCACTACGCTGACGGAGGTAATTCTGCAATTATTCAATCGCAGCCTCGGCGGTGTGTTTGAATGGCTGGAATTGCCTGCTTCACTCACACAGTTCATCATACAGCCATGGTCACTGTTCACATATATGTTTATGCATGCAGGATTTTTACATATCCTGTTCAACATGTTGTGGCTATACTGGTTCGGAGCACTATTCCTAATGTTCTTCTCGGCCAAACATCTGCGCGGGGCGTATATCTTAGGAGGTATTTGCGGTGGATTATTGTACATGGCAGCCTTTAATATCTTCCCGTATTTCCGCCCGATGGTCGATTATTCATTCATGTTGGGGGCATCCGCTTCCGTGCTTGCCATCGTAGCTGCTACAGCGTACCGCGAACCTAACTACCCCATCCGGCTGTTCCTCTTTGGTACGATACGGTTGAAATATCTGGCACTGATTGTCATCGGTACGGATTTACTGTTCATTACATCCAGCAATGCAGGCGGACATATTGCCCACTTGGGTGGTGCATTGGCCGGACTCTGGTTTGCTGCCGGACTCAGTAAAGGAAAAGATATCACTGCCTGGATTAACAAAATTCTAGATGCTATCGTTTCACTGTTCAGCTTCAAGCCCCGCAAACCGAAGATGAAAGTTCACTATGGTAACAGCCGTCAGAAAGACTATGACTACAACGCCCGCAAGAAATCTCAATCCGAAGAAATAGACCGTATCCTCGATAAACTGAAAAAATCAGGATATGAAAGCCTGACCACAGAAGAAAAGAAAAGTCTTTTTCGATGCGAGCAAACGATAGTACAGAAAATGGGAATAAAGCATATTGGTAAATTCGTAGCCTATCTGATTTTAGCGGTTAATATTTTCTTTATAAGCTTGCTGCTTCTCACCGCTTACAGCCCGCATATCAAGCCGGTTGCTCACCCCGTAGAATCCTGCTTCGGGCTGACATTTCCTATTTTCCTGGTGATAAACATCTGCTTTTTCATTTTTTGGCTTATTATCCAAAAGTATAAGTTTGCACTTTTTCCACTGGTAGCATTTCTTTTATGCTATTCACAAATACGGACTTATTTCCCGCTCAATTTCCACACAAGCAAATTACCTGAAAACCGTTTCAAGGTTTTGTCATATAACATCATGGGCTTCGACGGAGCCGTCAAAAAAGATGGCGAGAATCTCATTCTGAATTATCTGAAGAACAGCGGAGCAGATATCTTATGCCTGCAAGAATACCAAACGATAGAATCTCCCCGGTATCTCAGCCAGAAAGATGTGGAAAAGGCCTTAAAAGATTATCCCTATCATAACATCCAGATAGTGGGAAGAGGAAGTGGAAAAGGCCACACCAACCGGATAGCCTGCTACTCTAAATTCCCTATTCTTTCATCCCGTACACTGGACTATGCCAGTGAATACAACGGTTCAGTGGTTTATGAACTGAAAATGGGAGAAGATACCGTAATGCTCATCAACAATCATCTGGAATCTAACAAGCTGACTAAAGAAGACAAAGTAGTCTACGAAAGTATGCTCAAATCTCCTGAAACGGAAAAAGTTAAAAGCGGTGCACGCCTGCTCATCCGCAAGCTGGCAGAAGCATCCGCCATTCGTGCCCCACAAGCGGACAGTATCGCTCAGGAAATCGCAGCGTCACGATACCCTTATATCATTGTCTGCGGCGACTTTAACGATACTCCCATTTCTTATGCACACCGGGTCATTGAAAAAGGATTAAATGATGCTTTTACCAAGTCCGGCCGCGGGCTGGGTATCTCTTATAATCAAAATAAATTCTATTTCCGGATAGACAATATTCTGGCAAGCAAAAACCTTAAACCTTATAACTGTACGGTGGACCGTTCTATAAAAGAATCCGACCATTATCCAATCTGGTGTTATCTGAAGAAAAAAGATTGAAAACGAATCAATAATTAATACTTTATACCTAATACTTAAAACTTATGTTTAAGAAGTGTATTTTTATTTTAGCTACAAGTTGTATGATGTACTCCTGTACCACACAGACGGAAACTAATCCGTTCCTGACTGAGTTCCAAACCGAACATGGCGTACCGCCTTTCGATAAAATCAAACTGGAACATTATGAACCTGCCTTTCTGAAAGGCATTGAAGAGCAAAATGCAAATATCGATGCAATAGTGAACAACTCCGAAGCGCCAACCTTTGAAAATGTAATTGTTGCTCTTGACAATAGTTCCCCGATACTGGACCGGGTTAGCGCCATCTTTTATAACATGACGGAAGCAGAAACAACAGATGATCTGAAAGAATTATCTATTAAACTCGCCCCGACATTGTCCGAACATAGTGATAATATCTCACTGAATCAGGATCTTTTCAAGAAGGTTGATGCTGTATACCAACAGAAAGATGCATTGGGACTGACTACCGAACAACAACGCCTGCTGGAAGAAACCTACAAAGGTTTTGTCCGTTCCGGTGCAAACTTATCCCCTGAGAAACAGGCACGCTTGCGCGAAGTCAACAAAGAACTGTCTACATTAGGTATCAAATTCAGTGATAACGTGCTGAATGAGAACAACGCTTTCAAACTTTATATAGACAAGGAAGAAGATCTAGCCGGACTGCCCGACTGGTTCCGTCAAAGCGCCGCTGAAAAAGCAAAAGAAGACGGACAAGAAGGCAAATGGCTGTTCACATTGGGTAATGCCAGTCGTCTTCCATTCCTGCAATACTCTGAAAATCGTCCGTTACGCGAACAAATGTACAAGGCCTACATCAACCGCGGCAACAACAATGATAAAAACGACAACAAGAAGAATATTACAGACATCGTAAAACTGCGTCTGGAAAAAGCACAATTACTGGGCTTCGACTGTTATTCTAATTTTGTTTTGGATAATACGATGGCTAAAAAATTCCACAGCTGTTATGGACTTCTTAAACAACCTGTGGAGCTATTCATTGCCAAAAGCAAAAGCCGAAGCTGTTGAATTGCAGAAAATAATGGATAAAGAAGGCAAAGGTGAAAAACTGGAAGCGTGGGACTGGTGGTTCTATACAGAAAAACTCCGCAAAGAGAAATACAATCTGGAAGAAGACGAAATCAAACCTTACTTTAAGTTAGAAAATGTACGCGAAGGCGCTTTCGCTGTAGCTAATAAGCTTTATGGCATCACTTTAACGAAATTGGAAGGTATCCCCGTATACCACCCTGATGTAGAAGTTTTCGAAGTGAAAGATGCAGATGGCTCACACTTGGGTGTTTTCTACGTAGATTATTTCCCCCGTCCGGGTAAGAGCGGCGGTGCATGGATGAGCAACTATCGCGAACAACAAGGTGCCATCCGCCCGTTGGTATGCAATGTATGCAGCTTCACACAGCCCGTAGGCGATATGCCTTCATTGCTGACTATTGACGAAGTGGAAACACTGTTCCATGAATTTGGTCATGCCCTGCACGGATTGCTGACAAAATGCAACTATAAAGGTATTTCCGGCACAAACGTAGCACGCGACTTCGTTGAGTTACCTTCGCAAATCAATGAGCATTGGGCTACCGAACCTGAAGTATTGAAAATGTATGCCAAACATTATCAAACCGGTGAAACTATCCCCGACAGCCTTATTGAAAAGATTCTGAATCAGAAAACCTTCAACCAAGGTTTCATGACCACCGAATTACTGGCTGCTGCCATTCTGGATATGAATCTGCATAATCTGACAGATACCCAGAACCTGGACGTATTGGCATATGAGAAAGAGGCCATGGACAAACTGGGGCTTATTCCGGAGATAGCTCCACGCTATCGTACCACCTATTTCAACCATATCATTGGCGGTTATGCTGCCGGCTATTACAGCTATTTGTGGGCAAATGTATTGGACAACGATGCTTTCGAAGCTTTCAAGGAACACGGCATCTTTGACAAAAGACAGCCGACCTCTTCCGGAATAACGTTTTGGAAAAGGGCAATAGCGAAGATCCGATGACTCTTTACAAGAACTTCCGCGGAACGGAGCCACAACTGGAACCGATGTTAAAAAATCGCGGAATGAAGTAAAAACATTCCTATACGGAGGGAGTTAGTTCTTTATCATGTGCAAATATTTGAGTTCCTTTTACTTCCGAATGTGAAAAAAAAACTATATTTGCAGCCTTGTACACCGCAGGAAACAATTAAAAAAGTAATCATAATAAACTAAAAGTAACATGCAAAACAAAGGATTTGTAAAGGTTTTTGCGGTATTGCTCACACTGGTGTGTGTGTTCTATCTCTCCTTTTCTTTTGTGACTCGCCATTATACCAATAAGGCTAAAGAGTTTGCAAAAGGCGATGTGAAAGTAGAGCAGGACTACCTGGATTCTCTGGCTAATGAGAAAGTATTCTTCGGCAATTGGACACTGAAACAGTGCCGAGAGATGGAAATCAGTTTAGGTTTGGACTTAAAGGGTGGTATGAACGTCATCCTCGAAGTTTCCGTTCCCGATGTAATCAAAGCATTGGCGGACAACAAACCCGACGAAGCATTCAATCAAGCATTGGCAAATGCTGCCAAACAGGCTATTAGCAGCCAGGACGACGTCATTACGTTGTTTGTGAGAGAGTATCACAAAATTGCTCCGGACGCACGTCTTTCCGAGCTTTTCGCCACTCAACAGTTAAAAGACAAAGTTAATCAAAAGACCTCCGATGCGGAAGTAGAAAAAGTACTGCGCACGGAAGTAAAAGCCGCCGTTGACAACTCATACAACGTACTCCGTACTCGTATCGACCGTTTTGGTGTGGTTCAGCCCAACATCCAAAGTCTGGAAGACAAGATGGGACGTATCATGGTGGAGCTTCCGGGTATCAAGGAACCGGAACGTGTAAGAAAATTACTTCAAGGTTCCGCTAATCTGGAGTTTTGGGAAACATACAATGCAAAGGATGTTGCACCTTATCTGCAAGCTGCTGATAACAAACTGCGTAGCATTCTAGCCAATGAAGCACCTGCTGACAGTGCAGCTGTTGACAGCACCGCTGCTCCGGTTGTAGCACAAGCTACCAGCACCGCCGACAGTCTTGCCGCTGCATTGAAAGGTGAAAACAAAGCACAATCCGTCGATCTTGCACAAATCAAGAAAGAACATCCGCTGCTGGCAGTTCTTCAGGTAAATCCCAGCGGTCAAGGCCCTGTTGTAGCTTATGCTAATTACAAGGATACTGCCGACATCAACAAATATCTTTCCATGAAAGAAATTCAAGCCGAACTCCCGAAAGACCTTCGTCTGAAATGGGGTGTTTCCGCTTACGAATATGATCCGAAAGGACAAACTTTCGAACTTTACGCTATCCGCTCAACCGAACGTAACGGACGCGCTCCGCTGGAAGGTGATGTTGTTGTAAGCGCTAAAGATGAATACGATCAGTTTGGTAAACCTGCCGTAAGTATGTCAATGAATACAGACGGTTCACGCCGCTGGGCACAGTTGACTAAACAAAACATTGGTAAGAGCATCGCTATCGTATTGGACGGCTATGTATATTCTGCACCGAATGTAAATACTGAAATTACAGGTGGTAACTCACAAATCACGGGTCACTTTACTCCCGAACAGGCAAAAGACTTGGCCAACGTATTGAAATCCGGTAAGATGCCGGCTCCCGCACGTATCGTTCAGGAAGATATCGTAGGTCCGTCTTTGGGACAGGCTTCTATCAACGCCGGTGTATTCTCATTCATCGTAGCATTGATACTATTGATGATTTATATGTGCTCCATGTACGGTTTCATTCCGGGTATGGTTGCCAACGGCGCATTGGTACTGAACATGTTCTTTACAATGGGTATCCTCTCATCCTTCCAGGCCGCTCTGACAATGTCCGGTATTGCCGGTATGGTATTGTCCCTGGGTATGGCTGTGGATGCGAACGTGTTGATCTATGAACGTACAAAAGAAGAGTTACGCGCAGGTAAGGGTGTGAAAAAAGCCCTCGCAGACGGTTATTCTAATGCATTCTCCGCTATCTTCGACTCAAACTTAACGTCTATCATCACGGGTGTTATCCTGTTTAACTTCGGTACAGGTCCTATCCGTGGTTTTGCCACGACCTTGATTATAGGTATCTTGATTTCATTCTTTACCGCTGTGTTCATGACACGTCTGGTATATGAATACTTCATGAATAAAGATAAATGGCTGAACCTGACTTTCTCTTCCAAGATCTCTAAGAACCTGATGACGAATGTACATTTCGACTTCATGGGTAGAAATAAGCAATGGTTTACAATTACAGGCATTATCCTTGTTATCTGTATCGGTTCATTGTTCGTACGTGGCTTGAGCCAGAGTATCGACTTCACCGGTGGACGCAACTTCAAGGTACAGTTTGAAAACGCCGTAGAACCGGAACAAGTACGTGAGTTAATCGCCAGCAAGTTCGGTGATTCTAATGTAAGTGTAATTGCTATCGGTACCGATAAGAAGACTGTACGTATCAGTACAAACTACCGTATCGAAGAAGAAGGTAACAATGTCGATTCAGAAATCGAAGCATATCTGTATGAAACGCTGAAACCGGTATTGACGCAGAACATCACGCTGGAGACATTCATCGACCGTGAAAATCACACAGGTGGCAGTATCGTCAGCTCACAGAAAGTAGGTCCGAGTATCGCAGATGATATCAAGACTTCGGCCATGTGGTCTGTAGTTCTCGCTCTTATCGCCATCGGTCTCTACATCTTGATCCGTTTCCGCAACATTGCATATAGTGTGGGTTCCGTAGTTGCACTGACCAGTGATACATTAATGATTCTTGGCGCTTATTCATTGTGTTGGGGTTGGATGCCGTTCTCTCTTGAAATTGACCAGACATTTATCGGTGCTATCCTTACGGCTATCGGTTACTCTATCAATGACAAAGTGGTAATCTTCGACCGTGTACGTGAATTCTTCGGCCTGTACCCGAAACGTGACAGAAAGCAATTGTTCAATGATTCGTTGAATACGACTCTGGCACGTACAATAAATACTTCATTGAGTACATTAATCGTGCTGCTGTGTATCTTCATCCTTGGTGGTGACTCTATTCGCAGTTTCGCATTTGCAATGATTCTCGGTGTTGTCATCGGTACACTGTCATCTCTGTTCGTTGCATCTCCTATTGCATATATGATGATGAAGAACAAAAAGATTGTTGAGCCTGCTGTTGAAGTAGCAAAATAAGAACTATATAGTAACAAAATAAAAAGGGAAGCCGAATAAATGGCTTCCCTTTTTTTTTGTAGTCCCGAGGGGAATCGAACCCCTATCTAAAGTTTAGGAAACTGCAATTCAAAATTTGATAATCAGTCACTTACATACTGCTTTTTGCTTTTCTGTGGAACATTTGAGCCACAACTGCAAAAACGCTGCAAATTGTGGCTCAATAAAATATGGTTATCGTACAAAGATACAATTTATTTCAGTTCAATATACCTACTATATGTAATTTCAGTATGTGGGTTTTTACTCACCACCTCCAGCTCTATAGCTTTACAACCAAATCGAAAGAAAAGAAACTTTTTAGGTACTCGGTGAGCTGCATGTATAAGAGTATCCTTACTTTCAATTTTACCATTAAATGTGTCTTGCTCAATACACCCATTTACCTTTAAATAATTGTCTGCAAAGTTAAAGCACCGCAAGGTATCCGGTGGCTGTTCTCTATCCCTATAAACAAGACTGTCCCTAACTTGTGCTGTAATTTGAGCCTCTGTTTTAGTACTTGTATTAATAACCCTCTCCAAACGCTTTGTTTTTATGCCCAGAGCTTCTACCTCATTTTTAAGAGTTACACACTGTTTCTCAAACTCGCTCTTAGTAAGCTCCAGCCTTTGCACTTTGGCTGCATTCTCTCCAGCCTGCGTTTTGTATAACTGCACATCTGCCAATAAAGCAGATTGATTACCCGCCAGCCGTTTGCTTTCTTTCTTTTGTTCTCTCCATCCATGAGCAAAAAAAAGCAGGCAGAAACAAGCAATACGAATAATGCTACAATAAACTTTCTCATTTGCCTAATAGGTTTAAAATAGCCTGTACATGGATTTGAGTTATTACCTTTTTACCCTCGTTAGAAAGCAAGTAACGGCAATCCTCCTCGTTATCCATAAACAAGTTTTCGGTTAATACTGCTGCACATTTAGTATCTCTGCACATTGCAAGATTTTGCGCCCAAAAACGCTGTTTTGGGGAGTAAACCCGTAACTTAACTCCATTTGCTATAGCTGCATCACAAAAAAGAATCTGCCAGCTCTTTACTTTTTGAAGAAGCATTTAAAGACACAAATACACTCCATCCCTGTGCGCTCATTGGTTGTAAACCATTTCCAGCCGCATTACAATGTATGCTTACCAGTATACAGTTTTTAGCACCGACCTCTGCGCATACTTCGTTTACACGGTTGCAGCGTTCACGCAAAGAAACATCTATACTTTCCTTTACGATACGTTCAACATCAACCCCACACTTTATAAGCTCAAATTCTACACGCTGGGCTATTTCACGTGTATACTCCCACTCAAATAACTGCGAACCGTCTCGCCATTTAGGAGAACGTTTTCCGGCTGTATTTTCGCCATGCCCATTATCTAAAAGTACTTTCATTTATCAACTCTCCTTTTTTATAGCAGAGGTTAATGCTTGTGTTAAGGCATCTACCAAATCATCCTTTTTAACCATCTGCGCTGCAAGTTTCTCCACTCTACTTATTTCTGTTTTCGTTTTTTGGTCTGCCTTTTCTCGCACACTAAGAAACTCAACAATTAGCAAAAACACTCCCAATAAACAAGTAAATACAGGGATGCCAAAAAGAGCATCCACATGTATTATTTGAAAGAATTTACATAGGTGCATAAGCACATCAACACCACATGCTATTAGCATACCTCCCATGTACATTATAAATTTTCCCAATGAGCGTTTTAGCCCAAAACTACTACGTATTTCTCCTCTAAGTTTGGCTTTGTAAAGCCCACTAATAAGGTCTACGCACATAGATGCAAATACAATAATACATGCTATTACAAATATCAATAGCATATTCTCTGCACCTTTAAAAATCACATCCATACTTTACCTCCTTTGTTTCAAGTAGCTACGTTTCTTTATTTGATACATATTTAAGCTGTCTATATCATCCTGTGATATGGCTTCTTTGCTACTGCGAAACTCAAAGCCAGCCATATCACGGATGAATACAACCTTAATTATTGTATGGAAAGGAAAACGTATGCCAGCATTGGAGAGTACGCCTATCAACTTCTTAGAGGATGTAAAAAAAGGCTGTTTCCTTTTCTCCCAACTCCCATTTAAAATTGACAACACATCTTTTTCCGTTTGCAGTCTCTACATCGTTCGTGTAGCCAGTTACCCAAATAGGTTTGTTTATTACTTCATCAATACTCGGATAATCACCACTCGGCAACGTAGAGTTTGCAGCCTCTCCTTGCAGTGAGAGGTCTGCAAAATCAAATGTTTCCTGTCCCATACTTATTGCAACGGTATATTATTTATAGTGCAATCTGCGTCAACCATAGCACGCATCTGTTTACGTACTTCCAAGAAGTCAAGATACGGCTGCTTTTTATCATCCGGCTCAATCTTAGCCAGTGCAGCGTTATAATCATTGAGTAACTTTTGTTCCTCGTTATTGGGATAAAGCTCCGTAATAAGAGTTTCAAAAATATGGTTTGCATTAATGGGGTAATCCACACGCAAACTATTATACTCATTCTCCTTTACCTTTTCTCCACCCTCTTGCTCAACCTCAATAAAATGCTGATTGAAGTTATAAAGAGTTGTACCCTTAATTCTGTCTATGACATCAAAGGTGGGCTGCACGTTACTGGTGTGTACCCCTTGTTTTAATCTGTTGCTCATAGTTCAACTGTTTTTTAGAATTATCTATTATTGTATTAAAATGCTCCTCACTGCAATGCTTTAACCAACCCCAATGTGCTGCAAGCTCATGCTTTATCATGCCCTCATCTGCAATATCATATTTCTTCGCTATTATACGTAACTTGTGGTAATACGTATACAATATGCTCTTGCGTGCAAGTATATTGTAATGGTTACTCTTGTACCCCACAAAATCTATTGAGCGTGCATCAACAGGGAATATCTGCCAGTTGTCTTTTATCTCTAACTTTAGCTTATCAGCTAAGTATTGTTGCATTTGCTCAAACACCATGTGTAGGTGCTCTTTGCTATCGCTCAATATAACTATATCATCCATATACCTATAGTAGTATTTTACTCTTATCACTTCTTTCATCCAATGGTCGAATAAAGTGAGATACCAATTTGCAAAATGTTGGCTGGTTAAAAACCCTATAGGCAAACCAACGTCTCCCTCCGTGCTATCTATTATAGTATACATCAACCATAACATCCGTTCATCACCGTATTTCTCGGATATTATCTGCTTTAGTATACTATGTACAATACTATCGTAATAGTGGTGTATATCAATTTTCAAGCAGTACTTTGTACCTCTTTTATCATTAAACAGAGCTTTCTTTAGGTCATTCAAACAAGCATGTATACCACGCCCTTTTATGCAAGCGTAGGTATTGGCAATAAACAGTTTCTTTAAATCAGTTTCAATAACATCTATTAGACAATGGTGTATAACTCTATCGGGATACAAAGGAGCTATTTTCAAATGTCTCACTTTTACATCGTAAATATCCTTTTCATGATACTTACTCGGCACGTATGTTTGTTTATCAAGCATCTCCCATATATCTGTAATTCGTTCGATATATCCAGTACCCATAAACTTTTGTACATCGTACCTCCCATACTTCCCTCTCATCGTATTATACGTTGCGTGCAACACATTTTGAGGGTCACATACACGCCAATAGCTATTATTATCTACACTGCTATATATTTTATGTGCCATTGTTTTAATCAGAGCTTTCGCACTTGCATTTCTGCAATCTACCAGCACTTTCTAAACCCGTATTATTTTGCCAACGTAACCCCAGTAATGAGGTTACGTTTCTGTGAGGCATGGTTTTTGGGGTCGTTTGGTTCACATCAAAGAAAACCGTAAATGGTTCAAGGGAAACCCATAATTCGTATTCGTATTCGCACCACGATTATTCGCATTCGCTCCACGTACTCCCGCATTCTCCGAATTATTCGCACTAACACACGAGAGGAGTGTCCGAAACCCCGCAAACCGCTTTGTTATTTCAATATTTCAATCTCTGTTTAAGGAAGCACACCCTCCTAAAAAAAACGCCACGGAACACCCCTATAATTCAAGGCACAAGGGAAACCCACAAACCGTACTCGTAGTCGCACCACGATAAACCGCATGCGCTCCACGTACTCCCGCATACTCCGAATCATACGCACTAACACACGAGAGGAGTTGATACCAGCCATCAAGCCCGTTATCATCTGTAACCGTCTGTCTCCAAAAATGGTCGCAATAGTTCTTGTTACTTGCCCCTCCTGTTGTATCACTGGGAAATGTATATCCAAGCCCATAACCCATAGCTGCAATATAACCTTGCGTTACTGGCAAAGCTCCCATTTCCTCATATCCATCAGGAACAACAGTAGCCTTATCTGTAGGAGTTGCAAACTTTGCTGGGTCAGTACATAAATAGATGAGCATTTGCCCGCCCTCGGATGGCTTAAAGTTGCGAATAAGAACATCATCATCATGCTCCCAAAGAGATTGGTGAGGTGCTTCCCACCCCCTGTAACTGGCTACCTTTAGAGTTTTATCAACCCCAGCTTGCCAATCTTTTATTACATACTCAACAATGCCTGTATTGTTACCCAGTTTCGCTGTAATGCCGGACGGTATAATAGGATAATAACCATTAAAAGCACTCCATTGTGCGCTATCAACATAAGTGCCATTGCCTAAACCACCATGTGCAAATCCATCCGCTGTTTTATCGGCATGATAGGCAGCTTGGCTATCAAGGTCGCCAAACTCTATAGCCATAAGCCACGACATTTCTTCTCGGAAACGCCAGCCGCCATGATGCCACATGTTACCCAGTGTTTTACAACGACTACGAATTGTTGCTTTAGTGGTATTAGTTGCAGGCATACCCAACAATGATTTATTGTTAGCATCATTTGTTGCAGAGTTATTACCACCTCGGAAATTAGCTGCATTATCTGTAAGCACTAACAATCCGTTAGCATTCCTTTTACTGTACCGTCTGTATTCCATTGTAGGAAACATGCACTCACAGGTTTGTTGGTTGTGCGGTCAAATGTTGCAAACCACGGACTACGTGCCATTTCTTTCATGTAAGTAAATCCGGGTAACTCAACCTCACTAACAGCTACAAGCATATAATCACCATCAAACTCTACACGCCTCCAATAATCCGGTTTATAAAGCTCTACATTACCATCTAAAGCGTTTAACCTTGCTGTACCGCCTCCCTCTTTTAGTGTGCTATCATTTGCACCTAACCAGTAGTTTACCTTACCATCCAGTGTAGCCATGTAACGCTTTATGCGTTTCTGTATCGGCAAACTTCTGTGCAAATCAAGATTTCCCACACGTTCAAGTTTGCCATCAGCAACACAATGCCCACTGTTTCTAAGGTTGATTTTAATTCCATACCACAAATCTTGATAAGGAAATTGTGGGGTTGTATTACCCACTCCTATTAATAATCCCATATTGCTAATAAATTAAACAGTTGCCACTTTCGCACCATCTCCACTACCCCAGTATATATCATAACTGTTTAGTAGTTCCTCGTTTGGCGCAATTTCTGTAATCACTAATTCTACCCACGCAAAGAGAGGTACAGGTACTATACTACACTCATCTTCTTTGTAGAGCTTGCAGTTAAGTAACATGTCCCTCTCTAATGTGGTTAATGTTTTCGGTCTAACGTACACCGAAAAAGGAGCACTATCTTTGAGCTTAAAACCGTTGTTTAGGCTCTCTATTTTGCCCTTTGCCACGATACGAGAAACAAACATTGTTTCACTTACATAATTGTCCTTTGCACTCATATTACTATACTTTTGAGTTATTTTTCCCCGAAAGTAGTCAAAGCGTGATTATGTTTCACGCTTTTTTTTTGTACCAAAAGATGAAAGTAAGTGCATTTTGCTATGCTAATGCTGTTACAGCATCATCTATAGCCTGTTGAAATATCTGTTTAACCTCGGTATCTGTCAACCCGTTTCCCTCTTGTAAAGAGAAGCCTGTAACACCATTTTTTGCCATATTGAAGAAGCCACATAATACCTCATTTTTTGTAAATGTTAGCCGTTAAACCATTTGGTGTATTTGCCCCAACACAAGTTATATTATACTTGATTGTTATACTATCTCCCACTTTAGAGATACCTGTTTTGTTTACTGCTGTAACTTCCATTTTATGCCTCCTTTTCTATTAATTCGTGTACTTGCCCATAAGCCCCAGCCGTGAAAAAGTTAGAGCATACATCTTTGATTAAAGTAGCTTCCTCTGCCTCAATCTCAATAACACCGCCACCATTAAGTATTTTTTGGCAAATCTTATAGGCTCTAAATTTATCCCTTTTCTCTATTTTCCATTCCGGTACTGAACCAGCAGAAAACATAGCTTCTGCAACCTTATCTGCAATTAACTCTTTCGTTTCTTGCCCTCTGAAATCTTTGAAATACTTGTTTAAATCTACTTTCATAATTTTATTTTTATTGACTAATACTAACAATCATACCTTTAACGACACGTACATTCGTCCATCCATTCCCTCCCAATCCTGCAAAATTACCATCTGAAACTACTGACATCGTATTTCCATTGCTATCACGTGGGAAAAAACCATTTGCAGAAACATCACCATTAACATTTACATTCCCGTCAAAATATCCTGCATAAATGTAATTATTAGGATATGTGGGACTTGTTTTAGATGAGCCATATATAGCAGCACTACCACCTGCTGTCGCCCCTATTGCACATACTCCAAACCTACCATCTGTAGCAGGATTAAATTTCACGTTAATAACACCCTCTTTATCTGTACCCGAACCTAATTTTAAGCTACGAGACGTGCCACCAAAGTAATCACTCATAGTCCAAATGAGCCGCCCCTTTTCAATAGTGAAGCCACCAACCGACCCCGAATCAGCATCAATGCGCCTAACCTTAATCATATCAGTATTAAGATAGCCACCAACAATAATAGTACTGCCCAACATTGCCTTTTCTACCGAATCCTTAGAAGCTAAAGCACCTAATCCCGAAGAATCAGCCTTACCACTAATCAGAGCTTGTAAATCAGAGTTTAGCGTACTAAATGTTACAGCTCCTATAATATCAATCTTAGAGGATTTAATAGTAGTATTCCCTGCTGATTGGTTTATGTATGATATTAGATTTTCTCCATTCTCCAGTGTTTTAGAAGCATATAAAGTATTACCCTCTGCTGTAGTTAGCCATCCTCCTTTAGAAATTGTACTATCAATGTTATCAATGCGTGTTACCTGTGCAGCTATCCTATCGTTTAATACACTTAACTGCGCCGTATTATCAGAGGAAAACTGCTTTAGAGCATCCTGTATTGCCTTGTTTGCCGATTCAACTGCTGTATTGAAAGTAGCCAAAGCAGAATTAAAAAGAGCAAATTTATCATCTACAGCCTTTTTCTCGGCTTTAGTTGCCTTGCCATCAGCAATAGCAGTATTTATAGAAGTAATTAAGTTTGATATTGCACCAAACAAAGAAACTTTAGCATTTAACAGGTTCGTTTTTGCCGTACCCGATAAATATACATTAGTGTACAGTTTATTGTATGTAGCTTCTACTGCTGATTTGGTATTATTAACTACATTAATGTATTTCTCAATAGCCTTTGCCTCTGCCTCGTCTATAATTCCATCAGAAAATGCACCGTTGACAAAATTCTCCAAATCACTTACAGCTTTATCTGCATCATCTGCCGATTTACTGGCACTCTCTATATCTTTCTTTTGCATCTGCCCACTCTGCAAGATTATCAAGCCCACTGCTACCAGCTTCTATACTAATACTGCCACCTATTTTGCCATTATCCAAATCAAAATAAGTCTTTTTATCTACACTCTCAATCTTTCCACATGTAATAGTACGCCCTGTTATTCTCGTAGCTCCATAAGTAGTAGTTATCTCCCTGTATCCATCATAAACGGAAGATATAATACCTACAGGAAAATAATAATAATTAGTATCATCATCCACCCCCTTTTTATCGGTTGAGAATATAATAGTACATCCGTTACTACCCTTTGCGCATCTTGCATAAATATAATGTGAGGCATTAGATTTTAGTTCTGTTGTATTAGAGGATACAATCCATGTTTTGTCGGTATCTGCAATAGCATAATGCACAAGTAATCCCTCATTACTAATAACCCTTACTGTATTAGGAGCTGGTTTACTACTCACAATAGAGTTTGCCACAAATGTTACATCACGCATTATAAATTGCCCAGCTCTATTACCTACCGAAAGCATCAGAGTTTCTATACTGTTTGGCTTAATATTCTCGGTATCAAAATAGCCGTCACTATCAAAAAAATCATACTTAGCAACTCCTGTGTTGTACGCCAGTTTCTACGAGCCTTTGCAACATCAGTTAAGTTGTTAAGTATTATAATCTTATCAATAGTAAGGTTATCAGCAATCAACTTTTCAATAATACTAATATCAACTGTATCACTAATGGTAAGTTTGTACTTATATGGGTCTGTTGATATATTCCTCGTAAATCCCTTAATACGTATGGCTTTATTCACTTTTATATCATCATCTTTAACTTGGATATAATCACCCACTTTAAAAGATTTCAACAATGCCTGCATCACCATATTTACGTTTAAGATACATAGAGGCTATTTCAAGCTCATATTGCACCTTTGGCTGGCAATTCTGCTCATAATACTTTGTGCCCTCCTCTAACAGCTTGCTTTCTGCCTCAATAACATAATCATCCGGCATAATTATATCAAGCAACACATATTTGTCTCCAGTAGATATTTGATAAGCGTTTGTATCCTTATTGGGTATTTTAAGCCCTCTACTATCTACATATTCCTTAACCCTAAAAGTATGTGTTTTGCTATCGTAACTACTAAGCTCCAGCTCGTAACCCGCTACGCTTCCTGTTACAAACTTTACTTTAGCCGTTGTACCATCAATGAGCCATTTTGTAGAACCCTCTGTATCCTTTTCGTTTAGGTCGAACATTTTATCATCAACAAAAGTATATACATCAGTACCCAGTGCTGTAACCTCTCCTATACGGTGTGGGTAAATATCATCAAAGATTTTCCCTCCCTCTTTGATTCCCATAGCTGCTACTGCCTCATTTTGCTGTATGTAACTTTCCTCATTGATTCCTAAACGTAACCTTGTAGCATTATTCCTATAACCTGTTTTTATGTTTTTAGAACTACCCTCTACATACAACTTTGTAACAATACTTGTGCTACTTACATTCTTACGTGTAAGAGTGTAAATACCTCCCCTTTGCCATAGGTAAACACATCACCAAACGTACTACCAGCTTTTCTGATATGTAATTTATATACTCGGTTTACCAAAGGCTCTATCTCAAACTCCGTTTCAAACTCGCTACACACCCTTTGCAATACAGACAGGCAGTTTTCATTATTAAATGAAAGCTCCTTATATTCCGTTTCTATACAATCACCCAATACCCACACTTCACCAATAGATGCAGCCGTCCTGTTTACGCATCTAACGAGTATCTGCATTACAGTTTTAATGTCTGCCACTAATGGAAATTCAGAGGTCGGATTATAGCCACTTGCATCTGCACTCCTAAACTGTGCATCCAGCAGTTTATATTGCAATCCCTCAAAAACAAGCGTATACTCAAACTTTCGTTCCTCGCTCTTCTTAGGTTCGCCCAATTTGTTTAACGTGTAAACTTTGCTATAGACAATAATATAATCTCCTATAGAAAAAATCCAATGGTTCAACGCTTTCTGTCTTTATAGTTACCGTGTCCTCTCCCAATAACTCACACTTTTGCTCTGCACTTTTTACGGTACAGAGCTTTGCATAACTATTCAAGTCACAACGTTTTGTACCATCACGTTTGTATACTACAATTTGTTCCATACAATAATAGCATTAGTGGAAAAGTTTGTAACATCCTCAATTACTCCCGCAATAATTACATAATACTCTCCATTCTCCGAGTAATCATGTGTTATCGTTCGTGTACCGTAAACATCCTGCGTTGTTGTACCGTCTCCCCAATAAATATTAACCAACTTTTCTGTAGTTAATGTAACAGTAACCGTTTTACTGTTTTCGTTTACTCTAAAATGTTTAAGTACTCGCTTAACCGGTTCGGGTTCTTTCAGTTTGAGAGTAAACGTACCAACCATCTTATTATCATTCCACTCTTTAGAGATGTCTGTGCCATCCGGCAAATACACCTCATACACCAATGCTTTGGTAGGGTGAATATCAATAGTTAAACGGTGTAATCCAGCAGCAACCGCCTCTGATTTGCTACCTACAGGCAATTTGTGAGGTGTGTAAAACTGTTCTAAGAAATCCTTTACAGCCTGTACGAACGCAATCTTACCACCATCTGTCCTAATAAAGCATTCTAACGTTATTTCCCTTGCCTGCATACGTGGTCTACTCAAATCAATAGCCTCACCATGATAACCGTCCCAATCCAGTTTTAAAGGTTCTTTCATTTTGAGAGAATCTATAATGCCTTTGCTGTTTTTTACATACACTCCAAAATCTTTAAAGTTAACCCCATCCAGCAGGTAAGCAAGTTGCTTGGTATTATCCAACAGGCTTAATATATCCTCCTGTGTAAGAGCCTTGTTAAACAGCTTTGTATCATCAAGGCAACCATGCCCCAGCTCTGCAATATAGCAATCTTGTGAAATGCTAAAGCCTATAGGGTTTCCGTAACTACTTGGAACTTTATCCGTCCCAATCTTAGTACCATTTAAGTATATTGTAATGCTCGTATTCTCACGCACTACTGCTAAATAATACCACTGGTCGGGAGAAACATCTATCAATGTCTGGTAGAACTGGTTAACTCCGTTGTAGTTGAGCATCACTATCAACTTAGAGGCTACGTTATGAGATTTAACGTATGTGCATAGGGGTAAAATTCCCTGTTATAGCTAATACAGATTTAGATACCTCACATTTACCTGTACCATCAAACCTAATACAGTTGCTACTTTTTCCGGATTCGAAATGCGCACCAATTACAATGCCATCTGCTCTGTTTTTGCTATAGTCATACGTTGATACAGCCCCGTCCGCTTCATCAAAAGGCATGTGCAACACTAAATAATCATCTAAAACCATAATCTTTACTATTTATAAGTTTTACTTCTGTAACTCGTTATACACGCATTTTGGCTGTTACCACTTACTACTACGTGGCTATCTCCATACTGGTTAATAAAAACCCTTGCGTGTTTACTCTCTATATCTACCTGCACCTCTGCATTATCAAAGCAATCTATATGCAAATGACAATGGTCTGTAGCCTGTATTTGTAGTTTTGAGTTATGCCTTACCCAGCAATTCACAATATTATAGCTACCAGCCTGCATTATTACATTACTATCACCTAATAACGCATTTCTTTTTATGAGCTATCTGCTCACCTACAGCATCAATATAGCCGCCATAGGGAGCAACTTGTTTACCAAAATATTCACGTAGGAAATCCAACTTTGGGAAATCCTTTTTGAGTACATGCTTTAATGAAATAGAAATATGTTTCCATCAAAGCCTCTGTGCTATCACATGTGTTATGTACCATGCTTTTACTCTCCATGCAATGCCCTTTTTGCATTAACCTTTTAAGCTGTTCAATTCTGTTTTCCATACGCTTACATATATCCTTTAGCCCTCAAATCATTAACATTAAGTTTTTGGTTCATCTCCTGTAGATATTTACTTATATCTACTAAGTTTTTGTTATATCCAGTATTGGTTACGATTGCAGATAAATGCGCTACAGCCTCTCTTAAAGTACTTTGTATACCAATCGTTGTAGCTTTAATATCTTGGCAAACAAGCAAGTGCTGGGCTTGCTTAATACGCATTGTTGTTATCTCACCAGCCAATACAGATGCGGTTTCCTCGGTAACTCCCTTAACCTGTCCCTCTAAGGTAGAATCATCTATATCATCCGCCACATCTTGGAAATAATCTTCAAATCCCTCTAATCCCTCGGTAAAAGCATCACCTGCATTTTTTAAGCATCTTTTTCCAGTAATCAAAGTTGAAGCCTACAACACTGTTATCATGCGCTCCCATATAGGATGCTAAAGCATCAGTAAATTTGGATACAACAGGCTCAATCAGCTTTAACTTCAAAGAGTTTTTAACTGCATTTGCTATAGTTTTATTCCAAACCTCATCGAAACTTTCTGCACTATCCTCCATGTTACTAAAAGCATCAGCCCACGCCTCGGCTAAATCGTTCGCCAAATCTTTAAAATTTGTCTGCACCAGTGATTCTGTTATCTCCCTCTCTATATCCTCAATATCACGTTGCGCTTGCCTTGCTGCCTCTAAATACTCCTCTACTTTATCATCATCCCTATCTTTATCCTTTTTGCTTTTCTCTAAGCGTGCCAACTCTTTATTCTCCTTTATTTGGTCTTTAAGGTTAGCTATTTTCTCTTTTTGTTTCTTATAATAGTCCTCACCAACAGCGTTATCTACATCAAAAGAGTTTGATTATATGTATTTTGGAGTGATTTTAACCGTTTCTCATGCTCTGCCATTTCCCGCTTTATTCTGCGGCTTGTGCTATCAAATAGAGAGACAACACTTGTTACCATGCCCACAGCACCCTCAATCATTTGTGCAGGGTTCATGCTCGCATATCCCTCTGCTAATTTGCCAGCACCATCTATTAACCCGCCAACATCGTTTAAGACACTTTGAGTTTCTTCGTCCCCAGCAGCCCCCATTTTTTTAAGTCCACCTACAACAGCATCGAAACTCTGGCTAACCTGTTCTATGCTACCAGCAAGACTATTAAAGGTTTTAGCAAGGCTCTTTTGCTTAGATACATCATCACCTGCCGCCTTATACTCCTTTATACTTTTAACCAACTGTTTAAATGGGTTCTTCATACCCTGTGTTTGGCTCTCCAGTTGCTCTAACTGTTTTAACAGGTCATTTTTATATCAACATCTCCAACAGCTTCTACCTGTTTTCTAAGCCCAGCTACTATTTTATCAAATGCACTACTACCGAGATATTGGGCATTTTCAAATAGATTTTTCCAGCGATCAGTAGTTTGTATACGTGTTGCATCAACCTCTGCTATAGCCTTTATTTTTGCCTTTTCTGCAAGTTCTGCCTGTTTTGTAAAACCATTCTGCTTTAACCAGTAAATTTCATCATCATACTGTTTTTCAACATCAAGCCTTAATTGGGCATTTGTTTTGTATGTTTCAAGCAACTGCCTCTGCAACTCTTCGGTATTTTGAGCCATCTCTTTGTTTACTTGGTTTGTTGCATCTGTCCTATCTTCTCCGATAAGCCCAGTATTTCCCTGCTGTAAATCAAGTTTCATTTGAGCCAATTTACCCATATATTCAGAGAGTGATTTACTTTGTTCCTTAGCCTTAGCCAAACTCTCTGTAAACTTATCCATCTCTGTTTTTACGCCCGTAACCTCGTTATAATCCGTTTTTAGAGTAATGAGCTGGTTGCTCTCCGTTTCTGTAAGCCCTGTATCTGTACTTTTTTTAGCCTCCAGCGTATCTATTTGAGATTTAAGCCAATCTGTGTAGGTTTTACCTCCTTGTATCAATTCGGCATATTGCTTATTTGCAACATCCTCACCATACGTAGCAACCCACTTATAATAGAGCTGGTACTTCTTTTTTTGCTCCTCTATCTGTACATCCAGCATCTCCGAACGTGTAACCTCATATCCTGCATTTTCATTGCTTCGCATTGTAGCAAACTTCTCTTTGCTCTTTGTGGGCATTTTCTTGCCAGCATCCTTGTACTTAGCTTCAAGTTCTTTCTCCTCTTTATCAATCCGTGCCAGCTCTTTTTTTATGCTGTAATTCTGCCTCTGCCACCCGCCTTTTATAGCCATCCTTAATAAGCGCAATACGGCTTTCCTCCAGTTCCATTTGCACATCAATTTCTTTCTGTGCAGCCTCCTGTGCAGCCTTAGCCTTTTTATCTCCCTCTTTATTCGTATCGGGGAGTTTCTTTTGCAATTCCTTTATCTTGCTATCGTAATTATTCCAATCATCACCACCAATAACAGATTTCTCTTTTAGGGCTTTAAGCCGTTTTATCTCATCATTTATACCGCTCTCTGTATTTAACTCACCTTGTTTCTTACCTATTAATGTGTTGATAGTATTAATCTGCTGCATCAATTCATCATAACCAGTACTACCTATCTCCAGTTTTACCTTTTGCCCGTTTAACTCCTCTGCTTTCTTATGCAGTTGTTCTAAGGACATTGTAGTATAATCAATCTCTGCTATAGTTTCCTTGTTATTAAATCCATCACTCAAACGATTCAAGCTACCTGTTAACTCATCAGTATCCTTTTTAGCTTTCTGCCAATTTTTAGCCATAGCTTGTACGAAAACCTCAATAAACTCACTACTACGTGAAACCTCTTTTTTCGCTGGTTTGAGTAGCCTCTGCCATAGCGTTTAGTATCCTCTTGGTTATCTCTGCTAACTGCTGCTCGTAAGCCTCTCCTGTTAAGCCATCCAGTTTTGCAATGTTCTCTTTTACTAAAGCCTGTATCATCTCATACTGCTCATCTCCCAAAGATTTAACCCATTCCGGAGAAACCCAACTTATATATTGTCCGGTAAGCCCACCAGTTTTAACAATACTATCTTTTAATGAGGACATCTTTTCTTTCAGTTTATCAAGAGCTTTATCCTCATCTTTTGTTTGTTTAGTGTTAATCTTCTCAATCCCTTGCGCTAACAAACGTTGTGCAGTATTATCTTTGATAGCTTTCGTAAGCTCATTGTAACGCTTAGTTACAACCTCTACATTATCACCCTCTTTTACTACTTCAAGGCTATAGCTCTGCAAAACGCTATTCAATTTCTCCAGTGCTTTTTATGGGTAACTGTACCCTCTGTTGTATTATCAAGTATAGCCTTAAAAGTATTGATAGATTCCATTTGCTTTTGCGTTTGAGCCTCAAACTCCTTTGCTACATCTATATCTTGCTCCTCTTCTTTTCGGAACATCATAAAGGCACTGATAACCAAGCCAACAATACTAAGAATAGCCGTAAATGGATTAGCCAACATAGTTGCCCATAATGCTTTTAACTTTGTAGTTAAGAATGTAGTAGCCGTACTCAAAATTGAGGTACTTGCTGTTTGCATAGCATCACCAGCCACCTTAGCCCTACCTGCTATTGTAGCCTGTTGTGTAGCTGCTGTATTGATTTTTGTGGTAATTGCTTCCTGTGCCGCCTTAGCATTCTTTAAATCGGTAACAATAACCGCATGTGCCTTTAACTGGTTATGTTGCTGTTGCTGTAGGTTCTCTACAGCCATTGAATCACCGTTTAATTTCGCTAACGAAATTTGGACACGTGTTTGCTGTATCTTGTTTTGGCTTGTCCTATATTCAGCCAGCAATAATGCCTGCTTTTGTTTTAAAGCGGATGCCTCCGCACGCATTTTGGATATTTCACTTGCTTGTAGCGTTTGATTAGCTTTTACCTCATTCTCAACCGCAACACTATATGCCATACTGGTACGTCCCAGCTCTTGTTTTTGCAAAGCTAAACGTTGGTCTATAGTTAAAACGCCCTCTGCTGCTGCAATATACTCTACACTTTGCGTATTGAGATTTAAACGGCTCAAATATACCTGCTGCTCTGCTGTTAATATGCCTTGCAAGGCTGTTACTTTCAATCCTCGTAACAAATTCTCCTGCTGTTCAAGTGAGAGGCATTTTTGTAGCTCTAATGTGTATGCCTGTTGAGCTTTTGTCATAAGCTCATTTTGGAGAGTATAGTTTTGCGTTTGTACTGTAAGGCTGGTATAGACACCTAAACGAGCTTTAGCAACAATGTTATCTATACTGGTAAATCCTGTACTTTTCTTTTGAGCTATAGCTATTGCCAATACTGCTGCCTTGTACGAACCATAGGCAACTATCACACCCTCCAGTACATTTAATACCGTTTGGTAATTCTCCACCAATGTGCCTGCTAAACTAATACCAGAGCTTAACACGCCCTCATTACTTTGCCCTATCTCATTAAGCATCATATCCCAGGCATCACCTAAATTAGAGATTTGACCAGTTAATGATTTACTTTGCTCTTCCATCAGGTTGTAGAACATACCTCCACTATCGGTAAGACGTTCTAAAACCTTTTGCACTTCAGGGGAAACCAATCTTCCCATCAGTAACCATATTATTAATTTCCTCGGTGGTTTTACCAAGCTCTTTTGCAAGCTCCTGCACCAAAGGAATACCCCTACCCATGAATTGCCTTACATCTTGTGTAAATAATCTGCCTTGCACCATAGTAGTACCATACAGGTAAACTAAATCATTCAGAGGCAAACTCAATCCCGAAGCAATGTTACCAAGCCTTTTTAAAGTATCATTTACGGTTTCTGCACTTTCACCGTATGCCAACAACTGTTTTGCACCATTGGCAACGCCTTTAAGGTCGAAAGGTGTAGTAGCAGCAGTTTCCGTTACCTGTGCCATTAGAGTAGTAGCTTTCTCTGCACTACCCAGCATTGTTGTAAAGGCTATTTCAAGCTGTTGGAATTCTCCACGAACATTAACCACGTCCGTTATCCAGTTTTTCATCATTGCACCAATAGCAATGCCTCCAACAGCTTTGCCTATTGTACCAAAGCTATTAACTATACTCTGTGAATTACCCTCAACGTTTTGCGTAAACTGTGCAATCCGTTGTTCGTCCTTAGCAAGCATTTGGTTAAGGTTATTATCCCTTATAAGGACATCAAATGCTAAAGCTCCGTCTCTATTTTCCACAACTAAAAACTGTTTATGAAGTTAATAAACTCATCTGCATTTTCCTCTGTTAGTTCTACCTCATCTGCATCATCGAAGCCCGTTCCTTTGCCTGTGCCCTCCCTCATCATCGTAACGTGCTTGGTCTGCCATCATCCTTTGTACAACTGCCCATGCAATACCTTTAGTGAGATATTCCCACGTCCAATGGAAATATGCGCAAATCGCTCCTCTTTGCCCATACAGGCTGTTTAATCCTCTTGCTCTATCCGATTCGGTATTGTTGTTCTTGCGCTCGACAGTAATCGAATAGAGTTGATAAAATCCGCTAAGTTGTTGGTTAAGTCAATCACTTGTACAAGTTCTATAAGGGAGCTATTTTTGAGCCATTTAATAAATAAATCTGATAACTCGTTTAGCTTATCTGTATTCTCCCATTCATTGCCCAATACAGCAATAGCCACAACATTAGCCATACGTTTACTGTGCTCTTTAAATAAGATACGTGCCTCTTGCCTCGGTGCTTCTCTTATCTTCTCCTCACTAACCATCATCTCAATATATTCGGCACTAAGCCTATCAAGCGTGTATAACGTTGGTTCTTTTATCACATATTCCCTCTGCTTTGGCTCGGAAGTTGTAACCTTTTTCTTTAGGAATTTACAAAAGCTAAACCGTGGTATACGCACTGTTTTACTTTCCACATAATCTACAGTAAAGCTGATACCGTTTGAGATAAGTAGCCGGATTTCCTTTTTTCTCCGCCTCTATTTCGTTATATTCTTTGTTCTCCATACTGTTTTGCTTTATTCATAGAAAGCCCACCACGCTTGCCGTAATGGGCTTTTAAAAAGAAATGGCAACACTACTTATTTGCTTGCTGGTGGGTAAGTAGTAGTTTTCTTTCTCGCTGAAATTGTTGCAACACCGGACTTCTTTGGTTTAAGAGGCGTTACAGTAAAATCTACAAGGTTGATACCCTGTGAGGACATTTCAGCGTTAAGCACAGCTTCAATATCAGCACGTGGGATAGTGTAAACCAAACCAACTTCGGGCACTGCACGAATAGAGGCTTCAATCTCCTCATCTGTATCGCTCCAGTTCCACACCATATCATCTGCTGTACCTGTTGTTGTACCACCCAAATACGCTTTTAAAAACGTTGGGTCGGGGTCCATGATTGAGAAAGAAAGAATAGGCACTTTCTTTTTCTTCTTACGCACTTCGGGGGCGCTCTGTCCCTCCTCATAATGCTCTGTTACATCGGCTTTATCTTGCGTTAATTTGCAAGTCTTTTCGTATGTTTTGCCGATTTTGGAATAGGTTGTTGCCTCGCCACCATCTGCTGCAATCGCACCTACTAGGATTTCAGCCAATCCTAAAGAAATTACTCCCATATCGTTAATTATTAATTGTGAAAAATAAATCGAATTTTAAACCAAATCCTGTGGCACTTAATTTCGGGTTCGGCAATAACATCTTGCATTACACACTCAAACGACCAACCATTGTCGCAGTAATGTTTTTCCAGCACTTTAAAAGCAAGCCCTGCAAGTTGCTTGATTCTTCCAGTATTGGCATCATAGTTAGTTGCATTGGGTGGTGTAATGCTATCGGGCTTATCAGATACATAGATATTCACATTGCTTGTGCCAAACTGTACACTACCATTAGGTATAGGTAAACTTTGTATTGTGCAATCCTCCTCTTTAGCAAAGTCCTTACGGCTGGGGCGTACACCCTTTTTGATTATCCCAGTAAGTTCTTTGGCTAAATCTGAATCAGATAACACCACATACAAAATATCATCCTGTATTGTGTTAAACTGCATTCCGCTTTGTAACTGTATATCCTTTACGTCCATTAAGATGTCATTTTATAAACCTGTGTTTGCAGGCTCTTTATCATTTTGGGTACTACTCGTATTGCATAACGCTCTGCACCATCCAGTACATCCTTGTTTAAGGTTTCAACATAGTAAGCATAGTTCATACCTGCCACAATTATTAGGGCATATCCTTTAGTAAAATCCTTAGCCAGTGTTTCTGCTAATTTTCTTCCCTCCAATACCCCCACGCCATTTGCTTTGTTTATTACCTTACTTTGTACACGCTCCTCAAAGTTTGTGCTTACAATGTCTCCATTATATAGCAGTACATACCCTATTGAGTTACGCAAATTTCCTGTATGGTCTATATAATTCCCGTTTTCCCGTGCCTGCCTTACACACTCCTCTCCAATGTACTGCAATACAGTAATCATTGCCCTGTGGATGCGCTGTGCAAACTCAACAAAACGTGCATGTACTCCAGCGTTTGTATGCACTGGTTTAAACCCATATTTTGACATAATGCCTGTAACGTTTAAATCTTAGTACCATTCCAGTAACCAACACTTTGCCTTTTGTATCCAACACTCTTACTGTTGTATTTTCGCCAACATCAGAGCATGTTATTGGGCAAAATATATCAGAACTATACGAAAGGGTTTTACCACCCTCAACATTTACAGTAGCACCAGCTCCAGCAGGTTCTTCCCTACAAGCACCAAGAGTTTGCCAGTTATCGCCTGCATCAGCAAGCAAATCACCAACCTCATTGCGCTTTAGCTCTGTAGTATCATGCAACTGTAATATGTTATCGTATTTGCCCATACTCAAAAAGAACTTTGAACCGTCCGAAATTGTGATAATAGAGGATGAACTAACAAATTCAGAGGCATCAATGCCATTTGCCTTACACAGTACTTTAATGCGTTGCTCCAGCTTATCATTATAGGATTGTGAAAATTCGCCCTCATCTTCGCTACTTAGTGTTAGGTACTTATACAGTACCAATACAGCAGCAAGGGCTATTATTCTCTCATTGTCTGCACTGTAGTTATCTGTGATATTGGCAGCTTCTACACAATTACGTTTACATGCCCCTAACAGGGCTTTCTCACAGTCTAACTCATCTGCATCATAAGGTTTAACCTCACAGCGGATAGCCTCTAAATTTGTCATACCCTAACCTCCTCTATTACTCAATACCTCGTACTTGATAATTCACCACGCCTGCAATACCCGTAAGGATAGGCAGTGCACGCCAAGAAGCCTGTGTATACTCACCTGCCTGCTGTCCTGTGCTTTCGCCAACCTGCCATTTAGCAACACGCATACCGTTACCAGCATCAATGTACTCAACATTAGGTTCTTCAATAATTGCGTTATCCTCAAATGCGGGCTGTACTTCACCGATATAGCCAGCAGGTTTGAGCACAATCATGTTGTCATTCCAAGGATTTACCAACGTAGGTTTACGTACACCATCCTCTGCAATAGAGTTACGTTTCACTATCTTAGTGATAGGCGGCAACTCAAACTGGTCGAGCATATTGTTAAGCTCAACAGGAGTTACGACCTGTCCGCTCTTATCTGTACCCTTAATGGCTCTACGCACAGCCGGACTATTGATAATCCACGAATACAAAGCAGGAGCAACACACATCTCGCCAAACTTTATACCTGAATTTTCATAATCCAGTTTAATAGCCTGCAACTCCTCAAAAGGATTGATAGTATTTCTGTTTTCATCAACCCAGTTTTTTGCAGCTTTACGCTTATTCTCTTCCGGCATAAGGTAATCTACCTTATATTTACGTCCATCGGGATTATTAAGCGTAGGTGAAAACTCTGCTACGCCACCGTTGGAGAGAGCTTGTAGTACAATGTGGTCTGCTGTATCCTTACAGCCCATATATGCCTCTTGGGTATCTCCCATGAGCATTTTATAAACCTCATTAAACTTTTGCTGGTCTGTGTAACGGCTGTTCTCCAGTATAGAGAGCATTTTGCGCAGCTTTTTAGCAGACATAGGGAATCTGTGTCCCATACGTGGAATCTCATCCTTAAATGTTTTAAAACCATCAGAGGGACGCAACGGGGTTCCCGAATCGTTGCCAATCAAAGAAGCCATAAAGCGTACCTTATAACTTGCCATAATTGCCTCACAGGTTAAATCCATCTGGGGAGTTTGTAAGTGCACCAACGGTCTACGTGTGTCTGCTCAAAAAGAGTTTTATTTTCTTTTGTACCCATCTCAAAAAAGATGCGTAACGTAGCCAGTAAATCTACAGGTACACCCGGCAAATTGATTTTACTAAAAATTGAATCCATTCTTTAACCTCCTTACTTAGAGTTAGTATAAGCCACCTTAGTACCTTTAAGCATATTGCCATCAAGCAATGTTGCAGGTACAGGTGGTAATCTTCGTGCATAAGCCTCACCGTTGGCTGTATTACGGGTAACATCAATACCTGTATCACCATCCTCTTTAACCTCTGCTTCCGCAATGGTAATAGAGTTTGGTACAGCTCGGAGCTTTACATTAGTGTCGTCTGCAATAACCTAAAAAATAGCATCACCAACTGCCAAACCAGTAATAGCTTTGCTAAGGGTTAACTGCATACCATCCTTAGTCATGGTAACGGCAGAAATCGTAGGAGTATTGGCAAGTGTAGCACTCAAATCCTTGCACACGTAGTCGCCTACCGCAAAAGGCATTTTTTGCTATATTCGTCAGCCTCCAAAGTGATTTGCTTCGTATTACCAGCAGTAATAGCCACAACCCTTGCACTCTTTATGATAATTGCATAGCGTGTGCTCTCATCAACATTGGCAAGTGTACCAACAGGGATTACAGCACCTACAGGCAAATTAGTCTGTGCAGGGTTAAGCGTAAAACACCCAACACCTGTACAGGCGGTAGGGTGAAAACGGGGCGGTCGCCTCCGTAGCTTGAAAATTTACGTTTCATCACTAATCGTTTTTAACAGAATACTCTTGAAGCATAGTTTTAGCCATCTCATTGTTAGCTGTATTCTGTGCTTCCTTTGTTACACTCGTATCGGCAGGCTTCAAGCCTCGGTTGATAAAACTCTGTTTAACCTTACCTAAAAACTCTGGAATGTTAGCATCAGAGGGCACGGTGATAAATTCCATGTCTTCGGTCGTTAAACCAAGTTTTTTCATTTCCGCAGAAATTGTGCTGTTACGTTGGCTATCATTTAGCTGCTGTTGCAACTGGGTAATTGTATCACCCTGTGTTTTGATTACACCACCGTATTTTTCCTCCAGTTTAGCCAAAATCTTTTCTTCCAGTCCGTCCTCATTCGGTTTCGTTACTGGTGGGGTTTGTGGGGAGTTTGAGTTCCTTTTTGCTTTTTGTGCCCATCTTGTAGCCTCGCCTTGCATCGTTTTACATGCGGGCAAAAATAGATTTGCACGTGCTTCAATTTCCTCATCTGTTGAGCCATCTGTTAAGCCCTCGCTTGCTATGCCAGCGATTGCTTGAATAGATTCCTCTGATAAGCCCATGTCTTTGCATTTGCCTATCAATGCTTGCAATAATTTCTGATTTACCATACGTTTTAAGTGTTTATTTGCTTCAAAAATAGGCATCAAACTACTATACGTGACTATAATACACGCCTAATTTTTGTAAGTAGTTCATATTTAAAATATTCCAATTCATCTACGAAAGAACAAAATAAAGTTAAATGTCAATACTTTTTCCATTCAAAGTATTGTTTATTTAGTAAATCATACTATTTTCGTGGCATACAAAGCGTGACTATAATTCACATTTAAAAATAAAACAATTAAAAGATATACGATTATGGCAACAAAAATGAGTGATAAGGTAAAAGGTGGTTTGATAGCTCAAATCATGAGTGAAATGAAATCAGCCGCTTTCTTACAAAACAAGCCTTTTGATGAAGGTATCTTCTTCGACCTCATATTTATGAGTGATAGAGAGTTATTAAGGATTGCAAAACTTTGCGGAATCAAATAATATAACATCAACTGGCAGGGCGAAAGCCCTGCGCAATATAGAAGATTATGAAATTTAGTGAATTATCAACAGATACCCAACAGAGATTAAATGATGAACGCTCAAAATTGAGTAACCGAATAATCAATAATGCGTATGAGGTTTTATTATACAATAAATCAGGTACACGTTTCTTTTTCTGCAAGAAGGCACCAAAGTTCATGGCAAGACGATAAGGGTAATTATATGCCATTTGGGGGCGGTTCTGAATGGACAATACGATATGGTTGTATAGGCTTTGTCCGTAGAAAACAAGTAATGGGCTATGACTATGAGTTGGACTATGGTAGAGTTTACTCTAAGTCAGCAAATGGGACGATTATCCCATCTTCTGTAAAGACCAAGAAAGAAGTTTTGAGTATAGCGAAGTCTATTGGTATATTTAATTTTTAATCCGGTAGCCTTCGGGCTACCACAATACAAAAAGTAATGGCAACATTAAAAGCAACACAGGAGTTTACCAAAACATATAAATCAACCTTTTATGTTTATCACTTTGATAAAGTTACCAATAAGCGGGTTGGTGCTTATGTGGGCTTAGATTTACTCACAGCATTTATTGAGATGGTAAACCGATTACAGCAAGGTTATAATGTAATTGTAATGGATAAGCAAGGAGATAAAGCCTGTTTTAAAAGAGAGATGCAAACAAAGGTACGTGTACATTACGATTTTGCAAAGCAATATGCTATCAGCATAGATGCCTACGATTTAAAAAGTAAAAAGGAGGTACAACATGCCTAATGCAGAGTATTTGAGTGAGTTAATAGCTCTCTACAAAAAAGAAAATAGAGGTAGATGAGCAATTAGGCATAGTGTGCGCCAAAATTCGCAAATGCCAAGATAATAAAAAGCAGCATGGATGCCTTGTATGTAATATGAGTGAATGCCATACAATAAAGGTATACCACTCTACTTACGAAAAGCTACATGAAGTAAGCCATGAGATTACAGAGAAAGTAGAAAGAAAATTACCATCAATCATTATAGCAATGGGAGCAACAGATAAACAACGGATTGAAAACCTTATTTGGTTTTGCAAAGAGGAACTAAAAGAGTTCGAGCAATCACAGCATCAACACGTGCTGTATGTAAAAAGGCTGGCATAACAGATGCCGAGATTGATAATATTGAGAAACAGTTTAAACGGTAAACTCCATCTTAAAAATTACATCCTAAAAAGCTGTAATTAATTCGTTTATTTAATATATAGTACTTATTTTCGCATAAAACATTAAACTATGATAGTTAGAACAGAGGAAGAAATACAGGAAACAATAGGCAAAGTAAATGAGCGTTTACAAGAAAAAGCCTATCAATAAGTTTGTTAATGCACCAGTAAAAAGAGGGGTATAAAGAAGCATTGCATATACTCAATAATAAGATTGAGATAATAGATGATATACCCCAGCACTGTAAAACGATACAGGGGCGTAGCATTGCATGGCTGGCTGTTGATTACTTGCAAGGAGAGGGCGACCAAAAGACGTTAGTAAATGTACCACTTAAATAAGTTTAAATATGGGGAAGATTAGATGTAATTGCAATAGTCCACATTGTAAAGAGTGTGAGAATCGAAGAATTGTAGAAACAGGCGTTATAACAGTCATAGAAGCCAACGAACATTCTACCGATTTGCATGAAAAAGCACAACATGCAGAAAAACAATCTGCAATAAAAGAAGCACCCGGCTTTAATAAATACGGTCAATTTTATGGATTTGATTAAGACAAAGGAGCATGAGCACAGGTAACAAAGTAATCATTGTGGAGCTTAACGAGCCGTACAAAGACAAAAAACGCTGGGTGTTTGGTAGCAAAGCTGCCATATACCAGCATTTGCCAGTATCCGTTGTTGGTATTTCATGTACTACACTCCAGTGTAAGGTGAACTTAAATAACGCACCATACTCTACATCCACGTGTACAATATCACAGGATGAGATGCTTAGAGCAAGCACCAACAGAGGGAAAAATAGGAGAACAGAAAATTCAATATAGTATTAACATTAAAAATAGGAGATTTTATCATGGAAAAAATGAAAAATGTACAAGCTGTAAACGATTTATTAAATGAATGTGGTATTAAAACAAGTAAGGCTTTAGTTGAATTTGACGCCACAGTAGAATATAAACCAGCTAACATTTCAGATACTACAAAAGTACAAATAAAGACTGATACCTACCATTATGGAGATATTGAAGTAATCCCCACCAGTGTTATTGATTTAAAAGTAGTTCACTGGCTTCATTGCTGATTACTGCACATATCAATATGATTCCAACAACAAAGAATTAATCATAACTGGCATAGCCCATCCCTCAAAAGGAGGCAAACCATATAAGGTAACAATAAAGCCATGATAGGCGCAATAATCGGAGACTACGTAGGTAGTGCCTACGAGTTTCACAATACCAAAAGATTACCACTTTGAGATGATAACACCACAAAGTGAGATAACAGATGATAGCATTATGAGCATAGCCATTGCGGATGCCATTTTGCAAAGTAAGCTGTATGCAGAGCGTATGAGATATTGGGGCAACAAATACCCCAGCCCTAAAAAGGAGCTTATGGAGGTTCTTTCTCTGCATGGCTACACAGCAGCAACCCGCAACCTTACAATAGCTGGGGTAACGGCTCTGCCATGCGTGTTAGCCCTATTGGTTGGGCTTTTGATTCGCTGGAGCAAACACTATTGCAGGCAAAACTTAGTGCAGAGTGTACCCATAACCACATAGAGGGAATAAAGGGAGCACAAGCAACCGCTACAGCCATTTTCCTCGCACGACAGGGAGAAACAAAGCAGTGGATTAAGAAGTATATAGAAAGCAAATTTGGGTATAATTTGAGCTTTAAAATAGCCGACATAAAAGAGAGCTACAAATTTGATGAGAGTTGCCAAGGCACAGTACCGCCAGCCATTGTGTGCTACTTAGAGAGCACCAGCTTTGAGGATGCAATACGTTTGGCTGTATCGCTTGGTGGTGATAGTGATACACTGGGCTGCATCACTGGCAGCATAGCAGAGGCAGACCACACATATAGTATCCCAGCAGATTTACATGATGCTGCATTTAATACCATGCCCAGCGATTTAAAAACCATCACAAAACAATTTATTAGTAGATACAAGGTATAATACAATATCATATCAATCATTTACAAAGGCATGTGTCAAATAACATGCCTTTTTTTTATTCAACGCTTTCTAATATTTAATATATTTGCGCAAAAAACTAATAATTTAACGTAAATGATTAAAATATGATTAGAACATGTGTATTATCGGCTATTCTTTTTTAATAACTGTGTTATTTAGTGGCTGCTCCAAAGATGATGACAACAGTAAGACTATCACAAACCTTTCGGGTGAAACTTGGTATAAAACCAACATATTACTCCATGATACATCAGATGGAGAATCACAGGCTTATGAAGAAGTCGGGACTATAGATGATGGGCAATCCATCACCATTAATTCAGATAAGCCTTATTTTCACGTTTTTGCAAAAACAGACAGTAAGGGCATGGGAATTATTTCAATAGTAATGCCATTCAACAATGATAAAGCTACTGTAACCGCTAAAGATTTAAAACAACATGGCTAAATCAGAGTTACAGAAACAGATAGAGCGAACCGCCTATATCACCAACATGCTTGCAAAAGGTTATGTTTTCATCCCAATATCAGAGCTTGAAACATACAAACCTGTTATAAGCGAATCTACCTTAAATAAAATAACAACAGCGATAATCAAGGGAGAAGATAGTATACCCATCCCCCGTAAACAATATATAGAGTTACCAGTTAAACTGCAAAAATACAAAGACGACACATATCGGCTTAATAAGTGTGCAGAACTAAACAACATTGGCATACAATGTGAAAAGTGCAACAATTTGATTGGAGCTATTGATGTCTACGAGCAAAACATAGAACTAAAATATCCGGCTACTCACGCATATAAAAGGCTTATGATTTTATACAGAAAACTGGGAGATTTGGAAAATGAATTACGTGTAATCAAAGTAGCGTGCAAAGTCTTTCCTAAAAGCGATGAATATAAAAGCAGACGTGAAAAGGTAAAAGAGCAGATAAAGAAAGCAAAACAAAAGACTGGTTACAAAAGTTAATCCAAACACATTTAGTAATAATAGCTTAATTGTCTATCTTTGTGCCAAATACTATCAGTCATGGCAACAGTAGATTACAAGGAATATCGTTATTTTAAGGGAGAAGCAAAGAACCCATATCCAAAAGGTACGGTAGAAAATGCTTTATGGAGATGTGAACGCCAATACTTCAATAAATGGCTGCATGGCTATGAGGATATGCCGTACACCAGTGAGGGTATAAGTTTAGATTTATATATGCACATGAAAAACGCATTGAGTAATTTTATACCCAAAGAATATAAAATATCAGCACAGGAAGCGGGTAAGGCATACTACAAAGATATAGCATCACTACTCAAATACTACCATTGGGAAAGTAACAGCCCATACAAAGCCAACACCCCTGCCTCTTATTTTTTGGCTATATGAGCAAGATTTCATTTACAGGTGGGCATGTAAGTTCTATAGCGACAAAGAGCCAGCAAAGGCTTTCGATGAGTTTAAGCAGTATCTTTTCAATGAGTTATTACCAGAGAAATGGGGCGGTTCTCCCGATTTCTATAAGCAGCAATACAAAGAGGGGGGCAATTAACCCCCTCTATTAACATTCTTAGCCCTAAGTATTTCAACCTCTACCTCTAACGTATTACCAACCCTTTTTTATTGAGCTTACACGCTTGTAGTAGTTTGTGTTTATCAGCATCTCAAACTCATATCCGAAATAACTCTGTTTGGTTACACCATTCCATTTCAATTTGCTACCAGCTCCATAATGACTAAACGGCTCGGCATAAATCATCTGTGTGCCTTTGGGTGCATACACTTTAAACTTAACACTACCACCGAATCCAGTGCCACCCATACCACCAGTAGAGGTAAAACCTCTCTCCAGCCCGACCTTACCGACATAACTAAGCAACTCGCTATCTTTGCCAGCATACACCAAGTTTTCTATTGTGCCAAATTTAAGCCCTAATATCCCGTCAAGCTCCATGTATGAGCCACCACGTACCAGCCATATATCTTTATCGTATGTACTCATGCTGATTGCTTCCTCTGCTGCTTTAACGAGCGTATCTAATCGCTTACCGGTATACGAGCCTGTTTGCTTAGATAAGAAAGACATTATCTCACTCTCTTGTAGCTTCGTCCAGTTGTTAGGAGAAGCTAACCCCCAATGTTTCCTATCATATCCTCTCAACCCCCAGTTCATGCTACCACTGCCAGCAGTGTACTCATATAACCCTTTTTACCATCTTCGGTTGCAGCTTTCCATGCTTTACCCGCTACGCCTCTATAATAGTTGTCCGCCTCTTCCGCACTGGTAAAACTTAGTGCATTGGCTTTACGTTCTGCTGTGTATGCACTCTCATCCAGCCCTGCCAACAATTCGCTTTGCGCATCTTTCATTTTCTTGGCTAACAACTTGGCTTTTTCAGCCTCCAGTCTACCAACTTCTTTATTTATGGCATTAACTTTAACCTGTAACTCATCATTGCCGATATTACCACCCAGCATATTTTGCAGCTCTGCAACCATATTTTTTAGCTTTGCGCTTTTGCTGGTTGCTGCATAATCCAAAGAGTGCTGCACCTCTGTTATGAGCTGGTTCTTCGTTATCTTATACTCATAATTGGCAATCTCCTTTTCAAGATAGTGTATTAGCTTAGGGGTGGTTACATATTTGTTTGATTCTGATTAGCATAGTACAACTCCTTTTTTGAGCACCTTTTCAAGAAAAAGTTCATCAGTATCATAGATAACCTTTTTAGCCATGTGCTTTTTTGCCAGTTCGTCATAAATGCGTTGGCTGCATCCTCTCCAAACTCCTTTGTAAGCCCCCACATTGTAGGCTGTGCCTCGTATATTTTCAATGCCTCTTTTTTAGCTTTTGCAACAGCCTTTGCCAATGCTTTTGTTTCTTTCACTAAGTCCTCTGTAGGATAAGCATCCAGCAAATCCTTTAAATCGCTAATATCAACACCTGCCACACCATCCCACGCCTCTGCAACCTTTAGTACATTATTTGCTGCCTTTTTTTTTGCTTTATTGTAGGCTACAACCTCACTTTTAACCTGTGCCTTTACATCTGTTAAGCTCTTTACATAATCAGAGCCATCATCTACCAGCTCCATATTATATTGCACAATCTCTCTTGCCTTACCTGCCTGTACTATCGTTTTTGTCTCGGTACTTAATACTTTAAACTTGGCATTTGGTAACAGCATAGCCATTTGCTCATCATTAGCCAGCGTTTGCAAGTAACGGCTACCCTTTGGCAGATTTACCACACACATTGCACCTTTTTCATCCGACAGGATACCGTTTTTAATTGCATATTTGTATGTATCTCCGTAATTCGTTCGGATGTACTTACTACCAACAAACTGCGCTGTGTCGCCTTGTATTGCAATGTCTATAGCATCCTTATCCAGCGCAAACATAAACTTTGCATCTGCCTTACTGGTAAACTTAGCCATTGTTGCAACTTTGTTTAGTTCTGCCAGTTGCTCATCAGTGAAATACTTTAGTATGTTATCCTCTCAAACGTAGCATCTTGCAACAGGTCAGCCAAAGTCTCTTTATCGGATAGCTTACCCACTGTTTCAAATTGCACACCTGTATTGGGTACATCGTTACAGAGTTTGTAATCCTTATCACCATGTACATAGTTACTACACTCTTTAAAATCGGCACTGGTAAACGTCTGCATATTGGTAAACTTATCTACATCTATCTCCTGTTTTGCTAACAGCTTGCTAAAGTTACCCAATCCTGCAACATTCTTATCTTGCTCTATCCATGCAAAGCCCTTTGCTATATTCCCATCTTTGTAGTTATCCTTTATAAAGTATGGCAAGGAGCTTGCAGCCTCTATGCGCTCCGTATTGTTGGCTATCCAATCTTTGAACTCATCCGGCACATCACCTACAATACCAGCAGGAGTAAAGCCCTGTGTGTTCTCCCCTCGTAGTATCATTTCTGTTAATTGCTCCAGTTCTTCCTCTGTGCAAAGTATCGGTACGATATAGCACCTACAGTTAGGATGCCAACCCTTAAACACAAATGTTTTAGGGTATTTACCTGCCAGCTCATCACAAATATCATTTACAGGATGATTCTTACTCAACTTAACCTCATAGCCTATAATGAAATCCATCTGCTGCCATCTTGTTATGTCAGCCGTTCTATACGCCATATTGGTTTCTGTCCGTGTCAACCTCTCCGCATTTCTGTAGCTACTCCTGTATACTCCTCTACCCGGATGATATGCTTTAGCCGATTGGCTAAGTACTAAATTGCCATGCTTGTTTCGTACCCTCCTAAACAGTTTGTGAGGCTCATGCAGGTATTCACGTACTGCACGGCTTAACTCATCAGCACTAAGCCCCTCGCCTAATCCTAAATCAAGTGCAAGCTCCAGCTCTTCCTTTGCCTGCCCAATGTATTTCCAAATGCGTTGTGATAAATCTAACCCATCCTGTTTTCGTGCAAAGAAAGCATTCATTGCATCTTTGTTGTGGGCAAAGTATTTGGCGTATCGGTTATCCTCAATGCACTTTCTGCCAAACATGCGTTTTACGAATTCATCATTCCACGTGTTGGCATACTTCCATTCCTGTGCAATATTGCCCCTTACAGATTGGTACAACTCACTATACAGCTCCCTTAGCTTCTTGCCTACCTGTGGGTTAATATCTTCATAATCGGCAAATTTAAAAACCTTATCCTCCTCTATTTCCAGCCCCTCACACATGGCTACAATCTCGCCAATGCGCTTATTGAGTATGCCACGTACTGCAACAGCATAACCCTCTGTACGCTTATTGAGTTTTGCGTATAAGTCCTTTGTGTCTATTTTTACTTTCATACTTTCGTTTTTTTAAATAAATAGGGCATTGCCTCCAAAGAGGTTTATTTTTTTTGCATATAGGATACATTTTCTTTTGCCAAAAGCTCTACAGTAACCCAGCTTTGAGCAAAATACCATGTAGTTGTGAGGATTGCTACTATAGGCGCAATCCCGACAATCTACATACTTTATCTCCTCCTTTTTAGCCATCACTCTGTAGGTTCAAAGAAGTCCCTTTTCATGCGCTCGGCTTCTTTTTCCTCTGCTATACGCTCCTCCTCAGCAATGCGCTCTTTCTCCTGTGCCTTATCTCGGATGAGTGGGTTCATCTCAATAAATGTTTCCTGTGACATACCACCAGCATTACGCTCTTTTACCATGTTGCTAATAGCCTCCGTTATATCCTCCCCAAATGGTTCTTGGAACTCATGGGCTATTTTCATCCGGTCGCACTCCGCTTTGAGCGTTACATCAAGCACATTGCCAATAATAGCCATGATTAAATTAGCAGTACGCTTTAAATACTCATCGTGTGTTTCCTTTCTCATCTGTGCCTTTATATCAGCTAACACCATCATCTGCTTTAAAGCCTTAGCAGATACATTGGTTAGCTTAGACATCGTTTCAAAATCAATATTGGGAGTAAAGGTTTCACGGAAAATGTGCTTTTCGTTATCACTCATTTCTTGCTCTTTAAGCTCATTGGCTGTATCTGGTACTAAATAGCTCATTGTACCTTTCTCACTCAACACATACAGTTTATTTTCCGTATCCTTATCGGGCATACCTTGTACTACATCAGCAGTAGCCACAAGTGCAGGGTCAGCCATATAATCATTAACATCTGCTGTCCGGCTCTTCATGTACTCTTGTCTATTCATCAAAGGCATAGCCCCATCAAATTCGGTTTCTTGCTCAAACAGGATTACAGGCTTTTTGCCAATAAAGTTGCGTTCCTTTTCAACTTTCCAACCTATATTAGCACGCTTGCAACGGTAAATAAAATCATCTGCAAATATATCCACATGATAGCTACTCTCCCCTCCATACTCTTTTTAGATAATACCCACGAGCAAAATATATCAACCTGTCGTATTGGTCTTTGATATAATATAAATCATCTCCCAGTGATTTAGCCAACACCTTTATCAAGCAATCCGCTTTACCATCCTTATTACGGTATGTGTGGAATAGCAACGCACTCTTTGTTTCAGCACCAGCCAACCGTTTAGCCTGTCTAATTTTGCTATTAAAATGCGTGTTCTCAATAAACTGATTGAAAGCAGCAAAAGCATTAGCTGTATCCTTTGTGCGCTCTAACCACTGTACAGGTCTGCCATAGATAAAAACAAGTGCAATCTCATTGATATACTTTGGATAGTTCAACGGTAAACGCCATCTCTTTACCCAGCCTTTGAAATGCCCCTCTTCATCAAAAATAGGTTTATCCTGCCTCTGCATGATTTCGTGGAAAGCTATATTATACTCCTTGATAGCTTTAGCAACTTGCTCCCTGTCGGTACTCATCATGCCCAGTGCCCCGCTAATATCTCCTGCCTGCACTTTGTCATCAAAGGATTGTTCGTAACCTATGGTTGCCCTCAATCTACTCAAAAATAAGTCTATTAATCCCATGTTAGTAATCTTTTTTAGTTATTATAATATACCCGCAAATGATGCCTTACTCATGCCCTTCGGTATGGTTTTGTCTTTCAAAAGGAAGTACTCAACAGCATAATAGAGTATATCTACATACTCATCATGCGTCATTGTTGGGAACTTGCAAACCTCCTCTATAAAATCCTCATTCCATGCCCCTCTACAAGCACCACACGCCCACATTCGATTTTTTGGGCTGCATGTATTCAGCCGCATTGCTTTATCATCTGTAGGTGTCGGGGTTTCTGTTACATTCAAATCCGTACTATCTCTAAGTTGATGCACTACGCTCTTTCCGTTTGCCTTTGGCTCAATACGCAATGTGCTTGTTTTTTTATTAAAGCCCCATGCGCTACAGTATTCAGGCAAAAAAACGTATAAGGTCTGGGAATTTCTTCCACACCTTTTGCGCATGATAGATATATAACTGGTTGCCTATCTTACATGCTGCCAGTATACCACTGGGGTCATTATCCGTTTTCTTTTTTTCTCATCATAGGCGGTATCCAAAAAGAAATGTATCGGAGCATTGCCACGTATAGCCATAAACTCCGATAATGAGATGTGCCCAAACCATTCCTTTTTGCACAATGTTGCCTGCCTCGCTTGCTGGGGTTTGCTCATATTGTCCGGCATAACCTCTACTACCTAAATCTATCCGTGCCTCTTCCAGTACCTCATTATCAAGCCGTACAGGGTCAAGTAAGCCATTAATATACTTTTCCTTTAGTTCTTTAGGCTTAACGTTATCACTAACCTCTGCTGGTAGGCAAATGTGCTTTATCTTATCACCTTTCTTTTTTGAGCAAATAGCCTGTAACATCATCCTCATGCAAACGCTGCATAATCGTAATTGTAGGCGTGTTTTTCTTATTTACCTTACGAGTTGATAGAGTTTTAGTAAAGTCCGTTGCTTGCAAACGTAATGGCTCACTCTCCGCCTGCTTTGGGTTCTGTGGGTCATCATTGATTATCACGTGTGCATGTTTACCAGTAACAGCAGAACCAGTGGATGTAACATACCTATCCCCTCCAGCCGTATTACCATAAAAGCCTTTACCCGACTTATCTCTACGTATACGCACATCAGGAAATATCTTTTGATATTTCTCACTGGTTATAATATCCTTACTCTTTTGAGATTGGTCTAATGATACGTCAGATGAGTAGGAGCTACTGATAATGCGTAGCCTTGCATCTTGCGTCCAAAGCCATGCAGGAAACATGATTGTAGCAATAGTACTCTTTGTTGTGCCAGGCGGAATGTTTATTATTAAATCATAAGGTTTGGGCAATCGGTTTACTATGTAATACGCCAGCTCTTGCAGTTCATCACATAGATACTGTATATGCCAATTAAACACAGGTTCTTCGGGTATAATAACGCTCCAAAACGTTTCTACAAAATTGTAAAAACGCTTCTTACACATTATAGCCTGCACTTTATCAAGTACACTATCATCAACCAATATGTTACTCTTGTTTTTTATCACGCTTGGCTGCAATCCTGTATAGTACCTCTAATTCTTCCTCACTCAAATCCTCTACCTTTACGCTGTTAGTTGCAGGTGGATTGAGAGCCGTTCCATTAGCACCTGTTAGCTCTTTTTTCTCGGCTGCATACAATCCCAGCAGCTTGCGCCTCTCCTGTAACTGTTGGCGTATCTCGGAGATGTAGCTAACATCACCGTACTTACGTATCTCCTTTCTTTGTTGCTCTGTTTGATAGATGTTGCTTTTCTTTTTCCCATCCTTACCTACTGTTGGTGCTCCTTTCTGTTTAGCTTGCGTTTGCTCGTAATCCTCTTTACTTTTGTTCCACGCATCCCATAGCTCTACAATAGCATCATCTATGCGCTCTAGCTCCAGTTGTACCAATTCATCAGTATTGGTTATCCGGTACTCTCTCCACTCTGCCAGTAGTAGTTGTATATCAGCAAAGATTGTTTGAGTACTCGGTGTCCTATCAAGTTGTAACCTAACCTGTACCTCTTTGGCAATCTTTCTAACGCTCATCCCACGCTTATACAATTCAGATACAATTTCTAACCGTGCCTGCCTCTTCTGTCTACCTTTCTGCTGCTGCCTGTTGTTCAACTCTTGTGTATCCATAACCGTTACTCCTCACTATCTGAATCTGAAAATTCCTCAATATCTTTGCTTTCGTACTTAATTACAGGGAATGTGTCTTTTATCTCGGACGGGTTGCCTTTAAAGAATACAAGCACATTTTGGTGACACTTGCCAATCTTGCGGTTAATCATATATCGGCTTACACGCTGTGGTAATGTGCCTATAGGCTCAACTATTATAAGCTCATTATACAGCGATATGCCATTACGGGCGAATATGCGCTTTATATCTCCTGTTAAATCATAATAAAAACCTTTTTTATCACGTACATCACCCACAACAATAACCGCAAATCGGTTATCTTTAAGGCATTGTAGAGCATTTGTATATGCGTTATCCAGTATATTAATAAAACCCTCGTATGTGGGCTGATTACTTGCGTCATTAGGCTTATCACTATAAACCTCTAAATCATAGTAAGGTGGGCAACTAAACAATAAGTCCTGTGTATCCTTAGCTATGTGATTGAGTACGTTTTTGCCCATCATCACATATATACTTTACTGATACCGAAAGCTCCTCAAATCGGCTCAATACTGCGTTGTTTACATCTATTTGCTCCTGCCTTAACTCAATACCTGTAAACTCAAAACCACACATGCCAAATACAAGCCCTTTCTGCGTATCACCTGCAAAGCAATCGTATATCTTAGCACCAGCATTGGGCGTAAACCACTTACATAATGCCTCTGCAAGTACAGGGTCAAAGAGACTAACACCGTTATTCATGGTACTCATTATACCTGTCTCACTATCCAGCGTATTCTCTCTACTCTCCCCTACGTCACCTATCATCTCACGCCACGTCTTTTTACGGGCTTTCCAATATCCTTGCCGTGTATCCAGTATGGAAAATGGTGGCACTACAAATTTATCCTGTAAACTGCCATTGTTGTTACCACCATCACCAGCCCCCGAATCCTCATCATCTTCCTGCCACACATCAAGCCCCCAATCATCTAAAAGCTCTGCATCCCACTCATTAGCCAATATATCGCTATCCCAATCTCCAAAGCCAATGTTATCCTTTATCACAAACTCCTTGCGCTCATCCTCTGATAAGTCGGAAGCATAGCACACATCAACTACTGGCTTTCTCTTCCACTCCATCCAGTAGGCAATGATAGCCTGTTGCTCATACTCCGTTTTCTGTTTAAACTTTAACTGCCTCTGCAAGCATTCTATAATCTGCTTCTCGGTAGCCTTTGCTATCCAGTTAAGAGCACGGGTACGCATATTACCACCCAACGCAATGCTGTTATCATCCAACACTACAGGGCGTAGCTCCAGCATCTTGTGAAACACAAGTATACTCTCTACCAGTTTATTAAACTTCTCATCTGTTATTTGGCGTGGGTTATGCTCATTTAGCACGACATCACGCAACGGGATTTTTTTTGTTCCATGTTCAAAAACGTTTGCACAATTTGCGTTTGAACACAAAGGAATAAAAAAAAGCGTGATTATAATTCACGCTTTTAATCCTAAAAAATGAAAGTAACCTGTTATAAACCAAAAACAAGCATACCCGCATCTCTATTATGCTCGTTTGTTCTACCACTATACCCTGTAAGTTTAGCAAACGTTTCACTATCCAGCTTGGTATGGTTATTTTGCGGAGCACCCATATTGTAATCAATTTTCAAATCTTTCAAATAATCCTCCCATATTGTACTATCTCGTTTTACAGAGCCAGCACCTTGTAGCTTAAACTCACTCCTTTCGCCAAACCTGTTTCGTTTCCTTGCATCCTCTACACGTACAAGCACTTTATCACCAGCAGCCTTTACATACTCGCTTACAATGAACATCGCTTTATGTATTTTCATCTCTGCCAATATTTCAAAACGTCTCTCCTCTCTGTTCCAAACTGCCACTCCTGTATGTACCCCTGTATCTATACCAATGCAGTATTTATAAGCTGTACGAGCTTTGCGTATCATCGCATCAAAACCGCCTTTTTTCTTAGAATGGTAAATCATCGCTGTATCCTCCCTGCTCTTGCTGTGTTTGTTGTTGTTGTGCTGATGGTGGCTGTGTTGCATAGTTATCCTGCACTGGAGCACTTTCTTCTACAGGTGCATTACTTACTGCCTTTTGATTTAATAGCACGATATTATTGCACCAAACCTCTACCACATATCTTTTAGCACCACCACCTCTATCATCATAACTACGTGTTCTCATCTTACCATCAATATACACTTGATGCCCTTTTGTGCAAATATTTCTCTACAACTTTAGCCATAGCCCCATAAGCTACAATGTTATGCCATTCTGTTTTCTCTGGTATCTGTTTACCATTTGCAAGCGTATAGGCTGGCTCTGTTGTCGCTAAACTGAACTTAGCGCTTTTACTGCCATCGTCCATATCTTTAAATTCGGGTTCTCTACCTATGTTGCCTATCAATTCAACTCTGTTTAAACTTCCCATATCCTTTACTGTTATATTAATTATATTATATATTATATATATACTAATTACCCCCTATATAAAATAATTAGTAGGGAGAGATTATTGCTACTCCGTTTGTTCGGTAACAACCTTGTAAATCTCGTATGTGAGGTAATTATCATACTGTGCATCATGCAGCTTTTCCTCCTCAATTACTATGCCCAATTCCTTTGCCACTGTCATTAGTTTAAAGTGCTCCAGTGCAGGGCGTACAGGCAAAAGGTACTGCGTTGCCAAAACCATAACATCTACACTGTTGCTCCAAAACCAGCTACCAAAATAATTGTCGCTATTTTGAACAAACCATGCCCGTAGAAACTGGTTATCAAATTGGGTAATGTTGTAACCACATAGGAAAAACTTATCCTGCTTATCGAACTTATCTACATACTTACCTAACATATCAGTGAATTGCTTGTAAACTCCCCACATAGCGGGATAGGCTTTTATTTGCTCTTGCGTTACACCAGCAACAGCCAACGCCTCTGCTGTTACCTCTGCTTTAGGGTTTGGCTGCACTTTGAAATCAAATGTTTCCTTAACTTCTCCATTGATTACTATCATGCCGCTAAGTTGGTGTATCCCATTACGCCAGTACATTGTACCAGTCGTTTCTAAATCATAAAATAATAGTTTCATACCTCTACTGTTGTTTTAATCGTTATACACTCCGCATTTAATGATACGCCAGTACAAATGCCTATCTTACCCATCGTTATATCAGATACCTCTACATCATTCTCTTGCTCAAACTTGGTTATAAGCATTGCTATTGATTGCTCCAGCTTGCTTTTTAGCCTCTTTTACTTCTTTTACCGTTTTCAACCTCTTGTCTCCTTTCCAATTCTTATGTTAATGCTGTACCCAAAGTGCAACCACCTTAAACCAAATCTAAGGCTTTTTGCGCTGAAATTATCGGTATCTATCCGCATCGTTATGTATGGCAGGATAGCACATCTAAAGTACTGCATTGGGTAACAAATCACCCTTTTCTTGTTATAAACCCAGTAGCTCATATCTCACCTTTCTTTATCACCCAAATAGGATTATTATTCTTTCTCAATGTGATACGTGTACCTTTCAGTACTTCCCATAAGTTACTTGATTTCTTGCAATCAACACAGCACCAAATTGCAAGATGTAGCTTAGGACTGTAGGCTCTTTTGCTTGGAATATACACAGGTAAGAACCTGTATATCCATCCACTTAATTTCTTCATAATTTTCTATTTATTGATTAGTTAATTACACAGCGTTTGCACCTTTTCTGTTCTTACCATTTTCCCGTTACGATACGTTTTTGAGTACTCTACTTTACCACTCGTATTCGTAAAATAAACATAGCGTTCACAATCGTAGAACCGATATACTTTTACTCCATCATATTCAAAAAGAAGTTTTACCTCTTTTTCAGCTACAATCTCATCATTTGTTTTCATGGTATCCCTTGTGCATCCCATAAGCAGACAAGAGGTGATTATTATTGCTATCATTTGTTTCATACCTGTTTTTTATTGTGATTTTACTTCTTTTTTCAGTACATCCAAATTCTCCTCTATGTACGCTTTCACTTCTTGATTTACAAAGCCAAAACGTGGATTTGGAAGCGTCCACTCATCATAAATCCATAATAGGTATGATGCTGGGACATTAGCCATTTTTTCACCTTTATGTTTACCAAAAGGCATAAGGCTTTCATCTGCTAATTTCATATATAAAATCCTCCTACTTAGTTACTTGCTAATCAACTCTTCAAATACTTTTTATGTAATGCTCCGAATCTTTCACAATATCCTTTTTCCCTGATTCGTTACAATAACTTACCACAAAACTACTAAATGCCTCAATAGCACTTTGTTTCATCTCTTCTTCCGCTATACTAACAGCCTCAAACGCTTCCGAATCATGCACATAGTATTGGCATGTATTTTCGTCTTTTTCAGCATGTTCAATTATATATTGTTTTGCCTTTTCTGATTTCATCACTTATCTATCATTAGTTAAATTCTTTGATTAATTTCCACTTCTTACTAAAATATTGTATTTTCCAGTTTGGGTGACAATTCAATTTTTTGCCCCTTATTATCACCCTCCAAGAAATACACATCAAGATTAGCACTACTATTGTGCCCAACTATTACCCCCTTATCACCGCCTACTTTAACATTCATCCCAACATAAGCAAAAGGAATCCCTCTATACTTAGCATTTTCCTTAAATGCCTGCGTTGTTTTGGGGCTATCTACACGGCACATTATGGATAGAAAGCAATCATCTGCACAGCCATCCAACATACGTATATAGGCTTGCTTTGCTTGCCCAGTAGATGCAGCAAAAGTGCTCCACCAATGTTTACCATCAAGAGAACATTTATAGTATCTTAGAATTATATCTTTACTCATCTCGTTCTTTATTGGGGTTATAGTTAATCATGTGTTCAAATGCTTTTGTACAAGCCTCATAAGCAATCATTGTTGCCTCATGTATTATATCAAGCTGTTGTTCACTCGGCAAATCTCTTATTTTAGGATAAACCCGTTTATATACTGTTATTGCAGAGAGTAGCATCATATCGTTGCCTCCAATATTTTGATATGTTGAGATTATTTTTTGATAACATTAGCCTGCTCTATAGGCATTTTGTCAAATTCTTGTTTGCCTATATACTTATCAATATCATTACTCATAGCCTATTGTGTTAGTTATCGTAACCTCAAATCCTCACTTACTGCATCCGCATGTATACCTTTGTAGATTTCTATATTCTTTCCAACCTCCATGCCTTTCATAGCGCATAAAGCATCTATTTCCGACTTTGATTCCCTTGCTTTACCTATTTTCTCACCTTTAAGGAAATCATCTATTTCGCTTTTTTGGTACGTACAAGAGCTGTAATATTAGTTTCCTTTTCCAGTACTTTTTTTGCCCTCCTCTAACTTATTTGTAAGTCCTACAACACAACCATATAGAAATGATTTTAAATACATCACAAGGCTTTTGGGATATGTGCCATATTTCCATACACAATCATGCTTATACTCCGCATAATCACGTTTTCCAATAGTTATGAACTGGTGAGATAAAAAGGAGATTAGATACAATACTACCTCAACGTTCTTTTTTTCGCCCTATTATCTCAAACTCACTGCGCTTTCTTCTCCCATTATTATATTTACTGATAATAAGGCAACGGCACATGTTATACTCACAAACTACTAATATGAGGTCACCATACCAACTACCGCTTATTTCCGTCTTAAACGGTATTTCCTCTGATACAATCGGGTTTTCTAACTTCTCCTGCTCTGGTATATCATTTTCAGTAAGGTTATACTCCATCAACAAACGTGTTATCCCTGCTGCGGCTGCGTTTGCCTCTCCCTCATTACCCAATGCTGTAGCCGATTCCTTTAAATTCATCAGCTTACGCAACTTCTCTAATATTTTATCCTTTTTTGTTTCCATGATGCTTACTTTTATCTTTATTCTGCACTTTTTTGCCCATCATTTGATAAACAGGCATTTTCTTATATTCTCCAGTACGCAAACTACGTATTAGCCTTTTAAAGTTTTCGCTGCTCATTTTGCCTCCTTTCAACTTTTAATTTTAAACGCTCCTCTGCCTCTTCCACATTAGCTATTTTAACAGCTAATTTCTTACGGGTAAAAACCAGTTGCTCATCGGTAGTCTCATCAAAAACATATTATTTTCCCGATTCCATACAACATAGTTGGTAATTGCTCTCTGCACCTTTGTCACTTGTGCCTTAGCGGATATAAGCCTATTCAAACAACCTGTTATATCAAGGCTTTCACCACTATGCTTATCATAAAAATATAAGGTATGAAACACACCTCCACGTGGATATTTACAGGTTAAAATGCACCTCTCCAATTAATCACCCATATCCATTTTTGCCAAATATCACGGGGTAAATCATACTTAAATATTGCCTCATGTTCTCCGTTCTCTTTTATTCGGTAATAGGTTATAATTACCCATTTATCAATTTTGAGTTCCTTTTCTGCTTTGGCATAATCTTTAGCTTGCTGCATCCACTCGTTACCTATTTTTTCCTGTGCCATTACATTCGAATTAACCGTTTAATACTCTTCTTGTCTTTTCTCGGAATCCTCTTTATACCAAGCATCGCACATACCATACGCACATTTAGCACATCCTTCCCATTGCGCTTTACAGTACATAATTGCCTTATTTGCTCAATACTCGGAGCATCCGCTTTTATATTGAAGTACAATGCACCTCTTTTAAGCTCATCCTGTTTGGATTCATCATTTACGGCATCATCAATTATTGCCAAAGCTAACAAGTGTACAGCAAAAGGAACTATAGATACAATTACTGCCAAAATGATAAAGCCTATTATCTCCAAAATCACCATAGTATTATTTATTTAGATATTATACATTACATACATCCTGTAGGCATTACCCCTTGCTATTCGGGGTTACTACGTATCCTATTCCAGTATGTTTTGGGCTTAAAACACCGTCTCTTATCGTAGTTGTGTAATGAGCTTTTAAAAAACCATCCCTCTTTACATTCAGCTTTACACTCATCCCTCCATGTGGCTACATAGTCATCATAGTACATCATACTATCCTTTAGTTCATCCAGTGCTTCCTTTGCAATCGGAGCTGTACACGTTGCCTGCTGTAATGCTACCTTTACATCTTGTATACTAAGTGATAGAGCTACAGCAACTTTTTCCAACGCCTCAATACACTCTTGTGCATCTATCGCTAAATCTCCACACTCAACTGTTTGTTTTTCGTTGGATAATTCTACTATCTCATCCTCGTTTACAATGTAAAGTACTGTATCTCCTATGCCTGTAGCACCTATTATTGCTATTTTCCCCTATCATATCCGTACTCACAGTAAATTATAACCTTTAACTTTCATGGTACGAACAAAAAGCACAATACTCTTTTTACGTTTTTAGGATGTACATTATAACGGCACATAAGTTGCATAATCTTCATTGAGTTGTATCTCCGGCATTTAGTAGGTACTTTGTAGAAAACCCCATATTTCAGTATCTCCCTTTTTGCATCCACACTAAAAGGTATTTTTGATACCATCTTTTGTTGTTGTGGTACAGAATACGGCTGATAATTACTGTCCCAATTTTGATAAGCAAATACTATCTTTGCTATTTTTTTCGCGCTAATCTTGATTTCATACGTTTACTTTTTTATAATACGCCAGCTTCAATACATCATACATTTGCCCAGTTATCACAAACTGGAAAATCTTTTCAGTATCTTGCTCGCTTGGCACGTTTATTATTTGGTAGTCCAACCCCTCTATTTGGTATCTTTCTATTGCAGCATTGCATTTAAAATGATTGGTTAGACATTTTATCAGCTCACAATAAAAAGGCTCTCCAAAGGCTTTAATTAGTTTACTTTTTGTTCCGTAGGGCAAATCTCATGGCTACCAGCTTTTACTATCAGTTGTTTTTGCCAGCTCTCCAGCTTATTATTTTGTTTATCACGCTCCTGTACTGTTGCTCCCAGTTCTTGTGCCACTCCTCACTGTGTAACCATTGCAAACACGGTCTACGTTCCGGCATTGCTATACTGGATACCAGCCCCAGCATCTCATCATAACTAAGTAACCCAGTACGTTTATCACCATAATGCACATCATAGCCACCATCCGGCAACCGTTTTACTATAATATCCTGCTGCTTACTTTCTTTGTAATTGGAATTAATATCTACAACAACAAAATACCCGTCATATTCAACCCATTTTGCAGAACTATGCGCATAGCAAACAACAGGATTTAAACTGTCCTCTTTTTTTGATATAGCAACAGCCTGTTTCACCTGTTGAAGATTCGACAACAGCCCTTACACAGCCTTTAAATCGTTCGTATACATTGGGAGCATTTTCAATATTCGGGCAAACTGATATTTTAACAATTTCACCCTCTCCGTAGTAATCATCAGATTCTTTAAATGATTTATTAACTGCTTCAAAAATATCAATCATCACTTACCTCCTTTCTCTCAAAATGCCCATTACGGCAACCGCTATCATCACATATTGTATATTGAGAGTTGGCATAACAGTAGCCAATGGCTCTACCATCCACATACCCCAGTCTGTTTTTTTACCTGTTACAACGCAATGTTTGCACTCTTTACAGGGATATTCCTGCTTTATGTAATTCAACATTGCACTGTGCATATCCGGCAACAATACCCAACCAGTACCTCCATACCCTCCCTCTTCACAAACTAAAGTTGTTGTGTAGCAGTATCTATTTGCTCGCGCCAATTTATAGCACTTGTATTTGCTCCATCTAAAGTAATCTATAAGCCTTTTGGTAGTAAGTCCCATATCAGAGCTAAAAAGATTAATCAATGTACATGCTAACTTATCCTCATCAGATAACCCAACAGGTACAATTAAATCACCATAACAAGAGCTTGTATACACCTCAAAACTACCATCTCGCTTACTGAAATAAATGTCCCAACCTCTCTGCATAGCTAAATGCAACTCTGCATAACGCTTTGCATCTTCCGCCAAAACCTCAACATTATTTCTCATAGTCCCAGTACGTTTTTAATAGCTTCCTCAATGTTTCCTTTCTCTTCCAGTGCTGCTATCAAATCAGGTAACTTAATGTAATCAACCTCACTACCTGCTGCCTCCATCGTAGCCCATACATTTTGCAGTACCTTTTTAACCTTTTGCGCATCTTTCCGCACTTTTACATCAGCATCTACATCTCTGTTGGTTGCTGTTTTCTCGCCACGCTGTTTAGCACTCTCTACAGCCGTATTTACAGCCTCTACTTGCTTATTTTCATCCTCTCCAACATTGGCTACAATATCCCTTAATGCCTTTACCGAAATCTCATTATTCCCTAATTTCTCCTGTATTTCGGGTGCAAGTTCCATTAATGAGAGGCAACGGCTAACAAAGGCTGTGCTTTTCTTAAACTTGCTTGCAATCTCTGCCTGTGTGTATCCAAAGTTTTCCTTAAAGCGCAAAAACATGATAGCGCACTCATACTCGGTAAAATTCTTGCCCTCGTTACGCATCATTTGCTCTATTAGCAAATCCTCCTCTTTGGTTGCTCGGTTGAGATATATAGCCTTAATGCGTGCAATCTCCGCACCATCCTCAATAGCTGCCAGCGTTGCACGTAATCTGCGCTCACCATCAACCAGCCTATACTTCTCTACTCCGTTCTCATCCTTAAATGGGATAACCGTAATAGGATTAAGCACGCCTTTTGCCTTAATCTGCTCTTTAAGCTCCTCAATATCAAAATCTCTACGCACATTAAAGTTTTCCACTACCACCACATTACGGGGGTCTACTTGGTAAATGTCCGTTCTCTTGGTTGCATTTATATTATCCATATCTTTATTAAATAAATTGTTACACTAAATAAAATCATCCCAAATATGTTGCCCATGAAATCCGCCAATATATCCCACCAGCACCAATGATTCCCAGCAGCCTTACTATCTCCATACTCTTTGCCTGTACTCATACCTGCCGCATGGCAAAAGCCAGCATTTGCGGCACACACTACATCGGTAGTGTAGATGTACACCACTATTGCGGTTACATAACTCACAAGCATATTCACCGCAAAATGCAGTATCTTATCTTTTGCTATTTTCATACTATTGCCTTTTAGTTATATACTTGCTATGTTTTTGTAATTCCTCTTTGGTAATTATATGCCTAACATTCACCTTTTTAGCTTTAGTATATTTGCGTTTACGCCTCTCGACCCAGCACAGGTTAGTCAAACATAAATTCTCGTAATTACCATCAATACAGTTAGGTTTCATGCCCTCCGGCATCTCTCCTACAAATGCCTCCAGTACGAGTTTAGCAATAGCCACTAAATGAAAATCATCTCCAGCACGTAATACAACCCTCCTCATACCGTAGCCAGTACATATTTTAAGCAACTTTATTTGCCCTTTTTTGCGTACATTTCCCATATTACTGACCTCGTACAAGCCATTGTAACCAGCTATTGTTTCCCATTGCTCCTGTACATCCATAACATCAATATTTGAAGTCTGTAAAATGCAGTATCACACCTCGGAAAGTATTTGTTTTCTTAAAAACCACTCCGTCCAATCCCCCAGTTGCAACCCGTCATTTTTAGCCATCTCCTCTGCTATATTGGGCTTTAGAACGTTATCAACATAAACTATAGGCTGGGCATCCTCTGTGCTATAGCTCATCTCTACGAGTTGTATATTCACATGCGATAACCGTGCAACCTCTACTTGCTGGCTTTTATATGGCTTTCCGCTCCATACACGTATACTAAGCTCCATCTCCCCAGCATTAATTTTGGCTGCTTTTTCTTTCCAGTACTCATAGTTTTCACGTATGGTATGCAGTTTTTTCCCTCTCACTACAATACTCTCACCATCTGGTAACTGTATCTCATGTTCAGAGTATCCATGCAAAGCATTTGTGAGCTGTTGCACAAAATAGTTTAGCTTTCCAGCTTACTATGTCCCTTTAAAAATGCTTGGCTTAACATCAGTACCACCAACTTTTTACCGTTGTCTTTTTTCATAACACAAATCTCCTAATATGTGAACTATAGTCACGCTTTTATTTTTAATATCCCTTACCATGCTTACGCTCCCTTAGCCGATTGTAAGCCATTTTTTTGCTCAATATGCCAAAAGAGGTCTATTTTCAAAATCTCGGATAACCTACGTATTTGGTGCATGGCATAATTAATTTGCTCCTCCTTTGAGTATTTGTAGTTCATTATGTCTTTGATAATAGCGTAGATGTTCTCTGTAAATGTTTTACGTTCTGTTACCACATGCTGCAAACAGAATCTATTGAGATTGTAGTTGTTTGCACCTGCCAAATCAAGCAAACGAATAAAAGCGTCTGCAAGCTCTTCCTCTATTGAACCTTTAATGGTTTCATTGTATATAACTTCATAACCACGCTCTTTCGGTATTTCGGGGTCTAATCCCCTACAAATCCGACTGTTTTCAACTCTCTTTTTAAACCAATCAACATTTGCACGCCTGTTTCGGTGGCTACCTCTATCAGCTTCTACAGCCTCCATTAGCTCACTGATAACAAGGCATAGAAAATGCTCATTACTTGGTTTACCCTCCCAAAATCCTTTTTCAACAGCATTAGCATGTGCCTCTGCTGCTAATTTGTTTAAATCCTTTTCCATCACATCAAATATTAGTGTTATTACTCCTTTTTTCGCTGTTTTCAGCCCCGACAAACTATTTTCTATTCTTATTCGATAAATTACACATCCAAACAGTCAAAAACCGTGACAAAGGCTTAAATCTTAGAAAATGCTGGTTTGCTTTTGGCTGGTTATACTCTGATATGTATTTATCTACTGCCTTTTCCAGTTCTTTACTCCGTTGCAGCACTGATTTATCACGTGTGCGGAAGTACTCCTTTGAGCCTCACGCATTTCTTTTACCAGTTTTACTAAATCTTCCATTGTTTACCTCCTACTTTCTCCATTTAATTCAATTACATTGTATGTTTTAAACCTATCAACCAATCTCCCAAAATTATCTTTAAACTCCTCTGTGAGCTGTTGAGTAGTTAGGTTTGTGGTTAAGTGAGCACTTTTTTTATAGTGTACCCACACTTCATTGCGAGCATGTAAAAACTCATTCGTTAGTAACTTGGTATCCATACCAAAATGAGATTTACTACCAATGCCAATATCATTTAGGCAAATATTCTCCGGATTACATTTAAAGCCTACACTACTCTCCTCATTGTAAGTGTACCTATCAAGATTGTTATGTATTGTATAGTAGTTAACCATCTGTGTTACGGAGAGATTATAAAACTGCTTTGGATTCCTTGTATACCGTAGGTACTCTGCAAAGATTTGCATTATAAGCGTTTTACCTGTACCAACAGCCCCTTGTATCAGTAGATTCTTATGCAATTTATAACCTTTGCCTTTAAATACCTGTTCTGCCAATGGACAATCATTAAAGTAATAGAGCAAAAAATACAATACCATCGTATTTCTATCATCTACCACAAACTTTCTCCTTTGAGGAGCCAGTAGCATATTAGCTATCTTTACCACCAGCTCTGCATGTTGATTAAACACGGCATTATTTGTCAAATCCTCAAAATACTCTCTATCCTTTTGGGCATCCTTATCAATTTGCTCAACTATCCTCTTTAGTAATTCCGGTTCCATGCTTTCTATCTTAATAATCAATTCCGCCAAATCCTACACCATACTCTCCCTTATTTACTCCTACTGGGGCTTCCTCTACCTGTATATCCTCATACTCAACCTCCCAACGGCTCTGATTAATCCATGTTTGCAACATAGCATACTCCGGCACAAATTTCCCAGCTTTTTTGCTGCAATCCTCCACTCTTCCATTTTCACCAATGCAGGCATCAGTTTTGGTACTATTTCTCTCCACTCTTTGTTTTTCTTTACAAAGTTTTCAAATTCAAGTTTAAAGCTCCTTTTTCTGCCTTTATATGCTACTCTAAAATCCTCAAACATTTTTTTCTAAATCAGCTTTAGTAAATGAGGGTTTACCACTCTCTAAAAGTGAATTTTCCAAATTCACAGAAGTATCTTTAGAAATACACATGTTATTATTATCTATATTGTTATTAGTATATATATTATATTCTTCTTGAATGCTGTTATTTGCCTGTTGCTGTGGCTGTTGCGTAGCCTGTTGATTTGCTTGTTGCTCATCATTAAACAAACTTCCGCAACCATCTAAATTACAATCACTTACCTTACTGTTTTTGCCTGTTGATTTGCCTGTTATTTTGTTTGTTGCTTGTCTGTTGATTTGCCTGTTAGTTGTCTGTTGCTGTGCCTGTTGCTCGCTACTCAAACCATCGCTACAACTATCTATATCACAATCATTTGCACCAGTATCTTTGCCTGTTGATTTGCCTGTTTTAACATTTGTTTGCTCCAGCACTTTTGCTGTAGGTTTCTCATCCTCTAATATTTGGTAATCCCTATAGCTGCAAATCGTTATAATCCGGTATTTATTTGTTGATTCAACCGTTATCTCACCTGTTGAGCATAACCTTTTTAAACATGTCCTTATTTGCTGCACTGTAAAGCCTGTTTTCTTTTCCAATTCGGGTAAACTGGTAACAAGCTGCCCACGTTCCAATGCTATGCCATGCCATTTATACCCATCATCAGTATTAGCCATCATCAGCAGGTACAGCCATAATTTTAGCATTTCGGGGTAATCAAACCACTCCCAGTTTATCAAATTTCTATGTATTTTTATCCAGCCTTTCATGTGGCAAACGTATTTTAAATCCCACTGTGCCACTTTCAGTAGCACAGTGGTAATTTCTATGTATTACTCTTTTTTCTCTGTTGTCGGCTTTTTGTCAGCCTCGTAGGGGTAAACGTCCATGATTGGTGTTTCAGATACAGAGCCAATTTGATAATCAGCCATTGTACCTTTCATACGCTCATCCAGTTTTTTAACTGCGTCTCTCAAATCAGCAGCCTGCACCAATATCTGGGTGGATGTCTTTTTCTCTGCACCACTCTTTTCATCAAGAGTTATAAAAATGAGCTTACACTTAAACCAACGGTCTGCTGCCTCTTCATCAGAGAAAAATATTTCTGAGTAATTGGCACGCTTTATATCCGATACCGTAAACTCACCGCTTATAAACGGTGTCATTTCTTGGATACATTTTCCCTCACTTTCAGTAAAACTAAGAGCATCAAAAAGATATGGCTCTGTAACTTTTTTCTGCATCCCATTATCAGCTATTTTTTCATAGCGTATTTTTACCTCAAACCATGTGTGCATCATTTCTCGCCCTCCTGCAACTTTAATCCGTAATACTGCAAATACAAACTCTCAAACTGCTTTCCGGCATACAAAGCCTTTGCCTCACTTCCAAAGCACAAGGGAAACCCACAATACGTATACGCATACGCACCACGATGAGCCGCATACGCTCCACGCACTCCCGCATACTCCGAATCATACGCACTAACACACGAGAGGAGTTTTATACCGTTAGCTTTGCGCTTATCTTCTCCCATCTCTGCAATCTCCCTTTACTGTATAATACCCAGTATGGATACCACGCATCACCGTCCTCATCCAACGGATACCCATCATTGATAGCGTCCTGTATAATCATCAGTTTATACAGAGCATTTGCTTGCGCAAAGGCTTTGTTGAAATGATTACCTACAGCAGATAAAGTATTTGCACTTACTCTTATCCGGTTACACGCATCCTCAAAGGTTTTAATACTGGTGTAATCGAACTCAAATACCTTTTCTCCAAACAGGTGCTTTAAAGCATCTTTTGTTTCCTCACTTGCATTGTTAAAGCAATCAATCACCGTTGCTTTGTTAATTTTTAATTCATCCATTTTTTTTGTTATTATTGGTTCAACTCAATTTTTATAGCCTCTTTAAGAGCTGGCAAAATATTCTCCGCAAAAACGCTCGCAATACCCTCTCATAGTTTTAGTACTGCATTGATAAGCTACACCTTGATACATTTTGTTTGCGAAATATTGAGTATCAAGGCTGGATACAAATTCCCGTATTTCCATAGATGTACTCCAGCAATAATTAAAATTACCCCAATCTGTGAAAGCAAAGAAATACCCATCATCAGTTAAAATCACTCTGCCTAACCACCCACCACCATTTTTGCGCAAATCGTAAACATGCACATTTACACTTTTGCCTTTATTATTTTTTACTTCTTCCATTTTTACTAACCTTATTAGTTTGTAACTCGCTTAACGCCATCTGCATAAGCCTTATTTTATTTTGTACTCGTAGGCTCTTAGAACCTCCGTTTTTCAGCTCCGTTATCTCTCCCTGCATTACTTCCTCTATGAGCTGTGCGTTTCTCTCCGTAATGATTCTCATAATGGTACTACACCAAAGTTTATAACCATCCCAGCATTAGCAGCTACAACGCATTTGCCTGTTGCAGCTTTGCACTCCGCTATAAATCTCCTCTCATCACTATTGCCATCCGAAAGATGTATTAACACAATATTTCGTGTCTTACTTAAATCACTACTTATCAATACCTCCTTTGTGTTGTCAATCTCCATGTGACTTGTTAGCAATCTCTTCCTCATAGCTTGCGGTATTCTACCCTCCAGTATATTTTCTGTTAGTATATCATCAGCATAATTTGCTTCAATGAGCCAATGAGTTACACCCGTAAATCTATATTGCATTGCGTAGGTATCAGTAACAAATAGCACTTTACCACATTCGGGATGTTCGATTAAATAGCCTACACATGGCACATCGTGCATAACCTCAAAAGGAAATACTTTAAAATTTCCCAATACGTACCCCCCTTACCAATTTCAATAGCTTTGTAATTACGTGTAAGTTTCTTGGATTCAATAACCGAGCTTAGAGCCAGCACAACAACACCTGCTTTTGTGTACTCCTGTACATATCCGGCATGGTCATTGTGCTGGTGGGTAACAATGCAACCAACCACTTTAGAAATATTAAAACCAATAGCTTTTTTTTTGCCTCCAGCAATTTAACGCCAGCTTCTATTATCAGAGCCTCATTTTTAGCCTCTAACACATAGCCATTGCCTTTGCTACTACTACCTAAAATTTTCAGTTCCATTGTTTTGTGATTTTAAAGGGGACAAGCATTTGTTTTGGGTTGCTCCGGCTGTTTAGCTTGTGGCTGTGGGGCTGTTGGCTGCTCTTCTTGCTTTGCCCGTGCAGCATCATTGCCTACAACCGTTTCAAACTGCACATCTTGCGCATCTACAGCCAAATCCGATTTTACAGATAATTGAGCCTGTGCACGTTGTTGTGCCACCTCATCCGGTCTAAGCATATCCGGTTCATCCTCTCCATCGGTAGAGCTATCAAGTGCAATCTTACAGGCACGCGAAATAATCGTTTTCTTACACATTTGGTCGGTAAAGTTAACGTGTGCTCCGCTGTTACCTTTTGCTCCTCCTTGCCCCCATGCTTTGCGCACCTGCTGCATAGTCATTACCTCAATATGCTTTTTACCATCTTTGTTAACCACTACTGCATAAGCAGCTTTGATTTTGGTAATATCAATGTTATCTATTGAGGTTTCATGCTTAACGAGCTGGTAGTCTCCAAACTCATCTACAGTATACACGAAATTGTCTTTCTCATAAACCACTTGTGGGTGTACCTCTGCAATCTCGGTATCTCTTTAGCACGCATCAACTTGCCTCTGTAATCCTCCCAATAAGTAAGTTCTTTACCACAAGGGATAAAATAGCATTGATTTTTACCCACGTTTTGCCCAAATATTACCATTTGCAGCAAACAGTTGCAAATGCTCTCTTTTGTGCATACTTCAATGGCTGGTTTTTTATCACTTGCTTCGATTGTTTGTAAGTACAACCACGCCTGTTTTAAAGCATTTCCAACATGGTACTGTTTCGGTAGTACCAGTTCGCCAGCCTCTTGCATAGCTGCTACTCTCTCCATTACATTGTTTACCGTTTCCTCCTGCATACGCTTTACTACAGTAGTGTTTTGGCTTGCAGGTTGCGTTGCAACTGTCTGTTGCGCACTGTTTTCTTGATTTGTTACTGCCATTTTCTTAAAATTTATTTGATTACTGTTAATTGTTTGTCTCTACTCACAATAAGGTGTATTGCTTGGCTCTTCATTGGTAGTACATCGTTAATGCTTTCTGCGTTATCAATAAAGCAGGGAGCATATACGTTGTTGTAGCTACAAATTGCATTGATTATATCTATTCCGGCATTAATTTTATCGGCATTGTTTAAGTCACTATAAGGTACACCACCTACAGAGCACTCGCATGTCGGTTTAAGAGCACCGTTTAACTTATGCTCAAACATTGTAAAACGCACGTTTGTAAACAAAGCATTTACTTTACTCTCCAGCTCGGTAATGATTGCTTTCGTAAACTCCTTAGCAATCTCCTCTTTACTTTCAAGCTCCGATAATTGGATATTGAGCGTTTTTTCTTCCTCTTGCAATTCCGTTATACGTTCACGCTTTTTAGCAACAATACCCCGTACGTCCAGTTGTTTTTTTTAGCTCATCCGTTTTTTCTGCAACGTTAATCTATCAGAGTTAAGGTTTCGGGCTATCTCCTCGGCTTGCTTCTCCTCATCTGTAGGCTCTACAGGTTTGTTTAACTCCTCTGTACGCTTAATAATTTCATCTTTAAGAGAGGTATAGTTTTCATTTTGAGAGAGCCGTTCATCAACGGTTTGTACTACAATGCCCTGCGCCTTATCTAAAGCCTCTTTAGCTGCTGGTATATTAACCTCCAGCTCTGCTATTTTATCGGTGTAACTCTTTATTGTAGCTTCTGTTTCAAAAATCAGTTTTTTAATGTTATCTGCCTCTGTCTGTAATTTCTCCAATGTTGATGCCTTATTAGTGTTAAAGGTATCCCTCATCTTTTCAATTGTTTTCTGTACGTCTGCATCATCAAACCTACGCTTACATGTCGGGCAAATAAACTCCGATTCATCAACTGTAAATTCTAAAGCGTCAGTCTCACTCCAGCGTTTTCTAAAGTCTTTCTTTTTTTCCTCAATCTGCACCAAAGTAGTTTCCGCCATCCCCTTACGTGAATTAAGGCTTTTAATCTCATCAGTGATAGAATTTAGTGCATGTTTGGCACTGCTGATAACTTTTTCCTTTTCTTGATTTGCTGTAGTAAAAGCCCTCTGTGTTTTAAATTCAATATCTTGCACCTCTGCTCTAAGAGAGTTTATAGCGGCTCTCTCCTGTGCTTTTACATCATAATCGCTATCTACAGTTTTGGAATTATCTGCTATTTCCTCAATAATTCGTTCAATAGCTGCATCAGTAGCCGTTATATCCTGCTCTATCTTTGCCCAGTTTACAAATTCGGGGATTAACTTAGTTATCTCACTCTCTTGCTCTGATATACGCACTGGTATACGCTCCAGTTCCTCATTTATCTTTGTTTTCTTATAAGATAGTTGTTTGTTATACTCCTCTATTTTTTGCCCGTTCATCTCCTGTAACATAGCGGTAAACCCCTCATTGCCATCTGCTACACTTGCCTCATTTACTTCACCAACCATTTTAGTAAGCAATGCACGTTGCTTATCAGGGGTTAACTTTGGAAAATATTCGGGATTAGTAATAGCCCTAAAAAGAGATTCACTACACAGACTTTCTATATAAGCTATATAATCTGTTTCTGTAAACTTGTTACCATCAATAAAGTAAGATGCAGAGTGACCAGTAAGAACTTTTTCATCCTGTTTCTTTGGCTTACTCCATTTTTCAGCCCAGCAACGTTTTAGCTCAATCTCTCTGCCATCGGCTGTAAGCGTTAATGTAACCTCGTGGTCTATTTCGGGGATAACAACACCCTTTTCATCACGTGTCTTTATTCCAAAATCACTTTTACCCTCACTATTCTTGCCAAATAGCACCCATTGCACTGCATCCGCAATAGTTGTTTTCCCTGTCCTGTTAGCTCCCAGTATGAGAGTTACAGTATCGTTAAACTCGATTGTCCGCTCACCTCTTGAGCCTTTAAAGTTTAACATTTTCAATCGTAAAAATTTGATAACCATATTTTTTATTTTAAAGATTAGTACCTTTGAAAATCTGCTTTTCTACTGCATCACATGAAGCACGAACTGCAATTAATTCTGCTTTGCTGTAGTATATCGGACTATTAATCGCTTTACCTATCCTAATTGGATGGAGAAGCCCCGCTTTTGTCATTTCTCTTACCCACGCCTCACCATGTGTAAATTCTCCGCCAAACTGTGTATCCCTTACTTTAAAAAAGGGAAAATGCCTGTCTTTGTGTTAACCTATCCGATTTAGGGTCTAACTCCTGTTGCAGCCTTGCAGCTCCAGCCTCCGCTACACTCGTAAGAAAATCACGTATTTTATAAAGTTCATTCTCCATGCTCAAATGATTCAAGTTTCTTTGCATCCTTTGCCACATCAAGCAAAAAGCTCTCATACGCTGCAATAACTGGATTAGATAGGTTTTGCACTACATTACCATCTTTGATAACCTTAATTTCTCCTGTCTTAATATTGCTTGTTACCTCTACACGCTCCGAAAAAAGTGTGTATCATCAAATTGTTAGCTGTATCAAAAACTGTACTCCAGCTAAATTTTACTGCATCCATATCTATACTATTTAAAGATTTTATTTTCGCTTGCGTATCTGTTAAACTCACCCATATTATGTACTCCCAGTTTTATAAAAACCGCTTTCCTGTGGTTTGCTACAGTATTAATTGAGATAAATAAATTATCTGCTATCTCCTCATCTTTTTTACCCTCATAGCACATCTGCATAACCTCTAATTGCCTATCAGTAAGCGTTGTGTTAAATTTTGGTTGGCATAATAACCCATCGTACTTACATTCGCCCCTCAATGGGCAACTCACAAACTCAAAATTGAATTTCCAATCTTCTGTTATATCAATAGTATTATCATACAAACCCAAGTTACATTTAATAAATCTGCGTACAGCAAGAAAATCCCTGTACCGTTTATTATGTAAGTTTACACTGTAAATCTCCATCAGAGCATCATAAGCTGCTGGATAATACTCACGTAATACAGCCAAAAACTCCTGTATAAACTCCGTATCAGTATCCTTTAGCTGTCTTTCAGCTTCACCTACTGCCCGTAGTGTTACCTCACCTTCGGGGGTTGTATAAAATTCTATTGCTTTCATACGTCTGTTGGAAATAAAGTTTCGGGCGCAATGCCTAATTTTTCACTAATGAGCTTTTGTTTTAAAGCATCGGGACGTTGCACTCCCTGTATCCACATTCTCACTGTTTGCGTACTGCATAAGCATAATTCTGCAATCTCTTCGATAAATGCAGATTTGGGAGCTTTAACCACATTAGGTATAGCTTTGTACACCTCTGCAAATGTTTGGGGGTTGGATAGTCCCCAGCGGTCATATTTTCCATTTTTGCTGTATTTTAATATGTTATTACTACTGTTTTTGTCTATCTTTGTTTCGTTATAACCTTATAACGTCACAAATATACATCTTTTTTAGTCGTATTTCCAAAATAAAATAAGACTATTTTAGAAGTATTTTTGCTGTAAAATACATATTTAATCATAATTGCTTATGTCACAGGAGAATACAGTAGGTGAACGCCTAAAGATTTTTTTTAAAGAAAAAGGCTTGACGCAAGTTCAAATTGCAGAACGTGTAGGAACAACCCAGCAAGTAGTACAAAAGCTACTAAATGGTAGACCGTTCGGCAAACGCACTGCCGCAACATGGAGTAAAGAGTTTGGATTAAACCCAGCTTGGTTAATTACAAATCAAGGGGAAATGCTGTTAGAGGATATGAACGCTAAAATAAATACGACTAAAAATGTTGTAGAGATAGGGGCTAATGTTTTTGCAGAACAAGTGCTTAAAATGATAAGTGAGGGGGTATTATATCCGGCAAGCGTAGTTAAAGATAAAGATGCGATAATAGAAAGCAAAGATGAAGAAATACAACGTCTTAATAGAGAGAATGGAGCTTTAAGACAACAAATTGAGCAATTACAGAACGAGTTAAAAGGAAAAAGTGCTGCCCAAACGGGTGCAGGGGTTGCTTAATGTGCCACTGCGATTATAAATTAACAATGAAAGGAGTAACTAAAAAACCCAAATAATATGGACTATAATAGATTAGTAATTGATACAATAAAACAGGCTTTTGTGAGCTATACGTCTGGTATACTGCCTACGGATAATATAAACAAAGCCATACTTAACATCGAAATAGCTATAGACAATGCCATCACCGAAGATAAGGAAACAGCCGATTTGATAGCATTAAAAAATGATTTAGAGGATATAAAAAAATATGCTATGCAGCATCCCATTAATGTAGAGGTTACAAGCCGTTTTTATGAGGCTGTTAATTTCCTCATAGAAAATAAGACTATCAGAGGCAAACAGACATACTGTATGGCTGGTATTGATAAACGTTCGTATTACAGGCAAGAAAGCGATTATCAAGCATCATTGTTACAGTTCTTTTGGCTTATCCCATTGATTACGGAATATCGTATTAATGCCAAATGGCTGCTTACTGGCAAGGGTGGAATGTTTGAAAAAAGGGAAGTAACCGAAGCTGTTCGGTTACTTTGGTATTCCCTCATTACTTTTTAACTTTCGTGTAATGTGGCTCAATTACAGACCCCACATCAAACTTTACATATTTAAGCACCTTTCTATTAGCCTCGTTTATTTGTGCCCAATCCTTTTCTATATATACATCCGTAATCTTCATTTTTTCGTCTACATGATTTAAAGCCTCATGTATAAGTGATTTTTCTATCTCAACTTTATTGCGTGCCAGCGTAGCCCATGTATGACGGGCTGCATAGAACTCCAAATCATTCTCACCTATCAACTTTTGGAACTTTTTCAATCCTTGATTTATGGCTGTTGTAAAAACATCCTTACTCGCATAACACTGATAAAAGTTAAAAACCCGCCTCCCTGTTTTATCCCTATATTTTTCAACCAATGGCATAACCTCTGACGGTACTTCCACCACCATAAGCGCACCGTCTTTTCTCCTGTTTTTGGTTTTCATTCTATTATAGGTTATCACCCCATTTCTAAAGCTTGTGCAGTTATACAAATCTGCCTCATTCATACCAATTAACCCAAATGAAAGCATAAACATATCTTTTGCCAAATTCCACCTATTTATATTTCTATACTTAACCTCCTCATAAGGCAGTTTCATCAATACTGTTAATTGTTCCATCTTTAATGCCCTCTTGCGGCTAACCGGCACTGGTGGTATCTCTAATCTTTTAAAAGGTGATAATGGTATATTTATTATCCCTGTATCCTCATCATTATATATCTTTTTAGCCTTATTATGTATAGCTCTTATAATAGATAAGTATAAAGAGGGGGTACGCCTACCAGTTTCTTTATCCGGTCTATTCTTTCGTGCAGGCTTCGTTTGTAACCACTTACAATAATCTCGCAAAAACTGCACTGTTATTTCGGAAATATCAATCTTATCACGTTGTATAAACTGCTTCAAGCTCCTAATGCAAGTAGAATAAATTAAACTATTACCTATATTACCTGCATCTTTAAGCTCCTTTACTATATCCTCACCAAACCCTATAAAATCTAACTTAAAAATAGTATTTGCAGGTTTATACTCATTAATATACCTTACAACATCATCAACACTCATGCTTTTGACATCCTGTATACTTATAGTAGCTGCTATTTGTTGATAACCCTCTACTATTGATTTTGTATTATCAAGTACATTTTGAGATTTGATTTTAAACCCTCTTGTTAAATCATCTTTAGTAACGAATATATTAGTAGGTATATGCCTTTTTTGCCGATTATGAGTAATCCTAATCTTAACATTATACGTACCATCCTCTTTTTTATGATGCTTATACACCACTGCTTTAAAAGTTGTGCCCATTTCTTTTGCTTTTTAATTATCGTGGAACAGTCGAACCACATTTCCCAGCAAAAGTATAGGCGTACAGCAAAAAAAAAAAAGAGAGCCAACTTTTGAAAGCCAGCTCTCTTAGTGTACCCCCGATGAGAATCGAACTCATATTTACGGTTTAGGAAACCGACGTTCTATCCGTTGAACTACAGGGGCTTACGCTATTTATTATCAAATAAATTATAAAAACATTTTGGTTATCTTAACCGTTATCTATATATTAGCAGTCGCCAAAGGACAATGATTAGGAAACTTCTATTCTATCCGTTGAACTACAGGACCAAAAACATTTGCGGTTGCAAAGATAAAGCATTCTCCCGATTTAACAAAGGCGAACGAATCTTTTATCGAGAAGTTAAAGAAATACAGTCTACACAAGATTTTATCAAAGTGTCAACCTAAATCAGCTACAAACAGTAGTATATTGGCGATCCAATCTTACATTTAGTCAACAGTTAGGCAACCAAAAATAAATGATAATATGCAACTTTTATTCGTTCAAGTCAGACACATAGTCAGAGTTTTGTTCACTCCAAATATCAAAAAACACTCATTTATCAATTCTTTTTAGTACACAATCACAGATTAATTCGAAAAGATTTTGCCAAGTCGCATAACTTTCCGACATTTGCAAACGCATCTTTAAAAGCGTAGTACTTTTTGTAAGTACCCCAACCAACATAAGAACAGATTTTAAGTGATCCTATAAATTAATCATAGTAATACGAAATTATGGCAAACGACATGATGGTAAAAGAACTGGATCAAGTGGTAGTCCGCTTTTCCGGAGACTCCGGCGATGGTATGCAGCTCGCCGGCAACATCTTTTCAACAGTATCGGCTACGGTGGGAAATGACATCAGTACTTTCCCCGACTATCCCGCAGATATCCGCGCCCCGCAAGGTTCTCTGACCGGCGTATCAGGTTTCCAGGTACACATCGGCGCCAGCAAAGTATTCACCCCGGGTGATAAATGCGACGTATTGGTAGCTATGAACGCTGCCGCATTGAAAACACAGTATAAGTTTGCTAAGTCTACTGCTTGTATCATCATCGACACAGACTGTTTCCAGGCTTCCGATTTACAGAAAGCCGCTTTCAAGACTGACAATCCTATCGAAGAAATGGGTATCAAACAGGATGTCATTGCCGCTCCTATCTCTCAAATGGTGAAAGATTGCCTGGCCGAAACGGGTATGGACAACAAAGCCATGCTGAAATGCCGCAACATGTTCGCTCTCGGTTTGGTATGCTGGTTGTTCAATCGTGACCTGAAGATTGCAGAAGATTTCCTTAGAGAGAAATTCGCAAAAAAGCCGGAAATAGCAGAAGCCAACATCAAGGTGATTCACGCCGGCTACGACTATGGTCACAATACACATGCTTCTGTAGCGCACACTTATAAGATAGAAAGTAAGATAAAAACACCCGGAATATACATGGATATCATGGGTAACAAAGCTACAGCCTACGGTTTCATTGCTGCTGCTGAAAAAGCAGGTCTGAAGTTGTTCCTGGGTTCTTATCCCATCACTCCTGCTACGGACGTATTACATGAACTTTCCAAACATAAATCTTTAGGTGTCATTACCGTCCAATGTGAAGATGAGATTTCAGGTTGCGCTACGGCTATCGGTGCCTCGTTTGCAGGTGCGTTGGCAGCTACTTCTACTTCGGGACCGGGTGTTTGTCTGAAATCAGAGGCTATGAATCTGGCTGTTATTACAGAACTTCCTCTGGTTGTTCTGAACGTACAGCGCGGCGGTCCTTCTACTGGTTTGCCTACTAAGTCTGAGCAAACAGATTTATTGCAGGCTTTGTTTGGCCGTAACGGTGAAAGCCCGATGCCGGTTATCGCCGCCACTTCACCGACCAACTGCTTCGATGCAGCCTATGCAGCTTGTAAAATGGCTTTGGAGCACATGACTCCGGTGGTTCTGTTGACAGACGGTTTCGTAGCCAACGGTTCCGGTTCATGGAAACTGCCGAATCTGGATACATATCCTGAAATCAAACCTCAGTATGTTACTCCTGAGATGAAAGATAACTATACTCCTTATAAACGCAACCCTGAGAACCAGGTACGTTACTGGGCCATTCCGGGACAAGAAGGCTATACTCATATCCTCGGTGGTCTGGAAAAAGACAGCAACACTGGTGCGATCTCTACCGATCCTGAAAACCACAATCTGATGTGCCACCTGCGTGCAGAAAAAGTTGCAAAGATTGCTGTGCCCGATGTAGAAGTACAAGGCTGTGCAGATGATGCAGACCTGCTGATTGTAGGTTTTGGCGGTACTTACGGACACTTGTATTCTGCTATGGAAGAGATGAACAAAGCCGGACAAAAAGTAGCCTTAGCTCACTTCTCTTATATCAACCCACTGCCTAAAAAATACGGCTGAGGTATTGAAGAAATATAAGAAAGTGGTAGTTGCCGAACAAAATCTGGGACAATTTGCCGGTTATCTCCGCATGAAGGTAGATAATTTCACTCCGTATCAATTCAATGAAGTCAAGGGACAGCCGTTCGTAGTAAGCGAATTGGTGGCTACCTTCACCGAGATACTGAAGAAGTGACAAGCTACAGGCTACGAGTAACAAGTACTGCCCTGAACAGACTTGTAGCTTGTAGCTCGTAACTCGTAGCTACTAAAAAACTTATCAACTTAAAACTTAAGAACATCATGAGCGAATATACAGCTAAAGATTTCAAAAAAGGACAACCGCGTTGGTGTCCGGGTTGCGGCGACCACTTCTTCTTGAACTCACTGCACAAAGCGTTGGCAGAAATCGGTGTTAAGCCTTGGGAAACTGCCGTTATTTCGGGTATCGGTTGCTCTAGCCGTCTACCTTATTATATGAATACGTATGCGATGCAGACTATCCACGGACGTGCTGCCGCCATCTCTACCGGATGTAAAGTAACCAATCCTAACCTGAGCGTTTGGCAGGTTTCAGGTGACGGTGATGGTCTGGCTATCGGTGGTAACCACTTTATCCATGCTATCCGTCGCAATATAGATATCAACATTCTGTTGCTGAACAACCGCATCTACGGTTTGACAAAAGGACAATATTCTCCGACGTCTCCCCGTGGCTTCGTCAGCAAATCCTCTCCTTATGGCACGGTAGAAGATCCGTTCCACCCAGCTGAACTCTGCTTCGGTGCACGTGGACGTTTCTTTGCACGTTGTGTAGCTACAGATGGTCCCGGCACAGGAGAAGTTCTGAAGGCTGCCGCTAACCATAAAGGAGCCGCTGTGTGTGAGATTCTGCAACACTGCGTTATCTTCAATGACGGCACCTACGACTCTGTATACAACAAGGACGGACGTGCCAAGAATGCTATCTATCTGGAACACGGTAAGCCGATGCTTTTCGGTGAGAACAAAGAGTTTGGATTGATGCAGGAAGGCTTTGGACTGAAAGTTGTGAAGTTGGGCGAGAACGGTATCACAGAAAAGGATATCCTCGTTCATGATGCACACTGCATGGATAATACATTGCAACTGAAATTGGCTCTGATGGAAGGTCCTGACTTCCCGGTTGCTCTCGGTGTGATCCGCGATGTAGAAGCTCCGACTTATGACGATGCTATAATGGAACAGATTGAAGAAGTATCAGCAAAGAAGAAGTATCACAACTTCAAAGAACTGCTGATGACAAATGATATTTGGGAAGTGAAGTAAGCAAATACAATATTCTTTTTCAGTAAAAGCCTCATTACCGCTGCTATTATATAGTACGGTAATGAGGCTTTTTGCGAAGGACGAATCTGCTTATTAGAGGGATTAATTCATTACTATAAGGTTATGAATATAATTTTAGGCGCGGATTACGCGGATTCTTTTCCTGTAATATAGTGTGATAGCGCAGCCATTAATCCGTGTAATCCGCGTAATCCGCGCCTAAATCATTATCAGCATTTAGTTCATTACTGTACCATTCTTAATTAATCCCGCCAACAGGTAATCCCAAATATCATATATAATTTTGGGATTATAATCCTAAATATCATATATAATTTTGGGATTTAAGTATTAAAAGCCTATATTTGCCTTGAAATAAAGTAAGATGAAAGAGATGATACAAAGAAGACTTCAGCCGGTAATTGAGAGTAAGCTATTCAAAGGAAAGGCGATTATCCTGATCGGTGCAAGACAAGTAGGAAAAAGTACACTATTTAATCAAATCACTCAAGGACGAAAAGAAGCAGTACTGACATTGAACTGCGACGAACCGGAAGTGAAAGAGATGTTAGCCAACATCAATACCTCCGAACTGAAAATGCTGATCGGCAACAACAGAATTATCGTAATAGACGAGGCACAACGTGTATCAGAAATAGGTTTAACCCTAAAACGCATTACAGACAATTTCACCAACGTGCAGCTTCTCGTCACCGGTTCTTCATCGTTTGAATTACAAAGTAATCTGAACGAACCTCTCACAGGACGAAAATATGAATATCACCTCTATCCCATCTCTACGGCAGAATTATATGACAGCCAAGGTTTATTGCCAGTCAAACAAATGTTTGAATCCCGGCTTATATACGGTTCTTATCCGGACATTATCAATCATACTGACGAGGCTAAAGAATTATTAATGAACATAGCCAACAGCTACCTGTATAAAGACCTGTTGGCTATGAACGAGATACGCCGCCCCATACTGCTGGAAAAGTTACTTATCGCCCTTGCCCTGCAAGTAAGCAGTGAAGTATCCTATAACGAAGTAGCGCAAACCATCGGGACCGACAACAAAACCGTAGAAAAATACATCGACTTATTAGAGAAATGCTATGTCATTTTCCGCCTGAATGCTTTCAACCGTAACTTACGAACAGAGCTCAAAAAGAGCAAGAAAATATATTTTTATGATAATGGTATCCGCAATGCCGTCATCCAGAATTTTGCACCGCTATCTCTCCGCCAAGACACAGGCGCTTTATGGGAGAATTTCTTCATCAGCGAACGCATCAAAGCAAATCATTACAACGGAATTATGCAAAAAAAGCTTCTTCTGGAGAACCACTCAACAACAAGAAATAGACTATATAGAAGAAGCAGACGGCAACTTCACCGCTTTTGAAATGAAGTGGAATCCTAATAAACGTCCAATCACCTTTCCATCTCCTTTCTTGAATAATTATCCGGTCAAAGAGACTGTAGTCATTACGCCAGAGAATTATCTGGAATGGGTTATGTAAGTACAGAGTCATTACCTTGAATAAAATAAGGGAAAAGAGGTATAGTAGACACCTCTTCAGTTATAGAACAAAAAAAGATAAGTCAATACAGCACAGTTCCCATTAGGAGAAAACAAGAAACAATAGAACTGACTGACATTATCGGAACTTCAATTTGATCCCTGCAATTCCAGAAGGAGTATTAGAATAACTGCGCTTTCTAAGTTTCCCTGTCCTTTCCCTTTGATGATAAATGAATTAGCATCTATT
>VOFD01000097.1_pt1 | contig 218351 bp, 224 predicted proteins | sample 5384101 | NCBI WGS metagenome assembly VOFD01 (sample SAMN12384723, study PRJNA508395) | human gut metagenome | isolation source: healthy gut C | host: Homo sapiens | reverse complement strand
CTCTGGAAGAGCACCTGCGCCACGTAGCGGCTGGCGGCAGAGGGAGGGTTGTCCTCGTCGTAGGGGCGCGGCGTGACGAGGAGCTGGAAGTACAGCGCGCTGCTCGACCCCATCGACGCGGGCAGGTTGGCCAGCTCTGCCGACGGCACGCCCTTGCACACGTACCAGCCCGGCTCGTCGCAGTCGTTGAGGTTGGTGCCGGAGGTTATCTCGCGGGCGGCCACCGGCGCGGGCGTGTCGGCCACCACGCTGCCCTTTACGTGCAGGTCGCCCTCCACGGTGAGGCGGTAAGCGGCATCCACCTCCGTCGCAGGGCCGATGTTGGCGTGGCCGCTGCTGTCGAAGGCCATGGCGCGCTTGCCGCCGCGCCACCCCAGCCACAGCTTGCTGTTCTGCGCCCCTTGGAAGTTACTCTCAGACGTGCCTACGGACACGCCGCCGAGTATGTTTTCCCCGGTAGTGTCCATGATGTTGAGTGAGGAGAAACGACCGTTGCCTGCCTGCCACGTGCCGGGCTTGCATACCGTGTGGAAGAGCGTCCTCGGGTACGCCGCCGTGGAAGAGGATACCGTCTGAGATGGCAGGGTCGTGGCCATGGCATTGTCGAGCGTGACGGAGAAGTTGCCACCTTGCGTTAGCCCGTAGACATGACCTGTTTCATGTGAATTGTATGGCGTAAGCCACACTTCCCACACTTTCTCCGTCTGCCCGCTCACTCCCGTCTCGCGTTCCATCTTGTACAGGTGTACCCTCCCGGCCCATGCGGTGTCCGCGCCCACATAGGTGAATGACAGCAGGCCGGGGTCGGTGTCGCCGCCGTTATAGAACTGGATGCTGAACCGAGCACTGCTACAGTCGCGGCTCGTGAGTGAGAACTCCAGCGGCTGGTCGGCATAGGCCACTTTCACCCGTATGGAGAGCAGCTTCAGTGCATTCCAGTTAGTGCCGCTAACGCCATACGGTTTCTCTTTCGCAGCGAACATCGCCTTGAACTTCTGCGTGAGCCTCGTCACGCCCTCCTTTGATAGGTATTTTCCCATGTCATCTGTTTTTTTTGTTACCATTCATTGCCGTCAACCGGCCTGTCGCCCGCTGCCGACGGTGTCGCCAACCTTTATGGCCCAGTAGATGAACTCCCTGCCGTCCTTAACGTCGGCCACGCACTCCAGCAGGGCGAAGCGGCCCGTAGTGACGGATGTTCCCATCGGGTTGTCCTGCGAGTGGTAGGCGTTGTCGAACGTCACCACGCCGCTGCCCGTATTGTACACAAGCAGCTTGTTGCCCACGAGCGAGCGCATCTTGCCGACGTAGTTCCCGTTGGTCGTGTCGGGCAGGTATATATATGCGCCTGCCGAGCCGGAAAAGACGACATAGCCGCCCAGCTTGGCGAAATCAAAACACCGCTGCCCCAGCTCGTCGGTGGTCGTATAGTCGTCTATGTTGGCATCGGTGATGCTCACCGCTTTCTTGGCGAGCATCCCGCTGAACGTTCCCCCGGCTGCGCTGAGGTCGCCCTTGAACGCCGCCCCGCCGCCGCCCACGATGTTGCCGTCGGCATCCACGGAGAACGTCTGCCGTCCGGAGTTGTTGACGATGAGGAATTTGTCGGCGGAGGCCCTTACCACGCCCTGCCCTATGTCGATGCCCGTATCCTCAAGGCCCTGCTCCACGCCGCTGACACGCAGGCTGATGGAGCTGGCCGTCTGCTCCACGGTGGACACCCTGCCCGAGAGGTCGCCCACCTGCACCTCCACCCCCTCAGCCGTCTGCTGTATGCGGCTGCCGAGCACGGCGTCGATGTCCGGCACGAGCTGCACGTCGGCCACGCAGCACTCCATGGAGGTGGACTGCGACCCCGCCGGAGTGACGGTGACGGCAAACGATGTCGGCTCATACGAGAACTCCAGCACCGCCGACACCTCCTGCCAGCCGCCTGCCGCAAACGCCTGCTCCCACGAGGCCAGCTCTCCGTCGATGTTGCTCAGCAGCGAGGCGCGCACCGTGCATCCCGTGGGCGTGAGCACGCGCAGCGACAGCCGCGCCTGAATGTCGGCAGAGCCGCCCATCACCGCGCTCCAGTCGCACAGCATCGCCGAGGCCTGCTGCTCCAGCCGCTCCGTGCCATCGCCCGAGAGCCGCGCGCAAGGCACGCCGCCCTCCTCCGAGGCCGTCACGCCGCCGCTCACCGCCCATGCGTCGAGGCCCTGCGCGAACGTGCCGTTGGCTATCACGCTGCCCGAAGGCTGCCGCCGCCACACCTCCGAGCGCAGCCCCTCGGCGCTCTGCACCAGCTCCGAGATGCCCTCGACGGTGCGCAGCTGGCCGTCCTCGTCGGTGTAGGTGAAGGTGCGCTGGGCCACCTGTGTCTTCACGTCGTTCTCTATCGTCTCGCGGAACTCCCCGGGGTAGTTCACCCCTATGTCGGCATGGCACTCCATGGTGTCGGGCGAGCCCCCGGCATACTGGGCAGGCACACGGATGCTGGCTCTTACCTGTGCTCTTTCGGGCTTGCCCACAATGCCCGTTATGCGGCACTGGTGAGGGTAGTCGCCCTGCTCCACCGTGCAGCCCGTTCCGGAGTAATTCACGGTGCAGCTGCCCGTTATCTCTTCCTGGAAGCCGCGCATGACAGCGAGAATCAGCTTTGCGTCCGAAAGGTCGAAGCCGTCGCCATTGTCGCTCACCACGAGCGAGGCGGGCGTGAAGTAGGCCCTCACAGCCGAGAGCGAGCCGTCAGTGCCGTCCTTGCCGTCTTGTCCAGGCTGCCCGTCCGCACCGTCTGCGCCGTCCGCGCCGTCGGCACCGGGGCTTACCTGCAACTGCCACGCCGCGCTGCCATCGGCAGGCTCGGCCTGCGTTCCTGACTGCGACACGCACAGCCACAGGCCGCCGCCGTGGGCCACCTGCTCATAGTAGTAATATGTCTTGCCCTGCTGCCACTCCCCACGGTATACAGGCATCCGCGTGACCGTGCCGCCCTCGGTCTCTATCTCGAAGCGGCGCGCGCGGAACACGTTGCCCGTGCGGGGGGCGATGGCAGTCACGCGCCGGGCGGAGAGGTTGTAGATGTAGGCATCGCCCTTGTCATGCGCGCCCACCCCGCAGTACTCCTCAATGGCGGGGGCGTTCTCGCCGACGGTGACGAGGCGTATGAGGTGCTGCCTGTCGGGGTCGGTCTGACTGCCCTCCTGTACAATCTCGTCGCCCTCGGCGGGTGCGTCGTTGGCGTCGGCGTGCCACTTCATGCCGCCGTCGGTCTCGTCGAAGCCGTCGAACACCTCATCGTAACCCACACACCGCACCTCCACGCCATCCGTGTCGGTGAGCGCCACCTCCTTTTCGTTGGACAGCTCCACATAGTCGTAGTCGCGCCCGTCCTCCAGCGTCTCCGTGCCTGTGGCCGTGACAAGCCGCCAGTAGTAGCGGTTGCCCGCGTTGCCCTGCCGCGCCTGCCCGTAGCCCAGCGGCGACCCGGCAGCATCGGCGGAGATGAGCCGCCCGCCCAGCGAGAGCAGCCGCGCCGTGGAAGATGCCCCTCCGTCGAGGTTGAACGTCTGGCACTTGGCCATGTCGCCCGCGCGCCACCAGTTGCGCGTGCGCGTCGTGCCGTCATCCTTCAGGAGGAAGCACCTCCAGGCATATGGCTCCGCCTCGCCCTCGCGCACGAGCGGCCTCACCCTCACTATCGTGCTGCCCGCGCCGCTCAGCTCCATGTTACCCCCGGCATAGGACAGCTTGCGTATCTCCAGCTCGTTGAACATGGCCTTGACGCGCACCAGCAGCTCGTCCACCTCAAGGCGCGAGCGGCCACTGTCGGAGGTCTCCAGCGTGTAGCCGCTCAGGCCCTGCTCGTAGTCTGCCGACCGCACCAGGGAGGCGAGGAGGCCCTTGGCGAACGCCGCGCGCTCGGCGAACGTGGTCTCCGATGTCATCACGCCAATGGCCGCCTTGGCCAGTGAGGCGACCGCCGCGCTCAGCGAGGCCAGCGTGGCGTTGCCATCCCCGTCCACGCCGTATGCGCCATCACCGAGGAGCAGGCCCTTGAGGAACGTTATCACCCCTGAGGCCGTGTCGTCTTCCTTGCTGCTGAGGAACTCGTCGCGCAGCTCGTCAGACAAGCCGGTGGCCACGTCGGCCTTGGCGGCCCACTGCGCCGTCTGCGCCTCGCCCGCGCTGTCGGCATATCCCGCGCTGTCGGCATAGTCGGCCTTTGCTGCCCGGCGGGCCTCATCGGCCACTCCGCCCGTGGCGGTGAAGCCCGTACCGCCGGTGGCGGCGGGAGTTCCGCCCTGCTTGGGCTTTGCTATCGTCTTTACGCTTATCATGTCCAAAGGGATTTGAGTTTTAGGCTGGCCGTTCCCTCCATCAAGTTGCGGCCCATGCCCATCACGTAGAACTTCTTGTCGAGGGCCTTGCTCGTGTAGCGGTCAAACGGCGAGAGCTCCCCGTCAGCGTCGAGGGCGCTCTGCTCCAGCAGCAGGCGCGGCTCGTGCCACTCGTCATAGTAGGCATCGACGTACAGCTGCTCGGGCTTGCCCTCGCGCCCGAGGCTGTCGCGTATGGACAGCGCGCCGACACCCGTTCCCGCGTCGACAGGCACGGAGAGCATCACGCTGTTGGTCACGCCCATCTCCTGGCACTCCTCAGCCGTGAGGGCCGAGTGTATGCGGAACTCAAGGTCGTCTTTCTTGTTTACGAAGCCGACCGCCACGTCGCTCATGTATATTATGTCGTTGCTGGCCGTGGTTCCGCCCGAAGCGTCGCTGTAGAGCTTTATCTCGAAGTCCTTCACCACGACGGATGCCGTGTGGCCCAGCAGGCACACCATGTTCTCCGCCCATTCCGTATGGTGGAAGAAGTCCGGCTCGCGGCTGATGTATGTGTCTTTCCACATGGAGTTCACGAGCCCGAGCACTTGGAAGTGCACGTCGCCGCTGAGGGCGTCGGCCTTGCGTATGGGTATGCACATCCCGGACTCGTCTATGCCCAGCCCGAAGTTGTTGTCCTGTATGCTGAACTCCGTGCCTATTATCTTGTCGCCAATCTTGGGGTCGAAGCCTATGGTGAACGACTGGCGGTAGTATTCCTCATCGGAGGCGCACTCTGCGCGCTCCTTGTAGTCGCGCCACTCGAAGTCTTCCACCAGCCCGTCGCCGCCTGTCTCCACGAGGCACTTGCCGCCCACGGTGAGCATGCAACACAGCACGGCCACCTTTGAGATGTAGTCGGTGCTCTGCCCTATGGAGCTGTAGCGGAACTCGTACCTCTTCGCGCAGATGCCGTCGCAGGGATAGAAGCCCAGCTCGCCGTCCGCGTCGGCCACTGGCTCAGCGTCGGGGGTCTCCGCCTCCCAGAACTGGCGCGCCACGTAGCTGCCGTTTACGGTCTGGTGCCACCATTTCTTCTCCCAGTCATCCAATGGGCTTCCCGGCGTGGGGCTTCCCGCGTTGATGCCAACCTGCAAGTCCGCCCATGATGGTATGTCATCAGAAGGCACGAGCGTTATCTTTCCCTTGATTACGATGTAGTTGGTCACAGCGTCGTCAGACGGCGAGAGCGAGCCGCCCGCCACGCTCGCGTTGTACTCTGCCAGGGGGATGCACTGCTTCAGCAGCTCGGAGTAGGCGTCGGCGGCCTCTTGCTCACCCACAATGCTCCCGCTGCTAATTATTCCCGCCCCGATTACAAGGCAGTCGGACATGGAGGGGTGCGTGGGGGCGTTGTCCGTGCCGCTTACGTTCACGCTGCGCGAGCCTACCGACAGCAACGCCGCGCCCATGCCTTGCCCAAGCCGCTGCGGCACGCGCTCCTGGTGCTTGCCGTCGGACGTGAGGCTGAGGATGTCGGCCTTGCCGCCCTGGTAGGTATAGAACGTCCACCCGGGGTTGTCCTTCACCTGTACGTACCATTCCGTTTTCTTCGCCGCGTCGTATGTGGTGGAGTTCCCGAGGAGCATGGCATGGTAAGCCTTTATGGCATCGCCGCCCTCGCCGCCGCTCGTGTACGTGGTCATGTACTTCTGCCTGCGGGGGTAGACGGCCACGAGGCTGTCGCTGCTCAGCGGGCTTTCCACGAGGCTGTCGCTGCCCTTGGTGTCGCAGGTGAGCAGCAGCTGGTTGTACAACTCGCACACGCTCAGCTTGGTGCTGCAGTCGGCGGCCATGGCCGCGTCGATGGTGCGGTTGGCGCGCAGCATGGTGACATCGCCGCCGCCTATCAGGTCGCGCCATGCCACCGTGCCTGCATTTGCGGTGGCGTTTGCCGTCTGCGTCTGCCATGAGAAGACATAGAAGTCTGCCCCGTCTTGCATGATGTGCAGGTCGAGGTAGCGCAGCATCTCCTCCACCACCTCGTCCTGCCCCCACACGTCGTCCTCGGTATCGCCAAGGAAGAGCAGCTCCGGGATGGACAGGCGCGAGAATATCGTATAAGGCTCTGCGCCCTCGCCCGTATGCCTGCTGCCGTCAAAGAGCAGGCGCACGGGCGCCGCGCCGGAGAGGTCTATGCCCGAGGCCACGCCAGTGATGGCCTCTTTCAGTATGTCGAGGAACGTGCGCTGCGCGGCTGCCGCCTTCACGTCGCCATAGAGCACCCCCGCCGCGCCCACATCCTTGTACTTGGAGTACTGCAGGGCCGAGATGGCGTCTATGCAGCTCAGCTCCAGCTCGTCGAGGGCATCGTTGTATGGCTGCGAGAAGGCCATCGGCTCTATGAAGCCCGCAAACACGAGCCGCCCGCCGAGGCGCACGTTCACCACCGCGTCGCGGCACGAGGCACTGAAGAACTCCTGCCTGAACTGCCGCGAGAGCAGGCGTATGGAGCAGGAATGGGGCAGCAGCACGTCGAACGTGTCGTTGACCTCGGCCTCAACCACCACGGGGTCGTCAGCCGCGAACCACAGCCCCGCCTCCTCGGTGCCTATCTCAAGCTCCGTGGTGCGGTCGGCGCCGGTGACTATCTCAACCTTTACGCGCTGCCCTTGCTTGTTTGCAAACTCTCCGTGGATGTACATGGTGCTATTTTTTTTTGATGGGAGTTATGGGAGAACTGGGAGGGCTGTGCTCATATCCTGATGTTGGTGCGGCGGCCCGACTTGGCGGCGGTGCGCGTCTCGTTGGCCATCACGCCCACGAGCTTGCGGCCCTCCACCTCGAAGCGCACCGCCCCGAGCGAGGCGGCCACGGGCGGGTTGAGCATGGAGCGCAGGCGGTCGAGCGGGGCTATCACCTCGGGATTGCTGCCCGCCCCGGCGTACTCGCCCACCAGCGCGAGCGTAGGCCCGCTCACCACGCCGCCGTTGGCGAAGGCTCCCATGGCCTTGATGCTGCCCACCACGGCCATGAGGTTGGCCAGGCCCGCCGCCGAGGCCGCTATCCAGCCCCAGATGCCGAGCTTGCCCTCCTGCTTCGAGGCATCGGCGAAGCCCATGATGGTGGTGGCTATGGCTGCGGCAATGGTGCCTGCCACGTCGAGCGCAGGCAGTTCCATCGCACGGCCGGCAGAGCTGAGCGCGCCGCCAAGGGAGCGCAGGGCGTCGGTGGCTCCCTCTATGCTGCCACGCCCTTTTTCCAACTCGCTCGTGTCCACCTTAACCACCACCGGCTTCAGCTCGGCCTGCAGCTGCTCGTTCACGCTGTGGGCTATGGCCACGGGGGCGGCGGGGTCTTCAAGCCCTATGCGCACCTTCAGGTCGTGCAGCCCGGCGCGGGCCATTGCAAGTTCCGGGAGCGTGGCCTTGGCCTCGGCGGGGGAGGCGGTGGAGCTTACCTGCCGCTCCAGCTCGCGTATGCGCTCCTCGTACCACTTCACGCTGCCCTCTTCGTAGGCGGGGGCGGAAGCCTTGGGGGCGGTGCCGGTGTTTGTGTTGCCGGTGCCGTTGGCGTTGTTTCCATTGTTCCCGGTGTTCCCGTTGCCGCCCGCGACCTCCCCCATGCTTGTTGCCAGCTTTTCAAGTTCCTTGCTTGAAAAATCGAGCACGGCCTCAAGCTCTTTCCTTTCCGCAATGAGTTCTGCCCCCTCGCTTTTCAGGGCGGCATACTCTTCCGTGGGTTCCTCTGTGCTATAGACATGGCCCGGTGTGCCGGGCCCCAGTTGCGAGTACGAGGTTTTTTTCTCCACGGCCTTGCCCTCACGCCACAGCTTCCTGCGGGAGGCGTAGTTCTGCTCGAGCTTGAAGCTTATCTCGCTGAGGCGGGTGGCGGCGGCTATGGATTGAGCCTCGTATCCCTTTGCCCGGGCGTAGTCCTTGCTCTTGCGGGTGAGCACGTCGTACCACTCGGCGGCGGTCTCGTAGGTGCCGAAGCTCTCGCTGTAGGCCTCGTTGAGGCGGGCCACGGCGGCTGTGGTGTCGGCCTTGGCGTCCATGAGCTGCTTCAGCCTCTTGGCCTCGTTCTCTATCTGCACCTGCGCCTCTGCGGCCACCCTCACGTACTCGCCCTCGGCCTCGGCCACGCCTTGGAACTTCTGTTCCGCCTCTTCAGCCGCGTCGCCCGCCCTGTCGAACGCGCCCATGAGCATTTCAAGCAGCTTGCCCAGCGCAACCACCGCAACGCCAATCACCGAGGTGACCAGCGCGGCGCGCACGGCCGTCTTCATGATGTTTGCCGCCACCGACACACCACGGAACGAGGCGGCCAGCGTGGCGTTGGCTGCTGTGGCCGTGCGGGCGGTGGTGCCGTATTGGATGAAGTTGCGTATGGCAGACACGATCTGGCGGGCAGGGATGGCCACCCTCAGCTTGCCGAACGCCGTGCTCAGTGCGAGTACGGCCACCACGGCGTTGCCCGCCTTCTCGGCGGTGGTTATGAACGGGGCTGCCATGTTGTAAAGCCCCGAAAGGTCCACTATGCCGGTGAGGGCGTTCTTCACTCGCTCGATGGCCGCCACCTGCCTGTCCTGCGCCTCGGCCACGCCGCCCGTGGCGGCCTTTACTGCGTCCATGCTCGTCTCCACGGTGGCCAGCGTCTTGATGTACTCCAGTCCGGCATCCTCGCCCGGGCCTCCGAAGATGTCGGCCAGGGCCGCGCCCACCTCCGCCGAGCTTGCGGGCAGGGTGGAGAGCCTTTCGGCCACCTGCTGCATTACCTGGAACGTGGTGGCACTGCCGTCGCGCAGGGCCTGCTGCACGGCCTCGGCGGACATTCCTATGCCCTCAAGGGCGGCCTTGGTGGCGGGCGTAAGCTCGCGCAGGCGTATGTTGGCCTCCTTTATGGCATCCACGCCCTTGTCTGAGAACACGCCCTGCCTTGCGGCGTTGGTGGTTATGGCCACGAACGCCTCGGCGCTTATGCCCGCCTCGCTGAAATAGCGTGGGTACTCGCGCAGCGTGTCGAGGAAGTCGCCGCCCGCGTCCGCCCCCGCCGCGAAGCCCGAGCGCACCAGGGCCATGGCGTCCTGTGCCGAAATGCCGAAGCCCTTGGCCATGGCGTTGGCCGAGCGCAGCACCTCGGCGAAGTCCTTGCCGTAGTACTCGGCCACCGCCGCCACCTCCGAGCGCAGCGAGCGCATGGCGTCACCCGTCTCGCCCGTGAGCTGCGTCACGGCCATTGACTGCCGGGCCGTGGAGGCGAGGGCTTGGGAAACTTGGGAGATAGAGTCGGCTATGTTCCTGTATTTCTCTATCTTCTGATTGAAATGAATAAGTACATTATTCATCTCACCCAAGCGACTACGGCAAGCATTTGCCGCTTCGCTTATTTCCTTTATGCCTGTGGTGGCGGTCACGAGCTGTTCCTTGCCGTCGACGTTGAGCCTTATGTTAAACTTTATTTCCTTTGCCATGGCTTGACATTTAATCACTAACACCTAACCACTAACACTTATTACTTCCGTTTCCGCATCATCTCCTGCACCCTCTCCTTTGTCGACGGCGGGTGGGGTCTTGCGTCCTTGGGCTTCTCCCACGGCAGGGGCAGCAGCTGCCCGGGCGTGAGCCGCTTCTTCACGTGCGGCTGTATGGTGATGGTGGCCAGCAGGCGCATCCGCTCCCACGAGCCCTGCTCCAGACCCTCACTGTGCCTGCCCCACGCATCGCACACAGAGCGGAACTCCGAGGGCGTGAGGGCGCAGAAGTCGGGCAGCGAAAGGCCGACGCAGCCCAGCGCGAAGCCGAGCGCGTCGGCCACTCTCAGGCTTTTTTTTCGCTGTCAGCGTCTTCCCCCGCTCCCCCGTCCGCGTCGGCGAGGGCTGTCGACCACGCCTGCAGGTCGGCGGGCGAGAGGTTGTCGGCAAACTCTGTCAGCCCCATGCCGAACTCAACGCCATCGGCCATGCAGGCCGACACCACGCAGCAGTACAGGTAGGTGCACAGGTCGCTCACGCCGTCGGTCATGTCGGTGACCTCGCGCCCCGTCTCGCGCTTGAAGCGCAGCATGGCGCCCATCGTCTGGCGGCAGGGGTACTCCTTGCCTGCCACTGTTACTTTCAATCCTTTTTCCATGATAGTTAAAAACTAAAGGTTAACAACTTCGGCTCGCTTACGGTTCGCAAGCAACCAGGGCTTTCCGCTTACGGGTTCCAGCCCTGTCGCCTATATTTCCAAAACGGGCCGCCTTGCCTTGTGAAATGGCCTGCCTTGACCCACGAAACGGCCTGTCTCGCAGGGCCAAACGGCGCAAGCCATAGTTATAACTCAGGGTCTCCCGCGGCCTTACCCGGATATTTCGTGGGCTCGCCGTCGTTCTCGAGGCTTACGGTGTAGGTGGCATCGTCCTGCGCCGGGCTGGTCTCCTCTATCGAAGCGATGACGAACTTGCCCTTCAGGTAGGGCGTCTCGTCGCCCTCGCGCTCGAAGGCCTCCACGTCCACGCTCTGGCCTTTGCCCCAAAGGGCGGAAATCTCCTCGAAGCCGCTCTCCGTCTCCTCGTAGAAGCGCAGGCCCTCGGCGGAGATGCTTATGCTAAGGGCGGTTATGCCCTTGCCTTTCCACAGACCCGACTGCTTGCCCTCCGAGGCAGCGGGCTTCACGGCGCGTTCCTTTGTCTCGCTGTTGAACGTCAGCGTGTGGGTGGTGCAGTGGCCTACCGCAGCCTCCCCAATCTTGAGCAGCAGGTCGCTGCCATTGATGTAACTCATAATGCTGATATTTTTACGTTAAACACTAACCTTTGCACATAGGCATCGTCCTCCCAGCCCTCATCGCTGTCCACGAGGGTGCAGGCACGCAGCCGCAGCCCGGCGGCCTCGCCGGTGGCGGAGTCGAGCGCGGCGCGCACGGCCTCGGCCAGCTCCACGCCCTCGGCGTAGCCCGCCGTGTAGCACCCTACCTCGATGACGACGGTATCAGAGCCGGGGCGGCCCGACTTCTGCGGCTGCTGCTCCAGGGCCGTGCGGCGGTAGAGCACGTAAGGCAGCTCCGCCGACGTGTCGATGGCCACCGGGAAAACCTTGTCAGCACGGCTGGCCACGGCCTCGTCGGCAAGCAACAGCGAGCGGATTATGGCACCCGCGCTGAGCGATGTGGGGATGACTGCCCCGGGGGTTGCTATCTTTCCTTCCATTGCTTTTTCTTTTATGGGAGTTATGGGAGAACTGAGAGAACTGTCCAGGCGAGCGGCCCTTTTAAGCCTTTGATTCCTGGCTTTAAATTTTTAATCTTTAATTTTTTAATTTTCCTCAGCCGCTTCTCAAGGTTGGCCTGGAAGTCGGCGAAGAGCCTGCGCTCCACACCCGGCGACTGCTCGGCCTCCGTCTTGGACAGGAAGCCGTAGCGGGGCATGGCACCCGTGCGCCGCCCGCCGCGCCGGTAGTCGCGGTGCAGCCTGCCGTAGGCCGAGGCCACCCAGCCGAAGCCGCTGCCCTTGCGGCGGCCTTGGCGGCGGGGGCGGGTGCCGTCCTCAGCCCACATGAGTATGGGCTTCAGGCCCCCGGCCACGCGTTTGCCGTCGCGCTTGCGCACGCGGTCGCCGGTCTTGTGCATTATCTTCGGGTCGTGGCCGTTGCGGCCCTTGACGGTGAGCATGAAGCCCGCGCCGTACTTGGGCGGGTAGACGCGCACGAGGATGTTGCGCTTGAAGTCACCCCCACCCCTGTTGCCCAGCGCGGAGGCCGCCTTGGCCGCCGCAGTGGAGCGCAGGCGGTTGCCCTCGCGGCGCATGGCCCCTCGCAGGGCCTTGCGCTGCTCGCGCAGGTCGAGTGCGTCGAACACCTCGCGGAACGGCTCTTTAATGTCGGTGGCTTCTGTCATGGCACTGGTTTTTTATGGGAGTTTCGGGAGCGCCGGGAACTTTGGGAGCGCAGCCTTTTTTAATTCTTAATTCTTAATTCTTAACTTTTAATTTATTCGTTCACCCTCTCGCACACGAGCGTCTTCATGCCGCGCGCGATGTTGGGGATGATGTTGGTCACCGTATAGAGGTTGCCGCCCAGCTGGCGCACCCGCCAGCCCTCGGCCACCTCATGCCCGTAGCGTATGTTGAACTCCGCGCGGTAGTCGGCGAAGTGCTCGCCTACCTCATCGCTCCTGCTGCCGCCCAGCTTGGCGCGCTCCGCCCACGCGAGGGCCTCCTCACGGAAGACAACAACCTCCTCGCCGTAGCCGTTCTGCACCGCCTCGGGGCGCAGCAGCATCAACTTGTAACGAAGCCCGCCAGCCCTCATTCCGCGAGCCTCCTGAACGGTTTGACAAGCGCCTCCACGCCGTAAGGCACGGCGCACTGCTGCGAGGGCGCAGTGGCCTCGGGCGTGGCGTAGCTGGAAGCGGCCAGCAGGAGCACGGCCTGCCTCAGCATGGCGGGGAACTCGCCCCCGCCCATGGCCAAAAGCTCGTCCATGCCCCTGTTGGTGGCCATGACCACCTGCTGCTCGGCGGCGTCGAGGTACTGTTGCAGCTGCTCGTCGTCGCCTGTCAGGTCGTCGGCCCTCACGTGCTTCTTGAACAATTCAAGGCTCACCACTCCCATAGCCTAATCGTGTTATGCTGTTTATCCGCCTATTAATTATTCCTCCCCGACCGTAACCTTTGCCAGTGCAAAAGCCTCGGGGCGCAGCGTGGTAGTACCGTAGTTCACGTTGAGCACGAAGTCCACAGCGTCCTTGCGCGCCTGGCTGTACGGGTCGATGATGAACGATATGTCGCCAAACAGGCCCATGGGCTGGTAACGCCAGTCGCCCAGGCCGATGTAGCCCTCGCCGATGTAGTTGGTGGTGAACACGGGCAAGCCTGCTATGTGGTCGTTCTCGCACACCATGATGCCGCTGCCTGCGTCCTTCGGCGTGGCCTCGGCGATGGCCTTCTGCGCCTTGGTCATCACCCAGCAGAGGTGCTCGCCGTCAACGCCGGTGGCCAGCACCTTCGCCTTGAGGCTGTTGAACTCCTTGAACGTGGGCTCTGCGCTTACTTCTACCGGGCTGCCTGCCAAAGCCACGAACGGGCCTACCAGTGTCGTAGCACTCGTAACCTTTGTAGTGCTAAACATGATTTTGTTAAGCAGCATAGTAACCGAAAGCGGCATGAGCTTCTTGACAATCATCTCTACCACGCCCTCGGTCTGGTTGATCGCCTGCCGTGTCACGGGGATGGCGATGCCGATACGCTGGGGCGAGGCGGTCAGCTTGGACATTGATATCTCCGTGTCGGTCAATGCCACGCCCTCGCCCTGTATCGTGGCCTCCACGGTCTCGTAGGTCGGCCAGATGTAGTCGCCTGCCAGCCCCGTGGGCATGGGCAGTCCCACCTTGTCCAGTATCAGGCCCTCAACAAGCGGGTCGAGTATGTCCTGCACCTTGACAGGCACAATCCCACCGGCGGTAGTGTCTGCCACCATCACCAAATCGCGCACCAGCATGATTTGTGTCGGGCGTCCTGCCGCCACGTTCTCGCGGATGATGCGGTTTGCCTCCTCCACGGTGTTGGGGTTCTCGCGCAGCCTCTCCACTGCCACAGCCTGCATCTTCATCTGCAGCAGCTGGTTCTCACGCAGCAGGGCGTTGTACTCGGCGGTTTCCGCCTCTGTACGCTCGCGCTGCTCCTTCTCGCACGCATCGGCTATCTCGCTGATGCGGTCGCAATTGGCCTGGTACTTGTTGACCAAATCACGCACATTCACTGTATTCTTCTTCATGCAGAAAAACTTTTTATGGTTAAACATTCGTTATAGTGACTGCGCGGCAACGCGGCGCATCTCGCGCACCTGCTCACGCACTTTATCTTTCGTTTCCTTTTTGCCCTCCGGCTGTTCCGGCTCTCGCAACTCCCTGACCAGCTCGCGCGCCTCGGCCTCGCAGTTGGTGTCGGGATAGGCTGGGTCAGCCGCCAGCGTGAAGTCGTAGATGCCGGTAATCGTGTTAACCGTGTAGGTTATGATAGTCTTGCCGTCCTCGCGCCGCACGTCGCGCCGCACATACGCCTCGTCGAAGTAGTGCGTGCTGAACATGAAGCTGCAGCCGCTGATGTCGCCGCGGCGCACCAGCTCCAGGGCCTTGTCGCCATCTACCGTGTTCGGTGCCTCGAACTCGAAGCTCACGCCCTTGCCGTCGACGTTGTACTTCAGCGTACCTGCGCCGTCCTTGCTCCTCGCCAGAATGAGCTGGCGGTCGTGGAACATGGTCATCTTGATGTCGCTGCCGTCCAGCAGCTCCTTGGTCACCGCGCCCGGGGCTATGACCTCGCGGGCCTCCTCGTCGCCGTATGAGTACAGCGGGGCGGACGGCACGCCAAACAGTATCGCGTAGCCGGTAATGGTTCTACTGGTCGCTTCGCCCTCCGGGGCTTCACGCACACGCAAATCTGCAACGGTATGCAGTATGCGGTTCACTACTGTGTCTTTATTCTTCGCCATTGCTTGTATCTCCGTTTTCGCCCGGCTCGTCGCCCGGCTCTTGGTTGTTGTCTGGTTCGGGCCCGGCGGGCCGCTCGTCTATGCCCCTGAGGTTGGCCGACACCAGCACGGTGTCGCCGCCCTCCACGGCGGGCTTGTTCTCCTCCTGCCGCCATTCGTTCACAGTGTAGAGGCCGGCGGCTATCGTCTGCGCCTGGTACTTGACGCGGCTGTCCAGGTCGCACGCATACAGGCCGCGCCTGTCGAACTGGAACTTGCGCTTGCCGCTCAAAGACGGCGCGACAAGCTTACGGAGCAGTTCCACCTCTATCTTGCGCAGTATCGGGTTGAGTGTGTTGGTGAGGTAAGCCACGTTGGCCATCTCCGCGCTCTTGTAGTTGTTGCTGGTATCATCGAACACGAACGACGGATGAACACCGAAGAAGCGGCATATCTCGCGCACGTTGAACTTGCGGGTCTCTAAGAACTGCATGTCTGTGCTGGTCAGCGAGATGGGGCTGAACTGCACCTGCCCCGGCAGCGACACTATGCGCTCGCCCGAGCGGAAACGCCCGTCTATGTCCACGGCGGTCTTGCGCAGCTCGTCGTCCTGGTACTCCCCGAAGCCGCGCACGCTCGTGTCGTTGCTCACTATGCCGCGCACGTTGCCGCCGTTGGCAAACCTGCTGAGCGTCTCCCGGTCGCCGGTGCTCGTTATGTCCAGGGCCACCCGCGCATAGGCTATGGTGGACAGCCCTGTCTTGCCGTCAACGCTGTAGTTCTTTATGTGGAGAATTTCACCCTCATCATACACGCCGCTGATGCCTGCGTGTACGTCGTTAATCGTGTAAGTGTCGCTTACAGTGTCATGCGCCACGGTCGACGGGTCAACAAGCGCCAGGCGGGCCACGGACATGGCAAGCGGGTCATAGACCGGCACTATGTAGGCGTTGCCCCGTAGCAGCAGGTGGCGCACCACCATCTGCCAGAAATCAACAGCCGAGAGCCATTCGCACGGCTGCACATTCAGCAGGTAGTGCATACGGTCGCCCCGGTCTTCCAGGAAAATGCCGCCCCGCTTGCGCATATACTGGACAGGCAGCATCGCCACGCTGTCCGCCAGGAGATTGACGCAGCGGTAAACAGCCGCGATGTTGAGCGCCGTGCCGGACGAGAGCAGGGGGAAGCCCCCCGTGCGGGGTGAGGGCTCGCTGGCGGGGGCCGACCTCCCAGCCTGCTCCCCGCCGCGCCTGAATATGCTCGCCAGCTTTCCCAGTATGCCCTTACTTTTCATGCACAGATTCGATTTTCAAATGAGTTTGGCATAACACCAAATAAAAACCTAATAACTAAAAACTATGTAGAGGATATGCGAAGTTAGGCAATTCCCACGACATGGCAAAACGCCCCAAAAACACGGCAAAGCCACTTGTGGACTGAAAATGCCACAAGTGGCGAAAACGTGCCGTATATTTAACCTTTCGGGAGGGCTGAATTAATGATATTTAAGGCAAACCAAAGTAGGCGTTGCCACGGCTTGCCCGCTCCTTCCCGGCTCATCGCGCGGACGGCAAAGAAAATAACGAAAAAACTTGCGGGTAATAAATTTATTACCTATATTTGCAGTATGAGAAAAGAATTAGGCAAATGGCTGATGGACATTGCCAAGTATATAACCACGGCAGTAGTGCTTACTTCCATATTCGGAGACTTGCAAGAGGAATGGATAATATACATGGGAGGCTCATTTGCTGTAGTAGTAACGCTTCTGGCGGGGCTTTGGCTCGTCAGGGATGAAAAGGAAGGGGAATAAAAATGGGAGCATTGATTATGTTTGGGCTTGTCTCAGTCATAGCCATTGTCGGCGTGATTTATTTCAGCCGCAAAGACAAAAAAGAAATGCACAAAAGCGTATAAAACGCATGATTGGCAGGACTAATCATGAATAAAAAGCGCATCCCCTTGCCAAGGATGCGCCCGATGGTGCGCCGCAAGCCCATGCGGCGGCTTTTGTTCAATTAAACGGCGTACCGACCGCCGGGGCTTTCTTGATGTTGTCTGCGGCGCGGCGTATGCGGTCGGCCAAATCGTAGAGTGCGTCTTCCAGCTGCTGAAGCTCCTCAGGAGTGAACTCCACCTCGTTGCCGTCCCAGTCCATGCCGTCCATCCTGGCGCGAAGCCATGCAGCGGGCTTTTTGAAATAATGCCACGCCAAATCGCGCCACGATATCGCAAGCAGCAGGTCGTCGAGCTTGTCCTTTATGTCTGTGCGGCGCGTGCTTATCTCGAATCTACTCAGTGCCATGTTTCTGCGTTTTATTGTCCTACAAATCCGCGGGCGCGGCTTTCTGCCTGCGCCCACGGGGTCAAAACAACAGGCCCGGAGTCAGAGCCTGTCCGCCGCCATGCTAACACGCGCGGCGATGTCTTTCAGCGCGGCCTTCAGGCGGTCGCGGTCGATGTCGCTGAAGTCGGCGGCGGCGTTGCCGTTCCTTCCGCTGAACTTGTGGTAGAGCCACGAGCGCGACTTGCCGAAATAGTTCTTTGCCAAATACGCCCAGTTCACCTCCTCGTACACGTCGTCCAACACCTGGCGCACCGTTGCTTTCTGCTGTGTCATAACTGCTGTTTCCATATAAGCTCTTTTTTAACGCCCCGGCAAATTGGCTGCCGGGGCTTTGGTTGCTACTCTTGCTCTCCTTCCATCAGGTCGTAAACAAGCTCGATAATCTCACGTTCAAGCATTTTCGCCCCATTTGGATAGGCACTGCGATAATTCCTGATTAGCCGGATAAGCTCTTTTTCGTTTTCTGTGTACTCCATGTTGTTTTGTTGTTTTGACATTGCAAAGATAATCATCTTTTGGTGAATATGCAAGCTTTTTGTGTTAAAAATCATCGCTTGGTGATTTTTTCTCACCTCTCGTAGTCGATGAACAGCCTCATGCACATCAGCGTGGTTATCACGCCGTCTATCTTCTGCGTCTGCGTGCGCTTCACGGGCTTGCAGTTCTCAAGGTTGTCGAAGTCGAGCACGGCGTTGCCGAAGCAGTAGGCGTTGATGGGGTTGTCGTTGATGAACACGTGGCCCGTCTTCGCCCCGTGCTCGAAGCTCTCCACCGGCGCGGTGAACGTGCCGTAGGTCTGCCGCACGCCCTTGATGACACCCGACGCCCCGGACGCGGCCAGCATGTTGATGACCTCCTGCGACTTCCACGGGTCGTAGCCTATGCCCAGCACGCGGACGTGGCGGTTGAGCCACAGCACGTAGTCCACGATGCGGCGGTAGTCTATCACGTCGCCCTCAGTCAGCGTGAGATAGCCTTTCTCTGCCCACGCCCGGTACAGCTTCTCGTTGGGGTGGCCGGGCAACGCGCCGCGCGGGAAGAAGTAGGCCGTGTGGAAGTGGAAGCTCTTCAGCGCGGGGTCGTACATACCCATGGTCACCGCGCTGAAGTCGTCGCTCTCGCTCAGGTCTATGGCCACCATCGCGTCGGGCCGCCCCTTTATGCCGTCTATGCTCATGGGGCGGCTGATGTGCCGGGCCAGCGTGCTGCTTATCCAGCTGCGCTGCCCGTTCTCGGCGTAGAGGTTGAGCAGCTTGGTGCGGAAGGCCAGCATGGCCTCGCTGCCGTTGCGCAGCGCGTTCTTGTATTCCTGCCTGTAGAAGTCCATGCCCACCGTCACGCCCAAGTGCGGGTGCACCTTGCGCCACGTGCTTTCCGCATCTTCCGGGTCGTCTAAGTCGGGCTCGAAGATATGCACGAACACGCTGTCATCGTCATATTCCCCCAGCAATACGGACTTGTAGCCCTGCAGCATCTCGTAGAACGGCCCGTCGAACACGTCGGAGGCCGTGGTGATGATTACCGTAAGCGGGTTGTCGCGCACGCCCATCGACGTGGTGAGCACGGTCAGCAGCTCGCTGTCGCGCGCCTGGCTGAACTCATCCATGATGACCGTGCTGGCATTCAGGCCGTCCTTTGTCCGGGCGTTGGCCGTGAGGCACTGGGCGAATGCCGTGCGGTCTTTCCGCCTGCTCTTCACGGTCTGCTCGTTGATGACATACCGCCGCCCCTTGGGGTCCAGCCTGCGCATACAGCCGCGTATCACGTCGAAGCACTTCTTGGCCTGGTCGTTGCTGTTGGCTGCCGTGTAGCTCTCTGCGTTCGCGTCGCCGTAGAGCAGGTCGTATATGGCCAGCGACGCGGTGCTGGTTGTCTTGCTGAATTTGCGCGGCACATACAGCACCACCTCGCGAACCACACGCTTGCCATCGCGCCAGAAGGCGAAGATGCTCGCGAACTGGAAATACTGCACCGGCGTGAGCCTGTAGCGTTGCTGCCCGGCCTTGCCGGGGAAGTACAGGCTCTCGTAGAAGTCGCAGAACTGCCACACCTCCGTGGCATCGATGCCGTAGCGGTCGCACAGGCGGAGAAACCGAGCCACCGCCAGCTGCTCGTACAGGTTATGCCCGTCGGGGTTGCCTGCCACCTCGCGCACATAGCCGTCTAACCGGCCGTCAACTTCGGCCAGCCGGTAACGGCCTATGTCGGTATTTGCCAGCAGGCCGGTGACATCCGCCTTTGCCTGCCGCAGCCTGTCCTTTTCTTCCTCCGTCATTCCTCTGTACCTGGTTTGATAATCCTTGCCTGCTTGCGCTTCTTGGCCAGTCGCTTTGTGAGGTCTACCAGCGGGTCATCCTCCACCTCTCCGGCCAAGTCCTCAGCCGTCAGCCCCAGCGCCTTCATCTGCCGCGTAACCAGCTCCTGCGCCTCCTTGGCTATCTTGAACACGGGGTGCGGGGCGAGCTTCTCGCCGTAGCGCGTCTTCTCCAGCACCGTCGTCTCCGTCAACGTGTCTATCTGGTCGTTGGCCATGTCGAGGTTGCGCAGCGCGCTGGCCAGCGACACCACCTGCATATCCAGCCCCTTGCTGTAAAGCTTGTTGGCTTTCAGCACCTTCACAATCTCTGTCTTGTATTCATTTACAGTTTTTGCCACTTCCTTGCATATTTATTCCAAAGTTTCTCATTCTCAAAAATTTACTCCCGCACAGAAAAAGGTGGGGGCGAGGTTATGTTGCGGTGCACCCCGTTAAAAAAACTGGCCCCGGGGTCTCATCCCCCCGTCGCCGTCGCCGAAGAAGCGGCTCACCACGTCGCGCACCTGCCTCTCGTTCCTCTTCCGCGTGGCCTCCCTGCCGCAGCGGCCCATCTCGGTGTGCGTCCTCACGTGGCAGTCGTGGCACAGCGCACGCAGGTTGTGCGGGTCGTACATGAGGCGTGCGCGCTCGGCCTGCCCTATGGCCTCCTCCACGGGGCGTATGTGGTGCACCTCGGTGGCGGGTGTCACGCGCCCCTCGGTCTCGCACCGCTGGCACAGCGGGTGGCGGGTGAGTGTCTCGCGCCTCAGCCTCAGCCAGCGCGCAGTGTGTATCAGTCTGTTGTATTCCTTGTCCTTTGCCATGTTCCTGTGTCGTTTAAGTTTCTTCTTGCCCGCAATGCTTGCGGATTAAGTAGTTGAGACTGTCTAACAAGCTATGCTGCACTCCCTTTTTGCCCTCATAGTGTCGTCGCTGTCTCTCGCAATCCACATAGTTATTCCTCCTTTAATTCTACTGGCTCATCTTGCCATGTAAGGTCTCTGCCTATAAGTTTCTTGATAGAACCTTTAGGCAAAGGGATTCCAGTATCTTCATTACCATATTCACTGACATATCCATCACTCCAATATGAAGGGTCATATAATTTATAAAGACTACGATTACAGTTTTCTCTATAAGGCTTATAGAAAAAATCCATTCTTTACCATCCTTATCTACTGCTACCCACGCCATATTATTCCTCCCATTCGATTTTGATTGTTTGAAGATAATTATCATCATTACAGGTTCTTTTGTAAGCCTCTTTCGCCCTTTCAAGAGTATCATATATTTGACTACGATAAATATTTGCCCATCCCTCTTTCTTTTCGGAGAGCATCATAAGGTCGTTATCTGAAGTTGAATCATGGAAACATTTTCCATCATTATAAAAACATTGTAAAATTTCTATGCCATCAACACGCTCTATAAGTGCTACAATTGGTGTATTATCCTTTCTATCAAAACAAATAATCCTTGCCTTTCTTCCATCCCTTGTACAGACGGGTTTTCCAGCTTTAGCTGCTTCTAAAGAAAAGGGTTTAAGTTTGAGCTTGTTCGTATTCTTTTCAAGTTGGTTTTGTATATCTTCACCTACCTTATTGGCAATTCGTTCTGCTATTTTCTCTTCCTTGGAAGGATAATTTTCGGTTGAATGTTGTTCTTCCATATCTTCTTTGTTTTGTTTGATTTCTATTGCTATCATATTCTCTTCATCAACATAACCTATATTTTCAGTGGGGTTTACTATTGGCTCGGCATATATCTTATATATTTGAAGTTGAATATGTACCTTACCAATAAAGGGCTTTCCGACCTTTTCAAGTTTCTTGAAGATAACATTCTCTTTGTCGGAGCGTTTTATTGCGCTACATTCACCCAATACTTGAGAGTTGCATTTCTTCCTGAAAAAAGCACAAGTAGGGCAATAGATAACACTTTTCACACACTGATACCACTCACCGTTGTACTTGAAGATTTCTCCTATCTTGCGTTCCATAATTACCAGATAACTATTGAATCATCATATTCAGTTATAGTGTTAACGTCCTCATAAACGCTATCAGAAAACACTTGTATTATCTTTGACTTATCTTCCACTTTCATAAGTTCGTCAATCAGTTCTTGTACTGTCATTGTTTAATTCTCCTTATAAATGTTTTCTTGCTTCTTCTTCGCTTTCGTAAAACGTCGGTATATTGTACGTTTTATCGTGCCAATCACGTATGCGCCATTTGCTCCACCAATGAGGCTTGTATTCTATAACGTAACGTTTTGCGGCACACATTGGCATTAAACGTCCGAAGTCAAAGCATACGATGCGTGTTTTCATTTCGTCGTTTCCTCCTTTGCAATTCTCTTTGCCTCTTTCAAGTCTATTCCATTCTTCACCAGTTCAATAGTCTTATTCCGGCCCAGTTTCCTGTAAATCGGAATCCAATCATTGCGCACGAGGTCGGCAGGCTCTCCGTGCTGAATGGCCATGCCTGACTTCACATAGTGCTTGCTACGAGGGTTGGACAGCTCCTCAAGCGTCACACCGTCCTTGTTGACAATTTTATACTCATCGCCATTCACCTTTATTCCGCCATAATAGCGGGCAATGGATAAATGCGAGTTGGCCCAATATTCCTCAGTCATTATCACTGCACTCATTTCTCACCTCCTTTTTTCAATTCGGCAATGAGGGCATCGGCTGCACCAACACTCCATCTCACCAATGTTTCGGTACTTGCAATCTGTGGACTTGCAGCAAATCCTTGTAAGGCTGATATTGCCGCATTAATTCTTACTTGCTCCCAATTAATATCGGTACTCACAGCTTCTTCCGCATCCTCGAAATCCCAAGCAAGATTAAGCCCTTCCACTTTCACGCACTCATTACCATTAGAATCAATGTAAGAAACGGAATCGTCCTTTTCACGCTCCGCACCCATAATGTTATACCATGCTATCACATCAACTATTTCGCCAGTCTTTCTAATTCTCTTTTTCATTTCGTTTCCTCCTTCACTTCGATAAATAGTTCGCATTCCCCATCCTCATAACAAGGCTCAATCCAATATATCGGATGATAATCCTCCATCAACGCTTTCTGACCCAAGATAAACCGCTTGCATTGCTCGCGAAGAGGACAATATCCGTTATCATGGGTCATAGCTTCGCACATATCCATGTCGTAACTCATTCCGCTTCCTCCTTTCTTTCGGGAAGCAAATCTGACAAATAAGCGTATTCCAATACATCGGAAAGCGCATATTCTAAACTTGATGTACTTACAAAGCCTATATATTCGTTGGAATAGCCTACCACGTCGAATTTTCCGAAGCGAAAACCTCTTTTGGTTTTGGCTATTACCTCAACATCCCTTTTCAATTCCTCACCATATGCTGACGGCTCGTGCCATACGGAGTTGATGCGCCAACGTGCGCCTTGTATGAATAAGCTGATGTCATGTTTCTTAAGGGGATGGCAATCAGGATAATACTGCTTGACATAATCCATTGCCGCCTGCTCTATCTTTTCTTTTTCCATGCGATTTAGAATAATTTTGGTTCTCTACTTTCCTGCTCTATCCGCAGGGCGTTCTTAATCTCGTCGTCCACGGACTTTTCGAGCCGCCTGCTCTCGTTGAGGGCCGAGGTGGCCCTTGTCCTGAAATACGTTTTCTGCGCCTCCCTCATTCGGCAAACGAGGTCGAAGAATTGTCTTGCCTTTTCCTTGCTCATGGTCTTTGTTTGTTATGTTCTGTGATTTCTATCGCTCTAAAGATTTCATAGGCCACTTGCGGCACCCACGAGTTACCGAGTGCCTTTATGGCTTCCGCTCGCCACCGAGGAAAGGTAATACCAGCCAGTCTGCCGGAAATCCCATCATTTCCTGTACAAACAGGGGATTGAGTTGGGAAGTCGCGCCATCGGTCGGCGGGCAGACTTGCATCGGCAAATCCATACTCTCGCCCTTGTAGGCCCGTCCTTGCGCCCCTTTCCAGTCGCGTGCCGTCGGTGTCGCAAGCTGACCGTTGAAGTCGAGGAAGTCCGTCAGGCCGTTCGGCCTCGTCTCTCCGTTCGCACGGCTGTGGAACGTGTCGCCGCCCGCCGCTTTCAGTTCCTCCACCCTGCCCTTGTGGCGGACTTGTGTGCTCGTAGGCGTTGGGAGCAGGTGCGGGGTGTATGCTGCCATTGACGAGAGGTTGTTCATGCAACCGCTCTTGCGGTCTCCGTTTCTCTTGACGAAGTTCTGCGGGTCTTCCACTATCTCCATGCTCCGTGGCATGGGCAACAATCCAGAGGCGGTCGCGCCGGTGGGGCGCTCCGACGGCACAAGCCGGAACAACAAACGGCTGGACGGCATATCCTGCACGCTCAAGACCATCGCAGATTTCGTCGAGGGTGAACCGCTGCTCCTTTCGGTATATGTGATTCTCCTCGAACAGAGAGCCTGCGCCTCCCATGTCAACCTCCTCGCCGGGCTGTACCATCGAGAGGAGTCCAGCAACGTTCTCACCAACGACCCAAGTGGGCTGTATCTCCCGTATCGCGCGTAGCATTTCCGGCCAGAGGTAGCGGTTATCATCCGCTCCCTTTCGCTGTCCGGCACAGCTGAAAGGCTGGCATGGGAAGCCCCCTGTAAGCACGTCGATTCTTCCCCGCCACGGGGTGAAGTCTGTCTTTGTGATGTCTTCATAACTTATCGAATTTGGATACCAGTATTCGAGTACCTTGCGCGGGAACTCTTGTATCTCACAGTGGAAGAGGTTTTGCCACCCCATCCACGTTGCGGCAATCTCGGCACCGCCTATGCCGCTGAAGAGTGACGCGTGGGTCATGGGCGTCCGCTCCTTTCGAAATAAATGCATCGTGCGCACCGCTGATTGCACCTTACGGGTATTTCGCATTCTTCGCACCAGCCGTCGCCGTTGATGTCCTCCTCCTTGAAGTGGCGGCACGAGCCACAGTGGCGGGCTTTCATGGCTTGCCTCCTTCCTTAAATTCAGGCAACGGCATCCATGCAAACACATCCTCTTTGTTGTTGGTAAGCGACCAATGCCACTTAGGGTTATCTGGATTTGAGGAGTCGTGTGGAATGCGCTTCATTATGCAGACGCTTTTCCTGTTTATTAAACGATGGACTACGAGCACTCTTTCATAAAGTTCAGGCAGTGCTTCGTCTACACTTATCCATTGATTTGTTTTATTCATAGCTTGCCTCCTTTCCGCAATTGTTTCACAAGCAGGCTGTTGTGGTTGCCGAAGGCCTCTACCTCGTAGCCGAGGCGTTGGTACCAGCTGAGCGTCCACTCGGCTGCCTCGCGGCGGTCCCATTCGAGAGCCAGGGAGCGGCACCCGTGGCTGGCGGCCTCGCGTTCCGCCGCCTCAATCAGCAGACGTGCCGCGCCTTGCCGCCTGTGCGGCTCGTCAACCCACAGGGCGTAGAGGAGCGCGTCGGCGCGGTAGTTGCGCCTGAAGTCGTCGCGCTTGAATATGTCCACCTGCACGGAGGCGCGGTGCGTCTCGTCGGTGATGAGCACACGGTCGCATGAAAGCCAGTGTTGCAGCTGTATCATTGGCGGCCTCCTTTCTGCAAATCGGACGTGTCAAGTTGCATAAGAATCTTGTCCACCGGCAGGTCGGCGTATGTTATGCGCATGGCGCACTGCTTGGCCACGGAGCACTCCAGCAGGCAGCCCTCGGAGTGTTCCCATCCGGGGCAGAGCACGATGGCGTCGCAGCGCAGGAGCATCCGCAGGTCTTTGCGCATGTGCTCCGCGCGTGGCGCGTCCTCAGGCAGACCGTTGCAGAAAGGGTTTAGCGGCTCGTGGCCGGATGCCGCGAGCACCTTGGCCACGGCGTCGGCGAGCTCGCGCTGGGCGGCGATGTCGCGCCCGGCGATGGGGATTGATATGTACACTTTCATTGCTTTGTTGGTTTGTTGCGTATTTGTATCAGCCCGCGCAGGGCGCAGGCTTGGAGGTCGTCGGCGTCCTTGGCGTTGTGCAGGGAGACGGTGTTCTCGCCGTTCACAGTCATGCCCTCGGTGATGCCGAAACGCTTGCGAATACTATCGATGAGTTTCAACTCTTTAGTTGTCCAATAAATCGTTTTCTTCATAAGCTTCCTTTTTTTTGGTGATTGTTGGTGTTGTCATGCATGCTGTTCCGGGGCGTCGCCAGGCACGCCGCCGTCTGCGGGGGCGAAGCGCAGGCGGTACTTCTTGGCGAGGTAATCCTCGGTGGGTACGCGGCTGGTCTCGCCGTCGTAGTAGAGAGTGAACGGTTCGCCCTCCACTTGGAAGTAGTTGCGCTTGGCGACCATGCGCCACACAGTCTGCCGCGCCTGCACGGGCATGACAGCGAAGCGGAAGCGCGTCTGCTGCCGCTGCCCGCCGAGTACGCGAAGCTCGTCCATGCGCCGCCTGCGCCGCCATTTCTCATGGGCGGCCTTGCGGTCAATGCGCTTCCTGCATTCATCCAGCCGTACCAGCTGCTCGCGCTTCATGCGAGCCTCTGTCTCCGGCGAGTGCCTTACGCCCAGTCTCTGCGCCCATGTGTTTACGCGCGTCTTTGAGTAGCCGAAGCGTGCGCTTATCTCGCCTGCCGTCATCGTAGGGTAATGCCGCCTCACGGTCTCCTCTATGCCCTCGCGCTTTGTCGACAGGTCGTGGCGCAGCTCGCCGCCGTTCTCCCGGACTATGCGGTACAGCGCGCCCATGCTGATGCCTGCGGCCTCTGCCACCTTGCACCTCGGCCTGTCATTGATGTGCGCCAGCACATAGTCAACCTGCGCTTGTGCTATCCTTCGGAAGAACATAGTCCATTTATTTTTTCTGAATGCTTGCCGCGTGCCGTCCGGCCAATGCCCATCCCCCATGCCCACGCGGCCTTCATGGCATGGTAGACGCGTTCCTTCTCCAGCGTGTCGCAGAAGTCGAAAGAATAAGCGTATGCCGCTATGTCGAACGAGCGCGGGTCTCTGTCGGGGAACAGCACGCGGCGGGTGTTCTCACGTATGCGCGCCGACATCGACATCGCGTAGTCAGGCGCGTAAGTCTCAAGTTTTGTTTCCATTCCTTTCTTCGATTGCCTTTTCCATGCGCCTCACGGCCTTGCGGGTGAGGCGCACGGCGTTGTAAGTCCTGTTGTCGAGGCTGCCCGTGTCGAGGGCGGCCATTATCAGCGGCAGGTGGCGCGTGAGCTGCTCCACGAGGCTGTCGGGGAGCGGTGTCATGGCGCGGCCTCCTTCCCTCCCTTCCACAAGGCCATTATGTTGGCCTCGCCGCTGTGCCGGTCAACCATGTCTGCGTCGGCCAGCCTGCGCATCGCCTCCCCTATGGGCAGCGGTGCGCCTGTGGTGTATCTCTTGCTTTCCATGCTCCATGTTTGTTTAGAACGGCACGTCCATGTCGTCGCGAGGTGCGTCGCCCGGCTCGCAGTCCGTGAACAGCGTCACCTCGGGTATGAACGTGCAGAGAAACTTGCCTATGCCGAGGTTGCGCGCCTTGCAGAGGTCTATCATCGCCGTGTTGTGCGTGAACTTCAGCTCGAATGGCGGCGGGTAGTGCCTGCCGTACACCTCGGGGCGATAGACGAGCATCACCATGTCGGCGGCCTCGGCTATCTGCCCGCTGCTGCGCAGGCGGTCTATCGACGGCACCGGGTTGTCGCGGTCGCGGCTCAGCTGCGACAGGGCTATCACCCAGATGCCCAGCTCCTTGGCGAGGTTCTTCAGCCTGCGGGCGGCCTCAGCCATGAGCAGCTCCTTGTTGCTCTCGCCCTTCATGTTGACCGAGAGTATCTGCAGGTAGTCAACCACCGCGCCGCGTATGCCGTGGCGTATGCTCATCACCCTGATGGAGGCGATGATGTTGTCGAGGCTGTTGGTGCTCTTGTCGTCGAAGAACACGCCGCCGAGCGGCAGCTCGCCGATGCCGCGCTCCACCTTGCCGAGGTCTGCGTCGGACAGCGTGCCGTAGAGCATGGCCGACGAGGGCACGCCGCTCTTCATGGCCACGAGCCGCGCCGACAGCTGCGTGCGCGTCATCTCAAGCGAGTAGAAGGCCACCTTGGCACCGGAGCAGGCCGCATTGAGCGCGACGCTGAGCGCGAACGATGTCTTGCCCTGGCTCGTCGCCCCGGCCACCACCACGAGGTCGCCCTCGTGCAGCCCGCCGCCCTTGTCGATGAACGAGAAGCCCGTGGGCGTGCCCGGCGATGCCGTTCCCGAGCGGTTGCCGTCTATCACGGCGTTCAGCTCCACCACCGCCTCGCGCAGCGTCTTTATGCCGCCGTCGTGCTGGCGGTACAGCTCGGCTATCCTCTCGCGGGCGGCGTTCAGCACGTCGTCGAGCGGCTCTACCTCGCTGTTGGAGGCGTTTATGAACTGCTGCCCAACGAGGGCGAGCCTGCGACGCGCCTCCAGCTCCACGAGCCGTGCCACGTATGGGGCTACGTCGGCCACGCACACCGTTGACGAAGCCTCGGCCACGTCGGCGGGCGTGAGGTGCGACCCTTCGGCGGCAGCTTTCGCCGCCACGGTGATGATATCTATGCCGCTGCCGCTGTCGGCCACGAGGCAGATGAGCCTGTACAGCTCGCGGCACTGCGCGTCGGTGAAGCACTCGGGCGACAGGCGGTCGCGGCTCTCGTGGAACGAGTTGCCGTAGCTCAGGGAACGTGCCTATCACGGTGCGTTCGCATTGTGTGTCCTGTATCATGTCATTCTATCTCCATAATCCTTCCTTGCCCACTTGGTGAAAGTCAAGTATGCGCTGGTGTACTTCTTTGTCAAGTCCTTGTAGTTCTCCATGGAAAGCAACACGTTGCACGCCTCGTCTGTGCTGTACTTGCCCATGATTCTCTCGAATTGCTGTTCCGTGATGCCATTGCGCAGCTTCAGCACCGAGGGAGTGTTCTTCTGCATCCATTGCATGAACTTCTCGTAACGGGTCTGGGGGGCGGGCGTTTTTTCTTCTACCCCGATAGGGGTATTCTTTTTATTTTCTTCTTCCTTATCCCCTTCCTTATAAGGCACTGATTGTTCAGTGATTGTTCCGTGATTAATCACTGATTGTTCAGTGATTGAATGCAACAGCTTGTCTAACAGGTCTTTAGGCATGTTCAAATCCTCATAATTGGGGCGGTTGATTACTTGGTGCCGAGTGAAGTTTGGCAGATATACGAATCTCTCACCATCATGGGAGAGCAGACGTATAAATCCATGTCTCACAAGCTCGTCTATCCAGCCGTCAAACTGTTTAAGTTGGATTTGGTCATACGGGAAGACCTTGGACTTTATCCAGATGCTGTCACCGTTCACGACCCCAAGGTCGTCGGCGAAGACCCATAGCGCAATATAGAGATACCGAGCGTCACGGCTGAGCCGACCCACCTTGAGGTCGTCATAGAACTTGGGTTTAATTGTACGAATCCTCGCCATACCTCAATGTGTCTATTATTGGCTTAATTTTTCCTCTATTATCTCGAACTCCACCCTCGGGTCTCGCTTGTCCACCAGCTTGCGGGCGTGTATCTCCACGCACTGCCGGTCGTTCTTTATCACCTTGCACGCCTGTAGGCAGTCAAGCAGTATCTTAAAGGCGTTGTCAAGGTCGGGGCGCATATTCTCATGGTACACGTCCACGCATATCTTGAAGAAACCCTTTATCATGCTGCCGCGTATCGGGCATTGCAGGTAGAAGCTCCGTTCGTAATCAGTCAATGGTTTGCTCTTGGCCATTGAAGAATGGCCTGCAATGGTGACTATGCGGTAACTGTTTGACTTGGACGGGATTTTCCCGTGTATCACGCACTTCATCTGAGCGGTTCATGTGTTTTGGCCCATCCCTTTTTCGCGTTCGGCAATCATCGCGTCGGCAAGGCTGTACGCCTCCTTGGCGATGGGCTCATAACCCCAACTTGTATATCCTTGGCTCGGTATGGACAGTCCGAACAGCTTCCTTAGCCTGTTTATAGGGGAAAGTCTTGCGAACGATGTCTTGCCGTAGATTATCTTCATCGCCTCGAGCGCGATGTGGTCTCTTGAAATGTTGCTTTCCATGATGCGTTATTTTAGAAGTTCAAGTATCTTTGTCTTCACGATGCCGTCGAGCCTCATGTCTTGCAGGCCTTGGCGCATGTACTCGTTGGCCTTGGCGGTGGCCTCGCCGATGTTGTCGGCGCGGATGAGCACGTAGTAGCGCAGCTCCTTCTCCTTGCAGTTGTCGTCGGTGAACGTGTCGACTATCGTGGCCTTGAAGTAGTGCTCCTTGTTCTCAGTCTCGCTGACTATCTCGCGCACGTTGCTGCGCCTGACGGCCACGACGTCGCCGTCGAGTCCATAGTCTGAGTAGCTTTCCGCAGCTTTCGCCTCGGCCTCGGCGAACGTCTCGCAGTCGGTTATGTAGCGTTCGCTCACTTCCTTTTCGGTGCCGTTGTCCTGGACGCGGGTCACCTTTGTCGTCATCTCGTAGTACATATGGTGTGTCTGTTAAAAAGGCAAGTCCGTTTTCGCCTCGTCGCCCAGCGGCTGGGCGGCAGGGGCTGCCTCAGCCGGATTGGCCTTGGCGGCATGCGGGGCTGCATTCGGCTTGCCGTAGGCTTCCACTTTGTAGCCCCGTATGGTGTTGAAGTACTTCACCTCGTGGGTGGCCGGGTCTTCGAACTCGCGCCCGTTGATGTCGTAACTAACCGTCACGCAGTCGCCCTCCTTGTAGCTGTCGAGCTGCCTCATGGCCTCGCCCGAGAACTCGAACGATGGGTAGTTGTCGAACTTCTTCTCGCCCGTGTGCGTGTCGTACCGGGCGGCGTCGAGCACGAGCGTGCGCTTCTGGAATGTGTTGCCGCTCTTGCCCGTTATCTCTTGCACGGGCGTTATCTTGCGTATGCGCCCTGTCATTGTGTTTGCCATATTCAGATGCTATTCGTAGTTAAGTATTGTTCCAATCCCTTGCTTCGCGCCCACCCGATGAACTCGTGCAGCAGGCGCGCGTTGTCCTGCTCCATGCCCGGATAGCGGTAGGCGGTTATCGGCTCGCGCCGCGTCAGCGGCAACCCTCTCACGTCGTAACCGTGCCTGTCCTTGTCGTACCCACCGAACACGAAGAGGTCGAAGTGGAAGGTGTCCGCGCCGAACAGTTCCATATAGTACCGCCACTGGCACGAGCTGATGTAGTCGGCGTCGCGGGGGGTGCTGTACTTCGTCTTGATGTCGCGTATCTCAGTGCCGTCTATCATGTCTGCGCAGCCCGTTACGACAGCCTCGCCAAAGTCGTGCCACACCCTCACCTCGTGGAACGCCTGCGGGTGCTCGTCGCGGTATGCGAGGGCTGTCTTGCACTGCCCCACGTCGAGAACCACGGCGTGGCCGTCGATGTCGAACTTCCTGCCGCACGGGACAGGCTCCTCGGCCTCCTTGCCGTAATACAGAAACTTACGGGTGCCGGCCGGTACTTTCTCACACACCGGCTGCCCAGTTTCCACAATTGAGTGGAAAGCCGTGCCGATGCGTGTGTACTCGTTGCCCGTGAACTCTTTGGTGATTGAATCTATTACGCCCTGTTCTGTTATCTCGAAATTGTCATTTTCAGACTGACAGAGCCAGCGGCGGAAAGATTCAATCTGGGTCACCCTTACCAATGGTTTAGGCTGCATTGTCTTCCGTGTTTGGTCTGAACTTCTTTTCTTTCTCGTCATAGCTGAACCCTTTCTGCGCGAGCTTGCTTTTAAGCTCGTTGAAGAAAGGCCTTTGCAGGAGTTTGGGAAGCCCGCCGGCCGATTTCAAGATTGGGTCGATGTCCTCAGGGTTCATCACCGCGTCCGTGGCATCGCGCAGGCTCTCAAGAAGCTCGTTGGCCTTGCGCTGCGCCTCGCTCTTTGACTGGATGGACTTCTTCACGTCCTTTATTATGCCGGCCATGAAGGTAGTGAACGCCGGTTCGGCGGCGTCAGGGATGGCGAGCGCGCCAAGCCCTGCCACGTTCTTGCCCACGTAGTTGTCCATCGGCTCGAAGGTTACCATGCGCCTGCCGTTCACCTTGCTGATATAGCCCACCTGGTCGGCTATCCTGAGCAGCAAGTCCTTGCTCTGCCCCGTGCAGTCGGGCGAGTGCTTTATCACGTCGCCCTCCTGCGTCTCCTTGTCGTGGCAGATGAAGATGATGTCAGAGCCGTTGGAGCGCAGGAAGTTGACGAAGCCCTTGAAGTCGTCGGCCATCTGCCCGAAACGCTTCAGCGAGTTCGTCTTCAGCTTGTAGTTCTGCTCAACGGCATAGACTGACAGGTAGTCGTCGAGGCAAGCCTTGGCCGTGTCGACGATGATGGTCTTGTAGCCCCTCATCGCCTCGCGCTCCGCGTCTATGTCCTGCCACTTGTGCGCCTCCAGCGTGTCCACGCGCTGCACCGCGCGGTCAAAGCCCCTGTCGGTGTCAATAAGCAGCGGGTTGTCGGCCGTCGTGGCCACGCTCGTCTTTCCGCTTCCCGGCGTGCCGTACAGCACGATGATTACAGGACGTTCCGGGGTAACGTCGTTCTTCTTGATTATTGCCATATTGATACAATTTAAAGTGCGTGCCCGCGCTCCCATCGAAGGGCAGCGTCCTCAAGCGCGGCGCGGGCGGAAATGCCGACTGTCCTCACGGATGGACGGCATTAAAGGTAATGTATTAACTTTTTGAAAGAAAGCCGCGTGCAGCCGTCGCGGGCCGCAGTCGGCGTGTGTTATCCTGGCCAACCTTCCCGCCATCGAGTGGCGGTTACCAAATACCTGTTATGCCGTTCCCCCGCGCCGATTCGGTCGGCGGCTTCGCGCCATCTGCGGGGGATATGCGGTATGTGCTGCGGGGTAAGTAATGCAGTGCGTCCGTCTTCTGCGCTTACGCCATCCATGGACATGGTCACCATTTGCCGCGGCACAATTATGTCTGTCATCTATTGTTTTCGCCCTACTCGCGTCCTCGGTGGCGGGTCATGGATTGCCGTCTCGCCGCCACCTTCGCTTTCGTTTCCTTGTGCCATCATGCCAAAGAGCGATTTCCTTTCGTGGGGTCGGCGGAATCGAACCGCCTGCTTTCCATTGACCCCTTGCCCGTCTTTCCGGGCTGTCATCTCAGACTTTTTGCGAAACGCTCGTCAGGTTTGTCCAGAACCTTGTGGGGGCTGCGGACTTGAACCGCACCGAAGCCTTTTATCCCTTGCCCCCGTGTGCCGACGCTACCCTCACGGGCGGCGCGGCCAACCCAATATGATTTCACACTCGCCGCCGACTATGCCCGCGCACCGCTGGCGGCTGCCAATAACTAAAATATGTATGATTCGTATGCAAAGTGCATTGTGTGCTTACCAGCAGGAGGGCCAGCCGTTCAACCGGCACAGGTTGCGGTAGTGCTGCCGCTCGGCCTCTGCCTCCTCGCGCTCGGCGCGCAGCCCGTCCTCGGTGTCGCCGTAGTCGGGCAGGGCGCGGCGCAGGGCCAGCTCAATGTTGGGCAGGTGGCGGAGGCCGCCATCGCTGCCGTATATCTCTATGCCAGCCCCCGTCGGGTCGATGGATATGCTGACGTCGCTGCCGCCCAGGGCGAAGGTGTCCTGCACCTCGTAGTCGCCATCGGCCAGCCCCTCGCGCAGCATTTGGGCCATGGCCGCCCCTATGGCGGCTATCTCGCGCCGCAGCGGCATCCCCGTTGTGTCGTAGTGTGGGTACATGGCTGCACCTCCGTCATTCCATCGCCGCAGCGATGAGGTAAATCACTGCCACCGCCACGGCCAGCCACGGCACGTAGGGTGCGTTCGCCCTCATGTGGCGCAACTCGTTCTTGTAGTCTTCTATCAGTCTCTCCATAACCTCTCTCCTTATAAGTAATTGTATTTGCTTCCTCAATATCTACTTTCTCATGCCTGCGTTTTTTGTTTGTCGTCGTTGTCCAGCTCCTCGCCGCGCCCCATGGCCTTCATGGCGGCGACGGCGGCGACGGCCTGCTTTATCTCTTTTTTCGAGTAGTAGAGCGGCGAGTTCCTGGCCTTCCCGCGCCGCACTGGCCTTATCTTGCCGCGCTTCACGAGCTTGCGGAAGGTGTCGGCGTCCACGTGCACCATCTTCAGCCACGCGCGCACCTCGCCCTGCCTCACCATGTCGGCGGCGGGCTCGTATGCCCTCACGGCCTCCATGTAGCCCACCTGCACGTAGTCCGACAGCAGGCGGCACAGCTCGTCAAACGGCATCCTCACCATCGCCATGTCACATCCCTCCACACATTATGCCCAGCGCGGCGAGCACGGCCACAGCGGCCATCAGCCACGGCGTGCGCGGAGCGTTCGCCCTCATGTGGCGCAACTCCGACATATAGTCATCAATAAGCCTCATCATAGTCTCACCCCTATATCAATGTCCTCTGAGAGGAACTTCTTTATCTCCTCCAATCGCTTTATGCCGCGCTGCGCTTCCTCCTTGTCGTCCATGCCTTCGGATATGCGCTGTATCACTAAGTTCACGTTGTCAGTATTTCCAAGCTCCTCGATAGCTTTCTCAATGCGCACCTCAGCGTCGGCCATCTCGACCTCCTTGTTAATCCTTGCGGCCTCTATGGCTGCGTTGACCCTTTTCTCTATGATTTCGGCCTTGATTTCGGCCACCTTCCCTTTCAAGTAAGCTGTGATTCGTTTCATACTAATTTTGTTTTTAATTGAAATTAAATGTTATGCGCCTAAACTTTCTAAAACCCCTGTCAACAGCACTGGCTGAGATAGATAGATGCTCTCCTTCGCGCAACAACCTCATCTCGTAACAGGGTTCGCCCAGTTTGCGGTCGAATCTGCCCCCCACCACCTTCATGGGATTGTTATATACCTTTTTGAGCCGGCCAACAAGTCGAGCCTTGTTCACAATCAAGGGCTTATATATCAAAACATCCCCGATATTGTATTTCTGTTTCATATACTGACTTTTACAGACACCATTACGATGTTTACGCCTCTCTTGTCACTTCGATTACCCCCTTGTCACGATTTACATGCGTGACGTATTTCCTACCTGTCATAAGGCAGAACAACGACGTATTCGATCTTATGGTTGCGACCTGCATCAGCGGCCATGCCCTTGTCTCGCCCACTTCCATCTGGCGGTAAATCTGAAAAACAGGCAATTTTTCTGTGTTTTTACTTTCCATACATAATATTTTTTACTAACTTTATGGTGCAAAGATAATCAATTTACTTTATATGACAAGTATATTGACGATTTAATGTAGTAAATTAACTAACATTCACATCTATATGGAAACGATTAACGACAGAATGCAACAAATCGCAGATGTTTTTTATGGAGGTAATAAAGCCGCTTTTGCCAAGGCTATAGGAATTGCCCCTACAAGTATAACCAATTATATCGGGAAAAAACGAGCTTCCAAACCGTCATCAGATTTACTTGAGAAAATCGTCAATTCACTTGATGTAGATGCAATGTGGCTTTTGACAGGAAAAGGGGAAATGAAAAGACGGTCTATAGATCTATTAGAAACTGAAATAGCTAATCTAAAAGCAGAAATATACAGACTTGAAATGATTAAAGGAGAAAATGGAAATAGCAGACTTTATAAATTGTTGCAGCAATTTATGACTAATCAAGCACAATATCACGAAATAATGAAAGAAATGGCTATTATCTATGGGCATTCAAAAACGGAATAAACAAAACGATATATTTCAAAATCTTATATTGTTTGGAAAGAGAAGTCTTACATATATAGTAACGTCCTTTAGTATTGGGTTTTCTGCCGGAATGTATATTGGAACAACAAATGAAAAAATTGAAAAAAACGAACGAATAATGGAACTATATAATGATATTTATAAAATTCAGATGTCAAATGCGGCTGAGTGTAAAGAATATCAAGATAAAATAGACAATTTACGTCATGAAATTTATTCTCTTAAAGAGGAAACAATCAAATTGAAAAGTCATGAAAAATAAATATATAATATATATATTTCTTGCTTTAATGTGTGGATATAATATATATCTACAATATGTAACAAATGCTTATGAGAAACAAATAGATACTAATAACAATTTAATTAATAAACTATTGCTAAAAGATAGCATCACTTCATCTATAATCAATATAAATGAAACAGATTCGACTTTATACCTTGTATTATTAAGAAATAAAGAAACAGGTAAAACTATGACATATTCGGATTTAGATAGTATTCGTCAAGAGTATGAACATAAAATACAGATACAAGAGGAAATTATATTAAAAGCTAAAAAGTATTACAAGTTTAATTATAGTTACAAAGAACTTGGCGATACATTAATACTTAAATTTTGGGATAAAAAATAGATTACCCAAACGGAAGCATCGAGTTAAGGTATTACGTAGAACGCCTGTTTGTAAAATGGCTTGACGGAGAAGACTAAGAAAACAAAAAACGCCCTCCGCACAATGGCGGAGGGCCTAAAAAACATACGACTATGGCAACGATGATTCTAAAGGAAACCCAAAGAGGCACAGTGAAAGCCCAGCTTTACGACTTGCTCGTATCCATATCATGGGCAGACCTGGCCAAAAGGTATTTTGGCAAATCAGGCTCTTGGCTATACCACAAGCTTGACGGCATCGACGGCAACAAGAAGCCCACCGACTTCACGCCAGAAGAGCGGCTGCAGCTAAAGGGCGCGCTCTGCGACCTCGCTGACCGCATACGCCGCGCGGCTGACACCATACAATAAGCCCCGGTATGTAATCGCCGAAATTGAACGCAAGCCGCCGCTGGGCTGCGGCGCGCCCGCCCCCGTGGCGGGAGATAGGCAAGGATGAGTATGTCCTTTGTTTGACACAAGCCGCCCGCCGCCTACGGGCGCACCAGCCCCATGGCCGCAAGGCCGTGGGGCTTTTCAAAGCCGCCGCGCGGCGGCAATGAAATCGCGAAAAGCTTACCCATAGTTTACCCCAAAAACAACGGCGAATAAATAACACATTGACAATCAAGGAGTTACAAATTTTTGCTTTTAGATTCCGGTTCTGAAGGTCTTGGGTTTGAATCCCAACGGGGTCACACAAGGAAGTATTCGTACTTCCTTTTTTTGTTTTCGCCTGCAGTTACAATCATTCATAAACCTCATCGATGCCATCAACGCCAACGGAGTCGGCAGGAATGCCACACGGGTCATAGCCTTCAGGCAAATCGAAAAGACTCTCGTCACTATAGCCCAAATCCTTGTCGGCATACACTCGGCGCATATAATATGCCCATATAGGCAGTGCCATGGTAGCACCCTGCCCCATGCGCATTGTGTCAAAGTGTATGTCACGGTCGTCACCGCCGACCCAAACACCGCTTATAAGCTCAGGTGTGAACCCAATAAACCACGCATCGCTGTTGTTGTTGGTTGTGCCGGTCTTCCCTCCTATCTCGCCTTTAATCTTATACCTAAAGCGCAAGCGGCCTGCCGTTCCGCCATCAACCACGCCCTTAAGCATATAAAGCATCTTGTTGGCACTCTCCTCGCTTATCACTTCGTTCATGCGAGGCTGGAAACGGGCGACGACATTGCCTTCGTTATCCTCTATCCTGGTGACGAACAACGGTGCACAGCGTATACCATGGTTAACAAATGCCGTGTATGCGCTGACCATCTCTGCCACAGTAATCTCGCATGGCCCCAGGCATAATGCCATAGACGGATGGATTCCTGGATTCTTCACGCCATACTCATGGAGCAAATCGACAAAAGCCTGTGGATTGAGCTTGCTCATAAGATATGCGGAAATCCAGTTGTTGGACTGCGCCAGCCCCCACTTGAGCGGCACCATCTGCCCGTAGCGGCTGTGACTGGTATTGCGCGGGGTCCACCTTTGCCCAGCCACGATGTAAGTCTGTTGCACGTTTGGAGCCATGTCACACGGCGAGAACCCATTTTCCATAGCCAGCGAATAAAGGAATGGCTTGATGGTAGACCCCACCTGCCTCCGACCTTCCATGCACATATCGTACTTGAAGTGGATGAAGTCCATGCCTCCCACATAAGCCTTGACGGCACCATCGACCGGGCTCATGCTCATGAAGCCGGCACGCAAGAACGACTTGTAATAACGGATAGAGTCTAGCGGGGTCATAACTGTATCTATCTCACCATGGTAAGTAAACACGGACATCTCAGTCGGCGTGTTGAACGCCTTGGAAATTTCAGTGCTGGTGGCACCGTCGGCTTTCATCACGCGATAGCGCTCACTCTGCCGCACAGAGCGCATCAATATCTGGCGCACCTGGCTGTCCGTAAGCTTACCTGAGAACGGGGCCGTGCTTTTCCCACGGTTTTCCTTGTCGAAAGCCGGCTGCAGGAACTTGACTACATGGTCGTGAACAGCCTGTTCCGCGTATTCCTGCATACGCGAATCAATGGTGGTAAAAACCTTCAAGCCGTCTGAATAGACGTTATATGGCTCCCCGTCTTTCTTCTTGTTTTTATTGCACCACCCGCATAAAGGGTCTGCCTCCCAGTTCAAAGAGTCCTGGTAGAACTTAACATAATTCCACGACGGGTATGCCGAACGTTCCGGCTTCTCCATTGTCATGTAAAGTCTTAGAAACTCGCGGAAATAAGTCGCGACACCGTCCTTGTGGTCAGCAACGTGGAAATTGAGATTCAGTGGCTCTGCCGCATATTGCTTATATTGTGCCTCAGTAAGGTATCCAGCCTTCTGCATCTGCATGAGCACTACGTTGCGCCGTTCGCGGCAGCGCTCGGGATTGCGCACAGGATTGTAGTACGACGGATTCTTGCAAAGCCCGATGAGCGTTGCCGACTCGGTTACCGAGAGGTTGCGCGGGTCTTTCCCAAAGTATGTGTTCGCCGCAGTCTTTATGCCCACGGCGTTGTGGAGGAAGTCAAAATAGTTCAAATAGAGGGCTATAATCTCATTCTTGGTATAGTTACGTTCCAGCTGTACGGCTATCACCCACTCTATTGGCTTCTGGAGCATACGCTCCGTGACACTGTGTGCCGTCCCGGAATAAAGTTGCTTGGCCAACTGTTGCGTTATTGTTGAGCCACCACCTGCATTGACCTGCCCCAGGATGCCACGCTTCACGACGGCGCGCCCCAACGCATAGAAGTCTATGCCCGAATGATCGTAGAAGCGTGCATCTTCCGTGGCGATGAGCGCCTGCACAAGTGACGGGGCCAACTGTGAGTAATCAACACAAATGCGGTTTTCCTTGTTATAGTTCCACGTTCCCATAATCTTGCCGTCTGCCGAATATATTTGCGTGGCAAAACGGTCAATCGGGTTCTGCAAATCCTCCACAGGCGGCATATAGCCGACCCAGCCTTTTGCTATCGCCGTAAAAGCCACGGTAGCAAAGGCTACTGCAAGCACAAGCATTGCCCAAAGGAAGCGAACAAAGAATTTTCTCATCTCGAAACGTTGTCTTGGTTGATTATTATCGTGCAAAAATAAGGATTTTCGCCCATATACGGAAAAATATGGTTGAATTTCTGTGAAAGCAGAATGCTTTTATCGGAAATTATGCGTACCTTAGCAGACGAAAACAAACTTTAAAACAACACAACCGCTGATGGAAAAGCATAATTTTGTCACTATCGCCGACATCACGAAAGAGAAAATTCTCTACATGATCGAGATGGCGCGTGAATTCGAGAAGCACCCCAACAGGGAGATACTGAAAGGCAAGGTGATAGCCACGCTGTTCTTTGAACCGTCCACCCGGACACGCCTCAGCTTCGAAACTGCAGCCAACAGGCTCGGGGCCAGGGTAATCGGCTTTGCCGACCCGAAGGTCACAAGCGGCACGAAGGGAGAGACACTCAAGGACACCATTTTGATGGTAGCCAACTATGCTGATGTCATCGTAATGCGCCACTACATAGAAGGCGCAGCCCAGTACGCCAGCGAAGTGTCGCCAGTGCCAATTGTCAACGCCGGAGACGGCGCACACCAACATCCGTCCCAGTGCATGCTCGACCTTTATTCCATATACAAGACGCAAGGAACACTGGAAGGCCTCAACATTTACCTTGTGGGCGACCTCAAGTATGGGCGAACTGTCCATTCGCTGATCATGGCCATGCGCCATTTCAACCCGACGTTCCACTTCGTGGCGCCTAGCGAGCTGGCCATGCCCATGGAATACAAACTGTACTGCAAGGAGAACGGCATACGCTACGAGGAGCACACCGACTTCAACGAAAACACCATAGCCGACGCCGACATATTATATATGACACGCGTGCAGAAGGAGCGTTTCTCCGACCTCATGGAATATGAACGCGTAAAAAACGTCTACATCCTGAAGAACGACATGCTGTGCAAAGCCAAGCCAAACATGAGGATACTTCACCCGCTGCCACGCGTAAACGAGATAAGCTACGATGTGGACACCAACCCACATGCCTACTACATCCAGCAGGCCGGCAACGGACTTTTTGCGCGAGAGGCCATTTTCTGTGACGTACTGGGGATTTCACTTGACGAAGTTAAAAACGACAAAACAATCATCTGAGACATGAACAAAAACGAGATGCTGGTTGCCGCCATCAAAAACGGCACCGTGATTGACCACATACCTGCCAACAAGACATACCAGGTTGTAAGCCTGCTGAAACTGGAAGAGATATCGACTCCCGTCACCATAGGATACAACTACCTCTCGAAAAAGCTCGGGCGGAAAGGCATAATAAAGGTAGAAGACAAGTTCTTCACCGACGAAGAAATATCGCGCCTCTCAATAGTGGCGCCTAACATCGTGCTCAACATAATCAATGACTACGAGGTTGTTGCAAAGAAAACAGCCGCCACTCCCGACGAACTGCGTGGCATCGTGAAATGCAACAACCCCAAATGCATAACCAACAACGAGCCAATGCAAACCCTATTCCACGTGGTCAACAAGAAAAGCGGCATACTGAAATGCCACTATTGCGAAATGGAACAGGACATAGACAACGTGGAGTTGTGTGACAGGCCATGAAGCCCAAGGCTGCACGACCAATGCCAACGCTACTGATGTAAGGAAAAGCGCAAGTCTCTGCCGCGATTGACATGGCGCACGCCAGCCACTGACACATAGCAAATTACAACAAACTACATCCGCAACACCGAAACGCCCCGTTTGGCCCGGCCGAACAGGGCGTTTTGCATTGCAAAATGCCCAGAACAGCCAAGCCAAACGATGACACCCACCCAGCAAGCCTTGCCACTGTAAAAAAAAATAATCCAAACCACCATCGCCCGTTACCAGTAGCACTGAAAAACAGCCATCCTCATCATCCAGCATCAGTGTGGTGGCCCAATGGCACAAGGCAGCAAGCCCGCAAAAGAGTACCGCAAGTCAAATTCAGAAAAAAAATCGGCCGAAAAATTTGGAGGAACAAAAAAAAGTGTGTACCTTTGCACCCGCAAAACAACAAGGATGCGCTTGTAGCTCAGTTGGTAGAGCACCTGACTCTTAATCAGGGTGTCCAGGGTTCGACCCCTGCAGGCGTACAAAGCAAAAGGAAACAACAACAATGATGCGCTTGTAGCTCAGTTGGTAGAGCACCTGACTCTTAATCAGGGTGTCCAGGGTTCGACCCCCTGCAGGCGTACAAAGCAAAAGGACAGTTGCGGTAGCACTGCCCTTTTGTTTTTTTGCGTGTTCCGGCATTTTCCATACTGCCGATTTTCACAATTCAATTTTAATGCTTAACTTTGCAACTCAAAAACAACAATTCAGAATGGACAACAAACAAAATAAATCTTTTTCCATGATTGCAGACATTGAGGGTGATTACAACGACCTGTCCAAATCATCAGAAATGCCAGCATCGCTGCCAATACTGGCAGTAAGGAACCTCGTGCTCTTCCCCGGTGTCGTGTCGCCGATACTCATCGGGCGCGAATCGAGCATGAGCCTCGTGAAAAGAGCCGAGAAGACAAACATAACCATAGGCATAGTGTGCCAGCGCGACCCAGAGGTCGACGAGCCTGGCAAGTCAGACCTGTATGACTACGGTGTGTACGCACGCGTCGTGAAGATACTTACACTGCCCAATGGCAACATCACAGCCATAGTGCAAGGGTTCGGCAGGCTTCGTCTGGCAGAAATAACACGCAGGAAACCATATCTTTACGGCAAAGTGGAGCAAGCTGCCGAAATCGTGCCGGAAAAGGATGACAGCGAATTTGCCGCCGCCATGGAAGACTTGCGACAGATGACCAACGAATACATCAAGCTCAACGATGACATACCCGAGGAAGCCATCTTCGCGATAAAAAACGTGAACAACAACGTAATGGCCCTCAACTTTATCTGCTCAAACATGGCCTTCACCATAAAGGAGAAGATGGACCTGCTGCAAAAAGACTCTATAAAAGAGCGGCTCTTCGGCACTATGCGCATAATAAACCGCGAGCTGTCGCTGCTCAGCCTGAAGCAAGACATTAGGAACAAGACACGCGACGACATAGACGAACAGCAACGCAACTATTTCTTGCAACAGCAAATCAAGAACCTGCAGGCCGAGATAAGCAACGGGGAAAGCTCACCCGAAAAGAGTGAACTGCTGGAGAAGGCCGAAGGGAAGAAGTGGCCGCAGGATGTGGAAAAGACATTCCGCAAGGAAGTCGACAAGCTCGACCAGCTCAGCCCGCAAAGTCCGGAGTACAACGTGCAGCTGACTTACCTCCAGACACTCGTGTCACTACCCTGGGGCGAATACACCAAGGATGACCTAAACCTCAACAAGGCGCAAAAGACACTCGACAAAGACCATTACGGCATGGAGAAAGTGAAAGAGCGCATACTTGAGTACATGGCCGTGCTGAGCCTCAAGGGCGACCTCAAATCGCCGATTCTCTGCCTTTACGGCCCGCCGGGAGTCGGGAAGACAAGCCTCTGCAAAAGCATCGCCGCCGCTATGAACAGAAAATACGTGCGCATATCGCTGGGCGGACTGCACGACGAGGCTGAAATAAGGGGCCACCGCCGCACGTACATAGGCGCAATGCCAGGCAGAATCATAAAAAACATACAGAAAGCCGGAGCTTCAAACCCAGTGTTCGTGCTGGACGAGATAGACAAGGTAACCCAAAACACCGTAAACGGCGACCCGGCTTCTGCACTGCTAGAGGTGCTGGACCCGGAACAGAACAATACGTTCCACGACAATTACCTTGACGTGGACTACGACCTCTCAAAGGTACTGTTCATCGCCACGGCAAACGACCTGAACACAATACCACGGCCGCTGCTCGACCGCATGGAACTGATAGAGGTGAGCGGATACATCACTGAAGAGAAAATCGAGATAGCCCGCCGCCACCTCATACCCAAAGAGAAAGGCAACACCGGGCTCGACAGCGAGAAAAAGCTGTCGTTCACGAAACCTGCAATCGAAAAGGTAATAGAGCAATATACCCGCGAGAGCGGCGTAAGGCAACTGGAAAAGCAAATAAACAAAGCCCTGCGCAAACTAGCCTTCACCAAGGCCAAGGACGACAAGTTGCCGTACACGAAAATCACCCCCGATGAAATAGAGGGGCTGCTGGGCAAACCGCCATTCTACCGCGACATCTACCAAGGCAACGCATACGCAGGCGTTGTCACCGGCCTTGCATGGACAAGCGTAGGCGGCGAGATACTCTTCATAGAGACCAGCCTCAGCAAGGGCAAAGGCTCAAAGCTGACACTCACCGGCAATCTCGGCGACGTGATGAAAGAGTCTGCCATACTTGCCCTTGAATATGTGAAAGCCCACACCAACACGCTCAACATAGATTACCGCATCTTCGACCACTGGAACATCCACATCCATGTACCTGAAGGCGCCACCCCGAAAGACGGCCCATCGGCCGGCATAACAATCGCCACCTCCATAGCCTCGGCACTGACTCAGCGCAAAGTGCGCAAAAACACAGCCATGACCGGCGAAATCACACTCAGGGGCAAAGTGCTGCCCGTTGGCGGCATAAAAGAAAAGATACTGGCAGCGAAACGCGCCGGAATCACAGACATCGTGATGTGCAGGGACAACAGGAAAGACATCGAAGAGATACCAGACATATACCTGCAAGGGGTCAAGTTCCATTACGTGGAAAATGTACAGGAAGTTTGGGATTTCGCCTTGACTGACGAACTTGTGGACAACCCGCTGAAGTTTGAAATAGAAGAAACAGAGAAGGGATGACGTTCGAACTGACACATACAGACCCACATTCAGATGCACGTGCAGGCGTCATAACCACTTCGCACGGGCATATCCAGACCCCGATATTCATGCCTGTAGGCACGTGCGGAAGCGTTAAAGGTGTGCATTTCTCCGAACTGAAGGAACAAGTCAAGGCACAGATCATACTGGGCAACACCTACCATTTATATTTGCGGCCGGGCCTGGAGACACTGCAAGCCGCAGGCGGACTTCACCGCTTCTGCGGCTGGGACCGTCCGATACTAACCGACTCAGGGGGATTCCAGGTATTTTCGCTTACAGGCATAAGGAAGCTTCGTGAAGAAGGCTGCGAGTTCAGGTCGCACATAGACGGATCGAAGCACATTTTCACCCCAGAAAGTGTTATGGACACAGAACGAATAATCGGGGCCGACATCATGATGGCATTCGATGAATGCCCACCGGGGCAAAGCGACTACTCATACGCCAAGAAAAGCCTGGGCCTGACCCAACGATGGTTGGACAGATGCCTGAAACGTTTCAACGAAACCTCCCCAATATACGGCCATGAGCAAAGCCTTTTCCCTATTATACAGGGGTGCACATACAAGGATTTGAGGAAAGAAGCCGCCAAGTTCGTTGCCGACAAGGGTGCAGACGGCAACGCAATCGGAGGCCTTGCGGTAGGCGAACCCACAGAGGTGATGTATGAAATGATAGAAGTAGTCAACGAAATACTGCCAAAAGAGAAGCCACGTTACCTCATGGGCGTGGGTACTCCTCAAAACATTCTTGAGGCAATAGAGCGAGGCGTAGATATGTTTGACTGTGTGATGCCTACACGTAACGGACGTAACGCGATGCTGTTCACATACAACGGCACCATGAACATGAGGAACAAGAAATGGGAGAAAGACTTCACTCCGATTGACCCTGATGGTTGTGAGACAGACAAGACATATACAAAAGCCTATCTCCACCATCTCTTCAAAGCAGGCGAGCTGCTGGCAATGCAAATTGCCAGCATACACAATCTTGCATTCTACCTGCGCCTGGCCGGAGATGCACGCAAGCATATAATTGCCGGCGACTTCACGTCGTGGAAAAGAAGTGTAGTAGAAAACCTTGGACATAGGATATAGGTAACGGAACCAGATAGAAACATGAAATATAGCAACATACGGAAACACTCACGCGCATTGAAGCGCTTGCGGACAATAAAACGACTATCCGCAAGCGCTTCACGCATCATGGCAAAAGCTGTATGGTTACTAGACAAGGTTAATCCGCTTAATTACATCAAAAAGATAGATGGATATATCATAAAGAAGTTCATCGGCACATACATCTATTCAATTGCGCTGATCATATCTATCTCCATAGTGTTCGACGTGAATGAAAACCTGGCCAAGTTTAGCACAAACAATGCGCCATTGAGGGCCATCGTATTTGACTACTATGCCAACTTTGTACCTTACTTTGCCAATCTGTTCAGCCCGTTGTTCGTTTTCATAGCAGTCATATTTTTCACGTCAAAACTGGCGGGAAACTCAGAAATAATCGCCATGATGGCTTGCGGCATGAGCTTCAAGAGGCTTCTGCGACCATATATGATATCTGCCGCACTCATATCAATACTCAATTTCTACTTGGGTGCATACGTAATCCCAAAGGGAACGGTAGTTCGCCATAACTTTGAGTCGCTGTACAAAAACAACAAGAAGAACACCTCTGCAAGCAATGTACAACTGCAAGTGGGGCCAGGGGTGATTGCTTACATCGCGCAATACGACAACGTACACAAGACCGGCTACGGCTTTTCGCTTGACAAATTTGAGAACAAGAAGCTAGTCAGCCACATGACAGCCAACATAATCCAATATGACACAATCTCTGACAGCCGCTATCATTGGAAAGCAATAAACTACAAGATACGAACTCTCAAGGGAATGAGGGAACACATCAAGACTGGCATGGAAATGGATACAACCGTCATGATGGAACCAATGGACCTGGTTTTCAGCAAAGGGCAACAGGAAACATTCACCAGCCCGGAGCTCAAACGCTACATATCAAAGCAAAAAGACCGTGGCTCAAGCAACGTTGTGCAATATGAAGTTGAATACCACAAGCGCATTGCAACGTGCTTCGCATCATTCATACTCACAATCATAGGGGCCAGCCTAAGCGCACGCAAACGCAAAGGCGGCATGGGCCTGTACCTAGAATAGGGCTAGCATTAAGCTTTTCATACATTTTATTGCAAACAATAAGCTCTACATTCGCGATAAACGCCAACACTCCCCCCATGCTCGCCGCATGGATTCCCAATATACTTTATTTCATAATTGCATATTTCTGTTATAAAAAAGCTCCAAACTAATGAAATTTGAAGAAACAGACCTGAACGATAACATCCTTGATGCACTATACGACATGCATTTCGACGAATGCACGCCAATACAAGAAAAGTGCATCCCGGAAATTCTTGGCAAGCAAGACATCATCGGAGTCGCCCAGACTGGCACTGGCAAAACTGCCGCCTACCTGTTACCAATACTAAGCATGCTCGATGACGGCGGCTATCCGCAAAACTCCATTAACTGCATTGTAATGTCGCCTACACGTGAACTAGCCCAACAGATAGACCAAGCCATGCAAGGCTTCGGGTATTATCTCAACGGCGTGAGCAGTGTGGCTGTATATGGAGGTAACGATGGCAACCGTTATGACCAAGAAATGAAAAGCCTCAAACTTGGAGCCGACGTTGTGATAGCCACGCCAGGACGCTTGCTCAGCCATATACGCATGGGCAACGTCGACTTGAGCAAAGTAAGCTTTTTCGTGCTTGATGAGGCAGACCGCATGCTCGACATGGGCTTCAGCGATGACATCATGCAAATCGCCAAAGGATTGCCCAGCACGGTTCAAACCATCATGTTTTCAGCCACAATGCCCGACAAGATACAACAGCTTGCCAGGACATTGCTAAAGAATCCTGTTGAAGTGAAGATTGCCGTGAGCAAACCAGCTGAGAAAATAAAGCAATCAGCCTATGTTTGCCACGAGGCACAGAAGATTGGAATCATCAAATACCTGTTTGGCACCGACCAACTAAAACGCGTGATTATCTTCTCCGGGAAGAAAGACAAGGTGAAAGACATAACACGCGAATTGCGCAGGCTGAACATCAACTGCTGCCAGATGCACAGCGACCTGACCCAACAAGAACGTGATGAAGTGATGTATGAGTTCAAGTCTGGACAGAAAGACGTGCTCGTGGCAACCGACATTGTAGCGCGAGGCATTGACATTGATGACATTCTGATGGTCATAAACTATGACGTTCCACACGATGCAGAAGACTACGTACACAGAATAGGGCGCACAGCACGGGCAGACAGGGACGGCATTGCCATTACGTTCGTAAGCGAGAAAGACATGTACTCTTTCGGGCAGATTGAGAAGTTCCTTGAAAAGGAAATCACGAAGAACCCGCTGCCAGAAAAATTAGGGAACGGCCCAGAATATGTACCCAACAAAAAAGTCTCTGCAAATACAAGCAGAAACAGGCAACACAGCCACGGCAACAGACATCGGCGCAAGGGAAAGGCCGCATCCGAGACCCAACAACAAAGTAATGCGCAACCAGCAAAGCCAAAAAGCAAGAGCAGAAGACGCAGGAGGAACAAGAATGGGGCCGACAACGCCAAAAACCAGAAAGATCCGCAATAACGGCAAATTCAGCCTTTAGTTTGCAGCAGAGACAAAAACTGCTACGTAACAACAGAACAAAAAACGGCGGCACGCAATGATTTTAACAATTGCGTGCCGCCGTTATCATCTGATGAAGCCAGTCATCATGCCTCCTCTACCGCAGCTTGGGCGGCTGAGAAAAACGCTTTTTTATCAGTGCTTTATGAAAAGTCTAACAACAATCAGACAACATTCAATTAGTTTTATTTCATTGGCTCAATTTATTAAGTTATTCTCGTCCGAAACTTCCAATCTCCTCAAAGTCAATCTCCGAATAGTCATCGCTTATTATGCCGATAAGATGCTTGTCACCTGTAAGCTCGACTTTGTTTCCTGTCCGTGTGTACGTCATGTGGTACGTTTCGGATGTTTGGTCGTTATCGTAGTTGTATAGTTCAGATACACCAAGCGTCTGCACACGAGTACGAACCTCATTGTTCTTTCCTAAGAACACAGTGTCCTGCCTTACAACGTAGTCGCCATAAAATTGGCGTAAGGTCAGGCTGTCGTCCTTAACTACAATCTCCGTAGTATATCCGTTTCCTACATCTTCCCGGTATGTTTGGTTGGGGTAATAGTTCACCTCGACCTCGTATGTTGCCAACTGGTATGTTCCCTTGACACGGCGGACATCCTCCAGTTGGCATTTCTCGTCTGTACCGAACGAGAGCAGGTACTTTCCGCTTTGCGCGGTTGTCTTGTTTATCGTGTCCGTTTCTTGCTCTGTCCGGGTTTCCGACTGCAAACGGGCAAGTATTTCTGTGGGTAGCGTATATTCTTCATTCACTACTATCGACGTGGGAACATCTACATAATCCTGTTGCCACCGTGTATTTGACAATACGCTGTCATAAACGCTTTCATCATCACTCGAACAAGAAAGCAGTGAAAAAGCAATACTCGCTAAAAGTATATTTCTTGTTTTCTTCATTCCAATCCCATTTCTTCTAATTTGTTGTCAATATATTCCGTTGATGCACCAGCCCTTTGCAAACGGTCTATATACATCTTCACATTGCACTCGTGCATCATCATTAATTTGCTTACTTCGTCTTTGGAGAAGCACTCATTACAGAAACCCCAGTCTCTTTCTTTGATGAACTCATATTTACTGCGCTTTGTAGTAAAGAACGGAACTTCCTTATAAGGGCATCGATTATTGTGTATCACATCGTTCTTATCAACAAAGAACTCGTCATCGTCCATTACTGGAAATATCGTGTGTGAATAACCGATAATAGTAGCGACCGCCAACAATGCAAGAATGAATATAGCGTACACCTTTGTGTCGCTCATCTTCATTTCCTCCCCTCCATCAACACCTGTATAAGCCTTTCCTTCTCTGCTACTAAATCCTCCAAGTGCTTTATTCGTTCCTGCAATAAGGCCGTTTCACCGCCAGCTACGACATGGCTGTTGTTGTTTCCACTCACAGCTACAGATCCATCACCGTTTGCCGTTGCTGAATTGTTTGTTTTCAGCATATCACCTTCTCCGTTCCCAAGCAACCAATCACCTGATATACCTTCGCACTTTGAATATATCAGTTCAGCGTCAAAAGTATTACGAGCCGTCCACGTGTTAATCGTTTGAGGCTTAACACCAATAATCGCTGCAAAACGAGCTTTGTTCCCATCTGTATAATAGTTAATTATACATTCAAGCATTTCTGACTTTTCCATATCGAGTATGTTAAAATTTCAATTCGAGGATAAAATAATTCGCATTTTGCTTTGTTTATATTCGCGCATTGCTTATCTTTGCACCATAAAGTTAAACATTAAACATCAAAAACAAGAATAAAATGCCGAAAAAACAGACGTTTACAAGCGAATTAGAGCAAATGAAGGTCGGGGAAGCCAAAGAATACCCGGCAGCAAAATGCACCTCCGCACGTTCGATGGCGAGCACGTTGAGTTTCCGATTTAATCGGAAATACACTACAGAGATAGACAAGACGCGCCGTATCGTAATCGTGAAAAGAATTCAGTAACCGATTAAATCATTTCAATCATGGATAAGACATTTTCTATCGCGCAACTGATTATCGCCGCAGTGATATTCCTGTGTGTCATCACCGGCGTTGTAGGTCACATCGTTCTTGGCCACATCACTTCTGTGTTAGGCTTCCTCGTAAGTTTCGTTTTTGTCTCCCTCTCATGGGTACTCCTGCGAATATCATACAAAGAACTTCGGGAGAACCGTTAAAACCACGTTCTATGCTTACCCTCAATTTCTCCGACAAGTCAGTATCCTACGCAACATTCGTCAGCGATGTGGCCGCAGAGGTTGTCCGCCAGCTCAAAGAGCAGCAGGGCGACCCCGAAACGGTCAGCCAGCGCAAGGCATACGCCATGTTCGGGCGCGGCAATGTGGACCGTTGGCGCAGGCAAGGGAAAATACATCCTTGCAAGCGTCCGGGCAAGGTTGAATACTTCGTTGCCGAATTGAGGAAAGCACAACGTATCCAACAAGACTATTTTGATTTATAAACCATAAACTAACTGATTATGAACAATCAAGAAACATTAAACCAAGCACACATCATCCAGTCGCTCAAAGCCTCTGACGTGATACGCAATGACTATGTGCGCCAGCAGTTCATCAACGTTTACAACGCCATTTGGAAAGAAGGCGGCGAGGGAGCGTATGAACGCGAGGCCATGTACTTCAACAACCAGCTTCGCGACAGTGAAAACCTGCGCAAGTGTACGGGTATGTCCGTTTTCTTTGCCTTCATCGACCTTGCCGTGCGTGGCCTCACGCTGGAGCCGGGCGCACAGGCTCTGTGCTACCTCTTGCCGAGAAGCTATTGCACTGGCAAGAACGCACAGGGGCAGAACCTCTACGAGTCGCGATGCAACCTTACAATCTCCGGCTACGGAGAACTGGTACTTCGTGCCAAGGCAGGGCAGATACAATATGCCGACAACCCTGTGATTGTCTACGAGGGCGATGAGTTCTCGTTCGGCGAGAAAGACGGGCGCAAGTACGTCAACTACTGTTGCCGCATACCCCGTCAGTCCGACCGCATCATCGCTTGTTTCCTGAAGATTACGCGCTGCGACGGCTCGGTGGACTACTCCGTGATGACTGAGGGCGACTGGAAACGCCTGTCCGATTTCTCCGGCAAGGCCAACCGCTATTGGGACAATGAGGCACACAGGTATGTGGACAGGCCAAACCAACTTTACTCCTCGGCAGGCGGGCAGATAGACACGGGCTTCCTGAAAGCCAAGTGCATTAAGCACGCCTTTAAGACTTACCCAAAGATAGCCATAGGCAAGGGTACGCAGCTCGAAAGTGATGTGATTGGCAATGACAACCAGCCCGAAACCGGCTTCGACCCATACGGAGGAATGGCGGACAATGCCGAAAACCCGGTGCCGAAAGCGGAACAGACATTCGCCCCTGCGCCCGACCTTTCGGCAGGTGTCACGATAGACCCTGCGGCCGGAGGAAACAGTGATGATACGTTCTAAACCATGCCTCCTAAGCCATGCAAAAGCTGCCCCAAGAGCCACTACGGTATCAACGGGCTGTACTGCGACAAGTTTCACCGATATATTCACTATGCGGACACCGCACCATGCGCTCCGCAACAACAAGAAAGCAATATGAACAACAATGAATTGGCAATCATGCGGCCTGAAAACATGAAAGAGATAATGATAGCCGCTCCTCAGTCATACGAACTCAACCGGCAGTCGCGCGACAACTGCGTGAACTTCGGGCAGAACATACTCCACACCATACAGCAACAGGGCATGAATGACGACCTCGACCGTCAGGCGGCAACATTCATCGAAAAGGCACGGCGCACGGTGAAAGCCATGAACGAACGCCGATCGCCTGTCACCAAGCTGTTCGACCAAGTACGCACGGCATTCACCGTCATAGAGAACGAAATAGACCCAGCCAAATCAGGCACAATCGGCTACCAGCTCCAGCAACTGCGCAATCAGTACGCCGCAAAGAAGCGTGCCGAGGAGGAAAAACGGCAGCGCGAAGAAATGGCACGCCGTCAGGCGGAAGAGGCCGCACGCAAGTTCCGTATGGACGTGGAGGACGATTTCAAGCAGAAGTTCCAAGACTTGGTAAATTCCACGCTCAACAAGATAACCGAGGTTGACAACAACTTGACGCTCGAAAACTACGACAACTCATTGGCTTTGCTCCGACAGATTAAGGCTACCACAGAGGATTGTGTCCCTGCATGGATTGAAACGCTGCACACCTCGCGTCTTATACCGATGGGCATTAAGGTGGCCGATGTGGAAAAGGAAATCAAGCAGAAACTCTGCAAGCAGTTCTGCGACCAGTACCTATCCGAAGTGGGCGATACGGTGGACTACACCATAGACCGCCTCCCCTCCAAGAAAGCCAACCTTGAACGCATGGCAAAGGCCAACGCAGAGGAAGCTGCACGCATTAAGGCCGAAATGGAAGCGCGGCAGAAAGCCGAGGCGGAACGGATGGAGAAAGAACGTGCCGCACGCGAGGCCGAGGAAAAGCGCAAGGCCGAAATGGAGCGTGGTGCTGCGGAAATGTCCTCGCTGTTCAACGCTCAGGCTACTATGGCCGGTTACCAGACAAAGACAAAAGTAACCAAGAAAATTAACCTGCTCAATCCCGAAGGCATTATGCCTGTAATCGCCTTATGGTGGAGCAAGGAGGGTTGCACACTTACGGTTGAGGAACTTTCCAAGATGTTCAAGAAGCAAATCACGTTCTGCGAGAAGCTGGCCAACAAGGAGGACATCTTCGTGAATGACGAGAGTGTGGAATATGTGGACGAAGTAAAGGCAAAATAATCATGGCTAATCACAATCCCGATGAATACTATAACCGCACGGAGGTATCGAACTCCGACCTTACAGCCCTGCGTGACATCCTCCATCCGCGCCCACAGTTTGGCGACCGTGAGGCGGCGTTCCGCTTCGGTACGCTGGTGGACGCAATCATCACCGAACCTGCGCGTGTCGATTACTACCGCTACACGGTGGATGATGTGCAATACACCGACGACGAGTTTCTTCACGCCAAGGAGATGCAACGCTCGCTCCGCATGGAGGCACGCCACGACCAGTTTCTTGCCAAGGTGCTGGAGTTGGCGGACACGCAACGCTTCATGGTGAACCACGGCCAGGAGTTCACCTACTGCGAATATCCTTTCCACCTCGACACACGCTGTAAGTGGGATTGGTATCTGTCTGCTTTCGGCTTCGGTGGCGACCTGAAAACCACCTTCGCCAGTTCGCAGCAGGAATTCGACGAGGCGGTAGACTTCTTTGACTGGGACCGCAGCCGCGCATGGTACATGGACATCGCACGCAGCGACCGCGACTTCATCTATGCCATAAGCAAGAAGAATGGCCGCGTGTTCAAGAAGTTCATCAACCGGGGCGATGAAACATACAACCGGGGGCGCGACAAATACGAGGAACTGGCATTCCAGTGGTGGCTCTTAACCCCTAAAACCGCATAGCACTATGGACATCTATTGCCGCGTAACTCCTTACGGTCTTGTGCCGCTCTACGACAGCGACCACGACTTGAAGCAGCGTCTGCGTATCGGCTCCACCGTCCGTTGCCGTGTCAGCCAGCCGCGCAACTACGAGTTTCACAAGAAGTTCTTTGCGCTCGTCCGCCTGACTTACGACAACCTCCCTCTGCCGCTCGTCGAGCGGTGGCGAATACGCAGCGTGGACGATATGCTGCGCCGCTTCAAGCGCGACCTCGGTTATTTCACGTCGTCTGTCAACGAGCTTGGCGAGCGTGAGATTGAGTATGGCAGCATATCGTTCGCGGCAATGGATGAAGAAGAGTTCGAGCGGTTCTATAACGGCAGCGTAAATCTCGTGCTTGACAAGTACATACGGGGACTTGAACGCGAGGACTTGCTGACCGAAGTTGAACATTTTAAGTGAAGTATTATGAAACCAAAAGTAGGACAATGCTATTACGCGCCTCGTGGACGTGCTTTCCGCATCTATCGCTACGATTATGTGGGAGAAACGAAATCATCGGCTTCTCCGCTCCCCGACGAGCCTTTTTACTATAACAGAGAGGAAGCCCGCAAGCGTGTTTACGAACTTAACGGATGGAGGTACAAGCCATGCAAAACGAACTAAGACACCGCCTGCGTGTTGAGCCTTATCCCTACCAGCGCGAGGGCATTGAATACGGCCTTGACAAGAAACGCCTCATCATTGGCGACGAGCCGGGGCTTGGCAAGACCTTGCAAAGCATCGGCATCGTCGATACGGCCAACGCTTATCCTTGCCTCGTTATCTGCCCATCTTCATTGAAGATAAACTGGCAGCGCGAGTTCGAAAAGTTCACAGACAAGTCAGCATTGGTACTCGACAATTCTGTACGCACCACATGGCCCTACCTACTCAAAATGGGTATGCACCATGTTGCCATTGTGAACTACGAAAGTCTGCGCAAGTATTTCGTGTGGGATATAAAAGGCGGTAAGTCGTTCCGCCTGAAGGATGTGGTGTTCTGTCCGCAGATTAGGATGTTCCGTAGCGTCATCATTGACGAGAGCCACCGTGTGAAAGACCCGTCGGCTCAACAGACAATCTTCACCAAGGGGATTACGACTGGCAAGGAATGGATTATCCTCCTGTCAGGCACGCCAGTTGTCAACCGCCCGGAGGACTTGGTGGCGCAACTCTCCATCATGGGCAGGTTGCAGGAGTTCGGCGGACGCACCAAGTTCATGGCCGACTATTGCACCGACCCCAAGGACAAAAAGGCGGAACCGGCCGTTCCTCTGTCCGTGTTGAGCAACCAGTTGTATGCCAACTGCATGATACGCCGCGAGAAAGCCAAGGTGCTGCCACAGCTGCCCGACAAGACGCGCGTTGACCTCTATGTGGACATCAGCAACGCACCCGAATACAACCTTGCAGCCGCCGATCTTGCCGAATACCTGCGGCAATATACCGAGTGTACCGATTGGGAGATACGCCGCAAAATGCGCATGGAAGCTCTTGTGCGTTTCATGACGTTGTGCCAGCTCGCCACGCTGGGCAAGGTAGCACAGGCGGTGGATTTCATACGCACGTTCCTTGACAGTGGCAAGAAGCTCATTGTCTTTTGCTCGCTCCACGAGGTGGTTGATGCGCTGTGCAAGGCATTTCCGCGTGCCGTTACCGTTACAGGGCGCGACAGTGCGTCCTCCAAACAGGTGGCGGTGGACAGCTTTCAGAACGACCCCGATGTGCAGCTCATCGTCTGCTCCATCAAGGCGGCTGGTGTCGGTCTCACGCTTACTGCTTCGTCCAATGTGGCTTTTGTTGAACTCGCATGGACTTACGCGGACTGCTGCCAGTGTGAGGACCGTGCGCACCGCATCGGGCAAAAGGACAACGTGACGTGCTACTATCTCCTTGGCCGTGGTACGATAGACCAGACCATCTACTCGCTCATTCACAAGAAGAAATCTATCGCTGCTGAAATCATGAACAGTGACGATGACATCCCTACCGACGAGATGTATTTTGACGAGCTTGTAGCTTCATTCCTTAACTTTTCTGACGGTTAAGCCTATGGAAGTATGCAAGACGGATATTCGCAACATCATCCGCTATTTGGATGGCGCGGCCAAGTTATACGACACCCATCGTGGCCAACGCTATGTATGCCGGGCATGGGTGATAAGAAGATTGATTGAAAAGTTAAAGCGTAAACTCGTAAAAAATGAAGAAAATGACCAAACAACAACTCATTGAACAAATCTCGGAGCGTACAGGATTGCGTCGCTCCGAAGCAAAGAAAGCAGTTGAGGGAGCTATGCAAGTTATATCGCAGGCTCTTGCCTCCGGCGAGAATGTTTACCTCCGTGGCTTCGGCACATTCGCTGTCCGCAATGTTGGAGAAAGAAAGGCGCGCATCGTGGCCACTGGTGCCGAGTGCATCGTTCCTGCCCACCGCACGGTGAAATTCAAAGTGAGTGAAGAACTTAAAAACGCATTGAACAAATGAAAAAGTACATCGGAACGAAACAAATCGAAGCCGAACCCATGACAATGGGCGAAGCCTACCGTCGGGGATTGCTTCATGCCGGACGAGTTCCCAACGAAAGTGAGAAGCCAAAAGCCGGTTATTACGTCAAGTACGAAAACGGTTACGAAAGCTGGTCGCCGGCTGACGTGTTCGAGAAAGCCTACCGCATGGCAGACACTTTCCTTGACCGTCTGCGCATTGAGCGTGACGACCTCTCCTTACGCTATAACAAGGCACAGGATTTCTATTACTCTCCCAAGTTTAAGGAACTGCTTTGGCCGGAGGAACAACAGGCTTTTGAAACGCAGCTCGACCTGATGCGCAAATACCTTGCAGTTCTTGATGCGAGAATACAATATGCCGAAAACAAACCTAATACTTGCAACGCATGAAACTATTTGAATGTGGCATCCGCTACGAGAAAACATTAGAAAATGGGATGCAGAAGAAAGTGACGGAGTTGTATATCGTAGACGCCCTGTCATTCACAGAAGCAGAAAGACGTATCATCTCAGAAATGGGAGCATTCATCAGCGAGTTTGAAGTGGTTTCAGAGAAAATCACAAAATACTCTGAACTGGTTGAAACATCCGATGGCGACAAGTGGTATAAGGCAAAAGTAAACTACATAACACTTGACGAGAAATCGGGTGCGGAGAAGAAACAGGCTTTCTTCTACCTCATACAAGCAAAGGACATCGTCCATGCACGCAACCGACTCAACGAATACATGAAAGATTCATTGGCCGACTGGGAATGCGAAGCTCTGCAAGAGACAAAGATAATGGACGTGTTCGTTTACAAGGCTGACGGCTGTAACGATACTGATGAGAAAATGCGAGAAGTTGCTTCCCACCCAGCCGTAAGTAAGGCTGTAAAAGGATTTGTAGACAGCATTCCCGACGGACAGAAGGTTACCATCAGTGCCACCGGCTGCAAAGACGTGGTGATAGACAAGATGCACGATCATGAGAAAGTCCAAGATGACGCTTGATGAAATGCTTGCAAAGGCCAACGCCAAAACACCGCGGAAAGCACCCTCAGACGAGGAACACAGGTTACAAGAGGTCTGTGTGAGGTGGTTCAACCTCAAATATCCTCATCTTCGGGGGCGGCTTTTCGCTGTGCCGAACGGCGGACGGCGCGACGCTGTAACAGGCGCGAAGCTCAAGGCCGAGGGCGTGGTGGCCGGGGTGTCCGACCTTATCCTGCTCAAAAGTACGCATCGGTTTGGTGCGTTGCTTATCGAGATGAAAACGCCCAAAGGTAGGCAAAGCGAACATCAGCGTTGGTGGCAGTCGGTTATCTGCGATAAAGATGAATACAAATATGTAGTTTGCCGCTCCCTCGACGATTTCATTCGGGAGGTGCGCTGCTACCTAAATGACAGTAAATGAATATGGCACGTACCGCAAAGCAAGGTTTGGGATATTTCCCTTTCGATATAGATTTCTTTCAGGACTTGCGCATTAGGAAACTAATCAAGTATCAAGGTGGCAAGGCCATTACCGTATATGCTCTCCTGCTATGTCTTATCTACAAGGATGGGTACTACATCAGGTGGGATGAAGAGCTGCCCTTCATAATCTCGGAACAGACCGGGTATGATGAGGCGTATATACGCGAGGTCATCCAGTGCTGCCTGAACATCGGGTTGTTTGCTAAGGAACTGTACAAGGCCGAAGGTGTGTTGACATCGAAAGGAATACAGGTGAGGTATATGAATATCAACCGTCTTTGCAAGCGCGTGGCAACCGTTACGGTCTATAATCTTATCACGGATGACACCGGCAGCGACAAACCGTCTGGAGAAACCTCACGGAAAGGAACGGCGAAAAAGCGCACAGCCGCCAAAAAGCCGAAAGAACCTCCGTTACCTCCTTATCAGCCTTATACGCTCACGCTTGACGAGGAAATCGAAGCATTGAAGAATGAAACGGCTTGGCTCGACCAGGTTCAGGTGCTTCACCACATGGATGTGGAGGAACTTTGCAAAAGACTTGACGAGTTCAGGTTGCATTGCGCTTCTGATGGGAAAGAAAGGCACGAAAGCCTTTCCGATGCAAAACAGCATTTTAATAACTGGCTGCGCATAGTGGCCGGTAAAAAACAGAATGAAGATGTTACAATTCGGACAGAACAAAGAAATAAACGCAGAGGAAATATTCTCCGCGCTGATGAAGAGAAAACGTATGGTGGAACGTTTTAGGTTTCCGTACACGCAACGGCAGATGTACGACCTCCTGCTGGCTGCTTGCCGGGCGGAAGTGGCTTTGCGCCACCGTGAGTTTGTAGCCTCCGACAGCTACCTGCGCCATATTGCCGATGTCGCGCGGTGGCTCACCGGTACGGACACCACTTTCGGCTTGTTCCTCTGCGGCAACCGTGGTAACGGCAAGACAACACTCGTAAAGGCTATGAAGTCGCTCTACAACTTGCTGCATTCCGATGAGGGATACACCTCGCAAAACGATTGCTGGCCGCTCTTCGGCTTCGAGATTATCACGGCCAAGGAACTGGTGTTGCTGGCCAAGGCGTACAACAACCGCACACGTGACAATATGTCCGATGTAGGCCGTTACAAGCGGCTGCGCGATGTGGAGGTGCTGTGCATAGACGACCTCGGCACCGAGCCGCGCGAAAGCCTCAATTATGGCGATTACGTCAATGCCGCAATGGATATGATTTCCTACCGCTACGAGGAACAGTTCTGCACAATGGCCACAAGCAACCTTGCCGCCGACGAGATACGGGAGTATTATGACGAGCGTTTTGCCGACCGTTTCCGCGAAATGATGCAAATAGTGGACTTTGGCAACGAAGTCTCGTTCCGAACGATTAAAAGATGAGGATGTATGAAGATAGCCCTGCTTGCCGTGGATAGCGATTATCCCAACCTTGCCCTGATGAAGCTTTCCGCCTACCACAAGGCGCATGGCGACACGGTGCATTGGTACAATCCTTTCGACCGTTACGACCGCCTCTACATGGCCAAGGTCTTTTCGTTCACGCCCGACTACCGCTATTACATTACCAATGTCGGCGAGGTTGTCCGTGGAGGTACAGGCTATGACATTCATTCTGTCTTGCCCGGTGAGGTGGACCGCTTGCAGCCCGATTATTCGCTCTATCCCGGCGTTGCGGACAATATGGCATACGGATTTCTCACACGCGGATGTCCCAACCATTGCCGCTGGTGCATCGTTCCTCAAAAGGAGGGCGGCATACGCCCTTACATGGACGTTGACGATATAGCCGTGGCCGGACGGGATTATTTGATTCTCATGGACAACAACATACTTGCCTGTGGTTACGGGCTGGCACAGATTGAGAAGATTGTCCGCCGAAAATATCACGTGGACTTCAATCAGGCTCTCGACGCTCGTTTGGTTACGCCTGAAGTGGCCCGGATGCTGGCAAAGGTCACGTGGATGAAACGCATCCGTTTCGGCTGCGACACCCCGGCACAGATTGCCCATTGTGAACGTGCCATTGAGCTTATCCGTTCCTGCGGCTATCGAGGCGAGTTCTTTCTGTACTGCATTCTGATGGACTTCGCCGAGAGCTACCGTCGCATTTCCCATTGGCGCAGGGATAAAAAGGTTATTCCTTTTGCCCAGCCATACCGGGATATTGACAATCCGCACCAGCGCATACCGCAATGGCAAAAGGACATGGCGCATTGGGTCAACCGTAAGGAACTGTTCGCCAAATGCAGCTTTGAGGACTTTGAGCCGCGCAAGGGCTTCTTGTGTCGTGAATACTTTTATTGACTGCCATGAAGTGCCACTACATTTACACCCAGGACGGCTTGAAAGTCTTGATACCGGGTTGCATGGCCGTTGCCGTGTCCGGCGATATTCAGGACTGCACTTGCCGTAACGAACTTACCGAACGGCAGTTCGAGCGCAAGGAGTATAACGACACGGTAAAGGCTCTCCGAAAAGAGATTAAAGAACTCGAAGAAGAGAATGCCGAATTAAATCATATAATCGAAAAACTGACAACAAAATGGAAAAAGAATACGAAAGCATAAAAGAAAAGCTCAAAAAACTGTTGGCACTCGCTGAACGATGGGTGCAGGGAGAAGCCGAGAATGCCCGGAGATTGCTTGAAAAGCTATGTAATGAGTACGGTATATCCATCGATGAACTATTGGATGAAAACCAAGTGAAGTATTATTTCTTCGATGTTGGCCGGAATAAGACCCAAGTCGATTTGTTTTCGCAATGTTATTACAAGGTTGCCAATGCAAGCCGGATGTCTTATAAACAAGTATCAAGAAGCCGTATCGCGGTAGAAATGACAGCCATACAATATGCGGAACTCGTGAGCCTTTTTGAATGGCACAAAGCCAATTTCAATAAGGATTTGGAGGACATGAAAAATAATATCCTGATTGCCTATTGTCGGAAACATCATCTGTATGGCGACATTGATTCCGATGATAGCAGGGAATTGACGGCAGAGGAAAAAGAACGGCTTGTCAAAATCTTGTTTATGCAAGAGAGCCTGAACGACAACCAATATCATAAACTCTTGGAACAAGGAGGCACACAATGAAAAAAGAACTGATTGAAAATGCTGCTAATAGTTATGCAGGAATAGCAAGACCGTCATTCGTAAATGGAGAGTTCGACCGTAACGCAATAGCCGATGCTTTTGAGTATGGCGCACAGTGGCTCATTAACAATGCGTGGCGTGAAACTTCACTTCATGGTGAAGAATTGAAAAGAAATGTCCACGTAATTGCAAGGATTAAAAGAGGTTTCTGCATAGGTAGATTTGATGTTGTCGGTTATTTCCATGAATATATTGGATTTATAACGCAGTCAGGCATTGAATTTCCACTTTCAGATATTTTGGAATACGCTTATCTCGATGATATAACCCCGAAAAGAAAAGGAGGCGCACAATGATGTACTTATTGGCATTAGCTATTGCCGTGGATATTGCCTGCATTTTCATTGTGGCTGGTGGTAACAGATTTGATGACTATAACGAAGAATGACTATGGACCACGAAGCATTTTATAAACTCGTTGTCGCATTGCGCAACAAGCAGAAAGAGTATTTCCGCACACGTACCCAATCGGCTCTTCGCGAAAGCAAGGCTCTTGAAAAGCGTGTTGACGATGAAATTAAGCGAGTAGAAGATATTTTGAAAGCAAGAAACGAACCCAAACTTTTTTGATTATGGTAGAACAAAACAAAAAACCGCTCTCTTTCGACGAGTTCCGCCAGCAAGTCTGTGCGCTGGCAGACCGTTTTATCAGGGATAATAACATATACCGCATGGAGGTGGATTTCGTTGTTGGTAAAACAATCATCGTTTCAACCGGCAAGAAAGACCTCACTGAATGTACACATTTCAAATGCACACTCGAATGAAAACTCCCAAACAAATCACCGAATGGCTAAAAGGACAAAAGCTATATGATAAGTTTGTGGCCAACTACAACCGTGGCGTGCAGCACAAAATGTCCGTGAGTGTTTACCTGAAAAGGACTTCGCCGGCCAACTTGTTTACTTGTGCGTTCGTGTGGCATGACACAAAGGAAGGAAACAGATACTGGTTTAACATCAACAATAACTTCTTAAAATGGCTCAACAATGAAAATATACATTAGCCTCCCTATCACCGGCCACGACATTGAAGAAGTCGAGGCAAGTTGCATCTACGCCTCCGGCGTAATACAAGCCAAAGGCCATACGCCTGTATCGCCGCTCGACGTGTCGCCCGACCCTGACGCGACATACGCCGAACACATGGGCAACGACATAGAAGCCTTGCTTTGTTGTGATGCGGTCTTGTTTCTTGACGGTTGGCGCACATCAAAAGGTTGCCGTCTTGAACACGAAGCGGCCAACATCTACGACAAGGAAACATTCTATTCGCTGGACCGCATTCCGAATACAGACATTACACCTCCCGACGACTGCCCTTTCCACGTAAAGGACTTTAAGGAATGCAAGTCTCGATGCGAAACAATCCGTCCTGACGGAAACCGAAAAATAAATTGCACCTGTGACTACTTCACTAAAAATATGCTCATTGAATTTGGAAATTTCAAAATAAAGTAACCATGCAGACAACAGTATTAAAGGAAATCATCGCCTTTCTCTTCGGACGGAAGTATTACGCCAACATCGTAGGTACGAAAGGCACGGACAAAATGGAGATTTGTTCATACATTTTCTCCACGAAAGAAGAAGCCGACGGACATCGGGACATATTGATGACAACAATGTCGTTCCGATACATTGAAACAATCTCTTTCCGTTCACGGAAAGATTACTCGCGATGTGGGTTAAAACATAAACCGTCAGTTATGGCATAAACGGCTATTTTCGCGTATGATATTTACAAAACTCATAAACAAATGGCGTTCGCTTCGCTACTACGTAATAGCCGACCCGTCCGACAACTCCGTAACGCTTTCAAGGCATTTGTTCTACCACATGAAGAAATGCGCCGAAAGCAGCGGAGTGGACGGTGCATCGGTGTTCGTGTTCCGAATACCGCAGGGCGGCACGTTTGGTTTCATGCTAAGTCCTGAAATCAGCGAGCCTACCCAGCTTTGCCAAATTCAGTACAACGGCAAGTACCGCTGCATCGGATTTGAAACGCTGTGTCCCTCTGTCGGGCGCATCTTCTTTGAATATGGCTTGCCTGCGCTCCGTCCTGTCAAACTGTCCGTTTCTGTTCGGCAGACACGGCAGGGCAAGACCTACTACCAGTTTGATTTACCGACACGTAAAACCATTCGCCTATGCAGAGCATACTCGGAAACACGCGCAAAACGGACATAACCTTTCGCTCTGACGGACGCATTGACATTTCGGCGCACGTGTCTAAGGTGCTTGCCCTGCAACGTGGGGATGTGATAGACTTGCTGGATGGCGACGGTGAACTTTACATGTATGTCAAGTTCCATGCACCTACAGTCGGGAGGCATGAGGCAACTTGTTTTCCAACGCATCCCAACAGCCGACACTTCAGGGCATGGTCGCAAAAAGCTGTGCCGGTATGTCATCAGGGCAAGCGGCTCGCATCTTGGAAAGGTAGAACTCGGTGTAGGCTCACCCACATCACTGCCCGCCATTGGCATGGTATTACCGATTATTTACAGACACATACTGAACGATGATACAAGAGATAAAATATAACGGATTTACCGCCAATCCGTCTGACTATGAGTCTGCGGACGGCGAACTTGCAACGGCTATCGGGCTGGTGCCGGAGGACGGGGCGTTAAAGCCTGTGCTTCCGCCTAAAGAGTTGTTCTCTCTTGGCGACAACCGAAAGGTGGTGTTCATACATCAGACTTCTACCTTCATGTATTATATCGTCCTTGACACGTCAAACAACCAGACGTTCTTCACCGATGGAAATACGGAAAGCTCGCAGTTTCTCCAACACCTTTATGCGTTCCCATCGTCAACGGTCATATATGGTTTCAATTCGGTGGGCAATACACTCATGGTGCTTACCGATGGGGGCATACATTATATGCTTTGGAAAGGATTTTCAGAGGGTTATCTGTATCTCGGAACGCACATGCCTGAATGTCCTATTTCTTTTGGATTGCAGGGCGAGATGATACGCGATGACGAGTTTACTATCAATTTTGATAACATTGATTTCTTTGACGGGGATGTATGGAAAGATTTTACGGACAACAACAAGACGCGGATAACGGAGCAGGTATTGGCCAAGGTAAACAAATTTATCGCGGACAATTCAACAAACGTGGGTAAGTTTATGTATCCGTTTTTTGTCCGCTATGCTTACCGGCTCTATGACGGTTCTCTGACCATGCACTCCGCACCGGTGCTTATGGTTTGCTCCTCCGACCTTGCACCGCAATGTTTTGTGACGCACATGCACGGAGAAGATACATCTACGGCTATCAATCAGGCTACATTACGTCTTGGCGGCATGTTCCACCAGCTTGATTATGCCGTCGATTCGGCTGCGACAATTACCGAATTGGAGAACTGGAACGACATCATCAAGTCGATTGACATATTCGTGTCTGCGCCAATCTACACTTACGATCAGAACGGAGAGTGTACCAAGTTTCTTGCTACTGATTATTCCGACTGTTACAGTATCTGTAAGAATGTAGGACAGAAAGCAGACGCAAGCGTATATCCGATACGCTATCAAAAGTCCAAATTTTCAGAACTGTATGCTTTTACGTTTGAACCAACAGAACTTACATATCCGGCATGGCGGCTAATGCTTCCGATGCGTGAGGGGGATGCGATTAAAGGAGACATTACAGACAATCATTTGTTTTATATATTGAAATCTATTAACGTGTCCGACTTAAAAACGGAGCGCACGATAATTCCTGTAAACAAGGAATACTTGCAGTCGTTGGTTACGCGAGAAGTGATGACGGATGATTACGATAGCCACGACACGCTTATTCCCAAGTATTCTTACAATTACAATTCTCGCTTCAATATAGCCAATTTGAAGAAGCTGTTGTTCAATGGCTTTGCATCTCCTTGCCTTTTCCAGTTTACTGATGGCAATGTGCATAAATACTCCGACACGGATAATCCTACTATTTTGGATTATAAGGTAAGTGTGATTGTTTCCTATTTCATTAAGCAGGACGGAAGGGACATTGTTGTTCGGGCTAATCCGGGTCAGTTCGGTATAGACACACCTCTCTTATGGCTGTTTTATCCAAATGTCAATGCGTATAAGGCCGTGGTTGAGATAAATAAATACCTCTCGACTTATTACGAGGTATTGCTTGAGCCTCATCCTACGCTCAATGGTGCATACTATTTTGGCGGTTGGGAGGGATTGAATGTCAGCGAGAACGAAAAGTATTCTTCGTTCAATGTGTCTACGCTGGATGAACGGACGATTGATGTGCCTAACAAAATCTATACTTCCGAGGTCAACAATCCGTTCTACTTTCCGTGTTGGGTATCAATACCATTGGCACTGGCACCATTCTTGGCATTTGCTCGGCTGCAAAGGCTCTCTCGCAGGGACAGTTCGGCCAGTTCCCTCTGTATGCTTTCTCCACCGATGGGGTTTGGGCGTTGGAGGTGTCCGATACCGGCACATATTCCGCCAAGCAGCCTATCACGCGCGATGTCTGCATCAACCCTGAAAGCATAACGCAGATTGACAGTGCAGTGCTTTTCGCTACCGACCGGGGCATAATGCTCATCAGCGGCTCGGAAGCGGTCTGTCTGTCCGACAGCATCAACAGCCGCGATTTGTTTGCCATATCCGATTTGCCGAAAGCAGACAAACTCGTCAGTCTGTTCAACGAGCGTGCCGGTGAGGACGAGCAAATCACGCTCGAAAATTCATCGCTTCTGCCGTTCCGCGACTTTCTCACGGCTTGCAAGATGATATACGACTATACCAACCAGCGTATCATCGTCTACAATCCGTCCGTCAGTTATGCCTACGTCTATTCATTGAAATCAAAGTTGTGGGGCATGACACACAGCAACATTGCCGATAACGTCAATTCATACCCTGACGCATTGGCAATGCTGAACGATAATGCGCTGGCCAATTTCTCGCTATCTGACGCTACCGGCATAACGGCTCTTGTCGTTACGCGCCCTTTCAAACTCGGTTATCCTGATGTGTTGAAAACAATAGATACCGTCATCCAGCGCGGATATTTTCAGGCTGGGCACGTGGCGCAAATCCTCTACGGCTCGCGCGACCTGTTCAACTGGCACATCGTCTGGAGCAGCACGGACAAGTATCTGCGTGGCTTCCGTGGTTCGCCGTACAAATACTTCCGCCTTGCGCTCATCTGCCAGCTTGACAAGGCGGAGTGCATCGACGGCTGCACGGTTCAGTTCACGCCGCGCCTTACCAATAAGCCAAGATAAGATATTGGTTGTTAGTTAGTTTTAAGGTTTAAGATTGTATGATGGAAAAGAGCCGGGATGCGTGATGCACCTCGGCTCTTGCTTTCAAAACGGTTTCAGTTTCCGCCTTACCTTGCCTGTCCTCGAAACCAGCGATGACTTTATCTTGTTACGCAAGGTGGTAAACTTCTTTTCCCAATTCGCCTCGCCCTCCGGGTTGGTGATGCTCATCCAGTCGGCCAGCACCCTGCACACAAGGTATTCGTGTATCAGGTGCTCCAGCATACGAAGCGTCGTCAGGGAAAATCCTTCAGGCAGCGTCAGCTTGATTTCGTACAACTCCGGCTCTGTCAGCACATCGTCCAGCGCTTTCTGTTCGTCGGGTATTTCTTCTTTAGTGTAGGGATAGAGCATTTCCACGCATTCGGCGTGTGCCATGTTCAGCACCCTTGTTACTCGGTCCACATTGCCGTCTTGCCCGATGTCGAACACTTGGTGCCGTCGGCACTCGTCACCTTCGGGCAGGATGTCGGCCTCCACGAATGAGTAGTTACTCGCGTCGTAGATAAGCTCGGCTCGCTTGAAGGTCAAGGTCGCGTCCTTATTTTTTGGCTCTTTTCCACAGCAGTAAAACATAATTCTTCACTCTTAATTCTTCACTTAGTTGTATGTGGGTCTTGTCGGGCGGCTTCTCTTGTACAAAGCGCGTTTCACCGTTTCAAGGCTCGCCGTGGAGTGGCTCAGGTAGTCTTGTGCGTCTGCCTTGTTGGTGATGGTGAACCACTCATACAATGCCATGTCTACCAAGTAGGCGTGTATGCCGTTGCCCAAGCTGTCCGCCGAGGCGTTGTTGTAGTTCGAGGGCAGCTTGAATGCCAGCACCAGCTGGCCGTCATCGTCAATCTCTTTAGGAATGATGTTGTCCGATGTGCTTTTATTCTCGTCCAAGTATTCCCCAAGCAGGCTTTTCAGGCTTGAAAAGGCGTTGGCAAGGCTGCGACGCAACTGGTAGCTGCTCTCCAAGTCTTCCGAGGCTTGCATATTCGAGCTGGCCTCGTAGTTCTTTGTACCCTCAAATTCTCGTGCCTGTCCGGTCAGGTAGGCTTTGTTCATGATGTCAAACATCAGTTCTTTCACTTCCTGCGTAACGGTGAGTGTCTTTTTGTTTTCAGCCATAGTCGTATCTTTTTTAGTTCTTAATTATTCATTCTTAACTCTTAACTTAATTGTATGTCGGGCGTTTCGGCTTCTTCTTGAAGAATGCCTTGCGCATGATGTCCTCCACGTTCGCGGCCGCTCCTGCCGCATAGTCCGTCGCCTCTTGTTTGTTGGACAGCGTGTACCATTTGGCCGTGATGTTCATCACGAAGAAGCTGAACAGGCTGCGCTCCATACTCTCCAACAGGCTCTCGTCGAACGAGGCCGACAGTTCCAGCGTCAGTGTGTAATTGCCGTCCTCTTCCTGCTCGTCCGAAAGAAATTTCTTCATGCTGTTGCAGATGGAGTTCTTGCTCTCGTTCCAAAACCGTTCCAGCATGGTCTTGTCCTCCTCGGTGGTGAAAATGCGGTTGTATGCCGCCTCGTCATCCATCTTTGCACCAGTGTATGAAGTGGTCTTGGCCACTTCGTTGTACACGTTTTCTTTGTTTACGCTCAATGTTTGTTCCATATCATTTCCTCCTATATAAGTTTGCGGATGAACGCCATGATTGCTTTTCGGTATTTCCATACCAAGCCGATAGCAAGAAGTGCGGCCAACACGCGGAAACCGTATATCTCCGTCTGCTGCCACCATGTCAGTTCCTTCTCTACATATTTGGTTTCTACAATGGTGTTCGTGCCGGTCTTGTGTGTGGTGCTGTCCTGTCTCTCCACCTTTTTGTCATACTCAAACGGCATTTCCTGCGCTTTGGTTTCCAGCGTGTGATGTAGCATACCGTCAGGAGTTACCCATGCGTCAGACGTGGCAAAGTCGTTTTCCAAGCTGCTTTTGAGGGTATCGGGCACAATGCTTTCTGCCGTCTGCCGTGGTATCTCGATGTAGGCGGTGTCTTTCACGTACACCGTTTCTGTCCTTACCTCGGTGCGCACGCTGTCACGTAACTGCTGAGTAACGGGCATGTAACGCTGCGTCCTGCATTGTGTGAGGAAAAAGCCGGAAAACAATATGAGGATTATCTGTTTCATTTCTTCAGATATTTAGTCCAACAATAAGGCTCTCTACTGGAAAGGTACTGCAAATCGTCGTCGTTGACGTATGCTTCCTGCTCGAAAGAGATGTTACGGTAGGCATTCCCACTCCCGAACAATCGCACAATCCATTCCACCACATACCACACATAGAAAAACAGGTAGAGCATTTCTTTCATTTGTGCCGTATGGATGGCTTCATGGTTTAGTTCCTTGTCAGTCAGCTCTACTCCTTTCCGGGCGAATATAATGCCGAAAAGGTTGATTTCTTTATACCCTTTGAACGGAATAAGGTTGTTGTACACTACTTTCGTAGCTCTTTGTATTCTTCTTTCGCGTCAAAGCATGGACATTCCTTTATTCTTTCACATGGATCAAAAATGCCGTTTCCATTCGTGTCCGGGCTGATGTCACGGTGTCCCATAATCTCGGCTTTCGGGTAGCGGCCTTTCAGCTCTTTCAACAGCTTCAACAGGCTTTCTTTCTGCTCCGGCGTGCGGTTGTCCACTGCCTTGCCGTCAGAGGCTATGCCGCCCATGTAGGCCACGTTGATGGAGGTAGAGTTATACCCCTTTACACCGTTGCTCACAAACTGTTCACCCAATAGCTGGGTAATGGTTCCGTCTGCTTGTATCACATAGTGGTAGCCCGGATTTTTCCAGCCTTTTCGTTTGAACTCTGCCTGCAAGTCGGCAATCTTCTGATGTTGGTTTCCTGCCGTGCAATGCACGAATATACGTTTAATGCTTCTCATTTCCTTTGGTTTTATCATTGTTGTTAAATCCTTCTTCCAATGCTTCGCCGATGTCTGCGTTCTTGCGCTTGGCAAAGGCCACTACAAAGGCACGCAGAAAGCCTTTCACCGATTTTTCTTCTATCTTTATGCCGTGCAGGTAGAAGAAATGTCCGCAAAACGACTTCGCTTCACAAGCTATTGCTACGGCTGTGGCTACCACTCCGCCCATGATGTGGTCCACTCTAACGGTTTGAGTATTGCCCAACCGAAGAACATACCCAGCGTTACCCACATGAAGTAATCAATGAGCTTGTTCACAGTCCTGCGCATGGCACGCGAGGTGCGCCATTTGTACTGTGCCATGACGATTTTGTCGCCTTTCTCTTTGGCTTTCTTGTATCGCTTGCTGCTCTCGCCCCAGCCGTAGCGGAAGTCGGCCAGCACACATACGGTGATGGCAAGCAACATCCAGCGTGCATCAATCATCACGCTTATCATTTCACTACCGAACACGGCTATGCCAACAGCTCGCGTGCCTGTTTCCATTACATTGTCATTGTCAAATAGCATGGCTTCATTCTTCGTTTATAGTTCCGTCAAAATAGTAACCGCGCTTGTTGCGGATTATCGTTTCAAACGGTAAGTTCGACTTGTCTATCTGCTTCAGCACTGCGCACAGAAACTGGTAACCGCCTCCCACAAACCGTTTTCTTCCCTCAAAGCGTATCTGCATCTTCAGGTAGTCGGTGTTCGGCTTCTTCTCGCTGGGGCGCACCTCGAAGTTTAACACCTCTATCGGTTTGTCGATAAGTTGCTCTATCTTGATGTTGTCGCCCTCAAACGGACGCTCTATCTTGTTTTGCAATAATTGTGATAAATCCATATCGTTATCTCGGTTTACTATTTTGTTAATCAGGTTTCGTGCGTCGCAGCATTGCAATATGCCCATATAGCTCGGAACGCTCTTAGGTTTATGCCGCCGTTTGGCAAACGCGCTTCTTGATGCGCTTCCTTACCATCGTGCTGTTTTTCCTGTACACGTATCCGCCAAAGTCAAGACCTCGTTCTGAAAGGTTTTCTCCAAGCGGAAATATCTGCCGCTTTTGGTTGCTCTCCAAATGCAGCTCGTACCAAAGGAAATTAAGTATCCTCCATTGCCATTGATGTAGTTCGGACTTATCATCGCTCATCAGTACAATGTCATCCATATAGCGGAAATAGTATTTCACTTTCAGCACTTCTTTTGCTAAACGGTCTAATGGCGACAAATACAGGTTTATTTCCAACTGCGACAAGAAGTTTCCTATCGGTAATCCTTTACCGTTGTAGTTTATGCTGTCCATCAGTTCCAGCATACGCTTGTCTTTGCAATGCCTCCTGTATGTGCGTGCCATGATGTCGTTGTCTACGCTCGGATAGCATTTCTTGATGTCCATCTTGAATATGTACACACGCTTGTTCCCGAAACTGCGTATGGCTCGTTTTACCTTATGGTTGAGGTTATACCGTAACTTCTTACAGTTTATTCCTCTTCCCGGCAAGCAGGCGTAGGTGTCCGATGTCAGGCTGTTGTCCCATTTCTTGCGCATCACTTGACTTATTCCGTGCTGCACGCAACGGTCAGGATAGAAAGGGAGCTTGAATATCTCCCTCTCTTTTCCGTATTCCGTCTTTATCTTGTCTACCTTATAAGGCGAGGGCTTGAATTTCCCGGCATTGAGCATCACACTTAGTTCATGTGCGGCATCTTTGTCTTTCTTCAATACCCTGCGCACTTTTCGGTATTTGCGCTTGCCCTTTGCTGCGGTGCGGATAGCTGTCAGCAGGGTTTCTTCATCGCTGAATGTACTCCAAACATTATTCAATCTTTTTCATTGATAGCTACTTAAAATTCTGTTGAACATTCTAAGTGCCCGTGTGAGCCTTTTTCGACAATCTTCACGTCTCTTACAACTGATGCGCTACTAATAGTCGGCAATCCTCGTGGTGGAGGCTTGGTGCCTCCGATTGCTTGTCTGTCATTTTTCACCATGCGGGTGTGGTCTCGGTCTATGTTGGTTTTGCACTTATATCTTTTTGCTTTCACACGTAAGCTGGAACCGAAGTTCGTGTTCGAGTTCGACGGGGCGTTGTTCGCATTGCAGTAGCGCAGGACGTCATTGCTGTTGTTCGCATTGCCACCAAAGAAACCAGCGGTTAGGCCGACAACCTGTCGGAGTTTTCAGGCGAAGGATGACTTGCTTATTCGTAGCCCGATTTTGTGGCATTTTCCGTAAGTTCGGTAACAAATGCCTTGTATTCGGCTACTTTCTTGTCATTCTCTTTGGCAAAGTGGGTCATGATGTACGAGGTATCGGCTTCCGAATAGGTCGCCTTTACACCGGCTGCCACAATGCTGTCAATGCAGACAGGCTGCTCCACTCGTTCCACTACGTCATAGACGTAGATAGTCTTTCCCTTGCCTTCTTCGTCAATGGTCTTTTCCTGACGAATGTTGATGGGCACATGGCGTTTTTCACCCCAATTCTGAATTTTCGGCTCTGTTTCTGAAATCAGGCCTCTGATAATTCCGTTCATAGTTTTTTGTTTTATTTCTTGATTTTCCTCTTGTTTTTTTGTTTCAGATTACCCCAACTCTCAAAATCGCCCGGCTTTCGGTCTGCGTCTTGGAGTTGCGGTTTTCGGTTTTAGACCTCTCCGCCGAAGCGGAGAGGTAGGTTTTCGTCTTTCGTCTTGAGTTTCGTCTTTCGTCATTCGGACAACTCCACACGGAAGCCGGAACCGAAGTACGCGATCGAGAGCGACGGGGCGTGGTACGCAGAGCAGTAGCGCAGGACGTCAAGGCCGACGTTCGCAGTGCCACCAAAGAAACCAGCGGTTTTCCTGCGGTATTTACCTGCGGTGGCTTCACTATCCAAATAAGTGTATGCCGACTGGTAGTTGTTGATGGCTGCTCCGGTATTTACGCCCGGCAACACAATGCGGCCTTTGACGGTACTTAGGCAGTCTCTCATCCAGCCCGAAGTATTGCCGAGGTCGCCAATTTTCTCATACTTGGTCACGAAAGCAAATTCGTTAGCACTGTCTTTTGCGGTCTCGTCCGTGTCGGTGGTCATGTCGGCAATGCTCTTGGCACGGTATAGGTCGTTATGCACGACACCCTCTCCATCCTGATAGTTCAATACATCGTAGCCGCTGAGGTGTTGCCAAATGTTACCCCACAGACGGGTGCGTCCGCGCCATACGGGAACTCGTAGTACAACTTCTACATCTCTTTCGGTGACTTCGCTTCCACTCGTGAGTGCGCAAGTGAGCTTGGCGGTAAATGTCTTGGTATAGATACCTGTCATTACGCCGTCCGACAAGCCCTGCAAAGCTTCCCCGTCAGAGTTGGTAACACCCTCCAACGTTCCACCGTCCGAAACGGCACGTTGCGCTTCAAATATCTTCAACAGCGAGGTTTGGCCGTTGATGGCACTCCACATACTTACTGCTTCTCCGCTTATATACACATTGCTGTTAAATCGGAGGTAAGTCCACGCATCGCCATTCTTTACCCTGCATCCCGATACAGTTCCCCACGTGCTTTCGCTGGGAGATGCATTGCTTGATATGCCATGCCCGAATACACTGTTCAGGTTTTTCGTCCTGCACTCAATGTAGAGTAGAGCCATGATAAGCTCAAGGTCAAGGGTTGATGCGTTGGCATACGGTACGTTCAACAGCGTGTTGTCGTTTTTAGCGCGGGCTGCAGACTCAAAACCGTAACGGCTCTTGCTTCCCGATGGGTATCCGTTGGCGTTGACGTAATCTCCCTCTGCGCTGATGTTGGTCAATCGCGTAGTGCCTTGTGTTCCGGCAATGGTCGGATTGTATATGCTTCGTGCTACGTTCGACACAATCACCTCGAAGTCTGGCGTTTCTGCGTATGGGTGGATTTCCTCTGCCTCGTCTCCGTCATAACTGAAAGGCTCGTCAGAGATGATGTATCTCTCATATATGCTGTTCGTACCTCCTATGATGGCGTAGAGTGTGGGGAATGTCTGCATCACGTCACTGCCGTCGTCACCGGCTAATGATACGGATGCGCCTTCTTTCGTCTTGTTCCAGTTTGTTTGGTTGAATGTCGCCTGTTTGACACCATTCTTCACCAAGCCTATTTGGATGAGGTTGTGGAAAGTCAGGTTCTTCAACAGTTCCTCGTCGCCTATCATGGCATGGTAGCCGTTTTCACCGCCTCCGTTGCTCGCTCCGCGCTCAAACTCTATGCCGTAGTAATGCTCCAGCTTGCGCAGACTCTTGTCCGTAACCGATGACGGACACATAATTCTTAATGCTTTCATTTTTGTTGAATTTTGTTGTTAACCTAAAATTATTCTCTTGTAGAAGTTCAGACACCAGTTTTGCATCGGATATTTCTTGCCGACAATGGACTCTCCCTTGACATCCACCGGACGGTAGTTCACGGGGTTGAACGGTCTTGTCTTGTTCAGTCCTCCGCTTGCCCCTCCGTAATTGGAGGTAAGGACTATCGGGCCGTCCTGTTCTATTGCATCGAACAGCACCTTGTCGCCGTATGAATATCCTGTTGACGAAAGGTAGTTCTCGTCCAGATATTCAAGCTCTGAAAGTTCCTCCTCGGTGGCTTTGGTCGAACCGTTCCATCTGTTACTTGTCCGCAATGTCGTGCCGCTGCTGTATGGCGTGCCGGTATTGTCGTCCTTGTTGGATGTCAAGCGGTAGGTTGTGCCGTTGGAGTGCTCGTACAGGCATTTATCACCGTATGAGTAGGTCTTTTCTGCGCTCCATGCCTCAAGCGTGGACTTGTCGTCATCCGTGGCCACCGCCGCGCTCCAGTTCGTGAACGTGGTGCGGCTTCCGTGGTCGCCAGCGTCGTTGCGGTAGTCGTTCAGGGCTTGCCACGTGTCGCTGTCACGCAAATTTCCTGCGCCTTGGTTGTGTCCGCTGTAGCCGCTTTGCCCTTGCCCGGCATAGGTTACTTCTACTGCGCCTGTGAATTCCTCAATCTCACCGCAAGTGAGGATAACGCAATTCTCTACAATGGCAATGTCCGTTATGGTTTGTATGAGTGAGGAATTTGACGTGATAGTCTTTGCCGCGTCAAGTTGCTCTACCGTTCCCATGCGTACCGTAAAACCGTTGGTTTTATACACATTGTCTATCGTGTATTTGTCGAAACGCAACGGTGGAACTGGCGTGTTCATGTAGATGTATATCTTGTTACCCTGTACCTCATAGTTGTATGGCTGCAATGGGTGCCAGTCTATGCCTTTCAGGTAAACGTTGTAAAGTGCCTTGGCGCAATACTCGCCAAACCAACGGTAGCCGTTCATGGCTAAGTGTCCGCCGTTGTAGTCGGGGGTCACGTAGGTCGGTCCAATCTGCACAACGTCGTCTTGGTCTTCCGCCATCTGCGCAGTGGCTTGGTTGATGGTCATGTAGGCGTTGCTTATGTAAGTGCCGCACACTGAATAGGGCATGAACACGGGGCGGCATTGCTGGTCGTCGCCGAATATCTCCTTTGCCAATGCGAAAATGTCCTCTTTCAGATAAGTCAATCCTTTATAGTATGCGTCATAGCTCCCGCCCATGGCCATTGACGTAGGCGATGATTGCGCTTGCTCCGTGGCAACCTGCTTCCATTCCTCATAGGTCTTTCCGATATGTCCTGTGCCGTAGTCAGCCTCACCTTGTTTCCAGAAAACTGCGCTGAGGCTGATGGTCTTTCCCTCGTTGTCGGCAATGGCTTTCACGGCTTGGAAGAATGGCTTGACACGTGTGTCAAGGTTATGCTCGTTGCAGTATGGGTAGCGTGCCGCGCCTGAAAGTTGCGCTACTGTCCTGCCTCCTACACCGAGTGAGCAGGCAATGAACTTCGTGTTCTTGTCCCATGGGCGTTCTTTCTTGTACATGTTTACAAAGGCGTTGACCGTGGACACAATGGTGTCTTGGCGTGTTCCCGTGCATACACCGTCGTCTCGTTTCGTTCCTCCGCAGCTCAATGCTTGCAGGGCTGTGCCGCTGGTGTTCCATACATTACTGCCGAGCATAAAGCAGTTGTCTGTCGGCTGGTCGTAAAAGCCTGCCGGGTTTTCCGAGCCGTTGGATAGCGACTGGCCGTACATCATGATGATGCAATAGTCGGTCTTTCCCGGCTCTTGCAGAGCCACATTCCCTAAATATGCTCTGCCCTGATTTCCGTCATACATAACTTTTTCTGTGGCTATATTGTTTGCTTTGGTTTGTTGAATACCCGATACTTTGGTAGTAAGGTTTTCCAGCGTGGCGTATATGTTCTTTAGGTCGCGCTTGGTCGCTTCGGGTGTCCCTTTGGGTTGGTACACGGTGCCGTCACTTCGGATACCCCAACATACTTTTCCCTCTGCATCCAATATGACATAGATAAATTCCATGTCCTCGGTATAATCACTGAATGGCAGTTTGAACTTGGGAGAGTAGAATGAGCCATCTTTAAGCACACCGAAAAGCAGATGTTCGTCTTTGTCCACAAACATAAGGGTAAATTCCTCGCTTTCGGTTACTTCGCACGTACCCATACCTGTAATCTTGTTGGCTACGATTGCGCCGTCCTTGTCTATACCGGCCAGCAAGTTTCCTTGGCTGTCTGTCAGTCCGAACAGGAAGCGTTCGGAGTCCACAATGTCAAGTTTGCTCTTATATCCGTCAATCGTTATGCCTTTCTGCACAATGACGTGGCCTTTGCTGTCGATGTCAAACAGCGATATGCCGTTCTTGTCCACTATGTGGTAAAGGCTTTCCGTACCGGTCTCCATCACCTCCTGTTTGGCTCCGTTCATTGCAATGTTCTTGGAGAAGTGGAAGTTTCCGGCAAGGTCTATCCCGGCAATCACGTGATTGTCCTTGTCCACAATGGCTGCAATGTAGTTACCTGATTGCCGGATGTCTATCATGCTTGTGCGGTCGGATACTTCTTTCTCCAATATTTTGCGCACTTCCTCAGGAATACCTTTGGGTTGGTACACAGAACCGTCATGGCGTATGCCGAACAGAAGTAAGCCGTCTGCATCCGTGATACCGTAAACGAATTCGGAATTTTCGATGATTTTGAAGCAACCGTTGAATATCTCGGTCACTTTCCTTGCGGTTTCGGCTTCCTTATTGGCTTGCGAGGCAGCTTCAAGTGCGCCCTCTGTGGCTTCCGTGGCGGCTTCCGTAGCGGCTTCTGACGCTTCCGTGGCTGCATTGGCATTTTCGGTGGCTGTGCCTACTTCTTGCAGGGAGGCGGTAATTCCTCGCGCGTCTGCTATATATCCCCATTTGTCCGCATCTTCTTCAAAGGTGGCAGAAGATACGTGGTCTACCAAGGCATATAGGCTGCTACGGTCATGTTCCGTCATGTCGTCTTTTCGGTACGGCGTGTTAGGTTGCCATTCCCCGCGCTTCCTGAAACCTATTGTTCCTAATACTTTGCTCATATTGTATGTCTATATTTTGATTAAACCAAAAATAACAGCCCGTCCTCGTTGACGAAAAGCGGCCCGTTATAGTCTGAAGGATAGTCCACGTTCAACGTCATTTCCTCGTAGTCTATCCATATCTTGGGAAGCACTTTCAACTCTCCGTGATAGTAAAGGATGTTTGCGTCAGCCCAAAATGCGTATTCTTCCCCTACGGTTATCGCATGGCCGTTGAGGATTGCATGATGAAGCATTCCGTCTTTCCCTTGTATCACGTACAGGGTGTTTTCATATTTGGGCGACTGTTGGTATTCTTCCCATGTCATTACTTCTACCACGCCTTTAGGGATGTTGACAGAGCCGTCATCGCGTATGCCGAAAAGCAACCGGTTGCTTTTGTCGGTAATCACAAACACGTATCCCTCGCACTTTTCTATCTGAAACGATTTCATGCGCTCGGTTATCTCGTCAGGAATGCCTTTGGGTATCTTGACACTGCCGTCCCTGCGTATTCCGAACAACAGGTGATTTTCTTCATCGACAATGGCATAGATGAATTCCTCGCTTTCTATCTCTCTGCCAATCTCGAAAATGCGCCAGCGTCCGGTTGCCTCGTCTTGCTCGTATGAAGAATTGTATTTGTAATATGCATCCTCCGAGGCCACATAAGCGGTGAAACCATCAGGAACGCTGGTCTCGTCTATGTTCTTCAGGTCAGTCAGGTCGGTTATTTCCTGACGCAAGTCGAGGAATTTCTTTCCCGAATACCTGAAGGTGTCTATAAGTTGTATTCCGCCTGTTGCCATACCTTATTTATATATTTGGGTAACTCCTGATGAGGTTACCGGGGTTGTCAATAAATAGCAGTTATAGTTCACGCCACCCACATTGACTGTCCAAAGTGTGTAGCTGTCTATTACTTCGTAGCCGTTTCCGTCCTTTATGCTGGTTAGTTTTCCGAATGACGCAGGATAACAATAGGCTATCTTGCCGTTGCTCGTGCTGATACCTGTTTGGGTTGAAGCACGTGAGGTCTGCAACAACTTCGTAAGTGATTTTACCGAAGTCTCCGTGGGTGTCCAGTCTGCCTGTACGCTCCCGAAATAGGTCGGATATACCACATGGATTTGTTTTGTCGCGCTGCCTGTTACATTGTCATACACGGCTGTCAGGGTGTAGCTTAGGGTCTTGGGGGAGTTTTCGTTGATGGTTATTTCTTCCATTGTGGAATGTTTTTCCTCACCGTTCAATGTAACCTCGCTCTCGTCAGACACTTCCGCTCCCCTGCGTTCAATCTCCCATGTAAGGGTTACTTTTGTGCTTACGCCTACCTCTACAATGTCAGGAGACGCACTCATCGTAACAGTTACAGGCCACACCGTTGCATCAAGATTTATAAGGGTTTGTTTGTCCGAGGCGGTCATCATGCCTGCGGTTTGTCTGGTTACAATAGGCACGTTTACTGTGAAAGGTGCTTCTGTTCCGTCAGGTTTCTTCATCTTGAATGTCAGCGTCACGGTATTGGCGGTTGTATTGAACGTAACGCTGCTGCCTAACAGTACACCGTCTGCAATGAATTCTTGAATATCCTTTACATCATCGTCAAGATTGGCTACATCTTCCTCCAGTTGGTCAAGATACAAATTCACTTCGCCGCCTTGCTCGCCTGTAGCTACCCATTCTCCGCCGTCTGAACGGTACACGTCGGCAGGCAATGTGTTTCCAACAAGTGCATACCAACCCGGCATGGGGCGTGGATATGCTTCTTTTAGAGCGTCCAACGAGGCATACAGTCCTTTACACGGGCCTTTGATGTTCTTTGCGTCCAACCAGCCTTTGATTACTACGTTATGGTCAAACACGGAGTTCCCATGCACATTCAGGTGTCCGCCGGCGGTGATGTCGCGGCTTGTTGAAAGATTGCCTTGTATGTTCTCGTTGTATATGCTGCTCATAACTCTTAATCTAACAGTGATTTACTAAGTTCTACCATCGTGGTTGACAGCTGGTCGCCTATGCTTGCCAATGCCAGTGCAGCGGCACGGTAAACGGCGGCGCGGTAGCATTTCTCGCTTACGTCTATGCCTCCGTCAATGTCTATTTTTGGCAGAGGTACATACACAGCTTGGTCAACGGTGGCCGTGTCGTCTTTGCAGGAAAAGAATTCAAGCACCTGCCCCTCGGCTCTGTTCACGATGGCTACAACAGGCTTTTCGGGATTGCCGCAAATGCCTTTCCACTTCGAGAACTGCCGGGTATAGATTGAGTCGTCTTGCGTGATGGCTTCCGATATGCTGTGCCGCCAGTCGCTCATCTTGAATACGACAAGCCGCATGAAGTCGTCGGGCAGCAATATCCATCCTTTGCCGTCCTCTCCCCACGTCACGGCTTCCCCGAACTGGTGGCCTTGCTCCAACAGGTTAAGCGGAGCTTCCATTTCCACCATGCGCACGGCGTCAACCAATTTGGCGTAGATGATGTCATCGAGACTTACCGTGTCCAAATCATCATCTGCCAGCAACGGGGTGCTGTTGTGGTTCATGTCTATCGCCACGCGCACGGCTTTTGCCATATCTTCTGCCTGTACTATCATTCTTCCAATCCCTCAAATTCAATGTTGTGCGCCTTGGCCGCTTCCATGATGGCTTTCTCCGAACGTAACGACGTGCGGCTAATACCGAAAGTGTCGGCAAGGAAGTCTTTTGCCGCGGCGAGGTCGCTCACGCTCACCTTTCGTATCTCGTCTTTCTTTTCATTGGCGGCAGCTTCCTCGGCTTCCTTCTTGGCTTTGATGTCAGCCTCGCTCTCGGTGCTTACCAACTTGAACAGCTTGCCGTACTTGTAGTGGTGTTCAAGGGCGTATTGCACATCCGGGTTGTCGGTCGTATATACGCTGCTCCCGTCCGATTGGGCGGTGAACGCGATGTGCATGCTTTTCTTGCTTTTCAGCACCACGTTGATGCTTATCGCGGTCTTTGATTTATAATGCTTTTTCATATTCACGTTTTGAATAATTTGTTCAGGGAGGACACAAAAATCCTCCCTGAACGGTTGGTGTCATGGTTGTCTTTATGCGCCTACTCCCGTGGGGGCTTGGGCGAGTTTCATGCGTGCGTGTGCCTTTGCATAGCGCAGGTACAGGCAGCTCACCTCCTGAATGACAACAGCGTCGGTGCGGCGGATACCGGCTTTCTGCAAGTCAAGCACATTGCGTGCCCAGCTTACGTGGGTTTTCTTCGACAGATATTCCGGGTCCATTGCAAAGCCGCAGTCGCTCATGCCGTTCATGTCGAACAGTTCGTGATGGATGGTCAGCACTTCGCCGAAGTCGGTGTCCCAGCTCTTGAATTTCAGGTTCCATACTTCAACAGTGTCTTTCAGACGGAATTTCTCACTCTTGATTTTAGAGAAAGCGGCAAGCATATCCGAACCACAGAACAGGATTTTGCGTTTATTTCCGATACCAGTGCCTACGAACAGGTCTTTGGTGATGTCCACAAGGTTCTCGTCAGTAATCTCGGCACATTGTTTCTCCTCGTTCCATACACCTACTTCGATGTCCTTTCCGGCCATGTACCACAAGCCGCCGGTGAACCATGTCAGCATACCGTCCTTACTTACGTGCTTGATTTTATTCTTCACGCCGAACAGATAGCTGTTTTCCATAGCAAGACGCATATCATAAATGCCGTCCTCCTCGATGTCGGAGAAGCCCCAGTTTACTTCTTTCTTGGCAATCTTGTCAAATGTGGACTGCTCAATCTGTATCATGAAGTTCTGACAATACTGTGTTTCTGGCATCGGGATGTTGTTGAAGCGGCCGGTCTGCACGTCAAGCTCGCCGCACGCCTTGCCCATGCGCACAAGCACGGTGTTTTTCGGGATTTGCGGAACCCATATCGGCTGTTTGCTTGACGAGTCCATCGCTCCGTTTACTGCATATACGGTAGGCTTGTTGGTCGACGGGTCTTTTCCGCATACGCACAGCACGAGGTCGGGCACGTTGTCGCCTTCTTCGTATGGCTGTCCAGTATCGGGGTTGGTAACTCCTTTAACACCTACCACGCGGATAGTGTCGTCCAATGTGAACATATTGGTGTCGCTCACGGGCAATGTGGTGCTTGCACCGCTCGACATGGCCGTCACGGCTTCGGTAGTCGTACACTTGATTTCTCGCGTGCCTACGCTGTAATATTTCACCTCGAAGCTGTCGCAACTGCTTGATTTCGCATATCGGCTGATTTGGTCGATAGGCGTTGCCATAGGGCGGATTTTGACAATGCGTTTGTCCACGTCCGCCATGTAGAAATTCGGGTCGCCGTCCGTACGTCCTTGTGTTTCGGTGGCAATGCCCGCTGTCGGGTCGCTGCCTCCGTCACCGTCGGCTCCTGCGTTTGTCTTACCTGCATCGGGCAATGATGAGGCATCAGCCATCATCACACCGCTCGACGCACCTATCACAACAGCTAACAGCGTCAGCATGATGCGATACAGAAAACTCGTACTTTTCTTTAACGTCTTCATCTTTTTGTTTTTTAATTATGATTTATGAATTGTGAATAATGAATTATCTTGCCGGCCTGCGTTTTTCACCGCCACGTTCCCAAATGGTCTGCCCTCCATCGTCGTAGCGGTTCAATACACCTAAATCGGGCATATCCCTCGGCTTTCCCTGACCACCGTTCTTTCCGTCGAGATTGGCCGTTCCGTCTCCACGTTGTCCCCGGCGCAGCTTTTCTTCAATGCGTGTGTTTCTTCCTCTCACTTCACCCTCTCGTGCTGCCGTGGCCACATCGTCGTCATGGTTGATGGCACGCAAGGCCATTTCTATGCTTTCGGGGGTGAACTTGCCTACAATGCCGTCTTTCATGATGCCGACAAGAAAACTCATCGCCTTGTCTATGTCGTCATCGCTGTAGCCGTCTTTCTGCTGCATCTGTTCGAGCGTTTCAAGGGTTTTGGTAATGTTCTTCTGATACTGCTCGTCAAACTCCTTCTCCTTGGCCAGTCGGTCGGCATATTCCTTGCTGGCTGCGGCAAGCTCTTCCTGCTTGGCCGGGTCTTTCAATTCCTCCACGAAGTCATCTCCGAACATTTCCACCAACGCCACGGCAGGGTTCTTGCCTTTCCGCCATTGGGTAAGGAATGCGGCACTACGTGGGTCGCTGGTAAACAGGTCGGAAAACGCTTTCTCGCGTTCCTTGTAACCGGCTATCTCCTTGTCGTAACCGTCGTAATCTTCATTGACTTGCCCCCATAACGCTTCATCGTCGGCAAATTCGCGGTCGGGATATTTGGACTTCATACGCTCGGCGTATCGTTCCCGGTTGCTCTTAACTGTTGATTTATCAGGCATATTCTTGATTTTTAATTGTTTTGCTCTTTGTCGCATTGCAAATTTAAGGGAACAAACAAATCCAAACGGTATAACTTTTTACGCACCAATGGTTAACTTTGAAACATAGAAGAAACTTTTTATGAAGCACCACGGAGCGGTTATGGAGTACGCGGAGGAACGGATGCAAGACCTCATGCGGGCGTATGACGAATACATTTCATCATGCGACTATATCCGTATGCCCGATGTATATGCCGCTATCGTGAATATGGAGGCACGCCGCTTTTGGGTAAGCGACATAAGGGCTACCAAGGTTATATACGCCATGCTCCGTGGAGTAACTATCAAGGGTATGCGCCCTTTGAAGCGTGAGATGTTCGAGGAAATCCTGCGGCGCGTGCTTGCCATGCGTAAGGCACGTCCGGAGCTGACCGTTCGGGCGTGTTGCAGCATTGTGGTGGCCGGTCCGGCTCCCAAATTCTATCTCACGCCGGGGAGCGCAAAGATTATGGTCTGTAAAGCGCGTAAGAAATGGGTACAGGAAAAGTTGAAAAGGTTGCGGCTATTGTGATTGCGTTGCTCGTGACGGTCTTGTCATTCTTGCAGGTTGCCGACTGGCATTCGGTCGGCATATACTCGCATTGCCATTTGTCTGCACGACTGGCGTATCCGTTTTTTCATGCAAATCTGTTTCATGCCTTGCTCAATGCGTGGTGTCTGCTGTCAATGGTTTTCATCTATAAGGTATCGCTGTTGCGTATGCTTTTTGCCTACACGGTGGCCGTTACCATGCCTGTTGACACGCTCGGTGAGTTTCTTCCTCTCGACAGTCCTACGGTCGGACTTTCGGGCGTGGTTTATGCCTTGTTCGGTACAATCTCGTTCGAGGTGGCTCGCAAGCGGTATTTCCAGTGTTGGATGCTGTTCTATATTGCCGTAGGCTTCATCTTCCCGAACACCAACGCATGGCTGCACCTGTATTGCTATCTATGCGGTTTCATCGCCGCGTTGTTGAACAAACCCATAAACCGTAAGACATGACAAGGGAGGAAGCAATACAGGCTATAATAAAAGAGAACGGGCGGCGTAACGCGGAGATTTATGCCAAGTTTGACCCTGTAAGCGGCGAAGGCTCGGTAGGCGAAAGGAAGAAAGTTGTCATCGACGATTTTCCTGTTTCTGTGCAGTGGCTTCCGGTGGAAATGCTGCGTGTGCCGCTCGTCAGGCGGATTGTGGAGTGTGGCTCTGTACGTGCTTTCCTGACGGACAACCTGAATGTGGAGTACACGGAGGAAGACCGACTGAAAGTCATTGAGCAGTTTGTCCGCATCCGTTGCCGTTACGACTTTGCTTTTTGGGCGGCTGTGTTTGTGTACATCAAGCGTAAGGGCGGTGGTGAGGATATTCTTTTCCGTCTGTCACGTCCGCAAAGGCGGTTTGTTGAAAGGCTTGAAAGATTGCGAAAGGCCGGAAAGCCTATCCGCATAGTGCTGTTAAAGGCACGCCAATGGGGTGGCTCTACCGTATCACAGCTTTACATGGCTTGGTTGCAGCTCGTCCATAAGGTTGGCCTTAACTCGCTCATCATCGCGCATCAGGGTGCTGGCTCGGACGAAATCAAGGATATGTTCGACCGTATGATCAAGGCTTACCCTGTCGAAATGCTGCACAAGTTGGGCGAGGCTTACGACGCGAACGAGCCTAAGCTGGTGGGCGTGGGAAAGTCAGGCAGCATTTACCGAGTGCCGCAACGCAACTGTAAAATCAAAATCGGCACGGCGGAACGCCCCGACAGTTGCCGTGGCGGTGACTACAACCTTGTGCATCTCTCCGAGGTGGGCTTGTGGAAAGCCACAGAAGGGAAAAAGCCTGAGGACATCGTGCGCTCCGCCTGTTCAGGCGTGCTTTACCGCCCTTACACGATGATTGTCTATGAGAGTACGGCCAACGGTACGGGCAATTTCTTCCAACGTGAGTATGACATGGCCAGCAAGGGCAAGTCACAGTTTGAGGCAATGTTCGTTTCTTGGTTTGACATTGAGATTTATTCCACGCCTGTTGATGACATCTTGTCTTTTGCTGCAAGCCTTTACGACAACCGAAACAACGATAATGTGGCTTCTTCGCGCGAAGAGAGCGGAAAATATCTTTGGTGGCTGTGGGAGAAAGGGGCTACGCTCGAAGCCATACACTGGTACATACTGGAACGTGCCAAGTATAACGAACACGCTTCCATGGCTTCCGAATACCCCTCCGACGACGTGGAGGCGTTTGTGCATTCCGGCACAATGGTATTTGACAAGTACAAGGTTGAGGCATTCAAAAAATACTGCAAAGAGCCGCGTTTCGTGGGAGATGTGTATGCCGATGCTGACGAGGGCAAGAACGCGCTCAAGAACCTGCGCTTCGTTGAGGACAGGCAGGGTGTGTTGTGGATATGGGAGAAGCCGGAGATAGACGAGGACGAGAAAGTAACCAACCGCTATCTGACGGTTGTCGATGTGGGCGGACGTTCATCAAAGGCCGACTGGTCTGTCATAGTAGTGTTCGACCGCCTTTTCATGGCTGAAGGGGGCAGACCGGCTGTCGTGGCGCAGTGGTACGGGCATTGCGACATAGACTTGCTGGCGTGGAAAGCGGCGCAGATAGCGGCGTTCTACGACAACTCCCTGCTCGTCATCGAAAGCAATACACTCGAAACGCACGACAAGGAACGTGATGTGGATGGGGACCAGTCGCAGTTCATCCTTAATCAGATTAAGGGGGTCTATCCCAACCTCTATGCACGGAAACAGTCGGAAGAGGACATACTGCAAGGCCTGCCCACTAAATACGGCTTCCATACCAACGTGGCTACAAAGCCGATGGTCATATCCACGATGGTAAAGGTTATTCGTGAGAATTTGTATGTGGAGCGCGACGCGCGTTGTCTGGACGAGTACCTTACCTACGAGAAGAAGCCTAACGGCGCATACGGCGCGATTATTGGCAAGCACGACGACCTGCTTATGACACGTGCCATAGGACTGCACATCTGTTTCTACGAAATGGAACTGCCCAAATTCGTGAAACGCACGAAACGTATGTTGGTGAAGAAGAAAAATGCTGTTTCAGCAGCGACAATATAAACTAAAAACGGATTTGTTATGAACGTATTTCAGAAATTGAAGGCAAGCCTCCGGTTGCGTGAGGCGGTAAAGAAAGCCAAGGACGCACACAGTCAGACTGGTGAGCGTTATTATGTAATGCCTCTTTCGGGGAGCAAGGGTAAACTTATCATCATGGATAGGTTCAACTTCCGCAAACTCAAACAGAAAGGGTATATCTCCTATGAGGCACACGTGCGCGACCTCGAAAAGGAGTGTTTCTACTTCACGCCCTATCGTAACGGAACGTGCGGCATTGTACCTGAAGTGGAGAACTTTAAACGGCAGCAGTATTACAGCTGGTATGCCGAGTGTATCAGAAACCATAAAAAGAAGAAACACAATGAAGTACGCAGTCAAAAGTAAACAGAACTTGGACGGCGTTCAGACGCTGACTGGTGACCCGCTCGTAACTTATCAGGTAGTTGGAAACGGCGGTAAGAAGATAAAACGTCCTAAGAAAATCAGATGAATAAAGGCGGACGCATCATTTGTTGTGCAGTCCGCCTTTTCATAATCCGTTGGGAAATGGCATACCCATAATCATGTGAGGGGTGCTTTTTGCCAACGGAATGATTGTTGTATGTTACCAACTTGAGGTATCGGCTTTTATTCTCTTCTCATTGCCTCGCTCCCAAATGCTATCCTCCGTTTTCCCGAAGTTGGCTAATTGTTCAATTTCCTTTTTCCTGCGTTCTTCCCACGGCTCGAAATCGAGTATTTCTCTCACGAGCCACTGGTCCCAAACTCCTCTGAAACAAATACCTCTGTCATCAAGGTACACGTCGGCTATCAGTTTGCCGCTTGTGTTTTCGGGCTGGTTGGGGTTTTCATTGATGTAGTCGTAAGTAATGTTGTGGTCTTTCAGCCATTTCTCCAATTTGTCCGTTTTCTTCCTCGTGGTGAAGATGATGATTGTCCAGCCTTTCTGTTTCAAAACGGACGTGCCGGTATCTGCGTTCGGTATCATCTGCCCGAATTCATCAGCACCTTGAAAGCCCTTGCTGTAATCGTGGATTACGCCGTCGAAGTCAATGCAAATTGTTTTTTTATCCATAACTTTATACTTATTTTTTGATTTTGTACTGATACAAAGGTAGTACAACCATTTATGCCACCATTGCGTTATGCAGCATGTTTACTGCTTGCATATTCGCGCCCTGCTGTGCCTGTTGCATGAGCTGTGGTGATATGGCTTCCGGCATTCCGCCTTGCTCTATCTGTTCCTTTTGCGACTTGATACTTTGCAGTAGCTCGTCGGCAAACGGGAAGTCGCCGAACTCCAGCAACTGTTCTACGCTGATGGCCTGCGCCTGCCACAGTTGCATGAGCCAGTCGTTGGCAAGTTGGCGGTAGGCCGGTGTGGAGGTGCTTTCGGTGATGGACAGGTCAAACTCTACGTCGCGTATTTTCTTCGGGTCATACTCTATCTGTGCGCCGCTCTTTCCGGCAATGTTGAACACGCGCTTGGTGTCGTAGAATTGCTGCATGTTCTTCACATCCTTGTACGCTCCGTCTATCGTGAATTGGCTGAAACATTCCAGCATATCCAGCAAGGCCATAGTGGAGTTCTGCACCTGTTGGTTGTACATGGCTGCACTCTGACCTGAAAAGCCGGGCTTGCCTTTGCAACGCACCGTTTACGCCGCTGATGTCCTCAAAGAATTTCAGTTGCAGGTTGAGCAGTTCCGTGATGCCGATGTTCGTAGAATTGTTGGCTACCTGCTGCGGTACCTGTCGGCTTTGCGATGGTTTGTACACAATAATGCCGTTGAACTCCGCCCAGCTCTCCGCAATGTCCTCCATGCTAACGCCGTCGGGAAGACAGTCCTCCGGCATGAGCAGCACGCCTTTGGCCGAAGCACGCATAATCCAGTCATAAAGGGTTATCAGGCGGTTGGTGTAGCGTTGCTGGTCTATAACGTCAGCCACGAACGAGTGTATCTCGCCGTCTATGAACGGGTATGCCTTGAACACGTATGGGTGGCTTCCGTGTTCAAATGGCGTTTCGCCCTCTTTCAGGATGTCGCCGAAAGGGGAGAGGTAATAGAAGTACCAGTAATCATCCACAAACCATGTGGCTTTTATCAGGGGAACTTCATCTTCCGGCATACCGGCTTCCTTGGCCATCTGCATACGCTCGCGGTTTACATTGGCCACCTGTTCCTCGTAGTCAGACACTTCTATCTTGAATATGTCACCGTTTTGGTAGTCATGGCAACGGTAACGGGGTTTCTGTTCCTTTCTCCACACTTCGATTACCCTGCACCGTCCCGGCTCGCTGGTCAGCAGGAAGTCGTAGTTTTCCAAGCGGCTGTAACCGAAACGCTCGGCATAGCTGGCAATGTATTCCCTGCGTGCCGCCCACTTGTATATCTCCTTCAGCCGACGGTATTCCTGCGGAGTGTGGGCGAACTGTTCGCACAGCTGGCCGAAACTCACGTCATGTACTTCTCCGAGGCAAGTAACGTCCCAGCCTCGGAAGTCGCGCATATTGTTGTCGATAAAGAAATTGTTGGGCTGCACATAGTCAGTCCAGCAATCCTCCTTGCCGTTTCTCCATCCGTAACTCTTTCTGTGTACAATAAAGCCGCTTATCAGGAACTCTTCCATTGAGCGGGCGTTTACCTCGTTCATGCGGTTAAGCTGCATGTTGCATTGCAGGATGGTTGACATGGTTTCGCCCAGTTTCTGCTCGTCCCTGTCGCGTGCCGTGCAGGTCGGCTCTTTCAGCTGGCTGCGGTACACGCCAAGCACGTTCCTCACGAGCCGACGGATGAGGTTGTTTTTCAGAGGCACGTTGCCCTGTGCCTTGATGTAGTCTTCCTCGCTCATTTTCTTTCCGTCCACACATATCACGTCATCCCACTGGAAACCGTAGGTGTAACGCTTGTTGCGCTCCCTGTCATGTCGGAAGTCGTCCATCTGGTTCCAGTAGTGCTGCGCTTCCATAAGCACGTCAAATGCCCTGCGGTCGCCGAAATGCTTTTCCGAGAATGCCACGGTGTCTATTTCCGTATCTCCGCGTTTGGGCGTGATGCGGCTCATCGGAAGCAGCTTATACTTTTGTTTTGTTGTGATGGGTTGCATATCAGTTCTGTTTTTTAATGACGCACGGAATGTCTTTTTGCAAATGTAAGCATTCCGTGCATCATGTCTTCGTTAACTATTTACGGGTCTTGTTCATATCGTTTATCATCATCTTCTTCAATTCGTTGAGTTGGGCTTCAATGTCCTTCACCGCTTCCTTGTCACCGTATGTATTGGCTTCTTTGAGCATATCGTAAAGGCCGTCTATGTCGGGGCGGTAGTTCTCGAATATCTCGTACCTCGCATATTCGGGCGAGTTATAAAGGAAATCTATCTTCTCCGCATAGTCGAATACGCCGTTGTCGGTGTCCCGTTCGTAATTCCTTAGCCGTGTTCTCAACTTGTCATGCTCTTCTTTCAGTCTGAAATACTCGTTGTTGATAGCCTTGTATTCCGTTCGTTCATCACCGTTTTTCAGGATACGGTTAAGCACAAGGAAACTGTTTGGGTCATACTCACGTTGGCCAATAAGGGTTTCACCCATTTTGGTCATGCGGTTTATCGTATTAGCAATGCCGCCGAAATAGCCGTTCAGTACGTATTCCACCTGTGCTGGGTTAAAATCAACAGCTCCTTTCGTGTATTGGTCGCCGCCGGACATTTCATTGAGTGTTTCTGACAAGTCCACGAGGTATTTGTTCGCACTCTTGTAGGCTTTCGTCCATTCGGGCATATCCTTGTTATAAGGAGTATCCTTATACAGAGGAAGCCCTGTCCAGCTCTTTTTGTAGCCGTAAGCCTCGGCAAACGGCTTGATGGAACTCGGAATGAAAGCCTTGAAGCCTCCTCCTCCCTCCATGAAGTCAAGCGGCAACAACTGGCTTACCTGTCCGGCTATCTTGCCTGCCAGCTCTCCGTCCGTAAAGTGTTCTTTTCCGCTCAACGTGCTGGTCATAAGTTCGCCAAGTCCGTACACGGCTCTGTATTCCACAGGCAACGGTATGCTTATCCATTGGTCTCCGGCACGGAACAACAGGTTGCTTCTCCTTACGTATTCGGGCAAGTTCCAGTAGCTGTTCTTGTCGTCCTCATCGTCATCACCATAACCAAGTGAAGCTACGATTGCACCGAGCAGGAACATCGCGGCAAGACCGGTCAGCGCCTTTGCAGGGTGTCTCTTGGTCTGCCGCCCGAAGTTTGCCGTGCCTTGTATCGCGGCGTTCCAAAATACAAAACCGCTTCTTCCGAGTCCTGACATGAATGCACTGGCATTGCCTAACTTGGTCTGTCCGGTGGCTCCCATGAATTTGGCACCGCTCCCTTTCTTGTTAAAGTTCACGCTTATCTCCTTTGCATCGTAGATAGACCGGTCTATTGTCCTGCCCATTTCGCGCGATGTCATGAAGGCGGCAAAACGTGCGCAGTTTTCCACGCCACGGTTCACCTCGTCAAGCCGTTCAGCCAGCAAATCCCATGCTTTACGGATGGGCAGTTGGCCACCGGCCTTGCGTATTTCCCTGCGGATGTCGTTCTTATGCTTCTCGATGTCACGCATGTTGGAGTATCCTGTTTCGCCTCCGTTCATCATGAACTGGTGGAACATTCGTTCGGTGTCGTTGCTCATGTCGAGTTCATTTTTGCGATACTTCGCAAGCAGCATCTTCATCTTGACAGGGTTCACCTTAGCAAAGTTCCGATGGAAACGCAGGGCATAATTCGGACTCTCCTTTATCCACATCATACTGTTTGAATACAGCATATCACGGATGAAGTTCGACACCACGAAGTCGGGGTTGCGTGTGGTATAAAGCGCACTCAACTCACGGTTAATCCTTTCACCGGCTTTCAGTATCGCGCCAACTGCGCCTGACATATCGTTGTCGGGGTTGGTCTGTCCGTTGAGTGCCTGTGCTGCCCTCGGATTGCCGTTTATCGTGATGACGTAATCCCTTCCGCCACGTTTCACGACAATTTGGTGCTGGCGCAGGTCGCGTTTCTCTACTACCCGGTAGGGTATGTTCACCGTGTCTTTGCCGTGCTTGTACAGGTCAGGGTCTTGCTCGGCAAGCTCTTTCATCTTGTACTCGAAGTCCTGCATCTTGCGTTCCACTTCTTCCGGGGTATCATCAGCGTTGATATTGTCCGGGAATACAGGTTGCCATTCGTCGGCTACCTTGTCATATTTCAGCCAAATGTCACTCACGCTGGCAAGGTCGCTCGGATGGTTCAGTACGAAATTCAGGAATTTCTGTTTTACCAACTTGTTGCGGTTTCCTTGTGTGATGGCGCTTTCTGCCATGCTTTGCAGGTAGGCAAGCGGGTCATCGGCTTTCGACTTACGTCCTTTGGCTGTTTTTATCGGAGCGTTGAATGCGCTGTTCTTGCTGTTCAGGTAGGCGTATGCCTCATCACTGGTCTTTTCGTCAAAGCCACGCAGCGGAATGTAATACTCGTACATCGAGCGCACATTGTCGTAAGTATCCTTTGACATCATGCCGGTTTCATACAGCTTGGAAAGAATGGCATTGCTCACGTCGTTTGTCCGTATCCACAGAGCTTCCGTGTCGTGTTCGCTTTCGTATGCGTCTACCATTGCTTCGGCTTCCGTTTCTGCGTCTGCCACATTGTCTGTCTCTGTCAGTGCGGTCAGTCCGGCAAAATCCCTCTTGTCGATAGCCTCGAACTTGTCGCCGAGTTCTTCTTCTACCTGATTTTCCCAATCTTCAATAGCTTTGTTATAGGCATCCATTTTCAGGTCATAGTCGTCATCGTCAACGCTTGGCTGTTCCGGCTTCAACTTGGCCAGTTCGGAGGAGGCAATCAGTTTTTCTTTTTTCACGTTCACGCATTACTCGGTTACGTTCCAGTCCGTGCTTGGCCATCATGTAGTCGGTCAGTTCTTCTCGTGCTTCTTTGTTAGGAGCAAGTTTGCCTACCTCGTCAAGTAAAGGCTTGAAAAGGGTATGCGCGAATGCGTCAGCCTCCGCCTTGTTTACAGATGAAAGTCTGTTTTCGCCCAAATAGGCGTTCTCAAAGCCGTCCACGTCCTCGATGCGCACTTTTTTCTTGCCCTCGCCTTTGAGTATGGCTTCCATGGCTTCACGCAGTCCGAGCATACTGTCTTGCAAGGCTTCCTGCATTTGATACATTCCACGTCTGACGCGCTGCTCGTACAGGTCGCGTGCCAATACGCGCTCATGCACTTCGGGGTCTCCGTCACGGTAAAGTTCGTCACGTTCTGCAACATTCCTTGATGTTCCGTTATTATCTGTGGAGTAGTTGCCCACTTTCAACTCGTCTTGTTTCGCTACATCCTCGGCTTCTCCCAAGATACTGCGGTATCTGCCCGGCTCGGCAAGGTTCTCGTAGCTTCGCCAAAGGATATAGCGCAGTTCGTTATCTGACAAGGTTACGCCGGAGAAGTCCTCAAAGCCTATCTTGTGGAGCATACGCAGGAACAGTTCCTTAATCTTCTGCCACCAGCTTGCGTTGGTATTCTCAAAGTCGGTTTTTCTGCCAACGAAGCAAGATATTCTTCTGTAGCGGTGCGGAAATCCCAGTTGCGCTTTTCGGCAAGTTCTACGATATGCCGGCGCACATTCTCGTTCGCACTTTGGAAAACGTTGTCGAGGAACGTAGAAAAGTGTTCACCGAACAGTTCGCGCAGTCCGTAATGTGCCACGGCTTCATGCAGCAGCGTCTGTTCCACATCGTACACGCTTGCATGGTTCGGTATTACAATCGTTATTCTGCCAGTTCCTCGCGAATAGAAACCCTTGGCCTTTGCACGTCTGCCTTGCAGCGTACTTGCATCGGTAACGATGTCCACATTGTCAAGATGCAGCGTCTCTGCCAACTTCTGCACGGCATTCATCATGCGCTGACGTTCCCTTTCTGCAAATGCCCTGCGCTGTGACGTTGTACGGGTGGACTTGCCCAATAACTTGGACACAGGGTCATTCGCTAAGGACAAGTCATCATCAGACAATGCGCCGTTTCCGCTTCTCATCATGGCGGAGGCTTTCTTGCGTCCTTTGTTGATGCCGTCCATAATCTTTACTCCGAGCTTCTTCAATTCTTCAAGAAGTGACGGGGTTACAGTGTTGTCGGGGATGGCTACGTTTTCACCCTCGATAAGTTCAGCTATACGTTGTGCGACCTCACTATCAGGCAATGCGTACAGGACGCATCCAGCGCGAAAGAATAACCTTTCGCTTTTTGTCTCCGCTAAGTTGTCTGTTCACTGGCCCTGCATTCCACTTTGTTTCGCCAACGGGGTCTTTCGCTCCCTCTGCCTGATAGCCGCTTGTCAGTTCGCTTTCGGGCACTTCTACCTCAACAGTTACAAGGTTGGGACGTTGATAGGCTTCTGCGAACTGGTCATTAAGTGGATTGCGTGAAGTATGGAAATACGGATTGTATGCAACCCACAAGCCTTTCCCATTGTCTTTAACAATGTATATGTGGTTCTTGTGCGCTCCCTCTTTCTCTACCAACTGCGGACGTTCATCTAATACTTCCCACTGGCCGAATTCCGACGGGGCTTGGCTTACTCGGTTGCTGCCGGTGCCGATTTTCTTCGACATGGGCGGATACAGTTTCCCATCCACCAATGACATGGCGCGGTACACCTTTACCGTAGGCTCGCTGTTCAACCTTTCAATCTCGCTCTCGTCATCAACAATTCGGTACAGGTCGTTGGCTTCTTCCTCGTTGATACTGATGTCATCTGCAACAACATCATTGCTTTCTTTGACTTTTACGCCGAGTTTGGTAAGTTCTCTTACAACTTCCCCGATATTTTTAGCCGGTATGTCAGCACGCAATTCACCGTGGAACGGATAGAATATACCGTTTGCGGCATTGAGTAATGTTTCATTCTCATAATAAACAGCACCGTCTTTTTTTCGTCTTAGGAACGGTCAAATAGTACATCTGTGCCCATTCACTACCAACCAATGACACTTTTCCGTCAAGACTTACGATAGGCTTATACTGTCTAATCTGTTCCATTCGAGCACTCAAAGGCGCACCGGCACTTTTCAACATAGACGTGTTCCATTTATCAGGCATCAGTATGCCGTCGTGGATGTTGCCGTCAATGTCGGTGTAGCTTATCAACTGACCCGGATAACCTCCGTGTTCGTCCTGCGTGTCTGCTATCGCTTGCAGGATGTTACCGGTAAGGATATAGCCTTGCTTGCGTGTTTCAGTAGGTATTTGACTGTCCCAATTATCAAGCGTTATGGAACGTGCTGCATCCCAGTTGTCGTTTGTCATCTTGTAAATGCTCTGCAATGCGGGTGTGTCCGACAATTTGATTTCCACACGTCTGCGACCGTCAAGCGTTGCGAATACGGCAAGGGTGGTTGATGCGGTTATCTTTTTGTCCTTAGCCTTGTATCCGCAGAAGATTGCGGGTGCAGCAAAGTCGAACATCATTGTTTCGAGGTTGTCGGGAACAAGATATGATGAACTTGTCGAAAACATCCTCAATCGTCCAAGTAACAGGTCTCTGTTGCTGTTCAGACGTTTCAGTGCTTCGTCGTGCCTTTCCTCCACGCTTTCGTTTATCTCCTGCGTTATAGATGCAATGGCTTCCCGTTTTTCGTCTGCCGTCCTCTTTTGTTGGCGGTTGATTTTTTCGGCCTGCTTTGCAATGCTTTCAACGGCTTTCTTCTTGGCGTTCTCATAACGCTGTTCCTCTGCCGCTATCTTGTCGTTATGTTCCTTTTGGATGGTTTCAATAATGCCTTGCAGATGAGTTTCAGGATGTTTCCCATTGACTTGCTCAATGGCTTTCCTTATCTCATTAGCTTTCATCGGCTTTCTCAACACATCCATTTCAACCTTTTCAACGTATGCGTTTTGAGCAAACGGATTTTTGCCGTTGGGGTCGATGCCCTCCGACGATATGCGTTTCTCCAAAGTCTTGGCACGCAAAGGCATGACGGTTATCTTCAAATCGTTGCTGCCGGTATCGTCCAAGTATTTTATAAGCTCGTTATATCGCCTTACAACATCATCGTAAAATTCCTCCTGTTCTTTGGTTGTCAGCAAAGCCACATAGCCTGTAATCTTGCGTGCGTCGTCCTCCTGCGGCTTGTATTCGTCAAGCTCTTTGGTCTGCACTCGGCCACCGCCAAGACCGCCTTTTTTCAGCGGACAGCCCATCTTTTCATAAATTTCAGGATTGTCACGAAGATACTCGACAACTACCTGACTGCCGTATTTGTTAAGCAAGTCGGGAGCTTCAACCTCATTGCTTTTGCTGTCTTGCGATGTGGTCGTATTGGCGTTCAGTGATTTCAGCTTAGTCGAGAGCATCATCAAAAAACGGTTCTCAGCCGGAACGGGCAAACCGAGATTGATGTAATAGCCTCTGTGTACTTGCCCTGTTCGGTCAATACGTCCAATCATCTGCATGTAGTCGTTGATGTCGCTCAACGGCTGGGCGATAATCATTGTACGCTGGCGTTGGTCGCTGAATTTCTCCGAGGCATGAAGGCTGATGCCTGTTGAGGCTGATTTGTTGAGGATAAGCACATCAAGAGTTCCGTTGTTAAACTCTCTCTGCATCTTCTTTTTGTCCTTGTCTGTCCTGCGCTTTACGACAACTTGCCCTTTATCGTTGCGTTCAACGTACATATTTCGTCCGGTAAGCTCACCGACTTTATAGCCTTTCTTGTGCAGGCGTTCAATGATAGCGTCAAGCGGACTGATGAAAATGTCACTTGTACTCTTGCGGATGAAGTCCTGCAACTCATAATAGGCTTTTTTCGCCGACTTCGCCTAATTGATGGGGCGAATAATAAGCATGAGTTTCCTTGCCGTTCTCGTCCTTTACAGTGTACTGCATAACCGTGTCAAGTCCTTTTAACAGACTTGCACTGAATGTTGGCTCTTCAATAATGTCACCTGCCGCATAGTCCTTGATAGTGCTTTCCATCGTACTTTCCAAAGCAATGACAGGGTGTCTCCCAGCCTTGATTTCAGCGTCTACTTCGTCGGCGATTGCGTCTACTTTCAAGGCCAGCATGAGTTGTTTGGTATAATTGTAGGTCTTGCTCGCAAAAGGAACGTTCTCAACGCCCATTTTGTCCGTACCTCTCTTTATACCTACACTTTCGGCTGTTATGGCAAGTTCCTTGTCAAGCTCGTCAATTTTCGGCTTAACGTAGTCATCTTGGAATTTGATAATGGCATTAAAGGCGGCAATGGTGCGGTCGTAGTTCTCACGCGCACGCTTTACCGTTGCAGGGTCATCAATCGTTTTCCAGTCGGTTTTAACGTCGCTCAAGTCTCGTTCACGGCGTACCATTTGCCCGGCATTGGTAAGTTCACGGCTCATAATCTCCTGTAAGGTTACACCGCCTTTCTCAATGATGCTAATCATCTTGTCCGGCTCAACCTTTGCTTGGCTCATGGCTGTTCGGATTGCATAGAGCGGCATTGTGTCGGGACGCTTGGCAAAAGTGGCACTTGCAAAGGTGGCTGCTTTTGCAGTGCGGAGAATGCTTTGCAAGTATGCACCTGTATTGCTCGTTCCTGCTGCTGTATGGCTCTCATCGAGGAAAAGGTAATTGTCCTCTGCTATCGAACGCAGGAATGTTGCTTTGGGTGTGGCTTTCCCATCCTTTGAAGCCTTGCTTTTCTTTACGCGGCCACCGTGTTTCTTTGCAGCTTCTTCTAACTCTTTTTGGCTAATTGCATCACCTGTATTTACCTGTGAATAGGTAAGCACTGCAAAATCGCAGTCTTCCGGCAACTGACCTGATGCAAACACTTTCGCCATTTGTGAGGATGACAACGGCTTGTGTACTACGTTTCCGTTGCTGTCAACCATTGCGCCGTCTGAATTGAATATGAATGGCACAAGGTCTCCGCTGCCTATATCTACCAAATCACGATAGATGTCCGAGAATAAATCCGCTTTTTGGGTGACGAATACAGGTTTTTCACCGCGCATAACTGCCCAGCGAATAAGTGCTGCCATTTGGCGGCCCTTACCCACGCCTGTTTGGTCTCCGATAATAAGTGCTTGCCCTTTCTTCATCTGATAGATAGCCATAGCAACGCTATCCATTTGTTCAGCGGCGAGGGCTTGATGCGCTTCTTCTATCGTGTCATAACCAAGTTCTTTTCTTATGTATTCGTCAATACTGCCGTTTTCAGCCTCTATCTGTGTAAGGATATTATCCATTGCTTCCACCATTGCAGCCGGAGCTACACTGTTCAGGCTGAAAGCGGTGTTATGTGGACGGTATGGCAGTTTTTCTTCGGTGAGAGTGCGTTTCTTCTGTTCGGTATTTAATCCCACTCTGTTCGTGGAAACTCGCTCTGTTCCCACTCGCTGAACGTCAGGCTCATAGCTTCTTCGGCTTCCTCCTTGCTCACTTCCATTAGAGGTGCTTGCAGCTTCACCATTTCCAGTATTCTCTCGATGTTTTCCTCGTAAAACATTCTCGCTCTGCTCTGGGCTTCTTTCGGGGGTATTTCCTCGTCTGCCTGTATCATTCTTTCGAGGTTGTTCAGAATGTCGCTCTCCGTCAGTTTTCCGGGATGGTCTGTTATTGACAGGTGCAAGCTGCCCTTGTTGGCTGCGTAGTATTTCTGTGCCATTGGTCTTTTCTTTTTTGAATTTAATACTTCGTTTACTATCTCGTACAGGTCATCAAAACTTTCTGCCCTGCGTATAGCTTTGCTTTCGACTGGCGGATAAACTGCTGTTTGGGCACGTTCCTCGTCGCTTCTGCGCCCGTCTATCAATATCATCCGTGTCGGATAGGTTGTGCCCTGCTTGGCATACAGCTTGCCGTCCATATCCACAACGCCTTTTACGTTGTAGTGGTCATAAAGATATGTGAAAAACGGCTTCATGCTTTTCAATCCGCCATTGCTTCCATACTCCATGTTTCCACCGATTATGATAGCCGCCTTGCCGTCGTCTTTCATGCTGGCAAGAGCGTTCAAGAAGTAATCTGTGGGTCAAGACCGGGTATCAGCTTGCCGTCGTAGTTTACAGCCTCACGTTTACCGAAAGGTGGATTGGCTATCACCACGTCATATTGCTTGCCGCCCTCAAACGGTTCGACTGCATCCTGTTGCGTAACTTCTGCAAAGCCTTGCTCGCGAAGATTGTCCAAACGTGTTTCATCAAGCTCGTTGGCGTGTACCTGATTGGCTGGAACGGCAAAAACAAGCATACCGTTACCGGCTGTCGGCTCCAATACCTTACCGTTTTTCTTGCCGCTCATTGCAAAATGCGCCGCGTTCCATGCCATTGGCAATGGGGTGGAGTATTGCTGCATCTTTATACGGTTGCTGCTTCGTGCGGCGATTGTCGGCTGCATATCGTAGAGTTTGCATATCAGGTCATACGACTCTCTTCTGTCTCGTCCGTGTTTGTTGACAACCTCACGTGCCGCCCTTACCAGTCCGTCCTCAACAAGCTCTTGCAGCAATATGTCTGTTCTGCCGTCATTATCAACCTCCATGCCCAAACCTGCTGCACGCTTGCGCAAGTCAAGTATGCTTCTGTACGGTTTTGTTCCGCTGTCAAGGGCGGCAAGCATATCGGTTTTGACTGCATTAGCAAATATACGGTTTATTTCCGTATTTTCTGCATTATGAGTTGCTGTATTTGCAGGTTTTACCTCTTTCGGGTCGGCACTTTCATAAAGAACCGGTGCCAGCCCGGTATCAAGCACAAGCCGTCCGTTTTTCTCAATGTCGTAAACTGTGGCAGGTTTGCCGTTATAAATCACGTTGTCGCCTTTCTTGAAAGGCATATCCTCTTGGTTTTCAGACACAGTTTCCTCTTGCCCACTGAAAAGGTCTGCAATCTTCGACTCGTCCTGTTTCTTCTGACGCTTGGGCGACTTCTTCCCACTCTTTGTAGAGGCTTCCTGCTGTGCGTTGCTTACTGGCACAAAGTCGGGAGCATAACGCTTCACGAGTTGTTGAACCATACGAAGCAATGACGGATAAGTCTCATCCTCCGCAAAGAAATTGTTGAACGATAAGTATCTTTCCTCGCCGCGTTCAGGGTTCGGGTTCTCTATGCGCAGCATACCGCCTGTAACTTTCAAGTTGTCGCCGTCCTGATTATCCAACTGTATGCTGATGTACAACTCGCGCTTCTCACCGAGCGGAAGATGTATGCTGATGTCTCCACCGATGGGCGCAATGTTGGCCGTAGCAATGCTCCTGCGACGTTTCCCTTTCTTGTCAACAATCGTTTTCGGGTCAATGCCGATGTCTTTGACAAGGCGGTTGGCAAGGTTATTCGCATCTTTCACGGCTTTCTTCTCGGCATTGCGCATATAGCCGTATGCCTCGTTGAAGTCGCCTTCCACTTGGTCGGCCTCGTAATAACCGAGCAAGGCAAGCTGTTCGTTCACCTTGTCGAGCTGGCGGTCTATTTCTTCAACCGTTCCATTTACTTGCTTCTCATTTGTTGCAGCTTCGATGTCGCTTTCTGCCTTGCTTGCAGCAGCCTCTGCTTGGCCTGCAACAGCTTCCGTATCTGCTGTTCTTTGTTCATCTTCTTGTCTCCTTTGTTTGTTACGTTGGTTTATGAGTTGTTCTTTGGCTGTGTCGGCTCCGGCCTGTGCCTCTTGTTCGGCTACCACCATTTCAGCCGTAGCCATTGCGTTGCCTTGTCCCTTGTCGAAGTTGGCCACGTCAAACGTGCGCACCTCATCGTAGGGTGTCATTTCCTCTGCATACCCGGCTTCCTGCACTTCGGGCAGGTCTCTCGCTCCGTTATAGAATGATTTGAGGTAGGGGCGTATCGCGTCGCCGAGGTCGTCTATCATGTGCCGGGCATAGTCGGCAAACTTACGGGCACCGGCCTCAATATGGTACGCTGCCATTTCCGTGCCGATTGCCAGTATTTCGGGGTCAATGCCCATGTTGAGCTGACCGCCTAATTTCTGACGCATACGCTTTTTCAGCTCCTCGTACCTGTCGCGGCTCACGAGCTTGTTGTTCGCTCCGTAACCGTTGTCGTCCAATTGTTGGGGATGTTGTCCTGTTTCCTGCGCCGTGTTATCTGATTGCCGGCTCGTTGCCTTTTCAGTAAGTCCGGGACGGCCCACAACAAAATGGTCGCTCAACTTGGCTTCTCCGTTTTGACTGATAGCCTGCATCAATCCCTCAACGTCAACCTGACGCATCACCGGCTCACTGCTCTGCTGCATATCGGACAGCGACAACGGCTTGTTGTCGTCCAGCTTCTCGCCGCTGGGGTCAAGCACGGCTTCGGCAAACTTCCGTCCGGCTTCTTCCGTCTCGAAAATGAAGCCTCCTTTACCGTAGGATGAATAGTAGCCGCCAAAGTCCTTGACGCGCTTCTTCAACGACAGGAATTGCTCGCGGGGCATTTGCTCCGTGAACTTCACGGCATAGATGTACGTGTCTTTCTTCTTGTGGTAGCGTTGTTCTACGGTATAACGGTCATCTGTCTGTCCCGGTTGCTCCTGCGGCTGTTCATTGCTTTCTTCCTCCGTTTGCGACGGTTGCATTTCCTGCACCAGTCGGCGGCGTTCGGCATACAAGTCGTTGCTTTCACTGATAAGGCGTGCTTCCTCAAAGATGTCACTGCGCTTATGGGCTTCATCTGCCTGTTTCTTCAAGTCGGCCATCTGCTCGTCAATCTCGGCTATTCGGTCTGTCGGGCTGATAGCTTTTGTTTCACCGGCGGGCACGCTCTTATACTCCGCAAACGGCTTGGTCTTGCGATGGCTGCTGTTTATCCACTTCTCAAAGTCCTCCAAGTTTGCGGAGGTCATGACGATTTTCCGCTTGTCCGCCCAATCATCACTGTAATTGGCGAAGTAAGCGTTTCGTGCGTCGTCCTCATCGTTGAAGCCGAGCATTACCTTGTGTTCGTCAAACGTGCCGTCCTCGTTGTATTGGTCAACAACATACACCCTGCGTACGTTCCAGCCGTCGATGTCGTTAGTCAGGAAAACGTCGATATGGTCGCCGTCCACGCCCTCTGTACCACGGATGTAACCGTAGGTGTTCTGCATGGTTGTTTCCCACGGATTGCCGTTTGCATCCGTGCCGCGACGCACACTTCCTTTCGGGTTCTCGACTGTGATGTTGAACTGACCGATGCGCACATGGCCTTTCTTGTAGTTCCCGGCTTCTTTCTGTGCTTCTGTTGGGTTTTGTTCGGTTTCCGCCTCTGCTTGTGCAATTTTCGTGGCAAGGGTATTACCGTTGTCTATGTAATCGACAATCTCGGCAATGTCGCCAAACCGTTTGTTGTCGAACTCGAAATAGGAGCCGGTATAATGTCCGTTCTCGTCAGGCTCATCTATCTGCGTGGCAGTGTGTGTACCGTCAATGATGATACTCCGTTTATAGGTCGGCCTTTCGCCGTTTCCCTCTTGCCAGTCATCGTCATTTACCTGCACACGAGAGGCCAAATCTGCTTCTCGTCGCTCTACTTCTTCCTGCCCGACACCGCCTTCAGTTCCTCTATTATCGGCGGCAATCCCTGTTCCGCCCTCAGTTCGTCCTCCTGACGGATCATCTCGTGTGCTTCCTTGTCTCCCTTGTCTCCCTTGTTGGCCTGCTGCACTACCGCCAGCCAATACATTATTTCTCCGTTGTCCATTGTATGCAAAGTTTTCGTTTAACAATAATTCGTCACTAAGGCCGTTCATCGTTTCGTTCACGGCTTCCACCAGTGTGCGCGGCGTGTTGTCAGGCTCTTCAAAAAGGGTAGCCTCTTTCGTGCCTTGTACAAGGTCAAAGATGTTTTTCAGTGTATTCTGTATGAATACTTGCGTCTGCCCTTTGTACATTGTGGCCAACAACAGCGCAAAGTTACTGTATCTTTCTGAAGGAAGATAGCTTTCGCCGGTAACATCGTCAAAAGACAGTTGCCTTTTCCATGCCTCTGTCGCCTTGCGTGCCTCCTTGTAGTTCTTGGCATTTGCAAAGTCGGGCATTTGCGACAAGGCGTAGTATGCGTTTATCGAAGCTTGCAGTTCGGCGTTCATGCGCTCAGAGTTCGGGCTGTCATAGTCCCTGTACGCCGTAGCCAGTATCGCTTTCTGCGCCTTTGCAGGCAATGCGCCGAACATTTCCTCCAAATGGGTGTTTCCATTTTGGAAAATACTCTGATACATTATGCCTTTAAGGTCATTCTTGGCCTCGCCGGTAAGATTGCCTTTGCTGTCGAACGCGCTACGGTACTGTGTTGGGGTGATGTAATTCTTTGCCTGCATCCACTTCAATACGTCCATGCCATTGCGGTCCACCAATTCAGAGAATGTCATTTCCTCATCGGGCGAGGCAAGCAACCGTCCGGCAAAGCCTTTCATATCATCGCCCATTTTCTGAACGATGTTTTTCGGCTTGATGCGCTCTGTTCCACCGCTCTCGGTGTCCTGCGCAACGAACTGTCCAAGGCTGATGGCTTCATCGTCAGGTACGTCTACCATATTCACCAGCACAGGCTGCTGCATGGCCTCCACATCTTCGGGTGCCAGCCCGAAGTCTGCGGCGTGTTCTGTCAGGTACTGCTTATAGACAGCCGCCTGTTCGGGCTGTCCTGCCCACATCTCGCGAAGTGCTGCGCTCCGGTTGTTGCCCTGTATCACCTCTCCACGTGTGTTTACCGTAGGTGCGCCTGTGTAGGCCGTTACCGATGAGGTGATTTCTTCCGGGCGGATGTTTGCGGCAATCTTGCGTGCCGACATCACGCTTGCATCATCGTTGCGTTCCTTTGGCTGTGCTTCGTCAATGAAGTGAAGCGGATTGCGCAGTCCGTTCAGGTGGCTCGGCTGCAACTGGCTTGCTTCTATCAGGGCCACGTGGCCGGTGGGGATGTTCTTGTCGTCAAACTTCACCTGAACCTCCTTGCCTTGTCGCGCCGGTATGGATTGCTGGCGGTCAACTTTCTCACCGTTCACCCGTCGGTATCCTCTTGCACGAGCATCCTGCGGAGTGTCGTCTACAAAGTCGGGCACACCGTTCAATGCTTCCCTGCGTATGCGCTCGGCTTCCTCACGTGCTGCGCGTTCCTGTTCCTCCTGTTCGCGGCGCAACCGTGCGGCTTCCGCTGCCTGACGTGATTGTTCTGCCATAGCTGCCTGCCGTCTGCGTTGTGAGGTTTGTGCAATCCTCTGCCACAAGGCAAGATTGGCTTTCGCCTGTTCTACGGCATTCTTACGTTCACGCTCGGCTGCAATCTTCTCGGCAATGGTCGTGCCTCCTTTTGGTTTTGTTTTCTCTACTTTTTTCAGCTCGGCTTCCTTGTCGGCCACCATGCTGTCAGCCACGCTCTGTGCCATAGACTCGTCGCCCTCTGCCTGTTCAACGATAGCGTCCCAAGCCGTATCTGGGTCTGCCTGTTCGTAAACGGGTTGCCCCTGTTCGTCTTTGGGTATGCGTTCCATTGCACTTTGCCCGGGCTGTTCTGTCTGTACCGGCTGCTCTTGTGCGTTGCTCCGCTCGTTGCTCGGCTGCTGAACCTGTGGCATGGTAACATAAGGCAAGTATTTTCCCCTGTTTTCGGCCACTGTTTCTGCAATCTCTTCATCGGTTGCCGAACTGTCGAGCCATGAGTTTTCACCTGTGGAATATCCAAGTGCAATTAGATAATCCCTATCAGTTAGCTTACCGTTGATGTAGTCTGCTGTCGCTTGCGCAGGTGTGGCTAATGCTTCTGCAACTTCTTCTGGGTGTTCTCTGTAATAGCTTTCAACACGGGAGCTGTCGGCCTTCAAAAGGTCGTCCACGGTTGCATTATTTATTGCATCTTGGTTGACGGTGGCGATATTCTCCTGATGAGAATTTTCTGCGGAATTTCCGCCGTTTTCCGTGAGATTTCCGCCGTTTTGCAGAGAATTTTCAGCGGCATTGGCATTCAGGTTGTTCAATTCTTCGGCGGTGAAAAGGTTTACTTTCCGTCCGTTTATCGGGTTTTCGGTGTAAACCTCATATTGTCCGTCCTCGTTTGCATCTGCCGTAATACTTCCGCGAACTTCGTTGCCGTTCTCGTCTAACAGGGTGAGTTCATCGTTCAGGCTGTATGCCGGCTGTTCTTGCGCCTGTGGCTGCTGCATGGCTTCGCGCTGCTGCTCAACCTGTGCCACTCGCGCACGGTTTGTGGCGTCCACCATTGCCTGAATATCCTCCTTACGCATGGGCACAACGGTTTGTCCGCCGTCGGAGCTTACATTCACCGTCCCGTCGCCATTATCCACAAATCCATCTTCATTAGGCACAATCTGTATTTGCGCAGGCTGTCCGCTTTCGTCAGTCACAGTATAGGTGTCGCCGGGCTGGAATGCCACTGTTCCGTCTATCTTGTTGGCTGCTTCCTGTGCGAACTGCTGACGTATGGCTTCCGCTGCGGTCTGTTTCTCCATTTCAGGGTCAACAGGCTGTTCAATGCTGAATATGGCATCAGGCGACACCATTTCTATTGCGCCACTATCCGCGTCGCGTATAATAATGCTGCCGTCCGATTTTTCGTTGTCTATTCCTGTGCCGTCATCATACGTGACGAGGTTTCCTTCAAGCACGTATACCCTGCGGTCGTTGCCCTCGTCATCCTGCACTTTCAGTGTAGCTCCCTGTATCATTCCCGTCGTGCGGTTCACACGGCTGTCAATCATTGTGTTGCTTTGGTCGATACGTCCGTCTATGTCGTCTCGGACGCGCTGCAACATACCGTCATACACCTGCTTGGCGTTGATGTAGTCAATCACGGTACGGTTCGTGGTCTCATCGCCTCCGAGGCTGTGCAATGCGCCTATCGGGTCATTGTCTATCTCTTCGAGCTGTTCGGGTGACAGTGTCTGTTCTGCTTTCTGACGTTGCAGTTCGTACATATTTCGTGCGTCCTGCATTTCCTCGTCGCTCCGGGCATTGTAGCCGTCCATGTAGCTGTCATTGGCACGCTGGGCGTTTTCGTCCCGCTCACCGCCACGTGACTTCACCAGTTCGGCGAGGTTAGCTCCGCGCAGGTACAGTGAACGCTCCATGTAGTTCATTACGGCGGCTTTTTCCTCGTCCGTCATGTCCCGGTCGTTCACAATCACTTCCGCCACATCGCCCACATTGTCATTCGTGGCCATGTCAATGGTGCTGCGCAGAGGCTCCCATACTTCAGGAGTGAGTAATTCGCTCGCCCTTGCGTCCGCCTTATTCACATCATGCTTCATGGATAGGTAATTCGCTGCACTCATGGTTGTCTTTCCTGCACCCATCAGTCCCATTGACAACGCCATTCCGCCCCAAATGTCGCCGTGGAACTGCCCGGTGGCAAACAGGTTGGTGCGTGTGCCGTCAGGGTTCTGCCGGTATGCATCGTCAAGGTTGAGCATGGTGCGCCACAACTGACCGTAGTATTCCTCGGAAACCTCACCCAAATAGTCGCTCACACCCATCTGTTGGAATATCCTGCGTGTACCGTCGGTTATTCCGCCCAAAGCTCCTGCATCGGCTTTGGCCAACACGCCGCCAAGACGCTTTGCACCTATGACATTTGCCAACCTGCCCAAATTCTTCACCGAGGCCACTTCGGGTAGATGCGCACCGAACATCTCGGAGTAGTTCTCTACTATGGAGTTGGCTTCACCTTGCCAAATGGCACTTCCCCAAGTCTTGTCGTTCGTGAAGTCATAGTTTCCGTTCTCGTCCACCGTTACGTCTCCCAGCTTGCGGTCTATGATGTCAGCCGCCGTGTCTGCACCCTGTACGGTATTAGTCATCAACGGGGCGCGTATCAACAGCTCGTCAGCCGTCGTTCCGAGTGCCTTTATTGTCCAGTTGGCTGCTTCCTGCCCAAGTCCTCGCAGTCCGTTGTTCTTGACGTAGGTCTTGAAGCCTTGCCGGGCCATTTGCTCCACCGCTTCCTTTCCCAACGCTTTGGTGGCTGCTTTCCCTGCGGCCTTTGTAGCCACGTTGATAGCGTCAAAGCCTCCGCCGGTCATGGCGAAGTCGAGCATGAACGAGGGCATGTAGCCGGTCATCATGCCCGCTCTGTTCCAAAAGCTGGCGTTTCCTCCATACATTGCCTCCGTCTGCTGGTTCTCGTGTATGGCACGCATCATTTCCTGATTGGCGGCTTTTTCCTGTTCTGTCTGCGGACGTTTCGGGTCGGCTGCATTCATCATGGTCATGGCGTCCATCATATCGCCAATGCCGAAGTCCCACGTGCGGATGTCTCCTGCCACGCGGCCGAAGCCGCGCCAAAAGCCCACATCCACACCGTTGTCGCGGTCTTGTTGCTCGCCGAGGGTCTTTATCTGTTCCTCGGTCTGCCGTATGGCGGCTTGCAGTGCCCTGTATGTCTGGTCGCTCTGTATGGACGGCACGTAGGTGTCAGCCGCCAGCACGGCGGCAAGCGGCGCGTCGTTGTTCTCGTAGTCCTGTTTCCATTTCTCGTGAAGCTCCTGCACTCTTGCTGCCGCCTTGTCTTTCAGCTCCTGCAAGCGGTTCTGCGCCCTGCGTATCTGTCCGCCGACGGTCATGTCCACCGCGTCGCGGTACTCCTTGCTCACAGCGTCTGCCGCCGTCTTGTTGAACGTGCGCTCGCCGGTAGGCGTAAGGTAGGTGCGCTCCATTTTCTTGCTTTGCGGATTGAAGCGCAAGCCTCCCGATGCAGTGTGTCCACCGGCAAAGCTCCTGCCATACTCTTGCAGGTTGTCCATGCGTTCGTTGAAGTCGTCCATTGTCTGCTGTGCCGAACGGCCTATGTTGTACAGGTTCGCGTTCATGCGCAATCTTTCCTGCATGGTCGGCTTCCACGGTTTCTGTGGTTCATCCGTTTCTTTCGCCGGGCGCGATGTCCCCTGCGGTTTCTGTTGAGCTGTCTCTTTGGCCGGCGTATGCTCGTAACGGAAAGGATGCAATCCTTGTTGCTGTGCGTCGTTATAGTTGCCCAGTGGTATGTCGTAGTCCGCGCCGTCCTTGTCACGCATACGGATGGTTGCTCCCTTGTATGCGTTCGCATACGACTGCATCCCGTACTTCTTGATGTTGTCCTCGCTCACTTGATGGCTCTTGCCGTCCGAGGTGGTAATGGTGTATGTTATCTTGTTTGGCATAGCTCTTAGTTTAATGGAGGTGCGCTGTTACCGTTTCCCGTGCCACCTCCGCGTCTGTGATCTTCTACGTTGAATTGGTTGGTCTTTTCGTCCACTTCTGCCGCTATGGCTGCGATGGAACGTTTCACTCTGCGCTGTTTCCTCGGTTCGCCTTTGTAGTTTCTTTCCGTGACTTCGGTGTCGTAGATGTCAACTCCTGCGTCCCTTGCAGCGTCAAGCACGGCTTTCTCGTAGTCGGCCTGTGTCTTGTACTTCTTGCCTTGGAACTCGCCGTAGTATCGGTTGCCGGAGCTTCCTCCGTTGTCATAGTATCTTGCACGTGCCCTTGACGCACTTGCAGATGCGTTGGAAGCTCCTGCGGCTGCCCTGTTGCGGCCGATTTTGCTTTCTTCGAGCTGCGGGGCATACCTCGCTTCCACTTCTGCTTTCTTCGCTTCGTATTCAGCCTGTGTAATCTGATTGTTCCGAAGCTGTTTGTTAAGGTCGTGCATTTCCGCATCGCGTTTTTCTTTAGCTTCGGCACGTGCGTCCGCTGCCTTGTCGCGTTCCTGCTTGATTTTGTCAAGTCCGAGTTGACGTTGCCATGCACGTTCGTTGTCGTTGTATGTGTCATCGGCTTGCCGGGCACGCATCAGTCCGTTGATGTACGCCGTCATGTTGGCGTTGCGCTCTGCGGCCAGCTTGTCCCAGCGTTTCTTTGTTTTCTCCGACTGCGTTTCAACCGGTCTGTACATATTCGGCGCATACTGCGTGGTGAAGAAAAGGTTGGAGAGTGCCGATATGCCGTCTCCTATGGCGGCGAATATCTGCTCCCTGCGCTGTTTCTTGCGTTCTTTCTCCAATTCTTCCTGCGTGGGTGGCTTGTACGGGTTGAGAAGTCTGAACATTTCTTCGTAGCTTACCCGTTGCGGCTTCACTTCAATTGGCGTTCTTTCAACGTCAGTTACCTGCGGCGTCGCCTGTTGCAATGCTGCGCTTGCCTCCTTCGGTGTGGGCGGTTCGGGCTGGGCCGGTGGTGTGCCTGTTGTGCTTTGCCGGGGTTGTGCGCCAGCCTCTCCGGGCAAAGAACTGTCAATGCCCGGCGTATAGGGTGCTGCGGGCTTTCCGCTTACACCCAATATGTTGTTCAATGTTGTCGACATAGGCATAAGAGTGTTAGAATGGCATACTCGACGCTGCCTGCGTCACTCCCTGCACGGCTCCCGATATGGCGTTGGCCTTTCCTATTTCGAGCTGCTGCAACTGGTTTTGCAAGTCTGCGTCCCTTTGCAGGTACTGTTGTTCGATTTGGTCTTTCCGCTGTTCTCCGTTCACGGCAATCTGCGCCGTAGCGTCCGCCAACGCTTGGTTGTTCGCCGCTTTGGCTGCTGCCGTGCTTTCCTCCGTGCCGCCCATCACGGCTTGTGTGCCCGCCGCCTGACGGTTGCGGTTCTTGATGCTCTCCTCGGTCATGGTCAGTATGCGCTGTGCGTCGGCACGTTGTGTCGCGTCCTCGTTGTAACGCCGGTCATACCAGTCTTGGTTTTTCCGTATCTGCTCCTGTACGTTCTGCTTGGCTTTCTTCATCGCCTTTGATGCGGATATGCCGCCGAAGATACTGCCGACGGCTCCTATTGCACTGCCTATTAGTCCCATATCTGTTAAAACTTATCATTTTGTGGCGAAGTTAAACCGTTATCTTTGCACTTGAAGTTTAAGTTTTTACGCACGTAATATGAAAGGAAAGAAAACAGGAGGAAGAGTAAAGGGCGTGCCAAACAAACCAAAGCCGGGCCGCGAAATCATAAAGGCACATTCTATGGACTATTTCTCGCCCAATCCCAGGAACGACGGAGGCATGAGCGACTTCGAGCGCGACTTGAGGCTGCTTGACCCTGCCGACAGGGTGAACGCAGAAATCCGTCTGCTCAAATACCACATGCCCGAACTCAAGTCCGTTGACATGGACGCAACCATCACGACACGCATCACCATCGAGGACAAGCTGCGCCAGCTGTCAGGCGAGGACGAATAATCTACTTCCGTCTACTTTTAGATAATAATTATTCACTTAATACACATAACAATGGAATACAACAGTGTGATGACAATTCTTCAGCAGGGAGCAAATGCGTGGGTAAGCGCAAAGAACCTTTCACTTAACCAACTTCGCATTTTAGCAAGAGAAGCGGCACGTAAGGATGTGATGCTGACAGTCGAATGCCGGAACGGTATCTTTACCGACAACGAACTTAAATTGCTCGCACAGGAGGGAGGAAAGAACATTACGATTGTAGGGTAGCATACACGGATTTATTTTTCATTTTGTACTCATAATCAAGGGCGGTGTCCGTTCATTCAGGCATCGCCTTTTTCATGGGCAAGAAAACACTATTTCTTTCCCATTTATGCCTATTTCTTCCGAAGAAAAGGGCATTTCTTCCGAAGTTATCCTTATTTCTTCCGAAGAAATGCGTATTCTTTCCGAAGAAAAGGCTTTTTATTCGGAATAAACGAAAAAACAGGGTGAAAAAGGGGTGTTTTTGGCCGAAAAACGCACTAAAAAATCGGTTTATTTCTTCCGAAGAAAAGGGCATTTCTTCCGAAGTTATTGCTATTTCTTCCGAAGAAATAGGCTTTCCTTCCGAAGAAAAGGGCATTTCTTCGGAATTTGGGGAACAAAGAAAAGAGAAGAAATATATAAGTATATATATTTCATTCTCCATCTACGTCATCATCGCGTGCGCACATGCGCGTGTATTGTGCGTATGCGCATACGCGCGTGGGCATGTACGCACATACGTGCAGGCAGGCAAAAGAAAACCTGCAAAGAAAGCTCCTTGCAGGTCGTAAAAAGATAAACCTCGGTTTGCCGCCTGTTGGATTATCTTTGTGGAAAAAATACATCCGCATGAAAAAATCAGTTGAGAACATAACGGCACTCTTGCGTTCCGGCATCGGCGGCCTCACGTTAAAGTCCGACGACTTCCGTTTCTCCGAACTGTCAATGTTCGCACAGCTCGCTGCTTCATCAGAAACGCCGCTTATTCTCGTAGTAGGCGACAACCTCACTTTTACCGAAGTCATGGCATTGACGAAAACTGCGCATGGCTTCCTCCACGTCGATTTGAAATAACATCGCTTACTAAAACCCTTTTCCTTTCATCCGCTGGTACACCATCGTCTGCCCCTTATCCATGTTCTCAATCTTGAACATCACCATTGAGCGTGCTGGTATGTCGTCGGGCAACTCCGAGGCCAGCTTTGCGATAACCTCATCCACGTTGTTGTATCCGGTATCGGTAAGCTCCGCCAGCTTCTTTCCCTGAAAGTAAGCCTCGCCATGCACTTGGTAACGGAACGACAAGCGGAAGTGCGGCTCTTCCTCCCGACGCTCCCGGACTGACGGCTTGTCGGTGAAGAAGATGAAGTCAACCACTTTCTCGTTCAGCACCCATGCAGGGGTGAAGTCCAGCTTTATGTAGCCGCGCGTCACCTTGTGACCGCTACTGTGGTTCATCGCGAACGCCACCTCACTGATGGAAGCTCCGCAGTCGTTCTGCGCCACCGTTCCCCATGTGTGCCTGAACGTGTACGCCGAATAGTCCTCGTCCTTTGTCATGCCCATAGCCCGGCATATCTGCCTTATGCCGCCGTTCACGTTGGCGCAGAAACTGTCATTCGTCGTGTGCCTTTGGCTGAACACAAACAGGTGGTCATCGGCTGCGTCCTTGTTGGCGTACTTCTCGAACAGCGGCAACAGGATAGGCGGCACGCGCATCTCCATGTACGCACCGTCCGCCCTGAACTTCTTTGTCTTGGCTCGTTGGTAGTGTATGATGCCGCCGTGGTAGTCCTCCTTTCGCAAGTTGAACAAGTCCACCGTGTTGATACCGGCAAGGCATAGCACCATCATTGCCACGTCGCGCCCAAGCTCCATGAGTGGGTATTTCATCTTGCTATCCGGCAAGGGGAACGAGAAGAACGCCCTGCAAGCCTCCGGCGTTATCGCCAGCTTCTCCGTGCGGTCGGCCTTGGGTATCTTCACCTTCACCCACGGATTGGTCTTTATCCTGATAATTCCGTTGTCGTAGTCGTTCATCTCCACCTGAGCCGCCTTGAACACCTGCCTCATGCAGATAGGGTACATCTCCTTTGCCCGGTGCGTCTGTTCCATGCTCTCTATCCACCTGTTCACGAAGTTGGATGTCAAGTGCGAGAACATCACCTTTGTCGTACCGGCAAAACGCTCCATGTGCTGCAAGGCCAGCTCGTAGTTCCTCGCGTTGCGCTGCTCGCCCTTGTCAATCATGCGGTCGATGTGCTTACGGGCATAGTCCGAGAAACAGATGTCCTCGCTTTCTTTGGTCAGGAACTCCGCCACCTCCTTGGCCGTCCAGTGCTCGATGTCCACCTTGTTCAGTCTCTCGTTGTACTCCAAGATGCGCTGCGTGCAGAACTGAAGCACGAACGGATCCTTAATCTCGTTCGACTTGGTAAGCTCCTTACGGGTCACCATTTTGTCGGTCTTGATAAACGTTGATGCACGATGATGCGTTACTCTGATGTAAACGGGATAGAAACCGTCTGCTCTCATAGTTCTCACTACTGCTTTCAATGTTGCCATAATCTGTGTTCCAATTATTTGTTACTAAAATCTGTCAGTCCTTGATAACTAACTGAATTTGCTTGTACAACATCCGTACAACAGCGTTGTCAAAACCGTCCAACTTTTGTACAACATTTGCGTTCAATCTGCACATTTTCCGTGTAGAAATGCACGCAACTTCGTAAAAAGCAATAGGCGGCAATGCGTTGATACACAACTGATTGCCGCCTATTTCACTGATAATTAGCTATTTATAGCGTATCTTCCACAGCAGCCTGCGCCGCAGCCAGCCTGGCTATAGGCACGCGGAACGGAGAACAGCTCACGTAATTCAGCCCCACTCTGTGGCAGAACTTGACCGACGAAGGCTCACCTCCGTGCTCACCACAGATTCCGCAAGTCAACTCCGGACGAGTCTGGCGGCCCTTGTCGACAGCCATCTTTATCAGCTGCCCCACTCCATTCTGGTCAAGCACCTGGAACGGGTCAACGTTCAAGATTTTCTTATCAAGATATACAGGCAAGAAGCTTGCGATGTCATCGCGGCTGTAGCCAAACGTCATCTGCGTAAGGTCATTGGTGCCGAAGCTGAAGTATTCCGCTTTCTTAGCAATGTTATCGGCAGTGAGGGCCGCACGAGGAATCTCTATCATCGTACCGACGCGGAACGGTATCTCAACGCCTTCCTCCTCAAACAATTCTTTCGCTGTATCGCGAATCACTTTCTCCTGCGCGTCAAACTCATTCACAATGCCAATCAGCGGCACCATGATTTCGGGATGCGGGTCGTATCCTTCCTTCTTCAGCTGGATTGCAGCCCCGAGTATGGCTTTTGTCTGCATGGCCGTTATCTCAGGATAAGTATTGCCCAAGCGGCACCCTCGATGGCCGAGCATCGGGTTGTGCTCACTGAGGCTGTTAACCCTGTGCTGGATTTCCTGCACCGATACGCCCATTTCCTTGGCCATAGTTTCCTGCCCTGCCAGGTCATGAGGCACAAACTCATGCAAAGGCGGGTCGAGCAAGCGAATGTTCACTGGATAGCCATCCATGGCCTTGAGTATACCGTAGAAATCCTGCTTCTGGTAAGGCAGCAACTTCTCGAGAGCTTTCTCTCGGCCTTCCACCGTATCTGCCAATATCATCTCGCGCATGGCCTTGATTTTCTCGTTTTCAAAGAACATATGCTCAGTGCGGCAAAGGCCTATGCCGACAGCACCAAAATTACGCGCGACCTCAGCGTCGTGAGGAGTGTCCGCATTTGTGCGTACTACGAGCTTGGTGTATTTGTTGCAGAGATTCATCAAGTCTGCAAAATCGCCTGTAACCTCTGCCGGTTTTGTCTTTACCTCACCATAATACACTTCGCCTGTTGAGCCATTGAGCGAGAGATAGTCGCCTTCCTTCAGCACTACTCCGTCTATCTCTACAGTGCGTGCCTTGTAGTCAACGTTTATCGCGCCGGCACCCGACACGCAGCACTTGCCCATGCCACGTGCCACCACGGCAGCATGGGATGTCATGCCGCCACGTGCTGTCAGTATGCCTTCTGCGGCCGACATGCCTGCCAAGTCTTCAGGACTGGTCTCTATCCTGACCATGACCACCTGGTGGCCTTTGGCGTGCCATTCCTCTGCATCATCGGCAAAAAATACTATCTGGCCGCAGGCGGCACCGGGGGATGCTGGCAGGCCGCGCGTAAGCACCTTAGCTTTCTTCAAGGCCTCCTTGTCAAACACAGGGTGCAGAAGTTCGTCAAGCTTGTTGGGCTCACAACGCAAGAGCGCGGTCTTCTCGTCGATTTCACGCTTCACGGAGCAAGTCCATGGCAATCTTCACCATGGCCGTACCTGTGCGTTTGCCGTTGCGGGTCTGCAAGAACCACAGTTTCCCTTCCTGCACGGTGAACTCCATGTCCTGCATGTCATGATAATGCTTCTCCAGCTTGTCCTGCAAAGCATTGAGCTGTGCGTAAATCTCTGGCATAGCCTCTTCCATCGATGGATATTTGCTTGCGCGCACGCTCTCCTCTATACCTTGCTGTGCAGCCCAACGGCGAGAGCTTCGATTGTAATCTGCTGCGGAGTGCGTATGCCGGCTACGACATCCTCACCCTGAGCGTTGACTAGGTATTCCCCGTTGAATATGTTCTCGCCTGTGGCTGCATCACGGCTGAAGCAAACACCAGTAGCCGACGTGTTGCCCATGTTGCCGAACACCATCGCCATGACTGTCACGGCCGTACCCCACTCTGCCGGTATGCCCTCCATCTTGCGATACAGGATAGCACGCTCGTTCATCCAAGAATCGAACACAGCACAAATGGCCCCCCACAACTGCTCCATGGGATCCGACGGGAAGTCCTTGCCTGTCTGTTCCTTGATTGCTGCCTTGAAGAGACTTACGAGCTGCTTCAGCTCGCTCACATTCATCTCATTGTCGAGGGTGATGCCGCGCTGGGCCTTCACTTTCTGTATTATTGCCTCAAACGGGTCGATGTCTTCCTTGTTCACTGGCTTCATGCCCAGCACCACGTCGCCATACATCTGCACAAAACGGCGATAGCTGTCGTATGCAAAGCGCTCATTGCCGGTCTTGCGGGCCAAGCGCTTCCACCACCTCGTCGTTTAGGCCGAGGTTGAGTATGGTATCCATCATGCCAGGCATCGAAGCGCGCGCACCTGAACGGACACTTACGAGCAACGGGTTGTCGATGTCGCCAAACTTGCTGTTCATCAAGCCTTCTATATGGCCGACGGCCTTCGCCACATCATCCTTAAGCAAGGCGACCACATCGTCCTTGCCTTTCTCAAAATACTCATTGCACACATCTGTCGTGATGGTGAATCCAGGAGGTACTGGCACGCCAATTAGGTTCATCTCGGCCAGGTTCGCGCCTTTGCCGCCAAGCAGATTCCTCATGTCTGCCTTACCTTCAGCCTTTCCGTTGCCAAAGGTATAAACTCTTTTTTCATTCATAAGTTAGTCTTGTTTACTATTGACATTATAACACTTTGCAATTCCTTTTGCAAATATAAACTATTTATGAATATCAAACAAGAATTTCCATGAAAAAAATTGCCCTGCACAACTTACAATCCGTAATTTTCCAGCACTCTGCACAGCCAATGCATTTGCCTCGCAAGCCCAAATTGCCGTTTGAAAGCGGAGCCAGGCTTGCATTGGGCCAGTGCAATGGCGGATGCAAGCGCTTACGTGGGATGAAATAAGTTGACAATGACAAGCTTAGCCTGCGACAGCGGCTGTTTCGCAGCGCAAGACGGCCCATTTTGCCTCATGAAAGTGCCGGTTTGGCAATGCAGGACTGGCAGTTTTCCAAAAATGGGCAGCCACTAATACAAACAACCTGGTTGCCAACGGTTTACGGAATAGCCCTAATATAACGAACAATCATTACACAACAACGATGCCGCAATGCCAAGAATCAACCAAACCACATCGCCCAACATACAGCAACACCCGGAACATGGCTTTCACCTAATTTAGGAAACGTGCGCTTACAACAATCCTCTGCCAGTCGGTGCAAGCTGGTTTTACGGCGGCGTTTTAAAGGCAAAAAAGCAAAAACTTAAAGAAATGATACAGAATATGATTTTTTATTTGTAACTTTACAAGCCATTTGCGTGGTTCAAACCGCGATGGCACCATTGACAGAAGAAAAAAGAACATAATATAATGCACTTTAAATGGAATTACGAAACACCGACACCAGAGCGAGTGGAGGCAGCAAAGGAGCTGGCTGAAAAAGTTGGAATGGGCCCAATCCTTGCAGACTTGCTGCTGCAAAGAGGCATAAGGACAGAGTCGGCTGCCAAGCGGTTTTTCCGCCCTATGCTCAACGAACTCAACGACCCGTTCCTCATGAACGACATGGACTTGGCCGTAGACAGGCTCAACGATGCAATGGGCCGCAAGGAACGCATCATGGTCTACGGCGACTACGACGTCGACGGCTGCACAGCCGTGGCATTGGTGTACAAGTTCCTGCAGCAGTTCTACTCCAACATGGATTATTACATACCCAACCGCTACGAGGAAGGATACGGCGTCAGCCACAAAGGCATAGACTATGCCAAGGAAACAGGCGTGACGCTTGTCATCGTGCTCGACTGCGGCATTAAGGCCATAGACGAGATTGCATACGCCAAGAGCCTTGGCATCGACTTCATCATCTGCGACCACCATGTACCGGACGACGAAATGCCGCCTGCCGTTGCCATCCTCAACCCCAAAAGGCCCGACTCCACATACCCCTACCCACATCTGTCGGGGTGTGGCGTGGGGTTCAAGCTCATGCAGGCTTTCGCCAAGAACAACGGCATCCCTTTCTCCAGGCTCATACCCCTGCTCGATTTTTGCGCAGTGAGCATAGCATCAGACATCGTTCCCGCGATGGGCGAAAACCGCATACTCGCATACCATGGACTCAAGCAGCTGAACCAAAACCCGTCGGTGGGCCTTAAAGCCATCATCGAAGTATGCGGGCTGGCAGGCCGAGAGCTAACCATGAGCGACATCATTTTCAAGATAGGCCCGCGAATCAACGCATCCGGCAGGATGCAAAACGGACGCGAAGCTGTCGAGCTGCTTGTAGAAAAAGACCAGAAACGCGCCCTCGACGAGGCAAGGCACATAAACGAGTACAACGAGCAGCGCAAGGACGTGGACAAGCAGATGACAGAGGAGGCAAACCTCATCGTTGAGAAACTGGAAAACCAACAGCACCTGTCGTCAATTGTCCTTTATGGAGAGAACTGGAAGAAAGGCGTGGTTGGCATAGTGGCCTCACGGCTCACAGAAATATACTACCGCCCGACTGTAGTCATGACGCTCAGCAACGGCATGGCGACGGGGTCAGCGCGAAGCGTGGCCGGCTTCGACATATATGATGCCATAAAAAGTTGCCGCGACCTGCTCGAGAACTTCGGCGGCCACACCTACGCCGCCGGCCTGTCGATGAAGACATCCAACATTCCGGAGTTCACACGGCGCTTCCAGCAATACGTAAACGACCACATACTGCCGGAGCAGACCCAGGCCATACTCGACATAGAAGAGGTTATCGACTTCAAGGACATAACGAAGAAAATGCACTCCGACCTGAAAAAGTTCGCGCCTTACGGGCCGGGCAACCCCAAGCCGCTGTTCTGCACACGCAACGTGTATGACTACGGCACGAGCAAGGTCGTTGGCCGCAACCAAGAGCACATAAAGCTCGAACTTGTAGACAGCAAATCAAGCAACGTGATGAACGGCATCGCCTTCGGGCAGAGCGCAGCCGCACGCTACATAAAAAGCAAGCGCAGCTTCGACATCGTCTACACCATTGAGGAAAACGTATACAAACGCAGCGAGGCACAGCTGCAGATAGAAGACATAAAGCCATCTGAAGGCGCCGTCTGACGCACAAAAGCCACGCTGGCAGGACAAGGTCATGCAAGACAAGTACACAAAAATTCTCAGAGAGCACTGGGGGTATGATGACTTCCGCGGCATACAACGCGAAATAATCGAAAGCATCGGCAGCGGGCATGACACACTGGGCCTCATGCCGACCGGTGGCGGAAAGTCGATAACCTTCCAGGTGCCGGCATTGGCCATGGATGGTGTGTGCATCGTAATCACGCCACTAATAGCCTTGATGAAAGACCAGGTGATGAACCTGCGCCGCCGCAACATCCGCGCGGCAGCCATCCACTCCGGCATGACGCATGAAGAGATACTGGCAACACTCGAAAACTGTGTGTTCGGCGCTATCAAGATATTGTATGTATCACCCGAGAGGCTTTCGTCAGACCTCTTCCGCGCCAAGCTCAAGCATACAAAAGTGTGTTTCCTCACCGTCGACGAAGCCCACTGCATAAGCCAGTGGGGCTATGACTTCCGCCCGTCATACCTCCGAATAGCCGACATCCGCACACTGCTGCCCGGAATTCCCGTGCTGGCATTGACGGCAACGGCTACACCGGCTGTGGTAGACGACATACAGGAGAAGCTCGGCTTCAGCAAGAAGAACGCTTTCCGCATGAGCTTCGAGCGCAAGAACCTGGTCTACGTAGTGCGCACCACGGCCGACAAGCGCGGCGAAATGCTCCACATACTGCAAAGGGTTGACGGATGCGCAATAGTATATGTGCGCAGCAGGCGCAGGGCAAAAGAGATGGCCGAATTCCTCAACCAGAACGGGCAGAGCGCCACATGCTTCCACGCCGGCCTTGAGAATGCCACCAAAGACATACGCCAAAAGGCATGGATAAGCGACAAGACACGAGTAATCGTAGCCACAAACGCTTTCGGCATGGGCATAGACAAGCCAGATGTAAGGATTGTAATCCACATCGACTGCCCGGACAGCATAGAGGCGTACTTCCAGGAAGCAGGCCGAGCCGGGCGCGACGGCAACAAAGCATACGCCGTACTGCTCTACAATGATTCCGACCGGCACAAACTACACAAGCGCATAAACGACACATTCCCTGACAAGGACTATATCCGCAAGGTGTACGAACATATAGCCTACTTCTACCAAGTGGCCATAGGCAGCGGCTACAACATCACTTTCGAGTTCAACATCGACAAGTTCTGCCATACATTCCAGCACCACCCCATACGCGTAAACTCAGCCTTGAAAATACTGGAACGGGCAGGATATATCGAATATACAGAAGAACTAGACCAAGCGGCCAGGGTAATGTTCACTGTGACACGCGACGAACTTTACCGGCTCAGGGGGAACACAGAGCTTGAAGACAAGGTAATCATCACATTGCTACGCAATTACGGCGGACTGTTCAATGACTACTGCTACATCGACGAAAGTTTCGTGGCCCAAATTGCAGCCACGACCCAACCACAAGTCCACGAAGCGTTGAAAGCACTCGGACAAAAGCGCATACTGCATTTCATACCACGCAAAGTGACACCAACAATCCGCTACACTCAAAGGCGCGAAGACGCGGAACACGTCTCAATACCCAAAGAAATATACGAAGAACGCCGGCAACAATATGCCGAGCGCATAGAGGCAATGCTGCGTTACGCCACACGCAACGACATTTGCCGAAGCCGCCAGCTGCTGCACTACTTCGGCGAGGACACCGCCCCCGACTGCGGACACTGCGATGTATGCCTAGACAAACGCGGACAACTCGTTACAGCCGAGGAATGGCCTGCGTAAAGGAAATCATCGACAAGATGCTCAGTGATGGCAAACGGCACCACATCACCGAATTGCACGCCATCAAGCAACCGCCAGAGATTGTTGACGCTACGTTACAATACCTCATCGGCGAAGAATACATCTTTCAGGAAGATGGATTCATCTACACATGCTAACAAAACAAGACAAAGCAAGTATGATATACATTATATTATCTTTGGCCGTCGGCATTGCCTTCGGCTATATATTCAAACCCAACAAAAGCCACAGGATACAACACGTAATCACAATACTGATTTGGGCATTGTTATTTATGTTAGGCATGGGCATTGGCTCTGACGACAGCCTGTTCGCATCATTGCCTACAATAGGCTTGCAGGCATTGGCTATCGGGGCAGCAACGACATTGGGAAGTGCAGCATTTGCATGGTTGCTTTGTGGGAAAAACAAAAGCCGCAAGCAATGAAATCAAGCATTATCATAATAGGTTTCTTCATAGCTGGGATATTGATTGGCCGCATACATGCCATGCCGCTTACGCTAGATGCCAACGAACTGAGCCTGGCTATACTCTATGCCCTTATTTTTTTTTTCGTAGGCGTCAGCATTGGCAGTGATAACTCTGTGCTGTCACAGGTGCGAAGCCTCAGCCCCAGAATAGCCCTATTGCCGGCGATGTCGCTGCTCGGAACAATGGCAGGAAGCGTTGTTGTAGCATTTGCCATAAGCAAACATAGCATAGCAGAATGGCTTGCCATTGGCAGCGGCATGGGTTACTATTCGCTGTCAAGCGTCATCATAACCGAATATCACGGGGCCGAGCTTGGCGCAATTGCATTGCTTTCCAACATAACCAGGGAGATAATCACATTAATTGGAACACCTCTATTATACAGAATCTTCGGCAAGTTGGCTCCCATTGCCGCTGGGGGAGCCACTGCAATGGACACAACACTACCCATCATCAGCCGCACTTGCGGCGCACAATATGCCCCGGTTTCAATATATTGTGGCATGGCCACAGACTTCTCTGTGCCATTCTTAGTTACATTATTCTGCTCAATTGCCACATGACAAGCCGACTAATTACGCATACAAGGCAAAGTCGCACACAACCAATGACAGCTGAATATAAGAAAAGCAGAAGTCGTTTTTGCAATCCACAAGTTACATTTGAATGTAATTGCAGCAAAAAATCTATAAATTCTCAAGCATTCACACACCTATCTTAATTATAATTGTTAACTTTGCGTTCGAAAATACGAAACGTTTAAATCATCAAACATAGCAACTATGAATATTGATCAGTTCAACTTTGCCGGCAAGAAGGCAATTGTCCGTGTGGACTTCAACGTGCCACTGGACGAGAATGGTAACGTAACGGACGACACTCGCATACGCGGCGCACTCCCCACACTGAAGAAAGTGCTGGCCGACGGCGGCGCACTCATAATGATGAGCCACATGGGCAAGCCCAAAGGAAAGGTAAAGAAAGAGCTTTCACTCTCTCAAATCGTTAACAATGTTGCTGATGCCTTGGGCGTGACTGTGAAGTTCGCCCCCGACTGTGGCAACGCTGACGAAGAGGTTTCGGCCTTGAAACCAGGCGAAGCCCTGCTGCTCGAGAACCTACGTTTCTATCCCGAAGAGGAAGGCAAGCCTGTTGGCATAGACAAAGAAGACCCGAAATACGATGAGGCAAAGAAAGAAATGAAAGAGCGCCAGAAAGCGTTCGCAAAGAAACTGGCATCATACGCTGACTGCTACGTGATGGACGCATTCGGCACAGCCCACCGCCGCCACGCCTCAACTGCCGTAATCGCCGACTATTTTGACGCTGACCACAAAATGCTCGGATACTTGATGGAGAAAGAAGTCAAAGCAGTTGACAACGTACTAAGCAACATAAAGCGCCCGTTCACAGCCATCATGGGTGGTTCAAAAGTGTCGACAAAGATAGGAATCATTGAGAACTTGCTCGGAAAGGTTGACAACCTCATCCTCTGCGGCGGCATGACATATACATTCGCCAAGGCCCAAGGCGGCAAAATCGGTAAATCAATATGCGAGGACGACAAGCTCGACGTGGCACTCGACGTTATAAAGAAAGCAAAGGAAAACGGTGTCAACCTAGTGCTCGGCACCGACTGCATTGCAGCCGATGACTTCTCTAACGATGCCAACACGCAAGTATGCCCAGCAAACGCCATCCCCGATGGATGGGAAGGCCTTGACGCAGGGCCAGAGACACGCAAGTTATTCACCGCTGCAATAAAGGATGCAAAGACCATTCTTTGGAACGGCCCGGCCGGCGTGTTCGAGTTTGACAATTTCATCGGCGGCTCAAAAGCCATCGCCGACGCCATTGCAGAAGCTACGGCAAACGGAGCGTTCTCGCTCATCGGTGGCGGCGACTCTGTTGCCTGCATCAACAAGTTCGGCATGGCAGACAAAGTGTCATATATCTCCACAGGTGGCGGAGCGCTGCTTGAAGCCATAGAAGGCAAGGTTCTGCCGGGCGTGGCTGCCATAAAGGGCGAGTAAGAAAACACCATCTATTAATATGCACTGAAGGCTGCCCGGACCATGAGCCTGGGCAGCCTTTATGCAACCTAAAATCCAAGGACATGAAACAAAGCATCACTGCCATCGCGCTTTCTGCGATGATGATTGCCGCCTGCACAGGCAACAAGCCCCAGGATACAGCATTCTCAACAGAAACCCTGGCATACGCCCAAAAGAGCGCAACGGCCGATGTGACCATAAAGGCCAACTACCCCACCGGCGGCAACGCCACGCTTACCAACGCCATCTGCGAATATATCAGCGAGCAACTCGGCGGCACATACACCGGCAACAACACCGCCGGCGACTCTGTCGTGGCTTACTACGGGCAGCAACAGACGGCTCGCATGGAGGAGGCAGCAAAGGCTCTTGCTGGCTCTGCCGTAGCGTCTACATACTTCTCACAAGAGATAAAAGTGCTGGCAGAGACCGAAACTTACGTCACTTACACCGACTACACCGAGACCTTCCTCGGCGGGGCGCACGGAATGTCATCGCTGACCGGCACCACCTTCCGCAAGAGCGATGGCCGCCGTTTTGGCCGCGAGATGCTGCGCAGTACTGACACAGAGGCCTTCCGGCTACTGCTCAAGGAAGGGCTGGAAAGCTATTTCGCAAAGAACGACACGGCCAACTTCGGCGACGAGGAACTGAAGCAGATGCTGCTTCCCAACAACAGCATAGACTATCTGCCGCTGCCGCAGGCCGCCCCATACCTCACAGAGGGCGGAATGGTGTTCACCTACCAGCCCTACGAGATTGCGCCTTACTCAGCCGGACGCCCCACGTTCACCGTCGGATATGACAAGCTGAAACCATTCCTCACCGAAACCGTGTCAAAGCTCATCGGCAATCGATAACCACCAACAAAACGGACACTGCCAAATGACAGCAACAATCATCATACTTGCCATCACCGTAGCCATGTTCATCATTGGCAAAGTTCGCTCTGACATAGTTGCCCTTTGCGCTCTTACTGCCATGATTGTGCTTGGCATACTCACCCCGGAGGAAGCCTTGTCTGGCTTTTCGTCAACAGTGGTCATCATGATGGTGGGGCTGTTTGTTGTTGGAGGCGCCATACTGCAAACGGGCTTGGCCAAGGCCGCAAGCCATAAGATAATGAAGCTGGCCGGCGACAGCGATGTCAGGATGTTCCTTCTCGTTGTCCTCGTAACCTCTGCTATAGGAGCTTTTGTGAGCAACACAGGCACAGTAGCCCTCATGATGCCTATCGTGGTAAGCATGGCAGCCCAAAGCGGCACCCAGCCGGCCCGACTGCTGATGCCACTTGCTTTCGCAAGCAGCATGGGTGGCATGCTCACCCTCATAGGTACACCGCCCAACCTCGTCATACAAGACGCACTCGTAGAGGCAGGCAATGAACCGCTAGCCTTTTTCTCGTTCTTCCCCATAGGCGCAATCTGCATCATTGTGGGCATCATCGTAATGTTCCCGCTAAGCAGGAAGTTCCTGTTCAAGAAGCAACCGAAAGGCGAAGGCAAATCGGGCCGAAGCAAGACGCTCGACGACCTGGTCAGCGAATACAACCTCAACAATGCACTGCGCCGCTACAAAATCACGCCACAATCAGCCATAGGCGGCAAGACCGTTGCCGAACTGGACCTGCGCAACCGCTATGGGCTTTCCATACTCGAAATACGAAATGAAAGCTCTGACCGCAGCGGGCTAATACGCAACGTTACCCAAAGCCTCGCTAAACCGGAAACGATACTCGCCATCGGCGACATAATCTACCTCACAGGAGACATGGAACGCATGAGGCTTTTCTCCGACGAGAACAGGCTGGAAGAGCTGGACAACAACAACATGGATTTCTATGACATCGGCATTTCCGAGATAGTGCTCATGCCTACGGCAAAGATTATCGGGATGCCGCTGCGCAAGTCGGGGTTCCGCGAACGGTATAGCATCAACGTGCTTGGCATAAAGCGTGATGGCGACTATATCATGAACGACCTTCCGCAAGAGAAGCTGCAATCTGGCGATGTGCTGCTCGTGCAAGGCAAGTGGAGCAACATAGCCCAACTGGCCGATGACGAGACAGACTGGGTGGTGCTGGGCCAACCAGAGAAACAAGCCATGCAGGTGACACTTGACTATAAGGCTCCCGTTGCGGCAATCATAATGTTGGTCATGGTGGCGTCAATGGTGTTCGACTTCATCCCGGTGGCCCCCGTAACCGCAGTCATGGCTGCCGGCCTGCTCATGGTCATCACTGGCTGTTTCCGCAGCGTGGAGGCAGCCTACAAGACCATCAACTGGGAGAGCGTGGTGCTCATAGCCGCCATGATGCCCATGTCGGTGGCACTCGAAAAGACCGGCACCTCAGCTATGATTTCCCACTCGCTGGTTGCTGCATTCGAGTCGCTCGGGCCTACGGCACTGCTGGCCGGGATTTATTTCACCACGTCGCTGCTGACAATGTTCATCAGCAACACGGCCACAGCCGTACTCATGGCCCCGATTGCCATGTCGGCAGCATCCGAAATAGGGGCAAGCCCGTATCCATTCCTTTTCGCCGTCACGCTCGGGGCTAGCATGTGTTTCGCCTCGCCGTTCTCAACCCCGCCCAACGCGCTGGTGATGCACGCAGGCGGCTACACTTTCGGCGACTACGTGAAAGTGGGGCTGCCGCTGCAGCTCATCATCGGCATCGCCATGGTTTTCATCCTGCCACTGCTTTACCCGTTCTGACAAACTCATCAACCAGCAAATGATTCGTAGCTTATTCCTCGACATTGACGGCACACTGGTAAGCTTCACGACCCACGAAATACCGTCATCAACAATCGAAGCGCTTACGCTTGCCAAGGCCAACGGTGTTGGCATCTACATCTCAACGGGGCGCCCGTTGCCAATCATAACAAACTTAGGTGCCATCAAGCACCTCATTGACGGCTACATAACCACAAACGGAGCCATGTGCATCATTGGCGGGAATGCGGTTTATTGCAACCCCATCCCACAAGCAGACATTGATGCCATTGTGACAGACAGCAGGAAATTCGACTATGCCTGCCTCATTGCCGGAGAGCGCGACGTAGTACTGATGAATCCAAAGGAAGTGTTCAACGATGTGTTCGTAAAGCAGCTCAACGTAACAAACATTGACACCTCGCTCACACTTGCTTCACTTGCAGGACAGCGCATACTCCAATTCTCGCCTTTCATAGACGCAGCACACGAGCAGGCGCTCATGCAGCAAATGCCACATTGCGTTTCTGGAAGATGGCACCCGGCTTTCACCGACATCACTTCGCGTGAGGCAGACAAAGGCAACGGACTTGTGAGAATGGCCGCCCACCTGGGCCTCGACATATCTGAAACGATGGCATTCGGTGACGGAGGAAACGACATACCCATCATCCGACGTGCAGGCATTGGAGTGGCCATGGGCAATGCTGGCAAGGATGTCAAGGTTGCCGCAGACTTCGTGACAACAAGTGTTGATGATGACGGCATACGCAATGCCCTACTCCATTACGGAATCATAGGTTGACAAAAAGCGTACATACAAATTACAACAATTCAAAACGGCCTGTTTGGAAGTTCCAAACAGGCCGTTTTGAATTGTAAAACAGGCCGTTTCACCTCGCAAACAGGCCTATCATGGTAACAATCTCACCGTCAGCCTGTTACACATAGCCAATGTAAAGGCCAGCCAGTCCTCGCTTTTACAATCTCGGCAAAGCAACTTAGAAAACATAACCCAACTGCCAGCAACAGTCATTCAGCACGCTTGAGCATCTCGCGGGCATATTGCTCTGGGTATCCCGGACGCTCCGGGCGCTCGCCTATGCCTGTTGAAGTGCGCAGGAACTTCCCCGAGCGCTCAGGCTTGACAACCATATCGTTATACTTCACGATAAGGTGAACGGCCAACTGCTGCCACCGGGCAAGCATCTGCTGAGCCTTTTCATTGGTGTAGCCATTGAGATAAGCGACAGCCTTGGCCGGAGACTCGTCGTAAAGTGCCTTTGCCTGCTGCTCCACCGACGGCTGGGCTGCAAAGTATGAAGCATCAAGCGAATCGCGCACTTGGCACAAGCTCGGGAACATCTGCACGTAACGGGGATACACCATGTTGCTCACCCAGTTCTGAACCCAGAAGGCATTGTCCATCGAGAATGTCACGGCATCGGCACCGGGCGTGTTGTAACAGTGAGGAGCCTTGTCCACGCAGCAGTAAACCGGCGTGAACGGGGCCATGTTGGCATCATCGTTGGCAAACCACAGCACGCCCCCTATCTCACGCGGAAGCCATCCACGCATCTGGCTGACAAACACAAAGCCTGACTGCTGGGTGGATATCGGGCGCTCGTTGAAGCACTTCTTGCCGTCAACCTCATACTCCAATGGTGTGAGCCTGTAGGGCATCTGCCAAATGCCACCGCCTATGTCGCCCTGCTTGTCGAGCGCAAACGGTGTGCCTTCATAGTGGTCGCGCATGGCAGCCTCGACATCTGCAACGGTCAGCTTACGGTTTGGCACAACCCACAATGGCATCGGTTCTGCATCTGCGGCAGTACCCTCGGCATAAGCAACATATTTGTCCATGCCATCGGCAAAGCGGTTGAAAAAGCTCCACACACGCGCATCACACCACCGGCGCCCGCCGAAGTCTGGGGCGGCGTATGTCATGCAAAAAGTTAAAGTCGGCATCCTTTCCATCGAACCACCCCTTTTCGCGTGCAAACTTAATGACGTTCTTAGAGAACATCACGTTCTTCTTGTCTTTTTGGTCGAACGTCCTGATGCGACTCTGGTTGGCATGGGCGCAGATGGCCTCGTCGGGAATGCGCACAGCCACCCATACCACGGCCTTGCTGCCCGGTCCGCAACCCATCATCTCCATGATCCATGCTTCATCCTGGTCGCAGATAGTAAACGTCTCGCCTTCACTGTTATACCCATATTTCTCAGCCAAGCCCGTCATCACCCCAATGGCTTCGCGGGCGGTGCGGGAGCGTTGCAACCCAAGGTACATGAGCGACCCATAGTCAATCAAGCCTGTAGTGTCAACCATCTCATGCCTGCCGCCAAAGGTTGTCTCGGCAATTGTGACTTGAAACTCGTTAATGTTTCCTATCACATTATATGTCACCGGAGCCTCCGGTATCTGCCCATGATATTCATTTGTGTCCCAGTCGTATATCTTGCGCATCTCCCCCTTGGCATGGTTTCCCGCCGGGTAATGGCAAAGATTCTGGAACATACCATAATCATCGGCACTGTATGAGCACATCACTGAGCCGTCGGCACTCGCTTTCTTGCCTACGATAAGGTTTGTGCATGGCATGGCGCAAATGGCCACAGCCAGCATAACGAACATTAAAGATAATCGTTTCATATGTCTGTTTTTGTTGATTAATTGCATATTACCCATACTGATACGGCATTACATCATGTCAGTAATCAATCTGCTCGCGCATGACAGCCTCGTTGCCCCGGTTGTCTACTGCCACAAGCACCAATTGGCGCTGTCGCCCAACGCGCCTTAACGGTGTTTCGCACAGCTTGCATTCATATATGTCTGTCTTGTCGCGCCGCTCAAAGAGTACGAATCTGCCATCGACAAAGCCCTGCAAAGACCTTACACCGGTTTCAGCATCAGTCACACTAACCCTAATGGTACGAGTTGCACGCCACAAACTGTGGCCGACAGCACTAATTACAGGGGCCTTGTCATCGTAAGACAAGCTGTATGCTACGCCAAGTTCGCGTATGCGTGCGGTCACCCAGCCATCCTTATACGTTCCTCCATGATATCTTCCGTCGTTGCTTTTCACGTAAAGCTTGCTTGGGTCGGCCACGTTTCCCCTGACAGCGATGCCTAGCTCCGCCCACGATGCAAGCGGGAAAGGGTGACCGTAAAATGAATAAAGCGGTGAATAAGCTTCATCATCCTGCATTATACGCGGTGTGAAAACAGCATCGCCGTCAAGTGTTCCTGCCGGTATTACCACCCAAGCCCCAGGCAAAGAGAATGTTGACAGGCGGTCGTACCTCATTGCCCTGCAATCCTTCGCAAATAGTTTTGCAGGTATGTTTGCCTTGCGTCCACTAACAACGAAGCCGTAGGTTGACGTGTTGCCGAAATAGTCAGTAAGCAAATATTGTATTTCATAATCCCTTTCCTCACAGAAATCAACAATGCCGTTGTTCTCGTCTGTGCTAATGAAAGGCAATGTGTTGCCAGGAGTGCGGAACGACTTGAGGTACCACGTGCCAAACCGGAAGTAATGCTCATAGTCACCCCAGTAGTTAATACGACGGTTCACAACTGGTGGCAGACCGTCGACACAGCTTCTGAACACTTCCTTGCCGTCGACGAGCAATACCGTTTCCCTCACCCCGTACCTATTATAGGTGGCCTCCATATAATCGTTGGCCCAAATGCCGAAACCTACCTTGCCCCATGCCGTGAACTTCCGCCCAAGCATATGTGCGGCAAAAGCATAGGAACGCTTTGTGCTACCACCATCGAACACGCCTTCACCAGGTACGGGATACGCCATGAAAGCATGCGCCATTGGGGCGAGGCCGTCCTTGACGCACGTCCCCAACACATCGAGAGGGTCGAGTAAGCGGCCCGTCTTGGTTTCATGAAGTTCTAGATGAAGGTGCGGAGCCTGGCTCGCACCTGTGTTGCCGCTCACAGCAACCACCTGCCCACGGGCCACAGGACAGTCCATGGGGCCAAGCCTTACATCAGCAACGTATGACTTGTGGGCATATTGCCACTTGCGCAGCAACCTTGTAATACGAGGAGAAAAAGACTTCAGATGGCAATACACACTCGTATTGCCATCTGGATGCGCGATATAAACAGCATTGCCAAAGCCAGACAAGCCTACCGTCACCCTGCTGACATACCCATCCGATATGGCAAGCAAAGGCTTTCCTTCCACACCACCTGTCTTTATGTCAATGCCACAATGAAAGTGGTTGGGGCGCGGTTCGCCAAAGTTCCCGGCCAAGGACATGCCGTAATCCACCGGCGACGAGTACACTGCACTAACCGCCAGCAATAGTCCTGCAACGGCACTCAGCATGCCTTGAAACTCATGTCAAGGCCTTTTACGGAATGGGTAAGGGCACCAACAGAAACGAAATCCACACCGCACTCGGCATATTGGCGTATTGTATCGAACGTAATGCCGCCACTCGATTCCGTCTCATACTTGCCACCAATAATCTCAACAGCCTTCTTCGTATCTTCAACAGTGAAATTATCAAACATCACCCTGTCCACACCACCATGGGCCATGACACGCCCAAGCTCATCGAAATTCCGGACTTCAATCTCAATCTTCAAGTCCAGCCCTTTGTCTTCCAGATATTTATGACAGCGGTCTATGGCATTCTCAATGCCACCACAGAAGTCTATGTGATTGTCTTTGAGCAGAATCATGTCAAAAAGTCCTATACGATGGTTGCATCCACCACCAATCTTGACGGCCTGCTTCTCCAACATACGCATACCGGGAGTGGTCTTTCGTGTATCAAGCACCTTTGTATGGGTTCCTTTAAGGCGCTCTACATACTTGCTTGTCATGGTTGCAATGCCGCTCATGCGCTGCATTATGTTGAGCATCAAGCGCTCTGTCTGCAGCAAGGAGCGCACCTTTCCGGTGACAACCATCGCCACGTCGCCTTTCTTTACAACAGACCCATCGCCTAGAAACACCTCAACCTTCATCTCAGGATCGAAGCGATGGAACACTTCCTTTGCAACCTCAACGCCTGCAAGGACACCGTCTTCTTTTATCAAAAGCTTTGAACGCCCCATCGCGTCCTCTGGGATGCAACACAAGGTCGTATGGTCTCCATCGCCAATATCCTCAGCAAAAGCAAGGTCTATCAGCTTGTCTTCCAATTCATTTACGCTTAGCATATCATGTATATTAACCAAAATTTCGAAAAGGTTGGCAAACAACGTGGCTTAACCGGCTTAAAGATATACCCCCAAGCCTACCCGCAAGCCAATTGTACTATAATCGCCATGGTTCTTGAACGACTGATTGTAGTATATCTCTGGCTCTATCGTGACAGTGCGGCTGAGGAAAAATGCATATCCTAGCTGCACACCAGGCAAGAAATCGTCGTATGAGTCGCCTGCATGCATATAGCTCATAGAGGCTCCAAGGTAAAGCCCGTTCTGCACTATATAATATCTCGCGCCTATTGCCGCAGATACAGTTGACGGCACATCGTGCTTCTTAGAATAGCCAAACTGGGCTGTTACCATCCAATTGTCCTCAAACATATAACCGCCCTTAGCCTCAATGCCAAAACTGCCTTCGTCCATTCCGTTGTAACTCAAGTTAAGACTTGACAGCGATGCACCTAAATACTTCTTGCCACTCTCAAACTGGGCTTTTCCTGCAAGCGACACCATCATCGCCATGAGCACAAGGATGAATTTCTTTCTCATAAGTTATTGCATTTATGGTTTGTCGATAATCTCACTGCCCCGAAAACTTTCGAATCCATGCCAGCCCAGACTGGATGCCAACCGCATTACGGCATAACGCCCTTAACACAAGAACTGCACAAGAATGCCACTGGCTGTAGGCAAATGATTGTGCAAAAATAACCATTTAATTTGAGAAATGGAAAAATTATCATAACTTTGCATCGTAATATTTTAAAATATGCAACTTTTCAAACTGTTTTCCCTAAATATTGCGTTTCTGCTTTTATTGTTTACAACAGACACCATGCAGACACTTGCATCAGAAAGGGTACACCCTAAACATGAAGTTAGGGCAGTGTGGCTGACAACCATTGGTGGACTCGACTGGCCACACACATACGCCATGTCGAAAGCATCTAAGATGCAACAGCAACATGAATTATGCACGATTCTGGACGAACTTAAATGTGCCAACATCAACACAGTGTTACTGCAAACGCGCATACGCGGCACTGTAATATACCCCTCAGCCATCGAGCCATGGGATTGCTGCCTGTCGGGAGAGGCTGGCGTATCACCTGGATATGACGCTTTACAGTTTGCAATAGACGAATGCCACAAGCGAGGAATGGAACTTCATGCATGGATAGTCACCATCCCAATAGGCAAATGGAATGCTCATGGATGCCGCCAACTGCGCAAGCTGCACCCACAAATAGTCAAACGGATAGGCAACGAGGGCTATCTCAACCCTGAACGCGCCGAAACTGCTGACTACCTGGCCACCTTATGCAGGGAGATTACCGACAAATATGACATCGACGGGATTCACCTTGACTACATTCGCTATCCCGAGACCTGGAAACCCAGACCAAACTCTGACAAAGGACGTGCGAACATAACAGGAATAGCTAGGAAGATATACCATGCAGTGAAAGCCCGCAAGCCATGGGTCAAGGTCAGTTGCGCTCCAATAGGCAAGCACGATGACCTGCAACGATACAGCAGCAATGGCTGGAACGCTTACACAAGGGTGTGCCAAGATGCCCAAGGTTGGCTCCGCGAAGGCATAATGGACGCCATATTCCCCATGATGTATTTCCGTGGGAACCAATTCTATCCGTTTGCACTTGACTGGGAAGAAAACAGGTATGGCCGCATGGTTTGCGCCGGACTTGGCATTTATTTCCTATCGGGGAAAGAAAGAAACTGGCCGCTCGACATCATTGCGCGCCAAATGGAGGTACTACGGAGCAATGGGCTTGGGCATGCTTATTTCCGCAGCAAGTTCTTCACCGAAAACACAAAAGGGATATGCAGCTTTGCCAGAAACCAATTCGACCGTTTCCTATCACTAATCCCGCCCATGACATGGCAACACTCACTGCCTCCAACCCCACCTTTCAAGGATTGACATAACCCGCCTTGAAGATGCCGACCACCTGGCATGGCGTGGTGCATCCGACCGCTCAGACGGGCCATATCTGACATACAACATATATGCATCGGCAACATCCCCCGTAGACGTGGCTGACGCACGAAACCTCATCGCCACCCGCCTGGTTGACAGCTCACTATGTATCCCACTGCCCAAAAGCGGAATGTCAATGAACTATGCAATAACAGCCACAGACAGATATGGAAATGAAAGCAAACCAATATACACACCACAAGCTTTGGCAAAGCAAGCACCGACACAATTACTGCCAAATGACGGTTCAAAGCTCACCTTGCCAAGCAAAAGAAATGTGCTCGATGCTGATGTCGTTGCCATAGAAACGCTCCAAGGCGGGATTGTCTGCACCCGCCCATATACAGGCAAGCACATAGACATAACCTCTGTACCAGAAGGTGTCTACATACTTAAGTCTATAAACAGCAAAGGGGTTGCCCACAGAATAGGCCAGTTCATAATCAAGCGAAACAATCACTGACCATGCGCATAAGCTCCATACAAAAAAAAGAGCTTAAATCCATATAGATTCAAGCCCTTACAAAAAGACAATTGTCGGGGCGACAGGATTCGAACCTGCGACCGCCTGGTCCCAAACCAGGAGCGCTACCGGACTGCGCTACACCCCGCGCACATTGCAGAAAGAACTCGCCTTTCGTTTAAGCGACTGCAAAGGTAAGACTTTTTTCTGTAATGTGCAAACAAATCATCTATTTATTTTATTATATTTTGCTCTCTGAAAATCTTTGCCAAGGTCTGCACACCTCTTTCTACCTGCTCTTCCGTATGTGTTGCCATCAAGGCGAAGCGAACCAAATCCTCATTAGGCGCACAAGCAGGCGGCATGACGGGATTGATGAAAACACCTGCATCAAATGCAAGCTTTGTCACGAGGAATGTCTTGTCTGTGTCATGCACATAAAGGGGAATTATCGGGCTTTCCGTCTCTCCAATCTCGAAGCCTTCCTCACGGAAACGTCGCAAGGCATAGTTGGTAACCTTCCACAATGACTCAATGCGCTCTGGCTCTTGCTGCATTATGTGGAGAGCCTCCAATGCGGCAGCCGTAGCAGCGGGAGTGTTTGACGCACTGAAAATATATGTACGACAGGTATGCCTCAAGAAGTTAATCGTATCACTGTCAGAAGCGATGAAGCCTCCAATACTTGCAAACGACTTGGAGAACGTTCCCATGATGAGGTCTACCTCATCTGTAAGCCCGAAGTGGTCGCAAACGCCACGGCCATCTTTTCCGAACACGCCAAGCCCGTGAGCCTCATCAACCATTATGGAACAATTATACTTATGCTTCAGCTCTACTATCTCTGGCAACTTGCACAAATCTCCCTCCATGGAGAACACACCGTCGACAATTATCAACTTGACAGCCTCATGAGGCAATGTCTTCAAGATGTTCTCAAGATCCTCCATGTCGTTGTGCTTATAATGCAACTGACGCGCAAACGACAGCCGCCGCCCATCGACTATGCTGGCATGGTCGCGGTCATCACATACTATATAGTCGCCCCGCCCGACCACAGCCGGGATCACTCCTGCATTTACCGAGAATCCCGGGAAAAACAAAGGCAATCGTCTTTCTTCTCAAACTCGGCCAATTCCTTCTCCAACTGGACATGCAAGTCAAGAGTGCCATTGAGGAAGCGGCTTCCCGCGCAGCCTGAACCGTATTTTTCCAAAGCAGCCTTGGCAGCATCAATGATGCGCTGGTCACCGGTAAGTCCGGTATAGGCATTGGAGCCAAACATCAAGACCTTGTGGCCTTCCATGTCGACCTCCGTGCCTTGCTTGCTGGTTATGGCGCGGAAATAAGGATATACACCTGCCGCCATGAATCTCTGGGGCTCGCGATAATTCTTGTACCTTTCTTGTAACTGTCCCATCTTTGGTATAAATTCTTTCTTTTTTATACAGGCTGCAAATTTACATATTTTTTATCAATGAATGCCCCTTTTGAATGAAAAAAAGCATGCTTTAGCTATTTTTTGTATGCCTCCGGACATTTGTTCCAACTGAAATATGTACCTTTGCATATAATGACAGACAAAAAAGAAATTATATTTATAGTAAACCCGCGCTCGGGTACACATGACAAAAGCGACATCCCGCGCGTCATCGAGCAAACTATCGACAAGGCCAAGTTCGACTACAGGGTGCAATTCACCGAATACGCAGGCCATGCAGCAGAGATAGCCAGAAGATGCGTGGCAAGCGATGTCAACATTGTAGTGGCCGTAGGCGGCGATGGCACGGTGAACGAAGTTGCACGCTCGCTCGTACACACAGAGACTGCGCTCGGCATCGTGCCGTGCGGCTCCGGCAACGGGCTTGCGCGCCATCTGTGCATCCCCATGGACATACGCAAGGCCATAGCCATCATAAACCGGTGCAACATCGAGGCGCTCGACTATGGGGTAATCAACAGCCTGCCGTTTTTTTGCACTTGCGGCATGGGGTTCGACGCTTTCATAAGCCTCAAGTTTGCCGAAGCCGGCAAACGCGGGCCTGTCACCTACATGGAGAACGTGCTGCGCGAGGGGCTGAAGTACAAGCCCGAGGTTTACGAAGTCACAGACGAGACCAAGGCCACACGCCACAAGGCGTTCCTGATAGCCTGTGCCAACGCTTCGCAATACGGCAACAATGCATACATCGCACCGAAGGCAACCATGACCGACGGCCTCATGGACGTTACGATAATGGAGCCGTTCACAGCATTCGACGCTCCGCAGATAAGCATCGACATGTTCAACAAGACGCTCGACAAGAACTCCAAGATAAAGACGTTCAAAGCAAAGCGCATACACATACACAGGAGCCAGCCAGGGGCAATACACTATGACGGCGACCCTATCATGACCGGCACCGACATTGACGTACACATAGAAGAACGCGGCATAAAAATCATTACAAACCCTGACATCATAGAAGACGACAAGCACCCGAACGCTATTCTCAACGCTTTCTCCGACTTTCTGAGCAACCTGAACATAGTGCGTGAAGACATGGAAAAACAGCGCAAACGCATACAAGCCATCAACAAAGCCTTACTGAAAAGGCTAACAAAAAACTGATAGACAGGAAAAAATGCACAACAACGACTACAACGAACTGTTACCCATAGTCGACGAGAACGGCAACACCATCGGGAAAACTACGCGAAGCGAAGCCCACGGCCCCAAAAGGCCGCTCCACCCCGTGGTACACCTGCACTTGTTCAACAGCCAAGGCAAGCTATACCTGCAACGCCGACCGCTATGGAAAGACGTACAACCTGGCAAATGGGACACAGCCACAGGCGGCCATGTAGGCTATGGCGAAAGCATAAGCAACGCCCTGATGCGTGAAGTGAGCGAGGAACTGGGCATAACTGGATATACGCCATCGTTCTTGGGCAAATATGTGTTTGAAAGCAATGTAGAAAGAGAGCTTGTGCATGTATTCTCAACTACATTCGACGGGGAGGTGCATCCTAACGACGAAGAACTTGACGGGGGGCGTTTCTGGCTGCCCGAAGGAATAAACGATGCCATGGGGAAAGGGGTGCTTACCCCTAATTTTGAGTCGGAGTACAAACGTTTCTTCGTATGCAAGGACTGATTGTCGCCATAACGCTGCTTGCTGCCGTGGCCTACATAGGCTGGCGGATATACACGGCATTGGCACGGGCTCACGACCCTTGCCACGGATGCCAAGGGTGCACCCTGCGTGACATGACGCGCAAGGCACACGCAAAGGAAAAGGGAAAGCAAGCACACTGCGACAGGAACATGACACGAAGGACTACTGCCAAAGAAGGATTCACAACAAAAGAAGCGAAGTAAAATTTACAGACAAAAGGCGAACCACAACCGAGGTTCAGCCGCACTGATATGCAAAAAGCCTTATCAGATTGCAGAACAAGCCTTGCGGGCTGCCAAAACGACCGGTTTTGGCAGCCCGCAAGGCTTGTTCTGCAATACGCTGTGAATCAATTATTTATGCAATGCCTACGGTTTCTGTAACAAATCATTACACTAACGGCCAGATGCCACTGGCAAAGCGCATACAAAAAGCCCCCCGGCGACAAGTCAGGGGCCAAAGCAATACCATCACCAGAGACAGTGAAGCAGATTGCGGCTTACACATTAAGGCACTGCTGAACATGCTGTCAAAGAACCACTTTCCGCATATTGAGCTCTTCAATTTTCATGTCTGGCGAGACTTTTGCCTCCACTTTATAGGTGTTGAATGCATTCTTGGCAGCGTCTGTATACTCCAGCTTTTGGTCCAAGGAAAAAGACACAGAATACTCAAAGCCACCAGCGGAAGCCTCAGATTTAGTTATCCTCATGTCGTTGTTGAGCCTGAAGTTCATCAGCGTAACATCAGGTTGCGAGTTTATGCGCTTCATGTGCTCAATCACATCGGCCTTCGTGGCATTCTCCTTATGGAGGAAACTGGTCATGATGTTTGCCAGGCAGGCGGTAAGCCCCTCCTCGTCACCAGCGGCAAGCGACGTGAAATAGCCAGAGAACAGGCTGTTTATGGCTTGCTCGTCCTCTGGGGTCAGTTTTTGGGCGTCAAGCTTTTCAAACCTGCTTTGCGCCTCGTCTACATAAAGGCCGTCGGCATGCTTCTCCATGTAATCACGGTACGCCTCACCGGTATTGGCGCCTGCCGCCGCAACCCAGTCGAGCGAGTCGACCTTGATCTTTGCCTCGGCCACGTGTACGCTATTAGGATGCATCTTGACATACCGCTCAATGGCTGTTTTAGAGCCGCTGGCCACCGCATCGGCCCACTCGCCATCGATGGCTTTCAAGTAGGCAAGGCGTGCAGATACCGAATCCCTGTGCTCTGAAGGTGCATCAACGTACACATCAAGGAAGTTCTTGAGCACTGCCTGCTCACCGCTCGCAATGGCATTCTCGTAGGCGTCAAGCTCATTCTGTTCTTGCGTATTCTTATAAAAATACATCCAGCCAAACACTACCAAAAGGGCTAACACGAAAGCTACCGCAACCACGGTGGTCACCGGCCTGCGGTGCGAGGCAGGGCCTGCCGCCCCACTGTTGGCTGCCGGGGTTTGGCTTTCCATCTCCATTGCAGTCGGCCCTTCATCTACACCGACGGACTCGCCACCGCAGGGAACAGCCTCGCCACCATGCAACGGGGCATTGCAGCAGGGGCATGACCGCTGGTTCTTGAACACAATCTCGCCACACTCTGGGCATGGCATGATTTTACCCAAAATCTCAATTCCGCAGCTGGGGCAAGTCTTTGCCTGGTCGCTGACTTGATGGCCACACTCCGGACACTTAATAATTGCCATGATTAATTATCAGTTTTTATGTTGTTATCCACTCTTGTAACAGCCGTCAATGCCTGTACCTGATTTCACGCATCCCGTGCTGGCCCATGAAACGGCTCTTGTCTATATACCCATTGACCCCGGCAATGCTACCCTTGCCTGTGTATTGCCACATTGTGATGTCACGCTCGTCTGCCAGCACAGGCTCTTCGTCAGTGTACTGGGCAATCATTAGCATATAGTCGTCAATCTTACCCACAAGGTGGCGGTTATAGAAATTAGTGAATGTATAGAGCAATGGTTTCTGCTTGTAAGCCTCTTCCACAAGCTCCAGGAACTTGAACAACGAGTCGCAAAACTCATCTGTAGGCAATCCACCGGTTGACTCAATGTCTATCATTGGTACCAAATCCTGCTCTCCAGGCCTGCACTGCACCTTGAAGTTCTCCAATTGCAGCCTTTGGTCAGTCTTGGGGCGGTAGAAATGGTAGCTGCCAACTTTCAGGCCATGGCGGTGAGCCAGCACAATGTTGCTCTCGTACCTTTTGTCAATCCAGTCGCCACCCTCAGTCGCCTTAAGGTAAACGTATGCCATCTTTGTGTTGTCCCCCACCGCTTCCCAAAACACCTCGCCCTGGTAATGGCTCAGGTCGATGCCATGTATGTGGGCGCATGTATCTTCACAGTGCACATACGGATTCTGCGCTGCCGCTACGAGCGGCAGCAACAAGGCGAAAAACAAAAGCAAACGTTTCATCAATGGGACAGATTTTAGCTGCAAAAGTAGGCAAAAAATCCGAAAAAGCCGTGCCTATTCATTAAAAAAAGGTACACTTGAGCCAGCGTTATGAATTATTCAGAAATAAAGCAGCAGCGTTGCAGCATTCAACAGGCCCAACGCCTGAAAGGGATAACACTCGGGGCAACGGCAATAAAAACGGCGTGGATGGCTTCATACGGCATACTCCATGATGAAAACACCCACGCCGGAATGCGACACTCACAAGACTTTGCCCGGAGGCAAGGCCACTATTTTACAAAAAATCAGTTGCCTGCAAGGTACTCCATTACCTTACCACTGAGCAACATCAACGACAGCTCGCACATCTTGGTGTCATACTCTGCCGCCAGGATGCTCTCCTCAGACTCGAGCAGGCTGTTCTGAGCCTCACGAAGCTCAAAGCCAGACAGCTGCGCTTCCGACCACCGCAAGTTCGACAGTTCATAGTTGGCAACGGCTGCCTCGTGGTTCTCGCGCTCTTTCATCAATATCTGCAAGTTGTTCTTGTAAGCCTGCCAATAATTGTTGAGCGAAGCCTTGAGAGAGAGCTTAAGGTTCTCGCGCTCCAAGTTGGCGTACTCAATGTCGAGCTTAGCATTGTTCTTCTGCATCCGCCTCTTGCCATCAAAGATATTGAAGCCAAGGGTGACACCGGCACTAAGCCCCCAGTCATCACGCTTGCGCGTGGCTGCCAGTTCATAGCGGTTCTGCGTGTAACCATAGCCTACGTTGAGACGCACATACGGATAGTCGCGCGACATCACTTTCTTGTACTCTGCCTGCACAACCGCCGAATTATTGTCAGCGAGAAGCAATGACGAGTTAGTGGCAAGGGTAGAGCGCCACAACTCCTCGTATTGAAGAGCAGGGTTGACATCTATGACCGAGTCGTGGATGTTAATGAAAGCTGTCACGTCATCATTTGAGAGCAGTTCATTGAGAGTTATGCGTGAGGTGTTCAAAGCCTCGAGCTGTTTCATGTACTGAGTGCTGTCTGCATTGAAGTATACCTTTGCCTGCAAGTAATCCACAAGCGAGTAGCTGCCTATGCTGTAACTGATCTCGACATTTCGGAAACGTTCGCGCGAAAGTTCCATGTTCTTGCGGAAGTTCTCAAGACGTATTTTCTGCTGTATGAAGTTATAGTATTCCGTTATGACAGAAGCCACGTAATCCTCCACAGCCATACGCGTTTCAAGCTCGCCCTGCTGTTTCATGAGTTGCAGCTGCTTGTAATTTGTCCACACGCTGAAGCCATCAAACACCGTCCAGTTAAGGTCCACCCCGACATCAAGCGTGCCGTCGTATGCATTCTTGTCGGTAGTTTCAATCCCCGTGGCACGCGATGTTGAGCTGGTCGTGTGGAAGTCGCCTCCGTAAGAGGCGCTAAGCTCAACTGTTGGCAACAGCCCTGCATTGGCCGGGGTAGCGTTGTTTGCGCTAACTTGCTGGCGGTTCTTGACCATACGTATTGAAAAATTGTTCGCCAGCCCCTGAGTTATGCAATCCTGCAAAGTGACTGTTTTCTCCCCTGCCCCATCTGTGCGCTGGCCATAAGCAGAAATGGCAAGGCAAAAAAGCATGGCCAAAACTATATTATTCTTCATTTCTTCTTGTCTTTTGCATTCTGATTGGTTGATATGTAGCTGTAAACGGCCGGTACGACATACATCGTGAGGAAAGTAGAGACAAGCATTCCGCCAACCACAGCCACGCCCATAGCTATACGCTGGTTACATCCTTCACCCGTCGCGAAAGCCAAAGGAACCAGGCCGAGTATGGTTGCTGCACTCGTCATGAGGATTGGACGCAAGCGTTGTAAGGCCGCTTCGCGCACAGCCTGCATCTTTTCTATGCCACTATGCTGCTTCTGGTTGGCAAACTCAACGATTAGAATTCCGTTCTTGGCCACAAGTCCGATGAGCATAATGATACCTATCTGGCTGAAGATGTTCATTGTAATGTCGCCAAAGTACATGAATATCAATGCACCCGTGATGGCAAGGGGCACAGTGAGCATTATTACCATCGGGTCCTTGAAGCTCTCAAACTGCGCAGCAAGTATAAGGTAAATGAGCACCAATGCCAGTATGAAGGCAAACATCAGGCTCGACGCACTCTCACGGAAATCCTTCGAATCGCCTGCCAAAGAAGTCCTGAACGTATCGTCAAGCACCTCGGCTGCAATCTTGTCCATCTCGTCAAGCCCCTCGCCAATGGTCTTGCCGTCGGCAAGTCCTGCAGACACTGTGGCTGATACAAAACGGTTGTAGCGGTAAAGCTTTGAAGGAGCTGTGCTGTACTCAAGCTCTATGAGGTTGTCCATCTGTATCATCCTCCCATCGCTGCTACGCAGGTATATCGAGCGCAAGTCGGCTGGTTTATTGCGCTGCTGTCGGTTTATCTCGCCAAGTATCTCATACTGCTTTCCGTTCATGTAGAAGTAGCCCATGCGCTGTCCGCTGAGTCCGTACTGCAGCGTCTCGGCAAGGTCACGTGTACTGACGTCCATGACATTGGCCTTGTCGCGGTTGATGTGGATGCGAGCCTCGGGCTTGCTGAACTTCAAGTCTACGTCGGCCATTTGGAACGTTGGGTTCTCATACACCTTTTCCATGAACACAGGCAACACTTTCTCAAGCTTTTCGATGTTCGTTGCCTGGAGCACGTATTGGATTGGCATCCTTGACCTGCGCCCGCCAAACGAAGACTGCTGCTGTACAAACGCACGCGCCTTTGTCTTTGTCTGCACGGCACGTGAAATCTTCTCGGCCACCTCCATTTGGGTGTAATCGCGGTCGGCCATGTCCTTGAGCATGATTTGTATGTTTCCGCTTCCATCAGAAACTCGGGCCACCACGGCATTGGCATCGGGTACGATAGAATCTACCACCTGGTTGATGTCTTCAGTGTAGTCGCGCAGGTATTCGTATGTAACTCCGTCGGCACCTTTTGTATTGATAGTGATCATTGAGCGGTCTTCGAGCGGTGCCATCTCCGACGGAATCTTGCCCCAAAGGACGACAATCAGGCCTATCATCACTACCATCAACGGCATGACCCACACGCGATGGCGGAGCACGAAATCAAGCGAACGCGAGTATGCGTTGTTCATGCCCTCGAAGAACGGCTCGGTCATGCGGTAAAAGGCGTTCTTGCGCTTTTGCTGCTTAAGCAGTTTTGTGGCCAGCATAGGCGTGAAAGTCAATGCGGCAAATGCCGATATAAGGATTGAGCCGGATATCACCATGCTGAATTCGCGGAACAGGCGCCCGGTTGTTCCCTCCATGAACACTATCGGGAAGAAAACGGCGACAAGCGTTATCGTCGTGGAGACGACAGCGAAGAATATTTCCTTAGCGCCCTCGATGCCAGCCTCGAGCGGCGGCATCCCGCGCTCAATGCGAATGTATATGTTCTCTGTCATCACGATGGCATCGTCGACCACAAGCCCGACGGCCAACACGACGGCGAGCATGGTCAGCACGTTGATGGAGAACCCCATCAAGTACATGACGAAGAACGAGCCGATGAGCGACACAGGGATTACTATGCAGGGGATGAGCGTCACACGCCAGTCGCGCAAGAACAGGAATATGATGATTATCACCAGCACGAACGCCTCATAGACGGTCTTCTCAACCTCGCTTATAGAAGCCCTTATGAACTTTGTGTTGTCAAAGCCATAGCTGTAGTGCACGTCATCGGGGAGGTCTTTCTTCATCTTCTCCATGCGCTCATAAACGGCATCGGCAATGTCGATGTGATTGGCGCCCGGCTGCGGCATGACGACCACACCTACCATCGGCACGCCGTTCATCTTCATGTAGCTCTGTATGTCGGCCGCGCCAAGCTCCGCGCGCCCGATGTCGCTAAAGCGGATGATTTGGTTTCCGTCGTGCTTGATGATCAGGTCGTCGAACATCTTGGCTGTGTTCATGAGCCCCATCGTGCGTATTTCCAATTCTATGGTATTGCGCTTCAATGCTTCCAGAAGGCAATTCAACGTTCTCGTTGTCCACGGCGTTCTTCACGTCCATCGGGGTGATGCCGTATCCGGCCATCTTGATGGGGTCGAGCCACAGACGCATTGAATACTTCTTCTCTCCCCAAATAGAGACGCTGCTGACGTCGGGTATGGTCTGCAGCTGCTCCTTCACCGTAAGGTCAGCTATCTCGCTAAGCTCGAGCAAGGGGCGTTTCTCACTCTGCAACGCCACCATCAGGATGGGCGAAGCGTCGGCGTCGGCCTTCGACACGGTGGGCGGGTCGCAGTCGCGGGGCAGGTAGCGCTGCGCGCGCGACACCTTGTCGCGCACGTCGTTGGCAGCAGTCTCAAGATCCACTGACAGGTCGAACTCAACAGTTATGCGGCTGCTGCCCTGCTGGCTGACACTGGTAAGCGAGCGGATGCCCGGTATGCCGTTGATGTTTTGCTCAAGCGGTTCAGTTATCTGGTTCTCTATCACATCCGCATTTGCACCTGCATATGAGCATTGCACGGATATTATTGGATTGTCAACAGAAGGGTACTCGCGCACACCGAGATAGAAATAGCCGATTATTCCGAACAGCAGGATAATCACTGTCATCACGGTAGCGAGCACCGGCCTGCGAATGCTTAACTCTGATATATTCATAATCGCTACTGACTACTTAATCAACCCTATCAAGCGTTACCGGCAAGTCAGTACGCAGCTGCAGCGTACCAGATGTTATCAAAGTGTCGCCAACGCTCAATCCTGACAGCACCTGCACCTTGTCTTCCGTGCGCAGACCGAGCTTAAGTTCAACAGGCTGTGCTTTCCCCGACTTGTAAAGGTACACCTTGTCCTTGCCCATTTCAGGTACGATTGCCTCAGCCGGAATGGCTATGGCATCCTTTATTTCCTGCCTCTTCAAGTTTACGCTGGCATAGCGTCCGGGCGAGAGCAAGCCTTTCGCGTTGTCGTAAATGGCCCTTACGGTAAGGGTATGCGTGTTTATGTCGATCACAGCCTCCTTGGCATACACCTTAGCCGGGAAAGTCTGCAGGAATCCGTCGACAGAGAAATTCAGCGAAACGCCCGGCTTTATGTCTTTGGCGTAACGCTCCGGCACGGCGAACTCAACCTTCAATGGCACGTAGCGAGTTAGCTTGGTCACAACAGTCGTTGGGGAGGCATAAGCTCCGACACTTATTTGGCGCAAACCTATCACACCGTCAAACGGTGCGCGCAGCTCCGTCTGCTCTATCTGCGCCTCCACAGCGTCTATCTGTGCCTTCAGCGTGGCAAGCTCGGTCTTTACCTGCTCGTATGCTTCCTGGCTCACGGCATCGTGCTGCAGAAGGGTGCGCTGGCGGTAAACGCGGTCGTTAGCCAACTTAAGCTGGGATGTAAGCCTGCTCAACTCTGCCTTAAGCACCTTGTCGTTGACCCGGGCCAGAAGTTGGCCTTTCTTCACATGGGCGCCTTCCTTGAACATTATCTCAACCACCTGGCCGGATGTTTCGAACGACAAGTCCACCTCTTCGTCAGGAAGCAATGTGCCGGTGACCATTATTTCGTCTGACAACACACCTTTTTTCACCCTGACACCGTTTACGTTAAGCACTTTCTTCTTGCTTTTCTCACCAGACGACTCCACCTTGTCTGCCTGCGACAGCTCGGAATTATGCTTGGGCATCTGTGAATATATGCCCCAGCAGACCAATGCACAAACGATAAAGGCGACTAGCCCCCATTTTAACTTTTTGTTCATCTAAGTACGCTTTATTGTTTTCGTTAAGTTTATTTCATTTCCTAATTGCCACACACCTGCACAGACCTGCTTCTCCCTATGGCACAGGTCGTTTCTCACCCAAGCCACCTTGTCGGAACACGTCTATCATAATGATGTAGATTTAAAATATAGTAATGTTGTAATTCTGTTCACAAAATTACAACAAAAAAAGCATACGTAAGGCTTGGTTTGGTATTTTTAATATAAATAAAGATTCCGAAATATAGAACATCCGCCACAAGCAAAGCCTGATTACGCACGAGGCCACCACGCAACGGACGGGAATGCAGGCAAGGGCTGCGGCAGCACTTCCTGTCTGACACACCAAGCAACACTTGGCCGTGGCGCAGACGTAACATAGACCATAAGGCCAATGTTACGTTAATATGCTTAACTAAAATGGACGCCATCGGCACCCGGCTTCAATATCACAACCGTACAGGCAGGCCAAACGCACCATTTCAAACACCGATACAAGCCATTCTGGCACACAAAATGCCACATTCCGGCAACAGAAACGGGCACTCTCGCAATTCCCTGTGCTTCAGACATTTGTCCAGCATCGCCCGGCATCACTCTTTTAACATAAATATGTTAACCGAACAACACCGAATTTACAACAGCCACCGTACAAAAAGTTTAAGCGAATCCTTTTGTACATTCACATTTTTACATTACCTTTGCGGTATGGTATTCTATTTTTCCGGCACAGGCAACACCCGCTGGGTCGCCGAAGCGATAGCCAAGGCCACAGGCGAGAGGCTCATACCAATAGCCAACGAGCCAGACGGCGGCAGAAGCTACACGCTTGCCGAAGGCGAGCGCATAGGCTTCTGCTTCCCCATACATGGCTGGCAACCTCCTGCCATAGTGCGGAAATTCATCGGCGGCATGAGCCTCAACAACTGCGGCGGACACTATTGCTATGCAGTTTGCACCTGTGGCGACAATGCCGGCAAAGCCATGGACCTGCTAGACAGCACCCTCGCGCAGAAAGGCTTGAAGACCGACAGCGTCTTTTCGGTCATCATGCCAAACACGTATGTATGCCTTCCGTTCATGGACACAGACAAACCGGCGGCAGCACACGCAAAATTGCAAAATGCAACCATGCAGGCAAACGAAGCCATAGCTGCAATCACACAACGGAAACGTGGAATGAACAAAGTTGTCACCGGCCCGCTGCCTCGCCTGCTGACATACGTCATTGGCGCAGCATTCAACCGCCGGATGGTGACCGACAAACCCTTCAGCGTAGACACCGGCACCTGCATCAAATGCGGCAAATGCGCAACAGCCTGCCCTACCGGCAACATCGCGTGGTCTGCCGGCAATACGCCACAATGGAGCCACACAGGCAAGTGCACATGCTGCATGGCCTGCTACCATCACTGCCCCCAGCACGCCATCAGGTATGGCCGGTGCACAGCCAGCAAGGGGCAATACCATTTCGGGAAAGCCATAAACACTGAAACACAAACATGAGAATAAAGGCTATACTGCTACTGCTGGCTTTATGCACAAACATCGCCTGGGCCGTGAAAATGCACCCGGGCAAGAGAACCATAACGCAAAGCGATGGGACGACGCTGCACATAAAAGGATTCGGCGACCATGATTTCAGCTACATAACAACTGCCGACGGAGTACTGCTTTACCAAGACGGAACCGTATTCTACATTGCGGAAGTATGCACCGACGGAACACTGGCAAGCACCGGCATACTGGCACACGACCCACAACAACGCACAGCAGCCGAAACAGCAGCGATTGAGGCACAGGACACCGGGCTTTTTGCCAGCAAACTGCCCGAAAACACGCAGAAGGGGCGGTTGCGCCGCGAGCCGATGGCCCAAAGCCCAACATTGCTGCCTCACACAGGCTCTCCCCGCGTGCCAGTCATCCTCGTTGAGTTCAGTGACACACCATTCACCGTCGACGCCCCGGAAGAAACATTCCACAAGTACCTGAACGCAACACAGTTGTTCACAACTGCCGACGACGCGGAAATGGGCATGAACTACGGCAGCGTGAAACGCTACTTCACCGACATGAGCTTCGGCAAGTTCTCGCCCGATTTCGATGTATACGGCCCTGTGAAACTAAGCAAACCGCTGAAGCACTATGGAGGCGGCAACTCGGCTTATGAAAACATGGACGACCTTTTTGCCGACGCTTGCACCGCGGTGGACGCAGAGGCAGACTTCTCTCAATACGACAGCAACAACGACGGATACGTAGACCTCGTGTACATAATTTATGCCGGCTACTCACAAAGCATCGCCGGCAATTCAACCGACTGCATTCACCCGAAATCAGGCACCATAGCTGCCGACATCACCGTCGACGGGAAGCGCCTGCTGCGCTATGCCGTAAACAACGAACTCAACGGCACGCCCGCAGACCAGGAAGCCTACGGACTGCTCATAAACGGCATCGGACTGTTCTGCCATGAGTTTTCACACTGCATGGGGCTGCCCGATATGTACCCCACGCCGGGCAGCGTGGCTGAAAGATGCATAAACCAGAACCTGGACTACTGGGACCTGATGGATGCAGGAGAATACACCATGGAAGGCTACCGCCCCACTGAATACACCGCATGGGAACGCGAACGCTTCGGATGGTTGGCAATAGACACCCTGTCAACACCACAGGACGTAACTCTCAGCCCATTGTCTGCAGGGGGGAAAGCCTACCGCATCATTAACGACCACGACAACACTGGCCGGGAATACTACATAGTGGAGAATGTACAAAACAAAGGATGGAACGAATACCTGTTCGGCCACGGCATGCTCGTGTTCCACGTTGACTACGACGACTACCAATTCAGCCTCGGCGGATGCAAAGTGAACAGCACACCAGGACACCCGAGGATGTCGGTTGTCGCAGCCGACGGTTTGTTCATGCCCGAATACTTTGCCTACACTACCATAACAGAAAGTGGGTCAGAGCAGGAACGCCTTATAAACCTACCTCTTACAGACAAATATGGCGGAATTTACATAACGGCTGACATTTACACCGATGAGTTGGCCGGCGACCCTTTTCCGGGAATTGCATTGAAAACAGAACTGACTGACAGCAGTACTCCTGCCGCCGCCGTATATACAGGCAACTTCATCAACAAACCCATCACCGAAATAAAAGAACATCCGGAAACGGGGACTATCACATTCAAGTTCATGGGCGGAAACGACGCCACAGGCTTCAAGAGCCCACCACAGGGGAAAAACAGGGCCAAGATTTATTCCATAGACGGACGCTGCGCCGGAACCGACCCTGGGTCGCTGGAAAAAGGCATCTACATCATCAACCGCAAAAAGGTTGTGCTCTGAAGCAGGAGATGTCCACGCACGCAAAGGGCCGCCTCGACATCATGTTAATGCCAAGGCGGCCCTTTGCGTGCATGGAGGCCGTCACTTCTTCTTTGCCCCGTCTTTCAATGTTGACTTGTATCTCTTGTTCAAGCCGTTTATAACATCGTTGGTTATGTCAAATTTCTTGTCAGCAAACAATATGTTATCACCAGCCTTGGAAATGATCAAGTCATATTTCTTTGTCTTGTTGTAATCCTTCAGGAAATTCTGCAACGAGTCGCGCAAGGCATTGTTGTATTTGGCCGTCTCGGCATCAAGCTCGGCGCCAAGGCGGCTCTGCAGCTCCTGCAAGTCCTGGTCTTGGCGCTGTATTGCAGCCTGCACGCTTTCAGCCTGTTCACGACTCGTAAAGCCATTGTTCTGCAACTTCTGCTGGAAGTTTGCAGCCGCGGCTTGCAACTGCTTGCCCTTTTGAGTTATAGTGTTCCTTGCGTTGTTGCTTTTCTTCTGCAACACAGCCATATACTCTTTGCAGAACTCGTATTGAGACATCAATGAATCAACCTCAACATAGGCAATTCTCATGCCGTCGGTAGCAGTAGCAGAGCCTTGCACAGGCTTGTCGTCCATCTTTGGACTGGAATTGTTGCACGACGACAGAAGCAATGCCGCCATTGCCAACGGAAAGCAAAATCTAATGTTTCTTTTCATCTTTAAACTATGTTTCTGTTCCAACTATTTGCTATTGACAAAGCACAACGCCAACCACATTTTAACAGGACGGCACACATGAAAGAAAAACGCCAATTGCAAATATTAACGTGCAAGAGGGCAAATATTCAATCATTATTTGTAACTTTGCGGGTACAAAGGTAATACAAATAAATCAATTAACAGGCAACAATACTTCAAAAAAGAACAAGCATGGACAAAAGAGACATGAAGCCAGCCCGGGTTTTCGAGCAGTTCGCCAATATATGCGAGATACCACGCCCATCCAAACGCGAAGAAAAAATGATTGAGTACCTGCGCAACTGGGGGGCAAGCCACAACTTGGAAACCAAGGTTGACAAAGTCGGCAACGTGCTGATAAAAAAGGGCGCGACACCAGGACACGAAGACAGGCTAAAGGTAATCATACAAAGCCACATGGACATGGTGTGCGACAAGCTCCTAGACAAAGACTTCGACTTTGACAATGATGCCATACAGACACACATAGAGGGCGATTGGCTCACAGCCGACGGCACCACGCTTGGTGCCGACGACGGCATCGGGGTTGCAATAGCATTGGCCCTGCTCGAGGCTGATGACATACAGCATGGCCCCATAGAGTGCGTATTCACACGCGACGAAGAAACCCAGCTCACCGGTGCAAGCGGAATGGAAGCAGGATTCATGGAAGGCGATATGCTAATAAACCTTGACAGCGAGGACGAAGGGCAGATTTTCGTATCATGCGCAGGCGGCAGGACCACCATGGCAACATTCCATTATGAGCCTGAAAACGCACCTTCAGATTATTTTTTCATAAAAGGCTGGATTAAAGGTCTCAAGGGCGGGCACTCTGGCGATGACATAGAGAAAAAGCGTGCCAACGCAATCAAGATACTTGGGCGATTCTTATATAAAGAATTGAACAAATATGATGTGCGCCTGGCCGAATTCAATTCAGGCAAGATGCACAACGCCATTCCCCGTGACGGCCAGTTTGTCATAGCTGTACCCAATGAGGCCAAAGAAAACATACGCGCAGACTGGAACATATTCGCTCATGAAGTGGAAGAAGAATTCCATGTGTCTGACACCGACATGGAGTTCGGCATGGAAAGCACCGACGCAAGAACTGTCATTCCCCAAAACATAGCGACAAACTTTATCAGAGCCATCCAAGCCGTTGACAACGGAGTCTTTGCAATTTGCCAGGACAAAACGTTAAACGGAATGGTGGAAACATCAAGCAACATAGCCAGCATCGAGACTACCAATGGAACGATAAAGATTGTGGCATCACAGCGCAGCAACGTGATGAGCAACCTCGAAAACCAATGCAACACCATCAAGGCTGTTTTTGAATTGGCAGGTGCCGATGTGGAACAAACTGACGGCTACCCGGCATGGAAGATGAGGCCAGAAAGCAAGTTGACAAAAATCGCTGTTGACTCTTACAAAAAGCTTTTCGGCAAAGAGCCTGTTGTCCGCGGCATTCATGCCGGTCTTGAGTGCGGGCTGTTTTCAGAAAGATACCCTAACCTTGACATGATTTCATTCGGCCCCACCCTGCGAGGAGTACACACACCAGACGAGCGCCTGCTCATACCTACCGTGGAAATGGTTTGGAACCACCTGATTGACATTCTATCCACCATCCCCACAAAGTAAGACATGAAAACCAGGCACGCACTTATAATGTCTGCTGGGCTGTTGTTCGCTTCATGCGGACAACAGCACCAGGCAGAATCAGTCGTTAAAGAATTCTTGGAAGAGAACCTTAAAGATGCCTCAACACTGAGCATCACGGAATATGGGGAAATTGACTCCACAAGGTATCTTAACGATTCCATAATAAACAAGCTTAGAAAATCTGTCAACAATGCATTGTACAAAGGTGACATAAAATTTTCACAGCCCGATGCAAAAAAGCAAACTCATCATCCTTAGGGTTAAATACAACGTCAATGAGAAAGAGTACCATGACACATATTATTTAAATAATGAAATGACAGAGGTCGTAACGCTAAAAAACAACTAATCGCCCTTTCATTTGTAAAATAAATTAGAAAAAGTTTGGTGGAGTGAAATAAAAGCAGTACCTTTGCATCGCATTTGAGAGAAGATGCCTAAAAAGAAAGGTCTTAAGGAAGTTTGGGTGAGTGGCTGAAACCAGCAGTTTGCTAAACTGCCGTGCGAGTTTATCGTACCGGGGGTTCGAATCCCCAGCTTCCGCGAGATTTAAAAGTGCGGTGGATTCATCTAATGGTTAGGATACAAGATTCTCAATCTTGGCATAGGGGTTCGATTCCCCTATCCACTACATTTGAGCCCATTAACAGTGGACTCTTTTTCTTTTAAACAGGCTTAATGGTGGATTCATCTAATGGTTAGGATACAAGATTCTCAATCTTGGCATAGGGGTTCGATTCCCCTATCCACTACATGAAGAGTTCGAGAAATAACCCGGACTCTTTTTTTTATTCCATGATAATTACCTATGGAGGACGGAACGATAAGCAGGACAAAGGCACTGCTTGGCTTAGAGGCCATACAACGACTGGCCAATAGCCATGTAGCAGTATTTGGCATTGGCGGTGTCGGAGGCTATGCCATTGAAGTATTGGCACGCAGCGGCATTGGGAAACTTGACTTGTTTGACAACGACCGCGTAAGCCTATCCAATATAAACAGGCAGATTTATGCGTTAATGAGTACAGTCGGGCAATACAAGGTAGATGTTGCTGAAAAGCGCATATTGGACATAAATCCTGACTGTGTTGTCAAAAAACATATCATGTTTTACCTACGCTTCCAATGCAGACAGCATTGACTTAACGCAATACGACTATGTGCTTGACTGCATTGACACAATGGCAGCCAAACAGGAACTAATCAAGCGATGCACAGAACAAGGCATACCCATAATAAGCTCAATGGGTGCGGCCAACAAAATGGACCCTACGGCTTTCAAGGTAATGGACATCTTTAAAACAAAGATGGATCCAATAGCTAAAATCATGAGAAAAAAAAACTCAAGGAAGCTGGGATCAAGAAGCTTAAGGTTGTCTGTAGCGAAGAACCTCCGATAAAACCGTTTCCCAATGATGACATTGCAGACACAGACAGAGACAGCACGCCTAACGGCAAACGTGCCATCCCTGCCAGCAACGCATTCGTACCGGCCGCAGCAGGAATAATCATGGGTGGCGAGGCCGTCAAGGACTTGATTCTCGGGCAATAAACCATTACCGTCGGTCGATAGCGCAATAGGCAAGTCAGCCATGCCTTTTGCACAAATCGACATCACGACATGGTCACTCCTTATATTCTTTCAACATGCTTTACCCCCTTGACCGTGCGCAACCTTTTAATCAAGGCCTCCAACCGAGACGTGTCCTCCAGCATGACAACAAGATTACCACGGAACAATCCGTCGTTACTGTCAATGCTTATTGAACGCAATGTCAACTTCTCGTCCTTGCTTATTATGCTGGTCAAGTTGTTGACGATACCGATATCGTCATTACCTATCACCCGCAGCGTGATTGAATACTTCGAAGCCCCTTTGCCACTCCATCTCGCCTTAACAATACGGTAGCCAAAGCGCTTACGTAATTCTGGAGCATTCGGGCAATCCATGCGATGGATTCTTATTCCGCCATTTACGGAAACGAAACCAAACACATCATCTCCGTAAATCGGCTGGCAACAACGTGCCAACTGATAATCGATTCCCTTCAAGTTACGGTCAATGACAAGCACATCATCATTGCCTAGCGCCATCCCCTCTGTGGCTTTGAAGTTAAACTCCTCAGCACTCCGGGCTGGTTGTTCCACTCCTGTGCCAGCCTCTTTCGCCTGGATTTCCAAATACTTGTCAATTACCTCGTTGGTATCGAGCTCGCCATCGGCTATCTGCTTATAGAAGTCACTAACCTCCTTAAAGCCTAACTTCTTAATCAAGCGAGCCATCATAGACTCGTCCAGTTCTATTTTTCTGTTCTTGAACTTCCGTTCTATCACCTCTTTAGCATACTGCCCCTCTTTGACTTGCGTCTCTTTCAACGCCAAGCGAACCTTCGCCTTAGCTCGCGAAGTCTTAACGATATTAAGCCACGCCTGCTTAGGCTTTTGTGTACTTGAAGTCAATACCTCTACCTGGTCTCCGCTATGCAGTTCTTCTCTCAGCGTCACAATCTTGTTATTGATGCGCGCTCCGACACAGCTGCTCCCTACTTTCGAATGTATATGATAGGCAAAGTCGAGCACGGTGGCTCCTTTCGGGAACTTAAGCAAGTCGCCCTTGGGAGTAAAGACAAACACCTCATCCTCATACAAATCCATCTTGAACTGGTCCATCACTTGCAAATCGTCATTGGCTTCAAGAATATTGCGGATGTTGGCTAACCACTCATCGAGGCCACTCTCGCCCTTGACTCCTTTATACCGCCAGTGAGCCGCCACCCCTCGCTCAGCAATCTCGTCCATACGCTCTGTGCGTATCTGCACCTCCACCCACTTCTTCTCCGGGCCGAGCACTGTAATATGAAGGCTCTCGTAACCATTCGACTTCGGCACAGAAAGCCAATCGCGCAGCCGCTTGGGGTTAGGCTGGTACATATCGGTTACTATTGAATAAGCCTGCCAGCATTGCATCTTCTCACTGTCAAGCGGAGAATCCAGAATTATGCGAATGGCAAACAAGTCATAAATTCCCTCAAAGCCACATTTTTGCTTCTTCATCTTCTGCCATATCGAGTGGATGCTCTTGGTACGCCCTTTCATGTGGAAGCGCAGACCGGCCTCTGCCAAGCGTTTCTCTATCGGCTCAATAAACCTGCTTATATACGCATCTCGCGCCTGCTTTGTTGCGTTCAGTTTTTCTTTGATCATATAATAAGCGTCGTGCTCAAGGTATTTTAGTGACAAATCCTCCAGTTCGCTCTTTAGTTTGTAAAGCCCTAGCTTATGGGCCAACGGAGCATACAAGTAGGCGGCCTCCTCCGAAACACGCATCTTCGCCTCTACGTTGTCCGTGTCACGTATCTGCCTCATGAGGTTCACCCTGTCGGCTATCATTATCAGGATTACACGCATATCTTCAGCAAAAGACAATAGCAAGTTCCTGAAATTCTCACTCTCTACAACGGGTTTCCTTGAATAAAGTTCAGCTATGCGCTCCAAGCCGTGAAGTATGCGTGCCACCGACTCTCCAAACTGGGCATTTACCTCATCTATCGAAACATAGCCATTGGCAACACTCGGATGCAGCAATATGGCCAACACGGCATCACGCCTAAGCCCTATCTCATCCACGACTATCATGGCTGTCTGGAAACCAAATAATATTGGGTTCAGGCCGAACACGTCACGCCCAACAAGGCTTTGCTCTATTGAAGCCAACAGGCGCCCCCTCATCTTATCCTCGTCACCAGGCAACAAAGAAGAGCCAACCTTTTCCTTAAGCTTGGCATATATTTGCAATGTGCTTTCCCTTTCCTGCGGAGTAAATTCCAGTTTATCAGCCATAATAATCCTTTGTGTGTTAATATATCATTGCAAAGGTACAACTTTTATCCTATTATTATCGGTTTTCCGCAAAAAGTTAGTAAATTTGTGACGAAATAACTTCTAAAAACTACTTTTATGTTATCACAAGAAGACCTGAAACAAATTGCCGCGAAAGGCATTACTGAAGAACAAATCAACACCCAACTTGAAGAATTCAAGACCGGATTCCCATTTTTGAAGCTCGAGGCTGCTGCCAGCATCGGGAAAGGCATAATTGCGTTAGACAAAGACAAATGCAAGGAATACGAGTCTGCATGGGAGAAATACAAGGCAACAGGCAAGAAAATCGTGAAGTTTGTTCCTACCTCAGGAGCAGCCAGCAGGATGTTCAAAGACTTGTTTGCCTTCCTCAAGGCCGACTATGACACTCCGCAGACCGACTTCGAGAAACGATTCTTCGACGGAATAAATAAATTTGCTTTCCACGACACACTTGATGCTACTTGCGTAAAAAACGAAGGCAAAGACATAAACCAGCTCATTGCCGAAGGCAACTACAAGGCCGTGGTTGCCAACCTGCTTGAAGACAAAGGCCTCAATTATGGCCAACTGCCCAAAGGCCTGCTCTTGTTCCACAAATACGAGGATGGAGCGAGGACACCAATGGAAGAGCACCTGGTTGAGGGAGCACTTTATGCAGCCAGCAAAGGCAAGTCGTCAATCCATTTCACCGTCAGCCACGAGCATATGCCGCTGTTCAAGCAAATGGTTGCCGACAAGGAATGCTATTATAAAAACAAGTTTGGCATTGACTATGACATAACTTTCTCTGAACAGAAACCAAGCACGGACACGATAGCCGCCAACCCAGACAACACACCATTCAGGACCGAAGACGGCAGACTGCTGTTCCGCCCAGGCGGCCACGGTGCCCTCATAGAGAACCTCAATGAAATTGACGCAGATATAGTTTTCATCAAGAACATCGACAATGTTGTTCCCGACAGGCTCAAGGCTGACACTGTTGAATACAAGCAAGCCATTGCCGGAGTGCTTGTAAGCCTGCAAGACAAGGTGTTCTCATACCTGCAGTTGCTCGAAACGGGCAACTACACACACGAACAGCTGGAAGACATCATTCGTTTCGTACAGCAGGATTTGTGCTGCCGCAAAGCCGACATAAAGCACCTTGAAGACGCTGAACTGGTCATCTACCTCAAGTCCAAGCTCAACAGGCCGATTAGGGTCTGCGGCGTGGTGAAAAACGTAGGCGAACCTGGCGGAGGCCCATTCCTCACTTACAACCAGGACGGCACTGTCAGCTTGCAAATCCTCGAAAGCAGCCAGATTGACAAGAGCAACAAGGAATACATGGATATGTTCACCAAGGGAACTCACTTCAACCCTGTAGACCTGGTTTGCGCCATTAAAGACTACAAAGGCCAGCCTTTCAACCTTCCACAATACGTTGACAAGACGACCGGCTTCATAAGCAACAAGAGCAAAAACGGCAAGGAGCTGAAAGCACTGGAACTGCCAGGGCTGTGGAACGGGGCGATGAGCAATTGGAACACAGTGTTCGTTGAAGTCCCATTGTCAACATTCAACCCCGTCAAGACCGTAAACGACCTGCTCCGCGAACAGCACCAATAAAACGGGTTTGCCTTTCCTGCCGCTCATTTGAGGGGCTGCCCGGCAACCGTCATGACAAAGGCCGGCTTGCAAGTATTCCATGCTTGCAAGCCGGCCTTTGTCATGTCGCCGACAATCATTTCAGAACTGGAAATAGATGAACGGCTGTATGGTGCTGCTCTTCACCTGTATTACTATATATATAACCGCAGTTATCAACAAAGCGTCAATCACGACATTGCCTTTCTTCAGACACCATATCATACGCTCTTGCCATGAATCGGGAATGAAATGCGTGATGTAGCCAAATGCTATCAGCATAAACACATACTTGTAGCTGCTTACGACCTGCGGCAGCAGCTCGGGGTGGAAATCGGTGAATATCTGCTGCAACATCACCCAGCTGGCCTCAAAAGTTCCGTTTCGGAAAAATATCCAAGTAAAACACACAAAATGGAATGTCAGCAGGCCTGCCGCTACCTTTTTCCATCCGTGCGAACGGTAATTCCTGCCATGATACAGCACTTCGCCCTTGAAATACTTATGCGCAGCCAAGGCCAGTCCGTGCATGCCACCCCAAGCAACGAAGTTCAGGCTTGCACCATGCCACAAGCCTCCAAGAAGCATGGTTACCATCAGGTTTATGTATGTACGCATCTTGCCTTTGCGGTTGCCGCCCATCGAGATATAGATATAGTCGCGAATCCACGTTGACAACGATATGTGCCACCGCCTCCAGAACTCGGTTATGCTGCAGCTGACATATGGTGCATTGAAGTTCATCGGGAAATGGAAGCCCAGGAGCAACGCCAGGCCTATGGCCATGTCACTGTATCCACTGAAGTCGCAATATATTTGCAGGGCATAGCCATATAGCCCCAACAAGTTCTCCACTCCGCTGTACAGCCCGGGGTTATCGAATATGCGGTCAACAAAGTTGAGACTTATGTAATCACTGATCACGGCCTTCTTGAACAATCCGATGGTTATGAGAAAAACTCCACGCGCGAACATTTCCTGCGTCACCACTAGCGGATGCCTTATTTGCGGCGCAAAATCGCGCGCCCTGACAATGGGGCCTGCCACAAGTTGAGGGAAAAACGACACGAAGAATGCATAATCGAGCAGTGAAGGCAGCGGCTTAAGCTCTCCACGGTATACATCTATTGTATAACTAAGGCTCTGGAACGTGAAAAAGCTGATGCCCACTGGCAGGAATATATCCCATGGCTGGAAGTTGCTCCCTATCATCTGGGCTATCATGCCAGCAAAGAAGTTCGTATATTTGAAATAGCCCAGCATGCCAAGCCCCACGCAGAGGCTCAGCCCTACAAGCAACTTAGGCACAAGCCTGCGCCCAGGATGCCGCTGCCTGTAATTCCATATCGCTGCCGCAATCAGGTAGTCGCTCACGGTGACTATGGCCAGCAGCACGAAATACAGGCCACTGCTCTTATAGTAAAAATAGTAAGAAAACGCTGTGACAAACAACAGCCGCAATGTGCGCTGCCTTTGCAACAGCATGTAAACGAACGAAAAGCCAAGGAACAGAAACAGGAACAGCCCGCTGCTGAATATCAAAGGCTCATCGGGATTGTACTTTAAAATGTCAATCAAAGAGTCAAACATCGGTTATCTGGCTTCGTTTCGCAGTTTATAATTATCAAACCCGGCCTTAAGCGACTTATACATCAAGCCGGCCACATGACGCCCGCCGGCAAAGCTCAAGTGCGTGTAATCCTTGTTAGCCCACCCCTTGTCAACCATGTCTTTCATGCTCTCACGGCCTCCCATGGCCTCAAACAGGTTGAAGTAAGCCACTCCGCACTCTGATGCCAACACCTTTTGGTAGGCCGCCAGCGACTCCACGCCGTTCATGGTCCGTATGCCTGCGGCAGTACGCTGGTCGCGGTCGGGTATGCTAACGATAAGTATCGATGCCTCGGGGAATGCCTTACGCAGATTGTCAACGGCCTTCTTCATACGCTTCACGTATGCCTTGTAGTTTGCTGCATGGCTTTTGTCGCTCAGCACATTGAGCCCAAAGTGCAATACTATGAGGTCGTAAGGCCGCAGACGGGCAAAATCCCGAAGTGTAGCCTGCGGCAGGCTGGCCAAGGTGTAGCCAGCGGAACCGCGCATGCTGAAGTTGTCGAGTATCACGCCGCGCCTCGACTCGAGGGCTGCACCATATATATATGTATGGCCCTTGATGCCGCCGAAGGTATAGGTTACCTGGCGCATGCTGTCCGTCGTGACCAATCGCTGCACTGATGGCGACGCGCCCACTGCTATGTCGCGCCCGGGCGAGCCGTTGGCAGCAGTAGTCACAGTGAGCGATGAGTCTGTGCGCAAGAACAGGCTCGCCACCTGCCAACTGGCAGAGTGCCGTCTGTAACCAGTTCCCTTTACTGAAAACGAAGCGCCTTCTGCCGGTACAAAGTAACGCTGGCTTATGCCTTCATGGCTGTGGGAGTAAGGTTTCTTGACGACCTCATACTCTGTGAACCCGCTGAACTGGTGCTTCACTGTGCGGCGGAACCCCGCGACTTTGCTGCCGCAGTCGACCCAGCCCACTCCGTTGCCGCCAAACTCATTCTGCAAGCTCTCGCGCAAGTCGCAGGTAAGTATGTCGCCCTCAATGAACGAGTCGCCGTAATATGCTATCCTTACCGGCCGCTCCATTGCGGACACATTGGCCAGTGCCGAGTAAAAATGCGCCATGCCGCCAGGGGCGCCCGCCGAGTAGTCATCTATCATCGTCACGCCCGGCGGCCTTGTCTCCTTTATCTCCACTGCCGAGCTGTCTGCCACAAATGCCACCTGTGGTGCCGGAGGCTCGGGGGATGGGATATAGTCAATGGCCTCTTCGCTGCGATAAGCCTCCGGAAGCACGTCGCTAAGCACATTGACGTGCCGCAGTTCCACCCCGCCTAACGTCAACGTAGGCATCAAGTGGAGCGCAAGGAGAATTGCCACGACAAGCCCGGCAAGGATAAATGTACGGGAACACTGGTTCATGACTTGCAATTATGGAGAAACTCATCGAGCACCTTAATGCCCTTGTCGGTGCAGATGCCACGCAGGGATATGAATATGATGTTATAGAAAATTTCCTCCATAGAGTACATCTTGTACATCTGCGACATCATTACATATCTGTGTTGAGCGTCAAAAACGCAAACCACCAGCTCATAGTTTACATCAGCCCGGAAATACCCCTCAGCTATGCCCCTGCGCAGCAAGTCGAGAAACTGCCCCTGGGTTTTCTCCTTGTCTTCCTCAAAATACTTCATTATCTTCGGGTAGCGCAACAAGTCTGAATAGAAAGCCGGGCTTGTGTTCTTGAAGCCCTCTATCGTCAGCCTGAACGAGTGGAGAATGATGTCCATCACGCTCACGTTGCCCGAGGCAAAGCGCCGCATCTCATCCTGCTTGATTTGGTTGTACTTCTTTATCCCTTCAAACAGCAGGTCTTCCTTGTTTTCGTAAACCTCATAAAGGGTGCGCTTGGAAATCGACAAGGCAGTGGCTATGTCGTCCATCTTTACCGCCCTTACACCACGCGCGGCAAAATCCGTCATGGCCGCCGTAAGTATCCGCTCCTTGAGAATCTCCCTGTATGTAGGAATGCTCTTATTTTCTTGCATATCGCTCAATTTAACCTGCAAAGTTAGCAAAATAATGATAAAAAGCAACAGTTTTCAATTTGTTTTTCTTACCTTTGCATAGAAGTTAATTTGTATCAAGACACAAAAACAATGGAAGCAGGCCGCTTGACGTCTGTCGCCGCGGTGCAACCCGCCACATACAGGCCTGCATCGCGACGGGCTGCCTGCATCGGAAAAAACATGACAAGCCTTAGGCCAAGGCCCAATGCAGGCCACCTTGCCACCCGGGGCGGCCTGTTTGGAAACTTAAAACAGCCTGTCCTGCCGGCTCGAACGGCACATTTTGCGAGGTGAGCCGCCACACGTAACAACCAATTGGGTGCCAAGCAGTTACGGAATGCATGCCATCAGCAAAATAACTTTACAACTGCTTGCACACAACCACAGGTACGAACAACAACATAAAAACAACTAAAGATATAACATTATGGTCAAAATCTCAAAAGAAGCCGCCCTCGAATACCACGAGAACGGCAGGCCCGGAAAAATCGAAGTGAAGCCGACAAAGCCCTATCGCACCCAAACAGACTTGAGCCTTGCCTACTCACCGGGCGTGGCATACCCCTGCCTGGAAATACAGCAGAACAGTGAAGACGCTTACAAATACACAGACAAAGGCAACCTCGTAGCCGTGATAAGCAACGGCACCGCCGTGCTGGGACTGGGAGACATAGGGGCTGTCAGCGGAAAGCCCGTGATGGAAGGCAAGGGCCTGCTCTTCAAGATATACGGAGGAATCGACGTGTTCGACATCGAAGTTGACGAGAAAGACCCGGAAAAATTCTGCGAAGCCGTGGAGCGCATAGCCCCCACTTTCGGCGGCATCAACCTCGAAGACATAAAAGCTCCCGAGTGCTTCTATATAGAGGAAAGGCTGAAAAAGAACCTCGACATACCCGTAATGCACGACGACCAGCACGGAACGGCCATAATATCTGCAGCCGGACTGAAAAACGCCCTCGAAGTGAACGGCAAGGACATCAGCACAGTGAAAATAGTGGTCAACGGAGCTGGCGCCGCAGCCATATCATGCACCAAGCTTTACATGGCCCTGGGCGCTAAACGCGAAAACATCGTCATGCTCGACTCCAAAGGCGTAATAACCAGCGACCGCCCCAACCTAACGGAGCAAAAGAAACTCTTTGCCACCGAACGCCGCGACATCCACACACTTGAGGAGGCAATAAATGGGGCCGACGTGTTTGTTGGCCTGTCAAAAGGCAACGTGCTGTCGCAAGACATGATCCGTTCGATGGCCGACCAGCCAATAGTGTTCGCACTAGCCAACCCCGTGCCAGAAATCAGTTACGAAGAAGCCATGGAAAGCCGGCCAGACGTGCTCATGGCCACGGGGCGGTCTGACTATCCAAACCAAATCAATAATGTAATAGGTTTCCCTTACATATTCAGAGGGGCACTCGACGTACACGCCACAGCCATCAACGAGGAGATGAAGATGGCAGCAGTGCACGCCATTGCCGACTTGGCCAAACAGCCGGTGCCAGATGTCGTGAACGACGTTTACCACGTGAACAACCTTACCTTCGGCCCTTCGTACTTCATACCCAAGCCCGTTGACCCACGGCTCATCACAGAAGTGTCGGCGGCAGTGGCAAAGGCCGCCATCGACAGCGGCGTGGCCCGCACCACCATAACCGACTGGACCGCATACAAGAACCACCTGCGCGAACTGCTCGGGCAGGAAACAAAACTCACGCAGAAGCTTTACGACACCGCCCGCAACAACCCCCAGAGGGTAGTCTTTGCCGAAGGCATTCACCCTACAATGCTCAAGGCCGCCGTGCAGGCAAAGGCCGAAGGCATCTGCCACCCCATACTGCTCGGCAACGACGAGCGGATAGAGAAACTCGCCAAGGAACTTGACCTGAGCCTCGACGGCATCGAGATAGTAAACCTGCGCCACGACAACCAGGCAGAACGCCGCGAACGCTACGCCAGAATACTGGCAGAGAAACGCCAACGCCAAGGATACACCGTAGAGGAGGCTAACGACAAGATGTTTGAACGCAACTACTTCGGCATGATGATGGTGGAAACAGGCGAGGCCGACGCTTTCATAACTGGCCTATACACAAAATACTCAAACACAATCAAAGTGGCCAAGGAGGTGATAGGCATCCGCAAGGAATTCAAGCACTTCGGCACGATGCACATCATAAACTCAAAGAAAGGCACTTTCTACATCGCCGACACATTGATAAACAGGCATCCTGACAAGGAGGTGCTCGTAGACATAGCCAAGCTTAGCGCCACGACAGTAAAGTTCTTCAATGAGACACCGGTAATAGCCATGCTGAGCTACAGCAACTTCGGAACCGACGAAGCAGGAAGCCCGGTACAGGTTCACCAGGCCGTGGAAGAGCTGCAACAGCAATGCCCCGACCTCGCCATAGACGGAGAGATGCAAGTAAACTTCGCACTCAACAAAGAGCTTCGCGACAGCAAGTACCCGTTCTCAAAACTGAAAGGACGCGATGTCAACACACTTGTGTTCCCGAACCTGAGCAGCGCAAACGGAGCATACAAGCTTTTGCAGGCACTCGACCCCGACACAGAAATTATAGGCCCTATACAGATGGGCCTCAACAAGCCGATACATTTCACCGACTTCGAAAGCAGCGTGCGCGACATAGTGAACATCACAGCCGTGGCCGTAATCGATGCATATGTGGACAAACTGAAAGACAAGTGCAAGGCATGACCGACCGGTGAAGCCTACAATATGTATAGGTAAATACCGCCCGTGGCAACAGGCTACCGCCTTTTTGCCACGGGCGGACTTTTGCTGTCAGCCATACGACACACCGGAGCCTCCAAGCACTTGTTTACGCACACGCTCACCTGCGCACAGAGTGTCATTTTCCTCAAAATAACCATAAATCCATGGCAAAAAGGCAGTCAATCAACATTTTTATTGATAAAATGTTTGTGGTTTCAACAAAATGCTTTATCTTTGCAACCGTTTTCAGACAAAGCATAAAGACAACTAAAAAATAAAAGATTATGAATGCAGCACAAGTCGTGGAGAATCTAAAAAGCAGATTCCCAAATGAGCCTGAATACATACAGGCCGTAAGCCAGGTACTTCCTACGATTGAGGAAGAATACAACAAGCACCCTGAATTCGAAAGAGCCAACCTAATAGAGCGACTCTGCATTCCTGACAGGGTAATAGAGTTCCGTGTCACCTGGGTGGATGACAACGGGCACGTACAGACCAACATGGGCTACCGCATACAGCACAACAACGTAATAGGCCCGTATAAAGGCGGCATAAGGTTCCACAAGTCAGTAAACCTCGGCATACTGAAGTTCCTCGCCTTTGAGCAGACGTTCAAGAACTCATTGACCACCCTGCCAATGGGTGGCGCAAAAGGCGGTTCAGACTTCTCGCCACGCGGAAAAAGCGATGCTGAGGTGATGCGTTTCTGCCAGGCATTCATGAACGAACTTTACCGCCACATCGGCCCCGACATAGATGTTCCCGCTGGCGACATAGGCGTAGGCGGACGCGAAATAGGATACCTTTTCGGCCAATACAAAAAGCTCACCCATGAATGGAGTGGCGTACTGACCGGCAAAGGGCGTGAATTCGGCGGCTCTCTCATCCGCCCAGAGGCAACTGGATACGGCACGGTTTACTTCTTGACTTCCATGCTCAGCACTAGGAACATAGAGCTTGCAGGAAAGAGCGTGCTCATTTCTGGCTCTGGAAACGTGGCACAGTATGCAGCCGAAAAGTGCCTCCAGCTTGGAGCCAAAGTTCTCACACTGTCTGACTCCGACGGTTACATCTACGATCCAGACGGCATTGACCGCGAGAAACTCGACTTCGTCATGGAACTGAAGAACATCGAGCGCGGCCGAATCAAGGAGTATGCAGACGAATATCCCAATGCAGTATACCATGCAGGCGAAAGGCCCTGGGGTGAAAAGGCTGACATCGCACTTCCATGTGCCACTCAAAACGAGATAAACGGCGATGAAGCCAAGACGCTCGTGGCAAACGGAGTCATCGCCGTGGCCGAAGGAGCCAACATGCCCTCAACACCAGAAGCCATCGAGACATTCCAGAACGCAAAGATTCTCTATGCTCCCGGCAAGGCTTCAAACGCAGGAGGTGTGTCTGTATCGGGCCTGGAAATGAGCCAGAACTCCGAGCGACTCAGCTGGACTGCCGAAGACGTTGACAATCGCTTGAAACTCATCATGAAAGACATTCATGACAACTGCGTCAAGTATGGCACAGAGAGCGACGGGTACATCAACTACGAAAAAGGTGCCAACGTTGCCGGCTTCATGAAAGTAGCCAAGGCAATGATGGCCCAGGGGATAGTATAAACATACTCTGAGAACAAAAGGGAACAAAAGAGACCAACACATACCGATAATATTGCATTGGTAAAGGCGCGCCACCTAGGGCACGCCTTTACTTGCTTTATTTCATACCAATGAACATGACAGGACATAAGTTCGCCTTCATGATAAAAGAGACATGCCTCACAAAAGGACAACACGGCTGAAAATCATTGCAACAAGCGATGTGCATGGATGTTTCATGCCATACGACTTCATCGAGAACAAGCCTGCCAGCGGCTCATTGGCAAGAGCCTGCACTTATATCAACAACATACGTAAGCATTATGGCAACAGGCTCATATTGCTTGACTGCGGTGACATGCTGCAAGGACAGCCAATATGCCATTATTTCAACAGTACAAAAAATGGCGAAATGAACATTGCATCGAGAGCCATTAACTACTTGAAGTTTGACGCTTGCGCGATAGGCAACCATGACTTGGCAACCGGCAATGATGTGTTCGACAAATGGACCAGGGAATGCGGATGCCCGATAGTGGCCGCCAACATGACAGACTCAACCACCGGCAAGCCATACTGCCCCCCATACGCAATACTCGAAAGAGAAGGAATAAAGATCGCTGTGCTAGGCATGGTGACCTCGGCTGCCCCCTTATGGCTATACGGGAAGCTCAGGAACAGACTCCATTTTGAAAGTATCACTACAGTGGCGGCTTCATGGGTCGAGTCAATAAGAAACGAAGAGCACCCGGACTTGATCATTGGCTTATTCCACAGCGGCTGGAACGGAGGAACAAGTACAGACTTATACGATGAAAACGAAGTGGAGCGCACAGCGCGCGATGTGCCAGGGCTGGATGCCATATTTTTCGGACACGACCATGTTACAAGACAGGAAACCATAACCAACAAATCAGGCCACAAAGTGCCTTGCCTCAACCCATCATGCAACGCCAACTCACTGGCAGTGGCTGACGTGACAATAACAAAAGAAGCGCAGCAGGGTCGTATGCAAAACTATCAGCGGGAGCATTTGTGACATAAAAGACGAACAGCCGGACCTTGCATTCATGGAATATTTCAAGGAGGCTGCAGAAGAAACGATTACATACTGCTCAAAGCGCATTGCAACGATAGACAAGCCCATCCACGCAATAGACGGTCTATTCGGAAACGCTCCATTCACTGACTTGATACACAACCTACAACTTGCCATAACCCATGCAGACATATCATTAAGCGCACCGCTGTCGGCAAACATTTCAATTGAGAAAGGATTGATATGCATAAGGGATATGTTTAAACTATACAAATATGATGATTTGTTATATGTCATGAGGTTGAATGGAATGGAGATAAAAGCCTGCCTGGAAATGAGCTACGAACTATGGACTAATACGATGACAACACCATACGACCACATAGTGTTGATTGCAAATGACACAGAAGGGCATGGAAGTCTTCCCAAGTTAAAGAACAATATATTCAACTTTGACAGCGCTGCGGGAATAGACTATGAAGTTGACGTGACAAAACCATACGGACAAAAGATTAAAATCAAACAAATGTCCGACGGCAAACCGTTCTGTGAAAATCGCTGGTACAACGTGGTCACGAACAGCTACCGCGGAAACGGCGGAGGCGACCTGCTGACTAAAGGAGCCGGCATCGCTGTTGAATCATTACAACAACGCATTGTATGGCAAAGCGACAAAGGGCAACGGCAATGTCTAATGGAACAAATGTCATGCTCTGGAACGATAGCCCCCAAGGCAAACAACAATTGGAAATTCGTGCCTGAAGAATGGGCAGACAAGGCCATCGCACGCGACAAGGCCAACATCTTCCGCATAAACCCAGGCCACCATGAGGCAAACAAACAACTATAATACAAACAGAATGACTACAAAACATTATTATTTCGCCTTTTATGGAGGCGACATACTGCTTGAGAGACTTCACGACGGCACTTACACCATCCCATGCCTGGAACAGCCTCCAACTGAGACAGGCCAAGATACAGACATACTTGACATAGCACCGACCAACGGAATTGGGACAAAAGCGTACATGATGAAAAACACTCCAACCGCCAATCAGTGCTTCGAGCTGTGCGGACTTAGGCAAAAGCTACTACAAACTACCACACGAACTATATGTAAAAGCTGGCAAATGCGAAGAATTGCTCTACTGGAACGAACACACAAAATACTGTGGGAAATGCGGCGGGAAGATGGAGCTAAACACTCAAATAAGCAAGAAATGCACAAGATGCGGCTACGAGGCATGGCCACAATTGAGCACCGCGATAATCGTACTTGTGCATAAAGGCGACGAAGTGTTACTCGTTCACGCAAAGAACTTCCGCGGCAACTTCTTCGGTCTCGTTGCCGGCTTCGTGGAAACCGGCGAAACGCTCGAAGAAGCCGTGCACCGTGAAGTAATGGAAGAGACCGGCCTAAGGATAAAAGACATACGCTATTTCGGCAGTCAACCATGGCCTTATCCTTGCGGACTGATGATAGGCTTCAACGCTTCCTACGATGGTGGCACACTGAAGCTACAACAATCGGAACTCTCTGCAGGAGCATGGTTCAGCAAAGACAACCTTCCCGAAATCCCAGAAAGACTGTCAATCGCAAGAAAACTGATTGATGCATGGCTTGAAAGCACCGAAGCCAAACACTGACAATATAATTAATATGAATTCCGCAACCTGCCCATGCTTGCCAATGCGCAGCTAAAGCCAGGCTGCCCACAGCTCCCCAGGAACCCCGTATGCGCATATCGCAGAGCCTAACCGCCCGTTTCGCGCTGCAATATGGCTTGTTTGGCGCTGCAATATGACCTGTTTCAGCCGCCAATACGGCTTGTTTCATGATGCAAGACAGCACGTTTTGCAACTCGCTGAAAATCTGGCCGTTAACAAGAATGGCCCTTGTAGGTGTCTATGACATAAAATGCAGGTGGCGGCGCATGTCCATAAGCGGGCACAGGGCGTATGGGTTGTTTGCGGACATTCATAAAACTTGGGGCGAAGCAATGCCTGAATACAGCATATGCTCCAGCCGCAAACTTCAGCAAAGAGGTCCCTGCAAGCATAATGGGGCAAACACAAGAAACAGGGAGTGTCAATGCCTTGACACTCCCTGCAAAATATCAATACAACTTAATAAGATTTCATGCTGCTTGCATAAAGTCACGACAAGCCAGCCGTGAGGCTATCATGTGGCAAAGATGCCATCAGTCTTCTCCATTCTCGGGACGGAGCTTGCGCACGGTCTCAGCGGCACGCCACATCTCCATGTTGCGCATCGCCTCCAGTTCCTTGTTCAGCCCATCGCGATAGTCGGGTTTTGAATTGCTGTCGATTGAAATCTGTGCCTCGTTTCCTGTCTTCACAGAATAGTAAAGCCACTGCATGACTGGCTTGATGGCATCGCGGAAGCGGGGAGCCCAGTCAAGCGCGCCGCGCTGCGCCGTAGTTGAGCAATTGGCATACATCCAGTCCATTCCTTTCTGTGCAAACAGCGGCATGAGGCTCTGCGTAAGTTCCTCAACGGTCTCGTTGAACGCTTCCGAAGGCGAGTGGCCATTCTCGCGCAACACTTCGTACTGGGCCTCAAGCAAGCCCTCTATGGCCCCCATGAGCGAACCGCGCTCGCCTGTAAGGTCGCTCGTAGCCTCACGCTGGAACGTGGTCTTGAACAGGTAGCCGGCACCTATGCCGATGCCGAAGGCTATTGTTTTCTCCTCGGCCTTCCCTGTGGCATCCTGGTAGACAGCATACGAACAATTTAGTCCACGCCCCTCAAGGAACATAGTGCGCAGAGAAGTGCCCGACCCCTTGGGAGCGACCATTATGACATCGATGTCTGACGGAGGTACAACACCCGTGCGATCATTCCATGTTATCGCAAACCCGTGCGAATAATACAGAGACTTGCCTGCGGTAAGGTACTTCTTGATGGTAGGCCAAACCTGTATCTGGCCTGCATCAGACAGCAACATACAGATAATGGTACCCTTCTCGGCAGCCTCCTCTATTGAGAAAAGAGTCTTGCCCGGCACCCAGCCGTCGGCCACAGCCTTGTCGTATGTCTTGCCCTCGCGCTGACCTACGATTACGTTGAATCCATTGTCGCGCAGGTTGCAAGCCTGCCCTGGGCCTTGAATGCCGTATCCGATGACGGCAATCGTCTCATTCTTCAATACCTCACGTGCTTTCTCCAGTGAAAACTCTTTGTTGGTGACAACCGTTTCTATTACGCCACCGAAGTTCATTTCTGCCATAATATAAAATGTTTTGTGTCAGCCCAGCATAAGCCGTGGCATATTTACGATTTAGTATTTCCCTTATTTACAGTGTGCAAAAATATAAAATTAAAACGAAACCGCAAAGATTACTTTCAGATATTTACAAATTTAACTTTACTCCTGCACGTTTCCACTTCCTTTTCACCGTTTTCCGGCAATATTGCAATGCGCACACAATACTCACCATCGCCAGTCTGCTCACGATAGAACGCCAGTCTGTCCCCTCCATGGCTTTCAGCCACGTAAGCTATCTCGAACCGTGCCAGCCTGTGAGTCCTATGCCACTCCATGCCAAAAAGGTCAAGGACGTGCTCAATATATTTAACAGAATTGACATGGCCGTTCACGTCTACATCGCTGTAACCGGTGTCAACAGTGCGTACAAGCTCTGCCCCCGATGTCATTTTCACTCGCGAACTCTTCTCGATGGGGCATTCCTTGTCGGTCTCTATCCATCCTGTTATCGCCCCATCGCGTATGGCCAGTATATCCTGTGGCTGCCTGGTGTCTGTATCTATCATTGCCCAGACACTGCGGCCATACCCAAACACATGGCCGTCTTCGCCAACAACGCGGAAGTTTCGGTTCGTAAAGTACTTCATGGCACTCTCAACCCAAGTCTCCACATAGAACTTAGTATATTGCACCGGCATCTCATCCATCTCCACGGCGAGGCGCGAAAGGACCCACGTCTTGTGTATGGGATTAAGGTAAGCCATGCCAAAGTCGCGGTCGGTTGAATGGAAGTCTGCCGCATTCAGCAGGTGATTGCCAAGGTGCGACATGAAAAGGCGGTGCGAAAAGTCACAATGGAACGGCTCCGCCATAAAAAGATACTTGCCTACTTTGTCCATTTCCAAATTTCATTGTCAATAAATAAGATGCCCCATTCAAGCCTCCACGCCGGCGAGCCGCCCCTTCTCACGCTCCTCGAGGTAAGTGCTCACCTCCTCTTGCTTGCTCCTCGTGACGGCGATACGGCCCGAACGGGTGTACTGGAACACGCAGCCGTAATCGTTGAGCGCATGGAACAGGCTCATCACTTCCTCCGTCATGCCGTTGAGCATCACTATGACGTAAGTGGGGTTCACCTCCACTATGCTTGCGCCGTGCTTGCGTATGGTACGTGATATGTCAGGGTTTTCGAGCACGGTGCTCGTAGACAGTTTATAAAGGCCGGTTTCCCGGAAGAACAGTTCGTCATCAGTGTAGTACTTAGCCTTTACCACGTCTATCTTCTTCTCTATCTGCTTGGTTATCTTCACAATCTGGTCTTCATCGCTCCACGCCGTTATCGTGTACTTATGGAGGCCCGGTATGCTCGATGCCGACACATTGAGGCTCTCTATGTTCACCTGCCTTCTCGTAAAGACAGCAGTTATCTGGTTGAGTATGCCGGCTATGTTCTCCGAATAGACCAGCAGTGTATAAAGTTTCTTTCCTTCCATGCCACATCAGTTTATTTCCAACAACATCTCGTCGACGCTCTTTCCCGGCGGTGTCATCGGGAGCACGTTGTCTTCTTCTTTTATCACACATTCGAGCAGGTAAGGCCCCTCGGTGGCGAGCATCTTCCCCACCTCAGCCGCCAGTGACTCGCGGTCTGTCACCAGTCCATAAGGTATGGCGTATGCCTCTGCCACTTTAGAGTAGTCGGGGTTCATCATGTGTGTGAACGACCTCCGCCCCTCGAAGAACATATCCTGCCACTGACGCACGTTGCCCAGGTAGTTGTTGTTCATCATGACCATCTTCACCGGCGTGCGGTGCTCCATGATTGTGCCGAGCTCCTGCACGCTCATCTGGAACCCTCCGTCGCCAGAGAACATACAAATGGTACGGCCTGGCGCGCCGAAAGCGGCCCCGATGGCTGCCGGAAGCCCGAAGCCCATCGTGCCGAGCCCGCCGCTGGTAACTATCGAGCGCTTGCGGTTATACTTGAAATAGCGGCTGGCGAACATCTGGTTCTGGCCCACATCGGTTACGAGCACAGCCTCGCCGCCGGTGGCCTCGGCCACGGCGTTCACCACCTCGCCCATGAGCAGCGGCCCACCTGCGGGATGTATGGCTGGGCTAATCACTTTCTCATACTCCTGCCTGTAGAGCGGTGCGAACGACTCGCGCCACGCCCGGTGGTCGCCTTTCTTCAGCAGCCGCGTGATGGCTGGCAGCGTTACCTTGCAGTCGCCCACCACGGCCACGTCGGCCTTTACGTTCTTGTCTATCTCGGCCTTGTCTATGTCGAGGTGAATCACCTTTGCCTGTTTGGCGTAAGTGGACGCAAGGCCGGTGACACGGTCGCTGAAGCGCATGCCGATGGCTATGAGCACATCGCACTCCTGCTCTTTCACGTTTGGCGCATAGTTTCCGTGCATGCCCAGCATACCCACGTTGAGCGGGTGGCTTGTAGGCAAGGCAGAGAGGCCCAGCAGCGTGCGGGCCGCCGGGATGTCGGCTTTCTCGATGAACTCCAGCAATTCGCTATGCGCGTTGCCAAGCTCCACGCCCTGCCCCACGAGCGCCAGCGGGCGCGCGGCGCCGTTTATCAATGCAGCCGCCTCGGCTATGGCCTGCGCATCGGGCGTGGGATATGGCACATAGCTGCGCACGAAGTCAACGTGCTTCGGCTCCCATTCGGCCATGTCCACCTGCGCGTTCTTCGGGAAGTCGAGCACCACAGGCCCCGGCCTGCCCGAGCGCGCTATGTAGAAGGCGCGGCTCACGACCCAGGCTATGTCCTCGGGACGGCGTATCTGGTAACTCCACTTTGATATCGGCTGGGCCACGCCAACGAGGTCAACCTCCTGGAATGCGTCGGTGCCGAGTGCGGCGATGCTCACCTGCCCGGCTATCACTACCATCGGCGTGGAGTCGAGCATGGCGTCGGCCACGCCCGTAAGCGTGTTGGTGGCCCCGGGGCCGCTTGTAACGATGCACACACCCACATCGCCACTCACGCGCGCATAGCCCTCGGCAGCGTGCGTGGCAGCCTGCTCATGGCGCACCAGTATGTGGTCGAACGCCTTCTTCTCGCCGCGCGTGTAATCATAGAGCACGTCGAACACCGGCATTATCGACCCGCCGGGATAGCCGAAGATGGTCTTCACGCCCTCTGCCTGGAGGGCGCGGATCATTATCTCTGCTCCGGTAATCAGTTCTTTCTGCATAACACTCCTTTTTTATTAAGGATTATGACCGGCCCCACAAGCAGTGCCGCATCGGCTGGACACCTCAAGCACCGCCTTGCGAGGCAGATCATACACGAAAAAAAAAATTGTCAGTCATCAATCATCCTCACTCCGCCCTTGTCGGCCGAGCTTACGCTCTGCGCGTAAGCCCTCAAAGCCTTTGAGACAGTGCGTTGCCGCGCCAAGGGTCGCTGCGGCCTTGCAGCCAGTTCCGCGTCGCTCAGGCGCACGTTGATGCAGCGGGCCGGGATGTCTATCTCAATGATGTCGCCATCAACTATCTTGCCTATGTTCCCGCCTGCGGCAGCCTCTGGCGATACATGGCCTATGCTGAGGCCGCTCGTGCCGCCGGAGAAGCGCCCGTCGGTCACCAAGGCGCACTCCTTGCCCAGATGCATGCTCTTTATATAAGATGTAGGATAAAGCATCTCCTGCATGCCGGGCCCGCCCTTTGGCCCTTCGTGGGTGATGACCACGCAGTCGCCGCTCTTCACACGGCCGCCCAGGATGCCTTCGCAAGCGTCCTCCTGCGAGTCAAACACGCGGGCCGGGCCGGCAAGCGCCACAGGCTCTCGTCCACGCCCGCCGTCTTTACCACGCAGCCATCCTGCGCAATGTTCCCGAAGAGCACAGCCAGCCCGCCGTCTTTTGTATATGCGTGGGCCACGTCGCGTATGCAGCCGGTGGCCCGGTCGGTGTCGAGCGACGGCCATCGGGCATCCTGGCTGCCCATAATGGTAGAGAACTTGCCGCCGGGCGCACTGCCGTATATGCGCAGGGCCTCGGGGTCTGCGCCGGCGCGTGTTATGTCGTAGCGGGCCATCTGCTCGCCGAGCGTATGCCCGTCCACGCGCATCGCGCTGCCGTCCACCAGCCCCGCCTTGGCCAGTTCGTTCATTATGCCGAGTATGCCGCCCGCGCGGCCACACTCCTGCACACTGTACTTCTGTGTGTTTGGCGCCAGCTTGCACAGGCACGGCACCCGGCGGCTCAGCCCATCGATGTCCCTCATGGTGAAGTCCACGCCTGCCTCCTGCGCTACAGCCAGCAGGTGGAGCACGGTGTTGGTGCTGCCGCCCATGGCGATGTCGAGCGACATGGCGTTGAGGAATGCCTGGCGCGTGGCTATGTTGCGCGGCAACACACTCTCGTCGCCGTCCTCATAGTAGGCCAGGGCGTTTTTTCACCACCTGCCGCGCGGCGTCGCGGAAGAGCTGCACACGGTTCTTGTGCGTTGCCAGGATGGTACCGTTACCGGGCAGCGAAAGCCCGATGGCCTCGGTGAGGGAGTTCATCGAGTTGGCGGTGAACATGCCCGAGCAGCTGCCGCAGCCGGGGCAGGCACAGCCCTCCAGCTCGGCCACCTCCTCGTCTGTCACCTCCGGGTCGGCGCCTTTCACCATCGCCGTTATCAGGTCGGCGTTCTCGCCGCGCCAGCGCCCGGCCTCCATGGGGCCGCCCGAACAGAACACGGTTGGTATGTTGAGCCTCATGGCAGCCATGAGCATGCCGGGGGTGACCTTGTCGCAGTTGGATATGCATATCATGGCGTCGGCCTTGTGGGCGTTGACCATGTACTCCACCGAGTCGGCTATGATGTCGCGGCTGGGCAGCGAGTAGAGCATGCCGTCATGGCCCATGGCTATGCCGTCATCGATGGCTATGGTGTTGAACTCGGCGGCGTAGCAACCCATGGCCTCTATCTCGCCTTTCACAATCTGGCCAACCTCGTGCAGGTGGGTGTGGCCGGGTACAAACTGCGTGAACGAGTTGACCACGGCTATTATGGGCCGCCCCATCTGCTCGCGCTTCATGCCTGCCGCAACCCACAGGGCGCGCGCCCCCGCCATGCGGCGGCCTTCGGTGCAGACTGCACTTCTTAGCTTATGCTTCATATATCTTTATAGTTTCGTTTCTTGATGTTAATTAGCCGCAAAGTTAACTCTTTTCGGTTAATAAACAAAAAATATACCGAAGAAAATGCCGTTTTGCGATAATTTGCAAGCAAAACAACCCATAAAACTTACACAATGGAAGGCAAAAGCAATTCATGACCGTTCTTTCGGAAGCAGGCAATGGCAGGGTAGCTTAGTCAGAAGCCAGGCGACGGGATGGAAAAATGTAAGTTTTTGTTGTTCAATTTGTGGTTACAGCCCAACCGCATGGCTTTCAGACAGTTACAAGCAAGAGTGACGTAGGGTTGCCAAACAGACGGTTTCAGGATGCAAAACAGGCGGCTTTAGGCTGCAAAACAGGCGGTTTTGCAACGCAAAACGGCACTTGTGGCATTGCACTATGGCGATTGTAATCATTGTTTACCACCACCAGGGCATCGCCGTCCATATCGCGCCGAAGTTCCGTTGAGCCGCACAAAGGATTCAACAAGCCCATTTTTCTTTCATGACACAGCTGTCGTTCTGAATATTTTTGTACATTTGCACTTGTACAGGCAATGACTGCCATCTTGGAAAGAAACTTCCATGCCTCACGCCGACACCGTCAATTAGCGCCGAGCCATATGCCGGCATATGCTAAAAAGCCTTAAAAAGCATGATGCTTAGGCTAACCCCGGCGGTCATCATGCGTATGGACAAATAACAAAACAAACCAAAGACATATATTATGAAAGGAATTCTTACATCGCTGCTCATGGCGCTCTTGGCACTTACGGCACAGGCCCGCAAGCCGCGGGTGATTGAGAACCCTCAGTGGATTTCGTCGAACACGGGCAAGAGCCTCACCATTACGCGCGTAGAGCTAACCGACACGGCCACCGTGCTGTGGTTCCACAGCAAGCACAAACCAAACAACTGGATACGCATATCGCGCAACTCCACGCTCACCGACGACTGCGGGCGCCGCTACAAGGCGCGCTGCGGCATCGGCATAGGACTGAGCAAGAGGTTCTACATTCCGGCATCGGGCGAGGCCGACTTCAAGGTTTCGTTCGACCCTCTGCCCCGCGACACGCGCGCATTCGACTTCATCGAGAGTCCTGCCGACTGGAAGATATGGGGCATACACGCCCCGGGCGAACAGCTGCCGCAATACACCGAGGCTGCCAACCGGGCCGACTCGGCCATGCGCAAGTACGACGAGGCCGCCTTCTTCCGCCGTGGCACAGGCGTGATATGCGGCCGCTTCCTAGGCAAGCGGCCCGGTTTGTTAAACCATTATGGCTATGACGCCATGACAAGAGAAAACAGACCACAGGTGTTCGAGGTGGCCGACGACGGCTCGTTCACCGCCACCATACCCGTTGAATGTCCCAAGCTCGACGACCTTAGGGCCAACGGCAGAAGCCTGTACTTCTACCTCTGCGCAGGCGACACCATCCGCATGGACATCATGGAGGACGGCACAATGCGTTACGCCGACGCCACCAAGCACCGCAAACTGCTCAACCTGCTCTCCAATTACGACCCAAACATGGAGGCAGACTATTACCTCATGGCGGCACTGGCCGACTCACTGCCTTTCAGCGGCTATGCCCGCGCCGTGGCCGAGGGCGCGCAGAGGCAGCTCGACTTTGCCGAATACCTTATACACAAGCACAAGCTCAACGACGAGGAGGCCCACCTGCTGCGCACAAAGGCGCGCCTGGGCTGCTGCCAATACATAAACCCAATGACATACGAAGAGCCCGACACCACAGCCCAGGGGTCGCTCAACCCCGCCAACTACGCCTTCATGCGCTCCATGGGGCTTGAAGACCTCACGTGCCTCTCGCTGCCTTTCGAGCTCACCGTCCTGCAGAACCGCTACGAGTACTGCGACCTCATGTTCTACAACACCGCCACAGGCAACCCGGCGCGCCGCATCAGGATGGACGACGACACGCGCATAGCCCGCGACGAGACCCTGTTCGGCCTCGGCCGCCCGTCCATGTTGCTGCAGCTCACGTGGCTCGTAAAGCACCGCTACGCCAACAATGAATATCCACAGGACTCCGCCCGGGCTTCGAAGCTCATCAGCCGGCGCATCGGCCTCATGAAGTCGCCCTACCTCCGCGCCCGCCTCACGGACATGAAACACGAGCTTGAAAGCCCCAAGGCCACCACATACGCCCTGCCCGAAGGCCGCGCGGCAGCCCTGTTCGACTCCATCGTGGCCCCCTACCGAGGCAAGACGGTCATAGTAGACTTCTGGGCTACCACCTGCGGCCCGTGCGTGGCCGAGATAAAGGCGTCGCAACAGCTGCGCGACTCCATAGCCTCCATGCCCGGCGTAGAGCTACTCTTCATCACCAGCGACCGGCAGACACCTGCCAAAGCCTACGCCGACTTCAAGGCAAAGTACCTTGCTGGCGAGGAAAGCTGCCGCATAACACACGACGACTGGCAGCGGCTCATGGCCTTGTTCAAGTTTACCGGCATTCCCCACAAGGAGGTAGTAACCCCCTCGGGGCTCATCGCCAGGGCACAGATGCATACGTTCCACGAGATTGGAAGCTCACTGCGCGAAATCAGGAGCATGGCTGCCAGCCTCTCGGGGCTGTAAGGCCACCACGCAAAAAAAACTTTCTCAAAAAACGCCCCGCCGCACTTGACATACGGCGGGGCTGTGCGTATATTACACAGAATGACGACACAGGAGTTTGAACACATCGCCCGGATGCTCCGCCCGCGCCTGATTGGCATTGGGCGCGACTTCTTCGGCCACGACATGGAAGCCGAGGACGTGGCGCAGGAGGTGCTCATGCGACTGTGGGTCATGCGCGAACGGCTCGACACCCGGCTCGGGCTGGATGGCCTGGCGGTGCGCATGGCGAAGAACATATGTGTAAGCGAATGGCGCAAACAACAGGTAAGGCGCAACAACCAGCCTGCATACACCACAAAAAGCGAAGCAGACCAGCACTCAAGGCTTGAAGAATCGGACAACAGGCAGATGCTCGCCGAAGCACTGCAAAAGCTGTCCCCCACTGAGCGACGGCTCTTCAAGATGCGCCAAGAGCTGGAAATGGACTTGCCACAAATGGCTTCCATAACAGGGATAGGCGAACGCTCACTAAGCTCAATGCTCTCTGCCGCAAGGCGGAAGGTGATGGCTCACATCATGAAACAAAGCAGGTAAACAAACGCATCAAGGAGGACAGAAAGCATGAACGACATAGAAAGACTTATAAAACGCTACCTCGACGGACTTACAACAACGGAAGAGGAACGCCGCCTGCACGATTTGCTGAGCCAGGACGACGCTCCCGAAGAGTGGCGCGCGCTGCTGCCGATGCTCGAAAAGCCAGCCATCGAGCCGCCGACCGACCAATGGCTCACCAAAGACGAAACCGCTGAATACGACCGAACCGTGCGCCGACGCCGGCTGAAAAAGGCTGCCAGAATCTTGACTGCAGCCGCGGCAGTGGCAGCAACGGTCATCATGACCATTGACATCAAGCAATCCTCCCACCCACAGCAACTGGCCCGCATCGACACCGTATACATTTTTCGCGAGACAACGACTGCCATGGCGACTAAGGCAGAACCCAGCATATCGATAGAAAGCGACAAACCGCTCCAAAACACGGTGCCTGTACCAACCACAAAACAGCCAACCGACATACAGGGCGAACCTATAACAGCACCCGACACAATGCCGGCAACCGCTGAAAGCACCGACAGCCTGGAGTTCTACCTGGCCCGGCTGGAGAAAGAACTCGACCGCGTGGGCGACTCGGTCTACACGGCCCAGCTTGAAAAAATGATACGCACGGACAGCCGCCTGCAGGAAATAATAAACCGAAAGCTGTTCGAGAAGCTGCTCGAACACGACAATTATATAACCCACAACAACCAAGGACAAAACCCTAACACCCTGCAACAATGAAAAACAAAGCATTTATAACGCTGCTGATGGCAATAATCAGCACAACAATCGCAGCCAAGGCAAACCGTGGGGCAACGGACATGAGGCGCGAAGTAGACCGTTTCTGCAGCGACAAGGAGCTTAAGGTGTGTGCAACCCACTATAATACAGCCATTTACTCGTGGTATTTCAAGTTTCTCTACGAGGTCAGCGACACCATTGCACCGCCTGCCGCGCCGAAAGCACTGCGCCGACTGACCGAGGCTTTCGGACGCAACGCTGACAAAGCATACAACGTAATGTTCCTCGAGGCAGGCAACCCAAGGCAGCGGGCATTCCCCCTGACCGACATCATTTATATGTTTCCTGACGGCAAGAAACGCTACAACGGCTTCCGATTCTTCCTCGACAGCAGCCACAACTACTACTCCGCGACGTTCAAAGACGGCGATAGTGTGCGCTCGTGCTACCAGCTCGTGTGGAAGCCACAGTTCTTCAAGGACAAGGACGGGAAGCAGTTCTGCGCCATCGACGGCTCCATATCCGAGATAAAAAGCAAGGATTGGGAGATGAAGATGGCTGGGGAATTCGACGAAAAGGAGTGGTCGAAGCAGTTCGACAAGGTGATAGGCGAATCCGACCGCGACACCATCAGCGGTGACATCGTGGTAAACCAAATCAAGACCATAGCGCAGAAGTATGCCGAGAACATCGCCGCCGGCAACCAAAAGATGTGCGACGCAATTGTGCTGCTGACCAGAAAGCTAAGCAGCGAATTCGGCGACAGGCTCACGCTCTACCAATATACGGAGGTGGCCGACGCCATATCGGGCATGATCAGGCTCACTGACATAGAGAGCAAACGCATATTCCACCTCGTAGTGGCAAAGGGAAACTTCAAGGACAAGAGCGAGGCCAAGTTCAATAAGCCGTGGAATACAGACAATACCAAGCTGACCACGGTGATAAGGAACAGGCTGTGCGAACCGCTGCACGACGGATGCTACAGCAAATTGGTGGAGGAAGTGTTCGACTACAAGCCCGTGATAGCATCGCAACCGATAATAAAGCTGCGCATAAGCGGCACGTCGCGCCGCGAAGGCAAGCTCATTGGCGTAAGGGGGAGCGCGCTCGACAACACTTACGGCACGCGCACCAAGGACGGCAAGTTCGGCTTCTGCATCGACAAGTTGCTCGGCACCATCATCACAATCTACGACGACCGGGGCAACAAAATCCACGCCGTGGCCGACACCGTGCCGCTCGTGGTGGACATGGAGCGAGGGATACTGAGCGGCTCGGAGACTAACATGAGGTTTCAGACCGTACAGGAAAGGATAAAAGCCCTACAGAGAGAAGCAAAGAAATACATCGTAGATCTGGACGGCAACGTGGAAGTGACCGACTCGACAGGCTTCTTCGCCCTGCTCGACACGCTCGCCGCAGACGTGGTGAAAGCCGTCAAGGCCAACGCCGACAACCAGATACCGGCCTACTTGCTGTACAGCAGCTACCAGAAACTGAGCTTCGACCAGCTCACGGAGTGCATGGACAGCACCAAGGCATACTCGCGCAACCTGCTTATGCAGCCCGTATGGGATTACTACGAGGGGCTGAAGAAACGACAGCCGGGCCTGCAGATGGCCGACTTTGAGTGCGAAGATGCCGACGGCAAGCCCCGGCGGCTGAGCGACTTCACGGGCAAGGGCTACGTGCTGCTCGACTTCTGGTCGCTCAGCAGCCACGCCAGCCGCAACGGATTCCCCGAGATAAAGCAACTTAACAAGCGCTTCGGCGACAAGGGGCTTACGGTAGTGAGCGTGGCCCTGTTCAACGTTCCACGCGAAGTGAAGGAATACACCATTCGGCGCGACCTTGACCACTGGCCCCACCTTACCGCGCATGAAGGTTTCGACAGCGAGGCTGCGCGTGCATACGGCATACGCACGGCCACAGAAACGGTCATAATAGCCCCCGATGGCAAGATTGTGGCCAGCGGGCTGCTTGAAGAAAAGCTAACCAAAAAGATTGAAGAGTTGATGGAAGGGCTGCGGCAGAAAGAGAAAAAGGATTGAATATTGATTTTGATTAGTATAAACAGACAAAACTGTCGGCGGCATGCTGGCGCGCGAGCGTAGGCATGCCGCTTTTTCGCACCATGCGCCGCCACCACCAATGATGCCTTACACCACGGCCGCCATAGACCGGACAGGCAGCGCAGGAACACCATCCGCGCATTCAAAAATGTAAAAACAAATCGCAGGAAGCCATGGGCCTGTCAACCATCTGGCATTCAGAAACTTACAAAAGCCGCCGCAACAGGCTGCAAAACATGGCGTTTCAAGACTCAAAACGAGCCGTTTCATGCGACAAAACCCACCGTTTTGCAGCACCAAACGGCCCGCACAACCGCACAAGAATGATTTTGTAAAACAAATATCAGTCCATGCCCAGCACTTCAGGAAGCAACAACTGCAGGCCGAGCATACGCCCGGCATCGTTGAAAACGATGAGTAACGCCAGGCGGGCACGCTCGAAGCGGAGCATGGACACATACGACCTATGGCTGGCTACAATCTTCACCTCCCACGGGCCGCGCCCCTTGTACTGCCCGGCCATGTACTCTGCCTTCGACATTACGCCAACCAGTGCATCGCGGCTAACCAAAGGCATCACCTCGTCGGCCATGTTGGCATACAGGCTGTCGGCCTGGTTTGCTTTCAAGAAGCCAAAGATGCGCTCGGCGCGAGCTATGTTTGGGTCGGCCTCCTGTGCGGCCAGGCCGATGGCGGTGGCCAGTGCAAACACTAAAAACATCAAAGTTCTCTTCATAAGCACGTAATTATAATTTTACCACAAAGTTACAAAAAAAACATCCATAACGCCAACTATCCGCCGACTTTAGCACTGCTGGATGCAGAAATCTGCACACGCCTAGAAAATAATGGCTGCCGACAGGCGTTAAATCCTGCGGAATGATTATCTTTGCATAACAAAACCGACCGATATGCACGAAAGCGACAGCATTGTAATAATACCTACCTACAACGAGAAGGAGAACATAGAGAAGATTATCAGGGCCGTGGCCGGCCTGGAGAAGTGCTTCCACATACTTGTCATCGACGACGGCTCGCCCGACGGCACTGCCGCCATCGTTCACAGGCTGATGGCGGCCGAGTTTGCCGACCGCCTGTTCATCATAGAGCGCGAGGGCAAGCTGGGCCTCGGCACGGCGTACATAGCGGGGTTCAAGTGGGCACTGGCGCACGCTTATGAATATGTGTTCGAGATGGACGCCGACTTCAGCCACGACCCCGCCGACCTGCCACGGCTCTACGCCGCCTGCCACGACGAAGGCTACGACGTGGCCATCGGCTCGCGCTACGTGTCGGGGGTGAACGTTGTAAACTGGCCGATTGGGCGCGTGCTGATGAGCTATTTCGCGTCGAAATACGTAAGGCTGGTTACTGGCTTCAAGGTCAACGACACCACGGCTGGCTTCAAGTGCTACAAAAGGCGCGTGCTCGAGACCATCGAGCTGGACAAGATTCGCTTCAAGGGCTACGCTTTCCAGATAGAGATGAAGTTCACGGCATACAAGATAGGCTTCAAGATCAAGGAGGTGCCGGTGGTGTTCGTCAACCGCAGGGAAGGCACATCGAAGATGAGCGGCGGCATATTCAGCGAGGCGTTCTTCGGGGTAATGCGCCTGCGGTGGGACGGCTGGACGCGCAAGTATCCCGCCATCAAGCCCTGAGCTGAAGGACCTTGGCGGCACAAAGGGCAAAAACGAGCCCCCGGCACCATCATCGGGTGATGGTGCCGGGGGGTTTTTTGCGTGTCAGCCAGGTTGGGCCCTCACTGGTTGGGGTTCTCCACAAAGCCCTGGTAGCGGGGTTCGAGCGAGCTCATCACAGAGTCGTAGCTCTGGTGCATTATGGCCTGCACGTTGCGCGGCCCCTTGTCTACGGGATAGATGGGCTGGTGGATGGTGAGCGTAAGCGGATGCCAGCTTACCCAGTGCCAGTCGCGGGTGCGGGGCATGATGTCGAACGAGCCGTTGATGGTAAGCGGCACAACGGGCAGCTGCAGCTCGTCGGCAAGGGTGAACGCCCCTTCTTGAAAACGCCCATGTGACCCGTGAACGAGCGCGACCCCTCGGGGAACACAACGACGCTCATTCCGCTCTGAAGCGTGCGGCGCGCCCCCTCGTAAGTCTCCTTCATCTTAGCCGGGCTGCGCCTGTCTACAAATATGTGGTGGGCAGCCTTGCAGGCAAAGCCCACGAAAGGAATCTTCATTATGCCGCGCTTCATCATCCACTTGAAGTTGCGCCCGAGGTAGCCGTAGACGAGGAATATGTCGAAAGCTCCCTGGTGGTTGGCCACAAATACGTATGACTGGCCCGGCTCCATGTTCTCGCGCCCCTCTACCTTGACGGGGATGAGGAACAGGCTGACCACAATGCGCGACCACCATCGGCCGGGATAGTATCCCCAAAAGTGGCCGTTGCCCAAGGTGCAGCCTACGGTGGTGACCAAGGCGGTCAGTATTGTGGCGACAAGTGCCAGCGGCACGGCCACGCATAACTGGTAAACACGGTAAAGATACTTGAATAATATGCTCATAGCTTGTTGTTTTTATGTAAGTTACGATTATTTTCGTTGAATGCCCGGCCTGCCTCATGCAACCTTGCGGCGGAGGGTGACTACCACCACCTCGCCCGGCACACCGAAACGGAACGGCAGGAAGCCTCCCAGACCTGTGCTTACGTTGATGGCGCGGTCGCCTTCATAATACATACCGCCCCACTCTCTGTACTTGAACGCTATGGGCGACCAGCCGCAGACCACGAACTGCATGGCATGGGTGTGGCCGCTCAAGGTGAGCTGGGCGCGGCTCTGGGGCAGAATATTGCGCCTCCAGCACGAAGGGTCGTGCTGGAGCATGAGCACGAAAGCGCCCGGCGCAGTGCCGCGGAGAGTCTTGGCAATGTCTCCTCTGGCAGGCGAGCGCTTGCTGGTGCCGTCGTTCTCCATGCCCGCGACCACAATCGAGTCGGCCCCGCGGCGCACAACGCGGTGCTCGTTGCGCAGCAATGTCCACCCCATCTGCCGCTGGAGGCTCACCATCTCGCGGCAGTTAGGCTCGCGCATCGGGTCATCGGGGTGCAGGTAGTCGGCATAGTCGTGGTTGCCAAGCACCGAGAACACACCGTCGGGGGCTTGGAGCGAGGACAGCACCCGCCGATGCTGGCGCACCTCGGAGGGCCTCATGTTCTGCAGGTCGCCAGTGAATACTATCATGTCGGGGCGCAGCGAGTTGATTGAGTCGATGGCTGCAGCAAGCAGATAGTCGCGGTCAGACGAGTAAGTGCCCACGTGAGCGTCGGAGAACTGCACGATACGGTAGCCGTCGAAAGCCTCCGGCAAGTCGGCAGAAGCATAGTCTACGTGCCTGACCACAATCTTGTTGAACCCTATTGTAGAACCATATATAATCACATACCAGTGGATGGCCACCATTGCAAGCCCCACGTGGTTGCCGTAATTGCGCCTCGTGCCAAACAGCTTCTTCACCCCCAGGCCTACGACAGAGCACAAGGCAAACACGAAGTTAGGCACAACGAGCATTCCCAGCAGGAAAAGGTAAAAGTTGAGAACAGTGGTATCGGCCGGGGCAAAGTCGCGATGCATTGCGAGGATGACCGTATACACGGCCATGCAAAAGCCCGGAAGCCACCACAACACCCTCACCCACACACGGCCAAACCGCTTGCGGCGCAGATAGCGCATGTCTACATAGAGACATGGAAAGACTATCATCAACAACAAATATACAAATATCCTTGCAATCATCAGCTAACATTTGAAGTCAAAAACCTTCGAATCACCCTGACAGGCACTCCTCGCCGGCGCGAATAGTCGCGCAGCTGGTCATCGCCAATTACCCCCACGGAAAAGTAACGGGCTGCCGGGTGGGCAAGCATCAGGCCACTGACACTGGCATGAGGCTTCATCGCGCCGCTCTCGGTCAGCCTTATCCCTATCTCGCCAAAGCCCAATATGTCTGACAAGATGAAGTTTATGCTTGCGTCTGGTAACGACGGATAGCCAACAGCCGGGCGTATGCCGCAAAACCGCTCGGCATGAAGTTCCTCGACAGACAGCCGCTCCTCCGGGGCATACCCCCAATAGTGGCGGCGCACCTGCTCGTGCATCATCTCCGCCGCAGCCTCTGCAAGCCTGTCAGCGAGCAACTGCACCATCATCCGCAGGTAGTCGTCAGCCTCGAAGTCGGTCTCCATCCTTGCGTCAACAGCCGTAGCGAAGACACCCATACGGTCTGCCTTCCCTTGGGATATCGGCCTTATGAAATCGGCAAGGCAATAACATGAGCCACTGCCAGCCTCCGGCCTTTGCTGCCGGAGCATTGGTATGCGGGTGCCTTCGAATAGGATGTCGTCGCCATCAGAGACAGCATCGCCCAGCGCAAAGAGCGCGGATACTGCATAATGGCCATCAAGCGAGCCAAGCATTTCCATGGCCTCGCGTTTCAGCCTGGCCTGTTCGGCAGCGTCTTTCACCTGCCATGCGAAATGGAAGTAAGCCCAATTGATGTAAGGCACCAGCTCGCCGATGCCATAAGTCAGTCTTTTCCGGAACATCACTTTTACCTGAATTCAACAGCCTGGCCTATATATCCGACATCCACCCGGCCGCAGTCATACACCAGATGGCCATTGCACAGCGTGCGTTCCACCCGCCATTGGTATTCATGCCCCTCCATTGGGCTCCACCCGCACTTGCTCTCGATGTTGTCGGAACGAACCTTCCACGGGCTACCCGGCCTCACTATGACGATGTCGGCCTTGTAACCAGGGCGCAGGAAGCCACGCTTCCTCACTCCGAAAAGGCGCGCCGGATTGTGGCACATCAGCTCTACCAGGCGCTCAATGGAAACCACTCCCTCATCGACAAGCTCAAGCATGGTGGGCAGCGAGAACTGTATCATCGGCATACCTGAAGCCGCACGAACGCAGCCTCCTTGCTTCTGAGACAAGAGATGGGGCGCATGGTCTGTCGCAACCACAGCTATACGACCGTCTGCAAGGGCTCGGCGGAGTGCGTCACGGTCTGACTTCATTTTTATTGCCGGGTTTACCTTTATCCGTGTGCCGTATGTAGCATAGTCGTCAGACGAAAAGTAAAGATGTCCGACAACGGCCTCGGCCGTTATGTCCGGGTCGCTACCAAACAATTCAAGCTCACGCTCCGTAGAGACATGGGCTACGTGCAACCGCGCGCCGTGCTTCCTGGCCAAGCCGACTGCCAGCCGTGCAGACTCGTAGCAAGCCTCCGCGCTGCGTATTATAGGATGAAAAGCCACGTCCGGGTCATCGCCTTGCTGGGCGCAGATCGCTTTAACGTTGCGGTTTATCATGGCAGTGTCCTCGCAATGAGCCATCAACGGTAGCCTGGAAGTGGCAAAGATGTGCTCAAGCACGTCGTGCCTGTCTACGAGCATATTGCCTGTAGACGACCCCATGAAGAGCTTGATGCCTGGTATCCGGTGGGAGTCGAGCATTGGGAACAGCCCGGAGTTGTCGTTGGTGGCACCGAAGAAAAACGAGTAATTGACATGGCTCTCGCGGGCGGCACGTGCAAACTTGTCTTCAAGAGCGTCGATTGTGGTGGTCTGCGGCACCGTGTTCGGCATGTCGAAATAAGTGGTGACGCCGCCAGCCGCAGCCGCCCGGCTCTCGCTTTCGATGCAAGCCTTGTCGGTAAGGCCCGGCTCACGGAAATGTACATGGTCGTCAATCACGCCAGGAAGAACGTAACAGCCCGCAGCGTCGATGACCTTGTCGAACGACGCTCCGGGCCTTGTGCCACAGGGAGTGATGCTTTCTATGTATTCACCTTCGATGGAGAGCGAACCTCGGGTGACACACCCATCGCTTACCATCATGGCATTCTCTATCAAGATTCTCATCGCATTGTCATGGTTGAGGTTCCGAGTTATAGTCCACCATCGACGTGTCTTGCCCGGCGGCCATCCTGCCCAATGAGTCGGCTGCCTGGGCTGTGCCGGCGGCAGAGTCGCCAGCCGGGATGTCAAACCCCTGCATCCTTGCTTCGTTCTCACTGGCCGTGCGGTAGTAGCTGCTGACGTAAGGGTTGTTCTTGAACTTGTCGGTGGCCATGCTCATTATGTGCTCTATCTGTGGTGTGAGTATCGGGTAACGATAGGCACTCGTTATCATCATGAACACCCCCGGGCCAAGCACATTGTCAAAGTTGTCGGATATGAAGTTCGTGACAAGGCTGTCTTCCTTGCCGGAAATCACGGCAGCCTCTGCCGAAAGCTGTTCGTTTATTATCGCCTCGTCAATGCCGTCGAGCAACATCTGGCTCTGCTTGTGCGACAACTCGCCCATCTGGTTGGCCAGCTGCTTGTGCTTGTCAAGGAATTCGTAAAGGCGGTCGTTCATGGGGGTGCCGCTGACACTTTGCCCAGCATTGTCTATCTTTATGCGTATATCGCCTTCCTCGAGCACAACTGGCAACAGGCTTTCGTTGTCCATGAACAGCGTAGCCATGCGCACAGTATCGAGTACGCCGCTGAAATGGAACTCACCATGGAGCACAGCGCACGAGTCGAGGCTCTTGAGTTCGTTGTCGGCCACGGTCCTCAGGTACAATTTGCTGCCGTCGAGCGATGACACCGACGATGACCCTTCGACATTGTACGAATTGGCACACGAAGAGGCTACCAAGGCCACGGCCACCAAAGCGCATAAAGCATTGTTCATAGGCGATATAGATTTCATCTTTACTTTTATGCGACAAAAGTACGATGTTATCGTGATGTGAGGAAAAAAATTCATGCAATTTAAAATAAAACCGAAGTGATTTAGAGTTTTTTTGCCTCCTTTTCCATTTCGCGGCCTATCCTGTGTGTGGAATACAACTGCAGGACAGCGGCCACGAGCAGGGCCACCACCCAGTTATTGTGTACGTACGTAACATACAAGTCCCAGCGGAGCCCGATGAAGTTGTTGTCGTTTGCAAACATGAGCAGGGCGGCGAGCAAGAAACACATATCGCTGGCCACCATTATGCGCCGCAAGCGGCGTATGGTGATGCTGCTGCCGTCGTAGCCTTGCTTCAGCTGCATGAGCACGAAAGCCAGTGCGCCTACGGCAAACACGTATGGCGCCCAGCCTTGCGCCAGCACGTTGGCGGCGCTGCCTACAACCATTAGCACGGCTCCCAAGAGGAATATCATGTTCTCAGTATTATTCAGCTGTCTCATTGCGTAATGTCTGTTGGTTTGTTTCATCATCGCTGAGCACGAAGATGTCTTCATCGTCCATCTTCATGAAATAACGCTCGCGCGCTATCTTCTCGATGGCTTTTGGGTCTGTGTCGAGGCGGCGTAGCTGGGCCTTGTCGCGCTCGTACTGCTGCCGGTATGCCTTTATCTCTGCCTGCAGGCCGTCAATGGTGCGGCTGTTCCGTATGTGGCTCCACACGCTGTTCTCATCGAGGAACCCGACAATGGCCACCCCGAGAATCAGTACGACCACATACTTCAAGGCTGAAGATGCGCGCACAAACCTTAATATCTTGCCTAAACGACTCATAATGCTCAGTTTGTTATAATCATGACGAAGCGCATGGCTATTTTCAAGCCTGCGCCTGCTTGATGCAAAGGTAAGAAGAAAACTCCACATTACGTCAACCCTTGCGTCATGTTTTTATATTTTTAAATGAAAGATGCCCAAACCTGCGACTGCAGCACAGGAATAACCAGCGGCAATGGCATACTGCACGACAAGCCGCAGGCAACGGGTTGCCGACATGGCGTACCCATATTTTGTAAACATTTTGCCTCGCCAACGAGGCTGCAAGTACAAAAACGCAATCAATTGGCTGTCAATGGGTTAGCGACACAACGGGCTTTTGCCGCCAAGACAGCCCGAACCACGCGGCAAAACAGGCCTCCTGGCCATGCGGAACAGGCCGTTTCATGCCTCGATACGGCACCGGTTGCTTAAACAAATGACATTTGTAAAATAATATCACCGGCTAAGCACCGGCCGAACTCAGTCTGTGTAACCGTTAAAGGCCCGCCACGCCTTGGCCCAAAGCGAAAAATACAGCCCCCACAGCGTCTCGCCTGGGAAACGCGCCAGGAAGTGCATCTTATAGCGAAGCTTCGTGGCATAGAAGCGCAACGACTTGCCGTGGCTGCGGTCTATGCCGCTATGGCAGCCAAAGTTGCCAGCCTTGAGCACCTCGCCAAGCACGAAACGCCCGCAACCGGCCGTGGGTGGCACTATCATCCATTCGGCAGGCATGGCGAAAACATGGCCCAGCACAAACATCAATGCACGGGCAAACTTATAAAGACCGAGCCTGCGGATGGCAACAACAGCCTCGGCCCGCTCGCCGGCCGGGGCGTCACTGAACGCCTTCAGCACATAATAATAGTCAAGGCACTGCCTGAGACCTATGCCTTCTGCAAACAAGTGGCGGTAGATATGCAGCAGCATATACACCACGTTGAAGCGCGTTGTAGGCACAGGCACACCACCTACCCCGCCGGGCAAGCTGACAACATGGGCAAACTGCCCGGCAGCCTCTGCATCAAACCAACGCTGCAGGCGGCGGTCATAAAACGGGTTGCACATCCATGACGGCATGAAGTGAAGCTCAACGGGAACTTCAGGGAACACTGGGTAGTCGGCATGATGGTAGTAAGCGCCTACAGCGGGGAAACGACGGCGCACGTAGCACATGAGCCTACGGTGGCCTCCAGGCACCCAAACGTCGATGTCGCCACTTTGGCGGCGCGCAGGATTTGGATAATACATGGCTGCGCCCTGCCCCTTAAGCACACAAGCCTGCAGGCCATCAGCCTCAAGCCGGGCTACAAGCTCTACGCACTTGCCGTTCAAGTCCTTGTTGCGGTTTTCTATCTCTATGGTGTTCATGGCCCAGCGCATGGTCAGCGTGAGAGTCGGGCGCAAGCTGTCATCCATACGCTCAATGCCTGTGGCGCAAATGCCAAGCATGGCTTGAGCTGCAGCCATCTCGTAAACGCCTTTCCACTCAACAGGCTTCATCTTCGAGGGCGGCAAGTCGCTTGCGCCAATCGAGTACCTCACCAGGCTGAGGAAATAGTCTTGTATCTTGTTGTCCATATAACTTAAACGCTGCAAACTTACACATTTTTTCCGACATTCGCCTCCCAAGAGCATGAATATAAGCACATTTTGAATCAAAATCTCGCCTGCACCGCTCACGCATACGAGCCGCTAAGCACAAAAATCCCGCCCCAAAAGGCTTGTATGTCAAGAAAAATAAGTAAGTTTGCAGTGTCATATCATCACCACATATTAATATAATGGAAGAATACATCGTCTCTGCACGTAAGTACAGGCCGACCTCGTTTGACACCGTCGTTGGCCAAACGGCACTTACCACAACGCTCAAGAACGCGGTGAAGAGCGGCAAACTGGCCCATGCCTACCTCTTCTGCGGTCCGCGAGGCGTAGGCAAGACCACTTGCGCGCGCATATTTGCCAAGGCCATCAATTGCCAGAACCCTACCGGCGAGGGCGAGGCCTGCAACCAATGCGAAAGCTGCCAGGCATTCAACGAGCAGCGGTCATACAACATCTTCGAGCTCGACGCAGCCAGCAACAACTCCGTGGAGCACATAAAGACACTGATGGAACAGACACGAATCCCACCGCAAGTGGGCCGCTACAAGGTTTTCATCATCGATGAGGTGCACATGCTCTCCACGGCAGCGTTCAACGCATTCCTCAAGACGCTCGAAGAACCGCCCGCCCACGTCATCTTCATCCTGGCAACAACCGAAAAGCACAAGATACTGCCAACCATACTGTCGCGATGCCAAATCTACGATTTCGAGCGGATGACCGTAAGGGAGACCATAGAACACCTCAAACGGGTGGCTGACAAAGAAGGCATCAGCTACGAGGAGGCCGCACTCGCCGTCATAGCAGAAAAAGCCGACGGCGGAATGCGCGACGCCCTGTCCATCTTTGACCAGGCAGCCAGCTTCTGCCAAGGCGACATCACATACCAAAAAGTAATCGACGACCTCAATGTCCTTGACTCGGAGAACTATTTCCGCATCGTAGACTTGAGCATCGAGAACAAGGTCAGCGAGGTGATGGTGCTTCTCAATGACATAATAAACAAAGGGTTCGACGGCGGACTGCTCGTAGGCGGGCTGGCAAAGCACATTCGCAACGTGCTCATGGCAAAGGACCAGGCCACCCTGCCACTGCTCGAAGTGAGCGAAGAGCAACGCCGCCGCTACGGCGAACAGGCAGCCCGCTGCCCCGCACAATTCCTTTACCGCGCCCTCAAGATAGCCAACAGGTGCGACTTGGACTACAGGCAGAGCAACAACAAGCGCTTGCTGGTAGAGCTGACGCTCATCGAAATAGCCCAAATTACGCAACCCGACGAACCGTCGGTCGCGGGGCGTCGCCCCAGACGCCTGAAAATCCTGTTCAAGACCATCGCACGGACACTCCGGCCAGCGACAGAGGCCCCGCAGGTAGCCTCGGCCGGACAAGTCCGCAGCGCACAGACTGCCACACAGGCACAGTCTGCACGAAATGCGGGCCAGAACCCGCCACAAGCCACCGAAACGCAACCGGCAGCGGCCTCACGGCCAGGCGAGCCTGCCGAAAGGGCTGCTACACAACCCTCAGCGGCCTATCGCCAAGCCAGCCGGCCCGTGCTCAAGACTAACGGCGGCGCACTCGGATTCTCATGGAACAACCTGAGGGAAGCCGCAAAGCCAAGGAAAATGCAGGTAATACCGGGAACTCTCGATGCCACCGACCCCAACGCAACTCCACGTGAGGAGCAAAATGCGTTCTCGCAAAACGACCTTGAGTTCCAATGGATGTCGATGTGCAACCGTATGCCGCAAAAACTTAGCGGCATAGCGGCGCGCATGAAGAACATGACACCGACCATAACCGATTTCCCGACGGTCGAAGTAACCGTGGAAAACCAGATAATGCTAGACCAGATGCAGGCCATAAAGGGCAGCATACAGAACACCCTGAAGCTCTACCTGCACAACAACAGAATAACGCTCACAATGAGATTGGCCGAACACCACGAACAAGCAAAGGTGCTCAGCCGCCGCGAACAGTTTGAAGAGATGAGCAAGCAGAACCCTGCCATAAACAAACTGCGCGGCCTGCTCGACCTCGAGCTGGCGTGACTTGCACACCACGCGCAAGCGGTAAAGCCGCTGTTGCCGTTTGGGCGGCGGCATTTTGCCATCAAGAGAAGCGCTCCCTACCGCCTGCCACAGGCAGGCAAGCCCCACGCAACCGCCCAAACGGCACACCGGCAGCAAAAGGATGATGCCGCACCGTCATATCAACGGCATACCCATCGCGGCACATTCACGCCTCATAGCCTCGGGCCAGATGCTGGCCTGAATCTCGCCTATGTGGCCTTTGTGGAGCATCACCATGCACAGGCGGCTCTGGCCTATGCCCCCGCCGATGCTCAGCGGCAGCTCGCCGGCCAGCAACTTGCGGTGGAAATAGAGTTCCTTGCGTTCCTCCTTGCCTGCAATGGCGAGCTGGCGCAGCAAAGCTTCGCGGTCAACACGTATTCCCATTGACGACAACTCGAAAGAGCGCTCCAGCACAGGATACCAAATAAGGATGTCTCCATTAAGCCCTGCACGGCCGTCTTCGGCCACGGTCGACCAGTCGTCGTAATCGGGCGCACGACCGTCGTGAGGCTTGCCGTCGGCCAGTTGGCCACCAATGCCAATGACAAACACGGCGCCAAGTTCACGGCAGATGGCATCCTCGCGTTCGCGCGGCGTCATGCCGGGGTACATTTGCAACAGCTCCTCACTATGCACAAACGTAATCCGCTCCGGCAGGAAAGGTCTCAGCTGGGGATACGTCTCGCAAGCAAGATACTCAGTGCGACGTATAGCGGCATAAATGCGCTCAACAACCCCCTTGAGGTAAGCCACAGTGCGTTGCCCGCCAGTGATGACAGCCTCCCAGTCCCACTGGTCTACGTATAGCGAATGGAGGTTGTCAAGCTCTTCATCGGCGCGGATGGCGTTCATGTCGGTATAAATTCCGTAGCCAGGCTCAATGCCGTATTCGGCCAGCGAAAGCCTCTTCCACTTTGCAAGCGAATGCACCACCTCGGCCCGGGCGTCACCCATGTCGTGTATTGGGAACGTAACTGCCCTCTCCACCCCGTTAAGGTCATCGTTAATGCCAAGCCCCTGCAACACGAAAAGCGGCGCCGTAACACGCCGCAGGCGCAACTCCGTCGATAAGTTTTGCTGGAAAAAGTCCTTGATCAATTTTATACCCTGCTCAGTCTGCCTCGTGTCAAGCAGTGCTTTGTAGCCTTGCGGCTTTATCAGTTTGCCCATATCATGATGTTTGGTTCATTTACTTGTTGCCTTGCAGCAGCTGTTGCCAACACTACGGATAGCCGCAGGCATATGCGTCAACTGCCAAAAGACGATGCAAAGATAATCTTTTTATGCTAAAATGCAAGGAAAACAAACATAAATTTTACATAACGCAAGAAAATTTAGGCTATCAATGGCAATATGTAACAGACAAAAGACTTAAAAAGCCAAAACTGTACCGGCAGCAAGGCTCAAAAGATGCAGGCACAAAAGCCAGCCGCGACGTGTAACGACAATGAAACTCGGTCATAACGCTTGCTTAACATTGGTTTCATACCTTTGCTGCGCAAAACAAACATACACAAATATTGAGGAATCATGAAGAGAATTTTATCGTTAGTTTACTTGGCTATCGCCATTGCAGCAACAGCCTGGGGCCAGGGTGGGCAACACAACGCCAAGCGGCCAAAGCTCGTGGTTGGCATAATCGTAGACCAGATGCGCTGGGACTACCTGCACTACTACGACTACACTTTCGGCAACGGCGGTTTCCGCAGGCTGCTTGATGAAGGCTACAGTTGCGACAACACACAAATCACATATGTGCCAACGGTCACTGCGGTAGGCCACTCGTGCGTATACACAGGCTCAGTGCCGGCCATCACGGGCATAGCCGGCAACGATTTCTACAAAGACGGCAAGCGCACCTACTGCGCCGACGATGCCACGGTGCAGACAGTGGGCAGCACGACCAAGGCCGGGCTGATGTCGCCGCGCAACCTGAGGGTGACTACCATGTGCGACGCAGTGAAGATAGCCCAGGACTTCAAGGCCAAGACCATCGGCGTGTCACTCAAAGACCGCGGCGCAATAATGCCTGCCGGGCATACAGCAGATGCCGCGTACTGGTATGACAACGATGCCAAGGTGTTCATAACGAGCAGTTACTACATGGAAAAACTGCCAAAGTGGGTTGAAGACTTCAACAAGGCCAACCGCCAGGCTACCGACATCAGGTACACCCCCAAGGGAAACACACTCGTGGCCGACATGGCCATTGCCGCCCTCGAAGGCGAGAAACTGGGCCAAGGCGAAACCACAGACTTCCTTGCAGTAAGTTTCTCCTCAACCGACTACATAGGCCATCGCTACGGCACCCGCGCCCCACAAACCGAAGAGGCTTACCGACAGCTTGACCAAGACTTGGCAAGACTGCTCAGCTCGCTCGACTCGGCCGTAGGCAAAGGCAACTACCTGCTTTTCCTCTCGGCTGACCACGCTGCCGCACACAACGCGGCACTCATGCAGGAACACGGCGTACCGGCAGGCGAATGGGACGAGCCGTCAGCCCTCAACGACATGAACGAATACTTGAAGAAGCTATACAACACGCAGGTTCCGCTAGTAAAAGACCTCATAGAATACAGGGTGTATCTCGACCATGAAGCCATAAAGGCCGCCGGAAAGGACGTAGGCGATGTGGAAGAAGCACTATGCGCCCACATATCGGGCGATGACCGCGTGGCATATGCCGTGCCGTTTGCCAAAGCTCAGACGCTGGCCATACCGCAAGCCATACGCGAACGCATAACTAACGGCTACAACCCCAAGCGCAGCGGCGACATACAGATAATACTGCAGCCAGGTTACTACGGATTCGACTCCGGCTCTTTCCACGAAGGCACTTCGCACGGAGTATGGTGCTCTTACGATACGCACATACCTCTATTGTTTTATGGATGGAACATCCCTAACGGGCGCACAGCCAAGGAGACACACGTGACAGACATTGCAGCCACCATCTGCTCCCTGCTCAACATACAAAGCCCGAACGGATGCATAGGTGAGCCGATTGAACTCAAATGAACATGACTGCTGAAGCAACAATCAAAGCTTTCAAAGTTAAAGGATGCCAACCTAAGACGCCTTCAAACCACTGGCAAGCGGCGCCATAGGCAAGGTCTAAAGCAAGACCGGTGGTGTAGCTGTTTCCAGCACACCACCGGTCTGCATATAATGATACATCAAAGACGCACGGCTATTACAAGACTTTCATCAACCGAACCGCCGGAAATACACGCCACGGAATGGCCGCATAATCAATAATCAACTACCTCCATGCGCATCTTGCCATCAAACGATATGACAGCATCGAGCAGATAGCAGCTGGCAGCATCGGGGATGCACAGTGTTGTGTTGAAGTGGAACCCGTCAGAGTCCACCCTGTCGTACTCAACATTGCCCAACACGGCTTGGTCAAGAAAGCGCCTTGGCACGAGATGCGAAAACATTGACTTGCGGAAATCACGCGAATAAAGGCGATTCGCCCCGTGGAACACGCTGATGTGTATTATGTTGTCATAATAAACATTGTCAACCTCAACCCCATCGTCATTATACGTTTTCCTTATGACTTTATACTTCGTGGGGTTTATGGCGACATAACAATGGTAACGCTCGCCACCATATACCACCACCGTATCTTTTTTTACAACCTCAGTGACCGACATCACCTTAGGTCTCTCATTAGCAAAGGCAAGGACTGAATTGGGGTCGGTGCTCTTGCGGAGCTTCACCACGTCGCCGGCCTGGTTCTCAAACCAAAAGATGTTGGCTGTCTGCTTGATTATAGGGTAACGCGAAGGCGGGTTGCCCATGACGAGAGTGTCATCCTCGACCCTGAATACAGAGGGCATACTGGTGCCATCTGGATAAAACACGGAATCGCCTGCAACCTTAAAAGCCACATTCTCAACTTCGTCATCCACCCAAATGCCTTGCAATAGCCTCTCCGCCTCAGCTCCATCGTCAGTCACACGAGTCTCCTTGCGCACGCTGTCGCGACATGACGCAACGACTACGCATACGCACAATACCAACAAAGAAGCAACAATATGCCTTGACATCACGCCTATACTTTATTTGCCAATGCCATGGTACTCAAACCCCAACTCCTCAAGCTCGTCGGAATCGAATATGTTACGCCCGTCGATGACCAGCAGACGACGCATGGACTTCTTGATTACTTTCCAGGCAGGCAGGCGGAACTCTTTCCATTCCGTAAGCAGCAACAATGCGTCTGCATCAAGCGTGGCATCATACAAATCCTTGCAATAAGTAACGCTGTCGCCTACGATGCGCCTGCACTCCGACATAGCCACCGGGTCGTAGGCCCTTATGCGGCAGCCTGCCTCAACAAGTTTTCTGATCATCACGAGGGCTGTGCTCTCACGCATATCGTCAGTCTCGGGCTTGAAAGCCAAGCCCCACATTGCAATGGTCTTGCCAGCAAGGCCCTCGGCTCCAAATGCCTTTAGCAACTTGTCGAACAATATTGACTTCTGGCGCTCGTTGACCCGCTCTACAGCTTTCAGGACCTCCATGGAATAGCCACAGTCATCAGCGGTCTTTATCAAAGCCTTTACATCCTTGGGGAAACACGACCCGCCATAACCGCAGCCAGCATACAGGAACTTGCGGCCTATACGTGTATCCGCACCGATGCCCGCCCTGACCATGTTGACATCAGCGCCAACCAGTTCGCACAGGTTGGCAATGTCATTCATGAAGGAAATACGCGTGGCAAGCATGGAGTTGGCTGCATACTTGGTCATCTCGGCTGAGGGAATGTCCATGAATATCACACGGAAATTGTTGACCAAGAAAGGTTTATACAACTTGGTGAGCAGTTTCCTTGCCCTATCGCTCTCAACACCAACCACTACCCTGTCTGGCGACATGAAGTCTTTGATTGCATTGCCTTCTTTCAAAAACTCGGGATTGCTGGCCACGTCGAAGTCAACTTGCACGCCACGCTTGTCAAGCTCCGCCTGGATAGTGGCCCTGACTTTTTTAGCCGTTCCTACTGGCACCGTGCTCTTGGTCACAACAACCATGTACTTGTCCAAGTTCTCGCCGATGGTCTTTGCAACCTGAAGCACATAGTTCAAGTCGGCGCTTCCATCCTCGTCGGGCGGCGTGCCTACAGCCGAGAACACTATCTCCTGCTCGTTGAGCACAGAAGCAAGGTCGGTGGTAAACCTCAGTCGCCCCGCCTTGGCATTCTTCAGCACAAGCTCGTCCAACCCCGGCTCATATATTGGGATGTTGCGCTTCTTGCAACGCTTTTATTTTCTCTTCATTGACATCCACACAAGTAACCATGGCTCCTGTGTCGGCAAAACACGCACCAGACACAAGGCCGACGTACCCGGTTCCTACAATAGCGATATTCATAAAGAAACATTAAACGTTATACATTCAGTCAAAATACTCAGCATCGGCAAACAAGGAAGCATTCAAATCCTTTTCGCTCAATTTCATGTCCTTGCTGGCTATCGGCCATTTTATGCCAAGCGCGGGGTCGTCAAAACGCACGCTCGCCTCATGCTGCGGTGCATATACATTGTCAACCTTATATGTGAAGATGGCTTCTTCGCTCAAGACGAGGAACCCATGGGCAAAGCCCCGGGGTATGAAAAACTGCCGCTTGTTGGCTTCGCTCAGCTCCACCATGACGTGCCTGCCGAATGTAGGGCTGCCCTTCCGCATATCCACGGCCACATCGAGCACCTTGCCCTTGATAACCCTAACAAGCTTGGCCTGCGAAAACTCACCTTTCTGGTAGTGAAGCCCGCGCAACACACCGAATGACGACTTTGACTCGTTGTCTTGAATGAAGCTTACATTGCCTATGTTCTTGGCAAAATCGTCGTTCTTCCACGCTTCGAAGAAATAGCCGCGGGAATCATTGAACACCCGAGGTTCCAAGATAAACACACCTTTTATTTCCGTTTCCTTGTATTCCATAGTCAGAAATAGTTGCGAAAAAATCACTGCAAATGTAGCAAATATATTTGAATCGGGAAATGCTTTTTTCCATTTTATGCCATTTTATCCTCTATTTCTCTTGCCTATATCACAAAAAACTCTTAATTTTGCATTTGTGATAGAATTAGGAAGACATATCGAGATATTGCTGCTTGACTATGAATGTGTCATAGTGCCAGGCCTGGGAGGCTTCATGGCTCATCATGTGGAAGCCCGCTTTGATGAGTCGGACAATATGTTCCTGCCTCCTTTGAGGACACTAGGGTTCAATCCGCAGCTGCAACTGAACGACTCACTCCTAGCGCAATCATACGTTGAAGCCTACGACTTGAGCTACCCCGAAGCAGTAAACAGGATAGAGGAAGAAGTAAACGAACTGAAACAGCACATACAAAACGAGGGAAGCTACAAGATTAATGACGTAGGCACAATATCACTAAACGGTGACGGTAACTACGAGTTTGAACCATGCGAAGCTGGCATCCTCACCCCATGGCTGTACGGACTGGGAGCTTTTGAGATGAAGAGGCTTGCAAACAGGCAAGCAACAACCACCCTTTCAGACTCAAAACACAAACATACAGCGCAAGAAGGAAGTGACGATTCTGCTACCATGGACATTGCATTGAGCGCGTGCAACATCGAGAAAGCTGCAATCGACGACGACAAGGTCGTCAAGATTAAGGTGGCATGGATTCGCAATGCCATAACAATAGCCGCCGCTTTCATTGCTTTCCTGGCAATAACGCCGCCAATAACAAACAGCTACAAAGGCGGCACGAACGTTGCATCTGTGTCACAACACCTACTGAATGCAAGCCAATTGGCAAGCAAAGCACAATATCCGGATGCCATGCCGACAGAAAAGTTGCCGACAAGCAAGGCTGTACATACGCTTGATTCGATTAAAGTAAAAGAAGCAAAAGAATCAGGAACACCTGCAAAGAAAGATTCAATGACTCTGTCAGAGGAAAAGCAAACAGGCTACTGCATTGTCTTGGCAAGCTGCATCACGCTGAAAAATGCCAAAGCTTTTGTTGACGAGCTCCATGATAACGGATGGAATGATGCCTGCATCTATGTCAATAACGACATAGTTCGCGTGGTTTATGGCTTGTATGAGAAAGAATCCGACGCATACGACACATTGCGCAATATCAAAAACAACAAATTTCGAACAAGCTTGGGTTTATAAAAAACGATGAAAAGAGTCAGATGCCCTAAATGCGACAACTACGTAGCTTTCGATGAGACTAAGTATGAAAACGGCCAATCGCTCGTTTTCGAATGTCCGCAGTGCGGAAAGCAATTCACAATTCGTATCGGCGTGTCTAAGCTCCGTGCATTGCAGAAAGAGGAGAAAGTAGAAGAGAACCTCAAAGACAGCAATGTTGGGGCAATAATCGTCATCGAAAACGTCTTCCACTACAAGCAAGTAATCCCCTTGCAAATTGGCGACAACGTCATCGGGCGCTACATGAAAGGCAGCAAAATCAACACCCCCATCGAAACAAACGACCCAAGCATTGACACAACCCATTGCATAATAAACGTCAGTTACGACAAAAACGGCAAATTGAAATACGTACTAAGGGATGGACCAAGCAACACCGGAACATTTGTACACAACGAGATTCTAGGGGACCGCGAGCGAAGGGTCATTGAAGACGGTACACTTTTCACAATCGGGGCAACAAGCATAATCCTCCGTGGCACTGAAACTGACAGCCATTAATGACAACTTTCATACCCATCAAGGCAACAATGGGCTAATGTCAAGCCCATAAAGCAACACTGGCCATTGCTTCAAGGCTTGACATTGACTTATAGCTCATCGGCATTTATGTAGCCTTTGGTGAACATATCGTAACCCAAGGCTTCCAATTCTTTCAGCGTCATGCTTTCAACACTTCGCTCTATGACCCGTATCAAGCGGTCACGCTTATAGCTGTCCGTCTCGCTAAGTCTCACTTCGTCATTCATAAATGGAGGATTGCCTTACCGTTCATCACTTTCTTTTACCAGCTTTGACAATTTTCTTATTGCCTTGTTTCTTATTTGGCGCACTCTTTCACGCTTCAAACCAATCTCTGCTGCCAGCTCAGCCATGGCCAAACGCTCACGGCCGATGCCGAACAGGCCTGAAATTACAGCACGCTCACGCTCGTCAAGGCGATTCAAAACCTCATCCAATGCCACACTTTGCTCCACTTCACCAAAGTGAGCATCGGCCTCAGGGGCATTTGGGTTTACCAAAAGGCTCAGTAAATTGACGTTTTCACGACCACCAAGAGGGGCGTCAACCGAGAGAGCATGGCTCCTGCGCCTTTCACCTGCAGTGGCTTCTGCGCGCGGAATCTTGTACAATGCGCCTTGCGTCTCCAGTGCTTGCTCCATCTGGCGGCGTATTATAGGCACAGCATATGACACAAAACGGCTTCGCGAGGCATCATACTTGGCGGCCGCTTTCATCAAGGCAATGTTGCGCTTCACTAACCAAATCCTCTATCGCCACGCCCTGCCCTTGGTACTTGTTGGCCATAGATACCACGAAACGGAGGTTGGCTGTGACCAGCTTGTTTAGCGACTTAGCGTCTCCACAAGCTATTTTCGCAGCAAGTTCCTTTTCTTCTTCAACCGTAAGCACCTGCTCCTTGCATATCTCTACGATATACTTGTCAAGCGTTTTCCTTTCGTTATCTTGCATTGCTGTCAATTTAATTTCCTCCCCAAACGGTATATATCCTGCATGTCTACAAAACAGAAGCACCGCTTTGGGGCAGTAAAGTTATTAATTTATATGCCAATGAGATGTGGCATTGGGCTAAAACCATCAGTTCTTTAAGCCTTTTTAAGCATTAGGACTGTTTCCTCAAGGCAGCCACAATCGCCTACGCCATTACAACTCATCACATTCCTTCCAGCCAGATTGAAGCTGAAGCATCGCTGGCCATGCGCCAATCGCCCCTTGGGCTTAAGCTCACGCTGCCGACCTTCGGGCCGTCCGGGAGGCATGAACGCTTGAACTGCTGGCTGAAGAACCGCCTGAAGAACGTGCGCAACCATTGCTTTATTGTGCCATCGTCGTATTTCCCGGCCTCGGGATGAGCCCCGTTGAATGCCCGACACGCAAGCATATATATCTTAGAAGGACGGAAACCGTACCTAACGAAATAATAAAAAAAGAAGTCATGCAGCTCATATGGGCCAACCAAGTCTTCCGTCTTCTGCTTGATGTTGCCACTATCGTCAGCCGGTATCAGTTCCGGACTTATCGGAGTGTCTATTATGTCGAGCAATGTGGCACGCGACTTTTCATCTACATCGGTCATTGCAACGTAGCGAACGAGATGGCGTATGAGCGTTTTTGGCACACCTGCATTTACACCATACATTGATATATGGTCGCCGTTATACGTTGCCCAACCCAAGGCAAGCTCACTGAGGTCGCCCGTTCCGACCACAAACCCGCCAAGCTCGTTAGACAAATCCATCAGTATCTGCGTCCTTTCGCGCGCCTGGCTGTTCTCGTATGTCACGTCATGCACGTCAATGTCATGACCTATGTCGTGAAAATGGCGTTCCACGCTGGCAGCAATGCTAATCTCGCGCTGTGTCACCCCCAACGACTGCATGAGGCTTACCGCATTAGAGTGCGTCCTGTCTGTTGTGCCAAAACCAGGCATCGTAACCCCTATTATCCCCCTGCGGTCAAGCTTCAACTTGTCAAAAGCACGCACACAAACCAGCAATGCCAGCGTTGAGTCAAGTCCGCCACTTATGCCCACCACAACATTGCGACTCTTTGTGTGAGCCAGACGCTGCACAAGCCCCAATGTCTGGATATTGAGTATCTCCTCGCACGAATCCGCCATGTCATCTCCCTTGGGAATGAAAGGCAGGGGATTGACATCGCGCAAAAACACGAAGTCGCGCGATTCCACCGGCTTTGCCTGCACTACCGAGGCCGAGGCAGAACGCGATGCGTTGACAAACGTAGTATTAGCTCTCCGCTCAGAGCGCAGGCGGTCCACATCGACCTGCGTGACAAGCAGTTGTGGTTCCAGCGAGAAGCGGTTGCCCTCACACAACAGCCGCCCGTTCTCATATACCATGGCATTGCCGCCATATACTACATCCTGGGTGCTCTCGCCAAAGCCGCAACCTGCATAAACATATCCGCACATGGTGCGCGCGCTCTGCTGGGCGAGCAGCGACTTCAAATAAGCATGCTTGCCTATAAGCTCGTTGCTGGCCGACAGGTTGAACACCACGTCGGCCCCGGCCAGGGCGAGATTGTCGCTCGGAGGCACAGGAGACCATACGTCCTCGCATACCTCAATGCCAAAGCGCATCCCGTCGCCAGTTGCAAACACCTTTGGCTCTGGCGACACCACTATTGTGTTGCCTGCCAGACATATCTCTGTTGGGCGCAGGTCGCGGGCCGAGGCAAACCAGCGCTTTTCGTAAAACTCATTGTAGTTGGGCAAGTATGTCTTCGGGACGATGCCAAGCAGGCATCCTTTCTGGACCACGACGGCACAATTGAGCAACAAGCCGCCAGCGGCCACGGGCATGCCTACAATCGAGATGACATCTAACTTTCGCGTGAAATCAAGCAGTTGCAGCAAGGCCTCCTCTGCCTTGTCGACAAGAAGCTGCGAACCGAACAGGTCCTGGCATGAATAGCCTGTGAGACTCAACTCGGGGAAACACATTACCTCCACCCCCATGCCTTCGGCACGGGCCACCTGGCACTCGATGGCACGCAGGTTAAATTCCGTATCGGCCACACGCACCGACGGCACGGCCGCCGCAACTGTCACTAATCCGTATTTCATAAGCCAATCACTTTATTGTAACTTGCGTCGCCCCGTAACCATACTCTTGGAATGAGGCATCCTGGTACTGGCATTGCTTGTAGCGGTAACGCAATTCGTTGACCAAGGCATGGCGCAATACTCCTTCACCCTTGCCGTGTATGAACACTATCTTCTTGCCTTTCTGCTTTTCATATTGCTTCATCGTGTTTCGGAAAGCCTCTAGCTGGTAGTTAAGTATGTCGGCTGCCGACATACCAGAGGTCGTTTCGAGCAGCTCACTGGCGTGCAGGTCAACGACAACGGGGGTGTTCTTGTCATCTTTCGGCTGCGAAGGCTTGTGCGAAGGCTGCGCATCGGCAGCTGCCTTGCCCATCATTTCCTGCTTCAGTTTCTTTGCATCTACAACCAATGGCCTGGCTGGCTTGTCGTTCTCTATGATGGTATACACCAACGCCGGCTGCTCGAAAAAATCATTCTCCTGGAAAGTGTGGAGTTTATAGAACTTCACACTGTCCACGCGAAACTGCACATCCACTGCCGGCTTCACAAGGAAAGGCTTCTCGCGCTTATAAGCCATCAGCTGCACGCACACACGCTCCATGGAGCCAAGGTCTTCGCGCCCGAACTCTTCGATGAAGAGCTTCGTGTTTGGCTCGGCCTCGCCTGTTGAGCGCAGATGCCAGCTCGCGCCATCGGCCACAAGATAGACATACCGCATATAATAATTGCTGTCGTTTACAAAATATGCCTCAAAGCGCGTCGAAGTAATGGCCTTCAAGTCCATAGGCACAAAAGCCAGGTATGCACTGAGCCTGTCGCCGCCTTTGCGCTCCTCCACGGGAGGCTTGAACGTTATGGGGCGGTCTGCCGGGTCGTAATCCTGGTCTTCGCCGGCAGCGGCCTCAGCCTCAGCCTGCTTCATCTTGTTCTCCACCACACGGCGCGTGCTGTAGTCATCGTTGTCGACCACAACCACGTCGCTTATGCTGGTAGGAACCTGGAAGCCGTCCTCGTCCTCCACCAGCACGATGTCCTTTCCCTGGAAACCGGCGACACGCCCGCCGCCGACTTCGCTCAAGAAGCGCACCTTATCTCCTATCTTCATATATCTTGCATTATTTGTTTCAAGGTATCAACAATGAACTGTCACCATAGCTCAGGAACCTGAAGTCATGAGCCAGGGCGTAATCATATATTCTCCGCCAGTCACCATGCACGAATGCGCTCACAAGCAGCAACAGCGTGCTCTGCGGCTGATGGAAATTGGTGACGAGCATCTTCACAATCTTGTAGTCGTAGCCGGGTGCTATCATTATCTGCGTGCTCGTATGCAACGAACTGAAGCCATGGCGGTCAAGGAAGCCTAGCAAACAGCGCAGGGCCTCGACAGGAGCCAGCGAGGCTACGGTGTCGTAAGGTTCCCATTGGTCTATATGCAGTTGCTCCTCGGTCAGCCCCGGGTTACGCGAGAGGCGCAAGCCCATGTAATAAAGGCTCTCCAGCGTGCGTACGCTCGTGGTGCCCACGGCTATGGCCTGCCCGTTGTGGGCTATGAGCCTCTCTATGGTGCGGCGATGCACGCAGATATACTCAGTGTGCATTTCGTGGCCAGCTATGTCGTCGCTCTTGACAGGCTTGAACGTTCCTGCGCCGACATGGAGCGTCAGCTCCTCGCGCTCTATGCCGCGCGCATCGATGGAAGCAAGCACGCGGTCGGTGAAGTGCAGCCCGGCGGTGGGAGCCGCCACACTGCCCTTGACCTTTGAGTAAACGGTCTGGTAAGTGGTCTTGTCGCTCTCCTCTGTCTTGCGGTTCAGGTAAGGGGGAATTGGCAGTTCGCCTATTGCATCGAGGATTTCGGCAAATGGAACGTCGGCGGCATCCCAACAGAAATCTATCCGTTGGCTTGTATGCTTCTCGCCCACACGCTCAACTGTAAGGCAGACGTCGCGCCCGCCGACGGAGAAAAGCCTGCTGAGCCTGCCGTCCTTCCATTTCTTCAAGTTGCCCACAAGGCAATACCATGAACACCGGCCGGTGGCCTGGAACATCTGCTCGTAATCGGCAGGAGCTGCCGGCTCAAGCAAGAACACCTCGATAAGCGCCCCCGTCTCCTTGCGGAAATGTATGCGGGCCTGGATGACCTTGGTGTTGTTGAACACCATCAATGCCCCTGACGGCAAGTGGGCGGGAAGGTTGCAGAATGTGTCTTCGCCAATTTCCCCATGGTCATATACAAGCAGTTTGGAACTGTCACGCTCGGCAAGAGGGAACTTGGCAATGCGCCCATCGGGCAGCGGATAATCATAGTCTCTTATATGTATGTGTCTTGTTTCCATCGTCTCTTTTTGTCTTATTTCTCATCGGTTTCCAAAACGTGCTGTTTTGCGCTGTCAAACGGCCCGTCTTGCAGGGCGAAACGGCCCATCTCGGAATCCAAAACGGCCGGCCTCCAAACTGGCTATGCCAAGACGAGGCATCCGCGGAAGGCGCAATACATCAGCAAGAGCGTCAAAACCAGCAAAACGACGTTTACGTCGGTGTGCTGGTAACCTGTGGATGTATACTGCGATGATATGAAGCCCTTGCTGACTTTCAAGCTCGCGCTTATGCGCCAATATGCCCAATAGACCACAGTGCCGACGATTCCGCCCCAAAGCAGGCCGCACAATATGTCGCCAGGGTAATGCACGCCCAGGTAAACGCGGGTCCAGCAATTCACCAGCGACCACGCCACCAAAGCCACTGTCAGCCCACGGCTGCGCACCAAGAGGCTGAAAAACACAGCTATGCTGAACGTATTGGCTGCATGGGCAGAAAAGAAGCCATACTTGCCACCGCGGTATCCGTCCACTACATCGACAAGCATGCCTATCTCCGGGTCATGCGTGGGTCGCCACCGGCCTACAATGGGCTTGACCAGCATGTCGTCCACCGTTCCGGCAAGCACGACGCAGGCTGCGGCACAACCGACTACGAGCAATATCTGGCGCACGTTTTCATTGTTTTTCAACACGAGGTAAAACAATGCCAAATACAACGGCACCCATGTAGAAGCCGTGGTCAGCGCCATGGCCAGCCCGTCGAGGAAAAGCGAGTCGCTGCCGTTGAGAGAAAGCAGCAGCTGCTTGTCAAACTGTATTATCGCCTCCAGGTCCATCGGCACTATATTATTTCAATCTTTGACGTCTCTATCCACCCTTCCTTACCGTCGGCCACGCGTATCTCCTTCCAGTCGCGTATGCTGCCGTCTGTTATCTCCACCTTCGTTCCCTCATGCAGGATGAAAAGGTCGGTGCCGCTCTTAGAGGGCGTATTCTTTATCGGAACGGCCGACGATATTATTATGGCCCCGGTGCGGTTTACGAGTTCCTGCTGCTGCTGGTAGGCAAAAACGTTTGCCACGACAAACACCAGGATGAATGCCAACCCTCCGAAGAAGCCTATCTTGCGCACCAATATGCGGGCAGAGAACAGGTAAGCCAAGGCCAGCACTATGGCAAGCCCAAATGCCACGAGAGCAGTGTTGGCCCAGCCGTCAACGCTCATAATGTTGACAAGGGCATGATACCACGTCACGAAAAACATTTCTGACTCAGGGGTTATCTTGTCGATGGTCTTGCTGCGGGCCATCTGCAGGTTGAACCTTATGTCGCCGTCGCCGGGCGAGAGGAGCAAGGCACGCTCATAATTAAGCACGGCCCTGGTGATGTTGTCTGTACGGTAGTAGGCGTTGCCAAGGTTGTAATACAGCTCAGCACTGACTCCCTCGCCAAGCAGTTCCTCGTAATCCTTGATTGCCTGCTGGTATTGCTGGCGCGCATACGCACTGTCGGCATTGGCCTTGGTTATGGCCCGGGAGGCCAAAGGCAGCCACAAAAGCAAGGCCAACAACACCGTCGCCTGCACACTGCCCCCCTTCTTACGTTTCTTCATCGTTTCCTCAATCCTCATTATCGCAGTCATCGCCGCCTCGAATGTCTTGCTCATGTTTCCTTTAACATCACCCGGGGCATAACGCTCAAATTCGCACTCATCCAACGCGCCGATGAACAGCGCGATAGTGTCATCGCCAACATTGCGCTCCGCCAGGCGCTGGCTGATGTTCTCGCGCGAGAGCTTCTCCACCGGGATGCTGAGCTTGTCGCCGACATAGCCCCAGATGGCGCGCAACACCTCGTCGTAGAACTGTGAAGCCTTGCCCTCGTTCATGAGGCGACTGGCTTTCTTGAGCCGCTTCGTTGCCACCTTGTTAGCTTTCTTGCCCCTTACGAGGTCTATGTTTGCATTGGCGATGGCACGATGGCGGAACACGACAAAGAGCGAAACGAAGATGGCAGCCAGCACACAGATTGCCACCCAGTAGCCCGCCGAGCCGAAGAAGAACTCGTCTATGTCGTGAACGCGTGCATCACCAGTCTTTATGTAGCGTATGTCCTTGTTAAGTTGCTCAACGTCTTCCTGGCCGGTGTAGTCACTGACAGCACTGCCACCCGTACCCTTGGCCACGTTCAATGTGAAAGCCTGGGTCTTCATTGTCTTGTAAGAGTTGCTGCCCGTGTCGTAATATACGAACTCAACAGGCGGAATCTCGTATGTCCCTTGGTGGCGCGGCACGGCAAGGAAGTCATAGACCATGTTCCCTTCAACGCCGTTGGCAGTCAGCTTTGTCTTGTCGGTCACCTTAGCATCATAGGTGTCAAAGTCCTTGGGGAACTTTACCACCGGTTTCTTGATAAGCTTCAAGTTGCCACGTCCGCTAACGATGACCCGCAGAGTCACCGGAGTATTGGCTTTTACGTCCGTCTTGTTAAGCTGCGCAGAAATGGTAAAGCTTCCCACTCCGCCCGAGAATCCTGCCGGGCGGGCCGGCAGCGGGTCTACCTGTATGGTCAGTCCGGGCGCCTTGATTTTTTTCTTCACTTCAACATAACCCGAACCGCCGTTGAAAAATGCCTCAAAGGGGTCTACGTCGCGGTTTTGCTGTATCACTATGCCATCGAAAGTAATGCTCGGTATCTCCAGTTTGCCAGTGATTTGGGGGAACATTACATACTGCCTGAGCGTCACTGTGCGGTAAGGACGCCCGTTGATGGTCTCAACCTTATAGCTCTTCTGCTGTGGCTGCTGCACCTCCTGCGTGTGGAAGCCCTTTAGGTCGGGCATCTTTCCGTCAAGCGAAGTCAGGTCTACCAGCGTATATACTTTGTATGAAAGCAAGACAGGCTCCTGCTCATGCACCCTCCGCTTGTTTGCGCTCACCCGTATGAACAGGTCGGAGCCGGTAATCTGTGACCCGGCTGACCGCATAGAGCCCCCGCCCTGCCCTGGCTGGCCCTGCGAGCCGGAACGTGAAGAACCGCTCACCTTAATGCGCAAAGCGTTTGACGCTACGGTTTTGCCGCCAACATTGATGTGGGCTGCAGGAATAGAGAATGTGCCATTCTTGTTTGCACAAATTATATATGTATACGTGATAGATGAAGTGGAGCTGGTATGCCCGTTTACCATCTGGAAACTCGACTGCGACGAAGTGCTCGGCCCCATCAAGACTTCAAGCTCATCGGGGATGTCACCCACGCGGAATCCGCTGACATTCTGCGTATTGATAGTGTAAGTGAGACGGAACTGCTCGCCAACGGCAACCTCTGCCGGCGCATCGGCAACCAGCTTTTGGGCCGCGACGGCAATCACAGCCATGCAAAATGCAAGTAATACGATAGCTCTTCTCATAACTGATTATCACCAATTTTTCTGCAACTTGCGCGAACGTGGCTGCTGCATGGCCTTCTTCATACGCTCCTGGGTGTCTTTCTCCTGTTGTATGGCGGCATTGAGCAGCTGTTCGGCATTGTCCTTGCTCATCTTGTTCTGGTCTTGTTTCTGCTGTTGCTGTTTCTGCTTGTTTTCTTTGTCCTTTTGGTTCTTGTCCTCTCCTTTTTCCTTGCTGTCCTTGTCCTGTTCTTTCTTCTGCTGCTGTTGCTTCTTCTGCTGACGCTTGCAAAGCTCCAAATTGTAGCGGGTGGTGTCATCCTTGGGGTTCAGACGCAGTGCATCCTTGTAAGCTTCAATCGCCTCTGCATACATCTTGTGCCCTTGGCACACAACGCCAATGTTATGATAAGCCTGTGCCTTGCGCAGCGGATTGGTTTCAGCCTTGACTGCATTTTCGTACGAACGTATTGCGGCAGAATCCTTCCGCTGGGCAAAGAGGGCATTACCTAGGTTAAACTCGGCCTGCGGATTGTGTGGATTCTTCTCAAGGGCCTTGCGGTAAGCCACCTCGGCCTGTGCGTGATTGCCGGCACGGAAATGGCGGTTGCCCTCACGGACATACTGGCGGTCAGACTGAGCCATGGCAACGGCCGAGCAAAGCAACATGAGCAGCACAGTAACGGCTGTCTTCTTGCGGCGCGAAAAAAGCGTGACGCGACGGAAAAGCGGACTCTTCCTATCGAGAAGGCACGTCTCCAAAATCAACAAAAGCAATGCTATGATGCCGAACGCCTGGAACTGCTCATCATAATCGCTGTAAATGGTGCTCGCCGTCTCCTTGCGGGCAAGCTTGTCAAGCTCTGAGTTGAGCTGTTCCTGGGCGTTGCTGTTGTTGTCAACATGGATATAAGCGCCGCCTCCGGCTTCGGCAACCTGCTTGCACATATCTTCATTCAAGGCAGACATGACCGTATTGCCTGTATTATCCTTTATGTAATCGCCCGTTCCCGGCACAGGTATCGGCGAGCCTTTGGGCGAACCCACACCCAGAACATACACACGCATACCTTTCTTGCGTGCAGCTTCGGCCGCTTCTACAGCCCCTCCCTCATGGTCTTCACCGTCTGTGATAACCACTATTGCCTTGCCTATGCCTTGCTGCTGTGTAAAGCTGTGCATGGCCATGTCTATTGCGCGTGCCATGTCAGTACCCTGAGTGGCTATCATAGAAGGATCAATGTCGCTAAGGAACATCTTGGCCGAGACATAGTCGCTCGTGATTGGAAGCTGGACAAACGCATCACCTGCAAAAACGATAAGCCCCACCTTGTCGTCAGTGAAGTTGTCGACAAGGTTTTCCACCATCATCTTGCTCCTGTCCAGGCGGCTTGGCTCAACGTCTTGGGCAAACATGGAGTTGCTTATGTCCATCACGATTATTGCCTCGATGCCTGTACGCTTCTCGTGGCTAATCCTTGTTCCCATCTGAGGGCGCGCAAGCATGGCAATTACAAGAGCTATGGCCGCCTCAAACAGCCAGAACTTCACCTCGGGCCGCCAACGCGAGACATCGGGCATCAGCTGCCGGAGCAAAGCCGGATCGCCGAACTTACGCATCTTTTGCCTCTGCCTGCGCGACAGGACGAAACGTATGAGCGCCAAAATAGGTATGGCGACCAAAAGATATAGATATTCCGGGTTCTCAAATCTGAACATGACTTCCTGTTTTCTTTATCCTAATAACAGACTATGGTATACGCCTGAACACTGTGATTCGGAGCAGCAGCTCAAGCAAGAGAGCGATGGCTGCCGCCGCCGCAAACGGCTGGAACGCGTCGTAACGCTTGCTGAAACTCGTCACGCTAAGCTTCGACTTTTCAAGCTTGTCAATTTCCTTGTATATCTGATGCAGCTCGTCGGTGTTGGTTGCCCTGTAGAAATCGCCCTCAGTGGCTGATGCGATGTCGCTCAGCGTCTTCGTGTCTATTTCAACAGGTATGTTAACGTACTGGACACCTCCTGCGACGGGCATCGGGTAAGGAGCCACTTTGTTTGTTCCCACGCCGATGGTGTAAACCCTTATGCCAAAGCTCTTGGCTATCTCGGCCGATGTCATTGGCGAGAGGTCGCCCATGTTATTGCTTCCATCGGTGAGCAGAATCACCACTTTGCTCTTGGCCTTCGACTCCTTGAGGCGGCTGACGGCATTGGCCAGCCCCATGCCGATTGCTGTTCCGTCTTGTATAAGTCCGCGCGCAGCGATGTCAGTACGCACGTTCTGCAAAAGATTGAGCAGGGAGGAATGGTCGGTGGTCATCGGACATTGTGTGAAAGCCTCGCCAGCAAATATAGTAAGGCCGATGTTATCATCAGGCCGGCCGGAGATGAATTCTGCCGCGACCTGCTTGGCCGCCTCAAGGCGGTTGGGCTTCAAGTCTTCTGCCAGCATACTCGTTGAGACGTCAATGGCCAGCATTATGTCGATGCCTTCAACAGTCTTGTTCTTCCAAGAGTTGCGTGTCTGCGGGCGGGCAAGCACAATGACTATCATCACGAAAGCCAGGAGTCGCAGTAACATCTGCAGCGGCATGAGCCTGACCTTCCAGCTCTTCGGGGCGAAGCGGTAGGCGAACGTGTCTGCTACGCGCATGGTCGGCTCGCTCTTCTTCCTGTACATGAGATACCACAGCACGTAAGGAATGGCAAGCAACAGCAGAAACAGGTATTCTTTATTGGCAAATTCCATTTCAGTCAATCTTTATTCTTCGTCAACGCCTCAAGCCATCAATTGGTACATTGCGTAGCACACGTATACGAGGATGCCTGCGCAGGCAGCGGCCATGAGCCACACGGCGACGCGGAGCACACGGCGCGTCTTGACAGTGCGTACTTCCTCGCTCGTGAGCTGCGGCCGCACTATTTCCTCCGTCGGCATATTCTCTATCTTAGTCTGGTTGATGAACTCTATGGCATTGACCAGGTTCATGTCGTTCTCGTTGATAAGCGTTGAATACTTGGCAAACTTCACGAGGTCTGCCGTCTGGAACAACACGCGCAGCTCATCGAGCGATTTCTGGTCGGCCACGGCCATGAGCCTGGCTATTATCTCGCTGCTGGTCATCTCCATTGCATTGAATCCGTAACGCTCATAGATATAGTGGCGAAGCGTCTCCGTGAGCCTCGTGTAATATTCCTTCTGGTCTTCCGACTGGACCATCTTTTTCTCGCGAATGTGTTCTATGGCCTTCATGGCCTTCTGGTGGGGCAACAGCCGCTTTACTACCTTTATGCTGGCAATGATTGGCTTGCCCGTGCGCAGCCGCATATATATGTAATACGCCATGGCACCGAGCAACAGCATGAGCACGCTCAACCAGAAAGGCGCTTGCCAGTCGCTCCACGAGAAAGGATTGTCCTGCACATCCTTGGGGCCGAAGAACTGGTTAACGTTGGCCGTGTCGACAGGCACCTCGATAACTTTCAAGGCCAGGCTCTTGCTCTTGTACTCCTTGCCGTCGACTTTCACGGCAAACGGAGGCAGGTAATACAGTTTCCCGTCGAACGATGTGAGCGTATACACTTGCCTGTATACCGCCTGCCCATTGTCGATAGGCTCTTTCTCCGTGGCAGTGGAATGGAGCACCTCCACGCCTGGCGTCACCATCTGCTGGGGCTTGAACACAGGGAAGGCCACATTTGACTGCTCACCGGCCGTGACGGTAAGCGTGACGTGCACCTGCTCGCCGATGAACATCTCGATGGAGTCTATGCGGGCCTCAACCGAAACTTGCGCCGCGACAGGCAACGCCGTAATAACCAGGAATATAAAAGATAATATCTTTTTCATCTATGAGTGTCTTTGGTGAAAGGCTGTGGGTAATCGCAAGCCCCGTGGGCATCGCGCAAACCGGTCAGCCACGCTTCTTGAACAGCAGCAGCAACGACTTTACAAAGTCTTCATCGGTAGCGATGGATATGTTGTCCACATTGCTCTTGTTAAACGTCTCCTGCAAGGCCGCCTGGCGGTTCTGCCAATATTGGCGGTGGGCCTGGCGCAAACGCTTGCTGCCGGTGTCGATGTACTGCTCGAAGCCGGTCTCCGCGTCCACCACCTTGAGCAACCCTATATCGGGCAGTTCCTTGGCGAAGGGGTCGTAAACCTGGATAGCCGCTACATCGTGCTTACGGTTGCAGATGGTAAGCGACTGCTCAAAACCGCCGCGCACATAAAAGTCGCTAAGCAGGAAGGCAGTGCAGCGACGCTTGATGACGCTCGACAGGAACTGCAACGGCACGTTCATGTCAGTGCGGCGGCTCTCTCCGTGGAAGTCGAGCATCTCGCGGATGATGTATAGTATGTGCTTCCGCCCTTTCTTCGGTGGGATGTACTTTTCTACCTTGTCGGAGAAAAAGATGACACCGGTCTTGTCGTTGTTCTGGATGGCACTGAATGCCAGTGTCGCAGCAATCTCCGTCACCATATCGCGCTTCATCTGGTGACGGGTGCCGAAGTCGAGCGAGCCGCTGACATCAACCAGCAACATCACCGTCAGCTCGCGCTCCTCCTCAAACACCTTTACATAAGGGCGGTTGAAGCGGGCCGTGACGTTCCAGTCTATGTCGCGCACATCGTCGCCGAACTGGTAGTCGCGCACTTCGCTGAATGCCATGCCGCGCCCCTTGAAAGCCGTATGGTACTGCCCGGCAAAGATGTTTGAGCTAAGGCCGCGGGCCTTTATCTCTATCTTGCGAACTTTCTTTATTATCTCCTGGGCTTCCATCATCAAGGCACTTCCACCTTATTAATTATTCGGCTTACTATTTCCTCGCTCGTAACGCTGCTGGCCTCTGCCTCGTAGGTAAGGCCGATACGGTGGCGAAGCACGTCATGGGCAATGGCACGGACATCTTCGGGCACCACGTAGCCGCGGCGCTTTATGAAAGCATAGGCGCGGGCTGCCTTGGCCAGGCTGATGCTGGCGCGCGGGCTGCCTCCGAAAGCTATCATGTCTTTCAGTTCTTTCAACCCATAGCGGTCGGGATAGCGGGTGGCAAACACTATGTCGGCTATATACTGCTCTATCTTCTCGTCGATGTACACTTCGCCCACTACGCGGCGCGCCTGCAATATCTCGCCTGCCGTAGTGACGGGAGTGACGGTGGGCAGGCTGCCGGCGATGTTCTCGCGGATGATTTTCTTCTCCTCGTCAAGCGTAGGATAGCTGATTACCACCTTGAGCATGAAACGGTCAACCTGGGCTTCGGGCAGCGGGTATGTACCCTCTTGCTCAATAGGGTTCTGCGTGGCCATTACGAGGAACAGCTCTGGCAAGGCAAACGTCTCGCTGCCTATGGTCACCTGCTTCTCCTGCATCGACTCCAGCAGGGCGCTCTGCACCTTGGCCGGAGCGCGGTTTATTTCATCGGCAAGCACGAAATTGGCGAACACCGGGCCTTTCTTCACCTGGAACTTCTCCTCTTTCTGCGAGTATATCATGGTTCCGATGACATCGGCCGGAAGCAAGTCGGGCGCAAACTGTATCCTGTTATAATCTGCATCAATAAGCTGGGCCAATGTCTTGATGGCCAATGTCTTGGCCAAGCCGGGAACGCTTCAAGCAGGATATGACCATCGCTCAGCAAACCTATAAGCAACGTGTCAACCAAATGCTTCTGGCCGACAATGACACGGTCCATGCCGGAAGTAAGGTTGGTTACAAACGCGCTTTGTTGTTCTATCCGTATGTTCAGTTCGCGGATATCAATAGCTTCTGCCATAATATTGTCTATTATTTGTAGTTTATATTTTTGTCGGCTGAAAATTACGTGCAAAAATACGCAATAAGTGGGTGAAAACGGAATATCGCCACATAAATTATATTAAAAACTTTTCCTTGGCGCTTCATTTTAAGAAACTTTTCAGAATGGCAAAGCATCGGCCTGCAAGCTGCCACCGGGCTGCCTGCACATGGGCTACAACCATCTGCCAAACAATCGGCGCACACAGGCGTACAGAACCTAAAACATGATTGACGCCACTGGCATCATCGCAAGGCGATGCGGCACTTCCCGAATTAACGTTTTTAAGTTAATTGCACCATTCTGTGCAGCAGTACTTAACCGGCTGAGCCACAGAGCATTTGCCGACACAGAGCCTATGGTTGCCATACAGGCCGTTTGCGATTCCCACATAGGCCGTTTTGCACTGCGAAACCGCCCGTTTTGCTGCTTAGCATGGCAACCTGTGCAACACGGCCTGCAACGGGAGGCTTCATGGCTTGATATATCCAACCAACACCGACATTAAAGGCCGCCCGGCAGGCGGCACAAACGGGCTGGAGCCAATGGTGCCTGAAAGATACAGCCAAAGCTTGTCATGGCAATCATCGGGCTATACGCTGGATGTGAAATGCACGAAAAAAGGCGATGCGCCAAAGCAGACACATCACCATTTGCGTAAAACAAAATATATGATTCAACAGCAGTACGCCAATGTTGCCTAAACACCACTGGGCATGAGGCGCACCATGCCGCCTCTATCTTCTCTTCTTTTTGAGTTCCAGCTTTGGTATCTTCAGCATTTGCCCCTCTTTCAACTTGGCTGTGGCGCCTATGCCGTTGTAAACCTCAATGTAGCATTCCATGCCCGGCCCCAGCATTCGGTCGCTTATCCGTTGCAGCGTTTCGCCTTTCTTCACCTTCACCACTTGGGCTGTGCCTATAATCCTGTAAGCACCTGTGCGCACCCTGCTGTCCATCGCCTCATATTTCGAGGAGTCAAAAGCTGGCTCGCGCCCTAACTCTTTTTTCTCTCCGGAATCCGCTGGCCGAGCTTCTTTTCGTAGCGGTTCAGCTTTGTCGTTGTCTTTCCGTGGCAGCTGGCTCACTGAATCGCCTATGGCTGCAGCAGGAACTGCTTTTGCCGTATCACGCTTTTGAGGCGGCGCAAGCTTGGCTTCCTGCCGGCTTGCAGCTTTTTGCCGCAAGCCTTCTGCCGCATCGGCTTTGCCTAATGCCGTACCGTAAGCCTCATACAAGCCATAAAGGTATCCGCCATAGGCTGAAGCCCCCATCAATACAAGCACCATTACGCAAAGCATTGCCACTTTCAACGCACCTCGGCGACTCTTTTCTTGCATCATGCCGTCACACAGCGCGGCATCAGCGGCATCCGATTCCATTGCCGGCGGCAAGTCAACGTGGTCTTCCTCATTGGCGTCATTGCCTTGCGACGGCCCTCCTTCGGCCTCAACTTCATTAACATCATGTCGAGCATCGTCTCCTGCCTGTATTCCTGCCGTTTCAACTTCCTGCGCATCGTCAGGCGCAGAATCGCTTTCGTCCTGCAAGACATCACATTCCCCATGCTCGCCCGCAAGTTTTTCACTGCCAGAGGCTGCGTTTGCATCAAATACTTGAGGTTCAAACTCGGGTCCGGGCTTTTCTTCAATTTCATTTTCCTGCCTTTCTGTTTCCCGGCTCTCTTGTCCTGCCGTGACAAGCTCTACTACAGCGTCAGACGAATCTTCAACGCCACCAGGCTGTTCCGCCTGCCCGCTGTCCACAATGTCATCATCTGGCAAAATTTCTGGTTCTGAAACTTCGGTAGAGGCATCCGGCTCCATATCGTCAAACTCCACGCCATCATTGAGTACGACTGTCTCAAACTGGGAAAAAGGCTTGTTTACAATCTCCTTCATAATGGAGTCGGGCGTGAAAGTTATCTTACCATAGCTACTTAGCAGCACCCTTTCGCCACTGTTCACGCTGACACTCTCACGGGCCCCGACCTCAATCAGCTTGAACGTACCCAGACCCTTGACCTTAACCAATTTATCACGCTCAATGGCTATGCGTATAACATCGAACATTGTCGACACGAACGAGCGTGCAACGCTCAGCTCAAGCTTCTTGCTGTCAGCCAACGATTGCGACAGCTCTTGCAATGTCATCGTTTCCATGGGCTGCTATCATTGAAGTGTCTTAACCCTGTCCTTCCACTCATCTACAGGCTTGAAGCCTAGCACAAGCTTTGGCGGAACAAGCATTCGTTGCTGTGTGGTGGGGTTAACCATTATACGCTCCATCTTCTTCCTCACGACAAAACTGCCGAAATCCTCAATCTCCACCGCTGTGCCATCCTGGAATGCATCGCCTAGGGCATCTACCAGAGTATTGACCATCTTCTGTGTGGCAGAAGCGGTATATCCGGTGCGGCGCGACAATTCAGATATAAATTCCTTGTTGTTCATAACAAATGTCAATCAAGCTGGGTTGTGGCATAAATGTCAAACTCCTCGGCCCCTGTCACCTTAACGTCATAGAAACAGCCTATGTCAAGCGACCGTTCACTTGCAGGTATCAGCACCTCTGGGTCAACCTCAGGCGAACAGAACTCCGAGCGGGCTACATAATAGTCTCCCTCAAGCCGGTCGACCACAACTTTCAACACCTTACCAACCTTACGGGCCTCTACCTCGGCACTGATGTCCTGCTGCAAGGCCATGAGTGCGTCAAGCCTGCGCTGCTTCACCTCTTGCGGTACATCGTCGGCATAATGTTCCGCCGAATAAGTGCCATCTTCCTCTGAATAGGCGAAAGCTCCCATTCGCTCAAACCTCGCCCAACGGGTAAACTCCATGAGTTCTTCGAAATCATCATCAGTCTCGCCGGGGAAGCCAACCATAAGCGTAGTGCGCAAGTGTATGCCTGGCACTTCTCGCCTTATCCGCTCTATCAAGGCGTATGTTTCGGCCTTTGTTACGTTCCTGTGCATCCTTGCCAACACTCTGTCTGAAATATGCTGCAATGCAATGTCAAGGTACTTGCAAACATTCGGCCTCCTTGCCATGACGCCGAGCAAATCCCAAGGGAACCTGGCAGGATAGGCATAATGCAAGCGTATCCACTCGACACCGGGTATGTCGGCCATCCTGTCTATAAGTTCTGCGATATGTTGTTTTCCGTCAATGTCGACCCCATAATATGTCAATTCTTGTGCAATCACTTGAAACTCCTTTGTGCCTCCCGCGACAAGCCACTTTACTTCCTCGAGAATCTCATCCACCGGCCTGCTTGAATGCCGCCCAGTCATTATCGGTATTGCACAGTATGCACACTTGCGGTCACACCCCTCGCTTATCTTTAAGTAAGCATAGTGCCGGGGAGTGGTGACATGGCGCACAACACCACAGCCATTCACGCCGTTGTTGCCCAAGTCTGCTATGAGCTGTTTGTAGTCAAACTTGCCATAATACTTGTCAACCTGCGGTATCTCTTCCTCAAGTTCTGTTTTGTAACGCTGCGACAAGCAGCCCATCACGTACAGGCGACTTATTCGCCCCTCGTCTTTTGCCTGGGCAAACTCAAGTATGGCGTCTATGCTTTCCTGCTTGGCATCCTCAATGAACCCGCAAGTGTTTATTACGACTATGTCCCCTTGTGGGTCGTCACTGTCATGTGTACACACATAGCCATTGGCTTCAAAAAGCCCCATCAGCGTCTCGCTGTCCACAAGGTTCTTTGAGCACCCCATGGTTATTATGTCAACTGTAGGCTTCTTCACTTCAATCTTTCTTGAACAATGAATCTACAAACTGCCTCTTGCTGAAAAGCTGCAAGTCTTCCATGCCTTCGCCAAGGCCAATATACTTTACCGGCACCTTAAGTTGGTCGCTGATACCAATGACCACGCCTCCTTTGGCTGTGCCATCAAGCTTGGTTATGGCAAGCGAGGATATCTGTGTCACTGCAGAGAACTGCTTGGCCTGCTCAAAGGCATTCTGCCCGGTACTTCCGTCGAGAACCAACATCACTTCATCGGGGGCCTGGGGCAACACTTTATGCATTACTTCCTTGATTTTCTTGAGCTCATTCATAAGGCCAACCTTGTTGTGCAGTCGCCCTGCGGTATCAATAAGCACGACATCTGCGCCATTGGCCTTGGCGCTACAAAGGGTGTCGTAAGCCACAGAAGCGGGGTCGCTACCCATCTGCTGCTTGACAACGGTAACACCGACACGCTCGCCCCAAATGCACAATTGTTCGACTGCAGCCGCACGGAAAGTGTCAGCCGCGCCTAGATAGACCTTTTTCCCGGCGTTCTTGAACTGGTATGCAAGCTTGCCAATGGTTGTCGTCTTGCCGACACCGTTCACACCAACAACCAATATCACGTAGGGGGTATGGTCGGCTGGCAAATCCCAATTGTCGTTATCATCCGTGTTGTTCTCCGATAACAAAGAAGCTATTTCATCGCGCAAAATACCGTTAAGTTCTGACGTGCTCACATATTTGTCCCTTGCCACACGTTCCTCTATGCGCTTTATTATCTTGAGCGTAGTGTCAACGCCAACGTCACTAGTAATAAGTACTTCCTCTAGATTGTCAAGCACATCATCATCAACCTTTGATTTGCCTGCTACAGCCCTGGCCAATTTGTCAAAAACACTTGTTTTTGTCTTTTCCAGACCTTTGTCCAGCGTCTCTTTCTTGTTCTTGTTGAAAAAGCCAAAAATTCCCATATCGCGATATTTTGTTGCAAAGATACAAATAAAAAGTGAGAGTTGAAAGAGTTATCGCTTATAAAACTTGTCCCCTCAAATGGCCACATACAAAAGACAAAAAGCCACGCCATGGCCTAAATCATACATCAAAATGACATCTACAATTGCCCAAATGAAACAATGTACCAAAAAATGGAACAATGTACCCCACAAAACAAAACAGGCCGCATCTTCATGTTGATGCAGCCTGCCATAATTATGTAGAATTGTATTAGTTCTTGAAGAAGTCCTTAACGGCCTCATTGGGAACCATCTGCTCATCAAAGATGTAAGCGCCAGTCTTGGGGCTCTTCACCATCTTTATCACTTTTGAATAAGCGCGACCATCCTTAGAGCCTTCATGGAGGGTTGCGACGGTTTTCTTTGCCATGCGTCAAGTACAGTTTAAATGTTATTTAATCTCTTTGTGAAGAGTCATCTTTTTCAAGATAGGATTGTACTTCATGAGCTCCATCCTATCAGGAGTGTTCTTCCTGTTCTTTGTGGTGACATAACGGCTTGTGCCGGGCAGCCCACTGTTTTTCATTTCAGTACACTCCAATATAACCTGAACACGGTTGCCTTTTACTTTCTTTGCCATAATAAATTAGTCTCCTATAACTTTTATGTCTTTCCAGTCGCAATAACCTTTGGAGACAGCCTGCTTCAGCGCAGCGTCAAGCCCTACCTTGTTAATCAAGCGAAGTCCTGCAGCACTAATCTTCAGGCTAATCCAGCAATCCTCCTCAACATAGTAGAACTTCTTCCTAAAAAGGTTTACATCAAAGCTGCGCTTAGTACGATGCTTTGAGTGAGACACATGATTACCTATCTGCGCCCTCTTACCCGTAATCTGACAAATCTTCGACATTTCTATCTAAGTTTTTGTTGTTCTTTATTAGTAACTTATTCCAAACAGGTTGCAAAGGTACGGCATTTTTTCCTAAAAACAAAATATTTGCCCTAAAAATCAGCGTTTTATAGTTATTTTCTTTCCTTCATGCAACCACAAGGCCATTTTTCACTCCCAATGCTGTTACTGTGATTTGCATTAGTTTTCTTTAATGGCCTCAACACGACCAAAGTACAGAGGCTGCCATATGCCGTCAACCAGCAAGCCGCGTTGATGCCGACCAACAAACATGCACGGCTGTACATTTGCCCTATTGCAAGACATCATTAATCCCTAACGTCGATGCTGTCCTCCTGCTCCGGTTCCTCGCGAAGGAATTCCAGGAATGTCTGCATCGCTTTCTTTGTCGCTATCGCAAGGTTTATGTCACGTCCGTGGTCCTCTTCAACCTTGAACGTCTTGACCTTGTCTCCTGAACCACAAGCGACCCATATCGTACCCACAGGAATATCCTTTGTTCCACCAGTCGGGCCGGCTATGCCAGTGGCTGCAATAGCAAAGTCTGTACCCAACGCACGGCAAGCACCTTTCACCATCTCTACCGCAACCTCTTCGCATACGGCTGTCTTCTCCTCAAGCAGCTCGTGCGACACTCCAAGCAACCGCTCTTTTATTTCATTTGTATAAGAGATTATGCCCCCTTTAAAATATTTCGACGCACCCGGCACTGATATTATAGCTTCAGCGATGCGCCCGCCGGTACAACTCTCTGCAGTGGCAAGTGTCTGCTCCCTTTCCCATAACAGCTGGCTAATTTCCCTGCTGATTATCTTGCTTTCAAACTCCATATCTGTTTTTTTGATTGTTTTACTTAAACGTAACCTTTGAGAACGCCGGCGCGTCGATGTCGCAGAACACGCCGTCAAGATACTTAAAATAACCGGTTATGCCTATCATCGCGGCATTGTCTGTGGTATAGCTGAATTTGGGTATGTATATCGTCCAACCGTACCGCTCGGCATGGTCGCGGAAAGCTGCACGCAACCCATTGTTGGCGCTCACCCCGCCGGCAACTGCCACGTGCTTGACTCCAGTCATCTTAACTGCCTTGCGCAACTTCTTCATGAGTATGTCTACTATTGTATGCTCAAGGCTGGCAGCGATGTCTTCTTTGTGCCGTTCGATGAAATCAGGCTCTGCAGCCACCCAGTCACGCAGTGAATATAGGAATGACGTTTTCAACCCGCTGAAACTATAGTCGAGGCCCGGTATCTGAGGCTCGGCAAACTTGAATGCCTGCGGATTGCCCTGGCGTGCCAACTTGTCGATGATAGGCCCGCCGGGGTATCCCAGCCCCATGACTTTCGAGCATTTGTCAATAGCCTCACCTGCCGCATCGTCAATTGTCTGCCCAAGCACTTCCATGTCATTGTAGGCATTAACCCGCACAATTTGCGAGTTTCCTCCGCTTACCAGCAAGCAAATAAACGGCAGCGGAGGTGCCGATTTGTCATCGTCGCTCTCTTTAATGAAATGTGCCATTACATGGCCCTGCAAATGGTTTACATCAACCAATGGTATGCCAAGCGAACGGGCAAAGCCCTTGGCGAAGCTGACCCCGACGAGCAACGACCCTATCAAGCCCGGTCCGCGGGTGAAAGCCACTGCTGAGAGTTGCTCCTTGGTGATACCGGCTCGCTTGATTGCCTGGTCGACAACCGGCACTACGTTCTGCTGGTGCGCCCGCGATGCCAGTTCAGGCACGACGCCCCCATATGCCTGGTGCACGTCCTGGCTCGCCGTTACGTTGCTCAGCAGGACGCCATTGCGCAGCACTGCCGCCGAAGTATCGTCGCAGCTGCTCTCAATCCCCAATATATAAATGTCTTTCCTTTCTTCCATGATTCTCATTCTGAAAGTATCTCCACGCCATGGTCGGTCATGAGGAACGTGTGCTCCCATTGTGCGCTCGGCAGCTCGTCGCCTGTTATGACCTCCCAGCCATACTCATCATCGGCGTCTATGAACACCTTCCATGTTCCCATGTTTATCATCGGCTCTATGGTGAACACCATGCCTGGCACTATGAGCATGCCTGTTCCACGATGGCCGTAGTGGACCACCTCGGGCTCTTCGTGGAATTGCAGGCCTACGCCGTGGCCGCACAAGTCACGCACAACGCCATAATGGTATTTTTCCGCGTGTTTCTGTATAGCGTGTCCTATGTCGCCGACAAAGCAATAAGGCTTTGCCGCCTCGGCGCCTATCTCAAGGCACTCGCGGGCGACACGCACTAGCTGTTCTTTTTCGGGGGTTGTCTTGCCGATTATGTACATTCGCGAAGCATCGGCATAATATCCGTCAAGTATCGTGGTGAAGTCCACGTTGACGATGTCGCCTTCTTGCAGCACTTGCGTTGCCTTAGGTATGCCGTGGCAAACCACCTCGTTCACGCTGACGCATACACTTTTGGGGAATCCCTCATAGTTTAGGCATGCCGGTATGCCGCCATGCCCTACACAATATTCGTAGCATATACGGTCAATCTCTAGTGTAGTCATGCCTGCACGGATATGCCTGCCCACCTCGTCGAGCACCCCGGTGTTAACTACGCCGCTGCGGCGTATGCCCTCTATCTGCTCGGGAGTCTTTATCAAGTCGCGTGTCGGCACCAGCTTGCCTTTGTTCTCCCAGTACATCACCTGCTTGTCGAGTTCTGTCGGTTCCTGCCCGGGAAGGACGTGCCATCTTTTCTTTTTTGCAAACATAATGTGTTGTCCTAAAGCATTAAAACTATGCAAAAGTACAACTTTTCTGCCAAACTGCGGCAACATTCGCCCATTTCTTTGCCTGTAGCCGGATATTTATGGAGGAATGGCGAAGCATAAGGCAGCCCCATTCCCCACACGGACAATGGCGTCTATATGCATTTACCATTCTTTGCCCGCTGGTGCCAAGGTTCAGGCCAGCATACGGCGCATATAGCTGCGAATCTCCTTGCGGGCGGCACCGAGCCTGTTTTCCACGCTCTTGTAAGTCTCGCCCAAGGTATCTGAAATCTCTGCGACGCGCATTCCCTCCATTACGTTCATGGCATATATGTGGCGCGACTTTGGCGAAAGCCGTGCCATGCCGCGCTCCAACAGCTCGGTAATCTCTGCAGGGGCATAAACAGACGACGGCTCGTCGGCCGGATTGCTCTCACCCACGTGCATCCGCACGTATGTCTCGTGCTGCACCACCGATTTGTGGTGCCGCCAATAATCTGCCACCAGATTGCGCGCTATGGAAAAGACAAGGCACGGCAACGTGATTGCAGATATCATCTTGCCGGAATTCAGCAAACGCAAAGAAAACGT